>Ga0154589_12_pt4 | contig 480202 bp, 489 predicted proteins | sample RifGroF2_FD_116018 | JGI IMG/M metagenome (GOLD analysis project Ga0154589, IMG submission 116018) | Alphaproteobacteria bacterium GWF2_58_20
CAAGACAAGGATCAATCCCATGGTCGAAATTACAGCCTCCCTCGTCAAATCCCTTCGCGACAAAACCGGCGCAGGCATGATGGACTGCAAAAAAGCCCTTGTTGAAAACAATGGTGATTTTGAAGTGGCCGTTGACTGGCTGCGCAAGAAGGGTCTGTCTGCCGCGGCCAAAAAATCAAGCCGTGCGGCATCTGAAGGCCTTGTGGCCATTCATGTTGAGGGGGAAGAGGGCGTCATCGTTGAAGTCAATGCGGAAACCGATTTTGTGGCCCGCAATGACAAGTTCCAGGGATTCGTCCGCACCCTTGCCGACATTGCCATCAAGGGCAATGGTGACGTTGAAGCCCTCAAGGCCATTGAATACAACGGTTCTGGCCACAGCGTGCAGGATGAACTCGTGTCCCTGATCGCGACCATTGGCGAAAACATGAACATTCGCCGCAGTGCCAAGATTTCTGTCAATCCGGGCGTCATTGTTGGTTACATGCACAACCAGCTCCTGCCGGGGCTTGGCAAAATTGGCGTTCTGGTTGCCCTGAAGTCGGCAGGTGATGCGGGCAAGCTCCAGGCCCTTGGTCACCAGCTGGCCATGCACATTGCCGCCGCGCGTCCCGAATCGCTCAATGTTGACAGCCTTGATGCGGAAATGATTGCCCGCGAGCGCAAGATCCATGAAGACCAGGCTTCCGCAAGCGGCAAGCCGGCAGAAATCGTTGCCAAGATGGTTGATGGCCGCATGCGCAAGTATTTTGAAGAAGTCGTTCTTCTGGAACAGGCTTTCGTGATTGATCCCGACAAGCGGGTGTCACAGGTTGTCGCCGAGGCTGCCAAGGATATTGGTGCCCCGGTTGAAATCTCTGCCTTTGTGCGCTTTGCCTGCGGGGAAGGTGTTGAGAAGCGGGAAGATGACCTGGCGGCTGAAGTCGCCAAGACACTCGGTAACGCGTAAGATTGGGAGACGGGATCATGTCTGGCACGAAGTTTCGCCGCATTCTGCTGAAACTCTCCGGTGAGGCCCTGATGGGCGACGGGGATGCCAGCCTTGATCCCGCAACCCTTGCCCGTGTCGCCTCAGACATCAAGCAGGCTGTGGATCTTGGTATCCAGATTTGCATTGTTGTTGGTGGCGGTAATATTTTCCGTGGGGCCATGGGCTCGGTGGATATCGGGATAGACCGTGCTACAGCCGATTACATGGGCATGATGGCAACGGTCATGAATGCTCTGGCGGTACAGGGTGCGCTGGAGAAGGTCGGAATTCCCGCCCGTGTCCAGTCCGCCATTCCCATGGTACCTGTTTGCGAAAGTTTTGCCCGGCGGAAAGCTGTTGCCCATCTTGAGGGGGGCAAGGTTGTGATTTTTGCGGCCGGCACAGGAAACCCGTTCTTTACCACGGATACGGCAGCGGCCCTGCGCGCCCGAGAAATGGAATGCGATGCGCTGTGCAAAGCCACAAAAGTGGATGGGGTTTACGACAGTGATCCGGCCAAAAACCCTGCAGCCATCCGCATCCCTGAGCTGACGCATGGGGAGGCCCTTGCGCGTGAACTCAAGGTCATGGATGCTGCGGCTTTTGCCGTTTGCCGTGAAGGGCGGATGCCCATTCTTGTCTTTTCCCTGAAAACCCCGGGCGGACTTGCCGAAGTGGTGCAGGGAAATGGGATTTATACACTTGTGAAGGGGGATTGATCCATGGCTGAATTTGACTTGAATGATCTCAAGCGCCGCATGCAGAAGGCCGTTGATGTCTTGCATGAAGAATTTTCCGGACTTCGGACAGGACGTGCTTCGGCCAGTTTGCTTGAACCCATTGTTGTGGATGCCTATGGTTCCAGCATGCCGCTCAACCAGGTGGGGACCATCAGCGTTCCTGAACCGCGCCTGCTGACGGTGCAGGTGTGGGATCGTGGTCTTGCCAAGGCCGTTGAAAAAGCCATCCGTGATGCGGGGCTTGGCCTCAATCCGCAGGCGGATGGTGGCCTGATCCGGGTGCCGATTCCGGAACTCAGCCAGGAACGCCGCCTTGAACTTGGAAAGATTGCCGGAAAATATGCCGAACAGGCACGGATTGCCGTGCGCAACATCCGCCGGGAAGGCATGGATACCCTGAAGCAGCTTGAGAAGGATCACGATATTTCCGAGGACGATCACAAGAAAAAGTCCGAAGATGTACAAAAGATCACGGATGAAGCCGTCAAGCAGATTGATGAGGGCCTTGTCCACAAGGAAAAGGACATCCAGCAGATCTAGGAGGCAATCTGATGCTTCCCATGCCAAAGCATGTGGCCATCATCATGGATGGCAATGGACGGTGGGCACAGGCGCGGGGATTGCCGCGCCTGATGGGCCATCGCAAGGGCGTTGAAACCGTGCGCGACATCATTCGGGCCGCGCGCGAAATCGGGCTTGCAAACCTGACCATATTTGCTTTTTCTTCTGAAAACTGGAAGCGCCCGGAGGATGAAATCTCCGGTCTCATGGACATGCTGCGCAAGTTCCTGGATTCGGATGTTGACAACTTTGTGAAAAACAACATCCGCCTGAGGATGATTGGTAGCCGGAATGGCGTTGCTCCTGATCTGGACGAAAAAATCCAGCGGGCGGAAACAAAAACGGCGGCATGTGATGGCCTGACCCTGGCTATTGCCTTCAATTATGGCAGCCGGTCAGAGATTGTTGCCGCAGCACAAAAAATTGCCGAAGATGTTGTTTCCGGCAACCTTTCCATAAAAGCCATTGATGAAAAGGCCATTGCGGATCGTCTGTGGACAGCGGGAATGCCGGATCCCGATCTTCTTATCCGCACCAGCGGAGAGCAGCGCATCAGTAATTTCCTGCTTTACCAGATCGCTTATGCCGAAATTGTTTTTACGCCTGTCCCATGGCCCGATTTCACCAAGGAACACCTGATGTCCGCCATTGAGGATTTCAGGTCGCGGGAACGCCGGTTTGGTGGTGTTTCCGCAAACAGGGAAGGAACCCCGAAATGATTGGCCTGCGCATCATCTCAGCCCTTGTCATGGGCACCATCACCATCGCTGCCTTTTGGAAAGGGGGAGATACCCTGGCCGGAATGCTGGCCATTGTTGCCGCCATTGGTGTGGATGAATGGGTGCGCCTTGTGGAGCCGGAATGCAGTCGCCTTGAACGCAGCATTGCAGCAACCACCATGTTTGTTGCCATTCTTTTGCCGCGACTGCTTGGATACCCTTCAGGCGTTGGCGCGCTGTTCCTGCTTGCTGCCCTTGTTGCTGGCATTGCCCGCCTGACAGGCGCCGTCCATCCGGTACGCCTTGCTGTTGGCCTCATCTATGTTGGCCTGGGGGCTGTTGCCCTTTCTTTTGTCCGCACGGTCCCTGGAGCAGGGCCCTATCTTGTGCTTTATGTCCTGTTGGTGGTTTGGGCAACGGACATTGGCGGTTACATGGTGGGGAAAACGCTGGGCGGCCCAAAGCTGGCGCCCCTTGTCAGTCCCAGGAAAACCTGGTCCGGCGCTCTGGGGGGCATCCTGATGGCCGTACTGGCAGCAGGTTTGCTGGCTTATGCTTATCCTTCCCGGCAGATTTTTGCGATGCTTGGCCTTGCGGCGTTTCTTTCCATGGCCTCGCAACTGGGGGATCTCATGGAATCGGCTATCAAGCGGCGTTACAATGTCAAGGATAGCGGCGCCATCATTCCCGGCCATGGCGGCATTCTTGACCGCGTGGATGGTCTTCTTTTTGCAGCCCCCATTTTCGCCCTCTGGCAGATGAGTTTCGGGGAAATGTATCCCTGGTGGTAATCCCCTGTCTCGCATCTTGCAATGCCGTACGGTGGAGAGTATGAAGAATGACCGTGCAAAATCTTCCCTGATGAAACAAGGAACACGATGGACTTCATAACATCCTCCCTCGCTTATATCCTGCCCTTTGTCCTGGTGCTTTCCGTGCTCGTTTTCGTGCATGAGTTCGGGCATTACTTCGTTGCACGCCGTTTTGGTGTGCGTATCGAAGTTTTTTCGATAGGATTTGGGCGTGAGCTTTTTGGCTGGAATGACCGGGCGGGAACCCGTTGGAAATTCAGCATGATTCCGCTTGGTGGCTATGTCCGCATGTTTGGGGATGCGGATGAATCCAGCCGACCGGATGTCAAGGCCCTTGACCGATTGAGCGCAAAAGACAAGGCTGAGACCTTCCAGTTCAAGCCGCTCTGGCAAAGGTTTTCCATTGTCGCCGCAGGCCCGGTCACAAATTTCCTGTTTGCCATGGTGGTTCTGGCGGCCCTGTTCATGAGCATTGGCCGTCCCTTTACCCCCCCCCATGTTGGGGCTGTTCAGGAGGGAAGCGCCGCCGCTGAAGCCCATATCCTGCCTGGAGATGTTGTCCGCACCATTGGCAACACCTCCATCCGCCGGTTTGAACAGATCCAGCAGATTGTGGCGATCAATATCGGAACGCCGATTGTCATGTCGCTGGATCGTGACGGGAAGATATTCGACATCAACATCACACCAAAAGTTGTTGAATTTGAAGATAATTTTGGGAATTTGCACGCCAAGGGACTTTTGGGGATTTCCAGCAGCCAAGCCATGGCGGTTGAAAAGATGGGCCCCGTGACGGCGGTAGGGGCTGCGGTTCAGGAAGTTTTTTCCATCTCCGGGGACATCCTTGTAACCTTGGGCCAACTTGTGGTGGGATCGCGCAGTCGTAGCGAAATTGGCGGCCCTCTCCAGATTGCCAAACTTTCAGGGGATTTTGCCCGCAATGGGGCCGTTTCCCTGATCTGGTTCATGGCACTGCTTTCCGTAAATCTCGGCCTTCTGAACTTTTTCCCGATTCCCTTGCTGGATGGCGGTCACCTGTTCTTTTATGCCTGTGAAGCCATCCTGCGTCGGCCGCTCAGTGAAAAGGCCCAAGAAATCGGGTTCCGTATCGGTTTTGGACTTGTCATGATGCTGCTGGTTTTTGCAACATGGAATGATCTTGTCAGCTTGCGGGTTGTTGAATTCATCAAGAGGGTGTCTTCATGAAGAAATGCCTAGCTGCCCTTTCCCTGGCTCTTCTTGTCGCAATGCCCCAGGCCCGTGCGGCAGAAGACATTGCATCCATAAGGGTTTCCGGTGCGCAACGTATTGAGGATTCTACCATCCTGTCCTATCTTGCCGTGCATCCCGGTGAGGCTTTCGACGCGGAAAAACTGGATATTTCGCTCAAGGCCCTTTTCGAAACAGGCATGTTTTCCGATGTTGTCCTGAAGCGGGAAGGGGATGACCTTGTGGTTTCCTTGCAGGAAAACCCGGTTGTCAACCGCATTGCCTTTGAAGGCAACAAGCGAATTGACGATGATGAGCTGAACAGTGAGATCCAGATGCGTCCACGCGTGGTTTTCACAAGGCCGCGTGTGCAGGCGGATACAGACCGGATTCTTGACCTGTATCGCAGGAATGGCCGCTTTGCAGCCAAGGTGATGCCAGAAGTCATCAAGCTTGACCAAAACCGTGTTGACCTTGTCTTCAAGATTGATGAAGGCCCCAAGACAACCATCGGGCGGATTGCTTTTATCGGGAATCAGGCTTTCAGCGACAGCCAGCTCCGGGAGGAGATCCGTTCACGGGAAAGCCGCTGGTACCGCTTTTTCTCAAGCGATGACACCTATGATCCCGACCGCCTGTCCTTTGACAAGGAGCTGTTGCGCCGTTTTTACCTGACCAATGGCTATGCGGATTTCCGGGTGGCCTCGGCTGTTGCCGAACTGGCCCCCGGGGGGGAAGAATTCTTCCTGACCTTTACGGTTGAGGAAGGCCCCCGTTACCGGTTTGGACGCATTGGTATTGAATCCAGCATTCCAAAGCTGGATGCCAAAGACCTTGAACCCATGGTGAACCTGATGCCGGGGGAATGGTATGATGCGCTTTCGGTAGATAAGGAATCCATCAAGCTGACAGATGCACTTGCGGCTCAGCAGATGCCTTTTGTCAATGTTTCCCCAAGGTTTATTCGCGATCCGGATGCGCACATCATCGATGTTGTCATGGAAGTCCGTGAAGGTTCCCGCAATTTTGTGGAACGTATTGATATTTCCGGCAACGTCCGCACCATGGACAAGGTTGTTCGCCGGGAATTCGACCTTGCCGAAGGGGATGCCCTCAACAGTACAAAACTGGCACGCTCTGAAAAACAGGTCAATGACCTGGGCTTTTTTGAAAAGGTGGACATCCATGTGGCTCCGGGCAGTGCGCCCGACCAGAAAGTGATTGACGTCAAGGTCGCCGAACAAAGCACAGGCGACATGTCGATCGGTGCAGGCTATTCGACAACAGATGGCATGCTGGCCGACTTTTCCATCCATGAACGCAACCTGCTGGGCAAGGGCCAGGATCTTTCCCTGTCCACCACGCTGGCCTCCGAAAAGAATGAGATTAACATCAGTTTTACAGAACCCTATTTCATGGACAGGGATATTTCGGCAGGTTTCGACATCTTCAACATCATGCGTGACCAACAGGATGAAAGCTCCTATGACCAGAAACAGCAGGGGTTCGGCCTGCGTATGAGTTATCCCCTGTCGCAAAACCTGCGCCAGCGGATTCTCTACCGGCTTGAGAGAAATGAAATCACCAGTGTGGACAGTACGGCCTCCATCTACATCCGGGAACAGGAAGGCAGCCGCACAACATCCATGCTTGGGCACGAGCTGACCCTTGACACCCGCAACAGCAAGCTGGCCCCCAGTGAAGGTTACCTGGTCCGCATGACCAACGACTTGGCGGGATTTGGAGGGACTACCCATTTCCTGCGCAACAAGATTATCGGTATCTACTATTATCCGGTTTCGCCGGAATGGGTTTTCAGCCTGGCTGGTGAAGCGGGCCTGGTCTGGGGCATTGGCGATGACGTGAATATTGCTGACCGCTACTTCCTGGGGGGAAATTCCCTGCGCGGTTTTGCCACGGGCGGCGTTGGTCCGCGGGATACTGCAACAGGCGATTCCCTTGGCGGCAACCACTATGTCAGTGGCAGCGCAGAATTGGCCTTTCCGCTTGGATTGCCAAGCGAACTTGGCATCAAGGCCCATGTGTTCGGAGATGCCGGAACACTGGGTAGCGTGGATTCCACAGGCGCAACGATCGTTGACGAGGATGCCTTGCGCGCATCGATTGGAGCCGGGATTTCCTGGCGTTCGCCGATGGGCCCCATCCGCTTTGACTATGCATCGGCTCTCATCAAGGAAGACTATGATGAAGTCGAGAATTTCCGTTTCAGTTTTGGCACGAGGTTTTGATCATGAAAAAGGTTTTGTTCTCTCTGGCCATGATGGCCATTCTTACCGCTTCTGCTGCACAGGCGGAACTCCCGGTTCCCAAAATTGCTGTGGTGGACCAAATACAGATTCTGCGTAATTCAGATGCCGTCAAGGGCATTGAGCAGCAGTTTGAAAGTCGTCGCAAGGCTTTCCAGGATGAAATTTCCAAACAGGAAACCAGTCTGAAGGCCGATGAGGAAGACCTCAAGAAAAAGAGCGCAAGCCTTGCGCCGGAGGCCTTCCGCAAGGAGCGGGAAGTTTTTGAACAGAAGGTTGGCGCGGCCCAGAAGAAGGTGCAGGCCATGAAGGCCGATCTTGATGCTGATTATGGCAAGGTCATGAAAATCGTGCAGAACAACATGCTTGAGATCATTGAGGGGCTCGCCAAGGAAGAAAACGTCAACGTCATCCTGCCCAGTCACCAGATTCTTCTTTTTGCACCGGAACTTGATATAACGGGAACGGTGATTACGCGCCTGAATGCCAAGCTTCCCAAGGTAAATGCTGAAGAAGCCGCCAAAGCCGGAAAGGCCAAGAAGTAAGGATACATCATGCCGGACAGCCGTTTTCATCACCGTGCCGGACCATTTTCCCTGGCCCGTCTTGCTGAAATCGCCAAGGGCACCTTGCCCGAAGGCGTTGATCCTTCCATGGAAGTTGTGGATGTTGCGCCCTTGGGCACGGCAGGCGCGACAGATATCAGTTTTCTGGATAACCATAAATACCTTGAAGCCTTTCAGGGCAGCAAGGCGGGCGCATGCATTGTCCATCCTGATTTTGCACATCATGCCCCCAGGGGAATGGCGCTTATCCTGACGCCATCGCCATACAAGTCCTATGCCTTTGTGGCCCAGGCCTTCTATCCTGACAATAGCGGGGATGGAACCCTTCATCCCGCTGCCATCATTGATAAAACAGCCAGCCTTGGTGAAGGCTGCACCATTGAAGCGGGTGCGGTCATTGGTGCGCATGCCCATCTGGGGAATCGTTGCCATGTCCACCCCAATGCGGTGATTGGCCCTCATGTTGAAATTGGTGACGATACCGTTATCGGGGCCTGCGCCTCCCTCAGTCATTGCCTGGTGGGAGCAAAATGCCGGATTTTCCCGGGAGCCCGCATTGGTCAGGATGGTTTTGGTTTTGCCATGGATGCTGCGGGCCATATCCGTATTCCGCAAATGGGCCGCGTGATCATTGAGGATGATGTGGAAATTGGTGCCAATTCCTGTGTGGATCGCGGCGCTGGACCGGATACGATGATTGCCAAAGGCGTGCGTATAGATAACCTGGTGCAGATCGCCCACAACGTGCAGGTGGGCGAATTTTGCGTCATGGCAGGTCAAGCAGGTATTGCCGGGAGCGCGCGCCTGGATAGCCATGTCATCCTCGGCGGACAGGCGGGGGTTACTGGCCATGTCAAAATTGGAGCCGGAACCCTTGTTGCAGCCAAAAGTGCCATCATGAAGGATGTTCCGCCAAAATCACGCATGATGGGCATTCCCGCAAGGCCCGACAAGGATTTTCTGCGGCAGATGGCGACACTTGCCCGCATGAGCGCAAAAAAAGGAAAGAAGAACACCGATGACTGATACCCTTGAAAATACATCCGCTGTCGAGGAAATTTCCCTCTCCATCAGCGAAATCATGGAACTCATTCCGCATCGTTATCCCATGCTGCTGGTGGACAGGATTGAACGCATGGTGCCGGGGGAACGCGCCGTGGGTATCAAGAACCTCACCATGAATGAGGCCTTTTTCCAGGGGCATTTCCCGCAGCGTCCCGTCATGCCGGGAGTCCTGACAATCGAAGCCATGGCACAGACAGCGGCCGCCATGGCCGCCTATACCATGAAGTCGGAATCGGTTGGAAAGATTGTCTTTTTCATGTCGATTGACGAGGCAAAATTCCGCAAGCCCATGGGGCCGGGCGACACCATCGAACTGCATGTCCAGAAGGAAAAGGCACGCGGAGCCATCTGGCGTTTCACGGGCAAGGCCCTTGTGCGCGGGCAGCTGTGCTGTGAATCATCCTTCTCCGCCATGCTGGCCGATCCGAAGGTGTAATTCCCCCTGTTGCAATCCGCAACAATTCGTGAATTAACCTTGGGCTTTCCACCTGCTAGAGGAGATGGGTCAAACCCATTTCCCATAAGGAGAAAAAGGCATGGCCTGCATCATCCATCCGACCGCCATCGTTGATCCCGCAGCAAAGCTGGGCGTTGATGTCCAGATTGGCCCTTTGTGCTTCGTTGGCCCCAATGTCGAACTGGGAGACCGGATGGTTCTCAAGTCCCATGTGTCTGTGGATGGCCGTACAAAAATCGGTGAGGAAACTGTGATTTTTCCTTTTGCCAGCATCGGGCAGGATCCTCAGGACCTCAAATACCACGGTGAGCCTTCCGAACTCATTGTCGGGGCGCGCAACAAAATCCGCGAATATGTCACCATGAATCCCGGTACCGAAGGCGATCAGATGACTACCTGGGTGGGGGATGACAACCTGTTCATGGTGGGGGTGCATGTGGCGCATGACTGCCGGGTGGGCAGCAAAATCGTGATCGCCAACAATGTGGCGCTGGCCGGCCATGTCCATGTAGGAGACTGTGCCGTCATCGGTGGGTTGTCCGGCGTGCACCAGTTTGTCAAGATTGGACACCACGCCATGGTGGGGGCCATGTCCATGGTGGCGGCCGATGTCATTCCCTATGGCCTTGTCATGGGCGAGCGCGCCCATCTGGGAGGACTCAACCTCGTTGGGCTTGAACGCCGCGGCTTTGCCAAGGAAGACATCAACACCTTGCGGCGGGCCTACCGTCTCCTGTTTACGCCGGAAGGCACCTTTGCCGAGCGTCTTGATGAGGTTTCCCGCAGTTTTTCTGCCCATGAAGGGGTGCAGAACATCATTTCCTTCATACGGGATGAATCCACGCGCGGGCTTTGCATGCCCAAGTCGGTGGAATGAGCGTGGAAAGGGGCGGGCGGCTCGGTATTCTTGCCGGGAGTGGCGAACTGCCGCGCATGGTGGCGGATGCTGCCCGCAAGGATGGGCGTGATCCCTTCATTATCGCCTTTGAAGGGTATGCCACGCCGGAAACGGTTGCCGGTTTTCCGCATGCATTCATGCGTCTGGGATCTGTGGGACATTATCTCAAGCGCCTCCGCAAGGAAGGGGTTTCCGAAGTGGTCACCATTGGCCATGTTCGGCGCCCTTCCTGGCGCACCCTGCGTCCTGACGTGCGCGGGGCCATGGTCATGGCGCGCATCATGCTCCATTCCGGCGGTGATGACCGCCTGCTGCGCATTGTCAGGGAAGAGATTGAACATGATGGATTTGTTGTACGGGGCGCCGATGAATTCCTGCCGCAAGCACTGGCCCTCCATGGCACTATGGGGCGCGTAGTTCCGGAAGAATCCTTTTGGTCCGACATTCAGGAAGGGGCGCGCATTGCCCACGCCATCGGGGCGCTGGATATCGGCCAGGCCATTGTCATCCAGGAAGGTGTTGTGCTTGGGGTTGAGGGGATTGAAGGCACGAACGCCCTTATCCAAAGATGTGCTGGACTGAAGCGTGAAGGGCGTTCCCCCATTCTTGTGAAGATGAAAAAGCCGCAACAGGACCGCCGCATGGATTTGCCTGCCATGGGCGTTGAAACCGTCCGAAATGCTGCCGATGCTGGTTTTGCCGGTATTGCGATGGAAGCGGGGGGCGTTTTGGTTGCCCGCATGGAAGCGACCATTGCCGCTGCCGATGCTGCCGGAATTTTTGTTGTTGGGATATAAACACATGCATGTTTTTCTTTTGGCGGGCGAGCCTTCGGGTGACCTTCTTGGGGCCCGCCTCATGGCGGCACTCAAACGCCTTGATGCCGGAATCCGCTTTTCCGGCGTTGGTGGCGCGCACATGGAAAATGAAGGACTTTCCTCACTCTTTCCCATGGAGGAACTTTCCGTCATGGGACTTGCCGAAGTACTGCCGCGTCTGCCGGCCCTGTTGCGCAGGCGGGACGAGGCAGCAAAGGCCATCCTTGCGCAAAATCCGGATGTGGTGGTGACCATCGATGCGCCGGATTTTTCCTTCCGTGTCGTCAAAAAAGCCAGATACATGGGCTGCAAAACGCCCATGGTGCATTATGTCGCGCCATCGGTCTGGGCATGGCGTCCGGGAAGGGCGAAGAAACTTGCAACCCTTTATGACCATGTCCTGTGCCTGCTTCCGTTTGAACCCCCGTATTTTGAACGGGAAGGCATGCAGGCCACCTTCATAGGACATTCATCCGTGGAAAGCGGTGCCGGACATGGGGATGGCGCAGGATTCCGCGTGCATCATGGCATTGGCATGGAGGAAAAAATCCTGTGCCTGCTTCCGGGGAGTCGTGGTTCCGAAATGAAATACCTTGTGCCCCTTTTCAAGGATGTTCTCTCCCGTTTGCCACAAGAGATGCGGATTGTTCTGCCAACCCTGCCACGCTGGCAGACGCACCTGGAAACGCAATTCCCTCAGGCCATCGTCTTTACAGGAGAGGCAGAAAAATGGAATGCGTTTGCGGCATCTGACGTGGCATTGGCCGCATCCGGAACCGTAACGCTGGAACTGGCGCTGGCCGGGGTGCCAACCATCACCACCAACCGCATGGGGCATGTCAGCACATGGCTGTTCCGCTTGCTTCTCAAAAACCGGTATTTCGCGCTGCCAAACCTTGTTCTGGACAGGGAAGCCATGCCGGAAATGTTTTTTGGCAAATGCAATGCCGTGGATGTTTCGCAAGCCGTTCGCAGGTTGTTGGAAAGCGCAGAAGCCCGAGACATGCAGAAACAGGCCTTGTCCGAAGCCGTTGTCCGCATCACCCCCCAAGGAGGCAAGTCCCCCAGCGATATGGCGGCAAGGGCTGTCTGGCAGTATCGGCCATCTCCCCCAAATGGCAACTGATCCCTTTTCCCCAGGAATCTGGTTAAGGCGGTAAGTGTATGGTATGTCAAATTTAATCACAAGATTATGATACATCAATACCTTGTGAGAAAGATTTCAGAAAAACCCGAAGGTTTTTCATGGGAAGAGGGGATTGCACTTCATTCTTCCGGTTTATGGAATACTTTCGGCAAGGAGGCATAAGGTGCCCACACGTCTTCGGGCAGGGGGGCGCGCGAAAGTCCGCTGAAGGAGACGGAATTCTTCATGTAATAAAATTCTCCACCCCATTCATCCATAAAGTGCAGGGCATAGGCAAAAGGCTGACCATCCGGCACCATGAAATCCACATATCCACCGCCTTTCGGATTGAAATAGGCGGATGTTGCAATATCCGGGGAAATCCAGACTGTCGATGGACATTTGAAGAAAAAGAGGCGGAAAGTCCAGGTGCCCTCCTTGAGGAAGGATGTGTCATCCATGTTCATGGACATCATGTCGTTGGCGGAATTGTTGCCATAAAAAGGGATGTTTCGGTTTGATGTATCCTTGCAGTTTTCCCACCTTGCAGATCCTGAATCTGTTGGTGGAAGATCATTGATATCAAGCCCCGCATTATATTTGGTCACTTTCGGGGACATGTATTTGGGCTGGGTATAAAAAAGGATGGCCAGCAGGGCCAGGACACCCGCCATCCAGATCATTCGTTCCTTCCAGTTCGATTTCTGTAACAGCATGGAAAATGCCTTTCCTTGATTTTGCCTGCATGAACAGGGGACATGGACATCCCCCCGGATTTTAGGTGGATATGATAAAATAGGCTTGATTCCTTGTTTGAAAACAGCCAAGTCTATGGCGTGAAAAAACTCTTTGCAAGTCTTGTAGCCGCATTTTTCGCAGAGCGTCTGCGATGGCCTCTCTGGATTCCGGTCCTGATGGGATGCGGAATTGCACTTTATTTCGCCCTCCCCATGGAACCTCCATTCTGGATGGCGGTGGCAAGTGTTGTCCTGTTGCTCATTCTGGCGATTGTCCTGCGTCGCCATCCTCCCAGCATCCTTTTTCTTTCTGTCCTTCTGGCCTTCTCGTCCGGTTTCTTTGCGGCAAACCTCAGGACATATGCTGTGCAGGGGCCCATTTTAGATAGGGAAACCGGCCCGCGCATGGTTACGGGTTTTGTTGAGGATACGCGCCTTTATCCGGATGCCATGGTGGTGGTTCTGGGAAATGTTGCCATTGAGAAATTCAAGCCAGAAAACACGCCCCTGAAAGTCCGTCTGCGATTTGCGGGGAAAAATCCCATACAGATTTTCGCAGGAAGTCATATCCGGGTCCTTGCTTCCATGGCGCCACCGCCATCGCCCGCATGGCCCGGTGGCTATGACAGTCGCAGGGTTCTTTATTTTCAGGGAATTGGGGGGAGCGGATTTGCCCTTGGCGCCCCTGAAATCCTGAAAGAACCTGGCAGACAGTGGCTTCGCACCTTTCGGGAGGGGATTTCGGCCCGCATCCGCTCCATTGATTCCGGCCCGGGCGGACAGCTCACCGATGCCGTCCTGACAGGTAATGCACCTGTCATTGAAGAAAAAGTTCTGGCCGACATGCGGGATTCCGGGCTTGCGCATCTTATTGCCATTTCTGGCATGAATATCGGGATCGTGGCAGGTTTTGTCTTCATCCTGTTGCGCCGCATTCTGGCTTTTTTCCCAGCCTTTGCCTTGCGCCATCCCATCAAGAAATGGGCGGCGTTTCCAGCCATTGCCGCAGCGGTAGCGTATACATTCCTTGCTGGCGCTCCAGTTCCGGCTGTTCGATCCCTGCTCATGACGGGGCTCGTTCTTGTGGGCGTGGTCATGGATCGGGCCGCCATCAGCATGAACTTGGCCGCCTTTTCGGCAACCGTCATCCTGCTTTTGCGTCCTGAAACCATGATGGGGGCCAGTTTCCAGCTTTCCTTCGCAGCAGTTGTAGCCCTTATTGCCGCCTTTGATGTTTTTCGCGGAAAACGGAGTGGAAAAGGCTTGCTGAATCGGGGAATGCGGCACCTTGGAGGTGTGGCCTTTTCATCCGTTGTTGCGGGCCTGGCCACCCTGCCTTTTGCCCTTTTCCATTTCCAGCGGATTGCCTTTTACGGTGTTCTTGCCAACATGCTGGCGGTTCCCCTGACAACTTTTATTGTCATGCCCCTGGGCTTTCTGGCCATGCTGTTTTATCCGCTGGGGCTTGACCGCCTGTTTTTTATCGGCGCCATCTGGGGTAATCGGCTCATCGTGGCAGATGCCGCAATCGTATCCTCATGGCCTGGGGCGGCATGGAATGTGCCTTCGCTGTCCACAACCAGCCTTGTCATGTTTTGTCTCGGCGGATTATGGCTTTCCATATGGAAAACAAGGTGGCGGCATGCCGGATGGGCGGGCATCCTGGTGGCCTTTGTCCTGGCTTTTTTCCCTCCGGAAGTTCCGGATGTTTTTGTTTCCTCCGATGGCAAACGGGCCGGGATTGTTACTCCGGAAGGCCTTTACATTTCATCCCGTCGAACGGATGGTTATGTGGTCCAGTCATGGAAAAGAAGGGTGGGCACGAACAAGGTGATCTCCTGGCCAAAAACGGGAGCGTGTGCGGGGCCTGTTTGTTGTGATGCCACGGGATGTGTGGCATCGGTTCATGGCCGGCGCATGGCCTTTCCAAAACAGCCTGAAGCCCTGCTTGAAGATTGCCGGATGGCAGATCTTGTTGTTTCCCCCTGGAACCTAAAAGGACGTTGCAACGCACAGACGCTTGATATCCAGGATTTCAGGAGCATGGGAAATGGCATGCTGTTCTGGGAAGGCAAGGGGGGATTCCGCATTGTCTCCGACAAAGATACCTATGGAATGCGGCCCTGGATACCCCCTTACCGAAAATGAGGATGCAGACCATTAGAGCATTTAACGTTTAGATTGAACAATGCCTGTTGATCTTGGGATGAGCCAGACCGCAAGGCGCTTGCCCGCAGGGCGATCGGGCATCGTCCAAGGTTTGAACGCGCGGCGGATGGCCATCAAAAGGCAACAGGGGTATTCAAGATGAACGCTCAAGGCTCTCATGGGCGGATGGAAGATAAAACTCCTCCACTTGGCACGCCCCTGCATGGCAGCCCCCATTGTCTTGACGCGGCTTTTCAGGATGGATGTTTTTGGGTTTTAGTAATTGCGGATAAGCCCCGCCAGTTTCCCCTGAACACGCACGCGGCCAGCTGGCAAGAGCCGGGGCGGATAGGCCGGGTTTGAGGCAACCAGTTCAACAGTGCTGCCCTTCCTGCGCAGGCGCTTGAGTGTGGCCTCCTGTTCATCCACAAGGGCTACGACAATTTCTCCATCCCGCGCAACTTCTGTCTTGCGGATAATGATGGTGTCCCCATCAAGAATTCCATCACCAACCATCGAATCTCCAGCCACTGTCAGGGCATAATATTCGCCACGGCCAATGAGGGAATGGGGGAGGGCCAGCATGTTGCCGGTTTCCGCAATGGCCTCAATAGGGGTTCCTGCGGCAATCTGGCCATAAAGGGGGATTTCACAAATATCGTTGGCTGGAAGGGGCTGTGGTTTAGAAGACTTGCCGCGGGAAATATGCAAAACTCCAGAGGGCATGCTGGCAGGAACGCTTTTTGGAGAGACATCTTCCGACATGCGGATAACTTCCAGCGCGCGGGCACGATGAGGCAGGCGTTTCAGGAACCCGCGTTCCTCAAGCGAGCCAATCAGCCGGTGAATGCCGGATTTCGACTTCAATCCGAGAGCATCCTTCATTTCATCAAAAGATGGAGAAATGCCGCTATCCTGCAGACGGGCATGAATGAATTGCAGCAATGCGTGTTGTTTGCGTGTCAGCATGTTATCGAATCCCCTCTTCTCCGCACGTTCTACTTTAGTTCACGCTTTATGGCAAGACAAATTTGTTTTTTTGCGCTATCCTGATGCCATGAAATTGATGAAACTGAAAGCAAAACAAAGGTTATTTGCCGGAATCGGAGTCGTTGCACTTTGCGTGCTTGCAGGATCCGCGATTTTGTATCTGCGGCATAGGGCGCGCATGAATATTCCGCTTCCCGCGATCATGAACATTCCATCTGTCATGCCGGTAGCGGTTCCCCTGCCGCAAAATTCAACACAAGGACAACTGCCTGTCATTCCGCTCCCCGTTGTTCCTCTCCCCTCCATTCCGGACAATCGGCCCAAAATCGCCATCCTGATTGATGACATGGGTGTCAACCGGCACAATTCTGAAGCCATGATGGAGCTGGATTCAGCAGTATCCCTATCTTTCCTGCCTTATGCAGACAACCTTCTGGACCAGGTGGATAAAGCCTCCGACAAGGGGCATGAAATCTGGCTGCATCTGCCCATGGAACCTGTAGGGAAGGCTGACCCTGGCCCCAATGCGCTCAAAGTGGACATGTCTCCGGAAACCTTGCGCCAGACGCTCATGATCAATCTGGATTCGTTTTCCGGCTATGTCGGCGTCAACAACCACATGGGAAGCCGACTGACAGCAGATGCATCTGCCATGGAGATTGTGATGCCGGAACTGGCTCATACCGGATTGCTTTTCCTTGATTCCCTGACAACAGGAAAATCCGTTGCACGGCGCTTGGCGCAGGAAAACGGCATTCCATTCCATGCACGCGATGTCTTTATAGACCACGAGGAAACCGCTGAATCAGCACAGGGTGCACTTGCCCATCTGGAAAATTTGGCAAGAAAAAACGGAACAGGCATTGCCATTGGCCATCCAAAGGCGGAAACCATTTCTGCCTTGGCAGCATGGATTCCTACCCTTGGAGAAAAAGGCTTGGTGCTTGTTCCGCTTTCCCGGCTTTATTCTTCGCCGGAGGTGTCTTCATCCGGGGCAGCAGACGGGAACACAAGATCCAGCGTCCGCTGATGGACGGTAACCGGATAGATGGATTTGAGTTCATCCACAAAGGCTGCAACAATATCATTTCCCATGCCGGATGACAGCTGCCGACGTACAGCAGCCAAGGCTTCAGGATCAGAGCCAAGCGTTGCCGGGATGATCTCCGCAAGGCGCACCAGCATGCGGCCTTCTTGCGTTTCCACAGCCTCGACATCGCCCACGGCCTTGAGGTTGAAAAGGGCGGAAACAGCTTCGGGGGCCAGTAGTGTTTCACCATCAAAAGTCATGGCCTTGCTGGTTTCCGCCGTGGTTCCATTGCGGGCAGCCACATCATTCATGGGCTTTCCTTCCCTGATGGACGCAACAGCGGCTTCCGCCCGTTTGGCGTTGGCGCGGTCCTGGGCTTCACGACGCAGACTGCGGGCGATGTCCATGCGAACCTTTTCAAGGGGGAGTCGGGAAGGGGGGGTAATGCTCCGCACTTCAATGACGGCAAAGCCATTGTTGTCATTTTCAACCAGACTGGTATTTTCCCCGGCATCGAGCACAAACGCGGCATCCAGTGCGCCGCGAAGGTCGGACAAACCTGCAAGCGGTGTTGTATCCGGAAGCTTGCCAGCCGAATCCACGGCCACAACATCCCGCAAGCCAAGATTGAACTTGGCGGCCACTTCCTCAAGGGACTTGCCTGACGACAGCATGTCATCAATGGTATTGACCGCATCATAAAGCGTGTCCGTGGCTTTCTGTGTGCGTACCGCTTCAGCAATGGAATCCCGCACTTCCTCAAAGGGAACCTGACGCGGTGGCTTGATGTCCTTTATCTGGAGAACAACCCAGTTTTCGCCTGCAGCAATGGGATCGGAAACCGCATCTTTTTCCATGGAAAAGGCGATTTCGCGGGTTTCCGGCGCAAACCGGTCCGAGGAAAGCCACCCCATCTCCAGCACTTTGGCGGGATCTCCCCCGGCTGCAGAAACGGCATCACGCATCACGGTTCCCGACCGCACAGATGCAGCAACTTTCGCAGCCATTTCGGAATTGTCAAGAATGGCCTGGACGGCAATCCTCTGTTCACGCTGATAATAGGTATCCTCGTTCTCTGAATAATAGGTCTTGAGTTCCTCTTCTTCCGGCGCGGCATCCGGCGTAAAGTTTGCTCCGCCAAGCTCAAGAATGCGCAAGGCCCGGTATTCCGGAGTCATGTAATCGTCCGGATGGGCATTGTAACGGGTTTCGATTTCCGCATCCGATGCATCCTTGACACCAGGCGTGGAAAGGTCTGTCAGCATCATGGTCTGTGCCACGCGCTGCTGGTGTGTAGCCAGGAAATAAGCATCTGCAAGGCCTTCTGGCACACGGGCAGCATTGGCCATGCTGCGGATGAGGGCGCTGCGCGGCAGTTCCTTGCGAAGGATGTCGGCGAATCCTTCTGCGGTCAGCCCGGCATTTCCCAGAAGCTGAAGGAATTTCTGCTGGTCAAATCGCCCATTGGCATCCGCAAAAGTCTTGTCGGCCCGAATGGTGTTTGCCACCATGGCGTCCGTCGAGGCAAACCCCGCTGCAGATGCTGCGCGGTCCAGAAGGGTTTCATCAACCATGCGGGAAAGGATGTGGGTATGCATCCCCATCCCGATGGCCTGTGCCCGTGTCAGGTTGGCGCCATAGGAACGCTGTATGCGCTGGATTTCTTCGGATACGCGCCGTTCAACTTCCATGGTGGGAATGTCAATGCCGCCAACATTGGCAACAATGGCTTTTGGTCCATCCATGCTGCGTCCGATGAAGCCGCTGATATCCAGCATGGCAAGTCCCATCATGGCAAGGAACAGGGTTCCAAACACGAAGATTTTGATGATACGGCTTTGGGCGCCTTGGCGAAGCGATTGCAGCATGTCTCTGGTTCCATTGGTTTTATTAAAAGGAATTCGGGCGCACTATAAGGGTATGATGCGCCAAGTGCAATAGGTCATGGCAAAAGAGCAGAGAAAGCAACGGGGGTTGCCTTTGGGGCGCATTCCTGCTACACCCCCCAACGTTTTATCAATGAGCTGAGGGAAATGTAAAGATGTCAAATCGCCGTCCCATGATTGCCGGAAACTGGAAAATGAATGGTCTGCGCCAGGATGGCCAGGCCCTCGCCAAGACCCTTGCGGAAAAACTTCCTGTTGGCAATACGGCAGGATTCGACATGCTGGTATGTCCACCATTCCCCCTTCTTGGACACATTGAAGCCGCCCTTTCCGGCAGCGCCATCATGTTGGGCGGACAGGATTGCCACATGCGGGACAAGGGGGCCTTCACGGGAGATACATCCCCCGCCATGCTCAAGGATGCCGGGTGCAGCCATGTCATTCTTGGCCATTCCGAACGTCGCCATGGCCATGGCGAATCGAGTGAACTCATCAATGCCAAGGCTACGGCGGCTCACACGCACGGACTGGTGGTTGTCCTTTGTGTTGGCGAAACCGAAAAGGAACGTGATGAGCAGCGCGCGCAGGCCGTTGTCGAGCAGCAACTCATGGAATCGATTCCCGCCAGTGCAACGGCTGAAAACACCATCATTGCCTATGAGCCTGTATGGGCCATTGGCACAGGCCGCAACGCTTCCGTGGAAGATATTTCCGACATGCACGCCTTCATCCGCAAAACCATTGCATCCCGCATGGATGCCGCCAAGGCCCGCCTTCTTTATGGTGGTTCCGTCAAGCCTTCGAATGCCAGGGAAACCCTTTCGCTTGAAGATGTCGATGGTGTCCTTGTTGGTGGCGCAAGCCTTGTGGCTGAAGATTTCTGGGCCATTGCCACGGCCAGCATCTGACCTTTTCCCCATCCTTCTGGAGCCATCATCATGCATAGCGTTCTCCTTCCCATCCTGATCGCCATCCACATCATCATCACCTTCTGCCTTGTGGCCCTGGTTCTTATCCAGCGTTCGGAAGGCGGCGGATTTGTCGGTGGTGGTGGCGGCATGGGATCTTTCATGACTGCACGCACGGCCGGAAATGCCCTCACACACCTCACGGGCATTTTTGCAGCTCTTTTCATGGGCAATATCATGCTCATCGCCGTCCTGACCGGAAACCGTCCAAAACAGCCATCTGTCCTGGATATTGTTCCGGCTGGACAGGAAGTTCCTGAAATTCCGGCCCCCATGGCGCCTCCGGTTTCGCAGTAAATTAAGAAAGAATGTGGTACAAGGGACGGGTTCACCTAAAAGCGGTGAAACCGTCTTTTTTACCTTTAGGAAAAGTTCCCGCACAACACCGTTGTCCAAATCAGGAGATGAAAACATGACTGCGATCATTGACATCAAGGCCCGTGAGATTCTTGACAGCCGCGGAAATCCCACGGTTGAAGTGGATGTTGAACTGGAAACCGGCGCTTTCGGGCGTGCAGCCGTTCCATCCGGCGCATCGACAGGAAGCCATGAAGCCCTGGAATTGCGGGATGGCGATTCTACCCGTTTTGGCGGCAAGGGCGTACGCAAGGCCGTGGATGCCATCAACAACGAAATTTTCGACGTTCTGGCTGGAGTTGATGCCCAGGACCAGATGACGGTTGACCGCATGATGATTGAACTGGACGGTACGCCGAACAAGGGGCGTCTGGGCGCAAACGCCATTCTTGGCGTCAGCCTTGCCGTGGCCAAGGCCGCAGCAAATGAAGTGGAAATGCCGTTGTGGCGTTATGTCGGCGGTGTGCATGCCCATGTCCTGCCGGTTCCGATGATGAATGTCATCAATGGCGGCGCCCATGCCGACAATCCTCTTGATGTCCAGGAATTCATGATCCTTCCCGTCGGGGCACCTTCCATTGATGAAGCCGTGCGCATGGGGGCGGAAGTTTTCCATGCCCTCAAGAAGCAGCTCAAGGATGCGGGCCACAACACCAATGTGGGGGATGAGGGTGGTTTTGCCCCCAACCTGAAATCCACCGAAGAAGCCCTGTCCTTTATCGTCAAGGCCATTGAGGCCGCAGGTTACAAGCCTGGTGAAGACATTTTCCTTGGCATGGACCCCGCTGCGAGCGAATTCTACAAGGATGGGAAATATGTGCTGGCGGGTGAGGGGAAAACCCTGACTTCTGCCGAAATGGTGGATTACTGGGCCGACTTGGTTGCGCGCTTCCCGATCATCACGATCGAAGACGGCATGCAGGAAGACGATTGGGATGGCTGGAAGCTGATGACCGACAAGCTTGGTGACAAGATCCAGATCGTGGGAGATGACCTGTTTGTCACGAATCCCGAGCGCCTCAAGAAGGGCATTGATGCAGGAATCGCCAATTCCATCCTCATCAAGGTGAACCAGATCGGCTCGCTCAGCGAAACCCTGCAGACGGTGGAAATGGCCCACAAGGCCGGTTATACCACCATTTTTTCGCACCGTTCCGGCGAGACCGAGGATTCGACCATCGCCGACCTCGTTGTGGCCTGCAATTCCGGGCAGATCAAGACAGGTTCCATGTCCCGCTCTGACCGTATTGCCAAGTACAACCAGCTGATGCGCATCAACGAAATGCTTGGATTCACGACGCGTTATGCCGGTCGTGGCGCTTTCAAGCGCCTGGCTTCCAAGACCTGACCGGAAGAGGTGTGACGGGCGCCCGTGCTTCGCAACCTCATACGCAGGCGCTTCCGGCGCATTCTCTGGCCTGTGGCTGGAGCATGCCTTGTCGCCTATTTCATCTTTTACCTGCTTCAGGGCGACAGGGGGGTTGGTTCCCTCCTGCACCTGAAGCGGCAGGTAAATGATGCCCGGCAGACTCTCGACAAGAAGCATGTCGAAGAAGGACGTCTGGAATCACGGGTCAAACTCCTGAGACCGGACACACTTGATCTTGACATGCTGGATGAGCGCGCACGGGAAACGCTGGGTTACGCCCGTTCTGATGACTTGGTTATCCCGGTTTCTCCTTCCGGTTCCTCTCCCGGGGAAGGCGGGAACATTCCATCTCCATTATTGAATCAAGCCCCTGCAAGGAGTGAAGATTGAACGAGAATACCATCCCCTCCAGCACAAAGACTGCTGGAAATGATCCTGCCATGCTCCGGAAATTTTACCGGGACATGCTTCTCATTCGCCGTTTTGAAGAAAAATCGGGCCAGCTCTATGGCATGGGCCTCATTGGCGGCTTCTGCCATCTTTACATTGGCCAGGAAGCGGTTGTTGTGGGGATGCAATCCGTCATGTCCGACAAGGATAATGTTGTGACAAGTTACCGTGATCACGGCCACATGCTGGCCTGTGGCATGGATCCCAAGGGCGTGATGGCGGAGTTGACCGGACGTTCCGGCGGGTATTCACGCGGCAAGGGCGGTTCCATGCACATGTTCAGCCGCGAAAAACGGTTTTATGGTGGCCATGGCATTGTAGGGGCGCAGGTACCCGCAGCAACGGGGCTCGCTTTTTCCTCAAAATACCTGAAAAATGGCGGGCTTTGCACCTGCTATTTCGGGGATGGCGCCAGCAACCAGGGGCAGGTTTACGAGAGTTACAACATGGCGTCGCTCTGGAAATTGCCGGCGCTTTATATCATTGAAAACAACCAGTATGGCATGGGAACCCATGTCAGCCGCTCATCGGCTGGCACGCTTTACAAGCGGGGGGAAGCCTATGACATCCCCGGTGAAAGTGTGGATGGCATGGACGTCCTCGCCGTGCGTGAGGCCGGTATCAGGGCTACAACCCATATCCGTGACGGGAAGGGCCCCTACATTCTTGAAATGCGCACCTACCGCTATCGGGGACATTCCATGTCTGATCCGGGCAAGTACCGCAGCAAGGAAGAAGTGGAAACCATGCGTACAGAGTATGATCCGCTGCTTCGCCTGGAAAAAATGATGCGTGAAAAGGGAATGGCCGAGGATGCCGATTTTGCGGCCCTTGAAAAGGAAATCCACGCCATTGTGGTGGAAGCTGCCGAATTTGCGGAAAAAAGCCCGCTTCCTCCGGAAGAAGACCTTTATACTGACGTTTTGGCCTGAAAGGGAGATTTTGCAACATGACCATCAATATTCTCATGCCTGCCCTTTCGCCTACCATGACAGAAGGAAAACTGGCCCGCTGGCTCAAGAAGGAAGGCGACAAGGTTTCGCCCGGTGAAACCATGGCGGAGATTGAAACCGACAAGGCCACCATGGAAGTGGAAGCGGTGGATGCTGGCGTGATTGGCCGCATCCTGGTACCGGATGGCAGTGATAATGTTGCGGTGAATACGCCCATCGCCATCCTGCTTGAAGAAGGGGAAGGGCTGGAAGACCTGGAAAAGGCCATCGCCCAGCCACAGACTTCCATTGTGCGTCAAAGCGTTCCCGACGAAACCACGGAAGAAACCCATCCCCTGGCACCGGACAAGCCGGAAGATTTCATCTGCAACGGCAAGGTCTGCGAAGGCCCAGCCATCCAGATGACCATGCGCGAGGCCCTGCGCCTGGCCATGAAGGAAGAAATGCAGCGTGATGCCAATGTCTTCCTCATGGGAGAAGAAGTGGCACAATATCAGGGAGCTTATAAGGTTTCCCAAGGCCTTTTGGATGAGTTTGGTCCCGAGCGGATCATTGATACCCCCATCACCGAATCCGGTTTTGCCGGGCTTGGCGTTGGCGCGGCATGGGGCGGATTGCGCCCGATTGTCGAGTTCATGACCTTCAATTTCTCGATGCAGGCGATTGACCACCTTATCAATTCGGCAGCCAAAACCCTTTACATGTCCGGTGGCCAGATCAATTGCCCGATCGTGTTCCGGGGAGCCAACGGCGCGGCATCACGGGTTGGGGCGCAGCATTCCCAGTGCTTTGCCAGCTGGTATGCCCATGTTCCCGGCCTCAAGGTGGTTTCCCCCTTTAGTGCCGCAGATGCCAAAGGTCTGCTCAAGTCCGCCATTCGGGATAACAATCCTGTCATTTTTCTGGAAAATGAAATTCTTTACGGACACAGTTCGGCTGTCCCGACGGATCCGGAATGGATTGTGCCAATTGGAAAGGCCCGCATCATCCGCAAGGGCAGGGATGTGACCATAACTGCATTTTCGCTCATGGTGCATCATGCCCTGGAAGCGGCAGCCCTTTTGGCCAAGGAAGGGATTGAGGCAGAAGTTATCGATCTCCGCACCCTGCGTCCACTGGATGAGGCTTGCATCCTGGAAAGCGTGCGCAGGACACATGCTCTTGTCAGCGTAGAAGAAGGCTGGCCTTATGCGGGAATTGGCTCGGAAATCATTACCCTTGTCAACGAGGGCGCTTTTGAATCCCTTAATGCGCCACCTGTGCGGGTCACATCGGCCGATGTTCCGCTTCCCTATGCTGCAAACCTGGAAAAACTGGCGCTGCCCGGCCCCGAAGATATTGTGGCCGCTGTCAGGAAGGTTCTGGCAAAAGGCCAGGCGAGCGCGCGCGGAACCGGGGCTGCGATAAACGCCAGTCCGCTGGCCCGTCGCATATCAGCCCTCAAGGGGATATCCCTTGCCGGCATTCAAGGGACTGGCCCGCATGGACGGATCATGTCCGCAGACATTGAAAAGGCACCGTTACAGCCTCCAACGGGTGCGCAAGCAGCCATCAAAATAGCGGCTCCCGCGTCACCAGATGCCCGCAAAACCGCGGAATTGCTTGGCATGTCGTTTGAAGCCCTGCCGCTTGACAACATGCGCAAGACGATTGCCCGCAGGCTGGTGGAAGCCAAGCGCGAAGCACCGCATTTTTACCTGAATGCGGATTGCGACATTGGCGCCATCCTTGCCCTGCGCAGCGAAATCAATCGCCGCGACCAGCGCAAGCTCTCCCTGAACGACATGCTCATCAAGGCCCTTGCGAAAGCCCTCATGGAAGTTCCGGAAGCCAACGCCTGGTGGGCTGAGGATTCCATCCTGCGCATGAAACATGCCGACATTTCCGTGGCCGTTGCAACGCCAAACGGCCTCATGACCCCGGTAATCCGCAATGCCGAGGAAAAAAACCTGGCTGATATTTCCGCTGAAATGCGGGCTCTCGCGGTCCGTGCCCGGGAAGGCAAGCTCAAGCCGGAAGAATATCAGGGCGGCAGTTTTTCGTTGTCGAACCTTGGCATGCTGGACGTCAAGAGCTTCTCGGCCATTATCAACCCGCCCCAGGCTGGTATTCTTGCTGTTGGCAAGGGAATGGAAAGCGTCGTGGCCCGGAATGGCAAGCCGGAAATCGCCACACTGATGTCCTGCACACTTTCCTGCGACCATCGCGTGATTGACGGAGCTGTGGGCGCAAAACTCCTGGCCGCCATCAGGAAGAACATTGAAACGCCTTCGGAGGGCTGAGATGAGTGAAAAACAGACTTTTGACGTTGTCATCATCGGCGGCGGCCCCGGCGGGTATGTCGCGGCCATCCGCGCATCACAACTTGGCTTCAAGGTGGCCCTGGTTGAGCGTGAACATCTGGGGGGCGTCTGCCTGAACTGGGGATGTATTCCCACCAAGGCCCTGTTGCGTTCCGCAGAAATCTACCGCACCCTGCAACGCCTGCCGGAATTTGGCCTGTCTGCGGAAGGTGTCTCTGCCGACATCGGCAAAATCGTGGAACGTTCCCGCAAGATTGCCAACCAGCTGGCGGCTGGCGTGAAATATCTCATGGGCAAGAACAAGGTGACTGTTCTGGATGGTTCCGCACGTCTTGAAGATGCCCGCAATGTGGTTGTGGAAAAGAATGGCGCAGAAATCGCGCGTCTTGAAGCCGCATCCATCATCATCGCCACGGGATCCCGTCCGCGGGTGTTTCCCGGCCTTGAAACAGATGGGGACCGTGTGTGGGGTGCGCGTGAAGCCATGACGCCCAAGGAACTCCCAAAAACCCTTCTGGTCATTGGTTCCGGTTCCATCGGTTCCGAATTTTCCGCCTTCTACAGCCAGATGGGCACAAAAGTGACCCTGGTTGAAGCACTGGACCGCATCCTTCCCATGGAAGATGCGGAAATCTCCAGCATGGCTCGCAAACACTGGGAAGAATCCGGGATTGAAATTCTCACAGGCATAAGGGTATCGGCGCTGGATCGGAGGGAAGACGGCGTCATTGTCCATATTTCCCATTCCGACCGGGAAGAGGAACGTACGTTCGAGCGTGTGCTTGTTGCGGTGGGTGTCACTGGCAACATTGAGGATATTGGTCTTGAAAACACAAAGGTTGAGGTGGAAAAAGGCTTCATCAAAACCAATGGACGGCAGGAAACCGCTGAAGCCGGTATTTACGCCATTGGTGATGTTACCGGGCCACCCTGCCTTGCACACAAGGCCAGTCATGAGGGCGTGGTTGCAGCGGAAGTCATTGCCGGACTTGATCCGCACCCTGTAAAACCTTGCTGCATCCCTGGATTTTCCTATACAAATCCTCAGGTTGCCTCGGTTGGCATGACGGAAGCCCAGGCCCGGGAATGCAGGCTTGATGTACGCGTTGGCCATTTCCCTTTCCGTGCCAATGGCAAGGCCATTGCCATGGGGGAACTGGAAGGGATGGTCAAAACCATCTTTGATGCCAAAACAGGAGAACTTCTGGGCGCCCACATGCTGGGGCTTGAGGTGAAAGAACTCATTTCCGTCTTTGCTCTCGCCAAGGAAATGGAAGCCACGGAAGAAGATTTCATCCGGACGGTCTTCCCGCATCCAACCCTGTCGGAAACCACCCACGAATCCGTGCTTGATGCCTTTGGACGCGTGATGCATGTCTGAAGCAGGCCGGGGCAGATATCCTGACAAACAGCGCTTTCCGGAACAAATGCTTCCGGAAAAACCCTCATGGCTGCGTGTCAAGGCACCATCCCGGGAATCCCTTGAAAAAACGCGCAACCTCATGCAGGGGCTGGGCTTGCACACGGTCTGCGAAGAAGCTGCCTGCCCAAATGCTGGCGAATGCTGGGGAAAACGGCATGCCGCCTTCCTGATCATGGGAGGCATCTGCACCCGTTCCTGCGGATTTTGCAACGTGGCCACAGGCAAGCCGGGCCCGCTTGATGCCGATGAACCCCGCCATGTTGCCGAAGCCGTAGCAAAACTGGGCCTCAAGCATGCTGTCATCACTTCCGTGGACCGGGACGACCTCAATGATGGGGGGGCCGGCCACTTTGCAGAAACCATTGCGATGATCCGCAAAACATCACCGGAAACCACCATTGAGGTCTTGACACCAGACTTTAGGAATAAAGATCAATCTATTGATATTGTGGTAAATGCAAAGCCAGATGTTTTTAACCACAACCTGGAAACCGTACCGCGGCTTTACCCGTCCATTCGGCCAGGCGCCCGTTATTTCACCTCGCTTCAACTGCTGGCTGAAGTTCGGCGAAAAGATCCATCCATTTTCACAAAGTCCGGTCTCATGCTGGGGCTGGGAGAAAGCCGGGAAGAAGTTCTGCAAGTCATGGATGATCTGCGCTCAGCCGATGTGGATTTCCTGACTTTGGGACAATACCTGCCTCCCACACGGAAACATGCGCCACTCATGAAATTCTGGTCCCCGGAAGAATTCCAGGAACTGGAGCAGGTGGCCCGTGCAAAAGGATTCCTCATGGTTGCCGCATCGCCCCTGACGCGATCTTCGCATCATGCAGGCGAAGATTTTGAACGATTACGGGCTGTTCGCCCACAGAAGGAGTAAAGACATGATTATTTTCAATGCGGAAGAACATGTCCCCTACACAGCCAAACAAATGTTTGACCTCGTATCTGACATTGAAAAATACCCGGAATTTGTGCCCGGTTGCCGCCACGTTTCCATTCTCTGGCGTGAAGAATCCCGCGTGGAAGCCCGCATGCAATCGACTTTCATGGGATTTTCCATCGATTTCACGTCAAAGATCATCCTGGAGGCGCCATCCAGCATCGAGATTTCCAACATCAGCCAGCCCTTCCGGCGCTTTTTTGCACATTGGTCCTTTGAACCCCGGGAAAATGACGGGTGCATTGTTTCCTACAAGATGGAAATTGAAACTCCCATGGCCTTCATGGATAGCATCTTCTCATCCCTGCAGGGAATCTCCGGACGCAGGACCGTGGCTGCCTTCATGGAACGGGCAAAAACACTTTACGACATAAAATCCTGAATCATTTTCAGGCCACGAAGAAGCGCAGCCATGCGCACGTCTTCGCGATTACCGGGGAAAACATGGCGTTCATGAACGCAGCGCCCATCGCGGCCTGCCACACATAAATGCACAAGGCCAACCGGACGGCCTTCCGTTGCGCCGCCTGGCCCCGCAATTCCTGTCACGGAAAATGTAAAATCGGCATGGGAATGCGCAAGTGTTCCCTGGGCCATGGCCCGCGCCGTTTCTTCGGAAACAGCTGTGAACGTGCGCAGGATTTCAGGAGAAACATCAAGATTTTCCTGCTTGGCGATGTTGGTGTACACCACGAAGCCGCGCTCCAGAACACTGGATGATCCCGGAATGGAGGTGATGGCAGAAGCCACAAGTCCCCCCGTGCAGGATTCTGCAAGTGCAAGGGTTTTTCCGGAAATCAGGCAGGTTTCCACAATCTTTTGTGCCAGCAGGAAAACGTCCTGTGGAAAAGGGAAGGTCATGGCATGATCCCCGCTGTGTGAATTCCCAAAAGCACCAAAGCGCCCATGATCCCTGCCACCACATCATCCATCATGACACCAAACGCGCCTGGAACCTTGCGATCAAAATAGCAGGCCGGCCAAGGTTTTGTCACATCAAACAGTCGGAACAGGATAAACGCAAGAGCCAGATCCGGCAGGTTTCCGGGCCGCATCGCCGCCATGGCAATGAGCTGTCCAGACACTTCATCAATCACCACCATGCCGGAATCATGCTCGGCCTTTTCCATGGCCGGAATGGCAATCATCCCCAGAACAAAGGCGATCAAGGCACCAGCAAGCAGGGGAAAGGGACCGGAAAGGATAAAAGCCAGGGGCAGGGTTACAAGGGATCCCGCCGTTCCAGGTGCCCAACGAAAACGTCCAATGCCAAAAACCGTAGCCAGCATGACGGAAGGATTGCGTCCGCAGATGCCTTGGGGAAGGGGAAGGAAAATGGGCATCAATTCACGGCTCCTGGCGTTGGTGCGCAAACAAGAAGGGTTTTGCGCAGAGCAGGGGACATTGTTGCGATCCCCACAATATTTTTGGAAGCTGAGAGGAAAATGAGGTCGGGCATCTCGGCAAAATCGTGTGCGGTAAAACCGTTCATGTCTTTGGCATTTCCGTCCACCCCGTTTTGCAGCAACACTTCACAAAGGGGATGATTGTGGCTTGCAGCCGCAAAATGCAGGGGGGTGCATCCCTGAAAATTGCGGACAGATGCCTGAGCCCCCATGGCAAGCAGGCTGCGGGTCCTGTCCACATCCCCGTCAAGGACGGCTTCAAACAGCATCTGGTTTTTATATTCCTGATCATCATCCATGGGGCCATCATAACAAAACCGGAGCAAGTTCCGCCACGCAAAATTTGCATTCCACCCATGCAGGAAGCACATGTCGGGAATCCTCTGCCCCGGTGGATGGATTTTCCCTGAAAGAAGACAACAAAATGAACAGGAACCCTGCCGGAAAACGGGAAAATTTCCATTGCCTATTTTTTAGGCAGACCATACACTACGGACTTCTTGTTCAACACGCATTTTGAAAGCAGGACTTCCTGGTGCCTTTTTCATCCGGACAACTCCCTCCACAAGGAACATCTCGTGCTGCAACCGACATCCGCCAGCTGATCCTGCGCCTGGCCGGAAGCGACCTGCCAGTCATGATTTTCGGGGAAACGGGGACGGGGAAGGAACTCATCGCCAAGGCCCTGCATGAAAATGGGAAATGGTGTAGCGGTACCTTTGTCACCATGCCGCTGGAAACGCGCCCGCAGGGAGAAACCGACCTTGCTGCCATCTGGCAGGAAAAACTTCACAATGCCCGAGGCGGCACCCTTTATGTGGATGACGTCGCCGAATTGCCCATGCCTCTCCAGCTCTCCCTGCTGACACATTTTGTGGATGGGCAGGAACAGTCTTTCCGCCTCATCACGTCAACCCGCAGGGATATGGCTGCGCGGGTTCGGCGTGGCGTTTTCCGGGAAGACCTCCTTGTTCGCATCAATGTGGCTGCCATCCGCATTCCGCCGCTGCGGCGGCGCACGGAAGATATTCCCCTGCTTTTTGAGGCCTTTGCGGAACGCTGCGTTGCCGAAGGCGACATTGCCAAGACACTGGATGAAAGTGCGGCATCCGCGCTTCTCAAACATTCCTGGCCGGGGAATGTCCGGGAACTCAAAAATCTGGCCCGCACCATCACAGTGCTTTGTCCCCACAGCATCATCAGCCAAGAGGATGTGGAAAGCGCCCTCCGCCACAGCGCCGCGCCAACCGACATAGAGGAACGCGGAATTGGCGCGTCTGTTGAACGCCAGCTCCGACGTTATTTTGCTGCCCATTCAGGAAGCCTTCCCATGCCGGGCCTTTATGACCGCATCATTCATGAGGTGGAAAAACCGCTGATTACCCTGGCGCTTGAGGCAACAGGTGGCAACCAGATCAAATCGGCAGAACTTCTTGGGGTCAACCGCAATACCCTGAGACGGAAGATGCTGGATCTTGGCCTTGCGATTGAAACGCGCCGGGGAAGGAAATCATGAAAAAACTTTTTCAAAAACTGCCTTACCTCCTCAGCGTCGCGGCCATCCTCCTGGGAGGCGCCACCTATGCCGCGCTGATTGAAGCCCCGCCTTTTGGGGCAGGGAAGGCGGCACTTTACCTCCTCATCAACATCGACATCGCTGTCCTGCTGCTTCTGGGCGGCCTCATCGCCCGAAAACTGGCCTACATATGGGGAGAACGGCGGCGTGGGGCAGCTGGCGCACGCCTTCATGCCAATTTTGTGACCGCTTTTAGTCTGGCTACCGCACTTCCGGCCATCTTTATGGCCATTCTCACGTCCTATGTCTTCAACTTCGGTCTGCAAAGCTGGTTCAGCGACCGCGTCAGAACCGCCATTGAAGCCTCACAGGCCGTTGCCCAAGCCTATCTTGAGGAACACCAGCAGGTCATCAAATCCGATGCCATGGCCATGGCGGCTGATCTCAACCGCGAGGCCTACCTGCTCATTGGCAATAAAAACCGCATGGATTCCGTCATCAGCACCCAGGCCTTCTTGCGCAACCTGCCGGAAGTCGTGGTGTTTGATGGCACCCGAAACATCTGGGGGCAAAGCGCCGCAGCCAGCAAGCTGTCGCCCAACATCATCACTCAGCCCATGCTGGAACAGGCTGGGGAAGGGGAAATAGTCCTCATTCCCGGCAATGAAAACAACAATCGCGTGCGCGCCCTCCTGAAACTGGATGGGTATTATGACAGCTACCTGCTTGTCGGGCGTCCGATTGAAGCCAGGGTCCTCGCCCATGTCGCCACAACAGAAGGGGCAGCGGAGGCCTATCACGACCTTGAGCAGAGAAGGGAAAACCTCCAGCTTTCCGTGACCCTTATTTTTGGCCTTGTCATGCTGCTTCTCATGCTCGTGGCCATATGGGCGGCCATGGGATATGCCAACCGCATCATTGACCCCATCGGGGAGATCATACGGACGGCCGAACTGGTTCGGGCGGGCGACCTTTCTGCCCGGGTGCCACACACAAATCCGCGCAATGAACTTTCAAGGCTTGCACGGGCTTTCAATCGCATGACCCGCCAACTTCAGGAACAGCAGGCAGGCCTGATTAGCGCCAACACCCAGCTGGATGAACGCAGGCGTTTCAGCGAGGCCGTCCTTTCAGGGGTCAGCGCCGGCGTCATTGGATGTGATGCCAGCGGGCGCATTCGCCTTGCAAACCAGTCTGCCATTCAGCTTGTGGATGAAACGGAAGAACATATCCTTTCCTCACGCCTGACCACACTGTTTCCTGAGGCGGAACAAATGCTCGGAGCGCTTTCGGAAAAACCGGAAACCGCGCTGGATGCGCAAATGCGCTTTCTCAAGCCGGATGGAACGGAACGCGTCTTTTTTGTGCGTGGCGTGGCAGAACATGCGGGGGGGGAAGTCTCCGGCATTGTCGTCACCTTTGATGATATCACCGATCTCCTTTCTGCGCAGCGCAAGGCAGCCTGGGCAGATGTGGCGCGCCGCATTGCCCATGAAATCAAGAATCCGCTCACACCCATCCAGCTGGCAGCTGAACGCCTGCATCGTCGTTACCACAAGGAAATCACTAGCGATCCCGCCATTTTTGAAGCCTGCACAGCCACCATCATCCGGCAGGTGGGCGATATTGGTCGCATGGTGGATGAATTCTCGGCCTTTGCTCGCATGCCGCAAGCTGTCATGAAGATCGAGGACCTTGGTGACATCTGCTTCCAGCCAGTCTTTTTGCAAAAACAGGCGCATGGAAGCATCCATTTCGATTTCCGGGCCAGTGCTGCCCACATCAAGGCGCGCTGCGATGCCCGTCAAATTACCCAGGCACTGACCAATCTCCTGCAAAATGCGGTGGATGCAATTGATGGCCGGGAAGGGGAAAACCTGTCTGCCGGAGAAGTCCTCATCCGCCTTGAGGAAGATGGCGAAATGGGGCGCATCATTGTGTGTGACAATGGGCGCGGACTGCCCATCGGCGATCGCGAGCGGCTCATGGAGCCTTATGTGACAACCCGCCAGAAAGGAACAGGTCTTGGCCTTGCCATCGTGAGAAAGATCATGGAAGACCATCGCGGACAGCTCATCCTGTCGGACCGCACGGATGGTGCGGCCGGGGCACAAGTCACCTTGGTATTCCCCAAAGGCGCAGGTGAGGAGGAAACTGATGGCTGAAATCCTGATTGTCGATGATGAAAAGGATATCAGGGACCTGATTGCAGGCATCCTTGAGGATGAGGGATACACAACGCGCCAGGCGGGCAGCGCCGATGAAGCGCTGGAAACCATTTCAAAGCGCCCGCCACAACTCGTCGTTCTTGACATCTGGCTTGAGGGAAGCCGCCTTGATGGTCTGGGCATCCTTGCCGAGATCCACAAGACACAGCCTGACATGCCTGTCATCATGATCAGCGGTCACGGTACCGTTGAGGTTGCCATGACAGCCATGCGCCATGGGGCATCCGATTTCATTGAAAAACCTTTCCAGAGCGACCGCCTTCTGATGGTGATCGCCAAAACCCTGGAATCTTTCCGGATGCGCCAGGAAAACATGGCTCTGCGCCAGCGCGCGGGCGTTGCGGACATCATTGATGGAATGTCGCCCGCCATCCAGCAACTCCGCGGTACGATCGAACGCGTTGCCAAAACAAGTTGCCGTGTCCTGATTACGGGCGCGCCCGGTAGCGGCAAGGAAGTTGTCGCCCGCCTCATTCACCGCAAATCCGAACGTACCGAAGGCCCCTTTGTTGTCATCAACTGTGCGAGCATGCAGCCGGACAGGCTTGAAACCGAACTTTTTGGGACAGAAACCGGGCAGGGGGGGAAACCCCGCAAGATTGGCGTTCTGGAACAGGCCAATGGGGGGACGTTGCTACTGGATGAAGTCGCAGACATGCCCATTGAAACCCAGGGAAAAATTGTCAGGGCGCTTCAAAACCTGACTTTTGAAAGGGTGGGCGGCAACTCCCGCGTTGAAGTGGATGTGCGGGTCATTGCCTCTTCCGCCCGCGACCTTCAGGAAGAAATGGATTCTGGCCGCTTCCGGCAGGATCTCTTTTTCCGGCTGAATGTTGTCCCGTTGCACGTCCCATCCTTGAATCAACGCATTGAAGATATTCCAGTCCTTGCCCGCATGTTCCTTGAACAGTTTTCGGCAACCAGTGGAAATGGGGGGGGACGTGTTCTTGCCGAAGATGCGATTACCGCCATGCAAATGTACGCTTGGCCCGGCAATGTCCGACAGCTCAGAAATGTCCTGGAATGGCTCATCATCATGGGGGCTGGAGGCAGTGACGGTACCATTCATGCCGCAGCCCTGCCGCCGGAAATCACACAGAGAACCACGGAAGCAAATGCTTCGTCCGGGGGGGCGGAAATCATGTCCCTGCCGCTGAGGGATGCCAGGGAACAGTTTGAACGCGACTACCTGACCGCGCAGCTTTCCCGTTTTGGCGGCAACATTTCCAAAACAGCCACATTTGTCGGTATGGAACGTTCAGCCCTGCACAGGAAACTCAAGTCACTCGGCATGGCCGGGGGAGAGGAAGCAAACCCATGAAAATCCTGATCTGTGGCGGCGGTGATGTGGGGGAGAGCATCGCCCGTTACCTTTCCACCGAAAACATCTCCGTCTCCATCATTGACACATCTCCGGAACTCGTCCAGCGCCTGAACGATACGCTGGATGTCACTGCCTTTGCAGGCCATGCCGCCCATCCGGCAACCCTGGAACTGGCAGGCGCAGCAGCGGCCGACCTGCTTGTGGCCGCCACCTCCAGCGATGAAGTCAACCTTGTCGCCTGCCATATCGCCCGCCATCTTTTCAAAACTCCGGTCTGCATCGCACGTGTCAATGATCCCAGCTATCTTGGGGACGGAAAACAGGGCCTTTTCAATGAAGGCGGCTTTGCAGTGGATGATGTCATTTTCCCTGCCCGCGAAATTGCCCAGGCCTTTCTTTTGCGTCTCAAGGCTCCCGGTGCCCAGCTCATGATTCCACTAAGTGGAGACAGAATCCGGCTTTATGGTGTTCTCTGCGCCGCCGATTGCCCGCTGGTCGGCACGCCACTTCGGCAGCTGGCAGAACTGTTTCCGGATATCAAGGCTTCCATTGGTGCCATCCGGCGTGGAGAACACATCATCATTCCCAGCGGGGAAGACATGCTCATGGAAGGTGATGAAGCTTATTTTGCTGTAGCTTCAGAACATGCGGCCAGAGCCATGGCTACACTTGGGCATCAGGAAATCCTGCACCAGCGATTCATCATCCTTGGCGGTGGAGATACAGGTTTCCTGCTTGCCGGAATGATCCACAAGGATTTTCCGGGGGCACGCGTAACCTTGATTGAATCCAGCCGCACACGGGCGGAATTCCTGGCCCAGAGACTTCCTTTTGCGACCATCATTCATGGCGATGGCCTTGAACCGACCATCCTGATGGAAGCCGCCATTGATGCTGGCGGAACCTTCATTGCCACAACGCCAGATGATGAAAACAATGTGCTGGCCTCCCTTCTGGCAAAGCGCATGGGAGCGGAACGTGCCATTCCGCTCATTGAAAAAACAAATTACAACCCGCTGGTCACCAATTCCGGCATTGATGCCGTGGTCAACCCACGCACCATCATCTCATCGAAAATCCTCCAATTCATCCGTACGGGAAGCATCCGGGCCGTTCATGCCCTGACATCCGGCAGCGCGGAGGTGTTTGAGGGGGAAGTACAGGCGGCATCGCCCTTGGCCCAAAACCCAATCCGCGACCTCCACCTTTCGGGAAATGTCCGGGTTGCAGCCTTCCTGCGCCAAGGCAATGTCATTCTCGCCCGCCCGAATACGGAAGGCGAGGAAGGCGATATCGCCATTGTCTTTGCAGCCAGAAAACACGCGAAAACTGCCCAGAAACTTTTTGGCATTGAAAGAGAGGATGCCCCATGATCCTTCCGCGCGTCATCATTTTTGACTGGGACGACACGCTTGCGGAAAACTGGTCTGCACTCACTTATGCCTGCAATACCGCCCTTTCCACATTTGGTATTCCCGAAATCACACAGGAAGACATGCGGGCCCGCTCCAGCAAATCGCTGAGGCAACAATTCCCGGAAATCTTTGGCGACCGGTGGCTGGAAGCCCAAACGCTTTTCTATGATGCCTATGAAAAACGCCATATCGACACCCTTCAGGCGCGTCCGGGCGCAGCTGATCTCCTGAGGGAACTGCGCCGTCGCGGAATCCGTATGGCCATTGTCAGCAACAAGAATGGCGACATTCTCCGTCGTGAGGTTTCCGCATTGGGATGGGATACTTATTTCAGCCATGTCATTGGCGCCATGGATGCCCCAGAAGACAAACCGGATCCCATTGTTGTAAAAATGGCAATGGAAGGCATGCCGGAAACACCACCGGAATCTGTCTGGTTGGTGGGCGACCAGCCTTCAGACCTTGCCTGCGCCCACAACTCCGGTTGCCTGCCCGTCCTCATGAACCCAGGAGATATTGAATCCCCGATTCCCCCTGCCCATCATGTTCCCGACTGTGACGGGCTCAAGTTGCTCATTGCGCGCATGTTTGATACGATCTGCTTGTAAAAACAATAAAAAGACCATACCTTTACCTGAATGAAAGGGCATATCCATGACGGACAAGACAAAAAACATCCAGGATCATTTCCTCAATATCTTGAGGAAGGAAAAACAATCCGTGACGATTTTCCTCTCAAGCGGCGTCAAGCTGCAGGGAATTCTTTGTGGTTTTGATAGTTTTTGCATCATGCTGCGTCGTGACGACCATGTGCAGCTCGTATATAAACATGCCATCTCCACCATCATGCCCGCAGAGGCCATCCGGCTTTATGATGGAGAGGATGAGGACAAAAATTCTTGAACAAGCCCATATCTCCTTCCGGTACGCAAACCCTGGTCATCTGCCCGGCTCTCCGGCAACGCATGCCTGATCCGGAATCGGAAGCAGCCCTGGCCACGCGCAGCCCGGAGGCTCGCCTGGAAGAAGCACGCGGCCTTGCCATGGCCATTGCCCTTAATGTTGTCCATGGCGAGGTGGTGCATGTATCCCATCCAACGCCCGCCACCCTGTTTGGCAAGGGCGCGATGGAACGCATTGCCGAACTGGTTCGGGAACATGAAGCCGAGCTGGTTTTTGTGGATCATGCCGTTACCCCGGTCCAGCAGCGTAATCTGGAAAAGGCATGGAACACAAAAGTCATTGAGCGGACCGGCCTCATTCTTGAAATCTTTGGTGAACGCGCACGCACGGGGGAGGGGAAGTTGCAGGTAGAATTGGCTGCGCTCACTTACCAGCGTTCCCGCCTTGTGCGGTCATGGACACATCTTGAGCGCCAGCGCGGCGGCTTTGGTTTCATCGGTGGTCCTGGCGAAACCCAGCTGGAAGCCGACCGTCGCCTGATCGGTGACCAGATCACCCGAATCAAGGCGGAGCTGGAGAATGTCATCCGCACACGCGAATTGCACCGGCAGGCCCGCAAGCGCGTTCCTTATGCCGTCGTTGCGCTGGTGGGCTATACCAATGCTGGAAAATCCACCCTGTTCAACCGGTTGACGAAATCCGAGGTTTTCGCCAAGGATCTGCTGTTTGCAACGCTCGACCCCACCATGCGCGAAGTGCGTCTGCCCACCGGACGACACATCATCCTGTCCGACACGGTGGGATTCATCTCCGACCTGCCCACACAACTGGTGGCAGCTTTCCGGGCAACGCTGGAGGAAGTCCAGCAGGCGGATGTCATCTTGCACGTGCGCGACATCTCCCACCCGGACACGGAAGCCCAGAAAGCCGATGTCATGGCGGTTCTGGCGGATCTCGACATTGACACGGGCGAGCAGGGGAACCTGATCGAGGTTTCCAACAAGATGGATCTCATGCCCCCTGAAGATGCCCAATGGCTGGCAAAAGAATTGTCGGAAAGCCTCAATCGGGCTGCCGTTTCCGCCATCACGGGGGAGGGGCTTGACCTCCTCCTGCGCAAGATTGAAAGCCTGCTTTCAAAAGACATGTGTGTAGCGGAATACAGCCTGGACATTTCCAATGGCGCAGCCCTTGCCTGGCTCTATGAACATGCGGAAGTGTTGAAACGCAAGGATGATGAGGAAAAAGTCCACCTGAAAGTTCGCATCTCCCCCGATAACATTGGGCGATTTGAAGGAAGGTTCCTTGGTTTCGACCAATGACATGATCCTTCTCTACCACCCGGACATGGAAAAGACTGCGTCGACAGATCCTCCCTATGCGGCGATATTCCAAAAAATGGAAAAAACATTGGTGTTTGTGGCCGCACGCCATGTTTTCACGAAAGAACACCCAACCCTTGTCCTCATCGCCCGCATGATGGACGCCTCCGTGCCGGAGATCCTGATTCAGGAACGTACTGATTCCGAAATGGGCCGCCCCCACGAACTGGGGGAAATCAGTTTTGCAAAGCATGAGGCCATAAAACGCGGACTGAAAGATATTCGCGGCGGCGAGCCGGAACACGGAGCTTTGGAAGCAGCGCTCATGGCGGCAGGCTACACCCATGAGGATTTCCGATTTTTCCATTTTGCGCGCCAAATCTCCTGTGCTGTCCGGTTTGGTAATGCCAATATCCGGGAAATGGCTCGGAAAAGCCTACGGGATATTCCATTTTCAGACTTTCGTGACTGGTTTCATGTCCATATCGGGCGAGCGGATCGCAACAGCCTTGGAAAAACCAGCCCCTATGCCCCCATCATGGACGGAACGCACACCCAATGCATCGCTGCCACCGAAGGGCAGGTACGGGATCAAAACATTTTCAAAACCATACGGCAGGCGCTTGCCAAAAAAAATCGCGTGATGGTGGTTTATGGGGCTTCCCATTTCCTGACCCTGCGTCCCGCGCTTGAAGCCCTGATGGGCCAGCCCAACATCATTCCGGGCGCAGGGCCTGTGTCGGATGGCGTTTTGGCAAATTTGTAATGGACGCATAAAACGCCGCAGCCTCAACCGCACAGGTCAGGCATAACCCTGTCATGCAATCCTTGATATAAGTCATGTTTACCCGGAAAAGCTTGGGATCATCGCGTTTCAGGGCAGGGCGAATACCTGCCTGGATCGGCTCTATCTCCAGCAAGGTGTACACATGACCTCAAGCGTTTCATGCATTCCAGAGCATGGCTGGAGCTGGGACTTTTGGGCGTTTACGCGGGGAGGGAGGGGGAATGTCCTGAAGATGCCGGAGGGATTGCACACAGGCTTGCATGAACCTTGCGGCCTCTTTTTCAAGAGGCGTCCGTACCAGTGGCGGAGCGCCTTCCCTAAGGAATGCGGCAGCAAGCGCCTGCGCTTTCCTGACAATCTTTTTCCGTTTGGCAAAAGCTGTTGCAGAAAGGGCGTGCCGTGCATGGGCTGCATCGATGAAGGCAACCAGTTTGGCATCTGACATGCGCGCAAAATCCTGGCCACGGTCTGCAATTTCCTTCAGGACTTTCCGCAAGACATGTCCGTTGGCATGACAGGCTGGATCTGTTTCAAAATCAACCTGATGCGTTTTCCCGACATGCGCTTTCCGCAAGGCTGCCAGATCACGAACAGCAATCAGGGTGGATGCATCATCAAGGCTTCCCGTATCCCGGCACAGCCCAGCCATGGCGGCTATATCTGCCCGCAGTTCACGGTTGGCAAGGCGCCAACCTTTTTCAGCACCCCGCATGAGGTCAAGGGATTCCGTGCCGTGCCCAAAAGCCTCATGATACAAGATGCTGCGGGCTGTCATGATTTGAGCCTGAGGTCCTTGCAGCTTGGTGGAGTGGAGAACACACATCTCCGCTGCATAATGGTTGCCACAGGCCGCATCCATGAACACGATCCCCACCAAGGGAGATTGTTCAATCATTTGCGCGAGGGGCACATTGCCAGCATTTTCAAGGGCAAAAATCATGTTGGCGCTCATGGGATAGTTGCCAACCCCGGCCACATTTTCAAACGCGCCCTGTTCATGAAGGGTTTTGGAAACCTCATCCGCAAGGCCGAACATCAGGGGGGATGCTCCATGAAATCCGGCCATTCCCGCCTTGATGGCGGCGCCTGTGGCTTTGGGGGAAGCGAGATGCACACTTTGGCCCAAGACAACCACCAATGACCTGCCAAAAGATTCCAGCCCATGCATTTTGTGCTGGAATTCATCAAGGAGGGCGGAATGCTCCCTGGCGGGGAGATTGCCAGCAGCCAAAAGGGTCTGCATCTTTTCCGGGCTCCATGCATCAAGCCCTGAAAGCAGGATAGGCACGTTCCGGAAAACATCCTGAAGCTGTGTCATGTCGCAAGCTTAGGAAATAAATTCCCGGCCTGGCAAGCACAAATTTCAAAACCCCTGTTTCTTGGCCTCGTCCCAGAGCGCATCCATCTCTGTCATGGGCATGGTTTCCAAGGATTTTCCGGCTTCAAGAGCCTTTTTCTCCACAAAACGAAACCGTCGCTCGAACTTGGCAGACGTGGAACGCAAGGCGCTGTCGGTGTCCACCTGGAGGTGGCGTGACAGGTTGGAAAGCACAAAAAGGACATCGCCCAATTCATCTTCCAACCGCGCATGTGGAGCGCCCTTTTCCACTTCGGCCCTCAATTCGGCCAGTTCTTCCTGAACCTTGTCAAAGATGGGAAGGGCAGAGGGCCAGTCAAACCCGATCCGGGCGGCCCGGGCCTGAAGCTTTTTGGCCCGCATCATGGGGGGAAGGGCATGCGGCACATCGTCGAGGACGCTCTCATGGCCTTTTTCCTTCCGTTCCTGCACTTTCTGGTCTTCCCATAAGCGTTTGGTCTGCTCGGCGGGAATGCTGGCATTATCATCCAAAAAAATATGGGGATGCCGACGTTCCAGCTTGTTGGAAATGGCATTCGCGATGTCATCCATGTCAAACAGCCCGGCTTCCTTGGCCATCTGGGCATAAAACACTACCTGGAACAGAAGATCGCCACATTCGTCCTTCAGCGAATTCATGTCGTTCCGGGCAATGGCATCCGACACCTCATAGGCTTCCTCCACCGTATAAGGTGCAATGGTGGCAAATGTCTGCTGCCGATCCCAGTTGCAGCCTTTTTCTGGATCACGCAAACGCGCCATGATTCCAAGAAGACGGTTTATCCCGTTGTTTGTCATCATAAAATCTCCTTCAGACCGGACAATATGGAATTTTCATCAAAACCACCCTGCCAACGGGCAAGCTTGAGCGCAGCAAACATCAAGTCACCCAGTTCCCGCTGCGCCAGAAATGTGTTTCCTTGCGCCATTTCCGCCTCAAGCTCAAGGATTTCCTCGTCCACCTTGTCCTGCACCGCCGCCACATCACGCCATTCAAATCCGTGGGATACGGCAACTTCCTGAAGCCGGATGGAACGGGCAATGGCAGAGCATCCCTCCGGAAGTCCAGAAAAAATGCCAAATGCCTCATGATCCGCAGTCGGGGCAGGAGAGTACTCCAGGATTTCCCGCATACCAAAAAATCCCCTGCGCAGACAGTTTTCCGCCATGAAAACCACCTGCATGATCATGTCCCCCAGTTCTTCATCAAACAGGGGCATGTCGCCACGTTCATATGCGTCAGTTGCTTCAAAACCTTCTTCAACCGCATGAAGCGCAATGGAAAGTGGCGTTTGCGAAAGTGTCCATGCATCTCCCTTTGCAGGATCGGCAAGGTCTTCAGCCAACTTGGAAAGCCCCAGGAAACCGGGAAAGCCTGCCTCATTAAAACGGTGCCCATTTTTTTGTTTGAAAACATGGGGATGTTCCTGTCCCTTGGAAGCCCTCCACAGGCCCATCATCTCATCAAGAGAGGAATCCCCGAGGCTTTTTCCACGTTTGAACAAGGCATCCTCAACGGCTGACAACCTTCTGAAAAACTTGTCATTTGTCATGCGTAAAGCATGTTCCGGATCCATCTTTTCCTGAAAAGCCCAAGCGGAAAGAAACAAAATGGCCGTTTCAAAATGGCCACAACGCAAGGATTCTGAAAAGTTGGCAAGAGAGCAAGGTCTTGGAGGGTATTGCCGAAAAACCTTCACAAGCCGCATCAGGGAGGGAAGCTCACACGAAATGGCATCGGGAGATGGAACAATCCCTTTTTCCTTGACCTTGCCTGCCTTCCATGAACCAAACCTGTCACCGGAACCTTCTTCCGGCATCATCCGACGACGGATTTTTGCTTCCATGCCAGATGCTTGAACATCAAAATTGAAACCGCACAGGTGATCCAGCACGGAAATGCAAAGAAGGATTTCCGAAAGTTCCCGGCACATGGCCGGAACATCTTCCATGTCAGCCGCCACAGCAAGCCGCATGGCACCCTCCCGCATGTGGGGAAGGGTACCTTCCGGCGAATGCGCCCAGAGGGGCCTCCCGTCCTTCCTGTCAAGAAATGCGGAAAGAGTACCTTCCATTGCGAACATCTCCATAAAATGCTGCATCAAGGCGGAACAAGCTAGTCTTCCATCCACGTTCCTGTCAAGAAAGGCTTCCGGCCCAAAAGGATATAAAAAAGTTTGACCTTTCGCGGCAAAGAATGCCATTCTTCCCTATATCCTTTTCAACCATGCTTCGGAGGCTGACATGACCGTCACCCGCCTTTCCGATTATAAGCCCTTCACACATGACATCGGCCATGTCCACCTGATCGTCAATCTGCAGAAAAAATGCTCTATCACGCAACTTCGCATGGAGCTTGCAAGCTGTTCGGGAGAATCTTCGCCGCTGCTTCTCAACGGAGACAGCAATCTGGCCCTTATCTCCATCACTGTCGATAGTGTTCCTCTTGGGAAAGATGCTTTCACACGCATGGAGAACGGGGACCTGCTGCTGCATTCCGTTCCCGCCCGCTGCGTTGTGGATGTGGTGGCCAAGTCCGCTCATGGCATCCATGCAAAAAGCAAGGAAGGCATCCTCCACTCCCCGAAACACCCATGGTTTCCCACCTATACCCAATGCGAGCGGGAAGGCTTCCGCAAAATCGCCTTTTTCCCGGACAGGCCCGATGTTTCAGCCATTTTTGATGTCACCATGGTCGGTAATGCAGAACATTTCCCGATCATGCTTTCCAATGGTGAAAAAACCCATGAGGCCGTTCTCAAAAATGGCCTGAAGATGGTGCGCTGGCATGACCCCGTTCCCAAGCCATCCTATCTTTTTGCCATGGTTGCCGGCCATCTTTCCAAAATGGAAGGGGAGTTTACGACAAAATCCGGAAAAAAGGTAACTATAGGCATGTGGAAGCCGGCACACATCCATCACGCCAAGTATCATTACGCCATGCGCAAGCTCAAGGCCGCCATGCGTTGGGATGAAGACGAAAATGGACTGGAATATGACCTATCAACCCTCAATCTTGTAGAAATCCCGGGATTTTGTGCTGGAGGAATGGAAAACAAGGGGCTCATCATCATGGGGGCTCCTTACATGGGCACAGGATATGACAAACCAAATCCGGAAAGCCTTTCCTACATACACTCTGTCCTGTCCCACGAGTTCTTCCACAACTGGACAGGAAACCGCGTAACAGTCACCAACTGGTTTGAAACCATGCTCAAGGAAAGCCTGACGACCTACCGGGATAGGCAATTTTACGCTTATGACAAGGCGCATGTTCTTGAAAGAATTTACAGTTATAAAAATGTCACATGGAGTGTTACTGACGATGATGGGAAACCTTTAAAGCCTAATCGGTATAAAAATCCCAACGATGTTGGAAATTCATACTTCAAATACTGCAAGGGTGCGGAAATCATCCGCATGCTTGGCCTGTTGGCTGGAGAGGAGACTTTCAAGGAAGCCCTTTCTTCTTTCCTGAAAAAACACGATCAATCACATACCGGCATTGAAGATTTCATGTCCCATGTGGAAGAAAAAACGGGGCGGAATTTTACGCAGTTCAAAAGCTGGTTCACGGAACGCAAACATCCCGATGTGATGGTTGATGGACGTTGGGATGAAAAGGCGCACACATACACCATGACCGTTTCGCAAAGCGGAACAAAAAGTCCGCGCCATTTCCCGATGGTCATGGGACTGCTGTCGCAGGACGGCAAGGAATTCCCCCTTCATCTGCAAGGTGAAACAGGGAAGGGGGCAGCCATTTTCCGCACGCTGGAAATCACAAAAAAGAAACAAATATTTGTTTTTGAAGGAATTTCATCAAAACCTACCCTTTCTCCATTCCGCAGTTTTTCCGCCATGGTCAATACCAGTTTCATGGCTGGGGCAGGGCTGGATATAGAGGATTTAAAGATTCTGATGGCGCATGACAGCGATGATTTCAACCGCTGGCGGGCGGCTCAAACCTATATCAAAATCAGCAGCCAGCTCCAGAGGGAAGAGGAAGTCAGGCTAGAAAAGCGGAAACAGGAACGGTTGCAACCCAGGCCTTCCGCGCCAACCTGACAGCAAACCACCAGCAGCGAATACACAAGGCCACAATCTCTCGATATGGCGGAGATATGGCCTATTTTTGTTTCAGGACACAAAAGTTTTCCCATCAATCCCCCTAAAAACGTCATAAACGACTGAAAGAGGGGGAGAAGGATCACCCCACCTTCCTTACACAAAAGTCGGATAATCTATATTATGGAAAATAATATATTATTTTTTTGTATCAATATGTTAGATAATCATAACCTCATCATCGAGCTGACAAGACGGCCAAGGCGCTTTCCAAAAGAAATCTGTGCCACGAGAAAACCCTCCCCCATTTTCGTGCCTTGGAGGATTTGGTCAGGAGCGCACTGTTGAGCGCAAGAGAAAAAACTTCATCCCCTGAAGGATCAAAATCGTAAAAAGCGCTGCAAAGATGACGTCGCTCAGAAAATGCGCCCCATAAAGCATGCGTACCCCCCCCACGATAGTTCCGAACACCATGATGGCAGGCACCAGCTTTTCCCGGTAAGGCTTTGGCAAAACAAGTGCTATTGCCAGAAAACTGAAGGCAAAAGATGCATCTCCAGAGAAAAATGAGCAGTTTCGGGCACATTGGTCCGAGATCATGAAGGCTGGCGAAAATGTCTTTGTTCCACCAAAGATTTCCAGATGCACCGGCCGCGCACGCCCCCAATGATCCTTGAAGATGACATTGGTCACAATCCCGGCACTCAAGATGATGGATGATATGGAAAAAACATATTTCCGCCGCGTCAGGCCAAGAACGAAATGCTCCCGCGCTTCCGAAATCATCCAGGACAGACACCAGAGACCAAACATTCCAAGCAGAATACGCATCAGGATTTGATCAAAAAACATTCCAACCCAATGTTTTCTCAGTAAAAAGTGCTGTCCATCCCACAAAAGGAAGGCAACAACCTGATCAATTTGCGGAAAAGCAACAAACAGGCCAGCCAGCAAAACAATGACCAAACAAAGAACTCCCGGTTCTGGCAGTCCGTCTTTATCCAAAACCCGCATGAATTCTCCTTAAGGTTTGTATCCTGTGAGTTCCATAATATAATATTGCCCCTTACCGCCTGCGAGCGATTGCGCAGAAAGGCTTTCAATAAGCCGGCTGGTTTCAAATTTACCCACAACAACCGGATTGGCACGGATATTGGTCACCCACAAAACCTTGGCTCCTTCATCCCTGGTCATGGTCTGAGTCAGCTCAAAATGATTAGCAGGTGTCCTGTCATATGGCCACATGCGCACGCGAACCGGCAGGTTTCGCAAGGCATAAACAAGGGAAGCCATAATCTTTCGTTCATCCGCCATCACTGTGGTATCCGGATAAAAATGGCCAACCCGATTAGCCACAACTTCGGCCGTTGCCCCAAAACGCTGCTGGGCCGCAAAAACATTGACAGGCGGCAGAAGAACCCTCTGCATGGCAGGCAGCGACAGGAAAAAGAGAACCAGGACAAGCGTTCCGTGCAAGAAAACAGAAGCGGTGATCCATCCCTTGCGTCCACCGGCCAGCATCCATTCCACGGCCAGCAAAAGCCCCCCGACATAAGCCAGCGCCGCCCAATTGGCATTGGCGCGCGTCAGGAAGGAAAGCCCTATCATCAAAAGCAGGGGTGGCCATGTAAATGCATGCAGGTAAACCCTTGTTTTAAAAGAATCTGCCCCTTCCCCTGCGCCAGCGGTTTTCCTTGATGAAAGAAGAAAGGAAACCGAAAACAGGAGGGCTATCATCAGGAAGGGGCCAAAAACCGCAAACTGGGACAACATGAACACAAGCCCTTCGCGGAAGCTGAACAGGCTCCCGCTCATGTTGGCATTGCTTGCCGTATGGGCAAAAGTGATCCAGTCATGTTTCACGTTCCAGAGCAGATTGGGGACAATCCCCAGAAAGGCCGTTCCAACAATGGCTGTTCCGCCCTTGGTGCCAAGACGTTTGCGCGCATCCTTGTCAAACCAGAGGTAAAGCGCGGCACCTACGGCAAAATAAGCCATGGCATATTTTGCCAAAAGCCCAAGCGCTACCAGAAGGCCCGTCACAAAAGCCCATCTCCCCTGCCCCGTCCGGCACGCACGATGAAACGCCAACAGGGAAAAGGTCCAGAAAAACAGCAGCGGAACATCTGTTGTCATGAACATGGACGAGAAGGTGACCATGGGCAGGAGCATATAAAGCATTGCGGCCCAGAAAGCCCTTTTCTCCCCCCACCCCAGCTCTTTCACAAGAGGAACAATCAACAAGGCCGTTGCCCCATGCAGGAGAGGAGAAGCCAGACGCACCCAAAAGGGAGCATTTCCGCCAACAGCCGTCGTCAGATGGATAAGCCAGGCAATCATGGGCGGCTTGGAAAAATATCCAAGATCCAGATGACGCGACCAAACCCAGTATTGCGCTTCATCCGGCAAAAGGTAAAGACCGGACGCGGCCAGCATTGCCAGCCTTGCTACGGTAAAAATGATAACGAATACAAAAGCATTGCGGCATGATGTTGACATTACGATTTAACCTCTAAAACAAGACCGTCATAGGCAGGGCGCACGTTTTCCGGAAGTTCGCGGCAAAGGGTTTCATAATCCATGTGCCGGTTCATGTGGGTCAGGTAAGTTTGTCGCGGTTTCAATTCCTCCTCCCAACCCAGAATGCTGGACAGGGAGCTATGGAGCGGATGCGCCCGACGCACGGGCGCGGAAACAACCCAGGTATCAAGCCCTTTGAGCAAAGCCCTGTTTTCCGGGGGAATATCCGAATTGTCGGGTGTATAGGCAAAATTCCCAATCCTGAAGCCATAACTGGTCACGTTGGGGCCATGGGGCTGGGCATGAAAAACAACCGGGACACCAACCACATCATGGAGTCCTGGCGTAACCGGCCTGGGTTCCAGACATGGCGGATGATATTCATCACCTCCATCAACAAACAACCACGGCAGGCAAGATTTTGTTTCTGCAAGGGTTTTGGCGGAACCATAAACAGGAAACATGCGATCGCCAAGCCCTATGGAAAGAGATCGCAGGTCATCAAGCCCCAGAATATGGTCGGAATGGGAATGAGAGAGCAAAATCGCATCCAGCGAGGTAACCCCCGCATTCAAGAGTTGCTGGCGCGTATCGTGACCGGCATCAATCAGGATAACCCGGCCATCAACCTCAACCAGTGCGGAAGAGCGCATACGGCGGTTTTTGGGGTTTTCAGGATCACAGTGCCCCCAGCCCCGTCCCAGAACAGGAATCCCGCGTGCGCCGCCACATCCCAGAATGGTGACCTTCACGCCAGCACCGCCTTTGGAAAAAGGGACTTGAAATTGGCAGTTGTGACATTGGCCAGAACATCAGGCGAAACACCACGGATTCCCGCCAGCAAGGCTGCCGTATGGACAACAAAGGCAGGTTCATTGGTCTTGCCGCGGAAAGGAACCGGCGCAAGGAATGGCGCATCGGTTTCCACCAGCAGCCGATCCATGGGCACATGCATGGCTGTTTCGCGCAGGGCTTCCGATTTCGGGAAAGTCAGGATGCCGGACATGGATATGTAAAAACCAAATTCCAGGGCTTCATCCGCCATTTTGCGGCTCCCCGTAAAGCAATGGAGAACGCCGGAAAGCTTTTGCCCGGCGGTTTCCTCCCGCAGGATGCGCATGGTGTCTTCCTCGGCATCCCTTGTGTGGATCAGGATGGGAAGGCCGGTTTCCAGGCAGGCCCGGATCTGCACACGAAAAGCGTTCTGCTGCATGTCGCGCGGGGACTGGTCATAAAAATAATCCAGACCGCATTCCCCAATGGCCACAACCTTTGGATTCCGCGCCAAGGCAACCCAATCCAGCATCTTAACATCCGGTTCCTCAGCCGCATGATGGGGATGCTGCCCCACGGATGCACTCACACAGGAAAACCGCCCAGCCACCGCAATCACTCCCGGCGATGCGCGCAGGGTTGTGGCAACGGTCAGCATATGGCCAACCCCTGCCGTCTGCGCACGCGCAACAACCCCCGCAATATCTGCGGCAAAGTCGGGAAAATCCAGATGGCAGTGGCTATCAACCAGCATTCGGCACAGCCTCTTCCTCAACATATTTATGGAAGATGGGGGTGGGCACAGGCAACGGCACACCGGCGGCCAGAGCCCCCTCCTCACCCCAACGGTCAAACGTGCGTTCACTTTCCGCAACCGCAAGCTGGTCCAGCATTTTCCCGGACGATTCAGGAACAAAGGGCAGCAGGGCCAGCGCAATGTGGCGAATGGTTTCCGCCAGCACATAAAGCACCGTCGCCATCCGGGCTGGATCTGTCTTCTTCAGACCCCATGGCGCCATTTCATCGACATAGCGGTTACCATCAAAGGCCACGCCAAGAATGTCCTCAAGCGCCAGATGGAAAGACTGTGTTTCCATACGTTCACGCAGCTTGTCCAGCAGCGCGCGCGCACTCCCCAGCAGCTTTTCATCTTCTGCCGTGAAGGTTCCAAAGGTAGGAACAACGCCAGCGCAGTTTTTCTGGATCATCGAAAGGGTGCGCTGGGCCAGATTGCCAACGGCATTGGCCAATTCACCATTCATGCGCCCAACCATGGCAACATGTGAAAAATCACCATCCTGCCCAAAAGGCACTTCGCGCAACATGAAATAGCGGGTCTGATCAACACCATATTTTTCAACCAGATGGCCTGGCTTTATGACATTCCCCAGAGATTTTGACATCTTCTGCCCTTCCGCCATCCACCAGCCATGTGCAAAACACCGCTTTGGCGCAGGAAGTCCGGCCGACATCAGGAAGGCAGGCCAGTAAACGGCGTGGAATCGGATAATGTCTTTGCCCATGACATGCACGTCTGCCGGCCAAAAATGCTCGTATTTCGATCCCGCCGCCATTTCAGGGTAGCCAAGGGCGGAAATGTAATTGGCCAAGGCATCGAGCCAGACATACATGATGTGGGCATCATCGCCCGGAACCGGCACGCCCCACTTGAAGGTGGTGCGGCTGATGGAGAGGTCGCGCAGGCCCTGCTTTACAAAGCTCACAATCTCATTGTGGCGGCTATGCGGCATGATGAAGTCGGGATGGCTTTCATAAAAGGCCAACAGGCGATCCTGCCATGCAGAGAGCCTGAAGAAATAACTGGGTTCCTCCACCCATTCGCACTCCGCCCCGGTGGGGGCGATTTTCTTGCCGTTTTCGCCATCCTTCAGCTCATCTTCACCAAAGAAGGCCTCATCACGCACGGAATACCAGCCATTGTAGCTGCCCAGATAGATGTCGCCATTGTCGGCCAAGGCCTTCCACAGGGCTTCGGCCGCAGCAAGGTGGCGATCTTCCGTGGTGCGGATAAAATCATCGTTCGAGATGTTGAGCATTTGCCCCATCGCACGGAAATACTGGGAAACATCGTCGCAGAATGCCTGGGGATCCACACCCTTGGCTGCGGCGGATTTCTCGACCTTCTGTCCGTGTTCATCCGTTCCAGTAAGGAACATCACGTCAAAGCCATCCAGCCTCTTGAAGCGGGCCAGGGCATCGCAGGCGATGGTGGTGTAGGCGTGCCCCATGTGCGGAACATCGTTCACGTAATAGATCGGGGTCGTGACATAAAAATGCTTGCCGTGTCCAGACATGGGAATCTCCCTAAAAAAATGGTCAGCGCAGAGCCAGGAAGGCTGAAACAAAAGCCTGCCGTTTATCAAGGTTGGCCCTATCGCATTCCTCGAAAAGGTTCCGCACCTTTTCCCATACTTCCACCGTCCAATCAAGCCCATGTTGCGCAACGAGCCGTTGTGCCAGGCTTCCCTCCCCCGGCACCACTTCCGGTGGCACTTCCCCACGTGCGCCAAAACGCGCCAGCCGCATGAGCCACCAGATGAGAAAACCCGACACTGTCCCGAAGGCTGCGCCGGACCCCGGACGCGCCAAACGGTCCGCTAGGGCATTGACGGCAAGAATATCAAGGTTTGGCAATGGAATCATGAGGTCTATCATGTCCTTGTAAAGGGACAAGCCCCCCTCATCCGCAAGGGCCAGCGCCCGGCCGATGGAACCTTCCGCCATGCGGGAAAGTGCCTTGCGTTCTTCCTCTGGCATGTCCGGAGCGCCATAACGCGCCATGAGTTCGGCCACCGTTTCTTCCGGCAGCGGCGAGAGCATGAGTGACCGGCTGCGGGAACGGATGGTAGGCAAAAGTGCCCCCGGATTGGACGCCGTGAGAACAAGAACTGCCTTTTCAGGCGGCTCTTCAAGAATTTTCAGGATGGCATTCTGTCCGGAGCGGTTCATGCCATCGGCCCCATCCACCACAACCACGCGATACCCGCCTTCAGCGGAAGTCATGCGCAGGAAAGGCGGAATGCGACGCACCTCGTCCACCGGGATTTCCTCCTTGAAACGCCCGGTCTTTTCATCAAATGGGCGGGAAATACTGCAGAGGTCGGCATGTCCACTTGCTGCCATGCGGGAAAACACTGGCGAAGTTTCCGGAACATAGAGACTATCCGCGGCAACCGGTTCTCCCGCAAACAACAGGTTCCCTTCGTTTTGCATCCCCCCCTGCGAAAGCAGGAAACGGGCAAAACGGAAGGCCAGCGTGGCCTTGCCAATGCCTGGCGGCCCGGCGAAGACCCAGGCATGTGGCAAACGTCCGGAATAAAACGCAGCAAGCAAACCCCTTTCAGCCTCTTCATGGCCGACAAGAAAAGGATTGGCCCGCGCTTCCGGTGCGGTCATGTCAGTGGCGCCCCAAGACGTTCGCGCAGAACCTTGCAGATTTCCGCCTGCACGGATTCAATATCCTTGCTGGCATCAATGACCGCAAAACGGTGCGGGTTTTTGCGGGCAAGATCCAGATACCCTTCGCGCACCCGCTTATGAAACTCCAGTTCCTGTTTTTCAAAACGATTAATGGAATCCGGCGTCCAGTTATCCTGGGTACGGGCCATCACGCGGCCAAGTCCTACTTCGGACGGAATATCGAGAACAAAGGTCAGATCAGATTCAAAATCCCCCGCGATGAAGCGGTACAGGGTTTCAATACCTTCCTTGTCTCCTTCCCGGCCATATCCCTGATAAACGCGCGTGCAATCGACATAACGGTCGGAGACAACCCATACTCCGGCCTTGAGCGCCGGCCAGATGGTGCGTACCAAGTGGTCGCGACGGGCTGCGAAAAACAGCAGGGCTTCGGTTTCCCCATCCCATTTGTTCTTGTCGCCCAGAAGAATAAGGTTGCGGATTTCCTCCGCCCCTTCCGATCCCCCCGGCTCGCGTGTCCTGATGGCTTCCATGCCCGCTTCGTGCATGGCATTGAGGAGCATCTTGATCTGGGTGCTTTTCCCCGACCCTTCGCCGCCTTCAAACGTGATGAACTTGCCTGAAAACTGGTTCATTCCGAAATTCCTTCTTCATCTTCCGGCTGTGCATCCCCGCCAACAAGGTGGCGCAGGTTGTTGATGATGCGGCCCAAAAACCCAAGTCGAGGAACGTCAATCGCCGCCACAAGCGGCACTTCCTGCACCATGCCTGGCGCTTCAATCCGGAGCGTACCGATTTCCTGCCCCTTCTTCACGGGTGCCTGAATGGGTTCCTTTGTCACCAGCGTAACCTTGAGCGCTTTTTTGCCGACAGCATCAAGGGACACAGATACATCACGCGTGGCAATGGCCGGGGTTGAGAAATACTGGCCTTCCCAAACAGAAACCTGTCCCATTTCCTCCGCCGATGAAACAATCTTTACCGGCTGGAACTCACGAAAGCCCCATTCCAGCAGGCGCTGGGATTCCCGCGCGCGCTCCGACATGCTGGACAGGCCGTTGACCACAAGCAAAAGTCTGCGGCCATTACGTTCAGCCGTTCCCACAAGACCATAACCAGCCTCGGATGCATGCCCCGTCTTGAACCCGTCTGCTCCCGCCACAAGCCCGATCAGGGGATTGCGGTTCTGCTGCTTGATGTCGCTCCAGGTAAATTCCTTTTCCCCGTAATAATGGAAATATTCCGGAAAATCGGTCAGCGTCCGCAAGCCAAGGATGGCAAGGTCACGCGCGGTGGAATAATGACCATCCATCGGCAGGCCGCTGGCATTCATGAACTGGCTGTTCACCATACCAAGAGCATGCGCTTTTTCCGTCATTTCCTGGGAAAAAGCCTCTTCGCTACCGGAAAAGCCTTCCGCCACCACCACCGTTGCGTCATTACCCGACTGGACAATGACGCCGCGAATGAGATCCTCAAGCCGGATTTTCGATCCCACCAGAACATACATGGACGACTGCTTGCTGCTCCCCATGCGCCAGGCCTTTTCGCTCACCGTAAAGGTGTCATCCAGCGTGTAACGACCGTTCTTGAGAGCATCAAAAAGCATGTAAATGGTCATCATCTTGCTCATGGATGATGTCGGCATCTGCTGGTCTGCATTTTTCTCCAGAAGAACAGTGCCCGTCGAAAGGTCAACGAGGTAGGCTTCCCGCGCTGCGGTTTCCAGTGCATGGGCCGCAGATACCGAAAAAATCAGGCAGACCCCTGCAAGGATGGAGAGGAAAAAATGTTTCATGGCATATCCTTTCTGGCTTCCGGATCAATCCACAATGATGCGTGCAGCATTGATTCCGGTTTCAACAACTTTTTTCAGGATTTCATCGGCTTTGTCAACGCTTGCGACAGGCCCGAGACGTACCCTGAAAAAATCACGCCCCTGCACGTTTGCAGGCTGAATGCTGGTTTCTGCGATACCCGCCAGCTGCCGGGCAAGGCCAACCGCATTGTTTTCCTGGGTAAAAGCCCCTGCCTGAACATAAATCTGCGTTGCGGAAACGGGGACCTGCTCCACCACATCCGGCAAATCCACTTTTTCAATCGAACTGGCCGCATCTTTGGTCGGCGCAATCCGGGGAGGCGCAGTTTTAGCCGCATGCGCATCTTGCAAACGGACCGAGGATGCCATCAGGATTTCCTGTGGTTCCGGCCTTCCCGCCTTCTTGGCAGCGGCAATCGCCCGGCTTTCCTCAGCCAGAACCTGTACACGCACCTTGGCTGTACCCTTGGTGCGGAATCCCAAAAGTTCGGCCGCGCGCTCGGAAACATCAATGATGCGGCCCCTGGCATATGGTCCACGGTCATTCACCCGCAGGATCACCGCATGCCCGTTTTCAAGGTTGGTGACCCGCACAAAACAAGGCATGGGCAGGGTACGGTGCGCCGCTGTCATGGCCCGCTGGTCAAACTTTTCTCCATTGGCCGTTTTGCGGGCATGAAACCCGGGGCCATACCAGGAAGATATCCCGGTTTCATCATAACCATAATTTTCCTCGGGATAATAAGTCCTGCCATTGATCACATAAGGTTTGCCAACCTTGTACACACCTTCAGAACTGGCGGACGACACCATCGGAGACGGACGGACATCATCCCCATCAAACGGAATTTTCTTGGCCATGTGCGCAATCAGCTCCGTTTCCGCACAACCGGAAAGGAGGAAAGCCAGAAGAAACAAGGAACGCGCGCCCTTCATGATGCCCCAATCTGGTCTGAGAGAAGGCCAACAGCCGTTGCAAAATAGGTTGACCTGTTCCATTTCATGAATACGCGATAGTTGTTGAACACAAGGAAAGCAGCCCCTGTTGGCCCATCCGGCATGACAAGGGAGGCTTCCGCAGGGAGATCATTCAGCGCCTTTCCATCCATGGACGCAATCCCCATTTCCTTGAAAGCCTCAAGCGGCAGGGTTTTGTCCAGCCCCGCCAGCGGGCCCGCATCAAGTCCTGCGGGCAAGCGGACTGGAACCCCCCATGGTTCACCGGTCTTCCACCCAGACTTGGCAAGGTAATTGGCGGCTGATGCAAAAATGTCATCGCGGTCCGACCAGATATCCCGTCGTCCATCGCCATTAGCGTCCACGGCATAGGTTTCAAAGCTTGAAGGCATGAACTGCACCTGGCCCATCGCCCCCGCCCATGAGCCTTTCATGTTGGCTACAGAAACATGTCCATGTTCAATAATCCGGAGCGCCCGAACAAGCTCGCCGCGGAAAAAATCCGGTCGTCGCCCGTCCATGGCCAGAGTTCCCAAGGCATGAGGCACGGAAAATCCCCCCATGATGGCGCCATAATTGGTTTCAATCCCCCACAGGGCGACGACAACATGCGCCGGCACGCCATAAGCTTTTTCCATGGCGGACAATCGCCCCTTTTCCTCAACATAAAGGCGGCGACCCTGGGTAATGCGTTTTTCAGAAAGCAGGGTTTTGCGGTATTCCGCAAAGCTTTTCCGGCCCTCTGGCTGGCTACGATCCAGCTCAACAATGCGGGAAACAGGTGAAAAGCCGGACATGGCTTCATCAAAGGTGCGCGAAGAAACTCCCGCAGCCAGCGCTTCCACCTTGAGGGAGGCCAGAAAATGCCGGACATCCCCCCCAGCCAGGGCGGGGAGAGACAGGGCGGCACAGCATGCCGCGGCAAGGGTCAGGATTCGGGTGCTGGAAACCATGTGTCTGTTTTGCCCGAGAAATGATAGGCCGTCAACCCGATCCATTCCCTTATTGCAGTATTGAGGCGATCCATGCCCCCCAGAGCATCCATGCGGGTGGGCCCCTCATGACTGACGCGGAAATCCACAGGCCATGCCACAACCTTCCAGCCAACCTTGCGGAAAATCCCCATGGAACGTGGTGTGTGGAAGGCCGAGGTTACCAAAAGCCAGACCTCATCCGGTTTCGGGTTGGCAAGAGCCTTGCTGAAGGCTGCATTTTCATAGGTATTTCGGGAAGCACGCTCCCAAAGAAAACGTCTCATGTCAAGTCCCAGCTCTGCCACATGGGCACGAACCTCATCGGCCTCGCGCATCTTCTGGTCGCGCAGCATGCCGGAGCCGCTGGTGTAAAGAATGCGGGCATCCGGGTACAGGTGCGCCAGGCGCACCATCTCAAGGATCCGTTCCCCACTCTCGTTCACGGCAAGAATATCATCCCGTCCACGCATGGGGGGCATGTCCAGCGCCCCCCCCAGAATGATAATGCCATCCACCTTTTCCGGGGCGGCAACCGGACGCTGGAACCGGTTTTCCAGGGGAGAAAGCAGGCTTGAACCAACAGGCAGGAACCAGACTGCCAGAAGAGTCAGTGAAACAACCGTGGAAAGAAACAGGCCAACCCGACGCACGCCGGGTGCCTTGAACAGGAGCTGCAACAACACGCTCAGCCCCAGAAGGGCAGCAAGAAAATTGAGCGGGGCCGTGAGCCACCAGAGGATTTTTGATATGGCAAAGAACATGGAGGCTTGTTTTACTTTGTTGTTTCAGGAATGTCCGCAATCTGTGGATGGGAAACCTCGTTGGGAGCTTCCACCGGCAGGACAATCCGGATCGTTGTGCCAATCCCGATCCTGCTGCTCAGCGTCAGATGCCCACCATGCAATTCAACCAGTTTACGGCTGATGGAAAGGCCAAGCCCTGTGCCATCCTTTTCGCGGGCAAGCATTGTGCCGCTTTGATGAAAGGGTTCAAAAACCAGAACCTGCAGCTCGTCGGCAATGCCGATGCCGTTATCCTTGACATCCATATGAACGGTCTTTTCAGGGGCATCATATGCTGCAGTGATGGAAATACGTCCACCGTCCCCGGTGTATTTGTTGGCATTTGAAAGAAGATTCAGGAACACCTGCCTGATGGCGCGTTCGTCAGCACTGACCAGTGGCAGGTTTTCGGGAACATCGACAGTTATCTCCTGCTTCCTGTCCTGGAACCTGACGGCCGTCATCTTGACGCATTCCTCTATGATCTGGGAAACATCCAGCGGGATGCGCTTCAGGACGAGCTGTTTGGCCTCGATTTTCGACATATCCAGTACGTCGTTTATTAGGGATAGCAAATGCACGCCACTGCCGTAGATATCTCCGGCATATTCTGCATACTTTTTGGAAACAGGCCCCATCATTCCATTTTTGATGATTTCTGAAAACCCGATGATAGCATTGAGCGGCGTACGGAATTCGTGACTCATATGGGCAAGGAATTCGCTTTTTGAAGCATTGGCGCTGGCAGCTTCTTCAGCCAGCGCCTGACTGCGCACCGTGGCCTCTTCAAGAAGACGATTGGTCTCCTGGAGCTCTTCCTCAGCGCGCTTGCGTTCTGTGATATCCCTTGCAATGGCCTGGAAACCGACAAGTGCGCCCGCTTCATCCCTTATGCCTGTGCCATTTGAGCTGTGCCAGCGCCATGACCCGTCGGTGTGCCGCATCCGGTACTCGATAGCCCCCGGTACCTCCCCTTTCTCGACCGATATGCGAATAAAATCGGCGCACCGCGAACGATCGTCGGGATGGACAAAAGACAGGGCTGATTTTCCAATTGCCTGTTCTATGGGATACCCGAGAAGTGTGTTGAACGAGGGAGAAAGGAAGGTAAAGACCCCGTTGACATCAAGGGTATAAATGACATCGTGGCTATTTTGGACAAGGAGGCGGAATTTTTCCTCGCTCGCCCGCAATTTCGATTGCTGGATACGGATGCTGGCATCCGTGCGGCGAAGCAGGACAAAAACAAAACCAAGCAAAAACGTCAACAACACGGCATATATCATTTCACCAATGGTAAGCAATTGCTCAAAAGCCGCTTTTTCGGCGGTGATATCCTGCATGTCCATCAGGGCACCAACCTCTTTGCCCGAAGCATCCTGCATGGGCATGACAGATACGCGCCAGACCCTTCCGTCGAGAGCGATTTCCATGCTGCTTCCGTTGGATGACAGGTTGCCTGAAACATGATCAACCCAGGACGCGAGAATATCGGGCAGGCGACCCTGGGAGGTATAAATGATGACGCTTCCCGGCAAACGATCCCAGTCAGCATCCCTGCCGAGCGTACGCATGCCGTCTTCCCAGGTTTTCCGGTCGATGTTCTCTTTGCGGATGCTGATGGCCAGATGACTGCCTGAATCGCTACGCTGCCTTTGCAGCACATCCTCGATCTCCTTGCCGAGTTCGACATACCCGAGAAGTTTGCCTCCTTCAAAAACCGGCTGTACCACGCTCAGTGTGAAAGTGCCGAGCGGCCCCAACTCCATTCCGGAGACAACTTCCCCTGTCTGTTCTGCCTTGATGGCTATGAAACGATTTACGATATTCCCGCATTTTTCAGGCGCATCAATACTCAGAAAACAGACACGGTTTTTGTCAAGAAAAGAGAAATGCGCAAGCTTGCTGTTCTGGCCCATGATTTCGAACACGGGTTGCCAGGCTGCCTGCAAACTGGCAGAATCATTCTCTCGCAAGGCTTTTTGCACAAGGGCATTGGCAGCCATGGGCCCTGTGACGGCAATCATGTCACCCGCCTGCTGGTCCAGGGAGAAGTGCAGGTTACTGATCTTTTCCTCGACTTTGGCGGTAACGTTGTAATTTATGTGTTCCTGATGTTGTTTCCATAGAAGTGCCCCCGTACCGGTCAGCACAAGAACCACGATAGCCATCAGGGGTGGCAGAAGACGCCGCAGAACCGGCTGGGGCGAAGCTTCAACACAGCGGGTTGTTGCAGCAAGAACTGTCCCCACAGTGATGAACAGCATGATGATCAGCCCCATGGGCAACGCTGATCGGGAGGCCACATTCCAACTCCAGTCACTGGCATCGATATCCATACCCAGCACAGCGATGACGGAACCTGTTTGCGGGTCCGTAATCGGGATCAGCGCCGAGATCCACGTTCCCCATTGATCCGGGAGAGGACCTTCGACAACTTCCCCCCCGATATCGAACATGCCAAGAATATCTTCCGATGCGTCCTCATATATCTGTCCGGGGGGAGAATAATCCTCCGAATCGGAAGGTTCGCTATCCACAAAGAAAAATGCCGCCCCATCAGCCCCGCGGCCCAGAAGATAGACAAACCGGCCTTTCGGATTGGACAGGCGAACAGAGGTCAGTTGTTCCTTGATATGCTGGTAATCGGCGTTTTCAATATCCGCATCCGTACCTGAAAGCCTCTGGATGGATGGAACATTCACCGCATGGGCCACCATCCGCGTCTGCTGAAGCAGGTTGGCACGCATCTCCTGCCCCGTCCGCAACACGGTCCACCAGGAAAAGAAGACACCAACGGCAAAGACAGCCAAAAACAACGCTGCAGTTTTCGTGCATGAATTTTTCCATCCGGAAAAACGATTTTGGCCTTTGTTTTTCATGGTTCCTTTTCTTTGATTCTGCCTTCAGTACGCGCTGGCACGCAAACCCAAGATTGCTCCATATTGATTTTTTGCACAACAACCATCATCAGCAGAGAGGTTTTTGATACAAAAAAGAACAGGGGGCTTATTTTAACCGATGGTTTTGTGTGTGTCGAGAGGTATGTATGGGGGGCCAAGCGAAGCGATGGTCGCACCTCGAACTAAAAACATCCACCCTATCCGACTTTCATACAAACAAGACAATGCTTGTCTTGTCCGGAAAATTTAGGTATCTCCTATGATGATGGATGGGTGGCCGAGCGGTTGATGGCACCGGTCTTGAAAACCGGCGTTGGTGAAAGCCAACCGTGGGTTCGAATCCCACCCCATCCGCCACCAATTTTTCTATTATATATCAATAAATTATCTTATTTGCTTCCCGTGAAGGCCTTGTTTCGGCAGCCTTTGCGGCATTTCCTCCATCATTCCCTCCCGGGCAGAGAACGAATCTTTGGCTTTCCCGCCAATTTTCCCTCCCCCATTTTCCGAACGGCCTTTTGACGGTGTTGCATTTCCCCTGATCTGCTTGCCCCTACAACAAAGAAACGCCGGGATTTCCCCGGCGTTTCTTTCAGACTGGCAACACCAAAAACTCAGCGCAGCCACATTTCATAGGATACAGGTCCGTATTGCGCCCGTCCCCAGCATCCATAACCATTATTGTAATTATAGTCTCCGGCACCCGCAGTTCCTGTCATTATGCTGCTAGCGGCATAATTGTCCGGGTAAGCGCCGCCACATCCGCAACCGGCCCCATAGCACCAGGAAACCCTGGCATCCGTCTTGTTCCCCGGGATGAGCATGACAGTGTATTTGTTGGAGGAATAACTGTCATCCCACGGCGTGTTGGCGATGTAGTAATAGGACATGTCCAGAAGCGGATAAATCCCGTTGAAGTTGGAGGCTGGCGCAGAATAGGTTGGAGAATTCCCCACAAATGCCTGCCGCACTTCATTGAACTGCGCAATTTCCTTGTAGGCCGGGAATTTGAGGGAAAGCACACCCTGCCTGTTCGCCAGGTTACCAACCCATGTGTTGGCAAGATCCGGATACGGCATGTCAAAATCGGTTCCGCTATCGCGCATGACAAGCGTCCAGCCACCACCATCGTTCGTCATGTCGCACCAGACATCCACCGGAAGACCATCAATCGGCTTGATGGTATAGATACCGTCTCCCGTCAGGCCATCATAGATATAACCATTGGCAAGGTCGGGGGTCAGGTAGTCATAACAGTTTTTGGCGAACACGTCATTGCTCCAGCGTCGCCCGGCCCCATAAGCCACAATGGTGCGCAGCGGAGAAACCGTGATCGTGAAGTTTTGCTCAACCGTTCCGCCACGGCCATCCGATACGCCAATGACAACCGGATGATCTCCACTGGTGGCTGGTGCACTTCCCGATAACAGGGCCGTGCGCGATCCCGTGGAGGAAAGCGAAAGCCACGATGGCTTGACGGGCGCGGAAATGGTCAATGTATCCCCGGCATCCCCATCTTCGGCGGTAATGGCATAAGAATAGGTTTCCCCCTCTTCCACCCAGGTTCCGGGAATGCTGGAGATGGATGGAGCGACATTAGGCAACGGTTCTGCAGCTGCCACCACGACAGTGAAATTCTGGACGGTGGCAAGGCCTCTCGCATCCACCGCACGCAGCGAGACAAGATGGCTGCCTGCGCTGGCGGGAGCCACACCGGAAAGCGTTGCTGTGCCCCTTCCTGTCTGTACAAGGGTTAGCCACGAAGGTTTTGTGCTGGCCAGGACGTCCAGGCTGCCTACCGTGGAATCTGTCGCTACCACATTGTATGTGTAGCTTCCGGCATTGGCCACCCATGTCACTGGTGAGCTGGTATAAGCCGGCGCCTCGTTTTCTACAACATGGAGATAAGGGCGGTAGCAGACATTGGCGGATTCGCGGCTATAAACCGTATAAACAGTTGGCCCGTTCATGCAGAATGCCGTTGGATTGTCGATCACGAGACCATAAAACGCACCGCTTTTCCAGCCCGCGTAATGGCCACTCATGTCATAGGCTTCCTTGCCAAGACCTGAATAGGGCGCGGAGCGGGTGATGGGGCCATAAAGTGCCGTTGTTCCCCGGGCCGGCATGTTGTTCCAGGTAATGGTATCCTGCGTCCATGACCCATTGCTCGTGTAAAAATAATAGTTCTGGGTGCCGCAGCTGTAACAGGTTGCATCGCCATTCATGACCCAGATTTTTGCGCTGTCAAAATTGAGGGGAGCGCTGGACAGGTTAAAATTCATGAACAGGCGGTTTCCTCCTGTGTTGCAACTGGAAATACCGGCCGCATAAAGTATTTCGTTCATTCCACTGTTCGTTGTTGGAATCGACCTGTCTGGAGTAGAATCATCCGTCGGAAACAGGACATGTTCCCGGCTGGTGCTGATGATGCCGGCAAGGGCAGCCATGGCGTTTCCGCCCACATTGGCTGCAGCTTCAAGCCCAGCACAGAGATAGGCCGGAGAACTCCCCCGTGACCGAACCCTGACCGTGCAGGCCCCACCAGGAGAAAGGATTTCCCCGGTACAGGCATCGCTGCCCAGCTCAAACCGCGCACTGTCCGAAAGGCTCATGGCAATGGCGGAAGTGTCCGTAATTCCAATGTTGCGGACCGTAAATGTCACCCAGTCTCCAAGGGTTTCCGGCGGTGTGATATGCATGTCGGAAACTTCCACAGGGGAGATGACCAGCTGCGCATCCCCCATACCTGTGGCAAGACCGGACAGACCAATAGTTGCGTTTCCACCTGTGGTTGCCTGAACAATCAGGTTTCCTTCCAGGATGCCCGCCACCAATGCCAGCGGACGAACCTTGAATGAGCAACTGGATGCCCCGGCGAGAATTTGCCCGGCACAGGTATTGGTACCTGCATCAAACTCAAAATTCGTTGTATTGGTAAGTGTCGTCGTCAGGGCTGTTGTCGGATTGGCGCCATAATTCACAATGGTGAACGTGACCCATTCCCCCGAAGATGCGGGGGCCACCACATCCATGCCATCCTGCTGCGTAATGGGCGAACCGATTTTTGCAGGGCCGATCCCCATGGCTGTGCCGGAAAGGGGAACTTCCACTGTTCCACCATTGGCGGCATGAACACGCAAGGCACCAGAATAAGGCCCGCCTTCCACAGCCTTTGGCCGCACGGAAACCGTACAACTGGCAGCAGGAACAAGGCTCAAACCATCGCATGTGTTGGTCACATTCTCGAAGTTGGTATCATTGACAAGTGATATTTCCAAAACACTCGTGGCAACACTCCCTGTGTTGGAAACCGTAAAGAGGACTTCATCCCCCGTGGTTGCCGGCCCCGTGACATCCATCCCTGTCTGCGCTTCAGACGGAACAACCGAAATCAGGGTGGGAGCAAACCCTGTCCCCATGCCGGACAAGGTGGCGGAAACCGTTCCCCCCGTTACCGCAGAAACCATCAGCGTGCCCGATAAGCCGCCATCAACATCCGCAACAGGGCGAACCCGCACATTGCAACTCTCTCCTGCTGGCAAAGCAACACCCGCACATGTATCAATCCCGATTTCAAAATGCGCATTGGAAACACTCACCAGCATTGCGGAACTGGACTGGGAGCCTTCATTGGAAACGGTGAAGGTTTCCCATTCACCAACTGTGGCAGGGCTCAACACATCCATTCCTGATACGGCTTCGGGACTGATGGCGAGAAAATCCTCTCCACTGCTTCCCCCGCCACTTCCATAGCTTGGGCAAGTGGATGTATCTGTCAGGTCACAGATGCGCGTTCTGATTCGATAAGAGTGCCCGGAAGAAGCCATTTCCATTTCCTGGGCAAAAGCCTGCACAGAAAAAACAACGGAAAGAACAAGGATTGCAACACGCCACATGAAAAAACCCTCCAAAAAAAACAGCGATCAAGGAGCCAGATGCCATCTTTCAACATACACCATGCAATACACCATGTAAAATGGCATTTGAAAAACACCATTTTGAAAACCAAAAAGCTACAGAAAAATTACGGCGTGTTGATACACAGGATTTCCTAATGACGCCCACTGTCATTCGTTATGCACACACCTTACCTATCATCTCTCACAAATCGTTGACTTTTCTCGTTCAGCCATGATACCCAGCGACATCGTTCCATGACAGTAAAAGGATGGTTTTCATGAAAGCGGTCATTCTTGCGGGCGGATTTGGCACGCGCATCAGCGAAGAATCACAGTTCAAGCCAAAGCCGATGATTGAAATTGGCGGCAAGCCCATCCTTTGGCACATCATGAAGACCTACTCCCACTACGGCATTAATGATTTCATTATCTGCCTTGGCTGGAAGGGCTATGTCATCAAGGAATATTTCTCCAATTATTTCATGCATATGTCCGACATTACCATTGATCTTGAACACAACCGCGTGGAAGTCCACCACAAGAAGGCAGAGCCATGGCGGATCACGCTTGTGGATACGGGCGAAACATCCCAGACCGGAGGCCGCCTGCGCCGCGTGCGGGATTATATTGGCGATGAAACCTTTTGCTTCACTTATGGCGATGGCGTTTCGGATGTGGCCATTGACAAGCTCATTGCACACCACAAGCAAGCTGGACTGAAGGCAACAATCACCGCCATCCAGCCCCCCGGACGCTATGGCGTGATCAATATTGCGGACAACAACCAGGTTGAAAAATTCCATGAAAAACCCATGGTGGAGGGCGCCTGGATCAATGGAGGGTTCTTTGTTCTGGAACCTTCCGTTCTTGATTACATTGAAAAAGATGAGACATCATGGGAACTGGATCCCATGCACAAGCTGGTCGCGGAAGGTCAAGTCTCCGCCTATTGCCATTCCGGTTTCTGGCAGGCCATGGATACCCTGCGTGAAAAGAATTACCTCGAGAATCTCTGGCAGAAGGGGGAAGCCCCATGGAAGGTCTGGTCATGAACGCCTTTGACAACATTTATGCAGACAAGCGCGTCCTCGTCACTGGCCATAATGGTTTCAAGGGAACTTGGCTGACAGAATGGCTGGTGGAGCTGGGCGCAAAGGTTTCCGGCATCGCCCTCCCCCCGAACACCAAGCCCAACCATTGGGAACTCCGCACCCCACACATTGATGAACACATCCAGGATGTCCGCGAAGAGGCGCGAATTGCGGCCATTATCCAGGAAACGCAGCCCGAAATCGTCTTTCACCTTGCCGCCCAGCCCCTGGTCCGCAAATCCTACCGGGAACCACTCCTGACCTTTAGCACAAATGTCATGGGCACGGCCAATGTTCTAGACGCCTGCCGCCAGACACCCTCCGTCAAGGCCATTGTTGTCATCACCACCGACAAATGCTATGAAAACCAGGAATGGGTATGGGGATACCGCGAAAATGACCGGCTTGGCGGACATGACCCCTACAGTGCCTCAAAGGCAACGGCAGAACTCGTCGTGGGCTGCTGGCGTAAATCCTTTTTCTCCACGAATGATACGCCCCTGCTCGCCTCGGCGCGCGCCGGCAATGTCATTGGAGGCGGGGACTGGGCGGAAGACCGCCTGATCCCCGACCTTGTACGGGCTGTCAAGCTTGGTGAACCTCTTGTCATCCGCTCCCCCAGGGCCACACGTCCCTGGCAGCATGTGCTGGAGCCGCTTGCTGGCTACCTCATGCTGGGCCAGAAACTGCTGGAAGGCCGCAGGGAGTTTGCCGAGGCCTGGAACTTCGGCCCGGACGATGCCAGCAACCAGACCGTGGAAACCGTCCTCAACCACATCCAGTCCATCTGGCCTGTCATGACCTGGCAGCTTGACGCAAACCCGCAGATGCATGAAGCCAACCTTCTGCACCTTGACAGCAGCAAGGCCCGCCGCCTCCTGCACTGGACTCCTGTCTGGGACCTGGAGGACTGCCTTGAGGCCACCGTTGGCTGGTACCGCGACCATCTTTCCGGCAAGCCTGTCCCAACGAAATTCCAGATTGAAGCTTATTGCGAAACGGCTCGCCAGCAAGGCGCTGAATGGATCAGGCCATGATCATTCACCCGACGTCCATCCCCGGCGTCATGGTTGTCGGAACCGTACCTTTTTCCGACCACAGGGGCGCTTTTGCGCGCCTGTTCTGTGCAAGGATGCTGGCCGACATCATTGGCGCACGCCAAATCGTCCAGATCAACCATTCCCGGACCAATACGCAAGGCGCCGTGCGTGGCATGCATTTCCAGCACGCGCCGCATGCTGAAATGAAACTGGTTCGCTGCCTTGCCGGCCGCGTTCTTGATGTGGCAGTTGACCTGCGCAAAAGCTCGCCAACATTCCTTTCATGGCATGCCGAAGAACTCTCTCCAGACAACGCCAACATGCTGGTTGTTCCGGAAGGGTGCGCCCATGGCTTTCAGGTTCTGGACGGCCCGGCTGAACTCCTTTACCTGCACACGGCCTTCTACAACAAGGAATCTGAAGGCGGTGTCCGCCATGATGACCCCTCCTTGGGCATCACATGGCCCCTGCCGGTTACCGACATCTCACAACGCGATCTTGAACATCTCCTCATCACAAAAGACTTCACGGGAGTTTCCTTATGAAATGCCGCCATTGCGCAACGCCGCTTGAACACGTATTCCTCAACCTTGGCTTTGCCCCGCCTTCAAACGACTACCTCACAGCGGAAGACCTGCACGCTCCGGAACATTATTTCCCACTCAAAATCTTCATCTGCGACAACTGCTGGCTAGCCCAAACCGAAGATTACTCGAAAGCCAATGAGATCTTCAGGAATGATTATGCCTATTTTTCCTCCACATCCAGCGGATGGCTTGCCCATTCCGCCGCTTATGCAGACATGATCACAAAGCGCCTTGACCTTTCCGGAGAAAGCTTGGTCGTCGAGCTTGCCTCCAACGATGGCTACCTGCTCAAGAACTTTGTCAAGTCAGGCATCCCGGCCCTCGGCATTGAACCGACCAAAAGTACAGCAGATGCCGCCATTGCCATTGGCGTTCCCACCCTCATGGAATTCTTCGGTACCGAGCTGGCATCAAGGCTGGCGAACGAGGGAAAACAGGCCGACCTCATCATTGGCAACAACGTCTTTGCCCATGTGCCCGACATCAACGATTTCACCGCTGGCATGAAAACCCTGCTGAAACCATCCGGCACCATTACCCTGGAATTCCCGCATTTCATGAACCTCATTGAACTGTGCCAGTTCGATACCGTGTACCATGAACATTATTCCTACCTGTCTCTCCACACGGTTTCCCGCGTGTTTGAACAGGCTGGCCTGCGCGTGTTCGACGTTGAGCAGATCCCGACCCACGGCGGCAGCCTGCGTGTCTATGGCTGCCACATGGATGATCCGCGCCTGACAACACAAGCGGTCAGGGACCTTGTTGCCGAAGAAGACCGGCGGGGCATGCGCGCCCTCCCCCTTTACCAAGCTTTCCAGGAACGTGCCAACAAGGTCAAGAACGACTTGGTAGCCTTCCTTATCGAGCAAACACGCGCCGGCAAGAAAGTGGCGGCATATGGCGCCGCAGCCAAGGGCAACACCATCCTCAATTACGGCGGCGTCAAGCCCGATCTCCTGCCTTTCGTGTGTGATGCTGCGCCCTCCAAGCAGAACAAGTTCATGCCCGGCAGCCACATCCCCATCCTGCCCCCCGCAGATCTTCTGTCCGCCAAGCCGGACTTTGTCCTCATCCTGCCATGGAACATTGCGGCCGAAGTCGAAAAACAGATGTCCGCAGTCCGTGAATGGGGTGGGAAATTTGTGGTTGCCGTTCCGCAAATTCGGGTTTTTTGATGCATATCATCATTTCCGGCGCAACAGGTTTTATTGGCCAGGCCGTTGTAAAGGCGGCTCTGGCGCGCGGCCATGCCGTATCGGTACTGGTCCGGAATGAAGCCGTGGCGCGGAAATGCCTCCCCGCCAACAACTCCAACCTTTTTTTCCTCCCCTTTGGCCATTTTCCCGATCTTGACCTGTCCTCCTTGCGCAAGGGGGATGACGCCCTCATCCACTTGGCCTGGGAAGGTGTTGGCAAATACTCGGACCCGGCCAACCTCACCCGCAACCTTGAACCCCAGTTCCTTTTCCTGAAAGGATTAGTGGATACGGGCCTCACCAACATCACGGTTGCTGGCTCCTGCCTTGAATATGGATTGCTGGAAGGGGCCGTGCGCGAAGACATGTGCGTTCAGCCCGTAACCTATTACGGCCTTGCAAAACACACCCTCCGCTGCATGCTGGACATGCTCGCCAACCAGGACATGAAACTCAAGTGGCTGCGCTGTTTTTATGTTTATGGCAAAGGACAGCGCCCTCAGGCCATCCTGCCGCAACTCCTGTCCGCCATAGAGCGTGGCGACAAGGTCTTCAACATGAGCAAGGGAGAGCAGGTGCGCGATTTCATCCATGTGGACACACTGGCTTTCAACACCATCCTTGCTGCGGAAGCACATGAAAACCTGGGCATTCTCAACATGGGAAGTGGCCATGGTACCCGCGTAATTGATCTTGTGCGGCACGTCATTGAAGAAAAAGGCGCAAGCATAGAACTCAACCCGGGTTACTATCCCTATCCCTCTTATGAGCCGTTCGCTTTTCAGGCGGACACTACAAAATTGAAAAACAGCATCAAGGAGGCCAGGTTTGATGACAAAATCATGCTGTGACGCCTGCAAGTCGGACAACATCCACCCAATCTACCACTTGCCGCGCATCCCCGCCTTCCAGAACCTGCTCTTCCCGACTGCGGAAGAAGCGCGGAATGCCCCTGTGGCCAAAGTAATCCTGACAGCCTGTTCCGATTGCGGGTTTGTTTTCAACGCCGCCTTCAACGCTGACCTCATGGAATACAATGGCAACTACCAAAACTCCCAGGAAAACTCGCAAAATTTCCAGAACCATCTGGGCAATGTTGCCGACATCATCATGTCCAGCCTTGCTCCGAATGAAAAGGTGGTGGAAATCGGTTGCGGCAAGGCCTTTTTCTTCGAAGAACTGCGCAACCGCGGCGTTGACATCATCGGATTTGACCCCACCTATGAGGGGAACAGCCCGCTGATCAAGAAGGTTTATTTCAATGAAGAAACCGGCCGAAACATCAGCGCCTCAACGATCATCATGCGCCACACGCTGGAACATATCGAAGCGCCTTACGATTTCCTGCTCTCCCTCAAAGGGATTGTTGGTGGAAGCACCCGCATCTTCATTGAAATCCCGCGCTTTGAATGGATTGTCGAACACCGGGCCTTCTGGGACATCTTCCATGAACACCCGAATTACTTTTCGGAAGATTTCTTCAATGGCATTTTTTCTGGAAAAGCCAGAATCCACCGTGTTTTCAGCGATCAATACATGCTGGTGGAAGCCATGCTGGGGGATCTGGCAGACACCTTGCCTCCCCGGACCTGTGTCAAATATGAAGACATTTTCAGCAACGAAATCCAGCATTTTGATACCCTGCTCTCAAAGAATGGCAGAAACTTTATCTGGGGTGCGGGCGCAAAGGGCGTGGCCTTTGCCAACATTCTTGACCCGGATGCCACACGCATCCAGGCCATCATTGACATCAATCCCCGCAAACAGGAGCACTTTGTTTCCCTCACGGCCCATCCCTGCCTTTCTCCGGAAAAGGTGGACTGGACAACCCTGACTGAAAAAGACTACCTCTTCATCATGAATGACCGCTACGCGGATGAAATCCTGGCAAGCCTGCCCAAAATGGCCTGCAAGGTTTTCGTTCTTGGAAAAGACAAACAAGGAATCCAGACATGACCGACATTGATCCCATCAAGGCCTTCGAGGAAGAAAACCGCAAGAGCATCGCCGGATACAGGCAGGACACCGCTTGGCAAAAAGCCTCGCTGGACTGGCTCACCCGCGCCCTTGAACAGCGCTATGTGTACAATTTCAAATGGCTGGGACGTCCCATTATCCAGCTTCCCACCGACATGGTAGCCTTTCAGGAAATTGTCTGGAATGTCCGCCCTGACCTCATCATCGAAATGGGCATTGCCCATGGCGGTTCCCTTGTCCTGAGCGCCTCCATGCTGGCCATGCTGGATTATTGCGATGCCTCCGAAAAGGGCGAATCCCTTGATCCCCGCAAGCCAAAGCGCCGCGTTCTTGGGGTTGATGTGGATATCCGCTCGCACAACCGCGCCGCCATTGAAAGTCATCCGATGGCATCCCGCATTGACATGATCGAGGGATCATCCATCACGGAAGAAACCATAGCCAAAGTGCGAAAAGCCGCCGAAGGCTATTCACGGGTTCTGGTCTGCCTTGATTCCAACCACACGCACGACCATGTGCTGGCGGAACTGCGCGCCTATGCCCCACTTGTCACCAAGGACAGCTACTGCCTGACGTTTGACAGCATTGTCGAAGACATGCCGGAAGGCCTTTATTCCAACCGGCCCTGGGGCATTGGCAACAACCCCAAGACCGCCATCCGGGCCTACCTGGCCGAAATTGAAAGCCAAAAACTCACAGGCGTTGACGGACAGCCCCTGCGTTTTGAAAACGACCAGGCCATGGAAGACAAGCTCATGATGACCGTAGCGCCGGAAGGGTACCTGAAGCGCGTATAACGCCATCATTCGAGCACTTAACGTTTGGATTGAACAATTCCTGTTGATCATGTGGTGAGGCCGCCGCAAGGCAATAGGGGGCAAGATGAACGTTAAATGCTCTAAATGCAGATTCATCTCCGGGGCGTTGCAGAAAAAATCAACGTCCCGGATTGCTATGGACGAATATGCAGAATTTGACAAATCCGTCCAAAAGCTTCACAAAAAGCGACAGGAAATTCATATCCTGATCGCGGTTACACCCAATTCTGTTTGAAGGAACCGATATGGACCTGCATGTGCAAGCCCTGAATGCCCTCAACACGGCCATTACAGCCATCACCAACTATGGCCTCAATTTCCTGGCCGCCATCCTGCTGCTGATTGTCGGCTGGTTTGGCTCCCGCTGGGTTGCGCGCCTGCTGAACCGGGGGCTATCCCGCCTCAAGGCCTGCGACGAGATGCTGCGGCATTTCCTGACCTCAGCCGCCCGCTATGGCGTACTGGTGCTGGTGGGCATAATGGTTCTCGAAAAATTTGGCGTGCAGACGGCATCCCTTATCACCATCCTTGGCGCAGCTGGCCTTGCCATCGGCCTTGCCTTGCAGGGAACCCTGCAGAACATCGCTGCGGGAATCATGCTGCTGGCATTCCGTCCCTTCAAGGTGGGCGATTACATTGTGGCAGGTTCCCTTGCCGGAACGGTTGAGGGGCTTTCCCTTTTCCTCACCGACATCACAACACCGGAGGGCATCAAGGTGGTAGTTCCAAACGCCGAACTCTGGAACAAGCCCATCACCAACTATAGCGCCAATCCCACCCGCCGGCAGGATTTCCCTGTTGGCATTTCCTATGCGGATGACGTGGATGCCGCGCTGGCCGTGCTTTTGAATCTGGCCGGAGAGGACGACAGAATCCTGGCCGACCCGGCACCCCAGGCCATGGTGACGAACCTCGGCGAAAGCTCAGTGGACATCCAGCTCCGCGCCTGGATGAAGGCAGATGATTTCTGGCCCCTGAAATGGGATATGGCCCGCAAGATCAAGCTTGCCATGGACGCATCCGGCATCACCATCCCCTTCCCCCAGCGGGATATCCATATCCATCAGGCTTGAGGGTTATTCCAGAAAAGGTGCCACAATGGATGCGATTTCCTCCGGATCGGCATAAGAATGGATATCATTGGTAATGATATGCAGGCTGGATGAGAGGTTTGCATTCTGCCGGAAAATGGCCACAATGGGTTTGCCATAAGCATGGGCCCAGCCGATCTCGATCCCCATCCCGATGGACGGAAAAGAAACCTCGGCCACCACCAGATCACACGAGCGAATGATGTCTTGGCTGTTTTGTACAGCATCTTCCTGCTCATGCGGAAAAATGAAGGTATGGCCAGTTGCCTTTGCGAGCTGTGCTAAGGGCTTGTAATACGCATTCCTGAAATCAAACGCGCGCGAATGGACGCAATAAACCTTCATTCCATGTCCCCGATATCCACACAAAACCCGAGAGCAAAAACTGGCAATCCCCCCACATCCCGGCAACCGGCTTGCAGATCGCTTCATTTCCTCCTATACACGCCGTCATGCTGCATATCAATGACATTACCCTGCGGGTCGGGGGACGGATTTTGCTCGAAGGCGCCACCGCCGTGGTCCCGCGCGGACACAAGGTTGCGCTGGTCGGACGAAACGGTTCAGGGAAAACCACTCTCTTCAAGGCCATTGCTGGAGATTTTTCCATTGAAACCGGCACCATCAACCTGCCACCACGCACCCGCATCGGCTACCTGAAACAGGATGCCCCGGAAGGAAACATTTCACTTCTGGATGTGGTGCTGGCCGCCGACACTGAACGCGCCAGCCTGCTCGAGGAGGCGGAAACTGCTCAAGATCCCCACCGCATCGCTGAAATCCATACAAGGCTCGCCGATATTGAAGCCCACAGCGCCCCGGCGCGGGCCGCCGCCATCCTTGCTGGACTGGGTTTTCATGCAGAAATGCAGCAGGTTCCATGCGCCTCCCTTTCAGGCGGCATGCGCATGCGCGTGGCCCTGGCCGCCCTTCTTTTCAGCCAGCCCGACCTGCTCCTGCTCGACGAACCCACCAACCACCTGGACCTTGAGGCGGCGTTATGGCTGGAAGGTTTCCTTAAAACCTATCCCAACACCATCCTTCTCATCAGCCACGACCGCGATTTCCTCAACAGTATCCCGGACATGACCATCCATCTTGAGGGGGAAAAGCTGGTTTCCTACAAGGGGAATTATGACCAGTTTGAACGCCAGCGCCGCGAACGTTTTGAGCGCATGTCGGCCATGCAGGGCCGGCAGATGGACGAACGCCGCAGGATTCAGGCCTTCATCGACCGTTTCCGTTACAAGGCCAGCAAGGCCCGCCAAGCCCAGAGCCGGATCAAAATGCTGGAAAAGATGGAGCCTATCGCCACAGTGGTGGAACAACACACCATTTCCTTTGATTTCCTGAAACCTACCCCCTTCTCCCCGCCCCTCATTGCGCTTGAGAAAGCCAGTGTCGGTTATGGCGAAAAAACCATTCTTTCCGGCCTTGATCTGCGGATAGACCCTGATGACCGCATTGCCCTTCTGGGCGCGAACGGCAACGGCAAGTCCACCTTCATAAAGATGCTGGCCGGAAAACTTGGCCTGCAAAGTGGTTCCCTGCGACGCCCTTCCAAAATGAAGATCGGCTATTTTGCCCAGCACCAGACGGAAGAATTAACGCCAAGCCTTTCTGCTTTCCAGCAAATACGCAAGCTCGATCCCATGGTCACGGAGGAAAAAATCCGCGCCTATCTGGGACGATTCGGCTTTGCACAAAATGCTGCGGAAACACCGATTGAAAAACTCTCCGGCGGGGAAAAGGCACGCCTGCTCTTTGCCCTCATGGGCCGGGAAGCCCCGCAGGTATTGTTGCTGGATGAACCCACCAACCACCTCGACGTGGATAGCCGGGAGGCGCTCATTCAGGCCATAAACGCCTATGAAGGCGCTGTCATCCTCGTAAGCCATGACGCGCATCTCATTGAGATGTGCGCGGACACCCTCTGGATTGTGGAAAACGGCACTTGCCATCCGTTTGAAGGTGATATGGAGGATTACCGCCGACTCCTCATGCTCCAGCGCCGCGAGGAACGGGCCGCCCTGCGTGAGGGCCGGGAAGCCGGCAAGGGAGAAGGAAACGCGGAAGGCCAGAACCGCCGCGAACAGCGCAAGCTGTCAGCCGGGGCACGCGCGGCATTAGCCCCCTTCCGCAAGGCCGCAAGGCAAGCGGAAGAACAGGTTGTCGCGCTTTCACGCGCCAAGGAAAAAATTGCAGGAAAACTGGCTGATCCGGCGCTTTATGAACGCGCGACCCCGGAGGAAATTGCGGCAATACAAAAGGAAGCCGCCGATCTCGACCGAAAGATCACCGAAGCCGAAGATCTTTGGATGGCCGCCGAGGAACGCCTTCAAGCGGCAACACAAACCTCCTGAAATCGCCTTGTTGCCAATCCTTTAAAAGGCAACAACGCCACCCCGCCCCCATCAAATCCTCTGGATGGGTTTGCAATGGGGTGGGATCAGCTTCCGCTTGCGATAATAAATGGATACGGCATCCGCAGAATCCTGCCGGGCAGGATCGAGGTAAAAGGTTGTGCCATCCGCAAAAAGGATTTTGCCCATGCACATTTCCATCACCACACAGCGCATTTCCGTATGGAAGGCAAAAAGCCCGAAAAAATCCACCTGCTCGGTTTTCTTGACGCCGTGCGCCTGAAGAACCTGGAGAACATGGTTGTTCCGGTTGAAGGAAAAACTGGGTGACAGCAACGCCATCAATTCGGCGCCCGCCGCAGCTTTGGAACGAGGATCAAGGAACACAGAGGTATCAAGGTTGGCACCCATTTCCGAAAGAAGGCACTCTGCCATTCCCTCATGCCCGCGAAGAGTGGCAAGGACAAGTGGCAGGCCATTATGGGAATCCGGATTGGCGCCTTGTACAAACAGCATCCGGGCAATGATGGCATCCCCATTGTAAACAGCCATGAGGAATGAGCGTTCCTTCTCTGCCAGAACATCCGCGCCCGCCTCAATGCAATCCTTGACCATGAGGGGATCACGTTTTTCCACCGCCCTGAACAGGGATGCCTGCCACATTTCAGCCTTGATGGCCTTGACAGGGCCAGCCACAAAATTGAACGGAGCGCTGAGCAGGCCGCAAGTTGCTGCCGCCAGCCCCTTGAGGGTTGGCATGCGGACGGCCCAAAATTCCTTTTCAGATTCTTCACGCTGTTTCTGACGCAGCTTTTTCTCCTCCAGAACCTGTTGCCGAAGGTTCTTCAGGAAGTCGGGAGATTTTGGATCAAAACGGTTTTTTTTGGTCATGGATCCTCTCTCACTTCGGCATGGGGGATGGAGCCGCAACAGGTGGCAGGCGCATCTTGAAACTTGCATCCATCTTGTAAAGCGCTTCCCCGAATTGTCCCGCAAGCATTAAAGTCAGAGCAAACACCAGCATGAGCTGCGCATAGGGAGGTTTTGGCTCGGAGACATCATAACGCAACACAGCTTTCTCAACATCATTGGCCGAAAGAACCGCTCGCGGTTCCACAGCTCCACGCGCCTTGAGCCAAGCTTCCATTTCGCGGCTTCGAGTGGCTCTGGCCACGGCCATGGCTTCTTCCAGATGACCGTCCATGCCCTTGCCAAATACATTTGTGGCAGACTTGGCCCTGCATCCAAGCAGGCGACTGGCCATATACTTCTTCCGCATGGCAACTGCCATGACAAGAGGAAGGCCGTTCCGGACATCAAGATTTGAGGCGCTTTCAAGAACAAAAATGGAAATTCCCTGACCATGACGCACCGCTTCCAGAACAGGAAGTCCATTGGCATAATCAGGATCTGCTCCTTCCTCAACGGCTGAAACCAGTTTGAAAAAATCCCCTTCACGGCTTCCTTCAAGCAAAGTGGTATCGGCACACCAGTCAAAAATATCCCGTGTCATGCTCATTCTTCCCCGATTGTCAGCGGCAGGAGGGGCATGTTGATCCACGTTCCTTCTGGCCGCGCCTTTTCCCACAGAGCTTTGGCCTGTGCCGACTGCGGATAATCCTCTATAAACACCACCCGCTTGCACGAAGTGCCAAGAAGCAGCTTGGTGCAGTTTACGCAGGGCGCTGTTGTCACATAAGCCGTATCAATCTTGCGCACATCCGGCGCATAGGCCACCGCATTCACTTCGGCATGAATGGCCTCGCAGAGATCAAGCCCCGTCCCCGAAGGAAGATCCGCCCCCTTGCACGGTGTATCCAGGCAATGCCCCATGCCCGATGGAGCGCCGTTATAACCCGTTGAGATCACGCGGTGTTCAGCGTCCACAAGCACAGCGCCCACACGCCGACGGCGGCAGGTTCCCCGCATTGAAGCCACCTGGGCCATGCGCAGGAAGTTTTCATCACGATCCATGCGGGATGTGTATGGAGGCGCCATTTTTTTGTTATCCTTTTGTTTTTTCAAAGAATGATGGGCATGGATTTTGAATTTCATCCCTATCTATCACCAGAAAGGGGAAACAACAATTGCAGAAAAGGTATGGCTGCCATGCCCGTGGTTCAGGGCTGGATGGCACCATCCGTCCACCAGCTCTCGATCACCATGCCATAAAGCGGCATGTTTTCTGGATGCCGTACATAAGACCAGCGCGCCACACGGTCCGCACCCAGATAATACAGCGGAATGCTGTAATAGCCCCAGGTAAGCGCCCGATCCAGCGCATGCGCGCGGGCCACAAGCGTTTCGCGGTCCATCGCCTGGGGAATGGAAGCCGCAAGGGCATCAATGGCCGGATTCCGGATACCTGCCCAGTTCTTGCTGCCCTTTGTGTCTGCTGCGGCAGATCCCCAGTAAAGAAGCTGTTCCGCCCCCGGCGACAAGGTGGAAATCCATTTGCCCAGTGTCATGTCAAAATCAAAACCGTCCATCCGTCCGGTATATTCAGCACTATCCACCACCCGCACCGATGCCTCAATCCCCAGACGCTCCAGGGCGCGCGCAAATTCCAGCGCCACCTTCTGGTCTGCCGGATCGCTGAGCAGGATTTCAAAGGCAAAAACCTCGCCTGACCGGACATTTACAAGCCGCTCGTTTCGCACTTCCCAACCCGCCTGTTTCAAAAGGTCAACAGCCTTGCGCAAATGGCGCCGAAGCCCCGGCATGCCGGAACCATCGGTTGTGGGAGGTGTCCACGCCGAACCAAACGCCTCTGGTGGCAAGTCAGCCCGCAGGGGTTCCATCACGGCCTGTTCCTGTGGCGAAGGCATGCCGGAAGCCGCCAAAACAGAGTTCGGATAATAACTTGATATCCTCTTGTAAATTCCTGAAAATAAAGTTTTATTCATCCATTCAAAATCCAGGCAAAGCGTCAACGCTTCCCGAACCTTGACATCCGAAAACAACGCCTTTCGGGTGTTGAAAATGAGCCCGCGCATCCATTCTGGACGCCCATGCGGCAGGTTCTCCTTTATGATGCGGCCATCCCGCACGGCAGGAAAATCGTAAGAGGAAGCCCATTTTGTGGCATTCCATTCCCGGCGGATATCCAGCTCTCCAGCCTTGAAGGCCTCAAGGGCCACCCCATCATCCCGGTAATAGTCATAGCGGATGACATGAAAGTTGTAGAGCCCGACATTCACGGGTAAATCCTTACCCCACCAGTCTTTTATCCGTTCATAGGTGATGCTCCGCCCCGGATCCACATTGAGGATCCTGTAAGGGCCGCTGCCCAGTGGAATATCCAGCGTGGTTTCTGAAATATCCCGCCCCTGCCACCATTTTTTAGGCAAAACCGGCATCATGGCGAAAATGAGAGGCGTTTCCCTGTCAGCCCCTTCCCCAAACGTGAAACGGATCGAACGGTCCCCAACCTTTTCGGCCTGCGTCGCAAGGCCATAAATGCGCCGGGTATTGGGCCTCCCCCTTTCCTTGAGGGCCTGCCATGTAAAAAGCACATCATCCACCGTCATGGAAATCCCGTCATGGAAACGCGCTTCCGGGCGCAGGGTGAACGTGATGGAAGACCGGTCTTCCGGCATGTCCACGCTTTCTGCAACAAGGCCATAAAGAGAAAAAGGCTCATCCCATATGCGGGCCATCAAAGTATCATAGGTGAGATAAAGGCCAGCTGCCGCTTTCCCTTTGTAGGAAAAGGCATTCAGGCTATCAAACGTCCCTATGACCGAATCCTTGAGAAGTCCGCCCTTTGGCGCATCTGTGCGCACATAATCCAGATGCGTGAAATCGACGGGATATTTTGGCTCTCCCTGCATGGCAATGCCATGGGTGGCGGCCCTGGCCGGGAAGGCGGCCAAAAGCGCAAGAATAAAAAAGATTTTTTTCATGCCGGCATCCTTCCACAAAACAAGGCTTAAAACAACATCGAACCCACAAGAATTTTTCACGAAAATTAACCATTTTCACGTAACTAAGGAACATGTCGTTCCGATGCATCCTTTGATGGGAGATGAATTTCATGACCGTGCGCAACCTTGACTTCATGTTCAAACCCAAGTCCGTAGCCATCATCGGCGCATCCCGGCGGGCCCAGTCCATCGGCTGGGTGGTCACGCGCAACCTTCTGGGCGCAGGGTTTGATGGTCCCATCATGCCTGTCAACCCCAAGGAACAGTCGATTGCCAGCGTGCTTTGCTACAACAGCATTGCAAACCTGCCGTACACGCCAGACCTCGCCGTCATCGCGACGCCGCCGGCCACCATCCCCGGCATTATCCGCGAACTGGGCGAACGCGGCACCAAGGCGGCTGTCATCATTACCGCCGGTTTCAGCGAAATGGGAGAAGAAGGCAAAAAGCTTGAAGAAGAACTGCTGGAAGCCGCAAAACCCAATATGGTGCGCATTGTTGGCCCCAACGGACTCGGCATCATGGTGCCTGGCATCAATCTCAACGCCAGCTTTGTGCATGTCCCGCCCCTGGTTGGCGACATCGCCTTCCTGGCACAGTCCGGCGCACTGCTTTCCAGCGTTGTGGATTGGGCAACCGCACACAAGATCGGTTTCTCACACCTTGTTTCCCTGGGGGATATGGCCGATGTCGATTTCGGCGACATGCTCGACTACCTCACCGCCCAGCCGGAAACCAAGTCCATTCTGCTTTATGTCGAGCAGATCAAGAACGCCCGCAAGTTCATGTCGGCCGCGCGCGCGGCATCCCGCATCAAGCCGGTCATTGTCATCAAGGCGGGCCGAACCGAGGAAGCCGCCAAGGCCGCCAGTTCACACACAGGCGCTCTGGCCGGAGCCGATGCCGTTTATGACGCCGCCTTCCGCCGGGCCGGCATGCTGCGCGTGAACGACCTTGACGAAATGTTTGCTGCCGTGGAAACCGTGGCCATGGGCATGCCTTTCCATGGAGACCGCCTCGCCATCCTGACCAATGGTGGCGGCCTTGGCGTTCTGGCAACCGACGCCCTCGTCATCAAGGGAGGACGCCTGGCGCAACTCCTGCCCGAAACCATTGATAAACTCAACGCCGTCCTGCCTCCCACCTGGTCGCATGGCAACCCGGTGGACATCATTGGCGATGCGTCCGGCAAGCGTTATTCGGATGCCCTTTCCATCCTCCTGGATGATCCGGGCGCGGATGCCGTGCTGATCATGAACTGCCCAACAGCGGTGGCAGATCCATCGGAAGCTGCACGCGCCACGGTGGAAACACTCAAGGGGGGCAAGCATGCGGCCATGACCTGCTGGATGGGCGAAGGAGCCCCGGCCGAAGCCCGCAAAATGTTTGCGGAAAACCACATTCCAAGTTTTGAAACACCAAATGAAGCCACCACCGGCTTCCTGCACATGGTCCAGTTTGCCAAGAACCAGACGCAACTCATGCAGGCCCCTGCCGATTTCATTGACAATTTTGTTCCCGACATGAAAACCGTACGCGGCATTCTTGAGGGTGCGCTTGCCGAAAACCGGGAATGGCTTTCGGAAATCGAAGCCAAGCAGGTTCTCAAGTGCTATGGCATTCCGGTGGTGGAAACCCGGAAAGCCAAAACCCCGGACGAGGCCGCTGAAGCTGCCAAGGAACTGGGAAATTACATTGCCATCAAAATCCTTTCCCCCGACATCACCCACAAATCGGATGTCGGCGGCGTAGCCCTCGGCCTGCACACACCTGAAGAAGTGCGGGAAGAATGCATTGCCATGCTGGAGCGTGTCAAAATTGCCGCCCCAATGGCCGTGATTGAAGGCTTTACCGTTCAGCAGATGGCCCACATGCCGGATGCCCATGAACTCATCATCGGCATGACGGAAGACCGCATTTTTGGCCCGGTCATGCTGTTTGGCCAGGGCGGCACCTCGGTGGAAGTGGTCAAGGACCAGAATCTGGCCCTCCCACCCCTCAACATGCCGCTGGCCCGAGAAGTCATTGATGGAACCCGCATTTCAAAGCTTCTCCAGGGCTACCGCGCACAACCGGCAGCCGCCATGGATGACATTGCGGCAAGCCTCATCCATACCTCACAACTCATCAGCGATTTTGCGGAAATTGCCGAGCTTGACATCAACCCATTGCTGGCAAACGCGTCCGGCGTTCTGGCTGTGGATGCCCGCATCAAAGTCAAAAAAGTGGCGGTACAACCAAATTCTTCTGCACGCCTTTCCATTCGCCCCTACCCGCGCGAGCTTGAAAAAAACATCCGGATTGATGGTGAACTTGATATCCAGTTACGCCCCATTCAGCCCGAAGATGCGGCCTGCATAGAAAAGCTGGTTCAGAACACCGCATCTGGCGACACCCTCATCAGCTTCCTGTCTCCCATGCAGTCGCTCAATTCACAGGCCATCAACCGCATGTGCCAGATCGACTATGACCGGGAAATGATCCTTGCCGCAACCATTGATACGGCAGGTGGCTGTGACATTATTGGCGTTGTGCGGGTGGTTTATGACCCGGACAACATTCAGGGGCAATTTGCCATCCTGGTTCGTAATGATTTCAAGCGAAAGGGCTTGGGAATCCAGCTTATCCAGGAGGGGATTTCCCTTTCAAAAACCCGAAAGACACAGAGCTTTTTTGGAGCCGTCCAGGCCGAAAACACCCACCTTCTGGACTTGTGCCGGGAGCTGGGTTTCAGTCAGGAACCTTCAAAAACACAGGATGGGATTGTTGAGGTCAATCTGGTCTTGGCATAACCTCTCCCCTCCACGCCATGAAAATGGCCGGACAGAATATTTCCTGTCCGGCCATTTTCATGCATAAGATACCAAAAATTCAGGCAAGAAACCTGTTTCTCAAAAATTGATGTCTTTCAGGATAAATGGCGCAGCGCATCCAGTCGCTGCAAAATTTCCTGCAAGTCATGCGGGAAATCACGTTTTTCAATAAAACCCTCCCCCCCGGATGCACGGGTCATGGCCAGCTCAAGTGCCTGAAGAAGAATTTCAGAAATCTCAACATCTTTTTGTTCAACCGCAATCTTGAGGGCCGATGCAATCTGTCCACCAAGACGCCGCTCTTCATTGCTTTTCGTATCGTCGATCATGGTTTGCATGGTGCACCTTTTTTCATGAACAAAGGGTTTAAAAACAGATCATTTTATAATGGTTTGTATTGTCAGACTTTCTGTATCGGCTTGGGCTGATCGGCCATTTTTTTGGCCTTGTAAATGGCTATGGCTTTTACCATATCATCTTTCTGTTTCCGGCTCTCCAAAACCAGTGTCACGATTTCATCGTCGCCATCCATCCTGGCATAATGCAGAAGGTCGAAACCATCGGCATCCTTTACATCCACATCGCCCCAGCAATCCAGCATTCTGCCAACCATGATCCGGTTTTTGGAAGAAAGAACCGCGCGACACAAAGGCGTGCGCGTTTTCCCGTAAAGCAGCGCGGTTTCAACAAGCAGGGGATTACAGGTTGCAACGAGAGCCTCCTCATGCCCCGCAAGCGACACGCCTTGCGACAGCACAAAATCCACCCGGCTTTTCTGGTTGAAATAGCCGTTCGTCCAGAAAGGCTTGTCCTTCAAAACCGCAGACAGCGCCGTTTGCAGGGCTTCATCGCGCTTTTGGCCCGAAAAACGATATTCAAGGAATTCCCGGGCAAGTTCGAAATTGTGCTGCTGAACCGCAGAGACAAAATTTTCAATCATCCACATACGAAAACACCTTCCATTACTTGACGTTGCCCGGAGGCACGGGACGAAGGATTTCCTGGCGTTTACGGGCCAGATCCATCTTGGCGCGGGTGAGGTTGTGCGGCTGGATATCCACATTCAGGGCGGCGAAATAGATTTCCGCGCTATGGCCGAAGTTATTTTTTACCTTCGGGTCGGCCTCATGTCCCATGAGCATGGCGGCCATTGCGGCATTTCCCATGATCGCCGAAATATGCAGCGATGTCTGGCCCCTATCATCAAGAACTCTGGCATTCACATCGGCACCAAGAATAATAAGTGTCTCCACCATTTCCTGTTTCTGGATCATGACGGCGATGTGCAGCGGCGTATAGGCAGACGTCCCCCGGCCGTTCACATCCGCGCCGCACGCAACCAGCCGCTTGACGGCCTCCGCATCGCCGTTGGTCACGGAAAGCTGCATCAGCCGCGACTTGATCTTCTCCTTGTCGGAAATAACGTCCAGCATGGCATCCAGCATGGGCGCATCACCCGACTGCAGGGCGGTGGCCACACAAAAATGCGACACATCAAGACCAGCCCCTGCAAGCGGTTTCACAAGGCGGGGATTGCCGGAATGCAGCAGGCGAACGCCGGCATTTTCGGCACAGGCGCCATGTTCCAGCAGGAAGGATACCCGCTCCAGCTGGCGCTCCTGTTCGCTCCAGTCCTTCGGTTGCTCCACAAGCACCTGATGCAGGGCCGTTACACCATCCGTATCCTTGCCATCCACATTGGCCCCCGCAGCAAGCAACTTGCGGGCGATGGCATAATTGCGGTCACGGATGGAGAGCTGGAAAGGCGTGATGCCAAACGGGCCCATGACATCGACCTGCGCGCCGGAAGCCAGGACGCGATCCAGCGACATGTAAGGAAAATAACTAGGAAGGGATGTTCCGGACACAACCACGGCATCCCACACAGTTGGACGCCACATCATGCGTACGACCTGCGCACAAGCCGCTACATAACCTGCAATGTCGCCCCAGTTGATCATGGTTCCCCTCGCCCTTGTTTTTCAACACAAGGACCAGATTACCAGAAGGGGAAAGCCATGAGTAATGCCCATTCCTCATGCCAGCCCTGCGTCTGGTGCATGGGTTCAAAAAGCAAGGCGCGGTGCGGGTTTTATCGCCTTTTCCAGAAAATGCTGGCGGGCAGTTTCAAGCACATGACGTGCCTGCTTCACCTCATCTGGCGAAACCCGGGCATCAATACCGCCTGCAATGGTTGTCACAAAACCATTTGCCGCAGGTTTTGGCAGCCCTGCTCCCGCCGCCACAAGAAGCGCCAGCATGGGGCGATTGAAGGCCGCCATCAACAAGGGAGATCGGGGATCATCATTGAGCCCCATGGCGTTCACATCCGCCCCGAAAATGATGAGTTCGCACGCCATGGCCACATCTTCCTGCAAAATGGCCCGGTGAAGCGGCGTCCATCCATGCGCCTCACGCCTGTCCACATCCGCGCCTGAACGCAGAAGGGCATGAAGAACATCAACCAAACCATGCGAACAGGCACGATGAATGGGGGCATATCCTTGTCCATCGAGCCGATTCACGCCACCAAACGCTGCCAGCACATCCCGTGCATGTTCTGGCGATCCCCAAGCCATCGCCACCACAACATCCTGTGCTGAAAGGCGCTTGCTCATGACGCCAGGCCCACAAGATCGGACAAAATGCGGCGAACCCCCGCAAGCCTTGCGCCCGGATCATGGAAGGCCCTTGCATAAACCAGCTTGCCATCTGGACGCAGGCGCACGGTTCCCGCTTGCCCCATGAGATAAGAGACCAGTTTCTGGGCATAAGGGCAGCTATCCCCGGCAAACGCCACAAGCGCGCCCCTGTCCCCGGCATCCAGCTTGGACACATGCGCCTTGCGACACAAATCCTTGACCGCCATCACCTTCATGAGATTGTCCACTTCCATGGGCAAGGGTCCGAAACGGTCAATGAGTTCCGCCGCAAATCCTTCAATCCCATCCTTGCCCTGGACATCGGCCAGGCGTCGGTAAAGGGATACGCGCACCGAAAGGTCGGGAATATAGGTTTCCGGAATGAGAACAGGAATCCCCAGAGAAATCTGCGGTGAAAAGCTTTCCTGCCCCCGGCTTTCCTGACCGCTGGCATAAGCCTTGGCTTCCGCCACCGCCTCCTCCAGCATGTGCTGGTAAAGCTCGATCCCCACTTCGCGGATGTGGCCAGATTGCTCTTCGCCAAGCAGGTTCCCCGCCCCACGGATGTCCAGATCATGGCTGGCAAGCTGGAACCCGGCTCCCAGGCTATCCAACGTTTCCAGCACATGCAGGCGCTGTTCGGCATTTTTGGAAAGCGGCTTGCCCGCAGGCCATGTCATGTAGGCATAGCCGCGCAGCTTTGAACGCCCGATGCGTCCCCTGAGCTGGTAAAGCTGTGCAAGGCCAAACATGTCAGCCCGATGGATAATGATGGTGTTTGCGCGCGGAATATCAAGACCGGACTCAATGATATCCGTTGCCAGCAGAACATGGAATTCACCATCACAAAAGGCTGTCATGTGGGCTTCAAGTTCCGTGGGCGACAGTTGCCCATGCGCTACCACCACCCGCAGTTCCGGCACCAGGTCAGCCAGTCTTTCCCGCAAGGGTCCAAGGTCTTCCACCCGTGGGCACACATAAAAACTTTGTCCACCACGATAATGCTCGCGCATGAGCGCCTCACGCAGCACCACCGGATCTTCCGGCAGGACAAAAGTGCGCACGGCCATGCGGTCCACCGGGGGGGTGGCAATCAGGCTGAGTTCACGCACCCCGGCCAGCGCCATCTGCATGGTTCTGGGAATGGGCGTTGCCGAAAGGGTGAGGATATGCACCTCCTCCCGCAGGCGCTTGAGTCGCTCCTTCTGCTTGACGCCAAAACGCTGTTCCTCGTCAATGATGACAAGCCCCAGATTGGCAAATTTTATGGATTCCGCAAGCAGGGCGTGCGTTCCAATGACAACCTGCACCGTGCCTTCTGCCAACGCTTTTTTGGTTGCCGTGGCATCCTTGGCCGAGACAAGCCGGGAAAGCTGGGCAATACGCAAGGGCATCCCGGAAAAACGGGTGACAAATGAGGCGTAGTGCTGGCGTGCAAGAAGGGTTGTCGGAACCACCACAGCCACCTGGAACCCATGCATGGCGGCCACAAAAGCCGCACGAAGCGCAACTTCCGTCTTGCCAAACCCGACATCGCCGCACACCAGCCTGTCCATGGGACGCCCGGAGGCAAGGTCTCCCACCACTTCCTCGATCGCCCGCATCTGGTCATCGGTTTCCGAATATGGAAAACGGGCACAAAACTCCTGCCAGAGGCCTTCTGGCGGAAGGGCGGGTTCACTTTCGCGCACAGCCCTCGCCGCCGCGATTTTCATCAGTTCCTCCGCCATGTCCTTCAGGCGCTTCTTGACACGCGCCCGGCGCGCCTGCCAGGCCGCCCCACCCAGCTTGTCGAGCGCTGCCACAGAATCCGACGAGCCAAAGCGCGACAGGACTTCAATGTTTTCCACAGGAACAAAAAGCCGGTCGCCTCCATCATAAACCAGCTTAAGGCAATCATGCGGCGCCCCAAAAGCGGTAATGGCTTCCAGCCCCTCATAACGCCCAATGCCATGCTCCACATGCACGACAAGGTCGCCCACGGCCAGACCCGAGGCCTCCTGCAGGAAAGTATCCGCCCGGCGGCGCGGCTTTGCCGCCCGTACCATCCGATCGCCCAGGATATCCTGTTCGGTGATGATGGCGAGATGCGGCGAAACAAATCCATGCTCCAGCGGCAGGATGACCAAACCGGGCTCGCCTGGTTCAAGCCGGGAAATCGCCCGGAAACCTGCAATTGTTTTGGCTTCGCCCATGCCATGCTCACGCAGAAGGCCGCAAAGCCGTTCTCCTGAACCTGCAGAATAGGCTGCAAAAACAACCTTGCACCCATCCTTTTGCAAACCGGTCGCATGACGGGCTACGGTTTCATAAAGATTGACATGTGGCTGGGAGCGCACATCGGCAAATCCACGCCCGGTCCGCCCATCACCATCCATGGCCGCAGAAGCAAGATCCGGGGCCGCAAACGGAGAAAGGCTGATCACGGGATGCCCGGCCAACGCCCCACTCCATTCCTCTTCCGAAAGATAAAATGCACCCGGCGGCAGCGGATTATAAGGCGCGCTTTTGGCCTTTTTCTCTACCTCGCGCATTCCCTGCCGCGCCTCATAATGTTCCTTTATCTGGGCAAGGCGGGCCGAAGCTGAATCCATAGTCCCCGCATCCAGTGTCACCAGCGCATCAGGAACGTAGGCGAACACATCATCCATACGATCATAAAACAGGGGCAGCCAATGCTCAAAGCCAGCATAACGACGGCCTTCCCCTACCGCCTCAAACAGGGCATCCCCTTCCCGGGGGGCACCAAACGCGCTCCTGTATCCTGTCTTGAAATGCTGGATGGCACCATCATCCAGCATGGCTTCAGACACCGGCCGCAACACGACTTCGCCGGACATGCCGGATGCGCGCTGGGTTTCGGGATCAAAACGGCGGATGCTTTCCACCTCGTCACCAAACAGGTCAATGCGTACGCCATCATTCGCGCCTGAGGGATAAATGTCCACAAGGCTGCCACGCACGGCAAACTCCCCCGCCTCGCGCACTGTTTCTGCCCGCACATAGCCATTTTTCTGGAAGAATCCAAGCAATTTCACCGGATCCAACACATCCCCAATGCCAATTTTCATGACACTGCCCGAAAGGATGGACTGCGGCATCATTCGCTGCAGCACAGCACTGGCAGAAGCCAGAATGATCCGCGCCCCTCCCTTCCCGTGGGAAGACGCCAGCCGTGCCAAGGTTTCCATCCGGGACGCCACCACATCGGCGCTGGGGGATACACGGTCATAAGGCAGGCAATCCCACCCTGGAAGGGTCAAAACTTCTACATCCGGCGCAAAAAAGGCCAACAGTCCAACAAGCAGGGAAAGGCGTGCATCACTTTCCACCACATGCAGCACATTGCCCTTGCGCTTGCGCGCAATCTCGGCAAGCAGGTATGCGTCATGTCCTTCCGGAGCGCCGTGACACACCACGCGCCCTTCCTGCATGAAAGCCAATTCTGAAACATCTGAAAATGCCATGCGGCATGCTATACAATGCCCTTTTCGCCAAGAAAAGCAAAAAACAGGCTTCCTCCCCTTTTCCTTTCTTTCAAGGCATGGCATCATGCCCGTCATGCGCCCAGCCATCCTCAATCCCCTGTTTGCCCCCATCTCCACCCTGCCGGGCGTGGGACCCGCCCTGGCCCGCCAGCTGGAAAAACTGCTGGACGGAAAAGCCGTTGCGCGCCTCCTGTGGCATCTGCCCACCGGCCTGATTGATCGTCGTTACAGGCCCACAATCGCCCAGGCTGAAGCTGGACGCATCGCCATTTTTGAGGTCAGCGTCCTTTCTCATGCCCCCGCTTCCGGCCGCGGACGCCCAACCCGCGTGCATTGCGCCGATGCCACAGGACACCTCGATCTTGTTTTTTTCCACGCCAAGGCCGATTATCTTGAAAAAACGCTCCCGGTTGGATCAAACCGCCTTGTGAGCGGAAAGGTTGAATTTTTCAATGGCATGGCCCAGATCATCCACCCGGATTACATTCTCCCGCCCGAGCGCGGGGACGACCTGCCTGCCATAGAGCCTGTCCATCCCCTGTCCGGCAACCTTTCCGGCAAGCAGGTGCGAAAATTCATCGCGGCAGCCATTGGCCGCACACCGCCGTTTCCGGAATGGCTAGATCCCGCCTTTCTCACCCAGCGCGGCTGGCCCACCTTCAATGACGCCATCAGGATCGTACAGGCACCGCAAAATGAAGGGGATATTTCTCCACTTTCTTCGGCCCGACTGCGGCTGGCCTACGATGAACTGCTGGCTACCCAGCTGGCCCTTGGCCTCATCCGCCACAAGCAACGTGCCGCTTGTGGACGCGCGCTCTTCGGAACAAAGGAACTCCAACAAAAAGTCATTCAAAAACTAAACTTTACACTCACATCTTCACAAACAACATCCATTTCCGAAATCCTTGCGGACATGGAAAAACCGGAACGAATGCTTCGCCTTTTGCAGGGCGATGTCGGGTCGGGAAAAACCCTTGTCGCCCTCATGGCCATGCTCACAGCCGTTGAAGCCGGATGTCAAGCCGCCCTCATGGCCCCCACAGAAATTCTCGCGCGCCAGCACCTCAAAACCATTGCCCCGCTGGCTGAAGCCGCAGGCGTTCCCATTGCCGTCCTCACCGGACGCGACAAGGGCAAAATACGGGAAGCAACCCTTTCCGCCATAGCTTCGGGAGAGGCAAAGATCATCATTGGTACCCATGCACTTTTCCAGGAGGAAGTGGCCTTTGCCGACCTTGGCCTTGCCGTGATTGACGAACAGCACCGTTTTGGCGTTCACCAGCGCCTGCAACTCACCAGCAAGGGGCATGCCGTCCATCTTCTCGTGATGACAGCAACCCCCATCCCCAGAACCCTGACCATGACCGCCTATGGCGACATGGATTCCTCACGCCTGCTGGAAAAACCGGCCGGACGAAAACCCATAGACACCCGCCGCATTCCCTTGGAAAAACTAGAGGATGTGACAGAAGGAATCTACCGCAAGATTGCGGAAGGCGCGCGCGTTTTCTGGATATGTCCGCTGGTGGAGGAATCTGAAAAAATCGATCTGGCTGCCGCCCGCGAGCGTCATGCTTGGCTGGCTGGTCATTTTGGCAACAAGGCAGGACTTGTCCACGGCCGCATGAAGCCCGCAGAAAAGGATGCCGCCATGGCCGCCTTTGCTTCCGGGGAAACCCCCATCCTGGTTGCCACCTCTGTCATCGAGGTGGGCGTGGACGTGCCGGAAGCCACCATCATGGTGATCGAGCATGCCGAACGCTTTGGCCTTGCCCAGCTGCACCAGATGCGGGGCCGCATTGGTCGTGGGGACAAGCCTTCCACCTGCATCCTGCTGTTTGGGCATCCCCTTTCGGAAATCGCACAAAAGCGCCTTGCCATCCTGCATGAAACCGAGGATGGCTTCCGCATTGCCGAAGAAGACCTGCGCCTGCGCGGCGCAGGAGAAATCCTGGGAACGAAACAAAGTGGCATGCCGGAATTCCGCATTGCCGACCTGGCCGTTCACGCCGACATCATTTCCATTGCCCGCGACGACGCAAAAATCATCATTGCCCGCGACGCGGAACTTTCAACACCCCGCGGACAGGCCTTGAGAATCCTGCTGTATCTTTTTGAACGGGACGCCTCGATGGGTTATTTGGCTTCCGGCTGACCCACCTTGAGGTTCGGATGCATGTCCCGCACCTGGGGCGGCGTGATGATGCCTGCCGACATGATCATCTTGATGCCTTCCTCAACCGTCATGGACAGGGGAATGATTTTCTTGCGCGGAACAAAGAGCAGGAACCCGGATGTCGGGTTCGGCGTTGTCGGCAGGAAAACATTGATAACCTCATCCGTCGTGATGGCCTGCACCTCACCGGTTGTCTTTCCGGTCAGGAACGCCAGCGCCCACATCCCATCATGAGGATACTCAATCATGACCACCTGACGGAAAGCCGATGAATGGTTGCTGAACACCGTTTCCATCACCTGTTTTGTGGCCGCATAAATGGTACGGACAACCGGCATGTGGGCCAGAATGCCTTCCCCCACGGAAACAAACAGCTTGCCAAAATAGCCTGAAGCCACCGTTCCGATGAACACCAGCAGAATGAAGACGGCAACAAGCCCCAGGCCTGGCACCTGATAAGGCAGGTACGACATGGGATTCCAGTCCGGTGGAATGATGGCGGCCACAAGGCCATCAATCCAGGTGATGACCAGCCAGGTCAGGTAAAGGGTCAGCCCCAGCGGCGTTGTCACAAGCAGGCCTGTCAGGAAATGTTTCCGGAGGCGCGCAAGGAATGATGGATGCGGGAGCTTGATTTCTTCCGCCTCCTCTTTCACAGCCTTGAATGGTGTTTTGCTGCCATGAATGTCTTTTCCTGCCATATCCGGCCCCTTCTGAAAATCTCTTGCACTGCATAACCTAAATCATTTTCCGCCATAAGGGAAGTGATACAAACCGCCGTCCAGACACACCTCCCGACACACGCCGGAAAGAATACTTGATTCTTTTATACAAAAATGAACTGTTTTTTAGGATTTCCCCTTGCATGGTTACGTATCGAGGTTTATAAAACAATAGAGATTGCAACCATCTTATCAGCAGGACACCATGACAAAGACACACAGCGCTTTTTCTTTCACCATGCTGGCCACATGCGCCAGCATCGGCATGATCCCCGGCATCGCCATGGCCCAGTCAGCTCCGGAACGTGGCGCCACCGTCACGGAAACCAAGCATCCAGCATACGAATCGCAGGGTATTCGCGCTGGCGGTTTCGTGGTAACCCCTTCCATTGAAGCTGGCATTTTGTATGACACGAACATCTATGCCACGGACACCGATGAAAAGAGCGCGACCACTGCCATTGTGGCTCCCGCCGTCAAGGTGAAATCGGATTGGAACAACCACGCGCTGAACTTTGATGCTTCTGCGGAAATTGGCCGTTACAACCAGCATTCCAGCGAAAACTATGAAGATTACCGTGTTGGCATTGATGGCCGCGTTGACATCTCCCGCGAAACCAAACTGAACCTCGCTGCCAGCCACATCAAGGACCACGAAGAACGCGGCTCCGCTGATGACGCCAATGGTTCAAAGCCAACAGAGACCAGCACCGACGCAGCCACCATCAGCCTGTCCCATAGCGTTGGCCGCCTCAGCACCAAGCTTTCCCTTGGCGCACAGGATCTTGAATTTGACAATGTTTCCACTTCTGCTGGCGTTCCCGTCAACAACCATGATCGCAACCGCAAGATCACGGAAGGCCAGCTCCGTGCAGACTATGAATTCTCCCCTGGTTATTCAGCCTTTTTCAGCGGCGCCCTCAACAAGCGCGCCTATGATGATGCTGTGGATGACAATGGTTTCAACCGTGATTCCGATGGCTATCGTCTGCGCATGGGCGCCCGCATTGATCTCACGGGCCTCGTTTTCGCGGACGTTTACGCCGGCTACTTGAAGCAGGATTATGATGACGCAGCCCTTTCCACCGTCAAGGGTGGACAGTTTGGTGTTGCCGGCACCTGGAATGCCACGCCTCTCACCTCCGTGAAGGTCAACCTGGGTCGTTCCATCAATGAAACAACGGTCAATGGCGCTTCCGCGACATTTGACACCGCGTTTTCAGCCAAGGTGGACCATGAGCTGATGCGCAACCTGCTCCTGAATGGTTCCCTCGGCTATACGAAAAGTGATTTTGAGGGCATCACCCGTGAGGACAAGACCTGGAATGCCGGTATTGGTGCAAGCTACAAGATGAACCCCAACATGCATCTTCTGGCCGACTACACCTTCAAGACACGCGATTCCAATGTAGCCCTTACGGATTACGACCGCAACCAGCTCATGCTGAAGCTTAAGTTCCAGATGTAATCCTGGGAAACGCAAGCCTCAAGGCACGGGGATACTCGCAAAGACACGGGTATCCCCGTTGCATATCGAAGGCACCTTCCTCCTGTCAACAGCAGGCATAATCGATATAAAACCAACCATATCCCTTATGTCTGAGGTATTTCCATCCCAGCAAGCGACAAAAAAACAGACATGATGAAAATCCGCAGCCACGCCCCCCTCCTGTTCATGACAGTGACCATTCTCATATCCATCCTGTCCTTTTCCTTGCAGGCCATGGCATCGGATGAACTGTTCCAGCCAACCATTCCGCAGCGCGTTCTTCAGCCCGTGTCTGTGAATGCCCGAGCGGCAACTCTCGTCCATGTGCCTGAAACGACCATCGTTCCCGCCCACAAGGCCGATGGGCCAGAATACCAGCTGGGCGCTGGTGATGTTCTCAAAATCACGATTTTCAATGAAGCCGATCTTTCCGGCGAATTCAAGGTTGACGGGATTGGCAAGATTGCCCTCCCCCTTGTTGGCAACATTCTTGTTGGTGGCAAAACCCTCCGCCAGATAGAAACCGCCATTGCCGCAGTCTATGCCGATGGTTATCTCGTCGATCCCAGCGTCAACGCCGAAGTCCTCAACTACCGACCCTTCTATATCCTTGGCGAAGTCCAAAACCCCGGCAGTTATCCTTATGTCGAGGGAATCAACGTGATGAATGCCATTGCCCTGGCTGGCGGGTTTACCTACCGGGCAAAGGAAGACGATTTTCTCATCACCCGCGCAAGCAACGTCAATGAAGCAAAGCAGGCATTTGGGCCTGACGCCGTCATCCTTCCCGGCGACATCATCGAAGTCCAGGAACGTTTCTTCTGATTTCAAACCATCCGCAGGATCCCATGAATACAATACAAGACGCAGCTTCTTCGAAAAGCCAGGTTCATGTTACAGATCTCCCTCATCCCCCACATGAGCCGGAAAAGGATGACATCCGCAAAATTCTTGGCACCATCTGGCGGCGACGGGGCCTGATCTCCTCCATTACGGTTCTCCTCACATTCCTGACATACGGGCTCACCTCCCAACTGACACCGCTTTACCGTGCCGAAAGCCAGATGCTTATTGAAGCTGGCAAGGTCAATGTCCTTGACGTTGAAACCATTATTTCCGGTGGACGCACAGATTCCGAAGCTATCCGCAGCGAAGTGGAAGTCCTGCGTTCCCGCCGGGTTGCAGAAAAGGTCATCGACAAGCTTGGCCTCATGTCCGATTCCGAATTCAACAAAGCCCTTTCCCCCAAAAAGGGAATCATGTCCAGATTTTCCCTGTTTTCATGGCTGAAAAGCCCGCCTTCTGAAGTCAGTGAAGATATCCTTGCCGAACAGCAGCGCACCCAGGTGGTGGACACTTTCCTGAACCATCTTTCCGTTGATCCCATCCGCAACGCCCGCGTTGTGCGCATCGCTTTTGTTTCCAAGTCTTCAGATACGGCCAGCAAAGCTGCCAATGGCGTTGCCGACGCCTACCTTGAACGCCAGCTTGAAGCCCGTTTTGAAACAACCCAGCGGGCAGCAGAATGGCTTAATGATCGCCTGGGCGATCTGAAAGTCCAGGTTGAAACTTCGGCGCGCGCAGTAGAAGAATATCGCCAGCAACATGGAATTCTTGAAGGAACCGACGCCCCGCTCAACATCCAGGAAATGACCCAGATCAATTCCCAGCTCATTCTTTCCCGGGCAGAGCGTTCCAGCACCCAAGCCCGCCTAAACAAGATCAACGAACTGCTTGCCGCCGACAAACCCCTGGAAACGGCAAAAGAAGTTCAGGAATCCCGCATCATCCAGGACCTTCGGATCAAGGAAGGTGAGCTGCGCCGCAAGGTGGCCGAACTCTCCACCCGCTATGGTCCACGCCACCCCAGCATCCTCAACGTCAATGCCGAACTCTCTGATATTGAACGCAACATCAATGTAGAAGTTGGAAAGATTGTTGCAAACCTGAAGAATGAGCTTGAAATCGCAAAAACACGGGAAACCTCCCTTGAATCCAGCCTCAAGGATGCGGAATCCAAAACCACCACCCAGAACCGTGCCCGTGTTGAACTTCGGGCCCTCCAGAGTGAAGCGGATGCCAACCGCACTGTCTATGAGGCCTTTCTCAACCGTTTCAAGCAGGCCAGCTCACAGGAAGACCTTTCCCTGCAGGACGCGCAGATCATTTCCACAGCGCCACATCCCCTGCACCCCTTTTTCCCCAACATGCCCGTTATCATGCTCCTGGCCATCATCCTGTCCTTCGGTCTTGGTGTTGCCCTTGCGCTGCTCCTGGAATATTTCGACCGCGGCTTCCGCAGCATGGAACAGGTGGAGCAGTTCACTGGACTTTCCGCTCTGGGGCTCATCCCCGAACTCATGAACCTTGGCAAAGATGAAACGCCTCAGGATTACGTGGTGGGAAATCCAATTTCCGCTTATGGGGAAGCCATCCGCACTGTGCGGACCGCAGTTCTCCTGTCCAATCTCGACCATCCGGCAAAAATTGTCGCCATCACCTCGACAACCCCGCAGGAAGGCAAGACATCCTTTGCCTCCAGCTTGGCCTGCGTCACCGCCATGTCGGGAAGCCGGGCAATCCTGATTGACTGTGACATGCGGCGCCCTGCCGTCCACAAGTCCATGCACACGGAAAACAGGGATGGCCTTGTGGAACTCCTGCTTGGCGAAAAACAGTTCTCCGACATTATCCAAAAGGATGAAAAAAGCGGCCTGCATTTCATCACCGCAGGGAAAAGCGTTCCCAACCCGGCAGATCTCCTGGCTTCCCAGCACATGCGCAACCTTCTCAGGGCGTTGTCACAGCAATACGACCTTGTGGTGCTGGACTGCCCTCCCGTCCTTGCTGTGGCCGACCCTCGCGTCATCACCCTTTTTGCCGACAAGACCATCTTCATCACCCGCTGGGCGGAAACAAACCGGGAAGTGGTTGCCATGGCCATCAGGCAGCTCAAGGACGCAGGCACAAACATTGCCGGCATCGCCCTGAGCCGCGTCAACATGAAACGTCATTCCAGCTACCACTACAGCGATTCTGTCTATTACCATGGCAATTACAGGAAATATTACAGCTATGCGGAGTAACCAGATGCGGGGCAAAACACAAATTTCCCTGGCCTTGGTACTGGCATTTTCCTTGCTTCTGACAATCTTCACTGCCCTGCAGGCCACAAGTCACGGACGCAATTCCAGCGACCTCTTGGAAACGAAGGCGCGCCAAGTGCTTACGCTGGCTGAAACATCCGGCTTCAAGACACCTGCAGGACAAAAACATCTCCAGAACACGCACGCCCTTCTTGAAAAGGCCATAGCCTTGCGTCCCATTGCCCTGCAAACTTGGCTGCTTGACGCACGCACAGCCCTGATACTGGCAACGACAACCCCTTCCCAACCCCATATAGCCAGACTTGAGAAAAGCCTTTCCATGGCCCACCTGTCCGGCCGGCACATCATTCTCCCGGCAGCCCGCCACCGCCTCATGACAGCCTTGTGGGCACAGAAAAACTTTCCCAATCTTGCCCTGTCAAAATCCGGCATGCAGCAGGACATTGCCATGCTCGCACAACACTGGTTGCTGCGTGATCTGGCCCGCACAGCGCTGAAAACCGGAACAACGGACATGATCCGGGCATCGCTTCCCAAAGAACCACAGCGCCAAAAAGCCTTTGATTACTATCTTATTAAGGAAAGACAGTCATAATATGACTTGGCAAACCCCTGTTTTTGGCGTAAACAAAAACTATTCTGTAGCCTAACCCCAAAGAGGAACAACATGCGCAATCTTCGCTCCATCGCCGCCATCGCCCTTCTCGCCGGCATCGGCTTTTCCATTCCTGGCTCCGCCAGCGCCCAGGCACCGAATCCGACCCCCTTTCCCCTCACAAATCAGGCTGCAGCGCTGCGGCTTGCCCTTCAAGCCCAACTTCCCGCTGGCGTCAGCATTGAAACCGCATCGCCGGAAATGCTTGCTTCCGCGCTCATGGCCATCAGCGCATCCCCGGAAATGATCGCTTCCGTCATTACGACGCGTCCGGATGCCGTTTCTGCCATCGTCACCTCCGTGATGGATTCCCGTCCGGATGCCATTGCGGTCATCGCACAGGTTGCCGCCGCTGCGCCCGCATCTGCCCCGCAAATCACTTCTGCCGCTGTTTCTGCATCTCCTGAGCAGGCCGGCGCCATCGTAACCCAGGTTCTGGCAGCAACCCCTGTAGAAACACACGCAGGCATTGTTGAAACGGTTGCTACGGAAAACCCCGCTGTAGCGGAAGCCGTCAACACGGCAGGCGAAACAGCTGCTGCCGAAGAGCCTGCCGCAAATGACGAACCTGCTGCGGAAGAAGAACCTGCCGCTGAAGAAGAACCTGCCGCTGAAGAAGAGCCTGCCGCTGAAGAAGAGCCTGCTGGCGACATTCCCGGTGAAAATACGGACACCGGCTCAGAAAGCCAGAACAACGTCTCGCCTTCCGTTCCGGAGTAATCTCTTTTCTCCAGACATAATATAAAACGGGGGGCGAAAGCCTCCCGTTTCATGTAAAGCTCATCTCATTCTCCCGTCTTTGTCCCTGCCTTCGCCCACAACATCACCTTGAGGATTTGAACATGAACTGGATGGCTCTTTTTTTCCTGCTGGCTGGCATCATTTCCCTGAGCAGCGCAGCCTATCTTGCCCAACAGGTATCAAATTTCCTTGCCAGCGCCCAAAAAGCACGCGGCATTGTTGTGCGCCAGGAAACTGGAAACACTTCAACATCCGATGACAAACAGGAACCCGACAAGACGACGCTTTACGCCCCGGTTGTGCGTTTTTTAGATGAGGCTGGCACTTATCATGAATTCACATCACAAGTAGGCAGTAACCCACCCCGCTGGCCGAACGGAAGCGGAGTCGAAATTCTTTATGATCCGAAAAACCCGGAAACTGCCAGCATCAGCATGCCCCTTGTCCTTTGGACAAAGCCCCTCATCCTTGCGGCCATTGGCAGCATCATGCTTCTGGGGGCCATCCTGAACATCGCCTGAGGTCATTTCAAATGAGAACCATCCACCTGGCTTCAACCAACAAGGGCAAATTGGCCTCCATGCGCAAACACCTGGATGGTCTTGACATTGAGGTTGTTCCGGTTGATCTGCCCATTGTCGAACCTCAAGCTTCCAGCATTGAAGGGGTTGCCAAATCCAAGGCACATCAGGCATTCAACCTTTTGAAAAAACCTGTTGTCATTGAAGATAGCGGTTTTTTTATCAACGCCTTGGAAGGCTTTCCCGGCCCTTATGCCAAATACATCAATGAAACCATAAAGGTTGAAGGCCTCATCAAGCTGATGGATGGGGAAGCGGATCGGCGCTGTAAATTCATTGGCGTTCTGGTTTATATCGACGAAACAGGAAAAGAGCATGTCTTTAGCCATGAAGAACGGGGAAGCATGTCTTTGGCGGTTGATAATACGGAATGCGCACATTCCTGGTCACGGCTCTGGCACATTTTCATTCCTGAAGGAAATGATGTAACCATCAACATCCTCAAAAACCGGAAAGACAGCGCTGCTTTTGACAAATTGCACAGCAATTCGGATTTCTGCAAGTTTGCAACCTTTATGAGGAATCCCTCTTCCTGATAGGCCTTGCCTGATTTTCAGCCGGCTTTAGAGCCTTGAGCGTTCATCGAATACCCCTGTTGCCTTTTGATGGCCATCCGCCGCGCGTGCAAACCTTGGACGATGCCTGCATCGCCCCTGCGGGCAAGCGCCTTGCGGTCTGGCTCATCCCAAGATCAACAGGCATTGTTCAATCTAAACGCTCAAGGCTCTAGCCCTGCGCGCTCCTGTTTTAGAAATCACTTCGGTCGCCGCCATAACGCCGACACAACCGCATTCCAAGGCCGCCTTTCCTTCCAGCATGCCCGCAAGAAAACCGGCGGCAAACATGTCGCCCGCCCCTGTGGTGTCACAAAGGTTCGCAACAGGAAGGGCAGGAACATCCTCACACTGTCCATCCATGCGGATGCGCGCCCCCCTGGCGCCCATGGTCATGGCCAGAATGGCGGGAACCTGTCCTTCAAACCCGCCCATGACGGCAAACTCATCCTCATTGCCGAGCAGGATGTTCACCTGCGCGGGAACAAACCTTTTCAGAAAATCCAGGTGACGGGCCACACATCCTGCATCGGAAAGCGTGAGGGCAAGTTTTGCTCCGACATTCTTTGCAAACCCCGCAGCCTTTTCAAAAACCTCAATGCCTTTTGGAGAATCAAGCAGATAACTTTCCAGCAGGATAACCTTGGCATGGGCAAAATCCCGCAGGAGCAAATCTCGCGCAGAAAGCCTGCGGGCGGCGCCGAGAAGAGTTGTCATGGTGCGCTGGGCATCTGGCGTCACCACAATGCAGGACGTTCCCGTTTTCGATGTCCTGAATGGCCTGACATGACCAAAAGCAACACCGGAGGCGGCAAGATCGCGCGCAAAACGACGCCCGCGGGGATCATCCCCCACCTTGCCAACAAAAAGGCACTTGTGCCCCATGTGTCCAAGGCCCGCCATGGTATTGGCCACAGAACCGCCAGAATGTTCCCCATCCACCACAAGATGCTTCAGGATACCGGAAATCCTCCGGGCATCCACCAGCATCATGCCCCCCTTTACAAGGGCGTGACGGGCAAGAAACCCATCATCCGCATGGGCAATGACATCCACAATGGCATGGCCAATACCGACAACTTCCTTCATTTTGCCAAAATCTGCCGCATTTCCGCAAGGGCGGGATCAACCATACCACGTCCTTCCATCTCATCAACCAATGCCAGCATGCGGTTTTCCGGCTTCCTGTTTGGATTCTTGTGGTCAAGCAGGATAAACCAGATGTTGCGGGCATAAATGGTGAGGCCAAGCCCCTGCCCTGCGATAAACACCGGATCCCGCTTGTATATGGCATAAGATAGCAAAACCAACGCACCGCCAACGCTGAAGAACCAGAAAGCCACCGGAATGACGCTGCGCTTTTGCTTCTCGCTCTGGATGATCTGGATCACGAAGCGCATCATGAAGAGCGCCTGTCCGAAAAAGCCGATAGCCAGCCAGACATTATCCACTGTCAGAAGTTTTTCAAGCATGGATTATTCCTCAACCTTCACGGAAGGCAGGCGCATGCGGCGCTGCAGCCACATGACTCCCAGGATGTCGGCAATACTGACCCACAGGCGGTTCCAGACGCCATATTTTGAGACGCCCGCCGTGCGGGGACGATGGTTGACATGGTGGCTGACAACCGTATAGCCCTCGCGCCGCATGAGCGCCGGCAAAAAGCGGTGGACATGGTCAAAAAACGGCAGACACAGGAACACGTCCTTCAGGAAAACCTTGCTGCCGCAGCCAGTATCCGGCGTTTTGTCCCGCAAGAGGCCCGCCCGCACGGCAAACGCCGTCCGCGAGGAAACCTTGCGGATGAAGGTATCCTGCCGCTTGTGCCGCCATCCGGCCACAAGTCCCAGATTTTCTTCCGGTTTGGCCTTGCGCAAAATGTCGATCATGGCCGGAAAATCGGCCGGGTCATTTTGCCCGTCACCATCCAGCATGCAGATGATGTCGCCATGCGCGTGAAGGACCCCCGTTCGTACAGCAGCGCTCTGGCCGCAGGCCTTTTCATGGCGGATAGCGCGCAGCATGGGATATTTCCCCCTGGCTTCCCGCAATTTTTCAGCGGTACCATCGGTACTGCCATCATTCACATACACCATTTCAAAGGCAAACTTGCCATCCAGCGCGGCATGGATCTCTGCAACCAGCGGCAGGATATTGTCTTCCTCGTTATGCACCGGCACAACAACCGAAACGTCAACCTTTTGCTCAACCATATTCTATTCCCCTTGTTTGGCAAAAACGCGTCTTCATACACCGGAGGGCTTTCCATTTCAAAGGATTTCTCTAAAATGGCAACCATGACCACATGGAAACACACATGGGATGCCATTGCCCGCAAAGGATTTGACAACCTCGCGCCCGAAGATGCGCCCGGTTGCCTGCTGGCTTGTGAAATCCTGCCAGCCTTTACCGCCGACATGATTCAAACGGCCCTGCGGAACTTCCAGCCTTCCGGTTTTCCACATGACGACCTGCTTGAACTCTCCATGCGCTTTCTGGAAGCCATGAAACCCCACCGCGCCGGACTTGCCGGCATCCGCGAAGTCCTGTTGACCGACCCCTCCCGCCTTGTTCCCCTGCTGCTCCCCTTTGCTGGGGAAATGGACAGGTTGGTGGAAACCGCCGGCCTGCGTACATCACCCCGCGCAGGAATTTTTCATTCCCTGAAGCTCATGGCAGCCCTGGCAAAATGTTTCCCTGTTTTCCTGGAGGATACTACCCCTGAGCTGAAGGCAACCCTGGCCTGCCTGGCCCAAAAACTCAGAGCGGCAGCCTGAGAAGAACCCTGAGCCCTCCACGGGGACTGTGAGTCAGGCTGATATCCCCGCCATGGCTGCGGGCAATGTCACGGGCAATGGTGAGGCCGAGGCCCACGCCTTCATCGCCCCGATCATTCTCGCCAAGCCGCCAGAACGGCTGGAATACCTTTTCCCTGGCATCTTCGCCAATGCCGGGACCATCATCATCCACAACAACAAAAGCCATGCCGCCGTCCCGGCGCACGGAAACCCATGCATGGGAGGCATATTTCCCCGTATTTGAAAGCAGGTTGCCAAGACACCGGCGAATTTTTCCGGAACGCAACGGCAGGGAAATTCCCTCCTCCGTCTCAAGTGCGATGTCCCCGCCGAGCCGTCGATGATCAGATACCACCTCTGAAACAAGAACCGAAAGATCCGTTATTTCAGATGCTTCATTTCCTTCACCACGCGCAAAGGACAGGTAGCCACCTATCATGTGTTCCATTTCATCAATGTCTGAAGCTATGCCGGCCTTGGCCTTTTCATCCTCCAGCATGGCGAGTTCGAGCTTCATGCGGGTCAACGGCGTACGCAAATCATGCGAAACCCCGGCCAAAAGGGCGGTACGCTGCGCCATTTGCCGCCGGATGCGCTCCCGCATCACCAAAAAAGCGGCTGATGCCCGCCGCACCTCAAGCGCCCCTGCGGGTTTGAAACGTTTTGATTCACGGCCCTTGCCAAAATCCTCAGCCACTTCGGCAAGGCGGCGGATGGGACGGACCTGGTTTTTCATGAACACAATGGCAATGGCTGAAAACAGCACCGAGGAAAACATCATCCACCAGATGAAAATATATCCCGTTGAACTGAACAACCGTTTTTTGGGCACCAGAACCTTGAGAACGCCGCCTTCAACCGCAACATCAACTTCAAAAACCTCATCCGGAATGTAAACGGAAACCCGGAAGGGTTTCTGAACCTTTTCCGCCATGGCCCATGAAAGCTTTTCCTCGACAATCGGAATGCCGATCTTTTCCTGACGAGCCTCAGACAGGCTCTCTCCTGCCCGAAAGCTGGCAATCAGGTCAAACGCCCGCGCGGCCTGGAGAAATCGTCTTTCAGGATAATCGCCGGGCTGGCTCGTTTCCACATCTGCAACCAGCGTGGAGACTTCCCCGGCCACTGCATAGGCAAGGCGGGACACCATGACGTCCCAATGGCGCCCAAAAAAGATGTAAACCGAGATGACCTGTACGGCGACAACCGGCATGATCATGATGATCAGCGTGCGCCAAAGCAGGGTTTTTGGAAGGAATTTACGCACGAATCCCTTGATCATGCGGCCCATAACACATAGCCCTCCCCACGTACGGTTTTAATATGAACAGGATTACGTGGATCATCCCCCAGCTTTTTGCGAAGACGCGCCACCAGAACATCAATGCTGCGAACATTCATGCCCCCCCCCAGAATGTCCACAAGACTGTCACGGGAAACCGGAGTACCCGCCGCGCCAACAAGGGCCGAAAGCAAGGCAGATTCTGCCGCAGGAAGAACTTCCCGCTCCCCTTCCGGGCCCAGCAAAACGCCTTTTTGCGCATCAAACCGAAAACCGCCAATCAAGGCGCCGGAAACGGTTTCCGCGCGCCGGGCCCGGCGCAGGATGGCCTCAATGCGCAAAAGAAGTTCGCGCGGTTCAAATGGCTTGCCCAGATAATCATCCGCCCCCGCTTCAAGACCGCTGATCCGGTCATCCGGCGCACCGCGGGCCGTCAGGAGCAAAATGGGGACATTGCTTTCATTGCGCAGGCTGCGGGTCAGGGAAAGGCCATCCTCGCCCGGCATCATGATATCCACAATCAGGGCATCAAACTGGAAATCCAGCATCCGGCGCCGCGCTTCCGCGGCATCGGCCGCCGAAGCCACCACATACCCGTTTTCCGCAAGATACCGGCACAAAAGCGCGCGCAAACGGTCATCGTCATCGACAACCATGATATGTGCGGGCGGGTTTTGAATCATGTCCTGCATGGCAACTCTTGATTTATCCATCAAACAAGGCTACCACCTTGGAAACGGAGAAACAAGACATGCCCGCACGCACTGAAAATCCTTTTGTTGAAGACCTTTCCAGAGCCGGGGTTGATATCCTCAAGGTTCTGCGCGCCCTCAAGGATTCCGCCATTCAGGTTCATGCCCACATGGCCCGGATGGCCATGGAGGAAATGGATCTTGTTACACGAGACGAATTCGAATCCACCCGCGACATGGCCCTTGAAGCCCTGCGTGAAAACGAAAAACTGGCCCGCCGCATAGCTGCCCTTGAGGCCCGCCTTGGCCTGACCGCCACCACAAAACCGGCCAAGTCTGCGCCACGCAAGCAAAAACCCAAAAGGGCTTCTTCCATCCGCCACAAATCCCGGAGCAAAAAGCCATGAGTTTGGCCACCTCCCTGCGCAGCATACGCCTTTCCGCAAGCCCGCTGGATGCTGTTGAACAAATGGCGGAATCCAATGCCTGGCCCTGTGAACGCAGGGAAAGCGATGAACTTTTCATCCGCCTTGCCGGGCGCTGGTGTGAATACCATGCCTATGTGACATGGCAGGAGGAATATGGCTCCATCCAGTTCAGCTGCCTGACCGATATTGAAATTTCCGCCCTTCGGCATCAGGAAGCCAATGACTCCCTCGCCTATATCAACGCGCGGCTCTGGCTGGGCCATTTTGAGGAAACCGGAGACGAAAACCTGTTGGCCTTCCGCCACACCATCCTCATGCGCAATTTCTCCACATCGGCCGTTGAACAGCTTGAGGAAATCATCGAAATTGCCTTGGCGGAATGTGAGCGTTACTACCCCGCTTTCCAGCTTGTCATGCTGGGCCGAAAGGCTGTTCACGAAGCCGTGAATGCCGCCCTCATCGACCCCATCGGCGAAGCCTGACCTTTTCTGCAAATCCGCACAAACAAAAACGCAGCCCTTTCGGAGCTGCGTTTTTTTGATGATATCCCTCGGAAAACTCAATAGGGCATATAAAAAACATTTGCAGGGTGTGGTGGCCTTTTCTTCAGGTGTGAACGCACTTTTCCCTCTTCAAATGTCCCGCCTGTCATCAAAAAAATCTCCGGATCATTTACCAAATCCCGGGGATACTGGCCTTTTTTGTTCTGCACTTCTGTATCCGCCCCATACTGCAACAACAAGGCAACCAGTTCCTTTCTTTCGTAATAACAGGCCTCATGCAAAGCTGTGTTTCCATCAAGAAAGAGGCGCTCATCAAGGTTTACCTTCTCTTTTCTCAACAACTTCTTCAAGCGCCACATCCCCTCCCAAACTTCGACCTCCGGGGTGCCACATGCCTGGCTTACAGTCATCCACAACATATTCGAGCTCATCTTTTTCTCCTTTTTTGCGCACAAAAAAAAACGCCCCACAACGGGGCGTTTTTAAAAAACAGAAGCACTGTCATCCGGAACGGGCCACATCAAGGACGGCCATTTCGCCATCGTGTTTACTCCCTGTGGGTGACAATGCGCAGGCGGTATAAAACCGCCCGCGCCCTTTGTCAAGGATAACCCGTTAACATCACGCAATCAGGGATTCATCTTGAGTTTGGCCTCAAGGAGCCGACGTGGACGTTTGAGGGCTGCCCCCGATATAGCATCCGCGAGTCTTGTAGAAAACTCGGCTTTGGCTTCAGGGGTATTGCGCCTTGATAAGGCCTTGACGGCCGAAGATGCCCACGCCTTCCTCCTGTCATCTTCACCGGCTTCCCAGTCAAGATGTCCCTTGTGCAGGATTTTCATGAGGTTCCGGCTTTTCAGGTAATCATGGGGATATTTTCCCTTGGCGTTGAGCAATCCGGGATTGGCGCCACGCGCAAGCAGCATTTCGATGGCGCCCCTGTTTTGCATCTCGCACGCAAGATGCAGGGGGGTATAACCTTCCTCATCAAACTGCGCATTGACATCGAAACCGCGATCCAGCAGCGCGTTCATGGTCACCATGCCTTTTCCCGGCTCTGCCAGAAGGAGGGCGTGCATGAACTGCTCTTGCGCCACGACAAGTTTGGCCAGCTGCTTTTGCGCCTTTTCCAGCTGATGATTTTTGATGGATGAGAGAATATCAAACCTGTTCGGCAATGTCTCAGACATGCTTTCCTCCGAAGAGATATGGGGTTGATCGGAAAGAAAGAATAATGACCTGCCCCATAAGTGTCAAGCTAAAGCTGCCACCATGAGCAGCCAAAACAAGGTGGCGGGAAAAACGCCCTTCCACATGAAAGCTGCCACTTGGTCCACCCTCAGGCGAACAAGCCTTTTCATCACCACATGGAGCACAAACAGCAATGCCGCCATCCCACCTGCCAGCCAAATGGAAGGGGAGATAAAATCTGGCGATTCCGGCAGAAAAAGCCACGCAGCGAGGGCAGCCATGGCGCCCCATGCAACACGCCCCACGACATCCACGGCAACAGGGCTCGGGGAACGCCCAGGAACCTCCGGTTCAGCCCCCCCGGAAAGAACCGTCTGGCAAGCAAGGAACGCAGCAAGGAAAGGTAGCCCCATAACCAGCCTCATCCACGGCGCCTGTCCGGAAACCAGAAAAGCCCCAAGACAACAACAGGCGAGAACCGGGCCCGTGGAAACCATGCGCCGGGCCCTTCGCATGAAAAGCATATGTTCAAGACATCCCGTCATTCAGGCATCCCCATCCTTCTGCAAATCTGCGAGCATATCGGATACCTGCTGCACCGAGACCGGCGCATGCAAATCCTCATCCACATCGACAACAGGCGCCCGGCTACAGCCTCCAAGACAAAAAGCCCGTTTGAGGGTTACGGCCCCATCAGGCGTCGTTTGTCCCGGTTCAATCCCCAAGGCCTCGCAACAGGTTTGCATGATGGCATCCGCGCCACGCATGCGGCACGAACGTCCCATGCAGACCTGCACGACATGCTGTCCGGCAGGCTCCAGATTGAACCTGCCATAAAAACTGGCAATATCCCGCACATCGGAAGCTGACAAGGCCACAAGCCCTGCGACATGTTCAAGGACCTGGGGAGAAAGCCAGCCCTGATTGAGGGATTGCCCCATGGAAAGCAGTTCCACAACAGCTCCGCGGCGGCGCCCTTCCGGAAATCGCGCCACAATACTGGCAGCCTTGCGGGCATCCTCACCAGAAAACACAAAACCTTCCCCGCCGGATTTCATCATGGCTGGCTTCCTGAACCGCCAAGACCAAGGGAAGCCATGATGACACCAACATCATCCACCATGTGCCCTTCAACAAGCGCTGGCAATGCAGACAGGTGAAAGCCTGTGGGAATACGCAAGCGCAGAACCAGTCCGCTTCCTTCCCCGCCTCGGGAAAAGACATGTGCGCCCACTTCCCCTTGTGCCGATTCAACCGCTTCATAAACCTCCCCTTCCGGAAATTTTTCCGGAAGATCTTCAAGGCTCGCGGGTTCTTCCCCATCCATGCCGGAAAGACATGCCTGAACGATTTTGAGTGATACGTCCAGCTCCGCAGCACGCACAAGATGGCGGGACTGACTGTCTCCGCTACGCCCGCACACAATTTCCATCGGAAGACCGGCATAATCCGCATCCTCCTGCCGCAGGTCATGCATGATGCCTGCTGCCCGCAAAACCGGGCCTGAACACCCCATTTCCATGGCCTCGTTTCCAGACAGGACACCAATTCCCGCCATGCGCAGGCGCAAAAAGGGGGAAACCTGCTCCAGTCTTTCCGGAATATCTGAAAAACGCTGGCAGAAATCCAGCAAGGCTTCCCGATCTTCATCAAGGAAAGCCGTGGAAACACCTCCGGCCACCACACCAGCCTGATGCCGCAGGAAAACAGGTAACAGTTTGTCACGCGCATTTCGCGCCAATTCTGCAGCCTTGGACTGTTCCAGAATCTCATTCATTTCCGCAATGGCCCGCAAATGGGCAAGAATGCGCGCCATTTCCGAAAGCATGACCCGGCGACGACAAACCGGGACCGATAATTTCACGCATGCAAGGCTTTCAACGGCCCGTGCGCATGCAAGCCGTACAAAAAAACCGGATTGTCCGCCCCCCGCAGCATGGCCTATGGGCATGACATCCTCAAGCGTACATTCCATGCGGGGCAGGCTTCCACCCGGATGCACCACAAGACGCCGCACCACTTCCCCTTCCAGATGTAACTGAAGGAGAACGGAAAAGCCCATACCCTTGTGCTTTGGCCCTATGACAAGCACATTTTCTCCCCGGTTTCCGGCAGGCCCCACCTCTATCCTGGAATGAAGGGCATTGCGAAGATCCGGGTGGCCAGAAAAGGGAATACCGAAGAAATCCCACGCCAGACGTTCGCTCCACAGGGCTCCCGGGACAACCCTTGAAGAACTGGGCAGGATATCTCCCGCATCCACCATAACCCGAATCCGGCAAAAATTTTTCTCATCATCTCCACGAAGCAGGTAGGAAAGGGAAAACCCGTCCACAGCCCCTTCCGTCTTCCGGGAATCCACAAAAATGCCGACAAACCTTGAAAAACCACATTCCGGATGCGCCTGAAGAAAGGAAAGGACCTTTGACAGGTTCGCCGGGCGGGCAAGAACTTCAATTTCCCCCCGTGCATTGACATGGGCTTCCCGAATCAAGGGGCCAAGCCCGCCAGAAAGAATGCCACATGAGGATCCCTGATTTTTTTTCATTCGCCGGAAAGCGCTCCTCGCCGCCAGGCAAATGCCAGCAGGACAAAAATATCCACAACGAGCAGGAAAAAACAGACAAACCCATAACGTGCGCCTTCATGCACGGCCACGCCTTGCAAAACAAGCAAGGGCAACAGGCCGGCAAAAGCAAAAAACAGAAGCGCCTGCGGATAAAAACGCACCTTAGGCAGGTTGTTGTCATTTTCCTTGCGCACAAAATTCTCCTTCCCCTGCAAAATACATGGGAATGGACAACAAAAAAAGCAAAAAGGAGAGGAAAAATGGCGCGAGCGACGGGACTTGAACCCGCGACCTTCGGCGTGACAGGCCGACGCTCTAACCAACTGAGCTACGCCCGCGCAGGAGGCACCTAAAAAATTCGGTGCCGAAGGTGGGTCTTCTCTAACCGCCTCTTGCATCCCTGTCAATACCCATTGTAAACTTTGGGCATGAAAAATCCAAAAAACATCCTCATCACGGGCGCATCTTCAGGCATTGGCAAGGCTCTGGCACTTGAATATGCAGCTCCGGGCATTTGCCTCATGCTCATTGCACGCAATGATGAGCGCCTCACCGATGTGGCTGACACCTGCCGAAACTGCGGTGCCATGGTGGAATGCGCAACCCTGGACGTGCAAGACAGCGATGCTATGGCTGCATGGATTGCATGTCAGGACGACCTTCACCCCATAGACCTTGCCATTGCCAATGCCGGCATTTCCGCGGGCACCGCTGGTGGAGACGAGAGCGCCGAACAGGCCCGGCGGATATTTTCCGTCAATGTGGAGGGAACCCTCAACACCCTTCACCCCATCATCCCCTCCATGGCCGGACGAAGGCGCGGACAACTGGCCCTCATGGCCTCCATGGCGGCTTTTCGCGGCATGCCTGGCGCCCCGGCCTATTCTGCCAGCAAGGGAGCGGTACGCCTTTATGGGGAAGCCCTGCGGGGAGAACTCGCACCTGAAGGGGTGGAAGTTTCCGTCATTTGTCCGGGGTTCGTAAAATCCCGCATCACCGATGCCAACAGATTTTTCATGCCGCTCCTGATGCCTGCAGAAAAGGCGGCAAAACGCATTCGTCGCGGCCTTGAGAAAAACCAGGCCAGAATAGCCTTTCCCAGACGCATGTATTTTTTCGCTTGGCTCATGGGAGCATTACCGCCGGCATGGACGGACCTGCTGATGGCGCGCCTACCGAAAAAAGCCTGAAAAAGAAGGCTTTGTGATCAAGGCATCATGGCCCGCATGGCCGGAAAACCGGCAAAACCTGCGTCAGGGATGAATGGGAGAGGTGTATTTCCCAACGATCCGGTGACGATTGGGATCGTAGCTCCCCGTCCCCACCACCTCGCGCGTTTCGCGAAGAACGGAATCCATATAGCCACGCTGTGGAAACGGATCATTTTCATGACCGCCACGACCGCGGGCATCCGCTTCGCAAACTAGCATGAAACGATTCCACCCGGCCTCCGAAGAAAGCGCATCAAAAGCTTGAAAAACCTTGACGAGTTTCGCTGGTTTTGCCTCATGTGCCACATGCGTGAACATATGCCACTCGGTCGCCTTCACGGCAAAATCGCGATAGGGTTCAGGAGCGTCCAGCCTTTTGCACATCCTCTCGACAAGGGGAATGCCGCGGCGATTATGGTCATGGTGTTTTGGCAAGATTTCCGGGGGCGTTTCCGCCTTGCCCACATCATGAACCAGAACAGCAAACCTGACCATCGGATCATCGGTTAGCTGGCAGGCGATTTTCAACGCCAGCAGGGTATGCGCTCCGGCATCCCCCTCGGGATGATGCTTCTCAGGCTGGGGAATGGCAAAAAGGGCGGAGACCTCTGGAAGAAAATCATTGAGGCTGCCATCATCCTGCATGGACTGCAGGGTTTCATGGGGCGCAGGTCCCCGGAGAATATTGATCAGGTCATCCCAAGTCATCATGCCAGGATTTTAGCATAAACGGCATAAAAAACAACCCTCACCGCCTGTTGACGCGCCGCCAGTTCCCGATATTGCGGTTATGTTCGGAAAGCGTGGATGCAAAGGCATGACCGCCCTTGCCATCCGCAACAAAATAAAGGTAGCTGTGTTTTTCGGGGTGAAGAACCGCTTCAAGCGCCGCCCGTCCGGGATTGCATATGGGCCCCGGAGGAAGCCCCTTGTTTTTATAGGTGTTGTACGGCGATTCTACTACCCAATCCTTGCGCAACAATGCACGACCAAGCTCCCGCCTGCCTTCCGTCAGCGCATAAATGACTGTTGGATCCGACTGCAGGGGCATTCCCCGCGCCAGGCGATTGTAAAAAACGCCAGCAATCCGCGCACGTTCTGCCGAAACCCCCGTTTCCTTCTCGACGATCGAAGCCAAAACAACCGCCTCCTCGGAACTATCCAATTTTATATCTGTATCCCGCGCTTGCCAAAGTTCATCCAGAAGCGTCACTTGCGCCGCAACCGCCCGTTCCAGAATTTCTCCCCGCGATTCTCCACGCAGGAAATCATAGGTTTCCGGTAGAATGGCTCCTTCAGGCGGGATATTTTCCATCTCCCCCACAAGCTTTTCTTCCGAGGAAAGCAGGGCCACAATTTCCCGCACATCCAGCCCTTCGGCAAAAGTCATGCTGTGTTGCACGCCACGGCCAAGGGAGAGGATCTCCATGACCTGACGCCCGGAAACGCCTGCCGGAAAAACATACTCCCCAGCCTTGAGCCCTTGTGCCCGGCCAGAAATCCGAACGCCAAGAACGAAAGAGAATCGTTCTTCCAAAACCCCTTCCCCTTCAAGGATTTTGGCAATGCTGCCCAGCCCTGTCCCGCGCGGGACAACAAGAGTCTTTTCTACGGAAAGCGGGCCCGCAGAATCAAACCGGGCCAGGAGCATGTATCCACACGCGCCCAGCCCAATCATCGCAATCAGCATGCCCGCCAGAACAAGGCGGATCATGGTTTTCATGGTCATTTGCATTCCCGGAAGATGACCGAGGCATTGGTGCCGCCAAAGCCGAAGCTGTTGGACATCACCGCCCGCACCCGGCGCTGTTTCGGAGTCTTGGCCACAAGGTCAAGGTCCATGCAGGCTTCCGTGGGATTTTCAAGATTGAGGGTGGCCGGAACCGCCTGGTTCATGATGGACAGGACCGAATAAATGCCCTCCACCGCACCGGCTGCTCCCAGCAAATGGCCAATGCTCGACTTGGTCGAAGACATGGAGAGCTGGGTGGCTGCCGCGCCAAACAGGCGTTTCACAGCCATGCATTCAATATCATCTCCCAAGGGAGTGGATGTGCCGTGCGCATTGATGTAATCAATGTCTTCGGGATTCATCTGCGCCCGTTTCATGGCCATCTGCATGGCCCGGAATGCGCCATTACCATCTGCAGCAGGAGCTGTGATGTGGTTTGCATCGCCCGAAAGGCCATATCCCACAACTTCCGCAAGGATCTTCGCCCCACGGCGTTTGGCGTGTTCATATTCCTCAAGGACAAGAATGCCTGCGCCTTCTCCCATGACAAAGCCGTCACGGCCCGCATCAAAGGGGCGCGAGGCCTGTTTTGGATTGTCATTATAACCCGTGGAGAGGGCACGCGAAGCCGCAAAGCCGGCAACCCCCAAGGCACACAGGGCACATTCAGCACCGCCAGCCACCATGACATCCGCATCATCCATGGCAATGATCCGGGCCGCATCACCTATGGCGTGCGTTCCCGTGGCGCAAGCCGTCACAACCGAGTGATTCGGCCCCTTGAACCCATGCTTGATGGAAACCCAGCCGGACGCCAGGTTGATGAGACTTGACGGAATGAAAAAGGGCGATACGCGACGCGGGCCCTTTTCCTTGAGGAGAATGGACGTTTCATAAATGCTGGGCAAACCACCAATGCCGGAACCGATGATGACACCCGTGCGCTCACGCGCTTCATCCGTATCAGGCAACCAGCCACTGTTGGCAACCGCTTCATTTGCTGCGGCTATGCCATAAGCGATGAAAGTGTCCATGCGCCGCTGTTCATTGGACGGGACATGTTCATCCGCTGTCCACTTGCCTTCCGAAAGCGGCCCGTACGGAACCTCGGCGGCAACGCGGCAGGCAATTTCCGATGCATCAAACCGGGTGATTGCGCCAACGGCATTTTCTCCTGCCATCAGGCCTTCCCAGTTACGACCAACCCCAACCCCCAACGGGGAGACAACACCCATGCCGGTAACGACAACGCGACGCATGTTTCATGCTCCTTCAAATAAAATTTTGCGCCCGCCTCCCAGGCAGGGAGAATGTCCCTGAACCGGAAAGGGGCGCAAAAAAATGCACGACTTCAGGCAGCCTGATGTTCATTAATGAACTTGATGGCGTCCTTGACCGTGAGAATCTTCTCAGCGGCATCATCCGGGATTTCCACACCGAATTCTTCTTCGAGGGCCATGACCAGCTCGACCGTGTCGAGGCTGTCGGCGCCCAGGTCATCAATGAAGCTCGCTTCTTCTGTCACCTTGGTTTCATCAACGCCGAGGTGCTCGACAACGATCTTCTTCACGCGATCAGTGATTTCGGTCATTTTGTCCTTCCAGTGTTAGACAATAAAAACAAATTAAAAGCCGTTTTCCCGGATGGGATCTGGCAAAGTGGCGGTTGGCATACCATATCCATCACCCTTCGTCTAGTCCCTTACCGGAACGCCTTGGAAAGGCTCGGCTTCAGATCATGGCCATCCCGCCGTTGACGTGGATGGTCTGGCCTGTCACGTATCCAGCCTCTTCGCTCGCAAGGAACGAAATACAGGCGGCTACATCCCCGGCCGAGCCAAGACGGCCCATCGGGATTTTTACGACGAGCTTGCCTTTCTGCTCGTCGGAAAGTTTGTCGGTCATGGGCGTGGCAATAAACCCCGGCGCCACACAGTTGACCGTAATGTTGCGCGAGGCAAGCTCGGCGGCAAGGCATTTGGACATGGCCACCAGGCCGCCCTTGGAAGCGGCATAGTTCGCCTGGCCGGCATTTCCGGTGGCACCCACAACCGAAGCCAGGCCGATGATGCGGCCATAGCGATTCTTCATCATGCCCCGCATCACGGCCCGCGACAGGCGGAAAGCCGCCGTCAGGTTCACGTTCAGCACCAAGTCCCATTCCTCGTCCTTCATGCGCATGGCGAGGTTGTCCCGGGTAAGGCCGGCGTTGTTCACAAGAATGTCAATGCGGCCCATCTTTTCTTCCGCTTCCGCAGCAATGCGCTCAACTTCTGCTGCATCTCCCAGATTACCCGGAATGCAATGGACATTGCCCCCCAGCTCAGCCGCAAAAGCCTTCAAGCCTTCCTCGTTCATGTCGGTCAGAGCCAATGTCGCGCCCTGAGCCGCAAAAGCTTTGGCAATGGCGCGTCCAATGCCGCCAGCCGCACCGGTAATCAGGGCACATTTACCCGTCAAATCAAACATGTTGTTTCCTCTTTTTTTGTTTACAGCAATCCAGATTCAACCGTTAAACCCGCCAATCCGCGGTTTCGGCATGGGCAGAACACCTGTGTAACGAAACACGGGGCACGATTCCTTCACGCTGCAATCCTTCTCATGGTTGCAGACACAATGGGCGCAATAGCCGATCAGGATAAGCATGGTTTCCTTCTCGCTGAGGGAAGAACTGATCTGGTCGGAAAGAATAAAAACCATTTTCCCCAATTTTGCGTTCCCTCGCATTTTTCCCTCACTGAAGTTCTTCAAGAATAGCGGCAATCCCGACCGGATCAGACCCCGAGACAACGGCCATTTCCTTGTCGCAGCGGCGCACGATGCCGGACAGGACATTGCCTGCCCCCACCTCGACCATCTGCGAAACGCCAGCCTCCTTCATGAAGGCAACGCTTTCGCGCCAGCGCACACGCCCCGTCACCTGCTGTACAAGCAGTTCACAGATGGCTACCGGATCAGAAACCAAAGATGCCGTAACATTGGCAACAACAGGAACCGTCGGAACGAGAAGGCGGATTTCCGCCAGTGCTGCCCGCATTTCCTCGGCCGCAGGGGCCATGAGGGGAGAATGGAACGGTGCACTGACCGCCAGCAGGATAGCGCGCTTGATACCGCGCGCTCCAGCAAGGGCAATGGCGCGTTCAACGGCGGCCTTGTGACCGCTGATCACAATCTGTCCCGGCGCATTGTCATTTGCGGCCACGCAAACTTCACCCTGCGCAGCTTCCGCCGCAATCGCCTCGGCAACATCCATCTCTGCGCCGATCAGCGCCGCCATGCCGCCAACACCCACAGGAACCGCACGCTGCATGGCACGGCCACGCAGGCGCAACAGGCGGGCACCATCGGCCAGCGACAGGCTTCCCGCAGCCACCAGCGCCGAATATTCTCCCAAGGAATGCCCGGCCACAAACGCGCATTTTTCCGGCAGGCGAAAACCGCCTTCCTGTTCAAGCACGCGCATGACCGCCATACTCATCGTCATGATGGCGGGCTGGGTATTTTCCGTCAGGCCAAGATCGTCTTCCGGGCCTTCAAAAATGATTCGGGACAACTTTTCCGAAAGCGCGTCATCAACTTCCTCGAAAACGGCGCGCGCAGCTGGAAACGCATCGCAAAGCGCACGGCCCATGCCAATGGACTGGCTCCCTTGCCCCGGAAATATGAATGCTCGGCTCATGTTTTTTTCATCCAGATGTTGATGAAGCGCGGGGATTCATGCTCTCCTTCCGGATTTTTGTCAAGTTTACTTGTTTTTCAAATGCTTATATATAAAAACAACCCTTCAAAACCAACCAAACCACAAATTCAATCATCTTCCGGACTTCTTTTTTCTGCCCCCCTGTGGCCACGGACTGGAAAATGGGCTGATTGCCAGATGTTTTACCATACCACTCCTTATAAGTGAAAAACCCCCTTGCCCTTTCCGCCTTTGATGGTCTAGGTTGTGCGCCTTTTCAACCTTGCAGGGAAAGCAACGGGCATGAACCTCCTTCTCGCCAGCCTTCTGGGCTATCTCCTTGGCAGCATCCCTTTCGGGCTCATCCTGACCCGGATGGCCGGCCATGGCGATATCCGCAGCATTGGCTCCGGCAACATCGGCGCAACCAATGTCCTGCGCACCGGAAAGAAAAGCCTGGCCCTGGCCACCTTATTCCTTGACGCGGGCAAGGGCGCCGCCGCCATTGGCCTGGCCCATCTCATCGGACAGCCCGAACTTGCCCCCATGGCTGGGGGATTCGCGCTTCTTGGGCACATTTTCCCGGTCTGGCTTGGCTTTTCCGGTGGCAAAGGCGTGGCAACAGCGCTTGGCACCATGCTGGCCATTGCCTGGCCTGCCGGCATGGCCTCCTGCCTGACCTGGCTCGCCATCGCCCTGACATTCCGTTACTCTTCCCTCTCGGCCATCGTGGCCATTGTCTTTGCTCCCACCTACCTGTTCATATGGGCCTCTCCTGCCATCGCAGCCGGGGCCATCCCGCTTGTCCTCATCATCCTGTGGAGGCACAAAACCAACATCGCCCGCCTCATCCGCCACGAAGAACCAAAGATTGGCCAGAAGAAATCATGACCATGCCCTTGCCACGCGATGAAAAGGTTCAATGGATCCGGCTTTTCCGAACGGAAAATGTCGGTCCCGTTACCTTCGCATGGCTGATTTCCACCTACAAAACCGCCAGCGCCGCCATTGATGCCCTGCCCCAACTCAGCCGCCGGGGCGGACGTTCAAGGCCGTTGAACGCTATCTCCAGAGCCGCTGCCGAGCGTGAACTGGAATGGGCAGAAAAACGCGGGATTCGCATCATTGCCTCCTGTGAACCGGATTATCCTGTCCTGCTTTCCCATATTTCCGATGCGCCCCCCCTTCTTGCCATCATGGGAAACCCGGGCCTTTTGGGACAGCCCTGCATTTCCATTGTCGGTTCCCGCAACGCATCCCTTGCCGGAAACCGCCTTGCACAGCAGTTTGCCCGTGAAATCGGAGCTGCCGGATGCACGGTTGTCTCCGGTCTCGCCCGCGGGATTGACACTGCAGCCCACAAGGGGGCGCTGGCTTCTGGCACCGCCGCCGTCATGGCCGGAGGGATTGATGTTGTTTATCCTCCCGAAAACCGGCCCCTTTACGAAGAAATCCGGGAACATGGCGTTATCGTCTCGGAATGCGCCCCGGAAACCCAGCCCACCGCCCATCATTTTCCCCGTCGCAACCGGATTGTTTCCGGCCTGTCGCTGGGAACCCTTGTTGTGGAAGCCAGCGCCCGATCTGGCTCGCTCATCACGGCACGACTGGCAGCGGAACAGGGACGTGAGGTGTTTGCCATTCCAGGATCACCGCTGGAGCCGCGCAGCTTCGGTCCCAACCAGCTCATCCGCGATGGCGCCGCCATGGCCACCACATCCGCAGACATCCTGGATTTCATCCGCAACACCCATACCCGCCTGGGTGAACGGCAGGGAAACCTGTTTGATTCGCCCTCCAGCCCGCCTCCCGGCGATTCGGAAATGGATGCAACCCGAACACTTTTGCTTGAAAAGCTGGGCACCACCCCTGTATCCATTGACGAAACCATCCGGGAATGCGACGTCTCCTGCGCAACCCTGATGGCCCTGCTTGCCGAACTTGAAATCGCCGGCCGCATCGCGCGGCTGCCTGGAAACCGCATATGCCTCGTCCCGGAAGAACCATGAACAAAACATCCTCCCCCGTCAGCGCCGTCGTCGTCGAATCTCCGGCCAAGGCCAAGACCATCAACAAATATCTCGGCCCAGGCTATGAGGTCATCGCATCCATGGGGCATATCCGCGACCTGCTGCCCAAGGATGGGTCGGTGCGCCCGGACGAAGGCTTTGCCATGACATGGGCCACTTCGGCCCGCGCCGAAAAGCCCCTTTCCGCCATTACCAAGGTTCTCAAAAAAGGCGGAAAACTCATTCTCGCAACTGACCCTGACCGCGAGGGAGAAGCCATTTCCTGGCATATTCGCGATGTCCTGGCCGAACGTGGCCTCGTGGACCCCAAGGAAGCATCGCGCGTTACCTTCAATGAAATTACGGAAAAAGCCATCAAGGAAGCTTTTGCCAAACCGCGCGACCTCGACCACGCCCTGGTGGATGCCTATCTTGCCCGCCGGGCGCTTGATTATCTCGTGGGGTTCAACCTGTCCCCCGTCCTCTGGCGCAAACTGCCTGGTTCAAAATCGGCGGGACGCGTCCAGTCGGTGGCCCTGCGCCTGATCTGCGAACGCGAAGGCGAGATTGAAACCTTCAAGACCCGTGAATACTGGACCATTGGCGGCAGCTTCACCACCCACAAGGGGGAGGCTTTCCAAGCCACACTCACCCATCTGGATGCAAAAAAACTTGCCAAGTTTGACATCCCGGATGAAACCAGCGCCCACGCGATTACCAGCCGCCTGCTTCCCCTTTCATGGACCATTGCGGCCAGTGAGCGCAAACCCGCCCGCCGCAGCCCGAACCCGCCATTCATCACCTCCACCCTGCAACAGGAAGCCTCGCGCAAACTTGGATTTTCCGCCAGTCGCACCATGTCTGTTGCCCAGCGTCTTTATGAAGGTGTGGATATTGGCGGGGAACTCGTGGGCCTCATCACCTACATGCGTACGGATGGCACCCAGATCTCCAGCGATGCCGTAACAGCCACCCGCCATCTCATCGCTGACAGTTTTGGGGAGAACTATTGCCCCGCCAAGCCACGCTTCTTCAAATCCAAGGTCAAAAATGCCCAGGAAGCCCATGAAGCCATCCGCCCAACGGATGTTTTCCGCAGGCCGGAAAGCATTGCCGCACATCTTGAACGCGACGAGCTGCGCCTTTATGAACTCATCTGGAAGCGCATGGTGGCCTGCCAGATGGCAGATGCCATTCTGGAACAGGTCAGCGCCGACATTGACGCCGACAATGGCAGCGCCCGCTTCCATGCCACCGGCTCGACAGTGGATTTTGATGGTTTCCTGAAACTTTACGAGGAAGGCCGCGACGAAACCGGTGAAGATGAAAAATCCGCCAACCGCCTTCCCGCCCTTGTGGTAGGCGAGGAAGCCCGCCGGACGGCCATCATTCCGGACCAGCACTTCACGGAACCCCCGCCGCGCTATTCCGAAGCCAGCCTTGTGAAAAAGCTGGAAGAACTGGGAATCGGACGCCCTTCCACCTATGCCAGCATCATTGCCGTCCTTCAGGAACGCGAATATGTGCGACTGGAGAAAAAACGTTTCATTCCGGAAGACCGTGGCCGCATTGTCACCTCCTTCCTGGAAGCCTTCTTCTCCCGTTATGTGGAATACAACTTCACCGCCGACCTTGAGGAAGAGCTGGACCATATTGCCTCCGGCGACATGGTATGGCGCAAAACCCTTGAAACCTTCTGGAAATCCTTTTCATCCTCGGTTGGCGAAGCCCGGGAACTTCCATCCCAGGAAGTTCTTGCCCAGCTTGACCAAAAACTGGATGCCCATTATTTCCCGCATGTTGAAGGCGCACCTGATCCCCGCATCTGTCCGACCTGCGGCACAGGCAGGCTATCCCTGCGCCTGAGTCGTTATGGCGCCTTCATCGGATGTTCCAATTATCCCGCCTGCCCCTACACCCGAAAAATCAGCGGAGATGGTGCGGGCCAGGAAGGCAGCGTACGTCCGGAAGCCAAACTCCTTGGCGAAGATCCAACCACGGGGAAAGCCGTAACCCTCCGTCACGGCCCCTATGGCGTCTATGTCCAGCTTGGGGAATCCGAAGCCAGGACCAAGGGGCGCAAGGCATCAACCGATGGGCCACGACGCACCTCCCTTCCAAAAGACATGAAGGAGGAAGATATCACGCTCCCCCTCGCCCTTTCCCTTCTGGCGCTCCCAAAAACCCTTGGACACCACCCGGAAACCGGCGAGGAAGTGGTTGTTGGCATTGGCCGTTACGGCCCCTTCATCCGTGTGGGGAAAACCTATCACAACATTCCGGCAGGCCATGACCTTCTTGGGCAAACGCTTGAAAGCGCCATTACCATCGCTTCAACCAGGGCCCAGAAAAAAACGGAGGGACGGGAAATCGGCCAGCATCCGGAAAGCGGCGCTCCGGTTTCCGTGCATGAAGGACGTTACGGTCCTTATGTCAAATGCGGGAAAATATCCGCTTCCCTGCCACGCGGCATGGATCCCGCCAACCTGACCATGGAAGAAGCCGTGACCCTTGTTGCCGCAAAAGCCGAAAAAGGGAGCAGCGGCAAAAAACCCGCGCAGCGCAAAACAACCAGGACACAGAAGAAAAAATAAAGGGATTGCATTGTAGGTTTCCATGTCTTTTCCAAAGGACATTTTCCTGCAGTACTCTCTCTGGAAGGATATTCCTCATGCCCAGAAGCCATTACACCTTCACCAGCGAATCCGTTTCCGAAGGGCATCCCGACAAGCTGTGCGACCAGATTTCCGATTCAATCCTTGATGCCTATCTCGCCGTGGATCCCTCTGCGCATGTCGCCTGTGAATGCCTGGCCACCACAAACCGTCTGGTGATTGCCGGAGAAGTGCGTTCCATCCTTCCCCTGTCCATGGACGCCCTTATTGATGTCGCCCGGACATCGGTGCGCGACATCGGCTATGAACAGGATGGATTCCACTGGGAACGGATGGATGTGGACGTGCTTTTGCATGCCCAGAGCACAGACATTTCCATGGGCGTTGACGCCGATATTGGAAAAGATGAAGGCGCAGGCGACCAAGGCATCATGTTTGGATATGCTTGCCGGGAAACCGATGCCCTCATGCCTGCCCCCATCCATTTTGCCCACAACATTCTTCACCGACTGGCCCGTGAACGCAAATCCGGCGCCCTTCCCCAACTCCTCCCGGACGCAAAAAGCCAAGTCTCTCTTGTCTATGAAAACGGAAAACCTGTCCGCACCACCGCCATTGTCGTATCCACACAACACCAATCGGGAATCTCCCCGGGGGAAATCCGCGAAATCATCCGTCCCCATGTCGTGGCCAGCCTGCCTGAGGGCTGGATATGCGATGATGCACATTTTTACGTCAACCCCACCGGCCGTTTTGTCATTGGTGGCCCTGATGGCGACACAGGTCTTACGGGACGCAAGATCATTGTCGATACCTATGGCGGGGCAGCCCCCCATGGCGGCGGCGCCTTCTCCGGCAAGGATCCCTCCAAGGTGGATCGTTCAGCCAGCTACATGGCCCGTTATCTTGCCAAGAACGTTGTCGCGGCCGACCTGGCCGACCGCTGCACCATCCAGATCGCCTATGCCATCGGGATTTCCACCCCGGTGGCTTTCTACATCAACCTGCATGACACCGGACGGGTAGATGAGGAGAAACTTTCCTCAACGCTCCAGGACATGATGGACCTGAGCCCACGAGGCATCAGGGCGCATCTTGGCCTTGCCCGCCCCATTTACGCCCGCACGGCAGCTTACGGCCATTTTGGCCGCCCCCCTGACAAGGATGGCGGTTTTTCATGGGAAAAAACAGACCTGGCTGCCAGCCTGCGCAACGCATTTGGTGAAAAATGACCCAAAACACAGAGAATCCCACTCCCCACCGACTCTATGGCCGCCGGATGGGCCGCCGCCTGCATGAAACACGCAGCCATGCCCTTGAAACCGGGCTTCCGGAACTTGGCATCACCCTGCCTGAAAATGGCGGGGGAATTGATCCATTTTCCCTTTTCCACATGCAGGTTTCCGAGGTGTGGCTTGAAGTGGGGTTTGGCAATGGCGAACACCTCATCGAACAGCTCAAAGCCAACCCGAATGTGGGCATCATTGGCTGCGAACCCTTCATGAATGGCGTTTCGGCACTGCTCAACGATGTCCCCGCAGACATGCGTGGCCGCCTTGCCATTTACCCGGATGACGCAGCCGCCCTGCTTGACCGTCTGCCGGAAAACTGCATCTCAAGAACCTTTGTCCTTTTCCCGGATCCATGGCCCAAAAAACGCCACCGCAAGCGCCGCTTCATCCGCGAAGAAAATCTTGACCGTCTGGCCCGCACCATGAAAGATGACGCCGAATTGCGCATGGGCACCGATATCCGTGAGCTGGGTTTCTGGATGTTCATCCATACAGCCCGCCATGGCGCCTTCCATTTCCTGCAAAAAGGCCCGCATGAATGGCGACGGAGAACCCCTGACTGGCCGGAAACCCGCTATGAACAGAAGGGGATTGCTGCCGGCCGCAGGCCTGTCTATCTGCGTTTTGCCCGAAACCTGCGACAAAGGCCTTGACAAGTTCAGCAATCCAGCTATTTTACCCCCCAATTCAATCACCTTCCAGCGCTGCATGCGCGGATCAATGGAAAGAGCGAGATCATGGCCAAAGCTGCAAACATTCTCATCAAGCTGGTGAGCACCGCCGGAACGGGATTCTACTATGTCACCACCAAGAATCCGCGCACCAAGACGGAAAAATTCAAGTTCAAGAAGTATGATCCCAAGGTCAGGAAGCACGTAGAATTCACTGAATCCAAGATCAAGTAAGATCAGGATTGCCGGTCTGTCCTTTTGTGGCAGACATTGCACCAGACAAAAGGGCCATGGATTTCTCCATGGCCCTTTTCCTTGCATCCCTGTATGCCGCTAACCCACGACAAGCATACAAACAATCACAAAACGCACGTCTGCGGCATCCTGTTTTAGATGGGTATCAGCCGCGCGGCGCAATATTCCACAACACACACAAACACTGTTTCCTGCACCAAAAAGGCTGAGACTGGTCGGGCTGGAAATACCAGTTATCGAGCAGGTATAGGAGATAATCCTTTTCAGGAAACGATGGACGCGCCTTGGCCATGGAAAGGGGGGTATTGCCCTCAAGGTCCGGTTCAGATGCCCCCCTGCTCTGCTTGAGCAAAAGACCAGTCACCACACCAGAACTGCATTTGGCGGCCGCATAATGCAAAACCATTTTTCCCTGGGCGTTCTTTGCAAAAACATCCGCGTTTGCCAGCACCAGTTTATTAACAACCCGACCATGGCCGCCGTCGGCCGCCAGCATGATGGCGGTGTTGCCATCCTTATCTTGAACATCAAGATGGCATCCCATTTCAACGAGCAGGCCCACAATCTTTTCATGCCCCCCCATGGCAGCCAGATGAACAGCTGTGCGGCCATCCCCGTCTTCAGCGTGAATATTGCCCCCCCGCTCGACAAAAGACATGAGCTGCGCATCATTTCCGGCAGCAGCGGCCGCCAGAAAATCCGGGGTAACATCAGCCACCGGCTGAGTCATTCCCGAAACCTTCCTGATAGCCTCCGCGCCAAGATTTTCGCTTTTTTTCTTGTTATGCATGGTTTCCCCCTGCACTTCAGCATTTGAATTCATGGCCTGAAGGTGCGCTTTCCGGAGGCAAAAAACAATTCACAGAAATGCATGGCTGCCCTGCAAAAAACAGATGGCTTGCCGCAAAAACATGTTTTGGTGAAATATTTTTACCCGGCGCAGGGCGTCACAACAACCCTGTCCCGCCCTTCATCCTTGGCCTTGTAAAGCGCACTGTCCACGCGCTTGAGAAGAATGTCTGCCGCCTCTGCAAGACACGCATCCGTAACCCCAAAACTGGATGTAACGGTAATTTCCTTGACGTCATGGGAAACCCGGAACTTGCGGTCCGCCACAATGCGCCGCAGGCGCCCGGCAATGGCGGTTGCCGTTTCCAGCGGTGTATCCGGCAGAATGATCATGAACTCCTCACCACCAATGCGGGCCAGAAGGTCAAAATTACGGACATTGCGCATAACACGGGAGGAAATTTCCTTCAGGACTTCATCCCCGACACCATGACCATAGGTATCATTGACAAGCTTGAAATGATCAATATCAAACATGATAAGCGAAAACGACTTGCGCGTTGTGGCCTGAATGGAACGCATGCGTTCAAGATGCATATCAAAATAACGACGGTTGTAAACCCCGGTCAACGGGTCATTATAAGCCATGTTGACGCTGCTCTCGAGGCTGGTACGCAACCGCTCCTGGAAACGCTTGCGACGAACCTGGGTACGAACACGCGCCAGGGTTTCATGTTCATCAAGCGGCCTCAGGATATAATCCGTAGCACCAAGCTCAAGACCTTTGGCCGGAGTTTCAAGATCCCCCTCGTCCGCCACCAGCAAAATGGGCATCTGCCGGGTCTGTTCCCGCGAACGAATGCGGGAACAAAGGCGAAGCCCGGCATCCCCGGGCAAAGTCAGGCTGATGATGGTGGCGTCAAAATCTTCCCGCGCCAGAATATCAAGCACCTCTTCAGGATCCCCCGCAAAGGTCAGGACATGCTCATCCTTTTCAAGAAATTTCTTCATTTTCTCAAGGTCGCCCGGGAGTTCATCCGCAACAAGGATACGTGCCTTTGTCGTCACTTCCGCCATGAGCATGGCATTGCTGACCTGTTCCGGATTCTGGGAACGCACCCGCCACTGGTCCATCATCATCTTGAGACGAATAAGGGAACGAACCCGCGCAAACAGGGGAAGATCATTTATGGGTTTTGACAGGAAATCATCTGCCCCGGCCTCAAGCCCGCGCACGCGATCGGCCGTTTCGGTGAGGGCTGTTACCATGACAACAGGAATGGACTGGGTTTCAGGATTCGCCTTGAGACGGCGACACACTTCAAAACCATCCATGCGTGGCATCATGACATCCAGAAGGATAATGTCCGGATGCTCTTTCTGCGCCTTTTCAAGCGCCTGAAAGCCATCCTCCGCCATGATGACGTCGTAATACTCGTTACTCAGCTTTACAGCCAGGAGCTTTGCGTTGGGCGGAAAATCATCGACAACCAGCACAAGTCCCGGCATCTTATTGATTTCGCTCCTTAACCAATATATTTCTGGACCGTCTCAATAAACTTGGTCACGGAAATGGGTTTAGCCATATAATCCTCACAGCCCCCTTCACGAATCTTTTCCTCATCGCCCTTCATGGCAAAAGCCGTGATGGCAATGACAGGAATGTCTTTCAGGGTTTCATCCGCCTTGATCTGGCGGGTGACTTCAAGCCCGGAAATCCGGGGCAGCTGAATATCCATGAGAACCAGATCAGGATGATGTTCCCGAGCCAATTCAAGCGCTTCAGCTCCATCCGAAGTTTTGAACGTGACGTAGCCATGCGCTTCAAGCAGGTCGTTGAAGAGCTTCATATTCAGTTCATTGTCCTCAACAATCAGGACTTTCTTGGGCATGCATACACCTCTTCATTGTGTCGGGCACAATATTTTCCGACCATTAACCATTTGAGCCATTATGAGGCTGCCGCATTAATGATTTATTACCTAGCTTACAATTTATGGCTGGTTTTTGCAGTATGATCCAGAGACTTCACAGCCCCATGTTTCTCTCTGTTTTCGAATACCTTCCTGCGCTCGGCAACCGATTCCGGTGTCAGCTGCGACACAGCAACTTCATCGTCGAGCTTCATGCCATGCTCCTTAAGCCAGCCGAAAAGGCCCTTTTCTTTCAAATCTTCCAGCTGGGGGAATTGTTTTTCCAGCTCTTCCTGAACCACCACAAGCCCCTCAACATCAAGCTGACCGCCAAGAACAAAGGAGGACAAGGCCATTACTGCCGGAAAATCATTTCCTCCCTTGAGGGCCATGCTTTCTCCGGAATATGCTGAAAGGACGGTTTGCACCGGAACCATGCCGACATTCCCGGTATGCTCAGGCACAACATCTCCAACATGGATACCTTCAAATGGATTTCCCTCCCTCCCTGAAGGATTCCAGCTTTCTGCATGATTGGTCTGAGCCAAGGCACTGGCTTCATCTGCCGAAAGATACGTACCGTCCCCCCCCCTGTCATTGCGGTAGTGGATATAACGGCTTCCCGGAACAGCATGATCCCCCGCGACAACCGGCCCCGGCCGAATCCCTGCAGAACGCAGCAGGTTTTCCATGCCCTCCACCAGATGAGCAGCATCCTTCTGTCCTTCATGCATATAGATTGTCAGCATTTTCCCAGCCTGCTGAGAATTGGCGTTTCCAAATTCATGGGCCAATTCCTGCCGAACCACCTTAAAACTTTCAACACCGTTCGCCATAAGGTAGGGTGCAACCATATCCCATGCTTGTGCAACCTGCGCAGAATCAACACTAACGTGGAGCTTCCAGCCCGTTGAATTTGTAGCCACATCCAGCGCCTTGCACCTATGAAAACCACCATCACTCATGATGATGTACTGATGGTTCGGAGAAACACAGCCGCCATCATTTTCAAGTTTCTCATAATCATACCACCTGAGCATGGGATATTCCTCTCCAGAAAGACACAGGTTCAACCATGCGCAACCATACCCCCGGCAAGATTTCCTGTCAAAAAACCCCTCGCCTTCATGAACGGAATTTGTTATTGTTTTTCATGATGTTGAAACTCCCAACGAAAACGCATAACAGCCATGCACTTTTCTCATACCCCGGCATTACCTGAAGCCGATGCCTCCAAAGAGGTCGTTTTCCTTGATCTTCTTGAAAAGCTCAAGGACGCATGCATTGCTTCATCAACGTCTCAAAAACAGACTTCCATCAACAAGGCACTGACCGCCATCCACGACCATGTCCTTGCCATGCATGCGCAGATCAAGATACTTGAAGGCATGGTTCAGGAAGATGCCCTGACCGGTATTCTCAACCAGCATGGTTTTTTCAAGGAACTCCACAAGGAAATTTCCCGCAGCCAGCGCCATCCTGATCGCGGCCTTTGCCTCATCGTGGTCGATCTGGATGATTTCAAGGCCATTAATGACACCCTCGGCCATCCGGCTGGAGATGCCTGCCTGCAGATGGCGGCCAGCACCCTCAAAGCCTCCATCCGGGAAAGCGACAGCGTGGCGCGCCTTGGGGGGGACGATTTCGCCATCATCATGGGGGACATTTCAGATCTCGACATCCTTCAACGCACGACCGAAATTCGCGATCGCCTGAACGGCAGCTTCCTGCCGTGGGAGAAATCCACCATTCATGTCCATGGAAGCATTGGCTATTCCATATACAAGGACGGGGATACGGAAAAAGACATGATCCACCGGGCCGACCGTTCCCTTTACCAGCAGAAAAAAATGAAGGAACATCAGGGAAGCTGAAGCCCTTTCAAAAAAAAGCGCCCGCATTTTGGGATGCTGGCGCTTTTACGCATTTCATAAAGACCAAGCCTTAGAGCATTTAACGTTAAAGGATCTAACAGGTAAACTGTACATCCGGGTTCATCTGGCCTTTTGGTTCAAGCCGGGTTCCATCCAGTGTCCCCATCATATTCTTGAAAGGTGCAACCTTTTTAGCATTTTCCTTGATGCTTTCCGGCTCTGCCGCCACAACATGGTCCATGATCTTGGCAAGAGCAGAACCTGCCGCCGATGCGGGATTCTTCAGGATTGCATCCTGCAAAAGGGCATCAATGGCTTCCATCTCCGCCTTTGTCAGGGAAATCGCGACCGTTTCCGAAACCTTCATGACATATTCTCCATTGTTCAATTCAAAACCTGTTTTCACTCTATCCCCCGGCCCATTTCCTTACCAATGCTGTTTTCGCATGGCTGGTCTACGCAGGACGCATGTTTCTTCACTGTCAAGATTTTCTTGCACATTCTCCGTACAGCCTGCTTTCAAACAGGAGGGCCGTCCCCATCCAGAGGTCCAACTTCCCGCATAATCTGGGCAAGGAACCCATGCATGAAATTTATCCGGTTTTCGGCAATTTCATGGGCCTTTTGGGTATTCATCATGTTTGCAAGCCCAAACAATTTTTGCGGGTAGTGGTCGATGGCAAAAAGGGTTTCATCCGGATCCCTGTTTTTGGCCAATGGATCTTCCTCGCAATACGCCCTGTTCCCGACACGCCCGGCATACATGAAATTGCGGATGATCCCCATGGCTCCCAGCATATCAAGCCTGTCAGCATCTTGAATGATTTTTGCCTCCAGCGTTTCCGCCGAAATGCCCGCTGAAGGATTATGCGCTTCAATGGCATGGGCCACGGAGGAAATGGCGGATTTCGAAAATCCACCCATTTCTTCGAGAATTTTAACGGTTTTCTTTGCTGCAATACGTGAACCTTGCGGGCGCAAAGGGGAATCTTTCGGCGTAAAGTCAATGTCATGCAGATAAGACGCCACAAGAAGCACCATCCTGTCCGCCTCAGGATAGTCTTCCGCGATGAGCTGCGCGTTGCGCCATACACGGTTGAAATGCGATATGTCGCGCAGGCATCCATGGGTACGCACAAGCCCCATGAGATGGGATTGAAGCGTTTGCAAATCCATGCGGGTTCAACTTTTACGAACGGGTGGCAACTCAATGCGGATATGCAGCTCCTTGAGTTGTTCCGGACGCACTTCCGATGGCGCCTTCATCATCATGTCCTCGGCCTTCTGATTCATGGGAAAGCAGATGACTTCGCGGATATTGGGTTCATCCGCCAGCAGCATGACAATGCGATCCACGCCCGGCGCGGAACCACCATGTGGTGGTGCCCCATAACGCATGGCCGCCAGCATGCCGCCAAATTTCTGTTCCAGAACCTCCTGCCCATACCCGGCAATCTCAAACGCCCGGATCATGATCTCTGGCATGTGGTTGCGGATGGCGCCAGACGACAGCTCGACACCATTGCACACGATATCATATTGGAAAGCGTTGATTTCCAATGGATTCCTTGTATTAAGAGCCTCAAGCCCCCCCTGCGGCATGGAAAATGGATTGTGCGAAAAGTCGATCTTGCCGGTTTCCTCATTGAACTCAAACATCGGAAAATCCACCACCCAGCAGAACGCAAACAGGTCCTTGCGGATGAGGCCATAATCCTCGCCCAGCTTCGTGCGTAGCTGCCCGGCAGCCTTGACGGCAATGGAAGACGGACCGGCCACAAACAGCACCGTATCGCCTTCCACCATGGCCGACAGCACCACAAGACGCTCAAACGCCTGCGGGCCGAAGAACTTGGCAATCCCGCCCTTGGGCGCGCCTTCCTCCATGGAGACATAAGCCAGCGAAACTTTTGCCTCTCCCGCCCATTCACCCAGCTTGTCAAAATAGCTGCGCGGCTTGGACTTGCCGTTCGGCACACGGACGGCACGGAGGACATCGCCCTTTTCCACCATGGACTTGAAATTGCCAAAGCTGAAATCTTCCAGACCCGCCAGTTCCGCCGCATCAAACAGCGTCAGCGGATTGCGCAGGTCGGGCTTGTCGCAACCATATTTGAGCATGGATTCCACAAACGGAATGCGCGGAAACGGCCCCTTGGCCACTTCGCGTTTTTTGCCGTTCCAGTTGGCAAATTCCTCAAAAATCCCCTGCAATACAGGCTCAATGGCCGAAAAAACGTCTTCCTGCGTGACATAGGACATCTCGAAATCGAGCTGGTAGAACTCGCCCGGGCTACGGTCGGCGCGGCTATCCTCGTCGCGGAAACAGGGAGCGATCTGGAAATAACGGTCAAACCCGGCCATCATGAGCAGCTGCTTGAACTGCTGCGGTGCCTGCGGCAGGGCATAGAACTTGCCCGGATGGATACGGCTCGGCACCAGGAAGTCACGCGCTCCCTCCGGCGATGACGCCGTAAGGATGGGTGTCTGGAACTCGGTAAAACCCTGGCCAATCATCCGCCTCCGCAGCGAAGCGATCACATCTGAGCGCAGTTTGATGTTCTTTTGCATCTTTTCGCGACGCAGGTCGAGATAGCGATAGGTCAGGCGGATTTCCTCGCCGGAATCCTCAGAGGAATTGACCTGGAGCGGCACCATCTCGGCCGAAGACTGGACAACAACCTCATCCATCCATAATTCGATCTCGCCCGTGGCCATGTCCGAATTCTTGGTGTTACCTTCACGTTCCACCACCTTGCCAGTGATGGTGATGACGGATTCCACGCGGATATTGTCAAGCTGCGCCAGGATGGGGCTTGAGGAATCGGTCACGCACTGGGTGATGCCATAATGGTCACGCAGGTCCACAAACAGCAGTTGCCCAAGATTTCGCTTGCGATGGATCCACCCCGAAAGACGGACGGTTTCCCCAACATTCTCGCGGCGCAGCTGGCCGCAGGTATGTGTGCGATAGGCGTGCATGGCGTGCCCTTTCTGGCAGTTTCCAAAATACGGCGTTTTTCCCCACGGAAAACCGAAACAATTCGTCTATTCCCGCTTGAAAGTCTTGTCAAGGGCGAAGGGTATGCTCCGGCAAGGAAACCCTCGCTTTTTTCGCCTGCTTGGCATCATCGCCAAGACCGGATGACCGGCGGATAAACCCAACAAGCTGTGGCAGCACATCCCGCCGCCAGATGGACCCGCTCACAGCGCCATAATGCCCCGCCTTTGGCAGGAAGATGTGGTGCTTGGCTCCGGAAGCTACCCCACAGCAAAGCGCATGCGCAGCAAAGGTCTGGCCTTTGGACACCAGCTCATCTTCTCCGGCCTCCACCGTCAGGAGGGACGTTTTCGTGATGGCTGAGGGATTCACTTTTTCTCCCGCATGCATCAATCTGCCTTCCGCAAGGTCGGCCCGGCGAAACACCTTGTCCAGCGTTTCCAGGTAAAACTTCCCGGGTAAATCACATACGGCCTGACATTCATCGAGAAAAACCTTGAGATCGCGCACACGGGCAGCATCGCCTGCACAAAGCCCCGCAAAAAGGGATGCCTGCGATGTCATGTAATTCGGGAAATGCTTGGCCATGTAACCTGCAAGCTGCAGGAATCCCGGATAAACGAGACGTCCCGCCCCCGCATATCTCCCCGGAACCTCAGCGATCAGGTTTTCCGCAAACCATTCCTGCGAATGCTCCTTCACCATGCGGGCAAGGCTGTTTTCGGAAACCCGCGTATCCACCGGCCCAACCATGAGCGTGAGCGACACCGGCTCCATTTCTGGTGTTTCCTCAGCGATGCGCGCCACCGCCGCCAGTGCGGTGATGGTGGATTGCGAAATCCCGATCACATGAACATCCGGCCCGAGATGCCGGATGAAGGATTTGGTGTGGGTGATAAAATCCTCCATCCCGAAATCCCCCTCTTCCAACGGAATGTCACGGGCGTTGCGCCAGTCGGTGATGTAAACGTCATGCTCTTGCAGCAGCCCCGCGATGGTATCGCGGAGCAAGGTGGCGTGGTTGCCGGACATAGGGGAAACAATGAGGATTTTCGGATCTTTACGCGCCGTGTTGCGCGCGAAACGCAGCAACGGCCCCAGGGGAGATTCCGCAACCACCTGCTGGCGCACATCCACCATGCCATCTGGCGTTCGTACCCTTGAAATGCCGAAATCGGGCTTGAAGGTTTCCTTTCCCATGCGGCGGGCCATCTGCGCAAGAGCATCCAGAACTGCCATGGCATCCTCGGCCACAAGGGACGGCATTCCCCAGAACGACATTCCGGAAACCCATAATTTTTGCCATGCCAGTGTGGTTTCCGCCATATCCGCCCAAACGGACATCATGGTCTTCCGGGCTTCTTCCGCCGGGTACAGCAAGGGATTATGCGTCATGCGCGCCTCATCAGGATAAACCTTCCATTTTGCATGACCTCAGATGTAAACATCAACGCATCCCATGTCCATCCCCAAAAAACATGGCTGCCATGCAAAAAATGCAATTGTCTCTCCCCCATCCTTGGCTTATTGTTAAAAATATCAAAGCCAAGGAGGTTGCCATGACCACGCATGAAACTCCGACCACTTCCCCGGAAACCGAAACTCAAAAAGCTCCTGTTTCCCGTGAATCTCCTGTCCTGCGGGTCCGCGAGATGGCTCGAAACGCCGCGCAGAAAAACCGCATGGCAGAGGCTGCTTCCAACCCGGAATTCCAGAAAATTCTGGAAAGCGCCAGGCAAGAAGCTGAAGCTTTTGCAGAAACGGCTCACCAAAAAACACCAAAGCAGCGCGAGATGGCCATCAGGAAAAACCGGAGCGTCCGCATGGTGGATGTCCGGACCATGTCCAGGAATGCCGCCTTTGCGGAACAAGCCAGGGCCGCTACAGAAAAGCTGCAGTCCGACTTCAGGAAAGTCACCCCGAAACCCATCAAGGATGATGATTCTTCCGGCGGCCATTCCTCGGTTCACCGGAACATTCGGGCCCTGCCCCAGCCAACGAAATAACCCGGGCGCAAAAAAGAAAACCTCCCGTCGCAAGACCGGGAGGTTTTTTCTTTGCCAAAGCGCCCTGCAACAAAAATCAGGACATTTCCTGCCCCAGCTCCGCCATAACCTTGCGCCAATGCGCAGGCAGCGGCGCCTCAACATCCACCGGCGGTTTTTCCATATAAATCGGGACATGAATGCTACGGGCGTGCAAGTGTAACAGCGTCTCCTGCGGCCACGCCCCCGGAATGCCATAAATACTGTCGCCAACGATGGGACATCCCAAGGCCGACAGATGCACCCGAAGCTGGTGCGTGCGTCCCGTCAGGGGTTTCAGCTCCACAAAACTCTTTCCCCCACCTTCGGCCAGAACCCTGTATTCCGTGATGGCGGATATGCCATTTGGATCCGGCACCATGCGCCAGCCAAAATCCGGTGTCAGCTTGGAAAGCGGCATGTCGATCCGCCCTGCCTGCTGTGGCAGCCTCCCCAAAACAACCGCCCAGTACGTCTTGTGAATTTTCCCTGCGGCGAACATTTTGCCAAGCCGCCCCAGCGCCTTGTGGTGACGACCAAGAATGAGGCAACCACTGGTATCCCGGTCAAGCCGGTGCGCCAGGCCCGGATTTTTGGCAAGCCCGTACCTGAGGGCCTCAAAATACATTTCAAGGTTTGGCCCCTTGCCGGGCCCCGCATGCACCGCAATGCCCGCAGGCTTGTCGATGATGATCATCATCCCGTCCCGGTAAAGCACACGGGCCTGCATTTCTTCCCGGGTCATCTCACCACGCCTCGTTGCGGTAACCGCCCCCGGTGGGCCCCTGGCCTGATTTCATGTATTCCTCAAGCCTTTCACGCCGTGGAACCACCCGTGCCAGCCCGGCTTCCTCCGCCTTGCGGTAATAGCGCAAGGCTTCATCTCCATCAGCCAGGCCCATGGGGCGACCCATCCGTTGTGCCACCACAGGATCCTTCAGGTCGGCATAAGCCGCCATGGCTTCCGCATATCCGGCATCCGCTGCCTTCTGGAGGCTGTCCATGGCCTCAATGAGGTTTCCCTGCTGCAACCGCGCCATGCCGGACTCATAATCCCGCAGGACATGATCCGGGATTTCCGGGATGTTCAGCGGAGCCTCAACTTCAGGAATCACCATGTCCTTTTGAGCTTCTTCAGGAAGAAAAACCCCGGAGGCTTCCTCTTTCACAGGTTCCTGCACCTTTTCTTCAGGCGCAGAAGAAGGTTTTGCTGTCATTTCAGCCGTTTTTTTCTCAACGGGCGGCTTGACAACAACAATGGGGGCATCTTTGGCCCCATGGGGAAGGGAAAGACCATTCGCTCCCCCCATTTTCTCCATGAGGAGAGCCCCGCCAGCCGCAAGGGCAAACAGGGGAAGAAGAACCGCAAGCGACTGCCCTACAATCTTGCGCATCCTGTGCGGCGGCCTTGTGGACGCAATTTCCCGTGGCGGAATATCTTCCGCCATTTTGGCGTGATCTTCCCGCACGGTTGGCGCATCACCATGTCCGGTATATTCTTCCCGTAGGTGGAACAGGATATCGTTATCTCCCTTCATGTCGTGGGTGACATATCCCCAAAAGGTCACAACAGGCTGTTCCCCCACAAGAAACACATTTTCCATGCGTTCCGGCACAAAAAGTGCCTGACGAAGCAACTGTCGCACGTCTTCCCCATCCTGATCCTCTTCTGCCGCCGGGGTGTTTGCCAGGTCCTTCAGCCCCACCAGCATCTCTTCCACACGGTCCGCAATATGCTTGCGCTGTTCCTGCGTGGCTTCCACCCATGATACAACAGCTCCCTCGCCCGCCGCATACCAATCCATGCTTCCCCCGTCATCCGAGAGACGCGGAATGGCAAACAGGTGGGCATGCCCATCTCCCAGACGCTTGGAAATGGCCAAACGAAGTCGCTCTGCCGAGGCGTAAACCGGCTTTCCCATGACGCCCAGTGCATGATAGCTGCGCACGCTACGGGATTTGATAAGGATTTCCATGGATATTCCCCCTAAAAAGGCAAAAATCAATGAGACATGATAACGGGCAGGGACAAATGCCTGATGATATAGCGCGTTGCCCCACCAAAAAGAACCTGCCAGGTCCGGGAAGTGCTATAAGCCCCCATCACCACCAAGTCACAGCCATTATCCTCGGCAAAAGCCATGATCGCCCGTCCGGCATTGCGCCAGCGGAACGCCACATGGCGCACATCCACATCAACCCCGTGGCGGACAAGGAAGTCTGAAATCCCCTGAACATCGGGAGGGGTTTCCATTTTGCGGGAAACAGTAAGCAAAGTCACCTTCTCTGCCTGCTCAAGAAACGGCATGGCATCCTTGATGGCGCGGGCCGTTTCGCGGCAATCACGCCACGGCAGCAGGATATGTCGCCCCATATCGCCGCTACAGACATATCCTTCCGGCAGCACAAGAGTTGGGCAGGCCGAATCCACCGCCATGCAATCCGCCAAATGCCAGCGGAAATGATCCTCAAAGTAGGTCATGGGCGCAGAAGGTAAAATCAGGAGGTCGGAGGTATTGGCCCGCGCCTTGAGTGGAATAGAGTGTTCCTCATTGACGACACCCCACGACCAGGAAAGCCCTTTGCAACACGTATCAATGCCATGCGCAATCTCTCCCGCCATCTGATGGGCATTATTGATGGCCTCGGTCATGTAATGGACATACGCGCCTCGTCCGGCTGAAGCGGCCGGGATATGGGCAGGCCTGACATTGAACACGATGTCCAGGTGTGCGGAAAACCTGTGGGCAAGCGCAATTCCGACCTCAAGCCGCGCTTTTGCGCTGGCCTCTGCCGTCAGGTGCATAAGAATGGTGCGGATGGCCAAAAACAATACTCCCCTTTCAGGTACAACCGGGTTATGATACCCCGGTTTCATGCCCCTTTTCAATTCCCATTACCGAGGCCTGCCATGAAAGTTTTTTTCATTACAATCCTTTTGGTTCTGCTTTCTGCCCGCAGCAAGCTCCGGGCAGCCGATCATGAAACCTTTGGACAGGCCATTTTCATGGCTGGCGAACACAGCCTTTCTGTAGATCTGGCCACAACGCCCACACAGCAGGAACGCGGCCTCATGTTCAGGAACAGCCTGCCAGAAGGCAGCGGCATGCTTTTCCTCTTTTCTCCGCCCCGCAAGGTTGGCATGTGGATGAAAAACACCCTTATTCCGCTTGATATGGTGTTCATTGACACAAACAAAAGCATTGCAGCCATTGCTGAAAACACGATTCCAGAATCCCTGCGCATCATTTCCAGCAGGAAAGATTCGATGGCCGTGCTTGAACTGCCCGCAGGTGATGCCCGCCGTCTGGGACTTGTGACCGGCATGCCGGTTTCATGGATAATCCCCTTGCCTGAAAACAAAAACTGATGTATGCCCTTCCTTCGTCGGGGTGTAGCGCAGCCTGGTAGCGCGCGAGTTTTGGGTACTCGAGGCCCCCGGTTCGAGTCCGGGCACCCCGACCATTTTTATGCTGAAAAACGTTTTGCCACCTGTCAGGCCGGGCGCAAAAGAAGAAACGGGACCAGCCTTGCGCACATAGCTCAGCTGGATAGAGCACAAGCCTTCTAAGCTTGGGGTCGCAGGTTCAAGTCCTGCTGTGCGCGCCATTCCCGCCCAAGCTGTTCATGATGCCCTGCAAACCACTGCATGGCGATAACACTGCCTGCGCTGATGAAATCCCCCTTGGCAAACCGCTCCAGCGCCACGCTGACCGACAGGACGGAAACCTTAATGTCTTCCTGCTCATGTGCCACACCGCAAATCTCTCCCACAGCGCTGGAATCCGCCTCCCCCACATAAACATGGACCAGCTCGGAAGATGTTCCCGGAGAAGGCATAAACGCCCCAATCCGCACAAGCCGGCGAAACGGGCATCCAATTTCCTCCTCTCCCTCACGCCGCGCCACGTCTTCCTGCGTTTCCTCAGGCGACATCATGCCGGCAACAAACCCCAGCACCCACGGATCACGTCCTGCAGCCAAGGCTCCAATGCGGAACTGCTCCGTCACCACGACACAATTCCGCACCGGATCATAGGGGAGCACCACAACGGCAACACCGTTTTCCACCACCTCGCGCGGCACGTTGTGAAGCCAGTTTCCTGAAAATCCCTCATAATCAAGGGAATAAAGATGTAACTTCAAGTAACCAGAATAACATTCTGTTTTTGAAAGAATTTTAAACTTCTTTTCCATATCTGTACACCTTCAGGAACTCAAGCCAGAGAACGGCAAAAACACCCCCCGCAAGCGCCAGGAACATATCCATTGGGTGGGGGGCTGAAAAATGGAAAAACACCCGCATGGACGGCACCAGAAGTGCCACTCCCAGGAAGACGGCAGCCCCTCCAACAACCCACCAGACGGCCGGATTTGGAACACGCAACATGTCCCACATGGTGCGTATTTTTGAACGATTGCTGAGGATCAACAGAACATTCCCGATGATCAGCGCAGAGAAGGTCAGGGCACGCAAGGCCGGCGCATCATGTCCGGCGTTCAGGGCCACAAGGAAAATCGCCACCAGCATGATTCCTAGGCTAACCCCTTGCAGGAGCCCGGGTGCCATGGCTTCCAACGTAAAGAGGCGCGCCTTGGGCGCACGCGGCTTGCGGTGCATGATCCCGGGCTCCTCTTGTTCAGCCTCGAAAATGATGGAACAGGCAGGATCAATGATCATTTCAAGGAACGCCACGTGGATGGGCAGCAGCAGAATCGGAAAATCCGCTGAAAACGTGGGCAGCATGGACAGGAAGATGATGGGGATGTGGATGGCGAACAGATAGTTCATCGCCTCGCGGATATTGTCGTAAATCCGCCTTCCAAGACGCACCGCCGCAACAATGGAGGAAAAAGCATCATCCAGAAGGACAATATCCGCCGCTTCACGCGCAACATCGGTGCCGCGCGCCCCCATGGCAATGCCGATATGGGCCGACTTGAGGGCGGGCGCATCATTCACCCCGTCCCCCGTCATGGCCACCACCTGACCCTGCTTCTTGAGCGCTTCCACAATGCGGAGCTTTTGTTCCGGCACCACTCGGGCAAACACCGACACCTCCGAGATGCGGGCCGCCAGCGTTTCGTCATCCAGAGCGTCCAGCTCCGGGCCGGTCAGGATCACGCCCTTTTCAGGAAGCCCGATGACCTTTGCCACATGGCGGGCAGTTTCCGGATGGTCTCCCGTAATCATCACCACGGAAATCCCCGCATTCCGGCATTCCGCGATGGCTTCCGGAACCCCGTCCCTCACGGGATCCTCAAGCCCTACAAGCCCAAGGAACTGGAACAGCATGCCATGCTGTTCCTGCGGCAGTTCGCCCCCATTGCACAGCCCCCGCGCCACGCCCAGCACCCGAAGACCGGATTTGGCCATCTCCGCAACCACCTCCCCAATCGGCGCATATTCCTCCGCCGACATGTGGCACAAGTCGGCAATGGCTTCCGGCGCACCCTTGGCCGCCACCGCATCACACGCATCTCCCTTGGCCCGCACCCAGACATGCGACATGGCCAGGAGCGATGACGTCAGGGGATACTCCCGCATCAGCTCCCAGTTGTCATGCCAGTGTTCGGTTTTGAGCAGGTAAGCCTTTCCAACCTCGCGCAACGCCTTTTCCATGGGATCGAATGGATCCTTGTTGCTGGCAAGGATTCCATATTCCAGCAGGGCATGGAAATCTTCCGGCAAATTCCCTGATGGCTCCTTGGGAATTTCAAAATTTCCACCATTTTTGGCCCATATTTTCCGTAACGTCATCTGGTTGCGGGTGAGCGTCCCCGTCTTGTCAACACAAAGAACGGTGGCAGCCCCCAGCATCTCCACTGCGGGCATGCGCCGCGTCAGGACCTTCACACGCGAAATGCGCCACGCACCAAGCGCCAAGAACACGGTCAAGACAACCGGAAATTCTTCGGGCACAACCGCCATGGCCATGGTCAGTCCGGCCAGCAGGCCATCCCGCCATGAAACCATGCCTCCCCCACGGGAAAAGGCATAAGCCACAACAACCACCCCGCAAAGCGACAGGCCAACAACCGCAAGAATGCGCACAAGACGACCCGTTTCCCGTTGCAGAAACGTTTCTTCCTGCGTCAGGGAGGCCAGCGCCTTGCCAATTTTTCCTATTTCCGTCCGGGCACCGGTGGCTACCACTTCGGCAACCCCCTGCCCCTTGGTGACCATGGTTCCGGAATAAACCATGGGCAGACCATCGCCGCCGGGCCGCGGCAAGGGATTGGGAATCAACTGTGTTTCATCCTTGCGGACAGGAACGGATTCCCCCGTCAGGAGGGATTCATCCACCGACATTCCAATCGCCTGAATCAGGAAGGCATCCGCAGGAACACGGTCACCTTCGGCCAGAAGCATGATATCGCCCCGGACAACAGCCTTGCCGGCAATGCGCCTTTCCTGGCCATCCCGGATGACCAGTGCGCGCGGGCTCGAAAGATCCCGCAGGGCATCCAGCGCATGTTCCGTCCGGCGCTCCTGGACAATGGTGATCCCCATGATAAAAACCACAAAACTGAGCAGGATCAGGGCATCCTGAACATGTCCTGTCGCAAGGTAGATGCCGCCACATGCCATAAGCAGGAGAAACATGGGTTCGCGCACAACTTCAAGCGCAATGGCAAAAACGCCGCTGCGCCTGGCCGAAGGCAGTTCATTCAGGCCTTCAGAAACCAGTCGTTGCTGCGCTTCATCCTCGGAAAGACCGGAGATTTTCTTGACGTCAAGCATGTGCACATCATTCCTTCATCAAATATGGAGACACCGGGGGCTTGTCCCCCGGTGTCTCCATTCAAGGGCTTGGCCGCCCTTATCAATCCTCGTAACGGGTGCAGCGGATATACACCCCCGCATTCTTGACAAGCCAGCTGAGCTCCCTTGCGCTGCCAGAGAGCCACGTCGAGACGGAATAGGCTATATTGTAGCCAGTTTCCTCGCTTGACCAATACATGGCATTGTTATCGATCGTCCCATATTCAAAAGTCCCGCTGGAATCATTGGCGTCAATGGTTCGGGTGATCTTGTCGCGTGTTACAAGATGCTCCCACCCCAGCATCGTCCGAAGCTGCAGCTTGCCGGGCAGGAACCAGTCGGAGCGACCGTGCGCCACAAGGTCATGGCAGTATTTTGCTGCCTGGTATGGGGATCCGGCATCAGACAGGGCGGCAAGGATGGGGGTTGCAACTTCGCCATCTGTGCCGGCGGGAATGGAGGCCAACGTCCAGTTTTCCGTTCCATTGTTCCATGTTTTGCTGGTTTGCGTGCTGGCATCTGTCGTGAACAATTTCCTGCCATCGAAAACCCCAATAAAGAAACTTCCATCAAGGCATTTGGTTCCCGGCATGGGAATGCCTTCCTCACAGGTTGCCGGCTCAACATTGAGAGTAAAATTCAGCCTGGTTTTCTTGGGGAAGATCGCAGCATTGTCACTCACTTCCACATATGCCGAGACAGTTCCCGTCTGCTCAAAATTGTTTGGACTACCAAGAGATGGCGCCGGAGTCGACACCGTAAAGGAACCACTGATGTTGTTGTCTGCACTGCTCCAGGATGTCTGATCCAGGACGGGGAGAAAGCTGTATGCCGACGCACTTGCCACTGCCGTCAGGGCCTGAACAGGCTCCGATGCATCCGCAGCCTCGAAGTAAAATGTATAATCCTGACCCGTCTTGATGGTAGCAGAAACCGGATTCCCGCCTGAAGAAACGACCGGAGGTGGATTGAACGGAAACACCTGCACGTTGACGGGAAACGGATCACTATCCATAAAGCCGTCATTGGCCACAAAGGAAAGGATTGTTGAACCGGTTTCCACATAATTCCCTACAGCAACTGTCACAAACACAAAGTGCGTTGCGCCCATGGATATTGCAAGCGGATGGTTGGCCACAACCATGACATTTGTCCAATTTACAGTGGAAATACCATCATCCGTAGAGAAGGATGGAACAACCGAGACCGTCTGGCCGGCATCCGGTTCATTGATCATGAAAATGATGTTCCTTGCTGTTCCGGATTCCACATCGACATCTGTCGGAGACATACTCCACGCCATGGGTACAGGCAGGTTGTTGACAAAGACATCAAACGTCTGGGAGACAGTTTGCCCCTTCCCGTCGGTGGCCGTAACCCGGATACTGCTGGTTCCGGCATCGCTGACGGCCGGCGTTCCAGAAAAGGCCGCGCCATCAAAGCCCATCCAGGCCGGCAGGGCGGAACCATCAGCAAGGCTGGCCGAAAGGACATAGCTTTCGGTATCGATAAATGCCCCGGCCGGAATGGCATAGCTGAGGGAGGTTCCAACGGCAACGACAACATTTTCCAGCGCGTCCCCAACTTCTGGAGGAGGATTGTAATTGGAGAACGTCTGGAAACGCCATGTCCCGGCGTCGATTCCCGCAAAGGAATGGCCAGCGCCATCCATCAGGCTTCCCGATGGGACAATAACTTCATACTCCGTATTTTCCTCAAGCTCTCCCGTGTAATCCAGCACGACAACATCATCCACGAAAAGCACAATCGATGGGTCAGTGACAGCGAGACTGTCAAAAACATCTCCTCCCAAAACCTTGCGGATGATGATATTCCCGGTTCCGGGCAAAACCCTTTCACTCATTTCCAGGCGCAGTTCAGACACCACGGGCACACCGGTCGCCCCTGAAACAGGATCAAGGGAAACAAGGGTTGGCGCCGTGCTGTCCAATGTGGAAAATGCCCATGTTGTGCTGCCAGAAAAGCCGGGATAGGGATATCCATCATCCGACTGTAGCGCGCCGGGCGGAATTTCCACGTAATAGGATTCTCCTTCATCCAGCGCCGAAAATGGCAGGATGGCTTCATCCCCGGAAATGATGACCGAAGATGCCAGCAGGATATCAGCTTCACTGCCATCGCTTGCATACCGCAGCCTGATGTTTCCCGTACCCGCCTTCATGTCTTTTGAAAACTTCATGACCAGCGCAGTGTGGGGAGAAACCCCGGATGCACCATTGACTGGCGACAGGGACAGGATGCGGATGTCCGCCGGATTTTCATCCATGCAGCCCGTGACGTTGTCGCAGACCGGAATGGGGCGGCGCACCATGGGGGCCGCCCGGGCAAGGGACGGAAAAAGAACGACGAGAAGGATGAGCGAAAAACGACTTGTCATGAAAACATGTCCTGTAACAGGGATCAGGGAAACACCGGATCGGTCATGAAAAGATATTGGGAATTGTCCATGCAGCAGGGATCGTTGCGGTCAAACAGCGGATTCCATGCCGAACGGTCGGCCGGGTCGAAGCAGGTGCGCAGGCAGTGCTTGTTGCACCCTTCCGGGGCCTGCGTGTTTTTTGGGGTGCAGCCTGCCATTTCCGCATCGGCGCAACGCGCTTCCGCATCCAGCCCCAGCTTCTTGCGCATGGTGAGGCACAATCTTATGGATTTCTGGGAATCCGGAAGGGAGAGGACGGCATATCCCCGTCGCACTTCCCATGCTTCCCCGCTTTCATCCACAGGAACCTCAAGAAGATAGTTCTTTGAAAGGAGGTCCGTAAGCCCCGCAGGCACAACCCGCTCCTGGTTGGCATAAAGGGCGGCGGAGCTCACAATCTGGTCACCCGCAGCCAAAACGCGCATGGCCGAAGCTTCCTCTTGGTATTTGTTGTAGGCGCTGCCACCATAAAAGACGGCAATGACAGACACGGTGGCAACCAGCGCCACAGCGATGACCGTCAGGATCAGGTTGGCCATGGCCAGCTCCCCCTTCTGCTTGTCAAGAACCTTCCCTGCAACCTATAAAGCGACTTCCCTACCCCGTCAACTCATCTTGCGGAGAAGGCTGCATGGCTTGTGCCAAGTGAAAAATATCCAGCAAGGTCTTCCTGCCATGCACAAACAACCAAGGGTTGACCTGCGCATCATCGCCACTTCCCCATTTTCGCCTTTTCAGGGCGATGGCGCCAGGAACAGCTTTCGTCCCCTGTCAAAATGTGCAACCAGCTGCTGGCTGGCGCGGTGGAGTTTTTCATCCTCCCGCAGAATGGCCGTTGCCTGGGTATCATCCCCAAACGTCATCATCATGACGGAGAGCTTCAACACCCGGCGCTTGAATTGCCACGCCCCATACGAAGGACGAACTTGCGCAAAAACAGCCTCGGAAAAAGCAAGGCGCTGTTCTTCGTCCAGTGTCCTGACATGCGGCAGGACTTTTTCAATCAGGTCCGCCGCCTTTTCAAGCTCCGTTCCATGATTGTAAAGGGAAGCTTCCGCCTCGGCCATAACATTGCCGCCAAACATCCCCTGCGCCACGGAATTGTAACAAGACACTGTCCGGATTTTGGCAACAATGCGCGCCACATCTGCATTTCCGGACACGAAGGCCCTGTCAACCGCCGCAAAAACGTCAGCCCGCAATTCAGAAGCCGCCCTGCGATAATCATCGCCCTGCCTTTCCGGATCCAGCACGACATCACGTTCCGTGCCATGTCCCAAGGTTTCATGGGCCAGGGAAAATGTATTCAATTCCAGCTCGGACACAGGAAACGGGGAAACAAGTTTTGCCCCCCAGGTTTTCAGGAACTGGTTGAACATGTCCCTTTCATCACCCCCCGGATGATTGGGAAGCACAATGCGAAACCAATCCTGGGAAGCATCAGGAATGCGGGCGCATTGCCCCAGCGTATGGCAGGTGGCCTGACGCTGGATATCAGGCGCAACAATTTCTGCACTTTCCGCATCCAGGCCAACGATTTCTTCCAGCTGTTTCCGGATATAATCTGTTGATTTCCCGGCCCTGAACCGGTCGAAAACAACAACAGGCCGCCCCAGCTTCCTGATTTTTCTTTGGTATTCATCAACAATCCGGGCATGATCTTCCGGCGATTCCGCAAGCGCGGAAGATGTCAGCATCCCCAGCAGAAGGGTGATGGCTGCGAGCTTCCTCATTTTGGCGCAGGCTCCGGAAACAGGTGCGGCTTGCGGATGAGTGTCCGTATCCTGTGGTCACTTCCCATTACGTAATGATATTGACGGGCCGCGTCAGCCACCCGCAGGAGTTTCATGGCCGGATTGCAGAGTTCAGGTGCATCACGCTCAAGCCTTCTGGTCTGCGGCCCCACCCGATGGCTGCCATCCTGATTCATGCCATCAAGGAACATGCGGGCAGCCGCATCCAGCACTTTCGCCCTTTGCAGAAACTGTCCGCGGGTAAAGCGTTCCTTTGCGGCTTCCTCATCCACCAGGGCATCCAGCGCATCATCATCCATGCGGAAAAAGGCGGCGGCGCGCGCGGGATCCTCCAGCCGCACCTCCAGCCGGTCGACCACCGAATCCAGCGCGCCGCCGTTGTTGTAGATATTGTCCATGCGTACATAACCAGCCTTGCCATTCTGGATATGCCGCAGCGCCCGGTTGAGCGCTCCCAGCGAGCGCAAGCCCGCCCATGCCCGCGCCGCAATGGTGGAATGATGTTCCTTTACCAGCCGGACAACCTGCGAAATATCGGCCCGCAACTCTGACAGCGCCTGCGGCATGAGGTATCCGGACATCTTGGATTCATATATCTTCTCCGGATCAAGGGCGTGGCCAAACGCCTCATGATCAAGAACGGAATGCTCCATTCCTTCATCGGAAAGGGGCAAATCCGTTGCCACAACAAACCCTGGCAAATCCTGATTGCAAACGATCTGTACCGTTTCCTCGACAAAGGTCCCCGGAGGGAAAGGAACGGCAAAGAAAATCTTTTCCTCCTCCATACCAAACAAAAGTGATGACAGGGTAGGAATATCAAACGGAATGCAGCACGCCCCCTCGGTTTCCGGCACCTGTATTTTCAGCCTGGATGCCAAAATTTCCGCCATATCGTCCTTCGCAAGCGGGAAAAGGCCGCGCTCATCAAAAAAGCGCTTGAGGCGCGCCCGCAGCTTTTTCTCGTCTGGAAGGGTTTCCTCGCGGTCAATGACCAACACGTTATGTCCCTTGACGTTATGCAGGAGACGTCGATTAAAAGCCTCCACCACCTTTCCCTGCTGGGTTTTCGGGCGGAGGGGCGGCAGTTTCCTGGGAACGGAATCCCAGGTAAACCTGGCGGCTGTCATGAGACAGTGAAGGAAAACGCTTCCCACGGAAACTTTCAAGGCAAATACAAAAAGTTCCTGGAAACGATGCCACATTCCAACCTTGTCGGGAGGATTTCCGTCACCCGGTTTCCCCGTGCTTCCCTTGGCAAAAAACGCGCGCAGACGCTCAAGCACCACACAACCTCCATCCTTTTACAGATGCATGCAGCATAAAACCTCCCTTGAAATGCGCAAGCAAAAAAGGAACAGCCCCCCATTTTCAGCTTTATCCACTTCACTTGATTGAAAATAAAGCATCTTTCCTTCCGTGATTGCAAATCACTGGAAAAGCCTTATGATGACCAACGATGCCTGCCAAAAATCTGGCGGGCGCAAATTGTCAATATCCAAGGACAAGGCAGGACACGCACATGAGTGACACCAGCGGCATGATCACAGTTGACGGCAACGAAGCGGTTGCCTCTTCCGCCTACCGGATGAACGAGCTTTCCATCATCTATCCCATCACCCCCTCTTCCTCCATGGGCGAACACGCCGACGATTGGTCGTCCAAAGGTCGCAAAAACCTCTGGGGCGTGGTTCCCGGCGTTGTGGAAATGCAGTCTGAAGCTGGCGCAGCTGGTGCCGTACATGGCGCCCTGACCTCCGGGGCCATCACCACCACCTATACCGCATCACAGGGTCTCCTCCTGATGATTCCCAACATGTTCAAGATCGCGGGCGAACTCACCCCCTTAGTGATGCATGTCTCGGCGCGGGCCATTGCCACGCATGCCCTGTCCATCTTCGGCGACCATTCCGATGTCATGTCCTGCAGACAGACCGGCTTTGCCATGCTCTGCTCCGGCTCCCCGCAGGAAGGCCATGACTTTGCCGCCATTGCGCAAGGTACCACCTTCAAGTCACGCATCCCGTTCATGCATTTCTTTGACGGTTTCCGCACCAGCCATGAAATCAACAAGATTGCGCCCCTGTCCGATGACCAGCTCCGCGCCATGATCGATGCGGAAGACATCAATGCCTTCCGCGCCCGCGCCCTGACACCGGAAGCGCCATCCATTCGTGGCACGGCGCAGAACCCCGACGTCTTTTTCCAGGCCCGAGAAGCCTGCAACAGCTTCTATGATGCCTGCCCCGGCATCCTCCAGCAGATGATGGACCGTTTTGCAACGCTCACGGGCCGCGCCTACCACTTGGTGGATTATGTGGGCCATCCGGAAGCTGAACGCGTCATGGTCATCATGGGATCCGGCGCGGAAATCGCCCACGAGACGGTGGAATTCCTTGCGGCCAAGGGAGAAAAGGTGGGCGTGGCCAAAATCCGCCTCTACCGCCCCTTCCCGGCCGGGGAACTGCTGGCCGCCCTTCCGGCCTCCGCCAAGTCCATTGCCGTGATGGATCGCACGAAGGAACCGGGCGCCACTGGCGAACCCATGTATCTGGATGTCGTCTCCGCCTTTGCCGAACGCGGCGGAACCATGCCCACCATCATCGGCGGACGCTATGGTCTTTCCTCCAAGGAATTCACGCCCGCCATGGTCAAGGCCGTGTTTGATGAAATGGCCTCGGCAACCCCGAAGCGCCACTTCACCGTGGGCATCAACGATGACGTCACCCACCTGTCCCTTCCTGTGGATGCCAGCTTTGACATCGAACCGGACAATGTGGTGCGGGCCGTATTCTACGGCCTTGGCTCGGACGGTACCGTCGGCGCCAACAAAAACTCGATCAAGATCATTGCCGAAGAAGGCGATTCGTTTGGCCAGGCCTATTTTGTCTATGATTCCAAAAAATCGGGCGCCATCACCACCTCGCACCTGCGCTTCAGCACCCATCCCATCCGTTCAAGCTACCTCATCCACAGCGCGCAGTTCGTCGCCTGCCACCAGTTCCCCATGCTGGAACAGATCGATGTTCTGGGTATTGCGGCACCGGGTGCCACCTTCCTGCTCAATGCCCCCTTCCCCACAGAAGACGTCTGGGGACATCTCCCCCGCGAAGTGCAGGATGCCATCATTGCCAAGAAGCTCAAGGTTTACGTGATTGATGCCACCAACGTGGCCCAGGCCAACGGCATGGGACGCCGCATCAACACCATCATGCAGACCTGTTTCTTTGCCCTGGCGGGCATCATGCCGCGCGATGTGGCCATTGAAAAGATCAAGAAATCCATTGAAAAAACCTATGGCCGCAAGTCTCATGAAATCGTGGAGAAAAATTTCAAGGCCGTGGATGACACCCTTATCCACCTGCATGAACTTTCCATCCCGCAGGAAGCCAGCTCCACCCATGGCCGCCGCAAGCCTGTGCCCGACACGGCACCGGAATTCATCCGCAAGGTTACCGGGGAAATCATTGCCGGACGCGGAGAAACCCTTCCGGTCAGCGCCTTCCCGGTGGATGGCACCTGGCCATCCGGCACCTCACGCTATGAAAAACGCAACCTTGCCCTTTCCATTCCCCTCTGGGATCCGGAACTCTGCATCCAGTGCGGCCGCTGCGCAATGGTGTGCCCGCACGGTTGCCTGCGCACCAAGGTGGCGGATGCCGAAACCGTGGCCAAGGCCCCGGAAGGTTTCCGTTCAGCCGACTTCAAGGGCAAGGAATTTGGCGAAAACCAGAAGTTCATTGTCCAGATTTCCCCGGAAGATTGCACGGGATGCACCCTCTGCACCGATGCCTGCCCGGCCAAGGACAAGACAAATCCAAGCCGCAGGGCCATCAACATGGAAGAACAGCTTCCGGTGCTGGAACGCGAGAAGGCCAACTGGGCTTTCTTTGAATCCCTGCCATCCGTCCCGCGTGACAAGGTTGCGCTAACCCCCAACCGCATCATGCTGCTGGAACCGCTGTTTGAATTCTCCGGTGCCTGCGCTGGCTGTGGTGAAACATCTTACATCAAGCTCATGACGCAGATGTTCGGTGATCGCGCCATGGTTGCCAATGCCACTGGTTGCTCCTCCATCTATGGTGGCAACCTGCCCACAACCCCCTATTGCATGAATGCGGAGGGGCATGGTCCCGCCTGGGCCAATTCCCTGTTTGAGGACAATGCCGAGTTCGGGCTTGGCATGCGTGCCGCCTGCGACAGCAACACCATGTTTGCGCAGGCACTTGTCCGCACCCTCTCCGAAAAGATCGGTTCCGATCTGGCGACGGCCCTTGTGGAAGCCGTCCAGCTTGATGAAGCCGGGATTGCGGCCCAACGGCAGCGAATCAAGACCCTCAAGGCGCGCCTGGCCGGAATGGGTGACCTCCCCGAGGCCAAGACCCTTCTCTCCATTGCCGACAGCCTTGTGCGCAAGAGCGTATGGATTGTGGGAGGAGATGGCTGGGCCTATGACATTGGCTACGGCGGCCTTGACCATGTCCTGAGCTCTGGCCGTGATGTCAACATCCTTGTGCTGGATACCGAAGTGTATTCCAACACCGGCGGCCAGCAATCCAAGGCAACCCCCATTGGCGCTTCGGCCAAGTTTGCCGTTGCCGGTCGGCAAGCCCCCAAAAAGGACCTGGGCATGGAAGCCATGTCCTATGGCAATGTTTATGTGGCCCAGATCGCCATTGGCGCAAAAGGACCACAGACCATCAAGGCCTTCCAGGAAGCCGAATCCTTTCCCGGCCCATCGCTCATCATTGCCTACAGCCACTGCATCGCGCATGGATATGACCTTTCCAAAGGCCTTACCCAGCAGCAGTTGGCCGTAGATTCCGGCCACTGGCCCCTCTACCGCTATGATCCGCGACGGTTTGAACAAGGCTTGCCTCCCCTCCAGCTGGATTCCAGCGAACCGAAGATTCCGCTGGTGGACTACATGCGCAACGAAACCCGCTTCCGCATGGTGGAAAACCAGAACCCGGAACACTTCAAGGTTCTGGTGGAATCCGCCGAAAAATTTGCACGGTTGCGTTACAGCCGTTACAAATTCCTGGCAGGCTTCACCGATCCTGCTTCAACAAAAACAGAAAACACGTGAGGTTCGGGTCCATGAAAACCAGTGTCACCTATCTTGGCCTTCCCCTTTCCTCTCCCCTGATTGCCGGAGCTTCTCCGCTGGGTCAGGAACTGGATACGCTCAAGCGCCTGGAAGATTCGGGAGCGGCCGCCGTTGTCCTCCCTTCCCTGTTTGAAGAAGAAATCAAGCAGCGGCAGAGGGAAACCATCACCTCGCTTGATGAGGCTCCGGCCTTCGAGGAATCCCAGAGCTTCTTCACCGAACCTCCCATGCTCAGCTATGGCCCGGACGCCTACCTTGAACATGTCCGCAAGGTCAAGGAAGCCCTTGGCATCCCTGTCATCGCCTCGCTCAACGGTACATCCAACGACAGCTGGGTGAATTATGCCCGCCAGATTGAGGAAGCCGGGGCCGATGCCCTGGAACTCAACCTTAATATCTTTGCGGCAAATCCGCATGAAACCAGCACAAGCATTGAGCAGCGTCTCATTTCCATCATACGTCACATCCGGTCTGGCTGCGGACTTCCGCTTGCCGTCAAGATTTCCCCGCAATTCACCGCCCTTGCCAACCTGGCTTCGCAGATGGAAGCCGTAGGCGCCCGTGGCCTTGTCATGTTCAACCGCTTTTTCCAGCCGGAAATCGATATTGAAAATCTTTCCATCCAACGCAAGCTGAAACTGTCCACCTCAGCCGAGCTTCCCCCGCGCCTGGCCTGGCTTTCTGTCATGTCCGGCACGGGAACCGGTCTTTCGCTTTCGGTTTCTGGCGGTGTGCATACGGGCGAGGATGTCATCCGCAGCATCATGAGCGGCGCGGATACCGTGCAACTGGTGTCTGCCCTCATCAAGAAGGGGCCGGAATACATAGGCTTCCTCAAGGCTGGCTTGACCCGCTGGATGGAAGAACATGAATATGCTTCCATTGATGCCATGCGCGGCAGCATGAACCTGGCACGTTGCCCGGATCCATCTGCCTATCTGCGTGTAAATTACATGAACATGCTGCACAGCTGGAAATATGATCCATCTGCGCAGGACGCAGAAGCCTGAACAACAATCCCAGGTAGCAGACATGATCGAACTCAATCTGGCCTTTGGCCTGCGTTTCAATGACCTTTATGAACGCGCAGGACTTGAGCTTCTTGATACAACTTTTCTTTCTGCCCTTCCCGCGCCGCTTGCCGAACGGCTGAAACAGGCGAGATCCGCACCAGAAACCCTGGCAGCGAAGGAAGAAAGCCAGCTCATCCTTGACCTTGCGGGCGAGATGGATGCCTTCATTGCCACGCTTTTCGGCATCACCGAAGACGTTCGGGAACTCCAGAAAGCCCACTCCGATCTTGCGCCCTTGTGGGAATGCCGCAAGCATTTCATCCTGCGCAGGGCCACACGTGCCATCGAGCCCCATGATGCGGCCGAACTTGATGGGGGTGCCCTTCAGGAAAAACTGACTGAAGCTTTTGGGGAGGATTTTTCCGAGATCGCCTATGCCCGTCATGTCATGGCCTGGCTGGAAAATGAAGCAGGTCATACCGATGAAATCGACCTTGCCATCCGCTATGCGGCATGGGCCATTTACACCCATGAAGGACACAAACTGCACAAGTATGGCGTCCTTTTCCAATACCAGAAGAAACTGGATTTTGCCGATCTGGTGGATTGCATTGAAACCCGCGAAAACGGCATTTCTGTCAAAAGAAGCCCGGAAAGCCAGAGAATTGAACGCAACGGCTTCGCGCTTCTGGACCACGGCTCCAGCCTCGCCAACGCCCTTGGCGAAACCAAATACTGCTTGCTGTGCTGGCAGAATGGCCGGGATTCCTGTTCACATGGCTTCCCGGATCCCAAAACGGGCGCGCTCGCCCAAAACACTTTTGGCACCTTGCTTGAAGGATGCCCGCTGGGCCAGAAAATTTCAGAAATGAATGAAGCCAAATCCCGGGGCATGGCCATCGGCGCGCTTGGCATCATCTGCATTGACAACCCCATGCCCACAGGCACGGGCCACCGCATCTGCAATGCCTGCATGAAGGCCTGCATTTTCCAGAAGGTGGAGCCGGTCAACATTCCCACCATTGAAACACGCACACTGAACGATGTCCTGTCCCTGCCATGGGGATTTGAAATCCATTCCCTGCTCACCCGATGGAACCCGCTCAACATCCGCAGGCCCCTTCCAAAACCGGACAGCGGCTACAAGGTTCTTGTCGTTGGCCAAGGCCCGGCTGGTTATACCCTTGCCCACCACCTTCTCAATGAAGGCCATGCCGTAGCCGCTGTGGATGGCTTCAAGATTGAACCTCTGGATGCAGATGTGTGTGGCCGCAGGGAAGATGGCAGGCGCGTTCCCTTTTCGCCCATCGCCCATGTTGAAGACATTCGCGTTCCCATGGAAAACCGCATTCCAGAAGGGTTCGGCGGAGCATCCGAATATGGCATCACGGCCCGCTGGGACAAGAACAACCTCAAAATCACACGGCTCATTCTTGAACGCCGCAAGAATTTCGCCCTTTTCGGCGGCGTTTGCTTTGGCAGCACCCTGACCTTTGAGGATGCGCTGGACATGGGGTTTGACCACATTGCCCTGGCAACAGGCGCAGGGCGTCCCACCCTCCTGTCCATCAAGAACATCATGGCCCGCGGCGTCCGTCAGGCATCCGATTTCCTCATGAGCCTCCAGCTCTCCGGCGCAGCCTTGCCGGGCAGCTTGACCAACCTGGAAATCCGCATGCCCATTGCCGTCATTGGTGGCGGGCTTACAGCCATTGATTCCGCAACCGAATCCCTTGCCTATTACCCTTTGCAGGTGGAACGCTTCCTTTCGCGTTACGAAACCCTTGTCGCAAAAAATGGCAAGGAAGCCGTAGAAACTCCATGGAGCGCGGAAGAGCGGGAAACGGCAGAAGAATTCCTCACCCATGCCCGCGCCATCCGCATGGAAAAAGCCGCAGCAGACAAGGAAAACCGTTCGCCCCGCATCCTGGACCTGCTGGATTCGTGGGGCGGCTCAACCATTGTCTATCGCAAGGACATGCGCCAGGCACCAAGCTATACCCTGAACCATGCGGAAATTGAAAAGGCAATGGAAGAAGGCGTGCGATTCATGGATGAAGCAACTCCTGTCGCCATCAAGACCGACAGGCACGGCCATGCGGAAGCCCTTCAGGTGACAAGGGGGCCCTCGCGCAGCGCCCTGAGCATTCCGGCCAGAACGATACTGGTTGCGGCCGGCACCCGCCCCAACACCCTTCTGGCTGAAGAATCTTCGGGTATCCTCACCATGGATGGCCGGAATTTTGCCGCCATCAATGAAAATGGCGATCCCATCACTCCGGAACATGAATGCAAGGCTGGGGACGCTCCCGTTCTGGCAGCCAAAACAGCAGATGGGCGTTTCATCTCCTTCCATGGCGATGCGCATCCAACCTTTGCAGGCAGCGTTTCCCGTGCCATGGCCAGCGCCAAGCGCGGCTATCCCGTCATCTCCCGTGTCCTTTCCAAAACGCCAGCCACCCCCAAAACGGCTTCCGAACTTTTTGGTAAACTGGATGCCGGTTTACGACCAACGGTTGCAAGCATCCGGAAACTGGGCCCGGACATGATGGAACTGGTCATCAAGGCTCCCATGGCAGCGGCCCATTTCCAGCCAGGACAGTTTTTCCGTCTGCAAAACCATGTCGTTCATGCCCAAACCATCCGGGACACCTTCATGACCATGGAAGGCTTGGCCATGGCAGGCGCATGGGTCGACAGGGAACAGGGACTTGTTTCCCTCCTTGTGCGCAAACATGGCGCCTCAAGCCATCTATGCGCCCTCCTCAAGGAAGGTGAACCTGTCGTACTCATGGGGCCTCTTGGCAAGCCTCTTGATATTCCAGAAAACACAACGGCCTGTCTCATTAGCGAAGGGGCTTCCTGCGGATGCCTGTCCGGAATTGCGGAAACCATCCGGGAGAAGGGAGGCCGCGTCCTTTTCCTGGCCTCTGGCCTTGACACGCTGCCGGATTCCCTGAAAGACCACATCAAGAAATCGGCCAACACCTTCATCTCCGTTCCTGCCGGAAAGGACATGGTGTCGGCCCTTCTGGCCCATGCCGAAGGTAACGCCACGCCCGAGGGTATCCCGCTCAAGGATTGCGACCGGATTTTTGCCATGGGCTCCGCCCGCATGATGGCGGAAATTGCACAAGCCCGCAAAACGGTTCTGTCTGCCCATATCAAACCCGACCATATTGGGCTTGCCGCAATCAACGCCCCCATGCAGTGCATGATGAAGGAAATCTGCGCCCAGTGCCTGCAAACCGTCCACGACCCCAAAACCGGGGAAGAACACATTATCTACGCCTGCAAAAACCAGAACCAGGCCATGGATGAAATGGACTGGGGCGTCCTGCAGGATCGCCTTGGCCAAAACAGCCTTTCCGAAAAACTCACCGCGCAGTGGATTGACCTCTGCCTCAAGGACCTGACATGAAAACAATTGCCCGCATTCTCGCGCCCCTTGCCCGCATCCCCGCCGGCATCACCCTTCTGGGCGCCATTGGCATCATCGCAACCTTCACGCCATGGGGCCTTGCTGCCAATGCTGTCCGCTGGCTGGCTTTTTCCATCTTTTTTGCCGGATGCGCCTTTGAAATCGGCCGCAGGTTCAAACCAGGCTGTGTCCTGAAATTTGATGCGGTGGACTTTTCCGCCATTGCCTTTGTGGCTTACGCCATCCTGAGCATTGCCTGGTCTGCAGATATTTCCCAAGGACTGATTTCCGGCATCAGGCTTCTGGCGCTCCTCATGGTTTTCCTGCATATCCGCAGCCATGCGGCGGATTTTGCCATGAAGGCCGTCGCGCCCATTGCCATTCTCGGCAGTCTCATCACGCTGGGATTCACCATTGCCTTCCCGGATTCCTTCGGTGGATTTTTTCAGGAAAATTTCTCAACCGAAGCCTATCTTGCCCTGCTTCCCTATCTTTTCATGTTCACCGCCTTTGCGGGCAGCATGGCTTTCCGCAAGGAAACCCGCAGCATCGCTGCCATCCTGGCAACCCTGATGGGGGCACTCCCCCTTGCAGGCATCCTCATCTACCTGCTCGCCTTCAACGCCAGCAAAATTGAGCTGTTCATCCTGCCGGCCCTTGTCTTTTATGCCTTCCTGCGGTTTGACATTTTCAAGCTTGGCCGCAAACGTTTTGCCGCAGGCGGTATCCTTGTCGTTGCCGCATTTGCTGCGGGCGGCATGCTGATGCCCCACATTCTGGCAACCCCTTCCATCAATGTTCGAGTCCCCCTTTGGGTCAACAGCTTCTTTATGTGGATGGATGCCCCCATCCTTGGCCATGGCCTTGGATCTTTCCGCGCCACCTACCCCCTGTTTGGGGAAAGTTTCGCGCAGCTTGTCGGCCTTGGCTTTGAAAGCCAGACCCGGGGCGGAATCATTGGCGACATGGCCCACAATGAAGGCCTTCACCTGATGGCAGAAATGGGCATTGCCGGCCTCAGCCTTGCTATCGCTTTTGTGGCTGCGGCATTCCTTCACCTGCGCACCCGCAAAGAACCCCTGAGCCTGATGCAGGAAGCGGCTGCCATGTCTCTGCTGGCCATTCTCGGCATTGCCGCCATAGAATTTCCCTTCCATGTCCCGACAACCGCTTTCATTGCCACCATCTCCCTCTCCATCCTTCTGGCTGGAGAGGACAGGATCATGGCCAGCCTGCCCCTGCCCGACGCCTATCCGCGTTTCATGGCCCGCCTGCTTCTTGCCGTTTTCTCCATTGGCCTGATAGGCATGTCCTGCCTGGATCTGCGCGCCAGCATTCACTTCAACCAGACCAAGATCCTCATGGGCAGGGGATATGGCGAGGAAGCCTTCCGGGAACTGGATGCTGCCCGGCGCATCTGGCCGCTGGATTCCAAGCTGCGCTCCCTGCTTTTCCCAACCCTCATGCGTTGGCAGCGCCTGTCAGGACTTCGCTACGGGACGGATATTCCGCTTGAATTTTACCCGGAAAACGTGGCAAAAATCCATGAAATCAGCTTTCAGGCCACCCCCCATGACAATGGCATCCTCAATGATTGGATGCGTTACCTCATCATGTCGATGGTGTTTGAAAACACACCTGAAAAAACCCGGGAAATTGAAGAAGGCCTCAAGACCCTGAAAAACCGGGCAAAACTGGATCCTGACACATGGGTGACGGAAGGGTTTTATGCGCTTGAAACCAAGGACATTCCGCGCGGCCTTGCTGCCGTGGAAAAAGGCCGGGCCCTTGCGGAGGCAGGAGACCTGCTGGATGCAACCGCACGGGAAACCATCCTCAAGCAGTTCCGGTGGATGGAAGACAGCCTGTCCATAGGACAAGCCGTTCCGGCCAACATCTGGAAAGACCGCAACAACCCGGCCAACAATCCAAAATAGGAAAAATGCGCACCATGCATTGATGATACCTCCCGCGCCTACGGGAACCGACCACATGGGGCACAGAAAACAACCCGCGTCTTTATTTTTCCTGCCCCTTGCGGCCACGGAGCAATGCCTGCTCCCCAACATTTCCGTCATGATGCGGGATTAGGGCTGAAGCCGTCAGGCTGGATGGTGAACCTGACGCAAGGGCATGCTCCAGCGCTGGTTTTTCTTTCTCCATCCCGTCGAGGAACTCCTTGACCAGTCCAGACAGGGAGGAATCTGCCTGAAGGGCGCCATCCACAGCTTTCACAAAAACATCGCGTGCCCGTTCCGTCTGAAACAGGCTGATTCCCGAGGGAAACCGCCCAACAACCTCTATGTTTTTCCCTGACATTTCCACAAAACCAGGATTTTTGATGTCCAGCAGGGCATGGTCACGCAGAACCTCGCGCCGGATTTTTCCTTGAAAGCTCCAGCCATCCCTGAAACGGGCAAGAGCTCCGGAAACACAGGCCCGGCTTCCCGAAAAACCTTCAAGACAGGCTTCCTGCACGCCCTCACGCCACGCTTTTACGCCATGGCTGCGCACAGGGGCGCTCACCATCAACACCCCTAGCTGGGCACCGAGCGGCGAATGACGCAAGAGCTTGATCCCGGCAAGCCGTCCCTTCTCAGCCAATTCAAGGCCAACAGCCAGAGCCGCCATCCCGGATGACGAAGCCAGCGCCAGCGCCTGAGCCATGGAATCTTGCAGTGCAAACCCGGTCCAGGTTGTTCGGGCAGGCCACGCTCCCATAATCTTGCGCAGGCCATCCGCCTTTTCTTGTGACAACCCTGCATGTTCCGGATGTTTGCGATCCAGCGCATCTACAAGCGGGCAGGCCCCCGGCTGCTCCAGCGCCAGTGCCAACTGGCCCTTTTGCGCAATTTCCAGTGCAAGGGCCACAGGCGCCACCCCGCGCAAGGGCAGGCACAGATGCCTTTTTTGCAAATGGTAATGAACGTCTCCATGGACGCACCGATCCCCCTTGAGGGAAATGCGGGCTTTTTCCAGGGCTTCCAGCAGGGATTCACCGGTCTGCGTTTCCGCAAGAACCAGCAGGGCAACATCAAGGCTGCCGCCGTCAGCGTATTCCTTCCGACGCCCCCGAAGGGTCATTTCACGCATGCAATGGCCAAGGTCCATGGGTCATTCTCCGCGTAAAAACACGATATCCATTCGAATGTAACAGCTTTGCTTGTCTCAGGCAACCAGGGCTGCTATACAGCCCCATCCCTCTCCTGGAGACATGCCCATGACGCGTCGCAGAAAAGTTCTTGAAGGCCGCACCAAAACCCTTTTTGATGGTCCGGAACCAGGAACCCTCATTCAGTATTTCAAGGATGACACCACATCCACCTGTGCCGGAAAACATGCGGTTTTTGCTGGCAAGGGCGTATTGTGCAACACCATTTCCGCCATTCTCATGTCACGCCTGTCCGTTATGGGAATAGACACCCATTTCATCCGCCGCCTCAACATGCGCGAACAAATCATTACCCAGGCTGAACCCATTCCGCTGGAAATCGTGATCCGCAATTTTGCATCCGGCAATTTTGCCAAACGGTTTGGTTTCGAGGAAGGCATCCTCCTTCCCCGCTCCATCATTGAATATCGCTGGAAAAACCCCGAACGGAACTACCCTCTTGTTTCAGAAGAACACATCACGGGGTTTGGCTGGGCCACGGTTGAGGACATGGATGACATCATGTCGCTGGCCATCCGCATCAACGATTATCTCTCGGGCCTTTTTCTTGGCCTTGGCATAAGGCTTGTTGACATGCGGCTCCAGTTTGGCCGCATCTGGGAAGATGACTACATGAAAATTGTCCTCATCGATGAAATCAGCCCGGACAACTGCCGTCTGGTGGACCTCGCCTCAGGCAAACACCTCGACAGGGATCTGTTCTGCATGGAATCCGGCAGCGTCATGGAGGGATACCAGGACATCGCCCATAGATTGAGCATTCTTCCCGTAGAAATTCCCGTCGAGATATAACCAGCATGGAAAATACGGTTTACCTTGGCAACAACCTGCCCATTCTGGAATCCCTCCCGGATGAAACGTTTTCCCTCATCTACATTGATCCACCCTTCAACACCGGACACGCCCAAACCCGCACGCAGATGAAAAACATCCGCGATGAAGAAGGCGACCGTGTTGGCTTCAAGGGACAGACATACAAGACCATTGAACTTGGAACCCAATCCTATACCGACAGTTTTGATGATTTCACGGGATTCCTGAAGCCCCGGCTGGAACAGGCGTACCGCCTGCTGGCGAACAATGGATCACTCTTCTTCCACATTGATTGCCGGGAATCGCATTACTGCAAAATCCTGCTTGACCAGATTTTTGGCCGTTCATCCTTCATGAATGAAATCATCTGGGCCTACGACTATGGCGCCCGGTCAAAATCCAGATGGCCAGCCAAGCATGACACCATTTTCTGGTATGCCAAAAACCCGAATGACTACATTTTCAATTTTGATGCCATGGACCGTATCCCCTACATGGCACCCGGACTTGTTGGCCCCGAAAAAGCGGCAAGAGGCAAAACCCCCACCGATGTCTGGTGGCACACCATTGTTTCGCCCACAGGCAAGGAAAAAACCGGCTATCCCACGCAAAAACCGCTAGGCATCTTGCGGCGCATCCTCAAGGTCCATTCAAACCCGGGAGATCATGTGCTCGATTTTTTTGCGGGCAGCGGCACCACAGGTGTTGCGGCGGCAGAACTGGGACGGCATTTTGTCCTGATGGATGAAAATCCTGAGGCCCTTGCCGTCATGAAACGACGTTTTGCCGGGACTCCCGTTCTTTTTCCTTGAGCCTCTAACTTTCAAACTGTTCCTTGAGGACCCGCTCGGTAAGATGGGTTTCCGGATCAAACCAGAGACGGATGGAAATCAGGGCGTCTTCCGCAACCTCCAGCCGCACAACATCCCGCACCTCAAGAAAATCCGCCGATGCGCTGACCGGCCGATGAACATGCTTCAATGTTTCAAACACCACTTTCGATGTCCGCGGCAATAGCGCTCCACGCCAATGTCGCGGACGGAAGGCACAAATGGGCGTAAGTGCCAAAAGCCCTGCTTCCAGCGGAATGATGGGGCCGTGTGCGGAAAAATTATAGGCCGTACTCCCCGCAGGGGTTGCAACAAGAACCCCGTCCCCCGCCATTTCCGCAATCCGCAGGACACCATCCACAGAAATGCTGATTTTGGCCGTTTGCATGGTTTGCCGACCCAATGCCACCTCATTGATGGCATAAGCAACTGTTTCTTTTCCATCCTTGTCCAGCGCCACCATGCGCAAGGGATGCAGGATCACCTCCTGCGCCCGGGAAAGACGTTCCAGCAGGCCCTCAGAGGTGCAATCATTCATGAGGAAACCAAGGGATCCCCGATTCATGCCGAAAAACGGTTTCCCCAGACCCATATGGGCATGCATGGCCTGGAGCATGAATCCATCCCCACCCACTGCCACGATAATATCGGCATCCTCAGGCGCATGTTGCCCATACATGGACACCAGACGGGCAAGGGAGCGTCTTGCAACAGGGACACGGGATGCCAGGAAGGCGGCCTTCATGCCTTAGAGCCTCTGGCGGTAAAACTCATACACCCGCAGATATACATCCTGCCAATTATGAATGTAGTGATCCCGGTTTTGGATGAACTCCTGTCGATAGGCGATCTGCGCCGGAATGGACAAAAGACCGATGGCCGCCGAAGGCAATAGCGCCAGGAACATGACCATGAAAATGAAGAAACCCACGATATTCTTCGCGGTGTAACGCCGGCGGGTCTTGTCGGAAATCAGGCGGGAGATTTCCTTGCTGGTGCCGTAATAATCTTCACTCGACTGTGGAAATTCATGATTGTCCTGCATTTTTCCCTCCCGGAGATGGACAAGGTTTTCCTCTTCTTCATAACACATCCAGGAAAAAAACAACAGGGGGCAGAATGCGCCTCACAACAGGGGAAAACACGATACAGACCAAAACTGGGGAAGGAAAAAGATTTCCCCCAAACTGAGTACATGATGCAAACCATCCCCGGTTTTTCTTGCATTCAGAAAAGCAGGCGCTATAGTGCCCTTCATCGTTTCCATATGTGAGGTTTGCCATGTTCATTTCAACAGCTTTCGCACAAAGCGCTGAAACTGCCGCCACCAGCGGCAATCTTTTCATGTCGCTCATGCCCCTTCTGGTCATCATTGTCATTTTCTATTTTCTGGTTTTCGTACCCCAGAAGAAGCAAGCTCACGAACGTCTTTCCATGCTCAAGAACCTGCGGCGCGGCGATCGCGTCATCACCTCTGGCGGCATCTTTGGCACCATTCACCGCCTGCCTTCCGACGAGGAAGCCGTTCTGGAAATTTCCGAAGGCGTTCATGTCCGCGTCCTGCGCGCGCATCTGTCCACCGTCCGGCTCAAGGCTGGCGCTGCAGATGAAACACCTGCAAACACCACCCCGGAAGACACCGTAGTGACGCCCAAGGAGTAAGAACCATGAAGCAATATCCGAAATGGAAAATCATTCTTGTCCTGTGCGTTTGCGCATGGGGCGTCATTTATACCCTGCCCAATTTTTTCCCGGCAGAAACGGTTGCCAATTTTGCCCAAGCCCACAAGCTTCCCTCCTGGATGCCCTTGTACCGCACCAACCTGGGGCTTGACCTGCAGGGCGGATCCCATCTCCTTTTGCAGGTGGACGTCAAGGCTGCCGTCAATGAAAGCCTTTCCAGCCTTCTTGATGGCGAATCAGGTATTCGCAAGCAACTGGAAAAAGAAGGCGTTGATGCCACGGACATCACGGTTGAGGATGGCAGCATCAAGCTTCATGTCGCCGATTTCGAAAGCCGCGAAAAGGCAGCCCGAATCATTTCCGACAGCGATAACGGGATTGTCACCGAAACAAATTCTGACGGCCGTCTGACCGCGACTTACAACGACCCCGCGATGAACCAGCTGCGTACCCGCTGGATGGAACAGTCCATCAGCATCGTGGAACGGCGCGTCAATGAAACCGGTACCCGTGAACCCCTCATCCAGCAGCAGGGTGCAGACCGCATTGTGGTTCAGGTTCCCGGCCTTGACAATCCGGAACGCCTCAAGGCCCTTCTCGGCACCACTGCCAAGCTGACCTTCCAGGTTGTTGACGATTCCGTCACCGTCGCGGAAGCCTCCAGCGGACGGCGCCCCCCCGGCACGGAAATCCTCAAGGCTTCCGAAAAAGAAGGGGGCCGCATGGTTGTCAAGAAACGCATCGAAGTTGGCGGCGAAAAGCTCAAGGATGCCCGCCCCACCTTTGATGAATACAACAGGCCTTCTGTTTCCTTCCAGTTTGATTCCGCCGGTGCACGCCGTTTTGGCGAAACCACGGCCAAGAACATTGGCAAGCGTCTGGCCATTGTCCTTGACAAGACGGTCATCAGCGCGCCCCGCATCCAGTCGGAAATCCGCGAACGCGGCGTCATCACGGGCCAGTTCACCGTAGAGGAAGCTTCCGATCTTGCCCTCCTCCTGCGTTCCGGCGCCCTGCCCGCTCCCTTGCATATCCTTGAGGAACGGACGGTTGGTCCAAGCCTCGGCAGCGATTCCATCCGCCAGGGCAAGATTTCCGGTACGGTTTCCTTCCTGCTGGTCTCCGGCTTCATGGTTCTGACCTATGGACTGTTCGGCCTTTTTGCCTGCGCAGCGCTTGTTGCCAACATGGCCATCATCTTTGCAGCCATGTCGATGCTGGAATCAACCCTGACGCTGCCCGGCATCGCCGGTATCGTGCTCACCATCGGCATGGCGGTGGACGCAAATGTGCTGATCTTTGAGCGTATCCGGGAGGAAACCGCCTCCGGAAGGAGTGCCATTGCCGCCATTGAAAACGGATTTGGCCGGGCCATGTCCACCATCATTGACTCGAATCTCACCACCCTCATCGCCGCAGCATTCATGTACAGCTTCGGTGCCGGGCCGGTGCGCGGATTTGCCGTCACCCTGACCATTGGCATCCTGGCCTCCATGTTTACGTCTATCACCTTCACCCGGCTTCTGGTTGTCACCTGGTTCCGCAAAACGCGGCCAGCGCAACTCGGCATTTGATTTTCGGAGACTGAAAGATGAAATCCATACGTTTTTTTGCAAACGCAGATTATGACTTCATGAGCAAGCGCTACTTTGCGTTCGCTTTCTCCGGCATCATCCTGGCCGCCTCGATCTTCCTTGTCATCACGCGGGGCCTCAATTTCGGTATCGACTTCACGGGCGGCCTTCTCCTTGAAGTCCGCACCCAACAAGCCGCCAACATCGCTGAAATGCGCAACCAGATTGGTGAACTTGGCCTCGGGGATTATTCCCTGCAAACCATCGATTCCAACCGCGATGTCATGATCCGCGTCCAAGCGTCAGGCGATGCCGCCAGCGAACAGCAGGCCGTCATCGAATCCATCAAGAACAAGCTGGGGCCGGATGTCGAATATCGCCGGGCAGAGTATGTTGGCCCTCAGGTAGGACGTGAACTCATTGAAAAGGGGACCATGGCTGTCCTGCTTTCCAGCCTTGGCATCCTGCTTTATGTCTGGTTCCGGTTTGAATGGCAGTTCGGTATCACCACCATCGTGTCTGTGGTGCATGATGTCATCGTCATTCTTGGATTCTTCGCCCTGACCCAGATGGACTTCAACCTCACCACCATTGCCGCCATCCTGACAGTGGCCGGTTATTCGGTGAATGACACCATTGTGGTGCTGGACCGCGTGCGTGAAGATTTGCGCAAGTATCGCAAGATGGATCTTCACCAGCTCTTCAACAAGGCCATCAATGCAACCCTGTCACGCACCGTACTGACATCAGGCACCACCCTGCTGTCCATCGGTGCCCTGTGGCTGTTTGGCGGCGAAGTCCTGCGCAGCTTTGTGTCTTCGCTGCTGCTGGGCGTTGTCATTGGCACCTACTCCTCCATCTATGTGGCGACGCAGATGCTGCTTTACATGAACATCCGCCGCACATCCGGCAAGGATATCGGAGAAAGCACAGAAGCGGTTGCCGGATAAACCCGGTGGGCCATGCGCCCAAAAGGCTTTCCACTTCCCCTAAAAAAAAGCCCGGCAGCGATGCCGGGCTTTTTTCACTTTCAAACTTTCCAAAGATGCGGTTAGCCTGCCATGGCCAGATTGTCTGCCGCAAATTCCCAGTTCGCCATGCGGTCCATAAAGGCTTCCAGAAACTTCTGCCGCGCATTGCGATAATCAATGTAATAGGCATGTTCCCAGACATCGCAAACCAGCAGGGGACGCTTACCGTCCACAATGGGCGTATGGGCATTGGGTGTCTTGACAATCTCAAGTTTTCCGGCGGCATCAACCACAAGCCATATCCAGCCGCTGCCAAACTGCGCCATACCCGTTGCAACAAACTGCCTGCGGAAATCTTCCATGCTGCCAAAATCCCGCAAAATCGCATTTTGCAGGACTTCCGGCATGGCAACAACCTGACGGGATGGAACCAGCGAACGCCAGAACATGGAATGGTTGAAGTGCTGCGCAGCATTGTTGAAAAGCGCCTGCATCTGCATATCCGGTTTTCCGGCACACGCGAGAACGACTTCTTCCAGTGTCTTGTTTTCAAGCCCTGTTCCAACCAGAAGGCGATTGGCGTTTTCAACATAAGCCCGGTGATGCTTTCCATGATGATATTCGAAGGTTTCCGGCGACATGTCGGGAAGCAGGGCATCTTTGCCAAAAGGCAATTCAGGGAGTTCAAATGTCATGAAAATCATCCTCTTTGTTGGTTAATCATTCCGCACGGATCACGCCCCGGACAAAGCCTTGTCCAGATTTTTCAACCATTCATGGGCGTCTGCCAGGGCGCGCTTTGCACAAGCTTCCTTACGTTCCCGTCCCTTCACTTTTCCCTCCGGTGGCGGGAAAATGCCAAAATTGATATTCATGGGCTGGAACCCTGTGGCTTCTGTTCCCTGCACCACATGCCGAAGCATGGCTCCCAGCGCAGTTGTTGCAGGGGGAGGATCAATCGTGCATGAAAGAAGTTCTGCCGCCACAAAAAGGCCAGACAGGAGCCCAAGGGATGCACTTTCAACATACCCCTCACATCCTGCGACCTGTCCCGCGAAACGGATATGCGGATGTGATTTCAACCGCAACTGGCTATCCAGAAGCTCAGGGCTGTTGAGAAACGTGTTGCGATGCATGCCGCCAAGACGAACAAACTCGGCATTTTCCAGCCCTGGAATCATGCGGAAAACCCGGATCTGCTCGCCATGTTTCAATTTCGTCTGGAACCCCACCATGTTGTAAAGGGTTCCCTCCGTATTGTCCCGACGCAGCTGTACAACGGCATACGGCCAGCGTCCTGTCCGCGGATCCGTGAGCCCCACCGGTTTCATGGGGCCAAAACGCAAGGTGTCCACACCGCGCTCCGCCATGACTTCTATGGGCAGGCATCCTTCAAAATAGGGAACATTTTCCCAATCATGGAACGAAACCTTCTCCGCCGCCATCAGGGCTGCGTAAAAGGCAAGGTATTCCTCTCGGTTCATCGGGCAATTGATATAATCGCCTTCCGCATTGTCACTATGCTCTTCCCCCTTGCGGTAACGGGAAGCAATGAACGCCCTGTCCATGTCAATGCTCTCAGCCAGGGCAATCGGAGCCAGGGCATCAAAAAAATGCAGGGTTTTCGTTCCTGCCTTGCGACGGATATCTTCCGCCAAGGCGTCCGATGTCAGTGGCCCTGTGGCAATGATGACCTTCCCCCCTTCATCGGAAGGGAGATGTTCCATTTCCTCTATTTTGATGGAAAAATTGGAAAAGCCCTGCAACTTCTCAAGAATGAAGGCGGAGAAATCGTCCCTGTCAACCGCAAGCGCCCCACCGGCCGGAATGCGTGCATGATCCGCAGCCGCCATGATGAGCGATCCTGCCTGCCGCATTTCCTCATGCATCACACCAACGGCATTGTGCAGGGGATCATCAGAACGCAGGGAGTTGGAACATACAAGCTCAGCCAACCCAGCCGTTTTATGCGCAGGGGTGGATTTTGCCGGCCGCATTTCATGCAAAACCACAGGAATGCCACGCCGAAGCAGCTGGAAAGTTGCCTCGCACCCCGCCAGACCGCCACCAATAACATGCACGCTTTTCAAAAAGGCATCCTCAATTCAGGGAAAAACACTCACTCTGCAGGCTCATCCCCGAAGAACGATAAAGGTTGGACAGCTTGCAGTGGACATACTTCCCGTTAAGTTCAAGAAGGACACCATCCAGCCGCTGCGTGGCAAAAGCCTGCGTAATCATCCAGCCTTCATTCAAGAGACTGTCCAGCGATTTTGCCACCGGATCATACCGGCTATCAAGCGCGGCTGCACGCGCCGATCCCGCCAGAAGGACGAGTGCCACTCCCATTAAAAACAGACGTTTCATTGCATAATCCTCCCATTACCCTCAACATCCTGCAAACCTATCAAAAAACCAACAAATTTTCAATACTATAGCATGATTATCAAAAAAAAGCTGGAAATCCGTGACTTCATCGGCTAAAAGGCCGAGCTTTGCATTTAATACTCCATTAACCAAAACAAGGAAAAAGAATGGCCCGCTTTTTTGTTCTTCCTGTTGTCGTCATCCTGTCCTGCGCAGCTGGCAGCGCCTTTGCTTCCGGCTTCCAGCTCCGCGAACAGGATCCCGCCGCCCAGGGCACAGCCTTTGCTGGCGTTACCGCAGGAACAGGCGACCTTTCCGCCATGTTCTTCAACCCTGCCGCAGCCGCCCTTGTTGATGGCACACAATTTGAGGCCGGTGGCAGCTTCATTGCCCCCACCACAAAACTCAAGAATGCATCCGGCACCTATTTCCTTGGTGGCGGCGCCATCTCAGGCCCGACGACCCATGAAGATTCGGCCATGAACGCCCTTGTCCCGTCCCTTTACGCCTCCCATGAAATCGAACCTGGCGTGCATGTTGGCATCAGCGTGACAGCACCTTACGGCATGGTTACCAAGTATGACACCAATTGGGTTGGCCGCTATCATGCCTTACGCTCCAAACTCAAGACCATCAATGTCACGCCTTCGGTTTCCTATGAAGTCTCCCCCACCCTGAATATTGGCGGCGGTTTCATGATGGAATACGCCAAGGCTGACCTCACCAACGCCATCGATTTTGGCACGATTCTTGGCGTTCCGGGTGCAGCGGATGGATTTGGCCGCCTTGAAGGAAGCGACCTGAGCTACGGCTTCAATGCCGGATTGACATGGCAGGCAACGCCTGCAACGCGCATGGGCGCATCATTTCGTTCACGCGTGGCCCATACGCTGAAGGGAAATGCCACATTTTCCGGCGTTCCAGCCGTCCCGGCGCTACAGGCCGCATTCGCCTACACTTCCGCCAAGGCCAAGCTGGCCATCCCGGCCGTTTACAGCTTTGGCATCACCCATGATTTCTCCCCGGAATGGAGCATAATGGCAGAGGCAGACCGCACCATGTGGTCTTCCTTCAAGGAACTGCGGGTGGATTTTGCCAACCCCCTCAAATCCGATTCCGTAACCGATGAAAATTGGCAGGATGTCTGGTTCTTCTCGCTAGGCACTGAATATCGCCCCACGGAAAAATGGACCCTGCGCATGGGCGTTGCCTATGACAAGTCCCCGGTTCCGGAAGTTGACCGCACCCCACGCATTCCTGACCAGGACCGTCGCTGGGTGTCTCTTGGCGCCAGCTACAAGTTCACCGACACCATCAGTCTTGATGGTGCCTTCACCCACATTTTCGTGGATGATGCCATCCTGAACCTGCAGGACCTTGGACCCGGAACCGTTAATTACCTGCGGGGCGATGTGACGGGAACCTTTGAGAATGAAGTCGACATTTTCTCAGCCCGCATGAATTTCAAATTTTAGAGCCTTTAACGTTTAGATTGAACAATTCCTGTTGATCTTGGGATGCGCCAGACCGCAAGGCGCAAACCGCGGGGCGATGCGGGCATCGTCCAAGGTTTGAAAACACGGCGGATGGCCATCAAAAGGCAACAGGGGTATTCAAGATGAACGTTAAATGCTCTAAAGTCAGGCAGCTTTCCATGAAAACGGCGGCCAGATGGGGCCGCCGTTTTCTTTTTTCACTTTTACAGGATCGTGACTAAAACGCGACGGTTTCCCTTTCCGCAAAAGCAACAGACATGAAGGTGTTGGCCAGCATTTCTTCCGCCGACAGATGATCACCCGCCCCAATGAGGGCGATATGGAGTTTCTTTTCTGTCATATTGCATCCTTTCAGGCGCGATGCCACAAAACTGTTTGGCCATGTTCATGATCCCCACCCGCTGCACAAGGACATCACCCCATTCAGGCGGTACATTCATATCGGCAGCGCCGAGGACATTCCCTACAATGGCGGCAACCGAATCACTGTCGCCTCCATGGTTGGCGGCAATGACCAGCGCGTGTTTTGCCCCGCGCTGCGCACACAAAACCGCATAAACCACCTGGGCAAGAACCGGCCCCGCCAGAAACGGGTTCCTGACGCCAATTTCCGCAGGCAGGGCATTGATGGCATCCAGGCTGTGCGGTGTCTGCCGGAAACGTTCCTCCGCCTTGTCCATAAAGGCCAGAACATTACAGATTCCTTCTGCATAAAGCGGATCTGACAGAAAACCCTGCATGACCTTGCGGGTTTCATTAAGCCAATCCCTGTCCATGGCCGCAAAATGAACAAAAAGGGCAACAGCGCCCGTTGCCACAAAAGCTGTCTGGTTCCCGTGCGTCAATGCCGCGTTTTCACAAGCCAATTCAAACACCCGCGCAGAAGAAATCCCCGGCAGGAACGCCAGCGGCACAACCCGCATCATGCCGCCGCAACCCGGATTGGGGCCACGCGTCATGCGTCCCCGCACCTCGCGGGCATAAGCCAGCGGCTGGGCCACCGATCCGGGAGCATCCTCATGCAGCGCGGCAATGGTGCCGCGCCCGGCCCCGCATGGAAACCAGAAGGCCTTGACCACATCGGGCCATGCAATGGCGGGATCACATTTTTCTGCCAGCGCCTCTCCGCCCAGCTGGCGGCTTCCCCATTGCAGGTATCCCTGCCAAAGAAAATGCCGCATGATTTCGGTAAAATCCGGGGAATCCGGAGCCGCCTTTTGGCAGGCAAGAACAAGGGCCGAGGCTGTGGTCATGGCCATGGTGGTATCATCCGTGACCTGGCCTGCGGGGATCACACCTTCGACATCGCCCCAGTGCGACATGCTTTCAACCAGCCTGTCCAACCCTTCCGGCCCATAAAGCGCCCGGATTTCCTCAAGGCTGCGCACACCCTCAATGGGGGCACCAAGGCAATCCCCACAGGCTCCAAGCAGAAAAGATTTCTGAATACGATCGATCATGGAAAATATCTTACAACAAAAAACGGCAACCCAAAAGGCTGCCGTTTTTGAAAGTTGGCGTTCCCTACGGGATTCGAACCCGTGTCACCACCGTGAAAGGGTAGTGTCCTAGGCCTCTAGACGAAGGGAACACTGACAGGCGCCCTTGTAGCTGCACTTTCTTTCCAACGCAAGCGATTTTTATGCCAAATCCATTTTTTTTGACAAGCCCCTACCAAGTGTCGTACACGAACGTCCATGAACATGTCTGTCCATCCTGAAAAGATTTCCCCGCATCTCCGTCACCTGATACAGGCGGAAGACGGAAATGGCCCCATTACACGCCAATTTTGCGCCTCACGGGAAGAAGATGTCTTGATGCCCGATGAACGGGATGATCCCATTGGCGACGAAGCCCATTCCCCCCTTCCCGGCCTCATCCACCGCTACCCGGACCGCGTTCTTCTTCTGCCCACGCAAGATTGCGCCAGCCATTGCCGGTTCTGTTTCCGGCGCACCCGTCCGCAGAAATCCGCCATCATGAACGATGAAGCCCTGAAAGATGCCCTTGCCTACATCCGCACCCATGCCGAAATCCGGGAAGTCGTCCTGTCCGGAGGAGACCCGCTGACCCTGCCCCCCGAAAAACTCTCGCGGCTCCTCACCTCCCTTGATTCCATTTCCCATCTGATATTCCTGCGCATTCACACCCGCATGCCCATCACCAACCCGAAAGCCATCACAAAAAAACGGTTGTCCGCACTCACCACAAAAAACCACCCCCTCTGGATGGTCCTGCATGTCAACCACAGCTCTGAACTGACGCCGGAATGCCTTGATTCCTGCCGCAAGATGCAGACCATGGGAATTCCTCTCCTTGCCCAGACCGTTCTTTTGCGCGGCATCAATGACGACACCGATACCTTGGCCACCCTTTTCCGAACCATGGCGGCCAACCGCATCCAGCCTTATTACCTGCACCATCCAGACCTGGTGCCGGGCACCAGCCATTTCCGGGTTTCCCTGAAAAGGGGACGGGAGATATATGCCGCCCTGCGCGGCAAACTGTCCGGATTTTGCATCCCCCATTACGTCCTTGACCTGCCGGGCGGACATGGCAAGGTTTCCATCGCAACCGATGCCATTGAAACCCTCAAGGGGGAAAACACCGCCACGATCCGCGACCGTTCCGGTCGCATCCATGAATATCCCGGACATTCATCCTGATGAAGCACAGCCTTGGCCTGAAAATGTTTATCGCCTTCCTCGGCATTGGCCTGCTGGTGGCGCTGGCCATTGCGGGCGCAACCCGGATCAGCTTCCTGCGCGGGTTTTCCCGTTATGCGGAAAACCAGGATACTGCCCGCATGGAAAGCATCGCCCTCGCCCTTTCCGACGCTTACAAAGAACAGGACGGCTGGGTTTTCCTGACCCAATCCCCCCGCACATGGCGCAGGTTTATTGGTGCCTCCACAGAAGCCCTTGAAGAACGTCCCGCCGGAAATGGGCCACGCCTGCGCATGGCCCTGGTTGACGCGCAAGGCCAACTGGTTGCCGGTCGCCTGCCGGAACATGAAGGCCGCCGCGTGGCGGTCATTCTGGATGGCCAGCCAATTGGCTGGCTTGTGGCCGGTGGTCCTGGCCAAAGACCTTCAGGAGACCTGGCTTTTCTGGATGAACAGTTCCGCAACGGCTGGAGGATCGCCGGGGCAGCCATTGCCCTTGCCGCACTTGTGGCCTTCCTGCTGTCCCGCCGCATGCTTTTCCCCATCCGCGCCATGGCGGAAGCCACCCACAGACTGGCAAGCGGCCATTATGAAACCCGCATTCCTGTTTCTTCCCATGATGAAATTGGCCGCCTTGCAGGCGACTTCAACCAGCTGGCCGTAGCCCTTGAGCGCAATGAACAGATGCGGCGCAGCTACATGGCCGACATTTCACATGACCTCAGGACCCCGCTTGCCATCCTGCGTGGCGAACTGGAAGCCATGGAAGATGGTATCAAGCCGGCAAGCCCGGAGAATGTCCGGGCACTTCAGGGGGAAGTCATCACCCTCATGCGGCTGGTGGAAGACCTGCATGCCTTGGCCCTTTCCGACATTGGCGCGCTGTCTTACCGCAAGACCCCGACCGACATCCTGCCACTCCTGCGCAAGGCCCTTTCCGCCTTTTCCATCCGCATGGAAGGTGCCGGGATCGCCTTGGAAACAAGCCTACCCGAAAACAGCCGCGCCATGACGCAGGGCGATTCCATCCGCCTGACCCAGCTCTTCAACAACCTGCTGGAAAACACGCTCCGCCACACAGACACCGGCGGACAAGCCAGCGTATCCTGCCGTCTTGCCAGCAACGCTCTCCTCCTGGATTTCGAGGATACGGCGCCCGCACCTGCCCCGGAAGACCTGCCAAATATGTTCTCTCCCCAAGCACAGGGACACAAGGGCCTGGGCCTTGCCATCTGCCGGAAAATCGTGGAAGCACATGGTGGCACCATTGAAGCCACGCCTTCCATGATGGGCGGATTACACATCCACATCTCGTTACCCCTCCAGATGGGAGAAGGGACATGACAGAACAGCGCCCCATCCTCATTGTTGAGGATGAACCCAAGCTGGCGGCACTTCTGGCGAGCTACCTGCATGCCGCCCATCATGAAACCCGGCATCTTTCAAATGGCCTGGACGTTGTGCCATTTGTCAAAAAGGAACCACCCGCCCTCATCCTGCTTGACCTTGGTCTGCCGGGCCGCGATGGGCTGGACATCTGCCGGGACCTGCGCACCTTCACGAACATCCCCCTCATCATGATCACCGCGCGCGCCGAGGAAATCGATCGCCTGCTTGGTCTGGAACTGGGTGCGGATGATTATATCTGCAAGCCTTTCAGCCCGCGCGAAGTGGTGGCCCGTATCAAGGCCATCCTGCGGCGCACCGGCGCGCCCGTCCCTGAAGCCGGCACAGCCATTCCCGGCCTCATTCTTGACACAGACGCTTTCCGCGCCACCCTTGACGGTCACGACCTTTCCCTGACCCCGGTAGAGTTTCGTCTTTTGAAAGTCCTGGCTACGGCCCCCGGTCGCGTTTTCTCACGCAGCCAGCTTCTCGACCACCTGCATGACGATAACCGCGCCGTGACTGACCGCACCGTGGATGCCCACGTCAAAAACGTGCGGCAAAAACTGGAAACCGCACGCCCAGGCGCAGAAAACCTCATCCATTCCATTTATGGGGTTGGCTATCGCATGGAAGCGCCCGAAGCGCCCTGAATTCACATTCTTTTCACAATTGGCGCAAAATTGCTTCGCATTCGAGGGGCATTCTCTCCTGCATCGGGCAATCCGGCTCCGATGAAAAAAACAGTTATAATGGAGGTTTGTCATGAAATCCCGTTTTCTTACCCTCGCCATCCTTCCCATCCTCATGGCTGGCAGCGCGTTTGCGCAAATGCCCGGCAACACAGAAAATGCCCCGCGCAAGATGCCTCCCATCCTTGCGGAAGCCGATCTTGACAAGGATGGTTTCCTCACCCTTGCCGAAATGCAGAAGCAGACCGAAATCCGCCTTGCAAAAATGGATACCGACAAGGATGGCCGCGTTTCCATGGAGGAAATCCGCGCTTCTGCCAAACACATGCGCAAGGGCATGAAACATGAAGGCCGCGGCAAACATGGCAAGAACGGAAAGCGCCATGAAGGTGGTTCCCGGAAGGGAAATTGCCCCCGGACACCCCCCCAGGATTCGCATCCTTCCCCAAAATAAGAGGCTTCCCTTTCAAGGACAAAAGGCAGCCAGGGCAGGCTGCCTTTTGTCATGCAAAAAAACATGGCTGACATGCAAAATTGGCAATGCTTTCCGCGCCGGAAAGGCATTATGCTACCCAAAATTCCGTAAATCTGCCCCTTGGAGAGTTTCATGGAAACCCAGCTACAGCAAGCCCTGTCCCGCGTTCACAACCTCATGCACGAGGATGAATCCATCAAAGCCCTCAACATGCTTGAAAACGATGCCGGGCTGACAGCGTTTGCCGTCCGTAGCAATTTTCTTCTGACGGCAGCCGAGAAAGGCTGCATAAACATCGCCCAGCACCTGCTGGAAAACGGCGCGGACATCAACTGCCGCGACGAACATGGAAATACGCCTCTGCATCAGGCTGCATGGAACAGAAAGCCCAAAATGGCCAAGTTCCTGATCCTGCATGGCGCAAAAATCAATGCCGTCACCGAAAACTGGTACACACCGCTGCACCACGCGGCTTTTCAACAGAACCCTGCAATCGTCCAGATGCTGATTTACCACGGCGCCTGCCAATCCATTAGAGCCAAGGTTACTGGTCATCTGGCCAAGGATGAAGCACCCATGGGTTCAGACATCCGCGTCAGCATGGAGGGTGCTTATGCAACATGGATGCATAACCAATGGCCTTTTCCATCCCCGAACCGTCCGGCCTGACCCGCCATTCTCCGGGCACCTTTTCCTGCCGTTTCCTCCCGCTGAAACAAAAAGCCCCCGGTTTTCCGGGGGCTTTTTTCGGTGAACAGATTGCAAATCAAGAGAACTTGTTGCTGCGTGGAAAACCGTTGGGCGGCAGGCGTCCGGCCGCTGCCCTGTGGCCACGCCACGGCAGCAGTGCATCGGCATTTTCTGTCCGCACCGCTTCACCCCGCTTCCAGGTAAGGCCATCCTCCAGACGGAAAGTCTTGATGTCGGAACAGCCGCCATCCTTGTAATTCTGCAATTTAACACCCTGACCGCGCGCCATTTCCGGAATTTCCTCAAGCGGGAATACCAGCAGCTTGCGATTGTCGCCCATGATCGCCACATGGTCGCCCGTCACCGGAAGGCAAAACGTTGCCTTTGCCCCTTCCTTCGGGTTGAGGATCTGCTTGCCCTTCCGGGTTTCGGCAAGGACATTATCGCAGGAAATGACAAAGCCACGCCCGTCATCGGCCGCCACAAGAACCTTCTTGCCGGGTTCATAAACCATGACTTCGGTGATGTCCGCCTCATTCTCAAGATCCACCATCAGACGCACCGGTTCACCAAATCCGCGCCCGCGCGGCAGGTTGTCGCCCATGATGGTATAAAAGCGGCCATTGGTCGCCAGCAGGAGCAAGCGGTCGGTTGTCTGTGTGTGCAGGACGAATTTTTCTCCATCCCCATCCTTGTAGGTAATGCCGGAATAATCGGTGAGATGGCCCTTCATGGCGCGAACCCATCCCATCTGAGAACAGAAAATGGTGATGGGTTCCTTTTCCACCATCGCTTCCAGCGGAATGTCTATCACTTCAACCTTGCCGGCAATTTCTGTCCGCCGCCGTCCAATTTCGGTTTCGCCACCAAACTTCTTGTCTATGGCAGCGATTTCACGTCCGACAACCTTCCATCGACGCTTGACGCCTGCCGGAGTTTCCTCCAGCAAGGACAGGACATCGGCCTTCTCGGCCGAAAGTTCGCCATGCTCCTTGCGGATTTCCATTTCCTCAAGCTTGCGCAGGGAACGCAAACGCATATTGAGAATGGCCTCGGCCTGCACTTCGGTCAGCGAAAATTTCGCCATCAATATCGGTTTTGGCTCATCCTCGCTCCGGATGATGGCAATCACCTCGTCAAGGTTGAGATAGGCCACCAAAAGGCCCGCCAAAACCTCCAGCCGGTGATTGATGCGGTCAAGGCGTGAACGCGAACGCCGCACCAGCACTTCCAGCCGGTGTTCCAGGAAAGCCTGCAGCACTTCCTTGAGGTCCATGATCCGTGGCAGGACGCCCTTGTCCAGAACATTCATGTTGAGCGAGAACTTCGATTCAAGATCGGTTACCTTGAACAGGGATTCCATCAGGATGTTTTCATCCACATTCCGGCTCTTGGGTACCAGAACAAGGCGCACAACATCACTTGATTCATCGCGCACATCGTCAAGCAGCGTCAGTTTGCGTTCCGAAAGGAGTTCGGCGATTTTTTCCACCAACCGGGATTTTGGCACCTGGTAGGGAATTTCGGTGACAACAACCTGGTATTGTCCTTGCGGCAGATGTTCCACTTCCCATTTGGCGCGCATGCGGAAGGAACCTCGCCCGGTCTTGTAGGCTTCCACAATGGCATCACGCCCCTCCACAAGGACGCCGCCCGTCGGGAAATCGGGACCCGGAATGATGGACACAAGGTCATCAACCGTCATATCCGGATTTTCAATGAGCTTGTACAGGGCTGCACAGAGTTCCCCCACATTGTGGGGCGGAACCGATGTTGCCATGCCCACAGCAATGCCACTGGCCCCGTTGGCCAGAAGGTTCGGAAAAGCCGCAGGCATCACAACCGGTTCATGATCGCTGTTGTCGTAAGTTGACCGGAAATCGACCGCATCGTCATCCAGGCCTTCCATCATGGCCTCGGCCACCTGCGTCATGCGGGCCTCGGTATAACGCATGTGCGCCGCACTGTCGCCGTCAATGTTGCCGAAATTGCCATGCCCATCCACCAGCGGATAACGCACGGAAAAATCCTGTGCCAAACGCACCATGGCTTCATAAATGGCCACATCGCCATGTGGATGGTACTTGCCCATGACATCGCCCACCACGCGCGCCGATTTCTTTGGCATGCCGGTCGAGGGAATCTGGAGATGGCGCATGGCCCACAGGAGCCTGCGATGCACAGGTTTCAGGCCATCGCGCACATCCGGAAGCGAGCGCGACATGATGGTGGAGAGCGCATAGGCAAGGTATTTCTCCCCCAGAACATCCCCAAGATTCTGATCCTGGATCTGGGATGCCGGAGTATCCTTAACCTTCTTGTCCGAATGCCGCATCGTATGCCTCCACAAAACGCTGTCGCGCCGCTGGCACAGGCTTGTGCATCACGGCAAAAACATGGTGTTCCAGAAAATAGCCCGTCAAACGCAATCCGTCGAGTACTTCCTTGGTCCCACCGCCACCTTTTCCGCACAGGAACCCCGGAACCGGCATTTCCCCCTGCCCTTCAAAGGCATATCCCAAAAGGCCTATCAACCCGCTCTCCCACATGACATAGGATTCCGCCCAAGCATCCCCGGAAAGGGCTTCCATCAGCGCAAGGGTTGCCTCAAACATGCCCGGCTGGATTTCTCTTTCCGGCAGGGCCGTTGCCACAAGAACGCAGGCGGACTGGAGGGCCGCAAGCCGTACAGAATCGCCAAACAGTGCAGCGACATGATAACCAGAGAGCGCCTCGAGCGCAAATGTTCCGAGACGTTCTGCCTGCATGGAACGCCACGTGGCAGCAACCCGCATGCCCGGCTGAAGGATAGGCTGCATGCGCCGTCCCTGACCGCCGCGCACAAGCCCCGCATGCAATCCATGCTCCTGCGTCAGGAGCGTGGCTATAACCGAGGTGTCACCATAAGGGCGAACCGCAAGAACAAGGGCTTCATCACGCCATTCCATGCCGCCTCCAGAGAACGCATGCCAAAAGGACCAGGGAAAACGGAAGACCAATGGCAAAAGGGAAACCAAACAGGGGCGAAACATTCATGAACCAGCCCGCAAGGATAGGGCCTCCAATGCTGCCGATGGTAAATGCCATTCCATAGACCGCATTTCCGCCCGCCGTATCCCCTTGCCCAAAAACATCCCCCAGCAACATGAGGCCCGCCCCGTAAAGACCAATGATCGCCCCTCCCCACAGGAATATCACCGGCCAGAGCAGCCCGCCCTCCAGCACGAAGGGAAGGACGGCCGCCCCGCCTATGGCCATCAGAACATAAACTGCAAGGAGGCGCACGCGCCCCATCCGGTCGGACATCCAGCCCCCCAGCGGCTGAAGCAGGAACCCGCCAACCCCGAACACTGTCAAGGCCGAACTCATGGTCAACGTTGTGACAAACCTTGTGGCGTAAAGGGGAAACAGCGCAAGAACCACAACTTCACCAATCCCTGCAACCAGAGCGACAAGAAACGGCAACGGCGCCATGTGAAGCAGGGTCAGCATAAACCCGCGCCCGCGCTCCTCCTTGAATTCCGGTTGCAGATGACGGACAAGGCAAGGCGGCACAAGCGCAGCAAAAACAAGCCCGGCAGCCATCAGGAACGGTGTCCATCCCTTGTAACCAACCAAGGTGATGACCTGAGGCCCGCAGGCAAGACCGATTCCCCACAAACTCATATATAGCGCAACCGCACGCCCGCGAACTGCGTTGGAAGAAATGCGACTGATCCAGATTTCTGCAACCATCCATGGAAAGGCATAAAACACGCCAAAAACAAAGCGGAGGACAAACCACGCAACAACCGATCCGGACATCAGGGGAAAAAGGACCAGGGAAATGGATGTTCCCACGCCTCCCCACAGGATGGATCCCAAAACGCCAACCCTTCGCACGACATGCGGCAGGAAGGGGCCGACCAGCAAGAGGGCGACATATGGCATGGCACTGTTCATGCCAACCAGTGTGGATGACACTCCCATGTCATGAAGGTTCAGGGAAACAATGGCAGGAACAAACCCCAGCATGACGCCCGAAAGGCAGGCACTGACGGCCAGCGCCCATATCACGCGCCAATGCAGCGGCAACGGCCTGCGGACAAGGTACAGGATGTCCCGTACCAGTCTGGCCAGCCTTATACCTTGAATTCGAGACCCCATGGTTCGTAATGCTCCGGATCGTCCTGCCAGTTTTCCTTCACCCGTACATGCAACATGAGGTGAACCCGCCGATCCAGCAGTTTTCCCAGCTCATATCGCGCACGCTGGCCGATGGACTTGATGGTGCGCCCACCCTTGCCAAGAATGATGGCCTTGTGCCCTTCGCGCTCTGTAATGATCCCCTGCGAGATCTTGACACTACCATCCTCAAATTCTTCCCATGAATCCGTCACGATCGACACCGAATAGGGCAATTCCTGGTGCAGTTGCAAAAACACCTGCTCCCGCGTGATTTCTGCCGCAAGCAACCGCTGCGAAACATCCGTCATCTGGTCTTCGGGATAAAGCCAGGGACCTTCCGGAAGTTTTGCCGCAATCGCCGCCTTGAGGTCATCAACCCCGCTGCCCTTCTCTGCCGAAATCATGAAGGTTTCGGTAAAGATCCCTTCCGCTGACAAAACGTCGGCAAGCTCCAGGAGGCGCGCCTTGTCCTCAACGGCATCCACCTTGTTCAGCGCCAGCATGACCTTGCGGCCCACCTTTTTCAGACGCTCAATGATGTCACGCGTTTCATCCGGGATCCCCTTGCGCCGGGCATCCACCAACAAAACCACGACATCAGCATCGTCCGCCTCGCGCCAAGCTGCCCGCACCATGGCACGGTCCAGACGGCGGCGGGGACGAAAAATCCCTGGCGTATCAACAAAAATCAGCTGGTTATCATCCTCCACAACAATTCCCAGGGTCCGGGAACGTGTGGTTTGTTCCTTTTGTGTCACAATGGCCAGCTTGGTACCAACCAGACGGTTGAGCAGGGTGGATTTCCCCGCATTTGGCGCACCAATGATGGCCACAAACCCGCAATGCCTGCTCATGCCTGCCTTCCTTTTTCCAGATGCTCCAGAAGCGCCTGCGCCGCTGCCTGTTCGGCCGCCTTGCGCGTTCCAGCCTTTCCTATGCCTTCATGGCCGCCCCCTTCCGCCCGCACCATAAAAACCGGCGCATGCGGGGGGCCACCCTGTTCTACAACCACATAGGCCGGACGGGGTTTCCCGCAGGCCTGTAACCATTCCTGAAGCGCACTCTTGAAATCGCGCGGGGGAGAAACATCCTCGGCCAGCATCTCCCGCCAATGCGCCTGGATGAATTTTTCCGCACTGGGAAGCCCTCCATCAAGGTAAAGCGCACCGATCACGGCTTCGCAAACATCCGAAAGAACAGAATCATTCTGGCGCGTCCCGCCCTGTTCCTCACCGGAAGACAGTTTCATGGCCTCATCAAGCCCGATTTTGCGGCCAACCCGTGCCAGGGCTTCCTTGCGAACCAGGGCAACATGGCGCTTGGACAGGTCACCTTCCTGTTCCCCCGGAAACGCCTTCAGCAACATATGGGCCACCACCAGCCCCAGAACCCGGTCACCAAGAAACTCCAGACGTTCATAATCACGCACCGGGCCGGAAACATTGAGGCTTGGATGTGTCAGGGCTTCGGAAAGCAATGCCGGATTTTGAAAATCATGCCCAAAATCAAGTGGCATCAATTTATCATCCTGAACAGGCGGGAATAACGGATGGCAAAGGGAAGTTTCCAGAACTGCCAGAACCGGGCTTCCGGTGACAGGGAAAAGAACATGAGGTCTGCGCGCCCAACCAGGTTTTCAAAAGGAACATACCCAACTCCGCCCTTGCTTGCAGGAACCCTGCTGTCCAGGGAATTGTCGCGGTTGTCGCCCATCATGAAATAATGGCCGGACGGCACCACGAATGGCGGCGTGTTGTCAAGTTCGGAACCGCTTGCGCTTTCCAGCACATGGTAGGAAGCCCCCTCTGGCAGGGTTTCCACAAAGCGGGCGTAATTTTCTGCGCCACGACCATTTTGGGAAGGCATTTCCACATCCCCGTCACGATAGCGGGGAACCGCCTGTCCGTTGATGAAGAGGATGTTGTTCTGTACCTGGATGGTATCCCCCGGCAAGCCAATCACCCGCTTGATATAATCAACGGATGTGTCAAGCGGAAGCTTGAAAACGGCAACATCCCCCCGCTTTGGCTCTTCGGCAAAAATGCGCCCATCAAGCAGGGGAACCCCATAAGCCGCCGACAGGGAACTGTATCCATAGGAAAGCTTTGATACAAAAAGATAATCCCCCACAAGCAATGTCGGGATCATGGATCCAGACGGAATATTGAAGGGTTCAAACGCAAAGGTGCGGATGACAAGGGCGATAGCCACTGCCCATATCATGGTCTTGACGTTTTCTGCGAACCCTTCATCCTTTTTGGTGGAGGGCTTTTCCGTTTCTGGATTCTTTTCTTCCATCATGCTGTTTCTTTACGCTGGATTGGCCTTCAGGGCAATACCTTAAAGTTGCATGCAATCCCCTCTTGCCGGGCTGGAAATGACCTGATAAAACTCATGATATTCGTTTTTTAAAAAACAGTAAGGAGATATTGCCATGATTTTTTATCCTGAAGAACGCCTGGCCGTTTTCATTGATGGCGCAAACCTTTATGGGGCAGCAAGAGCGCTCAATTTTGACATTGATTACCGTCTGCTGCTCAAGTGGGCCGCCTCCAAGGGCCGTCTCCTGCGCGCCTTCTATTACACAGCCCTGACGGATGACCAGGAATATTCCCCGCTGCGCCCGCTGGTGGACTGGCTGGACTACAACGGCTATTCCATGATCACCAAGCCTGCCAAGGAATTTACCGATGCGCAGGGCCGCCGCAAGATCAAGGGCAACATGGATATTGAGCTGGCGATCGACATGATGGAGATGGCCCCGCACCTTGACCATATCATCCTGTTTTCGGGCGATGGCGATTTCCGCCGCCTTGTAGATGCCGTCCAACGCAAGGGCGTCCGCGTAACCGTGGTCAGCACCATCCGCACCCAGCCGCCCATGGTTTCCGATGAACTGCGCCGTCAGGCCGACAATTTCCTGGAACTCCAGGAACTGGCCGAGAGCATCCAGCGTGAACAGCGTCCCCAGTCCATGGAAGCAGGCCAGCAGCCGGGGCCGCAATGAAAGCGCCCGGCCACGACTGCCCGCTTTGCCCCCGCCTTGCGGCTTTTCGTGAGGAAAACCGCAAGGCCTACCCGGACTTTTTCAACGGCCCCGTTCCATCCTTTGGCGACCCCAAAGGCCAGCTTGTCATTGTCGGGCTGGCGCCGGGGCTGAAAGGCGCCAACCAGACCGGGCGTCCTTTTACCCGCGATTTTGCGGGCGATTTACTGTTTTCCACGCTGATTACATTTGGTTTTGCGAAAGGCACCTACCTCAAGCGCGCAGATGACGGGCTGACCCTCATCAACTGCCGCCTCACCAATGCCGTGCGCTGCGTGCCGCCACAAAACAAGCCGGAAACCTCGGAGATCACCACATGCCGCCCGTTCCTCATCGGGGAACTCTCCGCCGCTACCAACGCCAAGGTGATCATTGCGCTGGGCGGCATCTCCCATGGCAGCGTCCTGCGGGCTTGCGGGATGAAACCCTCGCAACATGCCTTTGCCCATGGCGCGGAGCATGATCTTGGCGATGGCCGGGTGCTGATTGACTGCTACCATTGTTCGCGCCTGAACACCAACACCGGCCGCCTCACGGAAACCATGTTCCATGACGTGTTCCGGAGAGCGCAGGAAATTGTTTCAGGCTGACAAAGGACATAAAAAATCCGGAGGTCTTGCGACGCCCCGGAGGAATACCCAAACTTGAAAATGGTGGACCGGAGGAGGATCGAACTCCCGACCTTCGCATTGCGAACGCGACGCTCTCCCAGCTGAGCTACCGGCCCTTGCTTCCCCGGACACAACAAACAGGCCGCCCGGATCGGCGGGCAATATGCTGAATGCGCCCGCCCATGTCAAGCCCCTTTTCCTTTCCATTTCCCTCATGCATGCCTGCCATGCAGAATATTGTATTTACACACAGCAAAAAGCTCCATATCGTTTTCCCATCCAATCAGGGAGAGACCTCTTGAGTATTTTCGACCCAGGAAACTATGGTCTTCAAAAGCTGCGCACCAGCGAGCGGATCGCGCTTCTGTCCAGAAAACTCAATACAGCAGCAGAACGCTGGCAGGGCGCACCTTCCGACCCTGGCATCATCCGTGAACTGGCTGCCAGCATCCTGTGTCTTGAACGCCTTTACGCCCGCATCCGCCTCCAGATTGACCGCGTGTCCATGATTGACTGGCGCACCATCCCTTCCCAAGAAAACAACCACACATCCCTGATGTTGCGGCAGAAGGCTCTCAAAGCCAGCCATGCCGCATGGCACACGGAAAACACCCCGGAAACCCAGCAGGCACTTGCCGAGGCCGTATCCGGCATGGAAAATGCCACAACATGGATCAAGGGCGAGATGCAGGCACATCCGGCTTTTGCGCCAAAAGATCCACGCATCATCACAACGACACGGCAGCTGGAAGCCTTTTGCAAAAGGGCATCCGAAGCACCCTATGTCTGCGTGGATACGGAATTCATGTCGATGGACACCTACAACACTGTTGTGCAAACCGTCCAGCTTGCCATCTCTCCGGAAGATGCGGTTCTGGTGGACATGCAAAGCCCAAATCTTGACACTGCACCTTTAGCAAGCCTGATGCAAAACCCTGCCATCATGAAGGTTTTTCACGCCGCCGGACAGGATATTACGCTTCTGGCAGGGCTGGGGCTCTCCCCCTCTCCCTGTTTTGATACGCAAGTGGCCGCCAACCTCTGCGGTTATGGTTTCAGCCTCGGATACGCCGCAATGGCAGAAAAGATCCTTGGCTTCAAACCCAGCAAGGAACAGCAGATGAGCGACTGGGCCGTGCGGCCTTTTTCCCCCGATCAGGTGGCTTACGCGTTGGGCGACGTTACCCATCTTTGCCCCATGTACCAACACCTGCATGACGCACTCAAAACTCAGGAAAAGCTTGCAACCGCCATCCGGAAATCGATGCCCCAGGCCCCCGGGAAACAGTGTTTTGATACCTTGCCGGCCCTTGATTCCCGGAACCGGAAATCTCCCTTCAAACGCTTGCTGTACTGGCGTCAAAAAGAGGCGCGCAGGCTCAACGTTCCCAAAAAACATATCCTGCAGGATGACCTCATCGAAAAGATTGCGCGCATCCTTCCGCAAACCACAAAAGGCATGGCCGCCATTTCCCAACTCCCCAAGGGTTTTGCTGAAGGACGCATGGGACAGGAAATCCTGGCTTTACTGAAAATGTCGCCGGAAATGCGGACTGCCTTCCTGACCCCGCCACCGCCAAGGTCACAACCTCCGGTTCCATGCCCGGATTAAAGACTTACCATAACATATGGAAAACATGCAGTTTCATGTAAACGCGCTTTTAAAAACATTCTGCAAAAAACACCCATGCCCCCTTGCGCAAACCTTTCCCGTTCTGTTATGCTTCCATCACCTAGCGAGGTTATCTGTTTCAAAAAACCGGCAAAAAAGCCGGAAACAAAAAATGCGCACAGACCATCCTTTCAACGCCCAAGCACAAAAGGTGGCCAATGACAAAAGAAAACAGCCCCGCCCACAACGACCCTCTTGCAATGCCGGAAATTTCCTTACAAGAAGCCAATCCTTCCTCCGTTTCCGTCCTGCATCTTGAATCCGCCAGCAAGGCCTTCGCCGCTGCCCAGGAAAACACGGATCCCGTCCTTCAGGATACGGCAACCCGTCTTTCCCTCTCCACGCAAAACCTCATGCAATCCTATGACGCATGGGCGGAGAACATGGAGAACATGGAAAACATGCGCAGCCTTTCAGATGCCATGCGCAACCTTCGCCGCGTTACTTCCCGGATCGAGATTGAAATGGCCGCCATGGCCGTTGCCGAACCGGACGAAGATGCCATGCGCCCCATCCCCGTGCCGCTTCATCGGGCCGCACGACAACTGATGTAACGGAGAAAGAACATGGGCGCAGACGTCCTCATCACCAGGACCGAAGACCTGGCAACCTTTTGCAACCGGGCCTCGAAATGCGCTTATGTGACTGTGGATACCGAGTTCATCCGCGAAACCACCTACTGGCCCCAGCTTTGCCTTGTCCAGCTGGCCATTTCCCCTGAGGACGCCGTTGCGGTTGATCCCCTCGCCGAGGGCATTGACTTGGCCCCTCTTGACGCCCTGATGCTGAACAAGAACGTTCTCAAGGTCTTTCATGCCGGACGGCAGGATCTCGAGATTTTCTTCAAGCGCATGAATGCCCTGCCAACCCCCATTTTTGATACCCAAGTTGCTGCCATGGTTTGCGGCTTCGGGGAAAGCGCAAGTTATGAAAAGCTGGTAAACCAGCTGATTGGCGCACACCTTGACAAGGGCAGCCGTTACACGGACTGGGCCGTGCGTCCCCTTTCCGCCCGGCAGCTGACTTATGCCATTGGCGACGTAACCCATCTCTGCTGCGTTTACGAAAAGCTGGCTGAAGAAATTTCTTCAGCCGAACGCATGGAATGGGTGGCCGAAGAAATGGCCATCCTCACAAATCCCGCCACCTATAACCCGGATGTACGGGAAACATGGCGTCGCCTCAAGCCGCGCACGGAAAGCCGGAGGTTCCTTGCCATCCTGCGTGAACTGGCTGCATGGCGCGAGATGGAGGCACAAAAACGCAACCTGCCGCGCGGCCGTGTCCTGCGGGACGACATCCTGATGGAATTGGCCGCGCACGCCCCCAAAAACGCCAATGAAATGTCCCGCCTGCGGGGCATTTCCCAAGGCTTTTCCGATGGAAAACTTGGCCAGGGCGCGCTGGAAGCCATCAAAACCGGAACAGACCTGCCGGAAAAGGACTGTCCGCCCCATCTTGGGCTCAAGCATCCTCCCAAATACAACGAATCCATTCTTGAGCTGCTGCGCGTCCTGCTGCGCATGGCGTCCGAAGAGCACAAGGTTGCCGCAAAGCTGATTGCCGGAAGCGATGATCTCATCTGCATGGCTGCCGGAGAAAATGAAGGCATTCCTGCCCTGTCCGGCTGGCGGCGCGAAGTGTTCGGCGAGAACGCCATTGCCCTCATGGAGGGAAAAGCCTGTCTGGGGCTGAAGCGTGGTCACATTTCCCTCATCCGGGAGTAGGCCCATGATGGATATCCTTGGTTCATACCTTTTCGGTATCATCCTGATCGCCTCCGGCGTCTTGCTTGGGCGACTCATGAATGTCTGGCTGATCCTGCTTGGACGCCACACAACGGCAACCTTTGTCGGAGAATCCTGGGAAGACCCCATGGATGCCCTCAATGCCTACAAGCAAGCCAGCGAAGCAGGGGAAGTCCCTCCCTCTCCGCTCATGGACGCCTACCTTGATGCCGCCCAAAACATGAACGGCCCAAATCCCCCCATGCGCAAATACCTCCGGCAAACCATTTCCTTCACGGATGCGCGCGGACAAACGCATGAAGTTCCCATCAGCTCCGGCATTCCCGCAGGCACATACCAGCCGGGCCAGTCCATCCGCATCGTCCACAGCCGTTCCAATCCTTCCAAAACCCTTGTGGCGAGAGGCAAAAACATCCTGTTCTCCCTGCTCCTGCCTTTGGTCCTCATCCTGGGCGGCATGGCCCTCATCGTCATCACAAGCCTCTGATCCGCTCCATTCCCCCTTGCCGGAACCCCTCCATGCGGACAAGTCATGACTGGCATGCAAAATCATGCATTGCCCATGGATTTTTTCATCTGTAAAACAGGCTGTTCCCATTTCACAGGAAAGTCGCCCCATATGAATAGAATCGCAACCCACGCATTTTACGATGCCGTCAAGAAAAACAACCTTGATCTTGCTGCATCCCTTTACAAACACTGCGCGCCCGGCATGATCGACATCAACGCCACCAATGCCTTAGGCATGTCTCCCCTTCATCATGCCGCCGAATACGGAAACCGAAAAATGGTAAAATTCCTCATTGATGTCGGGGCGAATCTTGATGCCCGGAACATGGATGAGGAAACACCCCTCAACCTCTGTTGCCACCACGAAACCGCCAGCATCATCGTCAACGTCCTCAAGCGGCGCAAAGAGCTTCTGGAAGCCGCAAAAATGGGCAATGTAACCCTTGCCGCAAAAGCCTTGGCAGATGGCGGAAAAATCAATTTCCCCGATCCGAAGGGCAAAACCGCCCTGCATCATGCGGTTCATGTCCGGACCTCAAAAACCTGCACGGAGCAACAACGCCACAACATTGTGCGTTTCCTGCTGAAAAACGGCGCGAACCCGAACACGATCACGGAAGAAGGCACCCCCCTTCAGACGGCCCTCGGGATGAATGACATACCCATGGCCGGCATGCTCATCACCGCCGGCGCCGACATCCACAACGCAAACCTGCACGGAACCCCGACCCTTTTCTGCGCTGCAAGCATCGCGGCTTTCGAGCTTCTGGTGGCAAAGGGCGCCGATCCTTACACCCATGACAGCCTCCGGCGCGGCATGCTGCACCGGACAGCGGAAAAAGGCTCCCTGCCCCTGATGCAGCACCTGATGGCAAAATACGGGATGCAGGAGCTCCTCAACACCCCGGATGCGCTGGGGCGCACCCCGCTCTACCTTGCCGCAAAAAACAAACAGGTGGAGACCATCCGCTTCCTGATCGCCCAGCCCGGCATCCTCTACGTGGCGGCAGATGACGGCACCACCCCGGCCATGACCACCAACAACAAGGAAGTGCGGGCGCTTCTCAAGGACATGGAACGTGCCGGTGCAGCGCCCGTACTAGCCCCGGCCTGCAAGCCTCCGGGATTTTAAAAACGCCCCACATGAAAAACGCCCGGAAGGTCCAAAGCCCCCGGGCGTTTTTTTTATAACAGGACAAGCCTTGTCAGGCGGGCATGCTGGCCCTTATCTGCTGACGCAAGACATCAATCGGCTTGAGGCCGTCATCCGTTTCAATGTGCCAGTATGTCCAGCCATTGCAGGAGGGCAGGTTTTGCACCAGCGCCCCCACCTTGTGAATGGATCCCTCATGCTCCCCGAAAAGGGTGTTGGAAACCAGGTTCCCGCCCGCATCCACCATGGCACTCACCCGCCGCTTGGCATCATAGAGAACCGTTCCGGGAGACAGGAGCCCATGCTCCAGCACATGACCGAAAGGAATGCGGATTTCCGTTTTCTTTTTTGGCATGGCGCGCGCAACCGCTTCCGCCACGCCTTCCGGCGCCTGCAGGATACGGGTCTTGGCCACCGTGGCATAAGACTGCTCGCGCTCGATGCCAATGAACTTGCGTCCCAGTTTCTTGGCCACAGATCCTGTAGTGCCGGTGCCAAAAAACGGATCAAGAATGACATCCCCCGGATTGGTGGAAGCCATAATGACCCGGTAAAGCAGGGATTCCGGCTTCTGCGTGGGATGCGCCTTGACTCCGGCCCCGTTGCGCAGGCGTTCCCCGCCATTGCAGATAGGCAGGTACCAATCGCTCCGCATCTGCAGATCATCATTGAGCGCCTTCATGGATTCATAATTGAAGGTGTATTTCGCCTTCGGGCTCTTGGCCACCCAGATCATGGTTTCATGTGCGTTGGTGAACCGCTTGCCACGGAAATTCGGCATCGGGTTGTTCTTGATCCACAGGATGTCGTTGAGGATCCAGAACCCCATGTCCTGCAAAATGGCCCCCACACGGAAAATGTTGTGATAGCTGCCAATCACCCACATGCTGCCGTCGTCCTTCAGCGCGCGGCGGGCCGCCCCCAGCCATCTCCGGGTAAATTCATCGTAGCTTGCAAGATTGTCAAACTTGTCCCAGTCATCATCAACCGCATCCACCTTGGAATTGTCGGGACGAAACAGGTCGCCGCCCAGCTGGAGATTGTAGGGAGGATCCGCAAAGATGGTATCGACGCTTCCCTCCGGCATGGCCTCCATGGCTGCAACGCAATCGCCAAGGACAATCTTGTTCACCGGAAGCTCTCCGGTCATGTCCGACAATGAAATGATGCTCGTCATAAGGCTGACTCCCGCAGTTTTTATAGGGGAATCATGAATCAAACCGATTCGCACGTCAAGGGCTTTGTGAAAAGATGAATCAGAAGAATCACTTAGGAGTCAAAATGATAGCTTGCCCTGTACTCTGGAAACGGGGGCAAAGCTGCGCCGATGGTGCCGGGTGGCTCCAAATTGTTCCAAAGCTGCCATGTGTGCTGGCGTTCCATATCCCGCATTTGCACCCCAACCATATTCCGGATGCTCCATGGCCAATTCTGCCATAATGGCATCACGTCGCACCTTGGCAATGATGGATGCGGCCGCAATCGACAGGCTGATCCCATCCCCTTTCACAACCGCCAGCGCCTTGCAAGGGAATCCTTTTGGAATCCGGTTTCCATCAATCAACGCCATCTGCGGCACCAGCGGCAGGGCATCAAACGCCCGACGCATGGCCAGAAATGTGGCCTGAAGGATGTTGATGCGATCAATTTCGGCAACATCGGCTTCTCCCATCCCCACAGCAATGCCGGGCAGCGCCATGAGCCGCGCGCAAATATCCACCCGCTGCGCCGCAGAAAGTTTCTTGCTGTCATCAATGGCGACCAAAAGGCTCTCCGGCAAGGATTGCGGCAAAACAACCGCAGCCGCCAGCACCGGGCCCGCAAGCGGACCACGCCCCACCTCATCAATGCCACAGACACAACCACTGCAGGCCTTTTCCAGTTCAAATCCCGGCATGCCCGCATCATACCGTCCAATCCCAAAAAATAAACCCCCAATTTCCATGGTTCCCATCCGGCACGAAAACAGATATGCTGGCAACCATGAACATGTTTTTCGAGAGACCTTCATGAGCTATCTCCTGACCCGTCCATGGTTCTGGCTCCTTATGGCCCTTATCATCCTTGCCGGGGTCTTTGTAGGACACAAGACCTATAATGGCGGCAGTCTGCCGCGCAATGCCCAGCTACGCCAGGAATACGCCTCCGCACAGAACTACCTGGACATGGCCCGTAACAACGCCAACCAGGCCATGTATGACAATGCCATTCTGGCCTATTCCTCGGCCCTTGGGCGCTGGCCTGCCGACGTTTCTCCCAAAAAACGCGCGGAAACCATGCTTTCCCTTGCCGATACCCTGCTGGAATCCGGGCGTGTCAAGAGTGACCTCAACGCCTTTTCCCAAGCCTATTCCGCCTATGTGGAAACCCAAAAAATCTTTACGCGCAAGGATGATCCCGAAAAATGGGCCCTTGCGGAATACGGTGCAGCGCGCGCCATTGAGGAACTGGCCAGCCGCCAGAACCCGCAATATTACATCAACGCCGCCCAGCTCTACAAAAACGGCCTCGAAGCCCTTCTTTTCCCGGAACGCCTCCCAGCCGAGCCCCCGCAAGAACCCCAACCATGACCCTCCGGAAATCCTTGATCCCTTCCTTGCCCCTCTGGGCATGGCCTTTCATTTATGTAATCCTTTTCATGGGATTACGCCTCTTCCTTTCCCCAAACCTTGGCACGGACGATGTGGAGGCGGCCGTGTTTGCGCAAGGCTGGCATCTGGGCTATAACCCCAAGCAACCTCCACTTTACACGTGGCTGCTGCTATCCCTTTACCGCATCTTCGGGCCCTCCCTCCTGGCACACACCCTGCTGCGCTACGGACTTTTGTTCCTGGCATTCCTGGGATTTGGCCGCTGTGTACGGCTCCTCGGCATCTCCGGAGACATCCGCAAGCTTGCTCCGCTGACGTTCCCCCTTCTTTTTCCCATTGGCTGGGGCGCCCAGCTGGGCTTCACCCACACCCTTTTACTAACCGCGGCCCTGTTCTGGTTGCTTGCTGCCTTTCTGGCCTTTACCGAAAAGCCTTCCCCGTTTCAGGCGCTGGAACTTGGCATTGCCCTCGCCTTTGGCTTCATGAGCAAATATAATTTCATCCTCTTTCCGGCAAGCCTTGCCCTTTCGGCTCTCAGCCTTCCAAAATACCGCCGGGCGCTGCTGCATCCCTACGCCTTCATGGCGGCCTTTTTTGCCATTCTGGCCTGTAGTCCTTACATATGGTGGCTGGCCCTGCATATGCCAGAACCAGGTGCAAACACGGCCTCCCCCTACATGCCGCCATCCCTGCCCATACGGGGAGTGGCACTGTTTGACCTTGTCCTGAGCGCCCTTTCCTTTCTCTCTCCCCTTATCCTCCTGTTGCCCTTCATGGGCAGACGCTTCTTCATCGAGCCACTTCCCTCCCCGGAAGAAAATCCTGAACAGGCATTGCTCCTGCGTACAATCCTGGTTTCCCTCAGCCTTCTTGCTGGCGGAATTGTTCTGGGCTTCATTCCCGACGTCAAGGCGCGCTACCTGCATCCCGTCCTGCTGCCGGCGCTTCCCCTCATCCTCATGCGCATGGCGCAGGTTTCTCCCTCCCAAAAAGCCATGCGCCATTTTCGCAACGCAGGTATATTTATTATATTTTTCATGGCATTAGCAATTATTATTCAGGGGTTATCTGAGCCCCGTTGGTGCAAAAACTGCCGCTGGCACACCAACATGCCCGCCCTTGCCCAGACCATTCGCCAGACCGATTTTCCTGAAGGGAGCATTGTTGCCGCCGATGAACACATTGCGGGCAACATGCGCATCCTTTTTCCCGATGCCCGTGTCTGGACCCCGGCTTATGCAAAAAACCTGGCATGGCCGGAACAATCCCCCTGCCTTGGCATCCGCCGCAGCATGGACAATACAGGCACGTCTTACAATGCAACCTTGCCCATGCTTCGATATCCCCAAAGGAAAAGTCACTTTGCCTGGATCATTTCCCCATCATGCGACGCAGACCTTTTGCAATGGGTGACGGAACCCCTGCCCGCACCACCTCCTGCCAAGGCAGGAACCTGACGTCTGGCGGCCCCATCTCTTGCGACAACAAAACACCCCGTCGCCACTCCATCTCAAGAGTGAAATGGGTAAAGACATGCCGAAAATTTTCCGCATCCTCCCATTCAGCGCAAGCCTCAAAATTCTGTGGCAATGCATGTGCCCCACGCCATCCGGATGAAGGGATTTCCAGAAGCCCACCCCAAATCCCGTGGGGAGGCCTGCGACGAACAGCCATCTGTCCGGAACCATCCTCAAGCACATAAAACACCCCATGCTCAACCGGGCGCTGTTTCTTGAGGGATTTCACAGGAAAAGCCTCTGCATTTCCGGACTTTCCGGCTTTACAAAAGGTCTGGATAGGACATTCCCCGCACCCCGGATGGCGCGGCGTACAAACCATGGCACCAAGATCCATCATGGCCTGGCAAAAATCCCCCGCATTTTCCTCAGGACATATCCCTTGTGCAAGCTTCCGAAGCTTTTCAAGCCCCCGGGGCAACGGTTCCGAAAATTCCAGCAGCCGGGCCGACACCCGCGCAATATTGGCATCCACGGGAAGGATGGCTTCACCAAAGGCAATGGCAGCCACCGCCGCTGCCGTATAGGGACCTATTCCGGGAAGCGTCCCAAGCTCGCAAGCCGTTGCGGGAAACCTTCCGTCATGATTGTTGCAAATCTCGCGTGCGGCCCGCAGCAAATTGCGCGCGCGGGCATAATAACCAAGCCCGGCCCAGGCCTGCATGACATCCTCATCCCGGCCTGAAGCCAAAGCACAAACATCTGGCCAACGCGCAAGAAAGGCCTGGTAATATGGGATAACCGCCGTCACCGTGGTTTGCTGAAGCATGATTTCAGAAAGCAGCACATGATAGGGATCGGGATGGCCGCCATCCCTCATCCGCCACGGCAAATGACGACCGTTTGCGCCATACCAGTCAAGCAGCGCTGAAACCAGCATTTGCCTTTTGCCCGCAGGTGGCATAAATATCTCCCTCATGCAGAACCGGAACACATCTTACCATACACTGCGCGGCATCGGTCTTGAAGCCGGAAAAATGGCCCGCAAGATCCTTGGCAGCCACGGCGCCGGCCTTGCAGACCTCATCAGCGACTGGGAAAATGTGGTTGGACCAGAACTTGCAGAACACACCCTGCCACTCAAGCTCTCCTTCCCCCCCCAGAAACGCGATGGCGGAACCCTTGACATCCGAACGCCATCCGCCTTTGCAGCTCAACTCCAGCACATGACGCCGCAAGTCATCTCCCGCATCAACACCCATTTTGGTTATGCAGCCGTATCGCGCATCCGCATCACGCAGGGCAATCCCTCCCGCGAACACCTCAAGAAGCAAGAGCCGCCCAAAAAGCCTCTGACCTCTGGCCAGAAAGAGGACATAGCCAACCGCATTTCCGAAATCCCGGATGAAAACCTGCGCAAAACCCTTCAGGCACTTGGAGAGGCCATCCTTTCAAAATAAGGCATGGACGCAAACGCCCTGCTGGGATACCCTTTGCATGGAATCCCTGAACATGACCGGAGTTTCATCATCGTGCTCAAGTTTATACAAATTCTCGCCATGTTCATTGGCATTATCGCAAGCTTTGCAGCCGGATGGCACATGCACCATGTCATTGTGCCCGTAGAACGTTCCATTACCTCCCCCGCACAACTTCCCCCTGAAGAACGCATGATCCCAGGCATTATTGGTTTCATCGACGCTCCAGTGTCACTACGGGCCTTTGTTTCCTTTTCATCTCCTGAAGCCGCCCGTTTTGCGCTTGGCGTATTGCCATCCCTCCGGCGCCCCATTGCAGAAGGCCTGCTCCAGGTCATCATCCATGACACACCGGAAGACCGCAACGCCCTGCATGCCGCCATTCTTGCCCGCTGTGCATCGGCTTCCACCTACCCGAAGGTTGTCGAAGGCATTTTCAGGACCCAGAACCAATGGACCACCTCTGAAGATCCCGCTCTTGAACTCGCACACACGGCATTGGAATCCGGCCTGTCCGAGGACAGGATCATCGGATGTCTCTCAACAACAAACAGCATACGGCTTGTAGGATCCATGCGCGACGATGCCTATGACAAATACCACATCAAATCCGCGCCAGCCTTTCTGCTGTCATCCCCAAAAGGCACTTTCTGGATGGAGGGAGTTCCTTCAGTCCGAGAATTTGAAAACGCCATCCGGCGCATGACGCCAGACAAACAGGATTAGAGCAGCAGCCACAAACGATGCGCCCCAACCTTACAGGCGGAAGCCTTTTGGCTTCGGTGGCGCTCCCTTGTTGACTTCACCAAACTCCGGCTTTTCCCTGCGGTTTTCCGCTGTCTGCATCTCCAGCGAGGGTGCTGAAGCCGGCTTGAAGATTTCAACATACATGAGGCTGCCCGAAAGACGTATGGCCTGGGCCCCGTTCTGCCGCAAACGGAACAAATCACGCCCGGAAATCTCCACCACATCAAAAACCGGCGCAGATGCACGCTGCGTAAAGCCAACCCCTGGCTCAAACATCATTCCGCCCGAAAGATGGGTATCCCGCAGACGCTCAAACAAGCTCCGCCGACGATTCCAGACATCCTGGTAAGTGGGAGCCACAGGCAGCGCACGCGGTTTGCCCATGAAACCGGTTCCCACAAGACGGGCTGCCGCAAGGGCAAGGATGGGATCTTCATAGACAACTCCGCCCACAGGCATGCTGACCCGTGCGCCCTGCTGTGTCAGGACATTCAAGCGGAACACATGATATGCAAGATTTTCATCAAGTACCGGAGCCCCGCCACCTACGGCAACCTCGGGCATCACGCCAACCGTAAAAAAGGGATCAGGATTATATTTCCGGTCCACCAGCATTTGCAGGATTTTCAGCGCTATCGGTTCATCAATAAACCGGCGCGGCATGTCATGACTCATAAAGCCTGATGCAAAATTCACGCGTGCCGCAGCCGCTGCAAACAGCGCCTGCCATCCTGGTTCTGGCAACCCCATGATGAACCTCCTTCACAAAAAAAGCATATGGGGATTATACCTCTCCCCACGCAAAGCTTCCACCCCTTTTCATGAAAAAAACGGGAGCTGCATGCTCCCGTTTCCCATTCCGCTACCAACCCTTGGGCAAAAACGATTGAATCCATTCACGCCAGCCTGATTTTGCCTGCGGTTCTTCCTGCAGGCGCTCGGCAACCCGCAACCCGCAATTTGGAACATGAAAATAACCCACAAACTCGCTACATATCTCAAAGGATGCCGTTTCGGGATTGGTGATTGCACGCCCGCAGTCATCCATGCGGTCAATCCCGCCCGTACCATTCTTGTGTGACCAGAGACCATCCGCATCCTGACGGATGAAGTGAAAATCCACACCGGGACATATTCTCAGCGCCACAAGATAATGGCCGGGACGCGCCACAGGCGCATCACCGATAAAAACCATCCCATCGGCTTCGGCGCAGCGAACGCACTCGCCGGGCGTCACCGCCCCCATGCGCGCGCCTGCCGCAAGGCCCGGCACCTGTTCCCCACCCATGAAGTGCCCATAAGGATCATTCGCCGCATAAGCATAGCAGTTTGTGGCGGCGCAGACATACCGGTTATCCCAGACATCCGGCTGGTAATGGGGCGGATTTTTCATGGCAAAACCATCCTTTTCCATTTCAGCTTATACGCTTCCTGAGCCAGTCTTGTACATACCAGAGTTGCCCACAGCCACCCCCGATATCATCCTGTCCTGCGGGATCAAAAACGCGCGTGTTGTATCCCATGCTGATAAAAAGATGTTCAAATTCACGGATTTTATCAAGGTTATGATATCCAGCCAAAGCCATTGTCTCATCGGCACTGCACACCACGCTGAAAGTAAAACAGAAATTTTCCGGTGGGAACAGGGCCATCAGGCGATCGGCATCCTCCCGCGTGTTGTTGGTACCATCCACACAGTAATTGCAGTATGGCATGCGCCCGGTTTCCTGCTTCCATCGCATCCCGATATCCCTGATCTCCCCAAGCGACAATTTTTCTCCAAACGGAATAAGCCTGTTTCGCTTTTCATCGGTGGATTTGTGGATTGAAAACTGCAAGCCAACCTTTTCAATGCATCGGGACAATTCCAGCATATCTTCCCAATCCGGCTTGTCGCCATGCGGCGCCATGGTGGAGAGCAGAAGTTGGGCATTTGGATATTTGTGATGCAACTCCTTGATCGCCCACGCCGTATTCGACCAATTCAACATGGGTTCCCCCATGCTCATGAACATGATCTGAAATTTCTGGACCTTTTGCGCATCAATCTCCCGATCCTGCAAGACAATGGCGATCTGTTCCACAATCTCCGGCCCGGTGAGAGAACGCACGAACCGCTTTCCTGTACCGCAGAAGGCACAGCCGATGGGGCAACCACTCATGACAGAACAACAAATTACCGTACGCTTTTCAAACGCGCCATATTTGTAAAGGACTGCCTCATACACGGCATCTTCCTTTTCAAGGACATATTTGGAAACATTGGTGTTTTCCCCATCAAACCGCTTGAAATCCATGACAAATTCCCTCAAAAAAAAACCTGATGGGCTACACATTTCGGGTGGCACCATGGAAAAGGAAAACGCGCGTTTCCCTGTCTTCCGGCTGGCTGGCCGACTTCCACATCCTTGCCCATAAGCCCTGGGAGCAACCGGATGCAGAAGGCAGATTCCGCTTTTTATAAAAAAGAAGCAAGGGAGAAAATGGGACACAGCCCTTGTGCCCCATGCATTAAAGATGCCTCCAAGGAAAGGGAGCCTCACACCTTACGGTGTCAATTCCGGATTGTTGCTGGCAGGGGTTGGCGTACTCATGCGTACGACCCGGAGCCCACCCTTCGGAACATAGAAATAGCCCTTGAACACCGAACCGTCTTCCCATGTCGCCATATGAGGCACCGAAATGGGCGCGCCGATGCTGTCCGTCCGCTTGGGTTTACGGCAACCATCCTTGTAAGACCAGCCACCATCGCTGTCTTCGCGGACAAGACGATACGTTTGCGGTGTCATGATCAAGGCAACCCGATAATGGCCGGGACGCTTTTCTCCATACGTATCCACCTTGACCAGCCCGTCCATTTCCAGCAGCGGAATGATGGCCTCGCGGGAAAAAGTAACGCCTCTGCTGCCACCCGGCTGCGGGAAATTGCTGTTGGGGTGGATATCCCGCAAGGCATAGGCATAACCATTCACCACGGATTGCAGAAAGCCGAAGTTTTCCGACATGCGCACAACATCCGCCGGATAATCGGGTGCATCGGGATTGACGGTTATTGCCTTCGCAAACGCTTTCTGAAGTTTACCCACGGCCTTTCTCCATGTTTTCAGTTTATTGTATTTTTATACCCTTCTTTGGCGGGCATCCAAAGCATCTTTGATGCAACCCTGGTATGCAAATCCGTCATGACCCATGAAAAATCCTTGTTTCAAGCGGGTTTCACGCTTGCCCTGAACCGATTTCGCATGTATGTATCCGAACAGGCAAACACATTATGACGAGGCAATCAGCAATGACATCCCCCACCCCGGAAACCATTCGTGACGCGATTCTCAAAGCCCTGGATGATGGCCAGGCTGAAGGCATCGCCACCATCCCGGTTCAAAAACAGACTCCCATGGCAGATTACATCATCATCGCCAGCGGCAATAGCGGACGCCAGCTTTCCGCCCTCGCCAACCGCATTGGCCAGGCCCTCAAGGAAATCGGAGCCCCCATCCTGCGCATTGAAGGCGCTCAGCAGGGTGATTGGGTGCTGGTGGATGCACGCGATGTCATCGTTCACCTCTTCCGCCCTGAAGTCCGTGACTTTTATCGGCTGGAAAATGTCTGGACGGCAGAAACCAAGAAAAAAACCGAAAGCAAGGAATGAAACTTACCATTCTTGCTGTCGGGCGAATGAAATCCGGTCCGACACTTGACTCCATCAAGGAATACCAGCGCCGCATGGAAACCCCGCTTGCCATCCGCGAGGTGGAATGCAAAAAAGCGCTGGACGGCCCACAGAAGATGGCTGAGGAGGGGCACCTGCTGATGGATGCCCTTCCAGAAGGCGCCCGGCTTGTTGCCATGGATGAACATGGGAAAAACCTTGGTTCACGCGAATTTGCCGCCCTCATCCAGAACGAACAGGATAACGGTTGCCGCGACCTCGTCTTTGTCATTGGCGGGGCTGATGGCCTTTCAGAAGATATCCGCAAACGCGCCTTCACAACCCTCTCATTTGGAAAACTGACTTGGCCGCACATGCTGGCCCGCCTGATGCTGGCCGAACAGCTCTACCGGGCACAGCAAATCCTCAAGGGACACCCCTACCACAGGGATTGAGAAAGTCTGATTGACGAGGGCACGAGTTTCGGTTAGGGTGCCCGCCATCCAAAGCTGGATGCGACTGCGGAGAGGTGACAGAGTGGTCGAATGTGACGGTCTCGAAAACCGTTGTGGGGGCAACTCCACCGTGGGTTCGAATCCCACCCTCTCCGCCATTTTATGTTGTGTTTCAATAACTTAGCCATACATATCATATCGGTTCTGCTGAATAGCGCGCCGTCCTGCGCCATTTCCGGCATGGGAACCATCTCCCTGCCAAAATGGAGAATGGAATCGGGCGTATTTCTGCCCCTCTTATCCCGCCAATTCTCCGAATGACCTTTTGACGGTGTCGAATTTGACGCGATGCGATGGTGTTTCGATGCATGAATGATGCACAAACGATGATGCCCGCCGGGGACTTCGGCGGGCATTTTGAATGTTTATTGACGGGTCAGTTCGTGAAGCCGAGAATCTTTCGTTGCTCATCCCATGCCAGCGGCAGGGATGGCAGGTGGGTCAGGCGCTGGGCGGAGAGTTCGGCGGGCTGCTTGCCTTCCATGATCGCATCCCGGATGTCGGGCGCCAGGAACGCCAGAGGCAGCAGACGCTTGACATAGGACACGCCCACCCCCTCCTGCTGCGCCAGATCGCAAACCGACTTCACCTTGCCGCAAACCAGCAGATTCCCCCAATGCCCTGCCCTTTCCAGAACCTTGACCAGGGCCGGGTCGGACTCCGCCCCCTGTGCCAGGGATCCATCGGAGAGCACCAGCCGCATGTCCCGGCCACATCGTTTGAGGGATGCCTGGACGGCAAGCACATGTGCCCCGGCATCCTGCGCACTCTTCCCCAGAAATTCTTCCCGGGCAAGATGGACATCAATGCCCGTTTCCTTCACCACCACCTTCTTCACCAACTGGCGCAGGGTGCTCGTCCGCTCCGGAGCGAGCGCCAGAAACATGGAGCAGCGCTCCGCTCGCTTGAGTGCCTCCGCTATCAGTGAATCAGAACTTCACCCTCTCGGGAATCCCCCAATTTTAATAGGTCCTGACCCTAGTTTTGCTCATAATCCATGACCACCCTACTTCGGTCATAGATCGTAGCTTAGGCTCCCTGTCCGAACAACCCAGACCACCTCTCTTACAGATCCCCCGGCAGACGGGCGCGTACGATAAACTTGCTGCCTTCCTGCAGAACCGAGAAGGACGAGGATCCCTCACCTTCATCTCCCTCTCCGCCTTCGCCCTCAGCGACGATGGTGAGGACAAAAACAGTGGCGGCGCTACCCTGGCCGTTGACGGCCTCTACCTCAATCTCCAGCCCGCCCACATCGCCACTGGTTGGCGTGCCCGACAGAACCCCGCCAGCCGACAAGGAAAGCCAGGCAGGATTGGGCAAGCTGTCCCCCGTATCCGGGTCAAACGTGGCATAGGAGAAGGTTGGATCGGTGCCCAAGGCATAGGTAGACACATCGAACGAGAACAGAGTTCCGACTTCGACCTCCTGATCCGGAATCGGCATGTCGAATCCAGGCGGCTCCTCAACCACGGGCTCGGAAACGGTCAGCAGGAATCCCCCCTCAACCGAACCGACATTATTCTGCGCGGTGACCACAACGGTCAAAGAGCCGACATCGCCGGACGACGGCATGCCGCTCAGTGTCGTTCCGTCCTTGGCCACGGTCAGCCAGGCCGGCGTGCCCGGATCCAGCAGGGAGAAGGACAGGTTACCACCCGTGAAATAGGAGGAGATGTCAAGGTCGAACTGGATGTCAACCGTGGCCTCCTGGTCCGGAACCGGACCGACGAAAACCGGCATCTCCTCACCACTACCACCATCGACATTGATCGAGAAATCGTCCGTGGCGATGTTGCCGCCGCAGTCCATCGCCTCGATCGTGAGCTCTAGCGGCCAAGTACCGCTGTCAATATCGGCCTGGGTGACAGTACCCGCCAGATTGGGTACCCAGGGATCGAACGCAAGCCAACCCGGCAACGGATCCCATGTGCCTGTCTGGTAGGCGTCGTAGGACAGTCCGCAATCCGGATGCGGCTGCTGGAAAATGGCGGGGATGTCCACCGACACAAAATCATCTGCAACAACGGCAATGTCATCGGTTGGCGCGACAACCATCACCGGATCGAAAATGGTGATGGCCACGTCGGTCGTTGTAAACGTGCCAAAAAAACTGTGGGCTGTCACCGGATAATGCAGTTCGGCAGCATAGGACAGTTGCCCATCCAGATATTCCGGTGGCCCCTCCAGGAAGTTGATCTCCGGCGGCAGCATGGTCTCGTCGAACTCGAACCCATAGGTTGCACCCTCGTCCGACCAGAAATAATCCTGCAGGCCAACACTGAAATATTCATTGGCCACGAAATTGGCTTCCACTTCCCATTGGCTTATGCCTGGACGGGGAATCATGTAAAAGCTCTGGACGGTGGAATATCCGGTGTCCTGCCGGGTAGCCCGGACAAAAACCTGGGTGGGATAATAGGCTTCTGTATACATCGAGGCGTAAGCTGGCCAGGTGCCGCTGAGAACATGGGTGCCCGTATCGAAAACCATCCAGTCCGGCAAGTATTCCCCGTTCCCATTCTGGATGCCGTTCATCCATTCCCGGGCCGTGAAAACCTCGTAATCCAGCGACTGGCCCTGGCCGTCGAAATAAGGCGCGACATTGAAGGAGAAGGATTCACCAAGATTCAGCTCCATGTTGGCGATCTGTCCAAGCCGCAGGGGTACGTCCACCATCCCCACATCGATATTGAGGGTAAAAACCGCCAGCGTGCTGGCCGAGAAACCGTTGATGTCGTCCTGCCCGGCCATGACCCAAAACAGTTCATGCTGGCCTGTCTCGCTGCCGTCTCCGGCGGGGGAAAGCTGCATGACATTAGCGTATCCGGCACCGTCCAGGTCCCAGAACAACAGGTTGGGCACCACATAGTCCGGTAGGTAATCGGGATTACCGCTCATGAATCGCGCATAGGTATAAAACCCGTGATCTTCAGGCATGTGCACGGGAGGTATGGTCGGCATACTGACCGGCTGGAGCACTGTCATGTCCAGCGAGCCCGTGCCGCCGGAGACCATGAACTGGTCTTCGATCTGGTTGTTGTAGAAAGGTTGGGGCATGTTGGTATCGAAAAAGAACATCCCCTTGGCGGCAGCAGGCATAGCACCCGTCACCAGACACGCCAGGACAAACACCACATCACGCAGGCAACACAACCATCCGGATTTCTGCATTTCATAACCTTTCATCATTGTCGTACAGAGCAACACCAGCCATCACACCACCTGAGAGCATGACCAAAAATAATTTTATTGATTTCAGTTATTTGCGATTCAAAGAATTTGCAAACAAAATCGGAGAACAGCATATGGACTGAAATCACACAAGTAAAGCATACCCGAAAAGAGCTGCGGCATGCAAACGATTTGACGGATGTAGAGTGGATGGTGATTGCACCCGTGATGAACCGGAGGATATTCCGGGGAGCCTCTCGTCAAATCGCAGCTGCTTCGCAGCGCGCGACTGCACACACTGCTTTATGTAGAGGACAATCCGGCAAATATGACGCTGGTCGAGAAAATCATCGCGCGCCACACTGATCTTCGCCTGTTGATAGCAACGACCGGAACCCTCGGCATCGAGATTGCACGTGCCAACCTGCCGGATGTGATCCTGATGGACATTGACCTGCCGGACATCAACGGCATAACGGCGCTGAAAATCCTGCATGAAGATCCGGTGACGACAAACATTCCCGTTATTGCCGTAAGCGCAAGCGCCATGCCCGCCGACATCAAAGAGGGCATTAAAGCCGGATTTTTCCACTGCGTGACCAAACCCATCAATGTCAGGGATTTCATGGCGGCTCTGGATATGGCGTTCCATTTTTCTGAACAGAAATCGTCCGGCGAAACATTAAGACGCTGCCATTTCCATGACAAATTTATCCGATACAGGCTGCAGACTCTACATCATTCCGACGACATTTTCAGGGAGAAGGTCATTCTCCCTGAAAAGCATTCGATTTGTATATACTTAAAATCACTGTTACCATTTATTAATGGAGCCGCTCCATACTTCATATTAAAATATTCCATTGTTGCGCCTACCCCTATGGAAAAAACAAAAAATGGTTTGTTATGCAAATGATGGAAAAACAAGAAGTCTTGTGATCATCCTTCTTGTTTTCCTGTTGACGCTTTCCCTTTCAGCTTATGCAGCCCCTCGGGTTGTCAAGGTTGGCATTTACGAAAATGCCCCAAAGGTTTTCACTTCAGAATCCGGCGAGCCAGACGGCATTTTCATCGACACCATCAAAGTCATTGCCGCAAACGAGGGCTGGGAACTGCATTATGTCCCTGGCACCTGGTCTGATGGGCTTGACCGCCTGGCCAGGAATGAAATCGACCTCATGCCCGATGTGGCATACATCCCGGAGCGGGAACTTGTTTTTTCCTTTCCCGAAGTACCAGTCCTTTCTTCATGGTCGCAGGTTTACACCCTGAAAGACAAAAAGATCCAATCCATCCTCGACCTCAATGAAAAACGGGTCATGGTTCTGGAATCTTCAAGCCAGCAGCGCACATTTGAGCGCATGACCAGCAGCTTCGGACTGCATATCGACCTTGTGTCCATGCCCGATTACAAGAGCATGTTCGAGAGCCTTGCCGCAGGGAAGGCGGATGCTGCCATCACCAACCGTTTTTATGGCGTGATGCACGCAAAAGCCATGGGGCTTGAGGATACCCCTGTCATTTTCGATCCTTCCGACCTCTTTTTTGCAGCACAGAAAAATGCTCCGAAGGACCTGCTGGAAGCCCTTGACCGCAACCTTCTGGAGCTGAAGAAAAATCCCAAATCCGCCTATTATGCCTCCCTGAAACGCTGGACCTCGGAGGAGGTTGAATTCACCATCCCCGCATGGATCCGGATCATGGGTCTGGTCATTGGCCTTGCGCTCATCATGAGCCTGCTGGGGAGCGTCTTTCTCCAGAGGAAGGTCAATGAACGGACCCAGGAACTCCGGCTCATCAACCAGGAGATGGAACAGCGCATCATCCAGCGCACGGAAGAACTGGCTGCCGCCACCGAAAAAGCCCAGACAGCCGACCGGGTCAAATCCGCTTTCCTCGCCAACATGAGCCATGAGATCAGAACCCCGCTCAACGCCATCATTGGCATGTCGCATCTCGCCCTCAAAACCAACCCGACGCCACGCCAGTCCGATTATCTCAAAAAAATCCAGCTTTCCGGGCAAAATCTCCTTGGAATCATCAACGATATCCTGGATTTTTCAAAGATTGAAGCTGGCCGGATGGACATTGAACAGACCGATTTCGAACTGGAAGATGTTTTCAGCAACCTGGCCTTTGTCCTGAATGAAAAAGCCCACAAAAAGGCTGTGGAAATCATTTTTGACATTGCGTCAGATATTCCCGACACCTTCATTGGCGATCCCGTACGCATCGGACAGATCCTGCTCAATTATGGTTCAAACGCCATCAAGTTTACGGAGCAGGGGGAAATTCGCGTCACGGTTCGTGTCAAAGAGCGCACAGAGAAGGGTGTCCTGCTCTATTTCTCAGTTCACGATACGGGAATCGGGCTTACAGAAGACCAGCAGGGCATTCTTTTCCAGAGTTTCCGCCAGGCCGACATGTCCACCACCCGCAAATATGGCGGTACAGGGCTTGGACTTGCCATCTGCAAACGCCTGGCAAACCTCATGGGCGGCGATGTTGGCGTGGAAAGCGAATATGGCATTGGCAGCACCTTCTGGTTCACTGTCCGCCTGGGAATTGGAGAAAAACAGAAACATTTCCTGCACCCCACCCCTGACCTTCGCGGTTACAAAATCCTCATTACGGACGATAATGAACATGTCCGCATTGTGCTGCGCGACATGCTAACAAACATGACCTTTCAGGCCACAGACGCCTCATCCGGGATGGATGCCCTGCAAAAGGTGCAGCGTGCATCAGATTCTGGCAAGCCGTTTGACATCATCTTCCTGGACCAGCAAATGCCGAACATGGATGGCATAGAAACCGCACGGAGAATCCGCGCCCTTCCCCTCCCATCCCAACCGCACATCATCATGATCACGGGGTCCAGCCACGAAGAAATCCTGCCAAAAACCGAACCTCTGGGCATTCGGGACATACTCACAAAACCCATCACGCCATCAGAACTGTTTGATGCGATCATGCGCAGTTTCCAAAAGGAAATCCGTGATCACTCCAGCACGGATGGTGCCCATGCAGATATTGAAGAACGCCTTTCAACCATCAGCGGAACCCACATTCTTCTCGTGGAAGACAACGAGATGAACCAGGAGGTTGCCGTGGAACTCCTGACCGAAGCCGGATTTCGGGTTGATACCGCCATCAATGGCCAGGAAGCCATCGACCTTGTCCGCAGGAATCCTTACGATCTCGTCCTCATGGATCTCCAGATGCCGGTCATGAACGGGCTTGTCGCCACCGCAGAGATCCGGAAAAACCCAGCCCTTACCCTTCCCATCATCGCCATGACAGCGAGCGCCATGGAACAGGATCGTGCCGCATGCATGACTTCCGGCATGAATGACTTTATCACCAAACCCATAAATCCCCAACACCTCTGGGCCACACTGCTGAAATGGATAAAACCGCGCCAGACAGTTTCCCCTTCCGCCTCCCAAGAGGGAATCCATGACATCACCTTTCTTGATGGCATTTCCGGGCTCAATGTTTCCTTGGGGTTGCGCGGAATCATGTGGAAAAAAGACTTTTATCTTTCCATGCTGCGCAAATTTGTGACACGACACAAAAACGCCGCAGCAACCATACGCACAGCCCTGGATTCCAATGACTGGGAAACCGCTGAACGTCTTGCCCATACAACCAAAAGCGTCTCCGGAAACATTGGGGCGACCTCCCTGCAGGCATTGGCGGAAGAGCTTGAGCAAGCGATCAGGCATCACGAAGAGCGGAAAGTCCTGGACGAGTTCCTCCTTGGCCTTGAAACCTCCCTTGGTGAACTGGTTGGCGCGCTTGAGGCCAATCTGCCAGAACTTCCAAAAACACCGGAACCGTTTCAGGACAGGGAACAGCTGGCGGAGGTGTGCAAACAAATCATCCTCGCGCTCAAGGATGACAATCCTTCTGCCTGCGGTCTGTTCAACACCCACACAGACCTTCTCAAGGCTGCTTTCCCACAGGATTTCTCCGGAATTGCTGCCGCCATTCAGGCCTTTGACTTCGACATCGCCATTTCATCTCTGGAAAACGCCATGAAAAAATATTCATCTGAGGGATGCCCGTGACTTTCTTGAATGAAAACCAGCGGCCAATGATCCTTGTTGTCGATGACACCCCGGAAAACCTTTCAATCATGGGCGAACTGCTCAATGATGATTACAAGGTCAAGATTGCCAATAGCGGACGAAAAGCCCTCACCATCGCCCGGACCCACCCGCAGCCAGACATCATCCTGCTTGACATCAACATGCCTGAAATGGACGGCTACGAGGTTTGCAGACAGCTCAAAGAGACCCCGCAAACAGCTGAAATTCCCATCATCTTCCTGACGGCGCGGACAGACATTGAGGATGAAAAACGCGGCTTCCAACTCGGTGCCGTGGACTACATCACAAAACCCATCAGTCCCCCCATTTTAATGGCCCGCATCAAGACCCATCTGCACTTGAAATCCGTGGCGGATTTCATACGGGATAAAAACATCTTCCTGGAAAAGGAGGTAAGCCGTCGCACCCGCGAAGTCTATGCCATTCAGGACATCGCCATCCTTGCCCTGGCCTCGCTTGCAGAAACAAGGGACAATGAGACGGGGAACCATCTGCGCCGGACACAGATCTATATTCGCATGCTGGCTGAGGCGCTGAAGGACAATCCGCATTTCAAGAATTACCTGACCGATGACAACATCACAATTCTGTTCAAATCAGCCCCCCTGCACGATATTGGCAAGGTTGGAATTCCAGACAACATTCTTTTAAAGCCCGCACGCCTGACCCCGGATGAATTCAACATCATGAAACGGCATACCATCATTGGACGGGATGCCATTGAACATGCTGAAAGTTCCCTGGGAACCCATATGGAATTCCTGAAAACAGCCAAGGAAATTGCCCTATATCACCACGAGAAATGGGACGGAACCGGATATCCTGAAGGATTGTCTGGTGAAAACATCCCCATTTCCGCTCGTCTCATGGCTGTTGCCGATGTCTATGATGCCCTTATCAGCCGCCGGGTTTACCACGATCCCACTCCCCATGAGGATGTCATCAAAATCCTTACTGAAGGGCGCGGCACCCATTTTGACCCTGAAATCCTTGATGTTTTCCTGCGTATCCAGCAGGATTTCAAGAAAGTTGCAGAGCAATACACCGACCCTGACACCCGTCTGACCCCAAAAGAGGCATCATGACTTCCTTTCCTGAGCCCCCATCCATGACGGGTACACCCCAGCCATGCCCCGCCGACCTGCTGGCGCTCAAAAGCATTGATGCCCCGCAGGGCATCCACCGCATCGGGAATAAACCGGAAGCCTTCCGAAAACAACTGTTCCGCTTCCACAAACACTATCTGAATGCTGGCAGCGAACTGCGCAGACTTGTTTCTGATGGCGACATGGTTGCCAGCGAAGCGTATTGCCATACCCTCAAAGGCGTTTCCGGAAACCTGAGCATGAACAGCTTGTTCTCCTGCCTTTGCGAAATAGATGACGCCCTCAAACAGGAGAGGATGCCCCTCCCCGCCGATCTTGACCTTGTGGACACTCTTCTGCATCAGGTCATGGAGGAGATCAAAACCCTTGCTCCCCCCTTGATGGATGCGGCGCCACCATCCGTCGGTGCCGTGCAAGACAATGATATTCCTGTCAAGCTTTCCGTCCTTGCTTCCCTGCTTGAAAAAGACTTTGGCTCTGCCGAAGAATGTCTTGCAGACCTGCGGACATATGTTGCCGGAAGCGAACTTGAACAGGCCGTAGCCAAAATAGCCGACCAGATGGATGTATTTGCCATCCAGGAAGCACTTGCCACAATCCACGCCTTGCTCATCCACCTGGATGAAACCAGAAAAAGGGGGAAGACACCATGACGGACATTCCGGACATCAAGCCCACGATCCTCATCGTGGACGATATTGCGGAAAACCTTCATCTCATGTTGAAAATCCTGAGCGACAGGTATGCCGTTGTTGCGGCAACCAATGGGAAAAAAGCCCTTGAAATTGCTGCTGCCAAGCCACATCCCGATCTTGTTCTGCTGGATGTCATGATGCCGGAAATGGATGGGTATGAGGTCTTGCGCGAGCTAAAGAAGTCCCCTGAAACATCCAGCATTCCCGTTATCTTCGTCAGCGCCCTGTCAGAGATGGGCAATGAAGCGCGCGGGCTGAAGATGGGAGCCTCCGATTACATCGTCAAACCGATCAATCCTGATCTCCTGAAAATGCGCATCCTCACCCAGCTTGAATTGGGGCGCTATCGCAAGACGCCGTTTCCAGATATGGAAAACCTGACACTCAAACGCCCCAAAATCCTGATTGTCGATGATGTCCCCGAAAACATCCACGAACTGGTCGGCGCGCTAAAAGATGAATACGATATCCTGGTTGCCGACAGCGGGGAAAAAGCCATGGATCAGATCAATGGGTCCAACCCGCCCGACCTTGTCCTGCTTGATATCCTGATGCCGGAAATGGATGGGTATGAGGTATGCCGCCGCATCAAGGCCACAAAGGAAGGACACCGCATTCCTGTCATTTTCCTTAGTGTGATTGACGATTCCACGGAAAAAGTACGGGGTTTTTCCATTGGAGCAGCCGACTACATCACCAAACCCTTTGATATCGATGAAGTACATGCCCGAATCCGCACCCATCTGGAACACAATCGACTACAACACTTTTTTGAACAGGAAGTTGCAAAACAGACGGTCGCATTGCATGAAGCCCTTGGCAAACTGCAGGCAACACTTGATGCCATTCCGGACCTGCTTTTTGAAGTCGATCAGGATGGCCGTTATATTGATGTCCATTTCCCGCATGAAAATTTGCTGGCAGCCCCAAAAGAACAGCTCATTGGCAGCCTGATCAGTGAAATCCTGCCACGTGAGGCGACGGAAACATGCATGGCCGCCCTGCATGAGGCAAATGAAACCGGTTTATCCTATGGCAAACAGTTTGAATTGCAGTTGCCACAGAAAAAATACTGGTTTGAACTTTCCATTTCCCGCAAGGGGCCTCAAAACAATAAAAATACACGGTTCATTGTTCTTTCACGCGACATCACCGAACGTCGGCAGATGGAACTTGACCTTATCAAGGCCAAGGATGCTGCCGAAACCGCAAACAAGAGCAAAAGCCAGTTTTTGACCCTCATCAGCCATGAATTACGCACCCCCCTCAACGCCATCATAGGATTTTCGGAATTCCTGCAGGTTCTCGTTGCCAAAGATTGTGAAAAACCACAATACCTGGAATATTCCGATTACATTCACGATGGCGGAATGCACCTTCTTTCGCTTGTCAACGACCTTCTTGACCTTTCGCGCATCGAGGCGGGAAAATACCGTTTCCGGACAGAAGAGGTCAACCTAAACCATCTTTGTACAAAAGCCATACAGATGGCCATGGCAAACCCGAAAGCTGCCACGCTTTCATTTGAAACAACGTGCAGTCAGGATATGCCTGACATCCATACGGACCGCAAATCCCTTCTCCAGATTTTCCTCAATCTTCTTTCCAATGCCATCAAGTTCACCCCTGCGGGAGGCCACATAAAATTTGATGTCTTTTCGGACAACAAGTCAAATATTGATATTCGCATCTCAGACAATGGCATTGGGATGCCACCTGAAGTCATCAGCCATGTTTTCGAGCCCTTTTATCAGGCAGAAACATCTTATAGCCGTACGTATGAAGGGGCAGGACTCGGCCTTACAATCGTCAACCAACTGGTACGGCTCCAGGGAGGAGAAATCAGTTTCATCAGCCAGCAAGGAAAGGGCACGGAAGTCCACGTTGTCATGCCATGCCACAAACCTTCCTGAAGAACCAACGCCTTCTTTGCCCGCAAACAATGAAACCATCGATCTTTATCAACCTTCAATGTACCCGCTGCATGCTTTTGCATGATTTTTCAACAAAAGGATCACCCTCATGAAAAAAAACATCCAAACAACCGTCATCGCCATCATGGGAATATTCATGTCCCATTCCGCCTTTGCCCAGCCACAATCCACCTATGACCGGGTCATGGAAACGGGGGCCATCCGCTGCGGATACATTCATTATGAACCCAACACCATCATCAACCGCCAAAACGGACAGATCAGCGGCATCGACCATGACCTCATGGAGGAAATCGGGAAACGCCTGGCGCTACGGATTGAATGGACAAGGGAAGTCGGTTTTGGCACCGCCATCGAGGGCATGACAGACAACCAGTATGACATGGTCTGCTCCGACATGTGGGCGGGATCCGCCCGCGCAAGGCAGGCGGATTTCTCAACCCCCCTCAACTATTCCCTCCTCAATGTCTGGGTTCGGGCCGACGACACCCGTTTTGACACCAATGTGGCATTGCTCAACACCGCTGACCATGTGTTTTCGGCCATTGGCGAAGATTCCAACATCCAGATTGTCAAAAATGCCTTCCCTGAAGCCAGGATCATGAAATTATCCAGCAAGGCATCCATAGAAGACGTCTTTAACGCCCTCACAACCAAAAAGGCAGATGCCGTTTTGGAAGACGACGTTGGAGCTCTCGCCTTCCTGGAAAACCACAAGGGAAGCATCAGGAACATCACAAAAGGAAACCCCGTCAGCATCAACGCCAATGTCATGATGCTGCCCGGTGGGGAATACCGTTTCAACCAGATGATCAACAACGCCATCCGGGATATCCAGTTTGATGGAACGTTTGACAAGATCGTCCGGAAATACAACGCTTCGGAAAGCCGCCGCCGGATCGCCAACCCCTATGAAGAAAATGCGGAATAATCCCTTCTGATCTTCCCGTTCCAGCCAACACTGGAACGAGAAAACAAAGAGGGGGGGGCCACTCCTCCTTTTCCCATTCCCGGAAAGGCATTTTCCTTTCCGGGAATGCTGTATTGCCCCCTCTCCCGTTTTTCGATACAATTCCGCGTTTTTTGATATCAACCCCGGTCGAGCTTTGGGACAACAAAGCCCTCCTCGGCAAAAAGCGGAGCCAAGAGCCATGAACAATGACGCTTCCCCCGCCCACCCCCCCCACTTCATCTGGCACGCCCTTCCGGCAGAACAGGCGCTTGACGCCTTTTCTTCCTCGGCAAAACTCGGACTTTCCAAAAACGAAGTTGAAAACCGCCTGAAGGATTATGGCCCCAACAGCCTGCCGGAACCCAAACGCCGGAGTCCATGGCTGCGATTCGCCCTCCAGTTCCACAACCCGCTCATTTATGTGCTGCTGGCTGCGGGAATCGTAACCGTTTTTCTGCATGACTATGTGGATGCCGGAGTCATCTTTGGCGTTGTCATCATCAATGCCATCATTGGCTTCATCCAGGAGGGAAAGGCCGAAGAATCCCTGCAAGCCGTCCGCTCCATGCTGGCCAGCAAAGCCATTGTCCTGCGAAATGGCGAACGTCATGAAATCGATGCCTCGGGACTTGTTCCCGGTGACATTGTTCTTCTGGAATCCGGCACCCGCGTCCCGGCCGACCTGCGCCTGTTGCGAACAAAAAACCTGCGCATCAACGAAGCTGCGCTCACGGGAGAATCTGTTCCTGTTGAAAAGGGAATTGAAGCGGTCCCCGAAGGTTCCACCATCGGTGACCGGACATGTATGGCCTATTCCTGCACAACGGTCAGTTTTGGCCAAGGGCACGGCATTGTCATTGGCACTGGATCCTTTACGGAAATTGGTCGCATCGGCAAACTTGTGGGAGAAGTCCCCAGCCTTGCCACGCCCCTGACGCGTCGGCTGGACCAGTTTGCCCGCCAGATCACCCTTTTCATTCTTGGCATCGGTCTTGTCGCCTTCCTTTTTGGCTATTTTGTCAAGAACATGCCGCCCATGGAGATTTTCCTTGCTGTTGTAGGGCTTGCCGTGGCCGCCATCCCTGAAGGCCTGCCCGCCATCGTCACCATTGTGCTGGCCATTGGAACCCGCGTGATGGCAGGAAACCGTGCCCTCATCCGCAGGCTTCCCGCCGTGGAAACCCTTGGCTCCGTTACGGTCATCTGTTCGGACAAAACGGGCACCCTCACCAAAAATGAAATGACGGCTGTATCCGTCATGCTCCCGGAATACACCCTTGAGGTCAGCGGATCCGGTTACCGTCCGGATGGCGGCTTTCATCGCGAAGGCGCAAGCATAGACCCCACCCAGGACAAAGCCTTGCAGGCCCTCGCGCAATGCGCCCTTCTTTGCAATGATGCCGCCCTCAACCAAGACCATGCGGGTGAATGGGAACTGGTTGGCGACCCCACCGAAGGCGCCCTTCTGACCCTTGCGCACAAGGCGGAACTTGATCCTGTTGAAAAATTGGCCGAAACACCCCGCATTGATGAAATCCCCTTTGAATCCGAGCATCGCTTCATGGCGACGCTCCACCACGATCATGAAAGCCATGCCTTCATCCTTCTCAAGGGAGCGCCTGAGCGCATTCTTGATCTCTGCATAAAGGATTCCCTCGGCAACCCGATCAACCATGAAGCCTGGAACCAGCGGATGGAAAAGGCTGCGGGCGAAGGGCAGCGCGTCCTTTGCCTGGCGCAGTGCGACATGCCCAAAGGCACCAGGAACCTCGCCATTTCCGACATCAAAAAACGTTTCACCCTGCTGGGAATGACAGGGCTCATTGATCCGCCCCGCGAAGAAGCCATCCGTGCCATTGCGGAATGCCAGCGCGCCGGCATCCGCATCAAGATGATCACAGGCGACCATGCCAGTACGGCGGCCGCCATAGGCCGGCAACTTGGCCTGAACGCCGACCATCCCCTTTCCGGGGAAACTGTAGAATCCCTTGATGACCAGGCCTTGCAAAAAGCTGCCATCAAGACAGACATCATTGCGCGGGCCAGCCCTGAACACAAACTGCGTCTTGTCGCCGCCCTTCAGGCAGAAGGCGAACTGGTGGCCATGACCGGTGACGGCGTCAATGATGCCCCGGCCCTCAAGGCGGCGAACATCGGCGTTGCCATGGGCCAAAAGGGCACAGATGCAGCCCGGGAATCCGCAGACCTTGTGTTGACGGATGACAATTTTGCCACCATTGCGCGGGCCGTGCGTGAAGGTCGCGTGGTGTTTGACAACATCAAGAAATCCCTGCTTTTCATCCTTCCCACCAACGGCGGTGAAGCCGGGGTCATCCTGATGGCCATTTTTGCGGGACTTGCCATGCCGGTCACCGCCGGACAGATCCTCTGGGTCAACATGATCACGGCCGTCACCCTCGCCATCGCCCTTGCTTTTGAACCTGCGGAAAAGGGCGTGATGCACCAGCCGCCAAGAAAACCTTCCGAACCCCTTATCACCAAGGTTCTGGCCATGCGCATCGCCTACGTGACCTTGCTCATGATCCTGGTCACCTTCACCATTTTTGAATGGGAACTACAGCGAGGAAACAGCATTGAAACCGCCAGAACCGCTGCCGTCAACATGTTGGTCATCAGCGAACTGGTTTACCTCTTCAATGTCCGCCACTTCACGGAATCCGCTTTCAAGGCCGGCATTTTCACCGAAAACCGTATTGCCCTCTGGATGAGCCTGTTGCTTGTCTTCTTCCAGATCCTTTTCACCTATGCGCCCTTCATGCAGGCCATATTTGACACAACTCCGCTGGATGCGGTGTCCTGGCTGGCCGTGTGGACCTTGGCCATTTTCAAGTTCCTGGCGGTTGAGCTTGAAAAAACCTTTCTGCGAAGACTGCGTATCCACAGCATGTAACGCCCGCAAAAAGATGCCTCCCTCCACGGGGAGGCATCTTTCCTTTTGCCGAAAAATGCCCTATCATCCTGACAAACAACTTCCTTGCAGGATCATTTCATGAAAAACAAAATCCTTCCGGCCCTTGCCCTTTCCCTCATCATGGCCACCCCGGCCCTTGCCCAGACATCAGGCCTCACCGCCCATGAATGGGGCCTGTGGCACCTGTCTGGAAACCTGGCGGAAACCATGCCTCAGGTTCAGGAAACCCTGCCGCCCCACGTCAACAACACCCTGATCACGATAGATGATTTTGGCTGGCCCAGCTTTGGCAACAGACCGGATGGCATGATCGTCCGCAAGCCGGTGGTCTGGTTTTATGGCGCAGAAGGCACCGCCCTCACCTACAAGGTCAACCTGTCTGGAAACAGCCGGATCATTGCCAACTTTCCTTCCTTGGACGGGTCGTTGGGGGAACCCGGAACGGCTGTCTGGAACCTGACCCTTGGCGAAAAAGACTTTGCCGAACCGGAACAGGAAAAAGGCATGAGCCCCTGGTATGGCAAGCTTTACCTGCCGGAAGCCAATTCCGTCTCATTCAAAGAGCGCAATGAAACAGAAGGTTTCCTGTTTTATGAGGCCAGCGTCCTGCATGAACTGCCCATCTCCCGTAACGAATCCGGCGTAACGCTGGATGAGGACATGCCACTCGTCGTATCCATCCTGAACATGCCGGGCCAAGGTGTTTCCGTGCAGTTCAATCACAATGTGGCCAAGGGAGATTATCCCTTCCCTCAGGACATGGGAAAAACCGACATTGAAAGCGCCACAGCAACCTTGTCAAAGGCCCTTGAGGATATGGGGCTTTTCAAGGCTGAAGCCGAAGCTTTCACATCGGTCTGGCAGCCGGAGCTGTTTGAACTGGGCGGCCGGGTTCTCGTCATCCTGCCTCAGGAGACTTATAACCGCCTCCTGCCCGCAACCATCACGCCGAAACCGGAACGCTTCATTCGCATTGGCGCAATCATGACGGAAGTCCCATGAGCGAGACAACCTGCCCGCATTGTGGAAAAAACACCATCACCCAAAGCATTCCCATGAGCCAGAGCGCAGAAGTCCAGCGGATCGGCCTGCGTTTCAAGGCCCGCTTCATGATGCGGGGCACGGAGGAGATTTTGGCCGACCTTTGCACCAGCTGCGGCACCATCATCCGCCTGTTCGTGAAAGAACCCCAGCGCAACTGGGACGTTGAAGGTTGATTTTCGCAGGGATTTGTTGCATATAAATGCCACGGGACGGCAGTTGCCGCCCCAAAGCTGACAAGGATTTGCATGTTGGAGATTGCCATCTAACGCCCTGATCCGGGTGTTTTGCGGATCATGAAGCCGCCACTTTCCGCAGGGAACGTGGCGCACATGAACGTTATCCAAGGCAATTTTCCATGAATATCTCAAAACATGAACAGCGAACGCTGCACGTGCTGGCGCAGGGCGGGCATGTCCGCTTCTGGAAAGATGAACGCGGCAAGATCATCGACATCCATTGCATTACCCGCGAAGGATGGACGCTGGCCGACTGTTCGCTCCCCGTTTTCCGTAAACTGCGCAAGCGGCGTTTCATCGCCTCGCAGAATGGCGGACACTACCGCATCACGCGGGACGGACTTTTTGCCGTACGGGCGCAACCTGATAACCGTTAAAGGAAACCGGCACGGGAGAATGCGCGCATACACATTCTCCCGTGCCCTATCCCTCCGTAAAAGCACACATGGATATTTTTGGATTTTTCACTTCCGGGACTCATGCAAAAGGCGTATAAATATAGATAACGTGAACACAAAGGAGTGATGACGATGTCCCATGACGGTTCATTAATCCCACCGACATCCAAGCATCCAGCATCGAAATCCGGCCTCTGGATTCCTCCCTGCAACAAAAATTTCAACACATCGTTACATCAGGCCATTCTGGACGGCGATTCCCATGCCGTTGCAGATTGCATGACCAGGCATCCTGATCATGCCCTTGCCGCAAACCGGCAAGGCGACACGCCACTTCACCTGGCCCTGAAAAACCAAAAAGAAGAAATCGCCCTGATGCTTCTGGCGGTTTGTCCCAAAGCCGCAGGCAGGCAAAATCTGGAAGGCGTCACCCCACTGCACCTGGCCGCGGAAAACGGTGACCTGAAAACAACCCGGATCCTGCTGGCCTATGCACCTGAAACAAGCATTGCCCGCAACCAGCAGGGGCAAACCCCCATGGACAAGGCCGGCATCAATCTTGATATTCTGCAGGCCATCCTGTTGGCCTATACGCGCCTGGCGCAAAAACCCGGCCCCAGACCCCACCACCACGTCCCCCCTGAACTCATCCTGATCCCGGGCAGGTAACGGCTAAAAACATCCCATAAAAAAGGCGGATACCTTACGGCATCCGCCTTTTCTTTTTACGCACAAGGGCAATCAGGCCAACTTGGCGACGAGATCGTAATCATCCGCCTCGGTAATGAGGGCGTTCACAAGATCCCCCGATGCCAGCTTCTTGCGCGTCTTGAGCAGAACCACGCCATCAATCTCCGGTGCATCCCCCTTTGTCCGGGCGACATAACCGCCTTCGCATTTCCCGTCCACAATGACCGGCAAGGTTTTCCCGACCTTGGCGGCAAGAATCTCCGCACTGATCTCCTGTTGCACCTGCATGAAGCGGTGCCAGCGTTCCTCGATCACTTCTTGCGGCACCTTGTCCGGAAGCGCCGTGGAGGCCACACCTTCCACATCCTCATATTTGAAGCAACCCACCCGGTCGAGCCGGGCTTCCCTGAGCCAATCGAGCAGCATCTGGAAATCTTCTTCGGTCTCTCCGGGGAACCCCACGATGAAGCTCGAACGCAACGTAATGTCCGGGCAAATCTTCCGCCACGCCCTGATGCGCTCCAGTAATTTTTCCGTATCGCCCGGCCGTTTCATGGCCTTGAGGACACGGGGGCTGGCATGCTGGAAGGGAATATCGAGATAGGGCAGAATTTTTCCCGCAGCCATCAGCGGGATGACCTCATCCACATTCGGGTACGGATAGACATAATGCAGCCGCACCCACACGCCAAGCTCGGCAAGGCCTTCAGACAGCCCCAGCATGCTGGCCGGATATTCCCGGCCCCGCCATGTACCCTTTGCATGGCGGATATCAAGGCCATAAGCGGCCACGTCCTGCGCCACCACCAGCAGTTCCCTCACGCCCGCCGACACCAGTTTTTCCGCTTCGCGCAACACCTCGCCCACGGGGCGGCTGACCAGCGGCCCGCGCAATTTCGGAATGATGCAGTAACTGCACGAATTATGGCAACCTTCCGCAATTTTGAGATAGGCATAATGGCGCGGCGTAAGCTTGATGCCGCCCGGCGGCAGAAGCTCCCCACGCGGGGAATGGGGCGGCTTCACCGCAGCATGCACGGCATCGACCACCGCTTCATACTGGTGCGCCCCCGTTACCGCGAGAATATCGGGATGGCGCTTGCGAATGCCTTCCGCATCGGCCGAGCCAAGACAGCCGGTCACAATCACCCGGCCATTGCCTTCCATGGCCTCGGCTATCGCCTCAAAAGATTCTTCCCGCGCACTGTCCAAAAAACCGCAGGTGTTCACAATCACCACATCAGCATCCGCATAACTGCCGGAAAAGGCATAGCCTTCCGACCGCAGGCAGGACAGGATGCGCTCGGAATCCACCAGCGCCTTGGGACAGCCAAGGCTGACTATGCCAACACAAGGAACCTTTTCCGCTTCCATTGCTTTTTTTACCATTTCCGCCTCACGCCAACAGGAAAACCGCGGCCTTATAACACAGCCCCCTTTCGCTGCCCATAGATAATCTTGCCAATAGGCATTTGGGTTGCCATGGCGCAGACATGCATGTATAAATCCCACAGTTTCTCAACAAGGACTTCGCATGAGCAATCCCTTTGCCAGAGCCCGCATGAACATGGTGGATGCGCAGATCAGGGCCCTTCCCCTTGAGGCAGAAGGCATCCCTGCGGCCTTTGCCAGCCTGCCTCGGGAAGATTTTGTCTCGGCAGAGTTCAAGGGGATCGCCTATTGTGACGATGCCGTTCCCGTGAATGAAACGCGCTTCCTGATTGCGCCGCATCTTCTGGCCCGCATGGCAGATGCCGCCCGTATCTCCCACACCTCAACCCTTCTCGATATTGGCGCGGCCTCTGGCTATTCCACTGCCCTGCTCGCCCGCCTTGGCGGATGCGTCATTGGCCTGGAGGAAGACCCTGCCCTGGTCCGGAGCGCCAGCCAGGCCCTGGCCCGTCTTGACATTGACAATGCCGCCGTCCTTCCCGGACACCTGGATGCCGGATATCCGGCAGAGGCCCCCTTTGATGCCATCCTTGTTACAGGCGGAGAAATCACCCATGCGCCAGAAGGGCTGCTTGAGCAGCTTGCTCCGGGCGGGCATCTCGTGTACATTTTTCAGGGACAGCTGGTTACCATGACCAAAACCGGGGACAGTTTTACGCAAGCTTCCCTTGGCAAGGCCACGGCCCCTGCTTTCCCCCCTTCAGAAGACCACAACAAACCGGAGACCACTCCATGAAGCGTTTTCTTGCATCCGCCAGCCTCGCCATCCTCATGGCTTCCCAAGCCCAGGCAAGCTCTTTTGAGGATGCCCTGGCCAGCGCATGGCAAACCAATCCGCAGATGGAATCTGCACGCGCAGCCCTTCGCGGCACAGCAGAAAGCCTTCCTCAGGCCATCTCCGGATGGCTGCCCAGCCTTGATTTTTCCGCATCCGCCGGTGTTTCCCGTTCGGATTCCCATCCCGGCGCGCGTGACAGCAGTGAATCCCGCAGCATTGGCCTGACCCTTAGCCAGCCCATCTACAACGGTGGCGGCACCATGTCGGCCATCCGCTCTGCCAAGGAAACCATCCGTTCCGGCATCGCCACCTTTTCAGATTCCGAACAAACCTTCCTGCTGTCCGCCATCACCGCCTACGTTGACGCCATCCGTTCGGCGGCCATCCTCAAGGCCACAGCCAACAACGAGGAAGTCCTGAAGCGCCAGCTTGAAGCCACCACAGACCGTTTCGATGTCGGTGAACTGACCCGTACGGATGTCAGCCAGGCCAAGGCCAGCTTTGCCAGCGTAACAGCTTCCCGCATCAAGGCCGAAGGCGACCTCAACTCCGCCATCGCCACCTATGAAAGCATCTTGGGCAGCAAACCAAACTGCCTGCCCATTGCTGATGGCAGCGACATTCCCCTTCCTCCCTTGCCCATGGGCATGCCTGTCTCGCTTGAATCCACCATTGAGGAAGCCCTCATGGCCAACCCGGCCATGATCACAAGCTCGGCCAGCCTCGCCATTGCCGAGGAAGCGGCAAACGCCATCAAGGCAGCCATGCGTCCTTCCTTGGCCCTTTCGGCAAACCTCGGCAAAGCGTGGAGCCCATCTTCGGCAACCACCAAGGATACGGAAACAGCTTCCGTGACAGCACGTTTTTCCGTTCCGATCTATGCGGGTGGCTATGACGATTCACGCTTGCGCCAAGCCAAGCAATCCATCCAGCAGAGCAGCATGGCCCTTGAAAACACAAAACGCACCATCCGCCAGAGCGCCATTTCCACTTGGGAAAGCTGGACCAGTACCCATGCCGCCATTGAAGCCTACAAGGCGGCCGTCACGGCATCGGATCTGGCGCTTGAAGGCGTCCGCTCGGAAAACGAGGTGGGTACCCGCACCATTCTTGACATCCTGAACGCCGAACAGGATTCGCTTGACGCCCACGTCAACCTCATCAATGCCCGTCGGGACGAGCTGATCTCCGCCTACGGGCTGCTTGCTGTTGTGGGCCGCCTGACGGCACGCGACCTCGCTCTTGACGTTCCCTACTTCAACGCCCCCGAAGAAGCCCAGAAGGTTTCTTCACACTGGGGGTGGTAACCCCCTCCCCGGTTTTTTGTGAAAAACACTTGTCGATGATGGATTTCAAAGATAATCTTGCACCATGAGCAGTCCGGACAACACATCCAGCGAACCTTCCATCGAAGAAATCCTTGATTCGATCCGCAAGATCATTTCCGAGGATGGGGAAGGCATGCCCGTTTCTCCCTCCCTGGGAACCCAGGAAATACCTGAACCCCCAAGAGATGCGGAGGAAACGCCTCCTATGGGGGAAACAGTTGAGGAACCCCGGATGGAAGCGGAAGAGCAAGCGCCAGGAATGCAGGCTAATGAACTCTCCGCGACTCCGGAGGATGAACCTCTTGAGCTGAATGAGGCCATTCCCCTTGAACCTGCTGAACCGGAAACACAGGAACCGGAAAAACGCGAACCTGCAACGCAGGAACCTTTGACGCCTGACGACAACGAAGACATTCTCGACCTGACGGATACCGTCCAGGAAGCAAAGGATATTCTGGATTTGTCGACAGAAAGCGCCCTTCCTGAAGAACCCATGCAGACAGATGCGCCCGAAAACATTCTTTCGGTGGAAGATGCCGGGATGGAACCCGTGCCGGAAATTTCCCCTGAAATTGCCAGCATCCTTCAGGAACCTGCCGAAAAACCGGAACAACTTTCCACAGCCCCGACAACGGAAGACATTCCGGTTGAAGCCGTGGAGACAAAAATTCCCCAAGATGAGCCGGAAACCGCTGAGGTTTCCATTCCCGATCAACCGCAAGTCCCATTGGAGGTCGCCATGCCCGATGCGACATCGCAAACCCTGATTTCCGAAACCGCAGAAGCCGAAGCCATCGACGCCCTGTCGAAGCTTATCCCGGCTACGCCTCCGGAAACCGAAGGCGGCGATGTCCCGGGCGGTCATGTAACCGTGGACCAGATGGTCCGGGAAATGATCCGTCCCATGCTGAGGGAATGGCTGGACGCCAACCTGCCGCAGATGGTGGAAAAGATCGTATCCCGCGAGATCGAAAAGCTTTCCCGCAAAGCCGGGCTCTAATTCCCCGGCCGGCCTGCCACCTTTTAGAAAAACAGGAGTTCAGCCATGCTGGACAAGACCCTTGAACCGGCTTCCATGGAAGCCAAGCACTACGATATATGGGAAAAATCAGGCGCTTTCGCCTGCAACCCCGCCTCCCCGAAACCGCCCTTCTGCGTGATGATGCCGCCGCCGAATGTCACCGGCACCCTGCATATCGGCCATGCGCTTGACAACTCGTTGCAGGACATCCTCACCCGCTACATGCGCATGCGCGGGCATGATGCCCTCTGGCAACCCGGCACAGACCATGCGGGCATCGCCACGCAAATGGTTGTCGAGCGCCAGCTCGCCAAGGAAGGCATTGACCGCAGAGACATGGGACGCGAAGCCTTCATTGAACGCGTTTGGAAATGGAAGGCGGAATCCGGCGGCACCATCATCCGGCAGCTGCGCCGCATCGGCGCCACCGCCGACTGGGACCGCGAACGATTCACCATGGATGAAGGCCTGTCCAAGGCTGTCCGCAAAGTATTCGTCCGCCTGCACAAGGAAGGCCTCATCTACAAGGACAAGCGCCTTGTGAACTGGGACCCGAAGCTGCACACCGCCATTTCCGACCTTGAAGTGGTGCAGAAAGAAACCAAGGGGCACATGTGGCACCTGCGCTACCCGATTGACGGCCAGGAAGGCCGTTTCATCGAGGTCGCAACCACACGCCCCGAAACCATGCTGGGCGACACGGCCATCGCCGTCCACCCGGAAGATCCCCGCTATGCCGACATCATCGGCAAACACGCCATCCTGCCGCTGGTCGGGCGCAAGATCATCATTGTGGGCGACCTGCACGCCGACCCGGAAACCGGCACCGGCGCGGTCAAGATCACTCCCGCGCATGATTTCAACGATTTTGAGGTGGCGCAACGCCACGACCTGCCAAAGATCAACATCCTCGATGCCGATGCCCGCCTCAATGACGAGGTGCCGGAAGCCTATCGCGGCCTTGATTGCCCAACCGCCCGCACAAAGATCCTTGAAGACCTCGAGGCCGGCGGTTATCTCGTCAAGGTCGAGGACCACATCCTGCAAATGCCTTATGGCGATCGTTCGGACGTGATCATCGAACCGTGGCTGACCGACCAATGGTATGTGAACACCAAGGTTCTGGCCGAACCTGCCATTGCGGCCGTCGAACGCGGCGAAACCGTATTCGTTCCGCGCAGTTGGGAGAACACCTATTTCAACTGGATGAGGGGCATCCAGCCGTGGTGCATCAGCCGCCAGCTCTGGTGGGGGCACTCCATTCCCGCATGGTACGGCCCGGATGGCACGCCTTTTGTGGAAATGACCGAGGAAGAAGCCATCATCGCCGCCGAAAAGCACTATGGCGAAAAGGTTCTCCTCACCCCGGACCCCGATGTTCTCGACACATGGTTTTCCTCCGCCCTGTGGCCGTTTTCCACCCTCGGCTGGCCGGATGACACCGAGGCACTCAAGAAGTATTATCCCACCGATGTTCTGGTCACCGGCTACGATATCATCTTCTTCTGGGTCGCCCGCATGATGATGATGGGCATGCACTTCATGGGTGAAGTGCCATTCAAGAAGGTGTGCATCCACGCCCTGATCCGTGATGAAAAGGGCCAGAAGATGAGCAAGTCGAAGGGCAACACGATTGACCCGCTCGGCCTCATCGACAAGTTCGGCGCGGATGCCGTGCGCTTCACCATGGCGGCACTGACTGCACAGGGCCGTGACATCAAGATGTCGGAAGGCCGCGTGGAAGGCTACCGAAACTTTATCACCAAGCTGTGGAACTCGGCCCGTTACTGCGAGATGAACGGATGCCTGCCCGTGTCCGGATTCAATCCCGCTTCGGCGCAGCTCACTGTCAACCAGTGGATCCGCAGCGCCGTGGCCCGGTGCGAGATGCAGGTGCGCGAAGCCCTTGAAGCTTATCGCTTCAATGATGCCACGCTGGGCCTTTACCAGTTTGTCTGGGGCACCTTCTGCGACTGGTACCTGGAGTTCACCAAGCCCATCCTGACCGGCTCGGATGAAGCCGCCAAGGCGGAAACCAAGGCCATGACGGCCTGGGTGCTGGAGCAGGTGCTGCACATGCTGCATCCTTTCACGCCTTTCGTGACCGAGGAGATTTACGAACAACTCTTCGCCCATGGGGAAAAACGCCTGATCTCCGGAGAATGGCCACGTCTTGCCGAAGACTTCATCGACAAGGATGCCGAAGACGAAATGGGCTGGGTTGTCGGCCTCATCTCGGAAATCCGCAGCCTTCGTTCCTTCATGAACGTTCCGGCGGCCGCACAGATTCCGGCCATGCTCAAGGATGCTGGCACGGAAGGCGCTGCGCGTCTTGAAACCCACAAGGACCTTGTACTGCGCATGGCCCGCCTGGAAAGCCTTGCCATCACCCTGGAAAACGCCCCAAAGGGCGCGGCGCAGGGCATGATGGGCACCAGCCTCATCATCCTGCCGCTTGCCGGCATCATCGACATGGACGCTGAAAAAGCCCGTCTTGCCAAGGAAGTGGAAAAGCAGGACGCCGAGATCCGCAAGATCGACGCCAAGCTTGGCAATCCACAATTTGTGGACAAGGCCCCGGAGGATGTGGTCATTGAGGTGCGTGAACGCAGGGCGGAAGCGGAGGCGGTTTGCACAAAGCTGCGCGCCGCTCTTGAGAGGATGGCATGAGCTATATTGAAGAAAATCTTGCCCAGGGGGAACGGGTACTTTACATCGCCCGTTTTCCTTGGGTTTATACGGCCAATGCCATCGCTTTTTTCTTTTTTTGTGTAGCCTTGGCACTCGTTGCCCTGATTGCCATCCCGGTCAAGAGCGATAGCGGTTTTGGGTTTGTTGTCATCAATTCATGGCGCGACATCACCCATATCCAATGGTATCTGAGTGCTGGCCTGTTTGCCTTTGGTTTCCTGCGCTTTGCCTACATGATGCTGGTGGAGCAGACCACGGAAATTGCCGTTACCTCCCTGCGCTTCATCTACAAGCGCGGCATCCTGTCGCGCGACATCAACAGCGTAAACATTGACCGTGTGGAAGGCTGCGACGTGAAACAGGGTTTTCTTGGTTTCCTCATGGGATACGGCATGGTGGAAGTGCGCGGCACCGGAATTGGGGAAGTCCGCATCCCTCCGGTTTCGCGCCCCAAGGACCTCGCAAATTCCGTGCAGCAGGCGATTGGCATGCACGAACACGCGGGAGAGAAGGCCTGACGGTAAACGGCGAGATGGATGAGATTTTCATGAGCCTTGATATTGCCATTGTCAGCGACATCCATCATGGCCCTGACCGGGGAAGCAAAAAGGGATCGTCCGCGATTCCCCTCCTCGAAAGCTTCATCGCATTCACCAAGGAAACCAACCCTGACTGCATCATTGACCTTGGAGATCGCATTTCCGACACCGATTACGAGACAGACCTTCGCCTGCTTGGCGAAATCGCTTCAACCTTGAGGAAACTGCCCGGAACGCCCCATTATCTTCTGGGAAACCATGATGTGGCGAAGCTTTCCGTTGCCGACAACGAGGCCGCTCTTCAATGTTCCCTGGCTTCTGCCAGCGAGGACAGAAACGGCTTTCACCTTGTCTTCTGGAATCCCTTCTCAAAACTCGATCTGGCAAAAGGCTTTTCCCTGCAGGAGGGGGATCTGGCGTGGCTGAAAGCCGACCTGGCAGCCACCTCCCTGCCTTCCGTCATTTTCACGCATGTGCCCCTCGACAACGGCAGCATGAAGGGAAACTTCTATTTCGAGAAGAATTTTCCCCACCACGCCGCTTATCCGGAAGCGCAGGGCGAAGCCATCCGCGATATCATCGAGCGCAGCGGCAAGGTGGTGTTGTGCATCAACGGCCACGCGCACTGGAACGCCCATCACTGCATTGACGGCATCCATTATGTAACCATTCCATCGCTGACGGAACTCTTCACCACATGGCCGGAGCCGAATGCGGCCTATGCCCGCATGTCCTTGAGCGACCATATCGAAATCGAAGTGTTTGGCCGGGATCCAGTTTTCTACCGGCTACCCATCAAGGCGCCCGGAACGCATTGGCTGAACACCAGCAAGGACTATGCGCCAGGAAACCTTTTCCCGGCATGAGGCGTCCCGAAAGGCTCTCCGTCATCCCTTTTTCATAAGATGCATCAAGGCTTCAGGTTGCCTGCGTGTTTCACGGGCGGGGCCACGGGCTGTTTTCTCCGCTCTTCCCATTCCGCCATGTTTTTCTCAAACACGGCCTTGATTTTCGCAAAACTCTCCGGGGACTTGCTGCGCTCCACCATATCCAGCGCCCTTTGCCCAAACTTCCGGATTTTTCCAAAATCCAGTTTTCCGCCGCCATGGCGCTCGAAGCTCGAAGCAATCAGGGGAGAAAGGTTGTACAGATAAACCAGCGGCACCATGAACATGGCTTCGGGGTCCTTGCTCCGGCTGATGGAGGCAATATCGAGGATGGCGATCCTGCCATCTTGGCGGTGCGCCATGAAGTTGCTGCAAAAAAGGTCGGTATGCACCGCCTTGTGGCTACGATACAGCTTTGCGGCAAATTCGCCAAGCGCCTCGCCGGCAAGTGCCACATCCTCCGGCGTCATCGTCTTGCCGGCATCCCCCTCCTCGCGCGACATCACGAGATAATCCGGATCCTTGCCGAAGCCCAAAGGTTTCGGTACCACAAATTTTTCCCCGTCCAGCTCCTGCAAATCCTGTAGCATCGCATATTCTTCCTCAACCGGAAGGCCGTGCGACTTGCATCCGGGCTTGATGAGCTTGACGACGCAGGATGGATTGTCTTTCGGGATGAACGCGAAACTGGCCGGCCCTTCACGCAGGACGGTGCCGCCAGGAAAATCCCCCTTTCCCGACTTTTTCCATTCAAGGAGCTGCTGGCACAGGGTTTCTGTATCCATAAGCCTTTTCTCCTTCCCGTTGCAGAAAGAATTTAGCACTTCCCAAGCCTCCCCCACAACCCTTGATACCATGCAGGGAACGCATGGCTGGATTGCAAAACAAGCACTTCCTTTTCCACATCTCCCAACCTATGCTGCAACATCCAAAAACAAGGAACGGGATTTGGGCATGTCTCTTTTCAAGAAGAAACTCCTCGGTAGTGTTACCGCCATCGCGCTTATCCTTGGGATGAGTAGCTGCGCTCCCGAACCTGCGCAAAACCCCGCCAAAAAAACTCTAAAATCGTCCTTCAACGCAGTTTCCCATGACCTGCGCCTGACCGGGGACGATGCCGACATCGCCAGGCTCAACGCCAGCATCGCGCTGGCAGGAAAAAGCCAGACGGCCCGAGACCTTTTTGCCAGCAATTCCTTGCGGGGATGGACGCTTTCACTTGAGGAGATCAAGGAGGACGACAGCGGTTTCATGATCGCGGGTTTTGTCTCCCCCTCCGACAAGAAGATTGTCCTCAACAAAAAGCTGTCCACCACTTACAACACCTCGACCCTCATTCACGAGGTGGCCCATATCGACCAGGACCGCCTTGGCATCGGCACCGCCATCTACACCCACGAGGGCAACATCCGTATCCTGAAAATCCAGGAAGCATGCAGCGCGACCATGCAAACGAAAGCCATGTGGGAAATCGGGCAGGAAACCCCGGAAATATGGGACCAATACAAACAGGAAAAGACATGGGCCGCCAAAAGCTGGGAGCGTGCCACCAAAACAGGCAACGCCGCCAATACCTCTCAAGACCTGCCAACGATCGCCACCTTCCGGAGTTTTTACGAAGACCCGGTCTCGACCAACTATGAAAAGAATGAAGCTGAACACCAGCTGGAATTCCGTGCCAACATAAATGGCACCGATCCCGACACCTTCTTTGCCATGGAACTTCCCATCGCCGCCACAGTCGCCAGCCTAACCCTGCATGGCATTTCCCTCCCTCCATCCAACAAGGACTTCGATCTTTCCTCCCCCTTTTATGCCGGTTGCCACAAGGATACGGTCAAAATGCTCCGCGCGGGGAGCGTTTCGGGAAGGAACCTGCCGCAGGTTCGTCCAGACGCCCCGGACTTGCCGGAAGAAGATGGAAGTGAAAAAGCTGCCCTCGCTATCCTCCTTGTTCTTTTTTTGGGATACGCAGGTTGCCAAGGAATCCAGGCCTTGGTGGACACCCAAACATCCGAAAAGAAAAAATACGGCAGCCCTGCTCCAAAGCCGAAATCGCCCGGAAGCATGGGCGCATAAAAAAAGCGGGCCACAAGGCCCGCTTTTTTATGGCCTGAAAATATTTCCTCACTCGGAAGGCATTTCCTCCACCGGTACAATTCCGGCATGGATGATCTTGGACAGCTTGTCGAGAATGGCATTCACCATCCCCGTTTCCCGGTCATCATAAAAGGCCCCCGTGACCGTGGTATAATCCCCAACAATGACGCAAGGCGCCATCCCGTTTGGTTCCAGAAGCTCGGCAATCCCGGCACGAAGAACCGCCCTGAGCAACATCTCCAGTCGCTCCGGCAGCATGCCTCCGGTCAGTGCCTCTGTCAGGATATTGTCTATCTCTTCCTTTCGGCGCGCCACGGTTTCCACCACATGCACCAGAAGTTCAGGATCAGGATCGCACAGCTTGAGGGCATCGACATCGCTCCCCGGACGCCCTTCCTCATAATCCTTGAGGGCACGGCGCGCGATTTCCGGAGTAAACCCGTTTCCGGTCAGCTCCATCCCATAAACAACCTGGACCGCGGACAGTCGTGCCGACATGCGGCGATTGCGTGGGGATCCTGTCATTTTGCCTTCCTCGTTCATTCCTGCCTCGGAAACAGCCACAGCGGCCTTTTCATAAATGCCTTGCCAAAAAACCATTCCTGCAAGGCCTGCTCATATGCCCTATATCATGGCCTTGCTGAAATCGAAAGCAATCCTTCCCACATCAAAACGGTAGAGATGGACTCTCTTCCCCCTGATCCTGGCGGATTTTTCCAAAAAACGTCTCGAAATCATCAAGATCCCGAAAATCCTTGTAGATGGAGGCGTAACGGATATAAGCCACAAGATCAATCTGTCGCAGCGCATCCAGGCACATGCGTCCGATAAACTGGGAAGAAATTTCAGCCTCCCCGGATGTTTCCAGTCGCCGCACAATGGAATTGACCACCCGTTCGATCTTTTCTTCAGCGGCCCGTTTCTGCAGGGCATTCTTGAGGGCATAAAACAGTTTTTCGCGGTCAAACGGTTCCTTGACGCCTGTACTTTTTACAACCGTCATGTCCCGCAGCTGAACACGCTCAAAAGTGGTAAACCGCCCACCACAGCCTTCGCAGACACGCCTGCGCCGGATAGCCGAATTGTCTTCGGTTGGCCGGGAATCCTTGACCTGCGTCGCTTCATGGCTGCAATAGGGACACCGCATCTGAACGCCTCACCAGGGATAAATGGGAAAACGCGCGCACAAGGCAGCGGCATGGGCACGGGTCTTGGCTTCCACATCCGCATCGCCATCCGGATTTTTGGAAAGCGCGGAAAGGACAGCCACAATCATTTCACCGATATCCACAAACTCATCCCGCCCAAAACCGCGGCTGGTTCCCACCGGAGATCCAAGCCGAACCCCGGACGTGATGCCGGGTTTTTCCGGATCAAACGGAACCGCATTCTTGTTGCAGGTCATGCCTGAACGCTCCAAGACAGATTCCGCATCCTTCCCGGTCAGCTTTACGGGTCTCAGATCCACCAGAACCATGTGGCTATCCGTCCCGCCAGACACAACACCAAGCCCGCCCTTGATGAGGGTTTCCGACAAGGCACGCGCATTTTCCACCATGGCCGCCGCATAAGTGCGGAACTCGGGCTTGAGCGCTTCGCCCAGCGCCACCGCCTTGGCAGCAATCACATGCATCAGGGGGCCGCCCTGAAGACCCGGAAAAACCGCAGAATTCATTTTTTTGCCAATATCCGGATCATTCGACAGGATCATGCCGCCACGCGGCCCGCGCAGGGTTTTGTGTGTGGTGGTCGTCACCACATGGGCATGCGGCAGGGGCGAAGGATAAACCCCGCCAGCCACAAGACCGGCATAATGCGCCATATCCACCATGAACAGCGCGCCCACCTCATCAGCCACCTTGCGGAAACGGGCAAAATCAATCACACGGGAATAGGCGGAAGCACCCGCAATAATCAGTTTTGGTTTGTGTTCCCGCGCAAGCTTTTCCATGCCTTCATAATCAAGCAATCCATTTTCCGGCCGCACACCATACTGAACCGCATGAAACCACTTGCCGGACATGCTGGGCGCAGCCCCATGTGTCAGGTGCCCGCCTGCAGAAAGCGACATGCCCAAAACGGTATCGCCGGGCTGGAGCAGCGCAAGAAAAACCGCCTCGTTTGCCTGGGCCCCTGAATGCGGCTGGACATTCACGAATTCACACGAAAAAAGTTCCTTCGCGCGGGAAATGGCAAGGGCTTCTGCCATATCGACAAAACTGCAGCCGCCATAATAGCGTTTTCCCGGATACCCTTCCGCATATTTGTTGGTGAGAACGCTGCCCTGCGCCTCCAGCACCGCCCGCGACACGATGTTTTCCGAAGCAATCAGTTCGATCTGCCCCTGCTGGCGCGCAAGTTCACCGGAAATTGCGGCAAAAATTTCAGGATCCGCCTTTTCCAGCGAAACGTTCATTGGATGTTTGGTCATTTCCGGCCCTCAAGAATCAGGATATCTTGGCAAGGCGGCTCTCATGCCGCCCTCCTTCATACCGGCTTGAAAGGAAAACTGCAATGCAATCCCGCGCAACTTCTTCACCAATGATTCGCGCGCCCAGCGCCAGAATATTGGCATTGTTGTGCTGGCGCGCCAGACGGGCCGTTGTGGTATCATGGCAAACCGCCGCCCGGATGCCGGAAAAGCGGTTGGCCGCAATTCCCATGCCGGTTCCGGTGCCACAAATCAGGATTCCCGTTTCCGCCCGCCCATCCTTGACCATGGCTGCAACCTGAACCGCATAATCAGGATAATCCACCGATTCAGGACTGTGCGTTCCCATATCCTGAACCTGATGTCCACTGTCGCGCAAAAAAACCGCAAGTCTTTCCTTGAGGGCATACCCGGCATGATCGGCCGCTATGGCAATGTTGGTCATTTCACTCTCCCAAAAACCAATGACATCCAACCTTCAGGATAAAACTTTTCAAAGCCTGGTCAACGCTTTCTTCTTTTAAGAGAAAAAATGGATTTCTTTAAAAAAATCAACTTTTGGTTATCTTTTTCCGACTAGAGTAGTGGATTTTATAAAATGTTTAAAACCCACCTTGACAAGATTCTTCCCCCATGCTCTATATCCAATCGATATAGTATTCATAGCGGGTTAAGCCAAGGGATCGGAAAATGAACCAGGAAAACGACATCAGCCAGCACGTTTTAAAGCAGGACATCCTGCAGATGGCTTCCGATATCGTATCTTCCTATGTTGGTTCCAACCTCATGGATCCAAAGACCATCCCCGATGTCATCGAAACCGTTTTTCATGCCCTTTTGCAATGCGCAACGTCCACAAATCCGGGACAGGCCTGCAAACCCGCCATTTCCATCAAGTCTTCCATCCAGCCGGATTTCCTTGTCTGTCTTGAAGATGGCAAAAAACTCAAGATGCTCAAGCGCCACCTCCGTACAAGCTACAACATGACGCCTGAAGAATACCGGTCAAAATGGGGCTTGCCCGCAAGCTATCCCATGGTGGCCCCCAATTATGCCAAGCGGCGCTCCGATTTCGCCCGAAAAATCGGTCTTGGAAAAGCGCGCACAAAGGCAAGGAAAACCGCCTCCGTCTGAAACATGACGTAATGGCGGCAGCTCCGAAAGGAGCGGAGCCGGACAGTCATCCCCCCCCCGACTGTCCGGCTTTTTTATGTCCGCAATTCAGGATATCTGCCATAAAAACCGCAGGATAAAAATCCGGCGGTTTCATGCAACAGCTTAGTTATATGCCGGGCCCGAGATGACGAGTGGGAGCCGGAGCGGATTCCTGGGGCTTCTTGCCTCCTGCATCCTGCGCATGGCGAGTAAACACCCCTGAAAGAGCTTGCTTCATCTCTTCCTCGGTATAGACGAGAGGCAGGAATTCCTGCACGGTCTTCCCTTCCTTGTTGCGAATGGAAATATCCGTGCGCGGATCTTCCATCAAGCGGTCAACAAGCGCTCTCTTGTCATCAAGAACCGCCTGGAAGAGCGGCGTATAACCCTTCTCATTCTGCGCATTCAGGTTGGCGCCATGCTCCAGCAAAGTCTCAACCATGTATTTGTCATTACTGCGAACAGCAAGATGCAGCGCCGTGACTTGCCCCGGCTTTTCAGAATTGGGGTTTGCGCCCGCTTCCAGAAGCGCATCTACGATTCCCTTGTTTTTTCTGCTCACGGCAAGCTCCAGAGGAGAAATGCCATACTCGCCTCTCAGGTTTGGATCAGCCCCATGGAGCAGCAAGGTGTTTATTGTTTTTAAATTTGCACTATCCGAGGAAAGCGCCATAAGCATCGTGTTACCTATATCATCCCGCACATTTGGATCGGCCTTGTATTCCACAAGGAGGGAGATAATTTCCCGCGCCTTTTCAGCCTTGTCATGCTTGTCATTTACCTTGGCGCGTTCCAGCACCTCCGCAGCCTCGACAAGAGGGAATCCCGAACCACATCCATTGGGGTTTACCCCCTTCTTCAGGTAAAACTGGACCATTCGCGGGTCATTGTCCTGAACCGCTTCTACGAGCTTTTCCTCATCCCCGTATTTCTTCATGTGCCGACGATACAGCGCAGCCACTACTTGCGGCATCCCCCCAAGACCAGCAAGCATGACCGCCAGCGGTATGAGACCATCAGCTATCAACAGCATGGCCGCAACAGCCGCTACAACCGTAACGCCATTCCTGAACAAGGTGCCAGTCTTGGCGGCAACATTATCATCGAACTCTCCAAACCCTATCAAAAACCTATACAGCAAAGACTTGCGAGCAGGCACAGGCCGGTAATGGGAAAGCTTGTTGTTCCCCGCAACAGTTTTTGCCTTCGCGAGAGCAAGGCCTTCATTCTTCGCATATTCGGCGGCAGTCATGCCGAGCGTATTCCTGAGTGACGTGTCCGCCCCATGCGCAAGCAGGAAATCTATGGCCTTGCTCTTCCTCTCAACGGCAGCGACATGAAGCGGCGTATTGCCAACCACACTGCTCCTGCCATTGATGTCCGCCCCTTCCGCAAGAAGCTTCTCAAGCTCTAAAACATCATTCCGCGCAGCCGCCTCATGCATACGGTCATCAACCTCATCCTGTACATCAGAGGGGGCCGCAAGCATCACATCATCAACAGGCCAGTTTTCTTCTTCCTGAACAAATTGCTGCTGCAAGGGCTTCTTGAACATTTCAGACATACTTTCCCTCCTTTGAACACAACGAAAAATACCATACCCAAACTAAGATAACAATTCACAAAGCTACATAGATGACTTGTAAAAAACGCACAACAGAAGGATCAAACTGGGCTACCCTGCGGTTTCGGGGCGCATCACATCGGTACGCACCATGGTCGGCGAAACGGCGGAAACGGGCAAGACTACTGCAAAAAAATGACAGAGACGGCCCGGAACCTTCACGCGAAAATCGGCGAATTCCTCAAACAGGTTTCCGGACAATGGTTTCCTGCCCGCAAGGCGTCAAGCTGGTGCGCCATTTGGTGCGGAATCCTGTCCATCCGTTCCTTCCGGTTGCGGATTTTCCTTATGGACGCTCCATTCCAGAAGCAGCGCCCAAGCAAGGGCAAGAATGGTCGGACCAATAAAAAGACCGATAAATCCGAAGGAAAAAACGCCTCCCACAAGCCCAAGAAAAACAAGGATGAACGGCAGGTTAACGCCCCGGCTCACGAACCAGGGACGCACGAAATTGTCAATCGAGCCGACAACCAGCGCCCCCCAAAGCACAAGGAAAATTGCCCAGCCCGTTTCCCCGCCGTTGAACAGCCACAGGACGGCAGGAACCCAGACCAGCGCGGGCCCGCCCGGAACAAAGGATGCGAAAAAGGTCAGAAGCCCGAGCAGCGATGCCGCCGGGATCCCGGAAAGCATAAAACCGAGAGCTCCAACAGCACCCTGCAGCAGGGCGGTTCCCGTCATGCCGTACACAACGCCGATCAGGGTCTTGTGCGAAACGGACAGGAGACGCTCCCCCCGCTCTCCGCCGAAATTCTGGATAAGGACCCGCGCATGTTCCGCAACCCGTGCGCCATGTCGGAAGAAAAAATAGGCAATCAGCACCCCGAGGCTCAGGTCAATCAAGCCCTGACCGATGGACACCCCGACCGCCAGCAGCATTTGGGATACCTTTCCCCCATGGGTGGCAAGCAGCGCGGAAAGCCTTGCCCGATCCAGGACCAAATGTCCCCACCACGCGCCAAGATCGTCACCCACATAGGGGATTTTCGACAGAAGTCCGGCGATGCGTCCGGTGGCATCCCCTTCCAGCGAGCGCAGGATGGTTTGATAAAGCGTGTTGACATTATCGGCCACCGACGACCCTATGACCACCAGCGGCACAATGAAGCCCGCAACCAGAATCAGGGTGGCCAGCAGGGCGGCCACAGCGGTTCGTCCCTGCAGGCGCCGCTCCAGCCATGCAAAAGCCGGCCATGCCGAAAGGGCGAGAATGGTGGCAAGCAGAATGGCCGGAAAAAAAGGGGCGAGGATAACAAGACATCCCGCCAGAATGGCCGTAACCCCAAAAATCCCGGCGACAATCCGGTAAAGTTGGGTCTTGTCATGCAGGTCGATGTCCATCATGGATTTTTTCCTTCAGGAAAGCCTTGCCTCCTTTATAGCAGAAAACCGCAAGACTTGCACCCCTGCGCGCATAAAAAACGCCGGATAGTGGATCCGGCGCTTTTTCATGGGATGATTTCAGGACAATGTGCCCGGCGGTTTCGGCGTGCAAGAAGGTCCCTGTTTTACAGTGTTATCGCGCTTCAAGCGCTTTCGGGGAGAACTTCTCTTCTTTTCAGCCTGCGGGGCGTTTTCCTCCCCTTGCAGGACAGAAGGATTTTCCTTCGGCAACAGGTGCAGGTAGGCACGTGCCGTCTGCCCCTCGTTGTTGGGAACGTCAAGGTCGGTATGCGGACTTGACCGCAAAACCTTCACCACCTCCGCATCGCCCGCCATAATGGCGCGGAACACCGGCGTATAACCTTCTTCATCCTTCACATTCGGGTTGGCGCCATAACGTAGCAAATCATTGATAATCTGAGTATCTTTGTTGGCAACAGCGATAAAAACAGGATACCCCACACCATACCCGTTGGGATTAACCCCAGAAACCAAAGCTTTTCTCACGAGTTTCGATTTTCGACGCTTAACCAGTTTATTGAATTTTTTTCCGTATTTTATAAAACCTTCCCTTTCCTCTACCTGATGAATTCCCGAAAGAAGCAATCCGGTTATAACCATAAAAGTCATCCCCTCCCCCAAGAGCCAGCCCCCTCCCATAGCAGCCAATGCTGGATTAGCAACCCCTACAGCCACAAGAAAAGCACCACTCAAATATGCAACCGCCAACAGCCCCAATAAAGAAGCAACAACTTTAGCCGAATACATGTTTCCATTACATAAATTATATTTATGGATGGTAGGGATTTTCTCTTCCTGACGAATACCATCATGAAAATCCGGGGCAGAAAACACCGCGCGCATTTCGTCATTCTTGGCGCAATCAACCGCTTTCTGCTGGGCGACATTTTCCAGATTTTCATCCACCCCCGGCTGGCTACGCAGGAAGCGTGCCATTTCCACATGGCCCTCACGCGCGGCAATATGCAGTGCTGTGTTGCCGTTCTGGTTTTGCGCGTTGATAGACACGCCAAGTTCCAGAAAGGCCCGGACTTTGGGCACATCTCCATCAAACGCGGCATCATGGATGGTCAGCGCCGTGTCCGGCGCAGGCATCGCCCGCACGGCGCAGCGCGGCTGAATAACGCTGTTTTCCTGTTCTTCATCCTGCCTCGACATGGGCGGGCGGTTTGCAAACTGTTCCATGGGGAATCATCCTTTTTCAGGTTTGCACGCAAATTAGCGCACCCTTGAAAGGATGACCAATGCCATTTTGATATGTCAGGTATGCAAAAAGCTTATACGGCCTCGATGATGACCATGGCCTGCGCATAAGGATAATCATCCGTCAGCGTCACCTGAACATTGGCGGTCATGCCATGCGGAATGAGGGCCATGAGGCGCTCCCTTGCCCGACCCGTCATCACCAGCGTGGGTTGTCCGGAGGGCAGGTTGACCACCCCGATCTCCTTCCACGACACACCTTGCGCAAGCCCTGTGCCCAGCGCCTTGGCCCCGGCTTCCTTTGCGGCATAACGCTTGGCATAACTCCACGCCGGATGGTAGCGCGCCTCCGAACGGGCCTGCTCCACTTCCGTGAAGCAGCGGTTGCGGAACCGGTCGCCAAACCGCTCCAGCGTTTTTTCCACCCGCCTTATATCCGTAACGTCCATACCAATCCCGACGATCATGCGCCTCTTGTCCTTTGTGCCGACTGCACACACCGCATGGCCCGCAGCGCCGCGATGACGCCCGCGAGGTGTTTGACATCCTTCACCTCGACATCCAGCAGCAGATCCCAGAATTCCGTTGTCCGGTTGACAATGCGCAAATTCGTGATGTTACCGCCATTTTTGCCAATGATGGTGGAAATCCCCCCGAGACTCCCCGGCTCGTTGAGAATGCTGACACTGATGCGCCCGGTGCGGTTCTCAACGCCGGTGGTTTCCGCCTCATCATCCCACGACACGTCGAGCCACCGCTCCGGCATGTCGCTGAAAACCTCAAGCGTGGCACAGTCAATCGTGTGGATGGTTACGCCCTTGCCCGTGGTGACAATCCCCACGATGCGATCGCCCGGCAGGGGATGGCAACATCTGGCAAAATGCATGGCCATACCCGGAATGAGCCCCTTGATGGGCAGCGGCTTGTCTTTCTTTTTTTCCTTCTTGCCCCGCAGACGGTCAAGTGGATGCTTGAACAGGCTGGGGGGTGGTTGATCCTGCCGCTTGTGCGCAGGGAAAATGGTATTGAACACTTCCCGCGCCGAAACAACCCCGGAACCGATTCCCGCATAAAGATCGTCCACCGTGTCTGACCGGAAAGAAGACAAAACATTTTCCGCCGCCTTTTCCGTAAAGTCATATCCTTCCTGACGAAACACCTTTTGCAGCATGGCCCGGCCAAGATTGATGTATTCGCCCCGCTGGCTGTTGCGGACAAACCGCCTTATGCGGGCGCGCGCCTTGCCCGTGGCAACAAAACGTTCCCATGTCGGCGATGGCGTCGAATTCTTGGATGTGAGGATTTCCAGCTGATCGCCATTTTCCAGCCGCGTGCTGAGTGGCACAAGCCGCCGGTTGACCTTCGCGCCAACACATGTATCCCCAATGCGTGAATGCACCGCATAGGCAAAATCCACAGGCGTTGCGCCGCGCGGCAGGGCATAAAGATCCCCCTTGGGGGTAAAGCAGAACACCTGGTCCTGGAAAAGCTCCAGTTTGGTATGCTCCAAAAATTCTTCCGGCTTTTGCGCATGCTCCAGAATATCCAGAAGTTCACGCAGCCAGCGGTATTGCACGCCCTCCGCCTTCTGCCCCTGTTTATATGCCCAGTGCGCGGCTACGCCCAGTTCGCAAACTTCATGCATCTCGCGGGTACGGATCTGTATTTCAATCCGCTGCCGCTCCGGGCCAATAACCGTGGTATGAAGGCTGCGGTACCCATTGGGTTTCGGGGTTGAGATGTAATCCTTGAACTTGTCAGGCACCACGGCATAAGCGCTATGGATCAGCCCCAGAACCCCATAGCATTCCGAAACGCTGCCGACAACGACACGGAAAGCCATGATGTCGCAAAGCTGCTCGAAAGCAATATTCTTGAGCTGCATCTTGCGCCAGATGGAATAGGGCGTTTTTTCGCGCCCCTGAACCTCTGCATCCTTGTGTCCGGCCTCAACGAGCTTCTCTTTCAGCTCCGCGACAATCCGGCCTGCAACATCCTCCCCCGCATTTCGCAGGAAGGACAGGCGCGCGGTAATGCTCGCGTGTGCATCAGGATAAAGCTCGGCAAAGGCAATGCTCACCAGCTCATCCTTGATCTGGTGGATACCGACGCGCTCGGCCAGCGGCGCATAAATTTCCAGTGTTTCCAGCGCAATGCGCCGCCGCCTGTCCGAATCTGAAATATGGTGCAATGTCCGCATATTGTGCAGACGGTCCGCCAATTTCACCAAGAGGACACGGATATCCTCCGACATGGCCAGAACCAGCTTGCGGAAATTCTCCGCCTGGCTCTGCTGCTTGGATTGCAGCTTGATCTTGGAAAGCTTTGTAACCCCGTCCACCAGCCTCGCCACATCATTGCCGAACAGTCTGCGGACGTCATCCAGGCTGACTGTGGTGTCTTCAACCGTGTCGTGCAGAAGGCCCGTAATGATGGAAGCAACATCCAGATGCAGGGATGTGAGGATTCCGGCCACTTCCAACGGATGGGAAAAATAGGTTTCCCCCGATGCGCGAACCTGCGTTCCATGCGCCTTCATGGCGAAGACATACGCCCTGTTCAGGGCGTCCTCGTCGGCGTCCGGATTATAGGATTTTACAAATTCGACAAGTTCATACTGTCGCAGCATGAAGACATTATACCCATCTCCCTTCCAATTTTGGAAGGGCGGAAATTACATGCAAGACAGATTTTTCAGCAAAAATCAGGCTTCTGTTTCTTCGGAAACGTTTTCACCGGAAAAATCAACCCCGGCGGCCTCGTCTGCTTCACCAACCACACTCAGGAGATCTTCATCGATTTCCTCGCCTTCGGCGCTTTCCGCTTCCGGACCTTCGGCATAAGGCGCGACCCAGATCTTCTGTTCTTCATCAAGGAAGTCGATCACGTCATCCTCAGGCTCGGACGTTTCTTCCATAACCTTCTGGTGCGAGCGGACAAGATTGTCCTTCATCACCTCAAGATCAACATGGTCATCCGCAATTTCACGAAGGGCCACAACCGGGTTCTTGTCGTTGTCCCGTTCCACCGCCATGGGGGCGCCAGATGCGATCTGCCGTGCCCGCTGCGAGGCCATCAACACCAGTTCAAACCGGTTCGGAACCTTGGTGACACAATCTTCAACCGTGACGCGCGCCATGTAATAACCCCATTTCCTGAAAATGCCTAGATGGGCGGTTTTATAGCCTCAACCAAAGGGAAGATGCAAGGAATTTTCACACAAGAACCATTTTTTGCCGCAAAAAACCATTGACAGCACCTGCAAAGATATTGTCGCATGACAACATGAGAACAAAAAAAGCTTTCCCCTCATGGAGATTGGAGGCCCCTCATGCCTGAAAAGTTTGACACATTCCTCTCCGGCGGAAAACTGGAATGCGCATCGGGAGGACGTCCCCGCAGGAAGGGAGGCTTCCACCGCCACCTGATGGCATGCCTTATCAGTCTCGGTCTCATGGCCACCATGCTTTCCCCGGCCCATGCCTTCGCGCCCACCCAACCACACAATTCCCCCTACCTCCGGATGCTCGATATCTTCCAGATCCGCCTGCGCATGCTCAAGACGCCCCACACCATTGTCGTCATCGACCACGACCTCGGGCGTGGAAACATCGCCCATGTCCAGCAGCGCGCCACAGAGGAACAGAAAAAAAGGATGCGCAAAAACGACATCGCATCCGCCACCGCCATTACCCATGCCGAACTTTCCCGCACCGCAAACGCCTTCGCCCAAAGGCATGATGCGCAAAGCATCACCTTCATCACCAACAAGCCTCTGCCACTCCCTCTCGCGGAGAAAGACGCCCTCCTCCTCCACCCTTCATCCGTCGCGGCATGGACATGGGCGGCCCAGCGCGCCTGCGCTCCGATGAACATTCACACCGGAGGTCGCTGGGCCACCGAACCCGTCCGCCTGCCCGTGAGGCTTGCCACGGCAACCCTGCCCACCTTTGCCGAAATGTACAAATACACCCTCTACCATGAGGGATTCGGTCACGCCACCGAACACACGCAGGAACTCTGCGCCGTGGCCACAGGAACCCGCGAAACCTATCGCCGCCACTTGCAGGAGCTGCGTGCCGAAATTGCCGGCGCCGCAGGCCTCGCGCAAGAAACCGGACACAACAGGATTGGCCGGCAGCGCGCCCGAATGCTGGACGCCGGCTGCATCACCCGGATCCTTTGCCGGGAAGAAACACAGCTTCCTTACGCCACATTGGGCACCGGCCTTGAAAAGGCCTGCCAAAAGATCGATGCCACCCTGAAGGATGAAAAAAAGAAAGCCGTCTTCCGCAAAATGACGGACAAGGAACTGGTCACCACCATCGACCATTTGTTCGACGCGGCAAAACCCTCCTTTTCCACCTACGAAAAAACCCTTGAAGCCGCAGCCCTTATCGCCCAGCACGGAAGAACGGACTGCCTGGCGCATGCAAACGCCTCACAAACCGTCGAGATCACCAAACTCATCATCCGCGAAAGGCAGGCATGCGCCCTCCTCCTGCCGCCAGCCCCGCAGCCGAACAGCCGGGAGAAACCCCGTCAGCCCCGACCGCAGCCGCAAAAACAATTCCGTTGACACTTTTCCCTATTCAAATCTACCTTTTCAGGGCGTACACCATAGAAACGGAGCAAAACCCCAGAAAAAGCTCCATGCCCCGGCCTTCACAAGACAACATTCAAGCCTCTCTTCGCCCTGCATGAAAGTGCCCTGACCGCACCATCCACTCCACCGCGTTTTTTCCCGCCGGGAGTCAAACAAATGACAGACAAACATCCCCATGCCCGCCTTCACACATTCCTGAAAAACGCCCCCGTGGAAGTGGAATCCGGCGGCAAACCCGTCCGCTCATGGTGGAAGCGAAAATTCTGCACCATGGTCCTCGGCCTCGGGCTGATCCTTGGCCTCTCCACCCCCCTCGCCAACGAAAGCGAACAACAGTCGCACGAAACCCTCATCCGGGAATTCCGGCAAAAACTTGAAAATGTCCGCGGCAACCGCACCATCGTCATGCTCGACCAATCGCACACGAGCAAAAGCCTTTCCCATATTTTTTCCACCGTCAACGACCACCTGGAAAGGGATGGGCGACGGATGGAAAACCCCGCCCTCCTGAAGGATCTCCAGGAAAAAGCCATCAACGACGAACTTTCCCAAGGTGCCTTTTTTTCCGTCGTTCCCCGCAGGCAACCGGACAAAACGGATTTCAGCCTTCACGTCATCCTCTCGGCAAACCCCGACCACACGCTGGACGACCTCAAGTCAGCCATGCTTTCCTATCCCCGCGAACAATGGCAGGACATGAATCTCTCCAAGGCAGAGTTCCTGCGGGCCATTTATTACCACGAGCTCGCTCACGGCACGGAACCGGATGAATGGCATGAACCCGTATCGGCGGATGCGCACGCATACCGCCTCTACCAGATGGAATTGCGGGCCGACATCGTCTCCCTTGTCGGCATGGCGCGTGACACTCAAGGCCTCAACACCGGACGCCACATCAACCTGTTCCGCACCACAACCCCGTTCAACCTGACCTTCATGGTCATGCAGTCCGACCAAAAACACCTTCTTCCCGACATTTACGGCTACAACATCTCCCAAGGTGTCAGCCGCGCCATGCCCCGGATCGAGGAACAACTCAACACGCCAGAAGGCCGGAAAAAAATTATGTCTCTCAACGACCGGCAGGTGGTTGAAACGGGACACGCCCTTTTCGAGCAGGTCAGGATGGAGAAGCGTGTTTTCGACCAGAAGGAAAGCGCCGCCATGTTCGGCGCCGTCGCCTGCGCGCAGGAAAAGTTGATCGAGATCGCCCCGGGTGTCCCCGCCCCCGCTACTTTCATTTTCCGCAGCTCGCCAGACATGGCCAAGGCCATCGAGAACCTTCTCTCCCGCATAGACCGGGCAGAAAACAGGCTTTTAAAAAAAGGCTTCCGCAACCACCGTCGCAAGGCATGGGATACACAAACCCGAAAACTCAAGGGCGAACCATCGCCTTAACCTCCCCCGCCCGCTGCTCGTCCATCCTCCATCTCCCGAAGCGTTTTTTGTACAAACAGAACCAGCGCTCAGCCGCTCTGCAAAGAGCATGCCAAGAAAAACAAAAAACGCAAAACAATGTCATTGACAGGGATTCACCTCAAAGGTTAGCGTATAGTACCTGCAAAGTGCATTTTTGCAATCCAGTCCCCTTGAACGGGCTGGTTTCATGATGTGTTTTGCAACAACGCATAAAACAGAACTGATGAGGTTTGTTGATGGCGGATATGGGCGCAACAGTCCAGAAGAGTTATGATGTTCTGCGGAATGGCCGCGGAGAAATTTGCATCATCATCGACCACCGTCCCTCATCCCCTGAAACGCCTTCCATCCTTTTTTCCGGCCCGGACGCAGCCCTTGAGCGCCGGCCAGATGAAACCGTCTTCCTGCCGGCCTTCCCGGAACATTTCCTTGAAACCGCAAAAACCTGCGACAGCATCCTTGTTGTCGAGGTCACGGACATATCCCCCGAAGAACTTTCCGGTACGAAAGATCTTCCCAAAAACCACATTTCCCGAATTTACGACGCCAAGGTGAGCCATGAGTGAGCTGGTACACCCAAACAAACCGACGTGCATATGCTGCGTCCTCGCACGGACAAGGGCATTGGACAAACCAGAAAGAAAAAGACCAGAAAAAACATAGGAAACATCCCGCCCAACATCCATCGCGAAACCAGCACAAGGAGAAACCCCAATAAACGCCTGCAAGCCATAAAAAACAAAAAAGGCAGCAGGCAAAGAACAGACAGGAACAAAAGCGATGACAGACAAGCCCAGCAATGCGCGCATCCATGATTTTCTTGAATACGGTCCCGTCGAGGTTTCTTCCGGCGGAAAACCCGAAACTTCATGGTGGAGGCGAAAAATTGTCGCCGTCATCGCCGGGATCGGAATCCTTGTCAGCTTGGCCGCCTCACCCGTCCGCGCTGCCTCTCCGCAAAGGGAAAAACAAAAGTTTCAGGAAAGAACGGCCAAAGAATTCCAGCAGAAGCTGGACAATACCCGGGAAGACCAAACCCTCATCTTCCTCGACCACAAGCGCGCCAAGGAAAGCGCTGCCTACATTCTTTCCACCCTCAACAAGTACACCAAGCGTGACGAACGCCGCCTGGTAACATTTGAAAGCGCCCTCAAGATCAAAAAAATTGCAAACGAGACCACAACCGGTTTCCTTTATCGCGTTCCCGTTCTTTCCGGTCTGAATCCGAAAAACCCAAACCACCGCTGCGCCGTCGGTATGGGAAACATGCCGGAGGTCAGCCGCGACGAGCTCAAGACCCTGCTCAGCGGCAAATACGCGCAAATCCTGTTCAAACCGGACTTCCCCGCCAATTTTGAGGAAATGACCCGCGCCGTCTGCTACCATGAAGCCTTTGGCCACGGCACCGAGGGCGAAGATCTCTACATGATGAAAGCGGATCCTTCCTTCCGCCGCAACCTTAAGGAACTCAGGGCTGATATCGCCGCCATGGTGGGCACAACAAGGGACACGGGAACCACTCGCATCGGACAAACCATGTGCCACCTGCGCACCATGTCCACTTTCAAGCAGACGCTGACAATCCTTCAATACAACGCTCCGAAACACCTGCCGGCTGTTTACGGCTACAACATCGGCCCCAACAGCCAGCGGGCAATCGACATCATGAACGGCATCCTCGCCCAGCCCGGCGGCAAGGACATGGTCACCAGCCTCGATGACGCTGGTGTTGTGCGAATGACCAACAGCATCTTTGAACAGGTTCGCCCAAGCTTTGAGAACTTCAAGAAGGATTGCACTGCTGTCCTTGGCCTGGCCACATGTGAAAAGAACATTTCTTTCAAAACCAGCTCGACAACCACCATCCCGGCAAAAATCCTCTGCCGGCAAACGCCTGACATGACGTTACGCATCCAGTCATTCCTCCGGCATCTTGACCGCGCCGAGGGATCCTTGCTGAAAAAAGACTTTTTTCCCAAGCCTCGCCGGGTCACGTGGGCCGAAGAAAGCCATCTGCTGGCCAATGCCAGCCGTCGCACCCACGTGGCTGCACCCAGACCAACGCCTTGATATCTCTTCGATGGGGAAGGAAAGTCCATTTTCCTTCCCCATTTCCCCTCCAGTCAAAAAAAGGCCGGTCCATGACAAGGTATTGTTCCTCCCGCCTACACGATTTTCTTGAACACAAAAAGGAAGGACCAGACCTGCTTAGCCCCAATGTCCGTTCATCTCCATACATCAGACACCTACGCGAAGTGCGCTCGGACATTGCCGCCACCATCTGTCTTGCGCAGATGGATGGACACACCCGCACGGGGCGCAGCATAGCCATGGATTCCAACAGACTGGTTCTCCGCCGACCTAAGCCTGCGACACCGCTTCCAAAACCATCCATGCCATAACATCATATCCAGACAGGATGCACGACATGTCTTCTCCCAACCTCGACCGCATTCAGGAGTTTTTGAACACACCAAAGCTTGAGGCCGCGCAGGGCGGGCAGAAGACAGGCTGGTGGCGCAAGCGTCTGGCCACCATTTTCCTGGGGGTCGGTTTCCTGCTGGGCAGCGCCTTTGCACTCAACCGCCCCATGGGCGCTGATGACGTGTTCTCCAAGGAAAAATACAAAAAATACATTACCGATGCACAGGCATCCGTCAATGCCATCAAGGACAATCGCCCCATTGCCATCATAGATCGCACCCCGGTCAAAAATGACATCCTCATTATCATCGGCAGCATGGTCGAGGCGCTCAACCAGAAAGGGAAACCGCTGAAAAACATCTCGGTGGCCCTGAGAGTCAAGGAAGAAATGCCCGGTATGACCGGGATGGCCTGGCGCATCCGCAATGACAGCACACAAGCTCTCCCTGATCTGGGAATTGTCCTGCCCATGCATCCGTCCACCACCGCCCGTGCCAAGATGCGTTCTTACGCCAATCTGCCTTTGGGATTTTTTTTCCGGAAAGATCTCCCCGTTTCAACCTTCCACACCGCCATGTTCACATACTGGCATGAGGCCTTTGGACACTGCACCGAAGGTGCCGACTTGCTGGGCGTCCCCTACAACCAACATATCCGCCACCTCATGGAAGTCCGATCCGACATTGCGGCATCCATTTGCATGGCCCGCATGGATGGCCACACCTGCACGGCACGTAGCATTGCCATGATCCGGGATATTGGCATTTATTTCAATTTCAAGCATTTCAAGAACACAAGCTGGATCAGGGAAAGTCCGGCCAGCGCCTGCATCTACAATCTCGGCCCCACATCCCGCATGGCCTGTGACGAGATTGACCGCATTCTCGCGGATCCCGTCAAGGCCAAGGCCTTCCGCAACATGGATCCGACAGCGACGGTGGCCCTGACCAACGAAATTTTTGACAAGGTCAAACCTTCAAAAGCTCTCTCCCTGCTCCGGGCAAGCATCATCCGCGATGCCATCCTTCAGGAAACGGATGAGACCATCAAGGCCAGGGTTGACGCTAATGAAGACCTCAAGCTCCAGACTGCTCTCTACCTCAAACAAGTCAACCAGTCAAAAGCCTGCATGCTGTCCCCGTTGCGCAAGGAATTTCCCCTGCCACCGGTGCTCAGCCCGCCCATGCCCGTCCCCGCCAAACCCGGCGCATGAAAAAAAGGGAGAGCCACGCTCTCCCTTTTTTTCTTGGCCATGCGCATGACTTACCGGTTGCTGAAATAGCGGTCGTTGCCTATGGCATGCGCAAGGTGCAGCCCCATCGCCGCCATCTCGCGACTGAACACTTCGAAATTTTCATCGAAACATTCGACCTGAATGAATACCCTGTTGCCTGCAAGGAGCTGTTTCATGCCGGCAATGGCTGTGGCCTCATGGCCTTCGATGTCAATCTTGAGGAACAAGTTTTCATCGCGCAGGGGAAGGAATTCGTCCAGCGCCACGCAAGGCAACTCCACCGCGTTTTCGCCCACGCCCACGCGGGATTGCCCCGTAACACTCTCGTCATAATGCAGGAAGCTGATGGTGCCGGTTTTCTCCGACACGGCCTTGTCCACAATCTCTATCTTGCCCACCAGTCCATTGAGCAGGATGTTGGCTTCCAGCTGGTAACGGTTCCGGATATCGGGTTCAAAGGCCACTACCCGGCTGGCCAGTTTTTTGGCTGCAACCAGAATGCTGTAATAGCCAATATTGGCTCCCACATCGAGGAAGATTCCCCCGGGAGCCTTGGCCATTTCCCCCAAAAAATAATCCAGCTGTTCGCGCTCGAAATCATCATAAAAGGCAATCTGCCGATCGACAAAATTTCGGTAATGCAACAGGAACACCGATCCACGCGAAGGCTTCAGCGCAAAACCATTTGGCCAGGTCATGCGCGCAACCAGCTTGCCGAAACTCGGAACCAGACGCTTCAATATGGGGAGGTTGTAACGCGCAGGGTTGAAGGACATGTCTCACTCACTTCCAGAAAAAATGTCACGCACCAAAATGACAACAGGCAGGCCCCCCATAGCCATCTGGCACAATGACTGAAGGTTTTAGCAGCCCATCCCATTTCAGGCAATCATCTTCTCAATTAAAGCATTTTCAACAAAAACGGGCAACTTGATTGCCATCTCCTTGCAGAGGAGATACAATTTTCCATCAAATCCAGGTCAAAATTCCAGACAAGAGAGCCCATGTCCAACAAAACGCGTATCCAGCCTGTCATTCTTTGCGGTGGTTCCGGCACCCGCCTCTGGCCCCTTTCGCGCACAGGATTTCCAAAACAATTTCTCAGCCTCACCGGAAACAGCACCCTGTTCCAGCAGGCTATCCAGCGTCTGTCCATGACAGGGGGCAAAAAACATCCCGTGTCCGCTCCCATGATCGTTATCAACGAAGAACACCGTTTCATTGCCATTGAACAACTGAGGGAAACAGGCATTGAACCTGGCCCTGTCCTGCTTGAACCGGTTGGACGCAACACAGCCCCTGCCCTGACGCTTGCCGCCCTGTCCGCACAGGAAACGGGGGATGACCCCATCCTTGTCGTAACCCCTTCCGACCAGATGGTCACCGATCTCCCCATCTTTACCACAGCCATACAACAAGCAATTGATGAAGCCATGCATGACAGCATGGTCATCCTTGGCATTTCCCCAAACCGCCCTGAAACCGGATATGGTTATATCAAGGCAGGCGCCCCCGCCAATACCAAAGCAGTCTTGACCCCAACTTTTATTGTTGAATGTTTTGTTGAAAAACCTGATGAAGCAACCGCAAAACATTATCTTGAAGAAGGCGGTTACTTCTGGAATGCTGGAATATTCGTACTCAAGGCTTCCGTATGGCTCAAAGCCATTGAACATTTTTGCCCGGAAATCTCCAAGGCAACCCGCAAGGCATGGGCACACCGCACAACAGACACTCATTTCATCCGCCCAGGGAAAGCGGAATTTTCCAGCGTTCCGGCCAAATCCATCGATTATGCCGTCATGGAACACTGTCCCGGCAGTCCATTCCCCATCAGGATGGTTCCACTCGACGCCGGCTGGAGCGACCTTGGAGCTTGGGACGCCATATGGGACAACCTTCCGAAGGATGAATGCGACAACGCCCATCTGGGCGACGTTGTGACCACCGACAGCCACAACACCCTGGTGCACGCCACCAGCCGCCTTGTCAGCCTGGTGGGCGTGGACAACCTTGTCATTATCGAAACCCCGGATGCCATACTGGTTGCCAACAAATCACGAAGCCACGACGTAAAACACATTGTCAACCAACTGGATGCGCAAAAACGCCATGAACACACACACCACCGAAAGGTATACCGCCCGTGGGGCTGGTACGACAACCTTGAAACCGGCCCCTTTTTCAAGGTCAAGCGCATCCAGGTCAAGCCCAAAGCCAGCATAAGCCTGCAAAAGCACAATCATCGCGCCGAACACTGGATTGTCATTGAAGGGACTGCGGAAATCACCTGTGGCGAAAAGCGCCTGACACTGTCCATGAACCAGTCAACTTATATTCCATTGGGGGAAACCCACAGGCTTTCAAACCCGGGCGACACCCCGCTTGAAATCATCGAAGTGCAATCGGGCAGTTATCTGGGCGAAGACGACATTGTGCGCTTTGCAGACCAATATGGACGCATGGAAATCCAGAGCATTTAACGTTTAGAGCCTTGAGCGTTTAGATTGAACAATTCCTGTTGATCTTGGGATGAGCCAGACCGCAAGGCGAAAACCGCAGGGCGATGCGGGCATCGTCCAAGGTTTGAAAACACGGCGGATGGCCATCAAAAGGCAACAGGGGTATTCAAGATGAACGCTCAAGGCTCTAAATGCTCCAGCGTCACAAAGGCCGTTTTCATGATTTTACAGGATAAGGCAAAAAAGCCGATGGCGTCCCCTAGGGGATTCGAACCCCTGTTGGCGCCGTGAGAGGGCGCTGTCCTAGGCCTCTAGACGAAGGGGACTTGTCTTCATCGAAGCTGCGGGGCTTATAACCCGCCCTTCCTGTATTGGCAAGCGGAATTTATGCTGCAAAAACCTCAGGGCCCGGGACGCGGAACATCGCTCCCGGAATGTCTCCGTTTTTTCTGCGCAATTTCTGCCTCGCGCCGCCGCATGAAGACTGCAATGCCTGCGGCCCCCAAAACGCCCATCAGGAAAACCCATTTCTCCGCATCATGCCCGCAAGGTTCTTGTGGCATCGCAGGTGGCAGGACAGGCGCCCGCGTCCGGACACCGGGAAGCTTTGCCCCCGGAAACAGGACAGCAAGCTTGGCGTGGGTTGCGGAAGAAACGCCGGAATAGCGGGTGTTCTTTTTGGAAAAACCCGGCAATTGGCGAGAAACACCCCCCAAGCCATTCAAGCTCATGCTGGCCACAAGATCAGGACTCTCGTAGGTATCTCCGGGCCACGCAAGAACCCTTCCCTCTGCCTTTGCTTCCCGCTTCATGTCCTCAAGAATGCGCATGCAGGCATTTTCGTAAACCGTGCAAAGCGGCGAGTCAAAAAAGGCATCAAACACGGCCAGCCGGGCACTTTCCGTTGCCGTTTCAGGATTTGCGGCATACGCGCATTCCCAGGCTTCCGCCAAAGGTTTCTGGGCATCTCTGGAAAGACAGGAAGCCCAGGCCTGCCCGCCCATTTGCCAGGCAGCTTCTGTCCCGACCGTGCGCGCAATGGCTTCTGAAACCTTGTATTCCAGAAAACATTCCGACAGGGAACGATTGGACATTTGCATCAATCCAAGCCCAAACTGCTGCACATGGGTCATTTCATGCAGCAGCGTTGGAACAAGCTCATCATCCTGATAAAGCTGGCTCAGGAAAACCGTTTCCATCCGCCGATGGGTTTCCCCGTGAAACTGCCGTGCCCGAAGCATGTCTTCAAAAAACATCAGGCGCCAATCCGTTCCAACATCCTGCCCAAAAAGGCGTTTCCCCTGAAAAGATTGCTGGGCCCGCCTGACAATTTCAGCCAGGCGCATCTGCTCCACCTTCGTGCCTTCCAGCATGAAACCGGCGGGGATATCATCCATTCTGGCCAAGGATGCGGAAAGGAAAGTTTCCCGGGAACGTTGCTCCGCCCGGTTAAAGGCCTCAACAAGTTTTTTGACCGGCTTTACAGTCTCTGACCGCAAAACCTCCGGTTCTGGTGCGGCAGACAGAGCAGCCGCAAGACCAAGGGCTGCAACCCCACCCAAAAGCCAGGATTTCAGGCTTTGCCTCATGCCGCATCCCCAAACAGGAAAACCAGTATCTGCTCCGGTGCATCGGCCACAAAATCGGCGTCAACCGGCCCCTGCTTGCGCGCCTCGGCACAAATCCGGATAAAATAGGGATGCACCTTGTCGAGTACCTCAAGACGCGCCAGGATTTTCTTTCCCCAGGCCGCATAAATTCCCATAACGCCGCATTTGCGCGCCATGGCCACATCCCGCACGGGATGATCGCCGACCATCACGGCCTGCTCCGGTCTCACCTTCATTTCCGCAAGAATGGCCTGCAGGATTTCCGGGTGGGATTTTGGCCCGTGATCCTCGATATTCGCCGCAAGACGCAAGACAAAGCCGTGTTCATCCGGCAAAGACTCATAACGCGGCGGCTCGGCTGGATCATAGGTGCGTTCAGGCCCCCGATCCCCCGCCACGCAAACCAAGTCAAACAGGTCGCCGATGCCCAGATGCTCCATTTGGGCAAGAATGCGGCTGATGTTGGCATCCGAATAACAGGCGAGCTTCACGCCGCGGGCCTTGAGCGCTTGAAGCGTATCCACGAGCCCTTCATAAGGACGGATCAAGTCCTGCAAACAAGCCTCGTAAGCCCTGATCTCCGGCCCGTAGCGCTGCACCAGGTCATCTCCCGGATGCGCCCCCATGAGCCCCGCATGATGCGGGATGGCCAGCGAATACTGAAACATGTTGGTATGCACATCAAAGACGGCCTTCATGCCTTCCATGACCACATCCCGCGAAAGGCCGCTTTTCCCGGCCAAATCATCAATCAGGCGGGAAAAAGCCTGATCATGGGCACCGAAGCTTTCCCACAAGGTATTGTCGAAATCAAAAATGGCAAGCCTGATATCATGCATGGTCTTTTGATCTTTCACAGTTTCTCACCATCCCTAAACAGAAAACCCAAGACCTGCTCCGGTGCATCGGCCACGAAATCCGCCACCACCTGTGAACCCACACGTGCATTTTCCCGCATTTGACGGAAATAGGGATGAATGTCGGCCATCACCTCAAGATGCTCCAGGCTGTCACGCCCCCAAGCCGCAAAAATCCCGGTCATCCCCATCTTCATGGCCATGGCCACATCGCGCACAGGATGATCCCCCACCATGACCGCCTGCCCCGGCTCCACCCCAAACTCGGCACAAATGAAGGAAAAAACCTCCGGGTGCGATTTCGGACCAAAACCGTCACTGTTCAGCACCATGCGACAGGCGGGTTTTCCTTCGCCTCCCAGTTTCACATATTCCACCGGGCATGCGGGATCATGAACATCTTCTCCCGCCGGACAAGCGCACAGGATGTCAAAAAAAGACGCAATTCCGATCATGTGCATCCTCTCCAGAACCCGCGTCATGGGGCTTTCCGAATAGCAGGCAAGCCGGATGCCGCGCTGAACCATATCCTCCAGCACCTCCAGCATCCCGTCATAGGGCTTGGCAAGACGGGCAATATTGCTGTCAAATGCCGCTATGGCCGATGCAAATTTTTCCGTAAGGTTCTCGCCAGGATAGGCCTTCCGCAGCACCGGATTGAGCGGCACCGTTTTGGGATAATGGAAAATGTCACAGTTCTCTTCCAAAACCTGACGCATGCCGGAAAGAATTTCATCTGCCGCAATGCCGCTTTGCTCGGACAGGTCTGCCACAAGAAGCCGGACAGCCTGATCGTTGGTGCCGAAATTCTCCCAAAGGGTATTGTCAAAATCGAAAATGGCAAGACGGATGTCACGCATGGTCGCAATCCTTCGACAGAAAACAAGGAATGGGAAACCCTATCAAGATTCCTTTTCCCTTGGCAACAAAAACCCATCCCATGCAATTTTCACGAAAACCATCAGCTTGCATCCCCAAACAGGAAATCCAGAATACTTTCCGGATATTCGGCAACAAACTCCGCATCCACCTTGCTCAGGGTTTTCGCCTCCGCGCACATCCGCATAAAATAGGGATGCACCTTGTCGAGCACCTCAAGACGTTCCAGGATTTTCCTCCCCCAGGCCGCATAAATTCCCACGACGCCACACTTTCGCGCCATGGCCACATCCCGGATGGGATGGTCTCCCACCATGACCGCCTGATCCGGACGCACCTTCATTTCCGCAAGAATGGCCTGCAGGATTTCCAAATGGGATTTCGGGCCATGTTCTGTATTGACAGCCATGCGCCTGGCAAAACTGCAAGTCCCTTCAAGAGATACATAACGCACAGGTTCATCCGGGCAGAAAGGGGCATCTTCCTCATCAGCCGCACAGACCAGATCAAACAGGTGCCCAATCCCCAATTCTTCCATTTGGCGGAAAACCCTGGATGCAGACGCATCCGAATAACAGGCAAGGCGTACACCGCGCGCCCTGAGTCCCTCCAGCAGGAGGAAGATACCATCATATGGCTTCACAAAGCTTTGTAAAAGCTTTTCAAAAACCTCAACTTCCAGGGCATATCGCTGAACAAGGTCTTCCCCGGGATGGGCGGCCTTCAAAGCCGGATGGCAGGGGATGGCACAAGGATACTGGAACATGGTCGCGTGCTCGGCAAACACGCTCTGCATGCCGTTGATGATGTCCATTTGGGAAATGCCGCTGCTTGCAGAAAGATCACAAACGAGCCCCATAAAGGCACGATCATGCGCCCCGACATTCTCCCACAAGGTGTTGTCAAAATCAAAGACGGCAAGGCGGATATCACGCATGAGGGGGCTTTCCGGGCCAGGAGATGAAACGCAAGTCTGCAGTTTCCACATCGAAATCCTGTTTGGCAACCTAAAAACCAGCATAAAAAGGCTTGACCACACCTGCAGGACACATTATGAAAGTTCCCGGCTACTCGGCGCGGTGGCGGAGTGGTGACGCAGAGGTCTGCAAAACCTCGTACACCGGTTCAATTCCGGTCCGCGCCTCCAAGTTTTGCGGGATGCAAAAAACACTGGCAAATCCGTTTTGCCCCTGTTATAAGCTTCTCCGCTGCAAGGTGATCCCCGGTAGCTCAGTGGTAGAGCAAGCGGCTGTTAACCGCTTGGTCGCTGGTTCGAATCCGGCCCGGGGAGCCATTTTGTCAAAACCCGCCACACCGGCGGGTTTTTTGTTGCCTTCACAACAAAAATTATGTCTTTTCAAGAACATAAAAACAACTACAGCCAAATGCGCTGAAGAAACGTTTGTGCGCACAGAATTTTTCCAGCCACGCCAGAAATCCGAAAACCACCCGCAAAAAGCGCCCGGCACCGGGGCGATGCAGAATGGTGCTGGGAAGCAGGTTGGTCAAAACATGCACGCCCATCTTTTCCCGCATCTGTAGGCCATTGATGGCAAGCATGGTTTCCAGCGCAGGAAGGGAAAACAGCCGCATGGGCAGGGACAGCTTCGACCCATTTTTCATTTCAAACGGAAAATCCAGATGCAGATCGCATCCCGGCGGGGTGACAAGGTTACGCCAGGCGGTCTTGAAATCCTGTCCATAACCAAGCCGTCCCCCGATCAGGATATCAACAAACGGCCAGAGGATATCGGCATTCAAGCGCTGCTCAACCTCAAGAAACAGCAAACCACCCTTTTTCAGGGTCGAGGCCATGAGGGCCACAACCTTTTCCGGATCATCAACAAAACTCAGGACACTGCCACAACACACCACGGCATCCTGGCTTTCCAGAGGATAAAGAGACGGATCACCGATATCACCAACCCTGAAAACCGGAGGAATGACAGGTTCTCTACGCATAGCCGCAGCTTGCCGGGAGATGGCGTCCATTTCTCGCTGCGCCGTGCCGTCATTCGTGGAAAAGAGGGGCACAGGCTCACCTTGCGCAAAAATCGGGTCCGAAGCTTTTTCCCGTGCCTGCTTCAGCAACTCATCCGCAAGATCAACCCCGGTTACGGCATAACCGGCCATGGCCAGAAGCATGGACTGGAAACCGGTACCGCATCCGGCATCAAGTGCCACACCGGCTTTTGGAGGAAGTCCGTGCAGGATTCCCGCATGCAGACGGTTAAAAAGGTGGGGATACCAAAGATCATCCAGCACATCATATTCTGTCGCCATGGCATTGTGTGCCATAGCAACGGAATCCTGCCGGAGGGACATTACCACGCGTTGTCGTCTTCCGGCGGCAGGGTTTCATCCACAAGGCCATCCATTTCAAGCCGGTCAGGGTCGGAATAACCGCCTTCGGATACGGGGGGCAGTTGCGAAACCGGGTCCTGGGCCGTTGGTGCCTCGATTTGCGTTTTCTCCGGCAACAACTGGATCGGCTTTTCTGAAGAGGGGGCATTGGTGGGAACCATTCCCTTCAGCAGTTCAGCCCCCGCAACCACAAAGGGGCGGGTTTTCGCCTGCATGAGCCAGGACGGCTGTTTTTCCTGCGGCCAGAGCCATGCCAGCGGCAAATAGATGAGACAGACGATGAGTGCGCCGCGCAGGACGCCAATCCCAAACCCCAGCGTACGGTCCAGCCCGGAGAGCGAGGTTTTGTGGATGGCATCGGAAATGCGGTGGATGATCATGGTGAAGATGACCATGCTCGCCACAAAAAGGACGGCACCACTGGCAATGGCGGCAATCCATTCCGTGGAAATGATTTCCATCATGTAAGGTTGCACAAAGGGAACGCCCAGCAGCATGACAAATACGGAACCGATGAAGGCTCCATAGGTCAGGACTTCGTGGGCAAATCCCCTGGCAAAGGATACCAATGCCGAAACCAGCAAAATGCCAAGAACGATAAAATCAACGGCAATAGGGGTCATGACACACCTTTATTCTTTTGCAAAAAGCGGCAGGAGATCAACCAGCAGGCCCAATTCGGAAACCATCATGCCGCCATTTTCCCGGGCCGTTTTCCCGCGGGAGCGCAGGGCACGCGGCACAAAGGCCCGGGTAAACCCAAGTTTGGCGGCTTCCTTGAGGCGCGCTTCAGCCTGGGAGGTGGCCCGCACCTCTCCCGCAAGCCCGATTTCCCCAAAAATGACCGCCTCGCGCGGCACAGGAACCCCGGAGAGCGCCGATACCAAGGCCGCAGCAACAGCCAGGTCTGCTGCGGGCTCCACAATCTTGAGGCCTCCCGCCACCGACAGGTAAATGTCATTCATGCCAAACTGGACGCCACAGCGCGCTTCCAAAACAGCCAGCACCATGGCAAGCCGCGAAGAATCCCACCCCACCACCGCACGGCGGGGCGTTCCCAGCGGAGACGGCGCCACCAGTGCCTGGATTTCAACAAGAACAGGCCTTGTGCCTTCCATGCCCGCAAAAACCGCACCGCCGGCGACATCGCTCCGACGTTCGGCCAGAAACATCTCCGACGGATTGGCCACTTCCCGCAGGCCCGCATCCGACATCTCGAACACGCCGATTTCATCGGTTGCACCAAAACGGTTTTTCACCGCCCGCAGAATGCGGAACTGGTGACTGCGATCCCCTTCAAAATAAAGAACCGTATCCACCATGTGCTCCAGCACGCGGGGCCCGGCAATGGCCCCTTCCTTGGTAACGTGCCCAACCAGGACAACACAGCATCCCGACTGTTTGGCATGGCGAATGAGTTCCTGAGCACTGGCCCGCACCTGCGCCACCGAACCCGGCGCACTTTCCAGAGCATCCAGAAACATGGTCTGGATGGAATCAATGATGACAAGGCTGGTTTCGCCTTCGCTCTCCAATGTTGCCAGAATATCGCGGACACTGGTTGCCGAGGCCAGCTTCATGGCACTGTTCCCAAGGCCAAGCCTGCGCGCCCGCAACCGCACCTGCGCAACAGATTCTTCCCCGGAAATATAGATACAGGGCTTATGCTGCGCCAGCGCACCTGCCGCCTGCAAAAGCAGGGTGGACTTTCCAATGCCGGGGTCGCCCCCCACAAGGATGGCCGCCCCTTCCACAAGCCCGCCACCCAAGGCGCGATCCAGCTCAACAATCCCTGTTTTCATGCGCGGAGCGGGTTCACTTGCCCCCGCCAGAGGCAACAGCTCTATCCTGTTGCCGCCAATCCTGCGTTTTTCAATCTTGTTGGCCATCGCAATCGGAGCCGCTTCTTCCACCAGCGTATTCCATGCATGGCAGGCTTCGCAGCGCCCCGCCCATTTGGGAAAGCTTGCGCCGCACTCCTGGCAGACGAAATGAACAAGCGTCTTGGACATCAATCGTTCCGCACATGCATGTGAATGGGGCCGTCCGCCCGTCCATTGATGAACTGTTCCACATAAGGATTGCCGGATTTGTCAATCTCGGACACCGGCCCGGTCCAGACAATCTTGCCCTCATGCAGCATGGCCACCCTGTCGGCGATCTTGCGCACGCTCGCCATGTCATGGGTGATGGATACGGCCGTAGCTCCAAGATCCTTTACGCATTTGCGGATAAGGTCGTTGATCACGTCGCCCATGATGGGATCAAGCCCGGTGGTGGGCTCGTCAAAAAAGATGATCTCGGGATTGGTGGCAATCGCCCGGGCAAGCCCCACACGCTTTTGCATGCCGCCAGAAAGCTCTGAGGGATAAAGCCTTGCCACCTCCGGCCCAAGCCCCACCTGCTCAAGCTTCCGCATGGCGATTTCACGCGCCTTGCCGCGTCGGACGCCCTGGCTCTGCATCAGGCCAAAGGCCACGTTTTCCCACACGTTCAGGCTGTCAAACAGCGCGCCGCCCTGGAACAGCATGCCGAACTTGTGCATCAACCGCTCACGCAAGCTGGTAGACAGCCCTATGGTTTCCGCGCCATCGATCTCGATGGCTCCTGCGTCCGGCCTCATGAGCCCGAGAATGCATTTAAGGGTTACAGACTTGCCCGTTCCAGACCCGCCGATGATGACCATCGATTCGCCCGTTGCGACATCCAGGGTTATGCCATCAAGAACCTTTTTGTGCCCAAATGACTTGGACACGTTCTTCATGCGGATCTTCACGGCCCCGTTTTTTAAATGGCTCTTGTTCATCAGGAGAAAAACACCTGTGTTACGATATAGTTGGAAATGAGAATGAGGATGGAGGCCGATACCACGGCATTGGTTGTCGCCGATCCGACTCCCTGCGCCCCGCGCGGGGAATTGTACCCGAAATAACACCCCATGATGCCGATGATGAAACCGAAAACGCCAGCCTTCACCAGGCCAGAGGTAATATCAACCGGTTCAAGATATTGCCAGGTGCGATGCAGGTAGGTGGCGGCATTGAAATCGAGGTTGTAAACCCCGATGAGGTAACCACCAAACACGCCGATGATGTCGCCGATCAGAACCAGGATGGGCAGCACGATGACCGAAGCCAGAAGCCGTGGCGCCACAAGGTATTTGAAAGGATTGGTGGACAGGGTTTCCAGCGCGTCGATCTGCTCTGTCACCCGCATGGTGCCAATTTCGGCTGCCATGGCCGCGCCCACACGTCCGGCCACCATGAGCCCCGCCATGACCGGCGCAAGTTCCCGGGTAATGGACAGGACAACCACCGTGGCCACCGAGCTTTCCGCCTGGAAACGCGCAAATCCGGTATAACTTTGCAGCGCCAGCACCATGCCGGTAAACAGCGTGGTCAGGGCCACCACCGGCAGCGAATAATAACCAATTTCCATAAACTGGCGGCCAAAGTTCCGGAAATAAAACGGGGGCCGCACACAATGCGACATCGCCTTGAAAGTAAAGATGGACAACCGTCCGGTCGCTCCCAGGAAATTCATGGCTGTGCGCCCGACCGCTGCAACCACATTGGCGGGCGGATTACGGTTGCCGTTCAGGTAACCTGCAAAATTGTTCATGTTTCCTGCCTTCCACTTCCAATATATGTCCTGTGGTGGTGCGCACCAAGCCCCACCATGACTTCAAACGCAATGGTTCCCGCCTGCCGGGCCACATCATCAACCAGGGCGTGATGCCCTAAAATCTCAACCCAGCATCCGGGCCGCACCAGCGAATCATCCACATCTGTCACATCCAGCATGATGTGTTCCATGCACACCCGGCCAACCACCGGAACCCGGACATCTCCCACAAACGCGCCTCCGGCCTTTCCAAACGCACGCAGGATTCCATCAGCATACCCTGCATCCACCGTTGCAACCCGCATCCGTGACGGCGCACGGTATTCCGCACCGTACCCTACCGGCATGCCCCTGTCCACCTCCCGCACCTGCAAAATGCGGGCCCGGAAGAACATGACAGGACGCATGGGATTGGGCGCTCCCTGAACCTGGTTGCTGCCATACATGGCCCCCCCCGGGCGTACCATGCGGAAATGATACCCATCACCAAGAAAAATACCTGCGGAATTACCCAGGCTGATGAGCGGCTTTTCACTGTCCGCCCCGACACCCAGTTTTGCAAGGGCCGCGACAAAACGCGCCCGCTGCTCAATGTTTTCAGGTGCCAACGCATCCCCGGCACAGGCCAGATGGCTCATCACAACCTCAAGATCAATGCCGCAAAGCCCTTGGGGATCCTGTGCCAGCTTTTCCACATCTTCTGCTGAAAGGCCCAGTCGATTCATCCCTGTATCCACCTGAAGGATGGCGGAAAGGGAACATCCCAAAAGACGGGCATGCTGTCGCCAGCACGCCACCTCATCAAGGCTGTTGAGGACAGGCATGGCCCCAATGTCCGAGAACAGTTTCTCCATTCCGATGACAAGGCCATTCAGGACGGCAATCCGCGCATCGGGCAGGATGACGCGCAAAGCCTGTGCCTCTTCAAGCCGGGCAACAAAAAACCAGCGGCAACCTTCCCGCCAAAGCACGGGCGCAACAGCCTCCATGCCCAGACCATAGGCATCCGACTTCACCACGGCCGCGCAGGCAGCCTGCCCCGCTTTTGCGCGCAGGAAACGGTAATTCGCAGCCAATGCTGCGAGGTCAACAATCAACTCTGCGCCGGAGCGTTCCCCTGACATGGGGACATCAGGCCCGAGGGGCAGGCGCCGGTGAAGGCATATGGCCTGCAGCTTTTTCACGCGCCATGCGGGAAGAGCGGACATCCGCCATTTTCTTCAGGAAAGCGACAACATCCCCATTCGGTGCAAGCTCTAACGGCGTGCGGTTCTTCTTGTCCTGCGCCAGAATGTCCCCGCCAATTTCCATGAGATTGAGGGCAAGAACCGGATTGTTGCGGGCCACGGCATAATGCAATGGCGTCTGTCCGGACTTGTCGCATGTATTGGCAGAAGCGCCACGACTTGCCAGCCAACCGGCAAGGCCGCAATCGTCCATCACCACCGCCATGTGCAGAACGGACACCCCCGAAATGCAGCTGTTCGGATTGATCCCCATGCCAAGGATTTTTTCCATCAAAGAAAAATTGCGCGCCTTTGCACCCGCAACCAGTGCCATTTCCATTTCTTTTTTATCTCGGCTATTCATGTTTTTATCCCCTGTAATCCCGTTCATCCTGGTCAAGATCCGCAAAATGCGTCCTTGCGGCATCAAAGAACAATTCCACCCCCCCTGTGGGGCCGTGACGCTGCTTGGAGATGAAGACCTCGGCCTTGTTGTGGGCCTTGGAACACCGCTCACTCCATTCTCTCCGGCGGTCCTCAAACCGCTCGTCACTTTCTTCCGCCCGCTTGATCGGTTCGGCGGCCTGCAGGTAATATTCCTCACGGTAGATGAACATCACCACGTCCGCATCCTGCTCGATGGAACCGGATTCACGCAAGTCCGAAAGCTGGGGCCGCTTGTCTTCCCGGCTTTCCACCGCACGACTGAGCTGTGACAGCGCGATCACCGGAACATTCAGCTCCTTGGCCAACGTCTTGAGGCCGCGGCTGATTTCCGAAATTTCCTGCACGCGATTTTCATTTTTACGCCCTGCCGAGCCATTGAGCAGCTGCAAATAGTCAACAATCAGGAGGCCATGCTTGGCCCGCGACTGCCGCATCATGCGTCGCGCCCGTGTGCGCAGGGCCGCAATGCTGAGCGCAGGTGTGGCATCCACAAAAAACGGAAGTTCCATCAGCGTCTTGCTGGCTTCAACAATCCCGCCAAAATCCGATTCCGCAATATCGCCGCGCCGGATACGATCGGAACTGACGCCGGAAATTTCTGCCAAAATACGCAAGGCCAGCTGTTCAGCCGACATTTCCAGCGAAAAGAACATGACCGCAGCGCCTTCATCACCTTCCGATGCCTTGTAGGCCTTGGCGGCATTGAATCCGATATTGGTTGCCAGTGCGGTTTTACCCATGGCAGGACGCGCCGCCAGGATGAGCAGGTCGGAGGGATGGAGGCCACCAAGCCTCCGGTCCAGATCCCGCAAGCCCGTGGTCACGCCGGTTACATGGTTCTGACGGCGGAAGGCGGCGCTGGCCATGTCGAGCGCAGCTTGTGCCGAAGTATCCAGCCGAACGAACCCGCCCGATTGGTCTCCAAGGGTGGCAAGTTCGTAAAGCCGTTTTTCTGCCACCTCAATCTGTTCAGTGGCCGAACCATCCAGATCGTGCTTTTGTGCTTCAGACGAAATCTCCCCCCCCAGCGAGATCAGTTCCCGCCGCAAGTGAAGATCATAAAGAATGCGCCCATAATCCTCGACACTGACCAGCATCACCACCGATGCTGCCAGATCCACAAGGTAATGGGCCCCGCCAACTTCGCTCAGGGCGTCATCATTTGCAAAAAAGGCCTTGAGCGTAATCGGGGTGGCCAGCTGCCCGCGTTCCACCAGACGGAAAATGGCATCATAAATCCGGCCATGAACCGGATTGAAGAAATGCTCCGGACGCAAAAATTCCGAAACCTTTTCCAGGCTCCTGTTGTCCACCAGCAGGGCGCCAAGAAGGGCCTGTTCGACTTCCTCATTCTGAGGCATGACAATGGTGGCTGGTGTTTCCTGCATCACGTTTCCTCAAAAATGTACGAAAAGGGCCGCCCGTTTTTTACCGGGCGTCCCTCTTCATATCATGCACGTCACTCAAGGGGGAAACCAAAATCAGGCTTCGGTTTCCACCTTGTCATCCGAAACGACTTCGATGACCTCAACGAGGGTCTCTTCCTCCGCCGGAATCTTTTCTTCCGGCTGGGAGACAAGGGCAACGCCCTTTTCCCACTGGGTCTTCGCTTCATCTTCCGAACGCGCAACATTCACCGTCACCACAACCGAAACTTCCGGGTGCAGGGCGATTTCCATCGGGTACAGGCCAAGCATCTTGATTGTCTGGTTCAGGCGAACCTGCTGCCGTTCAATCGTGAATCCGGATTCCGTCACCGCAATCTCGATATCGCGGGCAGAAACGGATCCATAAAGATGACCGCCTTCAGCTGCCTGACGAATGACATTGACGACAATGGCATCCATTTTCTTCGCCACAGCTTCCGCTTCATGACGTTTTTTCAGGTTGACCGTTTCGAGCTGGGCCCGGCGCGTTTCAAACGCCTTCTTGCTCTCGTTGGTCGCCCGCAGGGCTTTCCCCTGCGGCAAAAGGTAATTGCGTGCGTAGCCGGGTTTCACCGACACGATATCGCCCATCTGACCCAGATTGGGCACACGCTCAAGAAGAATCACGTCCATCATTCATTCTCCCGGCCAGGAAGCTTTTCCACCAATTTCAGGCGAAGGTTACTCCACTGGTCCATCATTCCAAGGCCAGCCACCGGAATGGCCAGCACATTAAACATCAGCAAACTGCCGTACAAAAACCAAACCCAAACCCGGGCACGCCGACCCCGACGGAAAGCAACCGCATGCGCCACAGCAAGCCCATCCACAAAGAATGGAACCAGCAGGATGCAAGCGAGGTTTGTTCCCGCAAAGCCAAAAATCCCGCGGCCAAAAATTCCGGCAAAGGAACAGGCGACAAAGCCTGGAAGAACCCAGCGCGACAGACGCAAGCCTGCCATTCCGGAATTCCATTCCGCTTCCTCTTTCCTTTTCCAGACAAGGCGCTGTGCCACAACCACCGATACGAACATCAGCAGCAGCCACACCACTCCGCCAAGCCCCGGAAGAATCTCCGAAAGCTTATGAAACATCTCCGACACCGCTTCCGGCGGAAGCGACATCTGGGTGGATGCCTCAAGCACCTGCGCATCCAGAAGCGACGCGATTTTTTGCGCCGGATTGGACCATCCCGTCATCCCGCCCAGAAAGGCCACTCCCAACATGACAAGGAAAACCCCGCATGCCGAAAGAACTTCCAGTGCGCGTGACAGACGCAGGCCAGGGCCGCGCCCTGTTTCTTCCTTGCCCATCCGGACAGCCATTCCTCCCACCAGTGCGGCCGGAAGGCCCCATATGGCAAGAAAAACTACAGCCGCAACCTCCCCTTGCAGGAGGGCCACCCCAAAAGCTGCAACCCCTGCTGAAACCACTCCCGCAAGGGGACCAGCCGCAAATGCCGCATAATAAAGCGGCACAGGCGAAAACAGGGACAGGATGCCAGCACCCGCAAGGCCGCTCATCGCAGACACATGCAGCCCGACACACGCAATGCCGGACAAAAGGGCTATGGCAAGAAAGGATGGCATGAACTTCTCAGGATGCTCCCGTGATCACGTTTGGATTTCAGACCTAAAAAGGCCTGTCAACGAACCTCGTACGGCAGGAGGGCGATATAACGTGACCGCTTGATTGCCTGCGAGAGTTTCCGCTGATGCTTGCCACAAACCGCAGTGATGCGGCTCGGCATGATCTTTCCCTTTTCCGACAGGAAGCGGGACAGCATGCGCACATCCTTGTAATCGATCTGCTGCGCCTGCGATCCGCAGAACGGGCAGGTCTTGCGACGGCGGAAAAACGGACGTTTCTTGCCCGCACCGCCAGCCGTCTTGTCGTTGTCTTTATCCATCATGACTCTTCTCCTTCACCTTCACCATCCTTCGGACGACGACGGGTGGTGTTGCGACGACCACTGGGGGAAAAACCTTCCGACCTTTCCGGGCGATCGCCATCCATCCTGTCACCAAACTCTCCCCGCTCTTCGCGTGGGCGCATCATGACGGACGGGCCTTCCTCAAACGCTTCAACGCGGATGGTCATGAAACGCAGCAGGTCTTCATTGATGCGCATGTTCCGCTCCATTTCCGCAACCGCAGGCGCGGGCGCGTCAATGTTGAACATCACAAAATGTCCCTTGCGATTCTTCTTGATCCGGTAAGCGAGGGTTTTCAGACCCCAGGTTTCGGTATTGGCAATCGAGCCACCGTTTTCCGTAATGATCTTGGCAAACCCTTCGGTCATTGCCTCGACCTGCGCGACGGACGCATCCTGCCGCACAATAAAGATATTCTCATACTTGGGCATGTAAACTCCCTATGGCTAATTCGTTGACCCGGCCCTTCATGGACCAGGACCCTAAAGCCGCCGACACACTGCCGACGGCAAGGAGCTGCGGCGAAAACAATTTCCCGCCGCAAGGGTCGCCACTATACACAAATCCCGCCAGACGGCAAGCCCTTCTGCGCCCCCTTTTGCCAGAAAACCGGAAACTTCTTTCATTTCGTTGACTTGCATGCCCTTTATGACCTAAAATACATCCCTAAATCCTTGGGAGGACACGCGGCATGGACATCACCCTCATCGACCTGCTTTTGGCACGCACGCCAACCTGCAGCAAATCCGGCTACATGTACTGGGCTTTCCGCATCATGATCATATGGACCTTTGCTGCCATCGGGGACATCTTCGGCCTCGGTGTGGACATGGCCTATGGCATGCATGGTTTCCTTGTCGCCACCACAACCCTTTTCCTCCTTTACCCCATCAGCCGCCTTGGCGCTGCCCGCTGTCGCGCCCGGGGCCAGAACGAGAACCGCCACTGGCGCATTCTTGGCCCGGCCATCGCCATTGTCGTTTTCACCCTCATGTCCACCGACGCCTTTGCCGGCAGTCCCATCCCGAAACTGGGGTTCATTTTCACCGCCCTTGTCATGATCGTGCAATTTTTCCTTGTTGGCGTCCCCGGAAGCAAACAGGAAACCTCATCCCCCAGCAACCTTTTGCTTGGCGAAACCCCTCCCCCCCTGCCCAAAAACACCTTTTCGCGGGGTGAATTCCCCGGGGGCCAAGCCGCCCTCCCGGAAAACCCGGACAATTTCCTTACCTCACGCAGCCCGCCTGCCCCGGAAACACTGGCTGACATCGACGCTCCCAGCCCTCCCATGACCGACACCCCAACCTACGAAGCCCCCTACATTCCCGAGCCCTCCCCCCTGCCAGAAGAAACCCTGCCGCAGGGTGAAGAAACCAACGCAGCCCCCTTTTCTTCCATGGAAGAAACGCCTGCGCCTGAATCCATGCCGGGCATGACATCCCCACTCCAGGAACCCGCCACCGAAATCCCGAGCACCCATCCATCCGACATCCCGGCAGAACCTTTTGCCAGCTCGCCGACAGCCCCCATTCCCATGCCCGCGCCAGATGCCCCCCCCGCAGCCATGGAGGCGGAAATCCCTCCGGCACCCTTGCCGCAAGAAGACTTTACCCCGGAAGAAAAGGCCATCGGACAGGCGGAAGAAACAGAAAAAACCACCAACGAAGAAAACCCCCTTCTCTCTCCTCAAGGAGAAGATGCCGACACTATTCCCCCGGCAACCAGCCCTGACCAACAGGATGCGGAAGAAGAGCCCCTTCCACCCCAGTCTCCGCTGGTTTGAAGGCATACCTTGCCATGACCATCACCACGACACATCATCTCATAAGGGATCTCGTGGCACAGGCACCCTTCCTTCAGCCGCTCGACCTTTTCGCCCATATTGCGGAATATGATTTTTCTGACGATACCCATCTTTACAATTTCGCCAATGACGCCCCCACCCGCCGCATGGTGGCGCGCGTCCTCGGCACCCTGGCCCGCGAAGGCCGGATTGCCGAAGGCGATGTCATCCCCATCATGTCCAAGCTGCTTTCCGTGCGCGGATTTTATGGAACCTATTGCCAGATGATGGTTTATGCCTGGATGCAGGAAAACAATATTGATTTCAACGCCGAGGTCTGGATTCCCGGCGCAGGCCTCATCAATGAAAACGATGTGGCTCTTGATGGCCGCTTCAATGCCACCGATGCCCTTTTTGAAGTCAAGGCCATGGGCATCCAGAACAAGCTCAAGTCCGACTTCATCGAAAAGCTCAAGCCCCACTTTCCCGGCCACGTCATCCTGGTGGACGGGCGCGATGATTCTGCCTTTTCCGACATTGCGGACAAGGCCCTTTCCAAAACCCGGGAAATCGCCAAGGCCCTGCAGCACCAGAACCATGTGGAAATTGAGGGGCTGGGCTGGATTGTGCGCAAGGAACCCCACGGCAAGACCCTTTACACCAGCACCACGGAGTTTGACCCCTACCTCTTTGCCGAACAGAACCAGCTGTTTGCCTATCGCCACTGCTCGCAATTTGTTCTGGGCCATCCCTTTATTCTGGTGTGCGTATATTCCGGCGATTTTGGCAGCTCTGTCCTCACCACAAATTTCGAGGGCATGCGCGATGTGGCCCTGCGCGCCCTTGCCCGCCGCAGTTTCATTGCTTTTTCCGGCAACCCTGAAAAGGCCCACCACTATGATCCAAAGGCAGGCCCCGGACACACGCTGGGAGATGCCTGCGCCGCCCTTTCCGGCATTCTCTTCCTCAAGGCCAAGAGTTTCGACGCCAACCTCTACCTCAATCCCAACGCCCGCCATCCCGTGACGCCCGATGGTCTGGGCCGGATTTTTCACGCAACCCGCATGCGGATTGACGACTTTTCCCACGACAATTACTGACCCCTTTCCCATGCGGAAAACGTATGGCCGGCATGAAAAAATTGCCGGTTGTTTTTGGGGATCCCCTTATATAAGGTGGGGGCATCCAGAAACAATTCACGGCGCATGAACCATGACAATCTCAGGCCTGATAACACGACCTCTCTCCCCTCCCTCCATGAAGCCGCCGAAGGAAGACGGCGATACAGCCGCTGCCAACCGGCTGCGCTTTGCCGTGTCCACGGGCGATATCGAGAACGTCAGGGCCGCCCTTCAGGAATGGTCGGATACAGAAGCCAAGGCAGCCCTTGAAATCGCCGCCCGCAATGGGCAGGCGGCCATCCTCGGCGTCCTGCTCAACCATATCGATGTCATCGCCCGCCACAACCTGGTTGTGGCAAAGATGGTGGTCAAGGGAACCAACCTGAAACCCGCCCTTCCCTCCGAATACAAAACCGCGCTTGTCGCCGCCGCCAGCCACGGCCATGCGGAATGCGCCCGCATGCTGATGGAGGCCGGCGCCGACCCGACCGCCGCCATGGAGGCCGCTGTGAAAGCCGGGGACGAGGACATCGCCCTCATGGCCTGCAAGGCCGGTGGAAGCATCAAGACGGGGGAGACGTTCAACAAGCATTGCATGCTGCGGGGCATGACCCGCCTGCTAGATCATGCGCGGGACACCTACGGCCTGAGCGTCATCGATGTTTACCACGAAAACAGCTACATATCCGCCCCCCCATGGCCGGCCCCCCTGAGGCACCTGCCCGACAAATCCCTCATCTGGCTGCTGGAAAACGGCATGGCGTCCGAAAAATTCATCCGGGCCGACCTTGTGGAAAAACCCGCCTTCTGGGAGCATGCCTTTGCCCAAAAGCGCCTGACGCCCGACATGGTCTTCAGGCACGGCATCGGCTACGGCACCGAAACCACGGTTCGCTTCGCGCTGGCACATGGTGCCGACATCAACGCGCTGGGGCCGGGCATCGTCCTCAAAAACATCCAGAAACGCGAACAAGCCATCGTTTCCCTCCTGCTGGAAAAGGGAATTGACCTTACCGGACAGGCCGATGCCTGCCTCGTGGCCTGCATCGAGGAAGGCAGCAGCCATTTCCCGCTGGCGCTGCAGCTTCTGGAAAAACATGGCGCAGACGTCAATGCCGGCAATGGCACCCCTCTTCTGGCCAGCATGAAATGGACAGATGACAGCATGTTCCACAAGCTCCTGGAGCTTGGCGCGAACGTCCAGTTGCAGCCCGACGCCTATCTGGAAAAAGCGGGACAGGATGACAGCGGAAAGAAACTCCTGCTCCTGAACCTGCATGGTCTTTCGCTCAAGACGCGCGCGCCTGAAATCCTGAAAAACAACCTGACCAACGCCAACAGCCTGATTTTCATGCTGGCCCTGCGGGAAGCGCCGATGGAGGCGCTGAAACTCTGCCTTGAAAAGGATACGTTTCCCTTTGAGGTGATGCGCTATTTCGAAATGCAGGCCAGGGACGGCACCATGAACGCCAAGGATGCGCTCGTCATCCTGCACGCGCACGGATTCAACTCCAAAAATCCTGAACAGCAAAAGCTGGCGGGCCTCATCGCCGCCTGCGGGGAGGACGTCTCTGGTTTCCCTGATGTCATGCTCTCGTCCGCGGACAAAAAAGCGCTTATCGCCAAGGGCGTGGAATCCCCCGGCTATTTTCCTTGGCCCGGCAACCATTGGCAGCGTTTGCGCCATCTCTTTTCATCGCAGCGGCCCGCCGTGAAGATCCCGGAAAACACGGCTCCTGAAACCATGAATGACTGGCAAGCGGGCATTCTGCGTGCGCGCAACGCAACAACAGACATGGAACGCGCCTGCAAAAAGGGCAGCATGAAAGCCTTTTTGCGCATGATGGCAGCCAATGCCGAAAAACTGGCTGACCTGTCGGAAACCTATGTCCTATCAAGCCCGCAAACCTGCGCGGACCTGCACACCAAGGCCAAAAGCTGGCGCCAGCTTGCCGGGACCTCCGCAGCCCTTGACGGCGCCACCGAAAACGCCGCCGCCTTTGCCGAGCCGGAAATCCTTTACAAAACAGCCCTAGCCCTCAAGTCCGGGCAGGAACGGGCCAGCGCCATGTCCCTGCTGGTGGATCACGCTACCCTTTACAGCCTTGTCACTGAAACCATGCAGGAAACGCTCAGGAAAGATTCAGAAAACCTGAAATCCTCCATTATCATCGCCACGGACGAGGAAAACCGGAAACTGGAAAGGCTGACTGCACGGCTGGATACCATCCCGGCCACCCATATAGCCCCCAAAAGCCTGGAAACCCTGAAGGCCATCGCCGCCCGCGACGGAACCAGCAAGGCGCTGGAAACGCTGGGCCTGATGCCGCAATCCTTCGACATCCATTTCATGGGCCGCAGGACGGGTCGTTTCCGTCCGTGGGTCTGGTTGCGCAAGAAATTCCACGCCGATGCCTGGCATAACAGCTTGAAGGATTACAAGAACCACCTCCAAACATGGCAGGCGGAAGACCCGGACGGCTCATTTGGCCTCCTCAGGGAGATACTCGACATCACGGAAAAAACCCACCGCCTCGCTACCCCGCTCATCCAGCAGCAGGCGCAGGACGAAAAAGGCGCGGCCTTCTTTGCCGATGTGGTGAAAGCCAGCAGGGCTGTGGAACCCTTCATTTTCAGCCTTGCCAAGGCGCAAGGGCAGCCCTCCCACAAAAACCGTTGCCTGCCGGAAATCTTCGAGACGGAGGAAGGGCCAGAGAATATCACAAGTACCCCGCGCCCACCCACGCTGGAGCGGCAGTAGCCGGGAGCTACAGCAACAAGGCAAAAAAAAGGGCGGGAGTTTTTCTCCCGTCCTTTTTCATATTGGATTTTATGGGACAGCCTCACGCCTTGTTTTCGCGCAGGCCTTCTTCCACATGATCAAGGAACCAGCGGTAGGTATCCGCAAGCCCCTTCTCAAGGGAAATCTGCGGTTTCCACCCCATCCCCATGAGACGGGAGGAATCCATCAGCTTTTTCGGCGTACCGTCCGGCTTGCTGGTGTCAAACACGAACGTGCCCTCATAGCCGATGACCTTGGCCATCATCCCGGCCACGTCGCGGATGGAGACATCCGAGCCGAAACCGACATTGAGGTGTTCCTCGCCGGAATAATTTGCAAGCATGAACACGAGCGCATCGGCAAGGTCATCCACATGCAGGAATTCGCGCAAGGGCGTTCCGGTTCCCCACAGGGTTACCGTTTCATCGCCGCGCTGTTTGGCGTTGTGGATCTTGACCATCAGCGCCGGCAGGACATGGCTGGCATTCAGGTCGAAATTGTCGCCCGGCCCATAAAGGTTGGTAGGCATGGCCGAGATGTAATCGCACCCGTGCTGGCGGCGAAACGCCTGGCAGAGCTTGATACCCGCAATCTTGGCAATGGCATACCATTCATTCGTCGGCTCCAGCGGGCCGGTCAGGAGCGCGCTTTCCGGGATCGGCTGCGGCGCCATTTTGGGATAAATGCACGACGACCCCAAGAACAGGAGCTTTGAAACCCCCACCTTGAAGGATGCGTTGATGACATTCAGCTCGATCGCCAAATTGTCGGAAATAAAATCGGCCGGTTTCTGTGTGTTGGCAAGGATTCCGCCCACCTTGGCGGCCGCAACCACCACGACATCCGGACGCAGCTTTTCCACAAAGGCTTCGGTTTCGGCCTGACGGCGCAAATCCACCTCGTCCCGACCCGCCGTAATGATGGTGCAATTTTCACGTTCAAGACGGCGCACCACGGCTGAGCCCACAAGTCCGCGATGCCCGGCAACCCATACCTTCTTGCCGGAAAGTGCAAACGGTGTTTCCATCATACCCTGTCCTTCTCCGTCAGCAGCAGATCCGCATCCACCATCTCATTCACGAGCTGGGTGAAGGAAACCTTGTGTGACCATCCCAACTTTTCATGAGCCTTGGCCGGATTTCCCAGCAGAAGTTCCACCTCGGTGGGGCGGTAATAGCGGGCGTCGATTTTCACAAGTACCTGGCCTGTCTTTTCGTCAAACCCTTCCTCGTCAACCCCTGCCCCGCGCCATTTGACCACGCGACCAATGCGCGCGAAGGCCAGCTCGACAAATTCGCGCACCGTATGGGTTTCCCCGGTGGCCAGCACAAAATCATCACCCACATCATGCTGGACAATGCGCCACATGCCTTCCACATAATCCATGGCATGGCCCCAGTCGCGCTTGGAATCAATGTTGCCGAGATACAGGATGCCTTCTCCCTTGTGGGCAAGGGATGCCACCGCGCGCGTGATCTTGCGGGTTACAAAGGTTTCACCGCGTCTCGGGCTTTCGTGGTTGAACAGGATGCCGTTGGATGCGTGGATGCCATAGGCCTCGCGGTAGTTCACCGTGATGTAATAGCCGTAGGCCTTGGCGGCGGCATAAGGGCTGCGCGGATAAAACGGGGTGGTTTCCGACTGCGGCGTTTCCTTGACCTTGCCGAACAGTTCCGAGGTGGACGCCTGATAAAACCGGGTTTTCTTTTCCAGCCCCAGAAGGCGGATGGCTTCCAGCAGGCGGAGGGTGCCAAGGCCATCGGCATTGCCTGTATATTCCGGCGTTTCAAAGCTCACATGCACATGGCTCTGAGCCGCGAGATTGTATATTTCATCCGGCTGTGTCTGCTGGATGAGGCGGATGAGGTTGGTGGAATCCGTCATGTCGCCATGGTGCAGGAAAAACTTCACATCCTGCTCATGCTTGTCCTGGTAGATGTGTTCGATGCGGCCTGTATTGAACGAGGAGGAACGCCGCTTGATGCCGTGGACGACATATCCCTTTTCCAGCAAAAGTTCAGAAAGATATGAGCCATCCTGCCCGGTGACCCCGGTAATCAACGCAACTTTTTCCGTCATGTTCAACCATCCTCATGCAACAAACGCCCGTCTTGCGGGCCATTCCCCACCCCGAACCACCGACATGGGATCGGAAGGAAGCACATATGGAGCATGCGCTTCCCGGCCAGAAACAGAAAACCTTCCCCTCCGGCACTTTTGACAGGTTTCAGGAAAACGGGAGAAAAGTCCCCCGCCCCTTCAGGAAAGCCTGCCTTCAATCGCCTCAATGGCCTTGCCGGCATCGCCCGCGTTCGGGCCACCCGCCTGCGCCATGTCTGGACGCCCGCCGCCCCCCGTGCCGCCCAGCGCTTCCGACCCGGCCTTTACCAGATCCACCGCGCTAAAACGTGCCGTCAGGTCAGGCGTCACCGCCACCACCAGCGAGGCCTTGCCTTCGGAAACCGCAACCAGCGCCACAACGCCGGAACCGATTTTCGCCTTCAGTTCGTCCGCCATGGGTTTGAGATCCTTGGCGGAAACGCCTTCCAGCACTTCGCCGACAAAGGACACATTCCCCACCTTGCGTGACGCAGGCCCGGACGCACCGCCCGTAGCTGCCTTGCGTCGCAGGTCAGCGTTTTCCATGGTGAGCTTTTTCTTCTCGTCCATGAGGCCAGCAACCCGCGCAACCGCTTCCGCAGGGGAGGTCTTGAGCAGGCCCGCAACCCTTTCAAGCTGGCCATTGCGCTGCGTCAACCAATCAAATGCGCCAGCGCCCGTGACCGCTTCAATGCGCCGCACGCCCGCCGCCACAGCCGTTTCCGCAACAATCTTCATCAGGCCGATATCGCCTGTGCGCCGCACATGCGTGCCGCCGCAGAGTTCGATGGAATAGCTGCCGCGCTCCTTCAGCGTTTCATCCTTGCCGCCCATGGCGACCACCCGCACCTCATCGCCATATTTTTCACCAAAAAGGGCCATGGCCCCCATCTTCATGGCATCCTCCGGAGACATCAGCGTGGTGCAGACATCCGCATTTTCCCGAATGCGATGGTTCACCTCACGCTCGACAAAGGCGATATCCTCTTCCGTCAGGGCCTTTTGGTGCGAAAAGTCAAACCGCAGGCGGTCTGGCCCAACGCTTGATCCCTTCTGGGCCACGTGCCCGCCAAGACGGGCTTGCAGCGCCCTCTGGATAAGGTGGGTGGCCGAATGGTTGGCACGGATTGCCCGACGGCGCTCGCCATCCACATGCAGGGAAATGGCATCCCCAACGGAAACCTCCCCCTTCACCACCTTGCCCACATGCACATGCAGGCAACCCAGCTTCTTGAGGGTATCAGAAACGACAATTTCCGCCGCTTTTTCAGTTGAAATGGTGCCAGTGTCACCCATCTGGCCGCCGGATTCCCCGTAAAACGGGGTCTGGTTGGCAACCAGCAGGATCTCGTCCCCCGCCTTGGCCGAAGCCACTTCCTTGCCATCCACCAGCAGGGCTTTCACCACGCCTTCGGCATCTTCGGCATCATAGCCGAAGAACTCGGTCGCACCCGCCTTTTCATGAATGCCAAACCACACAACTTCGGTGGCCATTTCGCCAGACCCCGTCCACGCCTTGCGCGCATCCTCGCGCTGGCGCTCCATCAGCGCCTCGAACCCGGCCACATCTACCGGGCGCTTTTCAGCCTTGAGGACATCCTGCGTGAGGTCGAGCGGGAAACCATAGGTATCATAGAGCTTGAAGGCCACGGCACCCGGCAGCGCCTGCCCAGCCCCTAGCCTGCCCGTTTCATCCTCCAGCATCTTGAGCCCGCGATCCAGCGTCTGCCGGAAACGGGTTTCCTCAAGCTTGAGGGTTTCCACCACCAGCGCTTCCGCACGCCGCAGCTCGGGATAGGCATTGCCCATAACGCTGGTCAGGGCTGGCACAAGGCGGTGCATCAGGGGCTCTTTCGCCCCCAGCATGTGAGCATGGCGCATGGCACGGCGCATGATGCGGCGCAGAACGTAACCACGCCCCTCGTTGGATGGCAGCACACCATCGGAGATCAGGAAAGCTGACGAACGCAGGTGATCGGCAATCACGCGGTGGGAAACCTTTTGCGCACCATCGGCATCCACGCCCGTAATGTCGGCACTCGCCAAAATCAGGCTGCGCAGGATATCGGTGTCGAAATTGTCATGCTTGCCCTGCAGGACGGCCGCCAGACGCTCCAGCCCCATGCCCGTGTCGATTGACGGCTTGGGCAGGTTCACGCGGTTGTCCGGGGCCAGCTGCTCATATTGCATGAACACCAGATTCCATATCTCGATAAAACGGTCCCCATCCTCATCCGGGGATCCCGGAGGGCCACCTGCAAACTGCTCGCCATGGTCAAAAAAGATTTCCGAACACGGTCCGCACGGCCCCGTATCACCCATCGACCAGAAATTGTCGGAGGTCGGGATGCGGATGATTTTTGAATCCGGCAGGCCCGCAATCTTCTTCCACAGGCCATAGGCTTCTTCATCTTCGGAATAGACCGTAGCCAGAAGGCGATCCTTCGGCAGGCCGTATTCCCTGGTGATCAGTCGCCAGGCGAAATCAATCGCTTCGGCCTTGAAATAATCGCCAAAAGAGAAATTGCCCAGCATCTCGAAAAAGGTATGGTGGCGCGAAGTATGCCCCACATTCTCAAGGTCATTGTGCTTGCCGCCGGCACGCACACATTTCTGCGCCGTGGTCGCTCGCGTGTAAGCCCGCTTTTCCTGCCCCGTGAACACATTCTTGAACTGCACCATGCCCGCCGTGGTGAACATCAGCGTGGGATCATTGCGCGGCACAAGTGGCGATGATTCAATAACGGCGTGTCCCTCGCTCCCGAAAAAGTCGAGGAAGGTTTTGCGGATGTCGTTCGAGCTGACCATTTTTCGCCCCATTCTGGCATATGAAAAACAACAAGGAGGCTGTTTTAGCCTCCCTGTTGCCTCTTGGCAAGAGTGCGCAACGCACCCCCGCATTTTTTCACCCCTTCGGCTTCCCTATTTGGATGGAAGGCAAAAGGCGCCCCCGGTCATTCATCGCCACCGGAATCCTTGCCGGAATCCATCAGTACATGCGAAACCGTAGCCGCATTGGCGCGGATCTTCGCCTCGATGGCTTCCGCCACCGCAGGGTTTTCCTTGAGATATGTCTTGGCATTCTCCCGGCCCTGCCCAATGTGCTGGTTGTCATAGGAAAACCAGGCACCCGATTTCTCGACAATGCCGGCCGCAACGCCAAGATCGATGATTTCTCCGTTGCGGGATACGCCTTCACCAAACATGATATCGAACACCACAACCCGGAACGGGGGCGCCAGCTTGTTCTTCACCACCTTCACCTTGGTCTGGTTGCCCAGCGCATTTTCCTTGTCCTTGATGGACTGCATCCGGCGGATATCAAGGCGGATGGAAGCATAAAACTTGAGTGCGTTTCCGCCCGTGGTGGTTTCCGGATTGCCAAACATGATACCAATCTTCATGCGCATCTGGTTGATGAAAATGACACAGGTGCGCGAACGTGAAATGGAAGATGTCAGCTTGCGGAGGGCCTGGCTCATGAGGCGCGCCTGCAGACCCACATGGGAATCTCCCATCTCGCCCTCAAGCTCGGCCTTTGGCACCAGGGCCGCCACGCTATCCACCACCAGGACGTCAAGCGCCCCGGAACGCACCAGCGTATCCACAATTTCCAGCGCCTGCTCGCCCGAATCCGGCTGGGAAATCAGCAGGTCATCCAGCTTGACGCCCAGCTTGGCGGCATAAGAGGGATCCAGCGCATGCTCGGCATCAATGAAGGCGCACGCCCCCCCTGATTTCTGAGCCGACGCAATGGCATGCAATGCCATTGTGGTCTTGCCCGAGCTTTCCGGCCCATAGATTTCCACAATGCGGCCCCGCGGAAGGCCGCCGATACCCAGCGCCATGTCAAGCCCAAGCGAGCCGGTGGAGATGACATCCCCTTCCGAAAAGGCGGGACGTTCCCCAAGCTTCATGATGGATCCCTTGCCAAAGGCTTTTTCGATCTGGCTGAGGGCGGCTTCAAGGGCTTTCTGCTTGTTGTCCATATGTCATGGCTCCATGTCTGAACACTACGTTAGTCCGGTTGTAACACCTTGTGCATCCCCCCGCAAGACCTTTTTGAACAAAAAGGGAACATCTGGGAAAACCAGAGGGGAAAATCAGGCTTTTCCGGACAGGACTTCCTTGACCTTTTCCGCAAGCCCCTTGAGGGTGAACGGTTTTTGCAACAGCACCACCCCGCGCCCCATGTCCGGATGGCTGCGGAATTTTTCTTCCGCATATCCTGTCATGCAGATAATGCGCACATCGGGCTGGATCTGCCTCAGGCGCGCAATCAGCGTCGGACCATCCATCATGGGCATCACCACGTCGGTGATCAGGAGGTCGATATGACCAAGGCCGCCTTCCACCATATCGAGTGCACACACCCCGTTTTCCGCCTCATGCACCTCATATCCCTTGCTGCGCAGGGCGCGGGCCGTAAACGCGCGAACAGGATCCTCATCCTCAACCACCAGAATGCGGCCCGTGCCCGTAAGGTCAAGAGCCTTGCCATCAGACACCAAGGGCACAGGCAGTTCTGCCGGCCCCGAATATTCCGGCAGGAGGATGGTGAAAAAAGTGCCATGGTCAACTTCGCTGTGGACGGTCACATAACCGCCCGTCTGGCGCACAATGCCATACACCGTGGCAAGGCCGAGACCGGTTCCTGCCCCCTGTTGCTTGGTGGTAAAAAACGGTTCAAAAATGCGCACAAGGTTTTCCTGTGGAATCCCGACGCCGGTATCCGACACCTCAAGACAAACCCAGCGGCCAGAGGGAATTTCCTCACCATTGCGCAAAAGGGTCATCTCATTGGCCAGGTTGAATGTACGGATGGTGATGCGTCCGCCATTCTCCGGCATGGCATCGCGCGCATTCACCACCAGGTTGATGAGCACCTGTTCCAGCTGGCCAGGATCACACCGCACCAAGCCTATATCACGTCCATGCTCAATGGCGAGTTCAATATGCTCGCCAATCAGCCGCCGCAGCAGGTGAACGAAATCCGCCAGAACGTCTGTGACGCTCAAAACCCGGGTTTGCAAGGTCTGCTGGCGACTGAAAGCCAGGAGCTGGCGCACAAGGTTGGCCGCACGGTTGGCGTTCTGCTTGATCTGCATCAGGTCGGCAAAAGATGAATCTCCCGGTTTATGGCGCAGCATCAGCAGGTCGCAGAAACCGATCATGGCCGTAAGCAGGTTGTTGAAATCATGTGCAATCCCGCCAGCAAGCAAGCCAACCGCCTGCATCTTCTGGGATTGCACCACCTGGTTTTCCAGCCGGTCCTGTTCCGTGACATCCATGGCCCACAAAATGGTTTCAGAATGTCTCTCAACGTCCTCCAGGATGCGTTTCTTGGCAAAAAGCTGGACAACAGCCTCATCCCCCGGCGTTTTCCGTACCTTGATTTCCATGGGCGCACAGGCAAAGGCATCCTCACCGGCTTCTTCCAGCCAACGCCGTAGTTCCGGCATGTTTTCATCCGGGAACACCGACGTCACCTTCTGCCCGACAATTTCCCCGACCGACCGGCCCCAGATACGCGCCAGCGCCCGGTTGCATTCCGTAATCGTCTCGTCAAGATCAATGGCCGCAATACCTGCCGGAGCATCGTCAAAATAGCGCTGGAAACGAAGTTCCGACTGGCGCAGCGCCTTTTTCCAGCGCCGCTCGGCAGAAAGGTCGCGCACAACCGAACGTGTCCGCAGCATTTGTCCCGACGCATCCCGCACCAGGGTATGCGTAATGGAGGCGCTGAAAATCTCGCCATCACCACGCCTCAGGCCCACATCGCCAATCTGGTGGTCGCCACCACCATCCACAATGTCATGCGGTTCGCCGCCTGGCGGCAAGGAAACCAGCACGTCGGCCAATTTCATCCGCCGGGCCAGCATGTCCTGCGCTTCATACCCCAGCCATCCGGCAAAGGTCAGGTTTACAAAAAGAAAGTGTCCATCCGCCCCAACCGAAAAGAACCCGACCGGCGCATTGTCCATCATGTCCACGAGCTTTTCACGCTCGCTGCGCACCACTTCCTCAATCTCGTGCGCGGCCGTGATGTCCTGGATACGCCAGTTCAGGTGACCATCCCAGCCAGAAACAGCCACGGCGCTCACCAGGTACCAGGATGTCTTCCCATCACGATGCACCGCCATTTCCACAGGAGGAACGCGACGATAGGGGGCTTCCGTCGCCAAGCGTCCCAAAACCTCATGTCCGGGATCCGCATCGGAAAAAAAGGCAAATACCCCCTTGAGAGAAACATCGCATCCGGCCCCCCGCAAAAGATCGCGGCACAGGGCGTTGGCATAAACCGACCGCCCCCCCTCGCCGGCAATCATGCGGGCAGAAGTGGAACTTTCCAGGACACCAAAGGCAATCGCGCCCCGCTGGTTATAGAGAATCGCCGTGCGGTATTTCTGCCAAGCAATGAGAATGCCCGCAAGAATCGTGCTGACAAGGGCCAGCACCAACACCAGGTTATGCATGAAGTTCTGGCTGCTGAAAAATGCGACAACCAGCAGCACGAAAGACAGCAGAAGCCATATGGAAACCGCCGTTTCAACAAATTTTTCCCGGTTCTTCATGTTCACGCGAGTTTCCTGCCCTTCAACCTGAAGACAAACGAAATGACTTCCGCCACCGCCTTGTAATGCTCGACCGGGATCGGTTCGTCAACCTCAACATTTTTATAAAGCAGCCGGGCCAGGGGAGGATTTTCCACCACAGAGACACCGTTTTCCTCGGCCACCTGCCTGATCCTGAGGGCTACGGAATCGGTTCCCTTGGCAAGACAGACAGGCGCAGCCATGCTTTGCGGTTCATATTGCAGGGCAATGGCAAAATGGGTTGGGTTGACAATCACCACATCCGCTTTTGGCACCTGCTGGATCATGCGTTGCCGCGCCCTTTGCATGCGCAGTTGCCGGAAACGCATCTTGATGATGGGATCGCCTTCCGTCTCCTTGTATTCATCCCGGATTTCCTGCCGGCTCATCCTGAGTGATTTCATGTGGCTCAGGCGCTGGAACAAAAGATCGACCGCAGCCACCAGCGCCATGACCCCGAGAACGCCGGAAACCAGCTTGAGGGAAAGCCGCCGGATATCCATCAGCACAACGTCCGGAAGGAGCCCGACAAAATGCTCAAACGTCCCAAGCGCTGGCACCACCATCATCAGCGCCACGGCTCCCACGATGGAAAGCTTTGCCAGGCTTTTGAGAAAATCCACGACACTGCGGGACGAAAACATGCGTTTCATTCCGCCCATGGGCGAAATCTTCTCAAGCTTGAACCCAAGTTTGTCAGGCGACCACAGGATTCCAGCCTGCCCCACATTTCCCAAAATTCCAAGGACCATGAGCAATGCAATCGGCGCAACCAGGATGCCCCCCACCAGGAGCAGCGCCCGTTTCAGCGCAAATCCGGCAACCGATGCATCCACCGGAACCGCTCCGGCACCGGACAGATATCCCGAAAGCCCAGCCGCCAGATCCCGTCCACCCTGCGGCGCCATGCTCTGAATGATGACGGCAATACCCAGAATCCCCAGCCAGTGGACAATTTCGCGACTGATCGCAACCTGTCCCTTGGCACGCGCATCATCCATGCGTTTTTGCGTAGGTTCTTCATTCCGTTCGGCATCATCATCCCTTTCCCCGCCCACGGCTCACCCCAAGAACACGGTTGAGAGCATGTCTTCCATCTGGACAAGCCAGAAGGACAGGATGGCCGAAATGGAAAAGGCCAGCATGAGGATCCCCAGCCCCACCTGTGCAGGCGTCGCCATGAAGAAGATCTGGAGTTGGGGCATCAGTCGGTTGAGAAGTCCCATCCCCAGCTGCAGGACAAATCCGACAACCAGAAAGGGCGCCCCCAGCTCAACCCCCATCAGGAAAGCCTTCGCCGCCATGTCAACGACAAGTTTCCCCATGTCGCCCACCGGAAGGGAAAAACCGGCCGGCAGCATGTTGTAACTTTCAATCACGCCCCGGATCAGCATGTGATGCATGCCGCTGACAAAAAGGATGACAACCCCTGCCACGGAAAGCAGTGCGCCCGCCAGCGAACCCTGCGTTGCCATTTGTGGATTGAAGATGGCGGCATTGGCAAGCCCCATCTGGTAGGAAATGATCGCCCCCGCATTTTCCAGCGCCGACATCATCATGCGGACAACAAGCCCTGCAAAAAGGCCCTTCGCCACCTCAAGCATCATGAACAGGAGAATCGCCGCTGGATCTGTCGGCAGCGGCCCCAGGACAGGTACCAGCGCCGGGGCGAGGACAAAGGACAGCATGATGGCAAAAAGCAGGCGCGCCTGCGCGGGCGACATGAGGTCGCCAAAACCGGGCATGACCATGATGGCGGAACCAACCCGGCAAAAGACGGCAAACGTCCCCAGAACGCCGCCCACAAGCCAATCGGAAAGGTTCAGTGTCATCATGACGGGGTCACCCGCCCGTGGCAATGCGTTCGGCAAGCCCCTGCATGAAATTTGTCAGGCTGGAAACCATGAAAGGCATGAAAACCACAAGCGAAACCAGAATGGCCACCAGTTTTGGAATGAAGGTGAGCGAGGTTTCCTGGATTTGCGTCAGCGCCTGGAACAGGGCAACGATGAGACCAACGGAAAGACCAACAAGAAGCGGCGGCCCAGCAACCATGAAGACCACCATCACCGCCTCACGGCAAACGTCAAGGATGGCCGCCTGATCCATCAGATCGACATCCGCATGATTTCCTGGTAGGCCGAAACCACCTTGTCGCGCACGGCCACAACCGCATCAAGGGCCAGTTCGGCATTGTTGATGGCGGTGACCACCTCGGCCACGTCGGCCTTTCCGGAAACCGCCTGAAGGGTGGCGTCCTGCGCCTGCGCCTGGGTTTCGGTCACATGTTGCATGGCGGCTTTCACAAGGCCAGAGAAACTTCCCCCTTCCGTGCGGGCATCCATACCCTTGCCGGACAGGGCCGAAGTGCCTGCATATGCTTGTGTTGCCGAGCCAATATTGAGTGTCATTTCAGGAAATCCTTACTTCAGGAGGTCGATGGTTTTCTGGAGCATGGCCTTGCTCGCTTCCATCATGGTGAGGTTTGCCTCATACGAACGCTGGGCGTCACGCATGTCCATCACCTCGATCAGCGGATTGACATTGGGCGTACGCACAAATCCTTCCGAATTCGCGGATGGATTGCCAGGATCGTATTTTGTGGGAAAATCCGACTTGTCCCCAAGGATGCCGCTCACCGCAACCCCCTTGATGCCACTGTCCTCATCCACCATCTGTTTGAAAGCCACAATTTTGCGGCGGTAAGGATCCGCTCCATCCGAACCCGAAACCGTGTTCGCGTTTGCGAGGTTTTCCGCAATCACCTTCATGCGGGCATCCTGCGCCTTGAGGCCCAGGGTCGAAAGTGTAAACGCCTTGCCGAGTTCCATCGCCTATTCCTTACTGCCCGCCGCGGCCCAGTGCCGTTTTAAGCATGCTCATGTGTTTCCTGTAAAGATTCGTCATCAGCTGGTAATCCACCGCCGTTTCCGAAACCTTGGCCATCTGCTCCTCAAGGAGGACAGCCTTGCCCTTTTCCACAACCTTGACCGTTACGGAACCTTGCCCCCCAGAAGGCTGGATATGCCCCGGCTGCGTCGCGGCCATGCGCCCCGCAGATGAAAGCGCTGCATGAAAATCCTCCGCAGCAAGATCCTGCGGACGGTAGTTCGGCGTATCTGAATTGGCAACATTCTGCGCCAGGATTTTCTGGCGCTCTGCAAGCCAAGCCATTTTCTGGCCCATGGCCCTGAAAACGTCCATGCATCATCTCCGGAATATTATTGCGACATCCGGCAGCATCATTACGAGCGGTTAACAAAAAGTCAACACCCCGGCAAAATTTTCCTATCTTTTTTTGCTTGACCTCATCCTGAAAAAGTTCCAGCCTGTTCCTGCATCCGGTTGCCCCCAGGGCTTATGGGCAAGGATGTGGAAGTCGGCCAGCCAGCCGGGACAATGGAACAAGACGTTCCCCATGCCCCCAAAGCCACGTCAACTTTCCCTGCCAACAGCCAGCTTTGGGAGATATTCCTCATGCACAAACACGGCCTTGCCGTCATGCGCTGCCAGCCCTTTCATGTGGGACACAACCGCATCATCGCACGCATGCTCGATGAATGCGAACATGTCACCATCGTGATCGGCTCCATCCAGGAACGCGGCACCGCCCGCAACCCCTTCTCCTATACCGTCCGCAAGAAGATGATCCAGAATGTCTGGCGGAACCACCCGCGCTATGGCGACATCCGCATCATGGGGCTGCAGGACATCAACAATCCCGGCGAATGGGCGCAATATGTCATAGATTTCGTCAATGAAAACAGTTCTTTCCCTGACAAGGTGGACGCCTATTATTGCGGCTCCGATTATGATGGCCACTGGTTCCGGTCCCAGAAAATTTCCCTTGAGCTGGTCAACCGCGTAGATCTGGAGCACCCTTTTGTCAGCGCCAGCATGGTGCGGGAAATGCTGACCTACAACGATCCACGGTGGAAGGATTTCGTGCCGGAAGAAAACCACCCCCTCATCGAACAGGAACGCACCAAACAGGCCGACGGCATCATATAAGGACAGCTCCCATGCAGAAAACCAACTCTCCCTTCAACTGCGACTTCTACCACCTGACCATGGCGCAGGCCCTCTTCCATGATGGCAAGCATGACGAAGACACCACGTTCGAGCTTTATGTCCGCAAGATGCCGTTCAAGGGCAGCTACCTTGTCACCGCCGGCCTCGCCGATGCACTGGAATGGATCAGGGACTGGAAATTCACACAACAGCATGTTGCCTGGCTCAAGACCCACGGTCTTTTCAGCGACGGTTTCCTTTCCATGCTGGAAGGCGCGCGCCTGTCCGTGGACATTGACGCCATCCCCGAAGGCAGCCTCGCATTTCCCAACGAACCCATTTTGCGGGTGCGCGGCAAGGCCTGGCAGGCCTCCATCATCGAATCGGCCCTGCTCAACATCCTCAACGGCCAGTCGCTCATCGCCACCAAGGCCTCCCGCGTCGTGACGGCCGCCGGGCTCGACGGGCAAAAACGCTCCGTGCTGGAGTTTGGCCTCCGCCGTGCGCAGGATGACGGCGGCCTGATGCCTTCGCGCGCAGCCTTCGTAGGCGGTGCCGATGCCACCTCCAATGTCGAAGCGGGTTTTCGCTACGGCATCCCGGTCAAGGGTACCCACGCCCATTCCTTCATCATGCAATACGGCAACGGCGAGGAAATGGCGGCCTTCCGGGCCTATGCCAAGGCCATGCCGAAAAACGCCGTCTTCCTCGTGGACACTTATGACACCCTGCAGGGCGTGCAGAACGCCGTGACCGTCTGTCGCGAACTGGGCGTTACGCTCGGCGGCGTTCGGCTGGATTCCGGCGACATGGCAGCACTCAGCATCAAGGCCCGCCAGATCATGGACGAAGGCGGTTTTCCGGGCGCCAAGGTTTTCGCTTCCAACGACCTTGACGAACACACCATCCGCGACATGGTGACAAAGCTCGGCGCGAAGATCGACGTCTTCGGCGTCGGTACCCAGCTTGTCACCGCGGCCGACCAACCTGCCCTTGGCGGCGTTTACAAGCTCAAGTCAGTGGCTGGTATCCCGCTCATCAAGCTCTCCGAAACCCCGGAAAAGACCACCGTTCCCGGCGACACCGACGTGCTGCGCCTTTTTACGGAAGAAGGTGGCAAACGCCGCTTCCTTGGCGACACCATCATCCCGGCCTCGGCCAACTTCCCGGCGGAAGGCGCTCTGGAAACCGCCCTCACCAGCCGCCACCCGGCCAACGGCGAGAGTGTCTCCTACCCGGCAGGCACCCGCTTCACCCGCCTGCTCACCCCGGTGGTGCGCAATGGCAAACCCGTGAACGGCCACATGGAAAAACCGCTGACCGACATCCGCCAGAATGCGCTGGAGAATGTGGCGGCCCTTCCGGACGAGGCGCGCGTCTTCCACGAGGCATGGCCTTATCCGACCGGCCTTTCGGAAGAACTTTACGGACTTCGTGAAACCCTCATCAAAAAATTGCGGGCCCCCGCGCCTGCCCTGACGCCAAAAGGAGCCTGACCATGAAAAACCGCATTCTCGTCGTCATCGACATGCAAAAAGGTTTTGTCTGCAAGGATGGCAACCTGCCCATTCCGGCGGAACAGCTGATTGAAAAAACAGACAGCTTCCTGGCCTCCGTTCCCAAAGGCATCTTCTCCTCTGCCCTGTTCACACAGGACACGCATTTTGAAAAAGAGTATCCCAAAAGCGAGGAAGCGAAACGCTTTGCCCCGCACTGCATTTTTGGCACAAACGACTGGGACTTGGTGGTGAACCCGGAGCTGCTTTCCGGCAAATGCCCCGTCTGCCACATGACCAAAAACGTGTTCAGCATGTGGGGCGAAAAACCGCAAGGCACCATCGCGGGAAGCTGGACGGAGAAGAACGCGCACAAAACCCTGTTTGATGTTTCGTGGAACGAAGGCGGCACCGACACGGGATGTTCGCGCGAAGCTTTCCTTGAAAAGCTCGGCGGATTTGAAAACCTCGAAGTCGCCCTGTGCGGCGTGGCCTCGGATTACTGCAACCGTTGGGCCATGGAAGGTTTCCTTGCGCGCGGCGCCAGCGTCATCATCCTTGATGACCTCACCAAGGGCATCGGCAAGGAAAGCGCCGATGTCATCAGGGAGCCGCAATACGCCGAATACATCAAAGCCGGCAAGCTCCGCACCATGCGTTCGGACGAATACCTGAAAACCTGCCAGCCGAAACCCGGTCTTCCCACCCCTGCCCCCCGGAGGTAAAACCATGGCCATCCATTTTGAAGCCGACCTCCACCTGCCGGAACCCTGCCTGAAGGTGGCATTGGTGGCATACCAACAACAACTCGCCGAATTCCTCATGGGCAAGCGCAAGGGCCCTACCCCTTTGCGCCCATCTTCCAAGGTGCCGCCGCCCCACACCCCACAGGATGAACGGCTGTGGAAAGCCATCCAAAACGGTACGCGCCCAGACGCGCTCAACAAGCTCATTGCCATGGGAGCCAATGTGAACGCCCGCGACGAGGACGGACGCACCGCCCTGCACATGGCCACCCGCAAACACCGCCCGGATCATGTCGCGCTCCTGCTCAAGGCCGGTGCAAATGCAACCCTTGCCGACGATTACGGCAACGGGGCCATCCATTACACCACCGCCGCCATCCTGCCCCTGCTCCTGCACGCCGGCGCCGATGTCAACATGCCCGGAAATTTTGGCTACACACCCCTGCATTATGCTGTGGCCCGGGAAGACGGTGCCCTCGTGGGCCAGATGGTATCTGCCGGAGCGAACCTCGACACATCCGCCGATGACACGCAGGGACGCACCCCCCTGGTGGCCGCGCTCGGCCTGCGCGACTCCCTGCCCATGGTCGGCCTTCTCGTTAGTCTGGGTGCCGATGTCAACAAAACCGACGCGTTTGGGTGGCGTCCCCTGGACATCGTCCTGCGCGCCCACCGTTTCCATGGCGACAGCGATAAAGCGGCCATCACGAAGATCCTGCGCGATGCCGGTGCAAAAGCGTTCCGGTCAAAAACAAGACTTCCTGCCTGCAACAACACCCCCACCCTCCGCTGATTGCGGAAAACGGGCACAAAAAAAACGGCGGGGAAATCCCGCCGTTTTTTCTCATTCGTGACAAAAGCTCAGCCGCGTCCGCGTCCCTGCTTTTTCCCGGCATGGCCAGGCCTTGCGCCATGACCGCCGGGCCGTGCGCCCGCCACATGCTTCCCGCCACCGCCAAACGGCTTGTTCCGGCGATCCGGGGATGGCCTTTTCAGCGGATCAAATCCGCCGCTTCCCGCATCCCCTTGCGCTGCCTTGCCTTGCGGTGCCTTGCCGTGCTGTACTTGGCCTTGCGGCGCCTTGTCCTGAGAGGGCCTGCCCTGCGGCTTTTTCCCGCGGGACTTTTTCCCCTTGCCTTTTGCCGCGACACCATACCCTTCCGGCAGCTTGGCCGGCACGCCATGGATCAGCTTGTGGATGGCCCGCCACTTCTCGGCATCCGCCGGCGTCAGGAGGTTGATGGCAGCGCCTTCAGCCCCCGCGCGCGCCGTACGTCCGATACGGTGGATATAATCCTCCGGGCACTGCGGCAAATCATAGTTGATGACATGTTCGATATGCGGAATATCCAAGCCACGGGCCGCAATGTCGGTGGCCACCAGCACCCGGTATTTCTGGTCGCGGAAAGCATCAATCACCCGCGTGCGGCGATTCTGCTGCAGGTCACCGTGGATGGCGTCAGCCGCATGGCCTTCCTTGACCAGTTTCTTCGCCAGCTTCTCGGTGCCATATTTGGTTTTGACAAACACCAGCACGGACCCCTGCCTTTGGGTAAGCTGGTCGAGCAGGTGGGGGAACTTGCCGGCATCATCCGTATGGATCAGCTCCTGCTGGATCTTTGCAAGGGGCGAGGTGGTGGATCCCACCGCCACACGCTCGGCATTCCTGAGATATTTCCCGGAGAGTTTTGCAATATCATCCGGAATGGTGGCGGAGAACATCATGGTCTGCCGATCATCCGGAACATGCTTCATGATGCGTTCAATCTGCACGCCGAACCCCATGTCCAGCATGCGATCGGTTTCATCCAGCACCAAATAGCGGACAGAATCGAGACGCAGGCTTCGCCGCTCCAGATGGTCGTTGATGCGGCCAGGCGTTCCCACAATGATGCGCGGACGCATGTCAAGCTGGCGGAGCTGGCGCGGCATGGTTTCCCCGCCGATAAGCAGCGCGCCACGAATCCCCGGAACCGGAACCATCTCCATCATGGCCTTGAGGACCTGGCTCGCCAACTCGCGCGTAGGCGTCAGCACCAGAGCCATGCTTCCCGGATTGTCCATGAGTCCCACAATGATGGGAATGCCAAATGCGGCTGTCTTGCCGGTGCCTGTTTGCGCCGAGCCCAGAATATCCCGGCCGGAAAGGGCCAGGGGAAGTGTTTGTGCCTGAATGGGGGTTGGTTTTGCAAAACCCAGGCGCGCAATGGCCTGCAGAAGCTTGGCCGGAAGGCCGAAGCCCGTAAAATCCTGTGTCAAAAATTTTTTCCTTTGTGTGTGAAGGCCTCCGCATAAACGATAAATCCTCAAAAAGCAAAGGATTTGTTTGGCGAAACCCATATTTTCATCAAGCAAAACAGCGGGAAAATCCTGCCATTTTTAGATCTTAAATCCTTTTTGCACAGGGGCTGGTGCCCGGATCATCTTTTTCTCTTCAACTTTCAGCCCACCTTTGGGAACATATAAATAACCGGAAAACTCATATTGCCCCCATTGCGAAAGATGCGGCAAAACAATTTCTGCGCCGAAGAAATCCTCACGTTTCGGAGAAAACGGCCCGGACTTGTGAGACCAGCCTCCATCCCGATCCTGACGGATCCAATGGTAATCGCGATCATTCCACACAAGCAGGGCCACAAGATAACTTCCCGCCTTGGGCGCCGGATTTTCCGCCCATATCAGACCATCCCGAACAGATGCTTCCACAATCTGCTGCTTCCGCACATATGTGTATTGCTGGCCACTTGCAACACCAGGCTGTGGATTTTCCCGCGAAACTCGCCAGTCGTTCATGGCATAGGCAAAGCAATTATTACACCAGAAATAAACGGCACGGCTCCATTTGTCCGGATTGAACAATGGCGCATCTGGACAGGCAACGCGATTAAATTCCTTTGATAGTATCATACCACAACTCGCCGATTAAAGGCGAAAGCCCTTCGGCATCGGCACAGGGGCGCGGAAATTCACCGTCAGAACTCTCCTCTCAACCCTTATCCCGCCTTTTGGTACATGGAAATAACAGGCAAACTTGTACCCCTCCCATTCCGAAAGGTGAGGAAAATCAATCGGTTGATCATCGAAATCAAGGCGGGATACCCTATCATCACCACTTTTGTGCGACCAGCCGCCATCCATATCCTGACGTATCCAGTGGTAATCATTCCCCTCGCTCACAAGCAGAGCCACAAGGTAACAACCTTTTTTTTGTACAGGTTCCTTCGTCCAAAGAAGACCATCCCGGATGGCCGCTCTCGCGACCTCCTGCTTACTTATTTTTTTTGGCGGCCTGCCACATGCTTCGCCCGGCTGGGGAAAGTGCCTGGTCGTCCTGTAGTCGTCCACAGCATAGGCATAGCAATTATTAAACCTCTGATAGGACTCACGATGCCATTTCCCCGGAAAGAATTTCGGTGCATCCGGACAGGCGACTTTATTAAAGGCATGTGTCAGCTTTGACATATGATCGACTTCTACATAGTTAGCCATATTTGGGAACATGCCGAACCTAGCCCCCACCCCATCCAACTACAAATGCCATTATCACATCCCAGCCATGCCGCAGACGCATGGCTGCCCATCTCCACAAACACGAAAATATGGCCTTGCCCCACCAATTCCCTTTACATCCGGACGGGTTTTGCAAAGAATGGATATATCCTCCTTCATAGAAAGACTCCCATGACCGACGCCACCGCCCCCCGCATCGCCGAACTGCTCGCCTCCCGCATCTGCCACGACCTCGTGGGATCGGTGGGCGCCATCCGCAACGGCATGGAACTCATGACGGAATTCGGCGAAGACATGAGTGGCGACGCCATGAGCCTCATCGCCAGCAGCGCCGAACAGGCGGCAAGGCGCCTTGCCGCCTTCCGTCTCGCCTATGGCGCTGGAGGGGCCGATCCACATACCCGGCTAACCCAGCTGCGCGACATCTTCACCGACCTGTTTTCAGGCAGCCACACCATTTTCACCTTTGATGAAGCCATTGCCGGGCTTCAGGACGCCATGCGCCCCGGCATGGCAAAAACTCTCGCCAACGCCATCCTGCTCGCTTCCGAATGCCTCGGCGGGACGGGAAACCTTTCCGTCAGCCGGGAAACATCGGGCATCCTCGTCCACGCAACGGGTGAACGTACAGGCTTACGCGAGGGCGTGGAAGATGCGCTGGAAATGCGGACACTCCCGGAAAACCTCGATGCCCGCCTGATACAACCTTACATAACAAGGGCCTTTGCCATGCAATACGGCATTTCCCTCATCTGGAAACTGGACGCGGGTCGGCTGGATATCCGGATTTCGTGACCCTTTTGCCGGATATTGGTAATCACTCATTAAAAATACTCTGTCATGCTCCCACATGAACGTGTTGTCATAACTCATGAGAGACAAAGCACATGGATGACCTTTTGCGTGAGTTCCTGACCGAAACAACAGAAAACCTCTCCGTTCTTGATCTTGAGCTGGTGCGGCTGGAGCAGAATCCGAACGATCACGAGCTCCTTTCCAACATCTTCCGGCTTGTTCACACCATCAAGGGAACCTGCGGTTTTCTTGGCCTTCCCCGTCTTGAATCCGTGGCCCACGCCGGGGAAAACATCCTTGGAAAATTCCGCGATGGCGAACTGACGGTTACCCCAAAAGCCGTAACCCTCATTCTTGAGGCCATTGACACCATCAAGATGATTCTCCTGACCATTGAGCAAACCGAACACGAACCGCCCGGAAATGACGAGAACCTGATCGGGCGACTCAATGCCCTTGCGGACAGCTGCACCCCAACGGCAGCCACTTCTCCAGTCTCCGAACCCGTAGCCCCAGCCAGCGCAACCACGTCTCCTGAAACCGTCGAGCCTCCCCCCCCTGTCCAGGCCCCGCCGCCCACTCCCCCAATAGAAGAAACGCTGGAAACGCCGCAACCACAGCCCCCCGCCCCAAAACCGCAGGAAAAACCCGCAGCGGCACCGGCTGGCAACGCATCCCCCGTACACGCCAGCGATTCGCCCCACGAATCTGCCGTGGCGGCAAACACCCTGCGCGTCAATGTCGATCTCCTTGAATCCCTGATGACGCGGGTAAGCGAACTGGTTCTGACCCGCAACCAGCTCCTGCAGATCCTGCGCAGCCAAAAGGAAAACGCCTTCACTGCCCCGCTGCAGCGACTCAGCCAGGTGGTATCCGAACTACAGGAAGACGTCATGAAAACGCGCATGCAACCTATTGGCAATGCGTGGGCCAAGCTTCCCCGGATCATCCGCGACCTCTCCCACGAACTGGGAAAGAAAATCGAACTGGAACTGCGGGGTGCGGAAACCGAACTTGACCGCCAGGTTCTTGAAATGATCAAGGACCCGCTGACCCACATGGTGCGCAATTCCGCCGACCATGGCATCGAACTCCCCGCCGACCGCCTTGCCTCTGGAAAACCGGAAACCGGCACCATCCGCCTCAACGCCTATCATGAGGGTGGACATATCAACATCGAAATCAGCGATGACGGCAAGGGACTTCCGCTTGAAAAGATCAAGCACAAGATCATCTCGGCCGGGCTCGCCAGCGAAGCAGAACTTTCCGCCCTGCCCGAACAGCAGATTTACCAGTACATTTTCAAACCCGGCTTCTCCACCGCCGAAAAAATCAGCGCCGTTTCCGGACGCGGCGTCGGCATGGACGTCGTCAAGACCAACATCGAGAAAATCGGCGGCACGGTTGAGATGAAATCCCAGGAGGGCAAAGGCGCCACCTTCCGCATCAAGATCCCCCTCACCCTCGCCATCGTCTCCGCCCTCATCGTGTCTGTCGGCCCGGAACGTTTTGCCATTCCCCAGATCAGCGTGATTGAACTGGTGCGCGCCTCAGCGGATGGCGAACACCGGATCGAGCGGCTGAAGGGAACTCCGGTCCTGCGCCTGCGCAACCATCTGCTGCCACTCGTCTCCCTGCGCGACCTCCTGCACATAGAAGATGGAAACATCCCCAGCGACAATGAGGCCTTCATCATTGTGACCCAGGTAGGTTCCTACAGTTTTGGCATCATTGTGGACCGCGTGTTTGACACCGAGGAAATTGTCGTCAAGCCGGTGGCGCCCATCCTGCGCCACATCGAAATGTTCTCCGGCAACACCATTCTTGGCGATGGCAGCGTCATCATGATCCTGGATCCCAACGGCATCGCCTCCTCCACCGGAGAAATCACGGTCAGCGACGATCAGGCCAAAAGTGCCCGGACAAGCAAAAACCAGCACAGCGATGACAGCGGGAAAACATCCCTGCTCATCTTCCGGGCAGGCCAGCACGCTCCCAAGGCCGTACCGCTTTCCCTCGTCGCACGGATCGAAGACATTGACATGGCATTGGTGGAATATGCCGAGGGCCAGCCGGTGATCCAATACCGGGATTGCCTCATGCCCCTGATCCCCTTCGATGCCGGCACATCCCTTCAGGAAATATCCGGCCGAAAACCCGTTCTTGTTTTTGCGGATGACGCGCAGTCCATGGGCCTTGTCGTGGATGAGATCGTGGATATTGTCGAGGAGAGGATCCAGATCCAGATCACCGAAGAAACCCCTGGCATGATGGGCAGCTCCATCATCGCCGGGAAATCGACGGACATCATAGATGTCGGCCACTACCTTTCACAAAGCCATCATGACTGGTTTGGCGCACAAACCAGCACCGGTTACGGCAGCGACCCAGCCGAACTCCGGAAACGGCTCCTCCTGGTTGATGACAGCGCCTTTTTCCGAAACATGCTCGCCCCCCTCCTGGGCGTTGCCGGATATGAGGTGACTTCGGTGGAAAATGCCGGACGCGCCCTGGCCATGCGGGATGATGGCCGGGCATTTGACATCATTGTCAGCGACATTGAAATGCCCGGGATGGATGGTTTTGCCCTTGCGCAAAACATCAAGGCTGATCCACGCTGGCAGGCAACCCCCCTGATCGCCCTCACCTCGCATGCGGCACCAGATGATCTTGAACGCGGACGCCAGGTTGGCTTTTCCGACTATGTCGTAAAATTCGACCGCGAGGCGATCCTGAACGCCCTTTCACAGACCATGAACGAAAAGCGAGACGTCTCATGAAACCCAAGACTTCTCTTTCCGAACATTCGCTCGACGAAAAAAATGCAGAAAAGGAAATGCAGCAATTCGTCACGGTGACCATTGCCTCGCAGATGTTTGGCATTCCCGTCCTTCAGATCCAGGATATTCTTGCCCCCCAGCAAACCACACGGATTCCTCTGGCTCCAAAAGAGGTCGCCGGCGGACTCAACCTGCGCGGACGCATTGTCACCGCCATTGACATCCGCAACCGCCTTGATCTTCCCCCCAGGGAAAAGGGGGATTCCTCCATGAACATTGTGGTGGAACATGGCGGTGAACTCTACAGCCTGATCGTGGACCAGGTTGGCGAAGTCCTCTCCCTTCCAGAAGGCCAGTTTGAAAAAGACCCGACAACCATGGACGCCATCTGGCATGATGTCTCCAACGGAATCTACCGCCTGCCAGACCGCCTGATGCTTGTCCTTGATGTCGCCAAAATCCTCACCTTTGATTCCCCGCGGAGATCTTCATGAAAACATGCATGGTGGTGGATGACAGCCACGTTGTCCGCAAGATTGCCCGCAAGATTCTCGAGGATATCGGCTTTACATGCAGTGAAGCCGAAGATGGCCAGCAAGCCCTTGAATCCTGCTGCAAGGAAGGCATGCCGGACGCCATCCTGCTGGACTGGAACATGCCCGTTCTCAACGGCATTGATTTCCTTCGCCGCCTGCGCAAGATGAGCGGGGGAACCACTCCAAAAGTCATCTTCTGCACGACAGAAAACGATCTTTCCCACATTCAGGAAGCCCTCGCTGCCGGCGCTGATGAATACATCATGAAGCCTTTTGACAGCGAAATCTTGGCCAACAAGCTTTCCCAAGTGGGTTTGTCCTGATGGCAGATATCCCTCCGACGTTTCCTCCTGCCCCTCCGAATCCTGAACATCGTTATGCCGATGATCCACATCGCATCATGGTGGTGGATGACAGCGCGATCATCAGAGGCCTGTTGACACGCATCCTCGAATCCGATCCTGCCATCCGGGTCATTTCTTCTGTCAGTGAAGGGCAAATGGCCCTGAATGCCCTGAAGAGCCATGTCATTGACGTCATTGTGCTTGATATTGAAATGCCTGGCATGGATGGCATGACGGCCCTGCCAAAACTGATTGAATCCGCGCCTCAGGTGAAAGTCATCATGACCTCGACCCTGACGCGCAAAAATGCCGAAATCAGCTTGAGGGCCCTTGAAATGGGGGCCGCAGACTACATCAGCAAGCCTTCCTCCCGCGAGTTGACGGGCACAGGGGATTTCCAGCGTGAAATCATCACCAAGGTCAAGGCCCTGGCCATGGTGGCCCGTACCTGTGGCTCCCGTCGGCGACTGGGTTCAACTTTCATCAAGCAACGCACCATAACGCCTCCGGTTCAGGTCAATCAGCCCAAACCCGCCCTTTCCATCCGTTCACAAACATACCGTATCCCCAGCCTCATCGCCATTGGATCATCCACAGGAGGGCCGCAGGCCCTTTTTGAAGTTCTGCGGCATTTTCAGGGGCTCCCCCAGCCCATCATCATCACCCAGCACATGCCTCCGACCTTCACCGCCATCCTTGCCGACCATATCCAGAAACAATGCGGCATTCCCTGCGCCGAGGGCAGACATGGTGAACCCCTGGTGGCCGGGCGTATCTACATCGCTCCGGGAGACACCCACATGACCCTTTCGGGCACAATGGAAGCCCCCATCATCCGGCTCAACAAAGAACCTCCGGAAAATTACTGCCGTCCCTCCGTTGACCCCATGATGCGCAGTGCCGCAAAAATCTTTGGCAACAACATGTTGTCCATCATCCTCACCGGCATGGGCCAGGACGGCATGCTTGGTTGCAAGCAGGTTGTGGAATCCGGCGGCATGGTCATCGCACAGGACGAGGCTTCCAGCGTTGTCTGGGGCATGCCAGGCGCAGTGGCGCAGGCCGGCCTTTGCAGCGCCATCCTTCCCCTGACGGAAATCGGGCCCTTTGTATCCAAGAAAATCGCCCGGAGGCCAGCATGACACCTCAAGCAATTGATGTGTTTTCAAAATTCGTCAAACAGGCTTCCGGTCTTGTTCTCACTCCCGACAAGGCTTACCTGCTGGAATCCCGCCTGTTTCCCGTCATCCGGCGCTACGGCCTGGAATCCCTTGACATCCTTGCGGAACATCTTCTCAAACCCATCCCGGATGCCCGTCTTGCCCGTGATGTCATGGAAGCCATGACAACCAACGAAACATCCTTTTTCCGGGACACCCGTCCGTTTGACCAGTTCCGCGATGTCCTGCTGCCAAAATTTCTGGAAAAACGGGCGGCCCAACGCCACATCCGCATCTGGTGCGCCGCAGCATCCTGCGGGCAGGAACCCTATTCACTCGCCATGATCCTCCATGAAAAGGCTGCCGAGCTTGCAGGATGGCGGATCGACATTCTAGCCACCGACATTTCCAGCGAAATGATTACAAAAGCCCAGAATGGACTTTACAGCCAGTTTGAGGTTCAGCGTGGACTTCCTGTCAAATATCTTGTCAAGCACTTCCAGCAGGAAGGCGACCGGTGGAAACTCTCCCAGGACATCCTGAAGATGGCCAAATTCCAGACCTTCAATCTCCTGCAGGATTTCACCCATTTCGGACAATTCGACATTATCTATTGTCGCAATGTCCTTATTTATTTTGACCAGCCGACCAAGGAAAATGTCCTCAGGCGCATGGGCCGCACGCTGACCTCCGATGGCACCCTCTGTCTGGGCGGCGCGGAAACCGTTCTGGGAATCGCCGAATGGTTCAAACCGCTGGATGGCCAGCGCGGCATTTACGTCCTCAATCCGGACAGCCCTGCCATGGCCACCCTTGGCGGAGCCTACCACGCATGAAGGGCGGATTTTAGAGCCTTTAACGTTTGGTTCAAGATGAACGTTGGAAGGCTCTCAGCAGCCATCAAGCCGCTGGGCCAGTCGCCGGAATTTCCCGCACACGATCCAGATGGTGCGGCTGGAGCCAGAACACATCCCCTTCCGCCAGTGAACTGACGGGCAGGAAATCCAGCACTTCATCGCTGGGTGCATAGGGCTGGTAACCAAGCCCCCACAGGTAATCCGACAGAGATTTGGGCGTATCGCCCGCACGCGCCAGGGCGTGGGCCGTCATTTCAATCAACAGCGCGGGCTTGAGGGTTTCAAGGGTCTGCTTTGCCCCCACCAGCATGCGCATTTCCCAGCCTTCAATATCCGCCTTGATAAAATCAAGCCGTTCAAGCTCACGCACTTCAACGATCTTGTCCACCGTGGTGATGTACACTTCCTCATTGATGAACTGCCCGTCCGCTTGCGCTTCCCCCAGGTGCGTGGTGCCAAAACCGCAGCTTCCCGATGCCTTGATCGGCATGGACAGGATTCGGCGATCCTCGGCATCCCCAAATCCGAAAGGCAGGATGGTGGCATTTCGGATACGGTTGAACCAGAGCGCCTTCTTCAGAATCGAGAGGGCATAACTCCCCGGCTCAAACGCATAAACGTGCCCCTGCGGCACCATTTTGGAAAACAGCTTGGTAAACTGGCCCGCATGTGCGCCAATATCAAAAACCACCCCATCTTCCGGAAGGAGCCGAGACAGGATGGGTTGCATTTCCTTGTGATGCTGCTTGACGCAAGCCTTGAAAAGATGGGCAAAATAGGTCATGCGTGCCCGCGGTGAAATGCTGGAAATGCGAAACGGAACGGGTTCCATGGAAACTCTCCTGATCAGGATTTTTTTCAAATTCATCATAACATCTTGCGTTCGGGCATTGCAAACAACAAAAAGCTGCCCCATAATCCGGCCCCATGAATGAACTCTTTGATCAGATGGAGCGCGCAGGCGGTCGCCCCACAACCTATACCGCCAAGGATATCGAGGTTCTCGAAGGGCTTGAGCCTGTCCGCAAAAGGCCTGGCATGTACATCGGTGGCACCGATGAAACAGCCCTTCACCACCTTGTGGCGGAAATCCTCGACAATTCCATGGATGAAGCTGTCGCCGGACACGCCAGCCGGATCGAGCTGGAAATCGCGGCAGACTATTCCGTGACCATCCGGGACAACGGTCGCGGCATCCCTGTGGAGGAACACCCAAAATATCCTGGAAAATCCGCCCTTGAAGTCATCCTGACCACCCTGCATTCCGGTGGAAAGTTCGGCAGCGACGCCTACAAGACCTCCGGCGGCCTGCACGGTGTCGGCCTTTCCGTGGTCAACGCCCTGTCTGACCGCCTGGTGGTGGAAGTCGCCCGCGACCGCCAGCTCTGGCGCCAGAGCTACAGCCGCGGCAAGCCTGTATCTCCGCTTGAAAATCTGGGCCCCGTCCAGAACCGGCGCGGCACCACCGTCATCTTCCACCCCGACCCGGAAATCTTTACGGGGGGCGTGGTCTTCCACCCCGAACGCCTGCACCACATGGCGCGATCGAAGGCCTATCTTTTCCGTGGCGTCGAGATCCGATTCTCCTGTGATCCCGTCATCATCCGCCATGACGCCCCCATTCCGGCCACTGACACCTTCCATTTTCCGGAAGGACTTCAGGATTTTCTCTCTACCGTGCTTGAAGGCCGTGAAACCATTACCCCAACCAGCTTTTCCGGCCTTGTTGACCTTCCGGATGACATGGGACGGGTGGAATGGGCCCTCGCCTGGCCTGAAGATGAGGAAGGTTTCTGCCATTCCTACTGCAACACCATTCCCACGCCCAATGGCGGCACCCATGAAACCGGTCTGCGCGGCGCCCTTGCCAAAGGCCTGCGCGTATGGGGGGAGATGTCTGGCAACAAGCACGCCAGCCACCTCACTCCGGATGACATTACCGGTGGGTGCGCCATCCTGCTCTCCCTGTTCCTGCGCAATCCGCAATTCCAGGGACAGACCAAGGACAAGCTGACATCCTCGGAGGCAACCCGCCTTGTTGAGGGAGCAATAAAGGACCACTTTGATCACTGGCTTTCGGCGGATCCAGCCAAAGCAAACGCCTTGCTCGAAAAGCTTATTGAAAAGGCTGAAGAACGCCAGCGACGCAAGCAAAACCGCGACACGGCCCGCAAGAGTGCGACCCGCCGCCTGCGCCTGCCCGGAAAACTGACCGATTGCGCCCGCACCGCCGCAGAAGGCACGGAGATTTTCATCGTTGAAGGGGATTCCGCTGGTGGCTCCGCCAAGCAGGCCCGTGACCGCGAAACCCAAGCCATCCTGCCCCTGCGCGGCAAAATCCTCAACGTGGCCAGCGCCACCTCTGAAAAAATGCGCAACAACCAGGAAATCTCAAACCTCACCCTGGCCCTCGGCTGCGGTTCAGGCAAGAATTTCGACATCGCAGCCCTCCGCTATGAACGCATCATCATCATGACCGATGCGGACGTAGATGGCGCACATATTGCCACCCTCCTCCTCACCTTCTTCTATCAGGAAATGAAACCCCTGCTGGAAAAGGGACACGTTTACCTTGCCCTTCCCCCGCTTTACCGGCTTGCCACCAGCGGCAAGGTTGCCTATGCCAACGATGACGAGCACAAGGACAGGCTGCTGGCAACCCTCTTCAAGGGACGTACCAAAGTGGAGATCAGCCGTTTCAAGGGCCTTGGTGAAATGCCCGCCCAACAGCTGAAAGAAACCACCATGGACCGCGAAAAACGCAACCTCATGCGTGTCACGCTTCCCAGCTGCACAGACCCGGAAACCGTGGACATGTGTGAAAACATTGCAAGCCTTGTTGAACGCCTGATGGGCCGGAACCCGGAAATGCGTTTCCAGTTCATTCAGGAAAACGCCCAATTCGCGCACGATCTCGACGTTTAATCCTACAATCAGAGACAAAAAAAATGACGACCGAAACCTCCCCGGATTCCAATCCCCTTGTCCAGGCCAAGATTGACAACCTGCACAAGCTTGAAGCCCTTGGCGTCGCGCCCTTCCCCTACCGTTTTGATCCGACGCACCATGCGGCAGACCTGCAGGCAGAATTCATAAATCTGGAAAATGGCGCGGAAACCAGCATTCAGGTTCGGATCGCCGGACGCATCATGTCCATCCGCAATTCCGGCATGTTCATCGACCTGCGCGATGGATCCGGAAAAATCCAGGTCTTCTCGCACAAAAGTGTCCTTTCGCCGGAGAAGCTGGCGGAAATTGCCCTCTACGACCTGGGCGACATCATCGGGGTTGAAGGCCTCGTCCGGCGCACGCCGCGTGGCGAATTGACCATCAATGCGCAAGACGTCATCCTGCTTTCCAAATCCATTCGCCCGCTGCCGGAAAAATTCCACGGCCTGAGCGATGTCGAAATCAAGTATCGCAAGCGCTATCTGGACCTCATCACCAATGATGCCAGCATGGACACTTTCCGCAAGCGCTGCCAGATCATCCGCTTCATCCGCGAATACCTTTCCGACCAAGGCTTCCTGGATGTGGAAACCCCCATGCTGCACCCCATTCCGGGCGGGGCATCGGCCAAGCCTTTCATTACCCACCACAACACGCTGGACATGCGCCTTTACATGCGCATTGCACCTGAGCTTTACCTCAAGCGCCTGATCATTGGCGGGTTTGAACGCGTGTTTGAAATCGGGCGCTGTTTCCGCAACGAAGGCATGTCCATCAAGCACAACCCGGAATTCACCACGGTTGAGCTTTACCAGGCCTATGCCGACTACAACGACATGATGACCCTGACGGAAAACCTTGTATGTGGCGCTGTAAAGGCCACCCACAACGGCCTGACGAAAGTCACCTTCGGCGAACATGAGATTGATTTCACCACTCCGTGGCCCCGCAAGTCCATGCATGGCCTGGTTGCGGAAAAAACCGGTGTGGATTTCATGGCCATCCCGGATGCCACCGAAGCCGCAAAAGCTGCGGAAAAACTTGGCGTTTACATCAAGCCGGGCGCCAAATGGGGCGAAGTGGTCGAGACCGTGTTTGGCGACAAGGTGGAAGCCGAACTCATCCAGCCCATCCACGTCACCGACCACCCCAAGGACATTTCCCCGCTGGCCAAGGTACATCGCGACAACCCGCTCCTGACAGAGCGTTTTGAGAGCTATGCCAACGCATGGGAAATCGGCAACGCCTTTTCCGAACTCAACAACCCGTTTGACCAGCTGGACCGTTTCCGCAAGCAGGTTGAGGCGCGTGAGGCTGGCGACGAGGAAGCCCAGATGCTGGATGCCGATTTTGTCGAAGCACTGGAATATGGCATGCCCCCGTGCGGAGGCCTTGGCATCGGCATTGATCGCCTTGTCATGCTCCTGACCAATTCCCAGAGCATCCGCGACGTGATTGCCTTCCCAACCATGAGGCCCAAGGACTGATGCATACCCTGCGCAATTCCATTCTGGTCGGCATTGCCATTGCTTTGGCCGTGCTTCTCATTTTGACCTTCCCGACAAAAAAAGTCCTTTGCAGCCTCCGGTCATGCGATTCTGTTACACGCACGGAAAACACAACAGAACTGCCCCATCTGGTTGATGTACGCAGCGGATCGGAATTTGCGGCAGAACACCTTGAAGGGGCCATCCTGATCCCCTATGACAATGTATCCCTGCGCGTTCCAGAAATTTTTCCAAACCTGGATACCCCCCTCCAGCTTTATTGCCGTACAGGACACCGGGCCAGCATCGCCTTATCCGCCCTGAAAAAGATGGGGTACACAAACGTTACCAATCTTGGCGGCATGAATGACATTATGGCACAGCTTGAAAAACCTGCTCCATAAGACATTTCCCCCGCAACCAACCCTGATATTTCCAGCCGGATGCCAACCTTAACGTTTGGATTGAACAATTCCTGTTGATCTTGGGACGAGCCAGTCGCAAGGCAAACAGGGGGGCAAAATGCTCTAAAGGCTCTAAAGGCTTCAAAGGCTCTAATCCTTTTGCAGACCGGAAGCCTTCAGCCATACCTGTGCCTGCACTGCGGAAGCATTGATTTCCATATCTGTCATGGAGCCGGCAAGTTCTGCGGCCATTGATCGGGCCCGGCTGCTTTCGAGGGCATTCCCCCACAAGTCCTGCGCCACCAGGAACCACATTCGCGCGGCGACAAGATCGCGACCTGAAATGTTGCGCATGTCATCGCCCCTCGCCTTGTAGAACAGGCCCATCTGGTAGGCCGCATCTGCAAGCCCTCCCTCCGCCGCCAGAAGATAGGCCGCGCGGGCACGCAACATGTCCTGCCGCATGCCACAACCACTTTCATAAAGCTTGCCAAGGGCCAGTTGCGCCCTGGCATGTTTCTGTCGGGCGGCCTGTTCATAAAAGCGCGCAGCCGCAATGCAATCCGGAACTTGCGCCTTTTCCAGCCTTTGCCCCATTTCGTATTGGGCGTAGGAATTTCCGCGTTTTGCCGCTTTTTCATACCATTCCCCGGCCAATTCCCCATTACGGGAAACCCCCATGCCCTTTTCCAGCATGATGGCGAGGTTAAGTTGTGCCACCGCATTTCCCTGTCGGGCGGCCTTTTCAAACCACAGGAAAGCCTGAGGTAAATCCTGCCTTGCATCCAGACCTTCCGCCAGCATGAAGGCCAGGTTCATCTGGGCATGCACATTTCCGCGCTGGGCAAGATTGGTGTAAAAAGCAAGGGTTTCCTCGGGCGTTTCAGGAATACGTGAAAACACATCCAAATGTTCAATGACAAGCCCTGTTTCAAGCGGTGTCATAAGCTGTGCATCTTCGGCCCATGCCCCTCCGGATGCCAGCAGAACAACCAGACTTAAAAGAATTTTTCCACCCATGAAAACGCCCTCCCTTTTCCGTCATCATATGCCTTTCCTTTCAGGAAGGGTACAACGCAAAAAAACGCCGCCTTCCACCACAACCGGCAAGAAGGCGACGCCTTGTGCATGGAAAAAGGATTCATTCAGCTCCCCAGATGCCGAACAAGCGCCAGGGCTTCGGCCGGCATTTCCTGCTCGATGCGCTGATAACGGCTGCCATCCCTCTGGCGGGTCAACATGCCGCGCCCGAACATTTCGCGTCGCAGCAGGGCATAATCCCCAAAGTGGTGATGGCTGTCGAGCAGTTCGCTGATGGTCTTTTCATCAAACACCCTGCGCGCCGGAATCCGCGACCACAAAACCCACAAGACAAGCGTGCGCTCGCTGGCCTTGCCGGGCCAGCGCACAAGATTGCCCCCGGCATCGAAATGCCGGGCGACTTTCTGGATTTTCTTCATGTCCACAAGGGGCGCCTCGGTCATGACGCGCACGGGCATGATGTCCGCATCGCCGGCATGGAAATGCTGGTAATTGCGAAAGCCCGCCGCCCGCGCCAGCATGTTGAGGAGTTCCAGATGGCTGGGGACAGCTTCCTTTTTTACCATCTGCGCCGCGAGCGATTTGGCAAGGTCGGAAATATCCTTAACGCAATAGGGCTGATCGTTTTTAGGCATGACATATCCTTTCAGGTTCCGCGCCCGTCATCATTGCTGATTGCCTGTGGTTGCCGTCTTCAAACATGGGCCGGAAAAGGATTGTTTTCCAAGTGTCATGCGTCTGGCAGGTTTAGCTCCCCTTGCGGGGCGGCAACGCCTCGGATCTGCCGACCGTTGCCGAAGCATTTACGCCGCAATGACGCGCAAGGCAAGCGTTTTCAGCGAAAAAAATCGTTGCGGCTTTTGCCCTTTCCCGGCAAAACCGGAGAAGAAAAGCGGCAGGATACCGCAACTGCAAGCAAGCTCCGGAAGCCCTTCTTTGATGTTCGTTTCCAAAAACGCCGCGTCTTCCGCCGATGCGTTCCTGCGGGCGATAACCGGCGCCATGTCCGGCGCTTTGAGCCATGCGTTTTCTGCAGGGAAGCCATGCAGAAATGACGGTTGCAATGAGGGGGGAAGAGCGGATACTTTAACAAGATCGAACAACTGGAAACGTCATGACAAGGGGTGCAAGGCAATGACAACGCAAGAAACCATCAGGAAAAACCTGTTTGAGGCCACAAGACAGGGTGACCTTCCTCAAGTAAAGAAACTCATCGCCCAGCTGGACGAAGGCACCCAGCTTTCCGATGTGAAGGACATGAATGACTTCACGCCGCTGCATCTTGCTGCCGCGATGGGGCACAAGGATCTCGCGGAATTGCTGGCGGAAACGTGCCCGGACGCCATGATGGTGAGGGACATAAATGGCCTAACGCCGCTGCATTATGCTGCCGGGGAGAGGAATACGGATGTCGTGGAATTGCTGGCGAAAGAATGCCCGGACGCCATGATGGTGAGGGACATAAATGGCAACACACCGCTGCATGAGGCTGCCGCGAAGGGGCACAATGATATCGCGGAATTTCTGGCGGAAAAATGCCCGGACGCCATGATGGTGCAGAACAACAAGGGCAACACACCGCTGCATTGGGCTGTCTACTTGGGGTGCTTTGATATCGTGGAATTTCTGGCCGAAAAGGGCCCGGGCGCCATGATGATGAAGGACAAGTATGGCCTAACGCCGCAGGATGTGGCTGCCGAGAATGAGGACGAGGATACCGCGGCATTTCTGGAGAAAAAGATACGGGATGCCCTAAAGGTGAAGAACGGGGATGCACCCCTGACCATGGAAGAATTCAATCGTCTTTCCGCAGCCGCAGAAGCTGGGGAGATCGAAACTGTAAGGAAAATCCTAAAGGCAAAGGGTGTTTTCGCCCAGAAACCCAAGATGTAGAGGTTTAAGAAAATCCGCCACCAAAACCCCGGCTCCGCAAAGAGCCGGGGTTTTTGCTTGCCGCGAGCAAATATCCGGCCAATCCGGAAGCCCGGCTTTGATTTTCGTTCCCAAAAGAACGCAGCGTCTTCCGCGGATGCGTTCCTGCGGGCGATAACCGGCGCCATGTCCGGCGCTTTGAGCCATGCGTTTTCTGCAGGGCCGCCATGACGGACTTGCGCTTCTCATTTGCGCGATTTAATGCCACAATCCTTTTCATGGACAGGAAACTTGCACAATTTTTAAAGGGCTCTCCCGTCGAGGTCGCCAGCGGCGGCCAGCCCCATGGCTGGAGCCGTCGCCTTGCCACCGTTCTCCTGTCCCTTGGCTTTTTCATGGCGGCTTTCGGCGCGCCCCAACCCGCCAGCGCCGACGAGGCTTCCACCCACTCCCTCCTCAAGGAGTTCCAGCAAAAGGCCGACAGTTTCCTGCCCAAGGGCCGCGTCTTTTATGTCACACGGCGCGAGGTCGTTGAGGCACCGGAGGCCCTGCTTTCCCGCATCATGGAAACCGGCGCCCAACACGGCATCGCCACGGAATCCGCGCGCGAAGGCATCAAAGCCCTGAACGAACACATCCACGAAAACCCTGTCGGCGCTGCCAACACCACCACGCCTGAAGAAGTTTCAAGCGCCCTCATGCCAGTGACCATCATCATCCCAAATACGTCGGAATGGAGCGAGCAGGAAGCTCTTTCCACATTTTTGAGCTGCGCCCCGGACACCATCTGCACTCCCGCCCCCATTACGCTCAGGCAAATCAACCGCTTCACGCTGTACCACGAACTGGGGCACGCCTTCCAGCCTGAAGGCGGCTTCATCCCGGAATCCGGCAACGCAACCTACACCGCCCAGATGGGAGAGCTGCACGCCGACATTTACGCCATGGTGGCCATGACGCGCGACGAGAAAAGCCCCTCCTGCGCCAGGGTATGGACCAACACCCGCGTTACAGATACCCTCGCAGGCATTCTCTTTGGCGCCGGAAGCCGCGAAAAAACCGCAGAAGAAGCCGCCGACAAAGCTTCCGAATACAATATCAGCCAATCCCTCCTGAAGGCCTGCGACATGCTGGATGGCTTTCTTGCCGACCCGGAAAACCGGAATCGCCTTCTGAATGCCGCCGATGAAGACATCCTTTCCATCGCCAATATCATTTTCAAAGAGGTTTACCCGAACGAGGCGACCTACGCCCAAAACCTCGAGGGACTGAATCTCCTTGGCCAGGTTTCCCCCTTCAGCCTCCAGCCCACCGGCCACTACATGCCAAGCATCGCCCATGCCTGGGTGGACGCCCGCGACGATACGCTTGCATCCAGCACTCCTCAGATCCGCAAAAATCTCAAGGACTTCCTTGAGGGCGCGCTGAAGGCCAGCAAATCCCTCCAGCGCCCGATGACGACCGAGGAAAGGCAGCTCCTTCCTCCCCTCAAAAAACCGAAAGCCCCCTGACATGAACTGCGACATCATCCGCCCGGAAATGCCCGGAGACATGGCCGCCATCCAAATCATCCATATCGAGGCCTTTGCCAACCACCCCATCAGCCACCAGACGGAACATTTTATTGTCAATGCCCTGCGCAGGGCAGGTGCGCTTGCCCTCTCCCTTGTTGCGGAAAGGGAGGGACAGATTGTTGGGCATGTTGCCTTTTCCAGGGTCATGATTGATGGACGGGATCAGAACTGGTTCATGCTTGGCCCGGTGGGCGTACTTCCAAATTGCCAGAAACAAGGCATCGGCAGCGCGCTCGTCAGGAAAGGTCTCGAACGCCTGAAGGACATGGGGGCAGATGGTTGCGTTCTTGTCGGGGATCCCGGCTTCTATGCCCGCTTCGGATTTTCCCCACGCCCCGGACTCGTCCTGCCCGGCATTCCGCCCGAATATTTCATGGGAACAGCCTTCACATCTACCATCCCATCCGGCATGATCGCCCATCATGATGCTTTTTTCGCTTCATGCTAACAATTTGAAAAACAATTATCTTTCGGCAAAAAATCGGGCAGCCCCGCTTTCTGCGCATGGCAGGTATACCCCCCATGCATGGATTTTTGAATAATTAATCTTGCCTTTACCTCAAAACACCTTCATAAGAATTCCTGTTTGGCCATGACAACCGCAAGTTTTTTTTCTGCCTGTCTTGCTGATCTGCTATGACAAACTTCACTTTTTTAAAAATTACAGGCAAGACTATGGAGTTACTAAAATGGCTACTGGAACAGTAAAGTGGTTTAATGCGACCAAGGGTTATGGCTTCATCACCCCGGAAGATGGCGACCGTGACGTGTTTGTGCACATCACCGCCGTTGAACAGGCTGGCCTCAAGGGTCTGCGCGATGGGCAGAAAGTGTCCTTCGACGTGACCAACGAACGTGGCAAGCCTGCCGCGGCCAACCTCAAGGCCCTCGACTAATTCAAGGCTGCAAAGCCCTGAATGAAACCCCCGCCGGTGCAAACCTGCGGGGGTTTTTCTATGCCCCTAATGACAAAATAGTGGCATACGACCATCACTCTTGAAAAAATGCATCATTTACGAATGATCACGGGAGGCGGTTCATCCTCCCACCGCTCCCAGTAATAACTTCCTGGATGATTGGAGGGATGTTTTTCCAGCCATGCCTTCGCCAGCCCCTGAGCCTCATCCTTCTGGTTTGAGGACATGGCAGCAGAAACACGGACAGCAGATTCCTTGGCATCCTTGCGCCCATTTTCGCCTGCAACAAGATACCACATGAGGGATGCCACATTATCCTTCTCAATCCCACCACCGTTTTCATACACATTTCCAAGCATGGACTGCGCTTCCGCATTCCCCTGCTCTGCAGACAGAAGATACCATTTCAGAGCCTCGGCATCATCCTTCTCAACACCCCGGCCTTCGGCATACATCTCCCCCAGGCTGAATTGCCCCCTTTCATTCCCCTGTTCGGCGGACTGGCGAAACCACTTCACCGCCTCTACATCATCATGAATGACGCCAATGCCCTTGGAATACATACTACCAAGAATATTCTGCGTTTCCGCATCGCCGCTCTCGGCTTCCAACATCAATGTTGAAAAGGACAAATCCTCGAGTGACGGAGGCGTTTGCGCGAAAGCAGGAACAGCGAAACATATGTTAACGGCAACCAGAAACATGGCGGCACAGGTGGATTTACGCATGGAACACATCCTTGATGTCGATAAAAGCTATGGAAAAACAAATACATTATATATTTTATTTTATCTCATGAGGCAATGGTTTCAAACCCCCTTTTGCCCCGAATATTGGACTCGATCGCCGGTAAAAAGCTGCATGCGTGTTCTTTTCGCTCCCCCCCTCCTCAGGAAAATACCAAGTATCCTATGCGGTATTGACATTCCCGTGGCATGGATGAGAAAATAATCCAGAAGGAGCAGGAAAATATGAAAAAATACAAATGCATCGTTTGCGGATATATCTATGATGAAGCCAAGGGCGATCCCGCACACGGCATTCTTCCCGGCACAACATGGGAGAATGTTCCGAAAACCTGGACATGCCCGGACTGCGGCGTCACGAAATCGGATTTCGAGCTGATAAAATAGATGGAAAATGCCCCGATCGTCGTTGTTGGCAGCGGCATGGCCGGCATAACCGTAATCCGCGAATTCCGCAAACTCGACCAGAACACCCCCGTTGTCCTGATAACGGAAGATGATGGCTGTCATTATTCCAAACCGATGATCTCGAACGCCCTGATGGCTGGAAAAAGACCGGGCGATCTCGTGCTCTCAACAAAAGAGGCTCTTGTCGACCAGATGCATGTGGTCATCCATGCCAACACACGGGCAGAACACATCATGCCTGATGCGCATTTGCTCGGCACAAGCAAAGGATACATGCCCTACAGAAAGCTTATCCTCGCCCTCGGCGCCACCCCGCTTCGTTTGCCGCTGCAGGGAGAAGGTGTCCATAATGTCCTCTCTGTCAACAACCTAATTGATTATGTTCGCTGGACTGGCAAACTCACTCCTGGACAGGACATTGCCATCATCGGCGCAGGGCTTGTCGGTTGCGAATTCGCCTGCGACCTCGCGGCGACAGGACATCATGTTCGCGTGTTCGACATAGCCCCGCAGCCCCTCTACCACCTCCTCCCCCCTCAGGCAGCCGACTTTTTCAGGAAGAAGCTGGCAGCGGGCATATCCTTTTCCCTTGGCTGCCGGATCATCCGGATAGATCAGGACGGCGACGCATACACACTGGTGGACGATATTGGCTCAACCCATCGCGCCCACCTCGTGCTTTCGGCAGTCGGGCTCGTGCCATCAACAGGACTTGCCAGGGATGCCGGACTCGCGACACGGTGCGGCATTATCGCCGACCGGACTCTCCGCACGTCTGACCCGGATATTTTTACCCTCGGCGACTGCGCCGAAGTGGAAGGCATGGTTCTGCCCTATGTCATGCCGATCATGCAGGCGGCCCGGTCGATCGCCGCAAGCCTTGCATCCATACCGCCCGTTCCCGGAGCTCCCCTTTATCCAGCAATGCCCATCGTCGTAAAAACTCCCGCGTGTCCAGCAGTTGTCTGCCTCCCTCCCCTGGGGAAAGGGGGAGACTGGCACGAGACTGCCACACCGGAAGGATTTCGCGCCATTTTTGAAGATGATTCCGGCAGGATGTCCGGATTCGCCTTGGTCGGCGATGCCGTCCAGGAAAAACAGGAACTTTTGCCTAAAATTCCCGCATGGCTTTAAAAAAGAAGGTTCCGATGGATTTCCCATCAAAATCCATACTTGCCGACATGGCAGAATACCAGAAGAACACGATTATCCGCAAATCGCTCATCGACAAGGCCCCCGGAACAGCAACGCCGTTTGCCTTCAACAGCGGACAGGGCCTTAGCGAACATACCGCCCCTTTCAACGCCATCGTCCTTATCCTCGAGCCTTTAACGTTTGGATGGAACCATTCCATCTTGGCGCGGGGGAGACAATCATCATGCCCGCAGGATAGCCTCACGCCATGAAAGCCGCCCAGCCTTTCAAGATGTTCCTCATCATGATACGATCATAATCATAACCAGAACAACACACGCACAATAATGCACAGAAGGAGATAATCATGGAACCAAGGAAAATCTGCAACGGCGTCGATCTCCTCGGGGCGCTCGACTGGAACAGGCGCCTTTTCGATTCCCTTATCCCCCTTCCGGATGGTACCAGTTACAATGCCTATCTTGTCCATGGCACAGAAAAAACCGCCCTCATCGATTCCGCCGACCCCAAAATGGCGGACAGCCTCATGCAGCAGCTCGAACATGTGGAACGCATCGATTATGTGATCTCGCAGCACTCCGAACAGGATCACTCCGGAGCCATTCCTGAAGTCCTCAAAAAATACCCCGGTGCCATTGTCCTGTGTTCCCCCAAGGCAAAACCCATTCTTGTTGACCACTTGAGGATCGTCCCGGATCTAATCCGTACGGTCGAGGATGGCGAAACCATCTCCCTTGGCGGCAAGACCCTGCGGTTTATCCATACACCATGGGTCCACTGGCCAGAAACTATGGTGACACACCTCGCCGAGGACCGCATCCTGTTCACCTGCGATTTCTTCGGCTCCCACCTTGCGACGACAGAGCTTTTCGCCGGTACCAACCCTTATGTTTACGAAGCTGCAAAGCGTTATTACGCCGAAATCATGATGCCCTTCCACATGGAGATCAGGGGTAATCTCGAAAAGATAAAACCGCTTGCATTCGATTACATCGCCCCAAGCCACGGCCCTGTTTACGACAAGCCGGAGCTCATCGTTTCCGCTTATGCCGACTGGGTGTCAGACCGGGTTTCCAATCTCGTCGTCATCCCTTACATCTCGATGCACGGCAGCACCGAAGCCATGGTTGACCATCTCGTCTCCGCACTCGTATCGCGGGGAATCGAAGTCCAGAAATTCGAACTTTCAACGACCGACATCGGAAAACTCGCCATGTCCCTGGTCGACGCGGCGACGATCGTCATCGGAACGCCCACGGTTCAGCTCGGCCCACACCCGAGCGTCTTTGCGACCACACATCTTGCCAACGCACTGCGCCCCAAGCTCCGTTATGCGGCTATCATAGGGTCCTATGGATGGGGAACCAAGGCAGTGGAACAGCTCGCGGGCCTTATCCCCAACCTCACGGTCGAGGTTCTCGGGACTGTTCTGTGCAAGGGGTTCCCCGGGGAGGAAACTTTTCTGGCCCTAGACGATATCGCCGAAAAGATCCGTGAAAAACACGCGGCACTCTGACGCTTCTTATACAACATCACTCCGGACGCCGGCATCCATGATGCCGGCGTCTTCGGTCAGCTTTCGGGCAAGTTCACGGATTGTGCTTTTGGGAAAAATGGATGCGTGGCGCTCTAAAACGCCTTATACATCAACATGTTAGGGAATGGTGGGCGGTGAGGGTTTCGAACCCCCGACCCTCTCGGTGTAAACGTCTCCGCTTGGGTGTTAACTGATTGATATAGTTACATTCCACCCAACCAGAAACCACCGTTTTTGGCACCAAAACACCCCCTTTCGGGCAAGTTTCGGTCAAGTGATTATGGCCAGCGCCCAGGATATATAAAACTTCCTGAATAATCACTCCGAAAGCGAAGATACAATATGCTCCATGACCGGAGGGCATACGCCGTTTCCAAGAATACGGATCTGATCACGGCGCGTACCGTTTTTCATCATGTAATCATCCCCGAAACCCATCGCACGCTTCAACTCCGGAACCTGGAGCATGCGCATTTCCGGCCCATTTACGCTAGGCTCAATGAGAGCAAAACGATCAACGGTGGTTATGGTGCGAAGCGGCCTGTCGATTCTCTGCCAGCCCCCACAACCATCGGTTCCATAATACACAACAAGAAACCGTGCATTAGATCCGAGTTCGGCAAAGCCCCTTTCTGCACGCTCAAGCGTGGGCTTGGCACGGTTCTGGCTATACAACGGCGATGTCTTCCAGATTCCCGGCCTGTCAAGAATCCCCTTCACCGTCTTTTTCCTCTTCCAGTCCGGCGGGGTTATGTCAGGCACCTCACCGCCTCGATTACCGACAATGAAGAGCCGGCGCCTTTTCTGTGCAACACCAAAATCAGATGCATCAAATACAAATTCCTTCAGATTATAGCCTAAAGAGGCCAGCTCCTCTTTCAGCTCTGTATACCGTGACCAGGGGCGCATATGGACAACATTCTCTAACACAATCCAGCTGGGCATAAATTCACCCGCATAGCGCAAAGCCTGCATAGCTGTTGCACGGCTTGTTTCCGACCGTGGAGCCGCCCCCTTGGCACATGTATGATTGGTACATTCCGGAGAAGCCATGAGAAGATCTATATCGCCAATCTCATCATGCAGCTTTCGGAGCGAAATATCTTCCAGGCGCTTTGCATATGTCTTCGCCTGCGGAAAATTATCCCTATACGTGGCTATGGCCGTCTCACAGAGATCTATACCACAGACAATATCAGCGCCACCATTACGCGCCCCGTAGCTACTGCCACCACCACCACAAAATATATCCAGTGTTCTCATTGTCTTATACCCGTATTCTGTTAGAATATCCTCATCAGTCCTGTCGCCAGGTTACCAGGTCCGCAGGGATTTGACCAGGCTCGAAATGAGAATTAAAATGGATGTGCTCTCCTCAAAGCAACGAAGCTACTGCATGTCAAGGATCCACGGCAAAGACACAAAGCCTGAAATGATCCTGCGCCGCGCACTCTGGCACCGCGGATTACGGTACAGACTGCACTACAAACTGCCCGGACATCCCGATATAGTTTTCATAAAATCGAAAACCGTGATTTTCGTAGACGGATGTTTCTGGCACGGATGCCCCGAACATGGACAACACGTAAAGACTAACCGATCATTCTGGAACACAAAGATCCGCAAAAACAAAGAGCGCGACAAAGAGGTCGCCAGACAGCTGAAAGAAGCTGGATGGACAGTTTTACGCTTCTGGGAACATGATATACACAAAGATCTTTCTACCATCATCACAGCAATCATCGACAGCCTAAAGGCACATTTATCATGAACCACCCCCAACACACCGTGCTTCAAAACATAGATCTTCTTGTGGATAGGATTTACGAGGGAGGCAGAAAAGGCAATGCTGGTGATGAGCCTCTCTCCAAGTTGTTAAAAATAAGCAACCAAGGTGGTTTCCGCTATATCGGCTCAAAAGAGAGACCACTCCTGATTGTGCTTACATCAACCCTGAAAAACCATGACTGGCCTGATAACATAGACAAGGAAAACGGGATATTCACCTACTACGGCGACAATAGAAAACCAGGGAACGAACTCCATAACACCCACAGGTTCGGCAATCAGCTGCTTCGCGATATGTTTGACCGGGCACATGGTTCCGCTGAACAGAGAAAGCTTGTCCCGCCTATTCTGATTTTTGCAAATACAGGAAATTGGCGTGATGTGGAGTTTTTAGGACTAGCCGCACCAGGCGCACCCAATTTAGATGCAAATCACGATCTGATAGCTGTATGGAGGATGAAAGACGGGAAGCGATTCCAGAACTATCAAGCCAAATTCACCATCCTGAACACACAGACCATTTCCAGAAAATGGATTGAATCTGTAAAGCAAGGCTTATTCATAACTGAAGACACACCAGCATGCTGGCGTTCATGGAGCGAAACAGGAAACTATCAAGCTCTGAAAGCCCCTAGAACACTCGAGCACAGGTCCCGAGAGGAACAGCTTCCCTCCGACAACCTCGGCACAAAAACAATAAAACTGATTTATGACAGATTTTCTGAAAATCCTTATGGATTTGAACCATGCGCTGCAAAAATAGCCGAGATGATGCTTCAACGAATAGACAACATCGATCTGACCCGCCCATCCCGGGATGGTGGACGGGATGCGGTAGGAAAATACAAGATCGGGGAAGGAGATTCAGCCGTACTTGTTGACTTCGCATTGGAAGCCAAATGCTATGCGCCCTCCAATTCCGTTGGTGTCAAAGAATTGTCCCGGCTCATCTCACGGCTGAGACACAGACAGTTTGGCGTTCTTGTTACGACATCCTATGTCTCCACACAAACCTACCAGGAAATAAAGATGGACGGGCACCCCATTGTCATTATTGCAGCCGCGGATATAGTCAGGACATTAAAATCAGCTGGAATCAGCACAGAAAATCAAGTGTTATCATGGTTATCATCATTCAATCCTTGAATCGCTTGGTTTTCAATCATCTAAATCATCCGCAGCTAAACACAAGCGCCTGACGACCCTCAGATGATCACTCACACATCTCCACCCAAACCGCGTTGTTGCGGGTGAGGGCGTTGATGGTTTCGGGAGTGTCGGCGGGTGACCAGAAAACTGGTTCGTAGAGGCGGCAGAAGTCACTTGCGCCGGAACTGGTCGCGCATCCGGTCACGGTAAGCGGGATCAGCAGCCAGGCGAGCGCGAATGCGCACCGCCTCATTTGCTCTACCCAGGGCATCTTCGGCTTCCTCCAGCTTGGCCTGGCGGCGGCCGGCCATGAAAGCCATGACCGCCGCCAGCGCGTCGATAAGTTTTTCCAGAAACCTGAGCATCAGGACTTCTTGGCATTGGCGATGTTGAGCGCGAGGAAATCCACCAGCTTGCGGATTTTCGCCATGATGCTGTCATCCTGCGGCGTGGGCGTCAGCGCGGCCACGAGGCTCGCCACCGTCACGATGCCGGTGATGATCTGGATGAGTTCGTCAGTGTGTTCCACCATGAAATTGAACATGTTTCATTCTCCCTTGTTGTGCGCGAGGTAGACGCCCCGCGCGAAATGGGCTTCCGTGAAATAGCTGTCGTGGTCGCCCTCAAACTTGGCCATCGCCTGCATGAGGCGCGCCAGGAGCCCGTTGTCGTTTATGATGTCGATGGGTTCATCCGCCCCGCGGCCGATGCTTTGCGCCACATGGGCGACATAGCTTTCCGTCGGGTTCTCGGATGGCGGCGCCCAGCGCGACACGATACCCCGCACCGTCCGCAGCCCATAACGCCGCTGGTAGGCCAGCAAAACCTTCGCCATGGCCCGGCACCCCATTTCGGGGGTCTCGAATTGCACAAAGGGTGAACCATCCTGCCGGGGCGCTTCCCCCAACCATGTATCCCGCCCTTTGCGGATGTTGCCGGGGTTGTTGTTGCGCACGCAGGGTGGCAGCTTACCGAGGGTCATGCTCGCACCTCCCCTTGCCCGCCACGCAGGGCAGGCTGTGGATGCGCTCGTGGATGGCCGCCACCTTCTCGGCCATGGCGGCCAGCGTCTGCCCGTGTTCCTTGATGGCCTTGCGCCCCAGAACGTCGTTGTTCACCTGCTTTTCCAGCTCGCCCAGCTTTTCGGTATTGCGCCCCCACGCCACCGCAAACGCCAGTCCCTCAAGCGCAAGCGTTCCCGCAAGGCCCGCCATCGCGGCCCAGATCCCGTCCATCTTCCTCTCCCGTTTGTTTTTATGATGCGTCGTAACGACCGGCCCAGAAATGCCATGCCTGGTCGTTTTCATCCGGCGTGAAGGCTTCCCACGTCCATGTGGCGCCGTCCTCGCTCCACCCGTGGGCATACCCAACATCGGCGGTGTAATCGCTCCCGTCCCAGCCCCGGAACCGCGCCGTGCAATGAATGGCATCCCCAACCGGCTCAATTCGAAAGGGGTGGCCGGTATCCGTTCCCGTCCACCAGTCGGGCCACACCGGGGCATCCGGCACCCAGAACGTGCCCGCGGGGAGCTCGCCCAGCACGCCCTCAAGACCCAGCAGAACGGTTGACCACGCCCCGCCAGCGCCCCGCACCGCAAAGCGCGGAGGAGTGATGGCCGCCGCTCCGTCGGTCATCTCCGCCATGATGAGGGCGACGACAACCCCGGCATGGGGGCAGATGACGGAAGGCAGGAGGCCATTCCCGTCCACCGCCCAGCCGGAGGGCGTGAGGTCGGCCCATGATGCGCCACCGCCCCACAGCCGCAGGCCGTTGCTGTATCCGCCACCGTCCTTTGGCCAGAACGCATCCACAAGGGAATACGCCTTTCCGCCATTCTCCCGCAGCCTGCCGCGATACTGCCCGCGCACGGCGATGGAGGTGAACAGCACGGCGCCCTGCGGCGGGGTGATGCTGCTCCACGTTTTGCCAAGATCGGTTGAGCGCACCAGAACCTGGTCGTCGATATCCTCGGTATTCCGGTCGCCGATAATGTAAAGGGCGTTGCCCGCGCTGCCGAGGGTCAGGTAACCACCGGGGAGCAGGCTCTGCGACCACACCACCTCCTCGGTCTCCCAGTTTTCGCCGGAAAGACGGTAGAGCGTTCCACCGATGAGGACGAAGAGACAGCCGGAGAGGTAAACCCAGCTTGGCACGGTGGGGGAATGCACCCAGCGTCCGAGCTTGTAATCATAATCCACAAGGTTTTGGGTGATGCGGAAAGAGCTGCCCGCCGGGGCATCGCCCGCCAGCACAAACACTCCGTCCTGCGGGAAGAAAACCGGCTCGTAGGTGCTTCCCCACGGCAGGGCGGTTTTCACCCACGGCGCAAAGCCCGGGGCCGTGCCTGCGTAAAATTCGCCCGATCCCCCCTTGGCCAGCACATCGGCAAGAGTATCCCCGCCCCTGCGGCCCGCGCATTTCATGATCCGCCTTGCCAGCATCACACGTCCCTCGCGCCGGCGGACATCAGGTCCCAGCTTGCGCCGTTGTCGGTTGTGAGCAGCACGAACACCGCCCGCTTGCCTGCCGCCACCGTGTCCTCCACCTCATCCATCGGCACCACGGACGCGGGCCATGACAGGACGTATCCGCCCGGGTTGTTGACGATGAGGGTAACGCCCGCCGAGCAGTCCACCCCCGCGGGAACGGGAAACCCGGCAAGCACCAGCGTGGTATCGCCCGCAAGGGAGAGCTCGAAGACATTGGCAAAGCGCAGGTCGATGGAAACGGTGCCGCTGACCCCGGCGAGTTTCGCCAGCGGCTCGATATATGGCCCGAGGTTCTGGCGGAGCTGGCGCTGCCAGTTCCAGTTGTTGGCGGCATCGCGCATGGCTGGGCCCCGCGCCATGGCCCCCATGTCCGCCAACCGGGGCAGGAGAACCTCCCCGGAGGAGGTGGTTGCGGCATGGGTGGGGTCGCCGGCGTTCACCCCTCTTGTGGGCGCAACGGAAGTGCCCGCTCCGTCCTTCACGGTGCGGCGCAACCTTGCGGTCAGGCTGTCGGTCATTTCAGGCTCCGAGGTCGATCTGCTTGGGGGGAGAAAAGGGGGCCGCCATGTCCACCTCGATCTCGTACGAAAGGGTGTCCGCCGAGGCGATGGAGCGCAGCCGGAAGGTCATGGCGGTGGGCGAAACCGCGGCCGGGTCGCCCGCCCCGGACAGGCTTGAATTCTGTTCTGAAATGTCACAAGAAATTGTTATATCATCAACAACATAAGAAGATGAGTTCATGTTATTTATTAGCACAGGCTGGAGCGGATTCTGGGCGGAATAGGCGGCATAAACCAGCCCCTCCATGGAGGGCACCGCCACCTCATCCTCCCCCGCTTCCGGGGTTGCGCCATCCCCCACCGCCAGCGCCATGATGACCTCCACCGAGGCGGCGGACGACGACCGGGCGAGGACGACCTCGGTGACCTTTCCGGTGACCACCTGCCCACCCGCCAAACGGGGGTCGGAGATCGTCACCGCGTGCGCCGTGGTGATGCCGACGCCATCCTCCCATGGAACCCTGAAACCCACTTCGACGCACCGGGCGGATGCCGCAACCTTGGCCGCCGCACGGGCAAGGGCATGTTCAAACGCCTGCCGCCCGCGATCGGTCTGGAAGAAGCTGGGGCGCACCACCGTGCCAAGGGCCGACTGGTCGTAGCTTGTGCGCTGCCAGCGCCCGGCGAATTCATCCATCCAGAAATTGTTGCCGGAGGTGTGGTCGAGCAAAGCATAAAACGTGCCGCCGCCGAACTTCACGTAATCGCCAGCAAGGTAAGCCGTGCCGGAGGCCCATGCGGGGGTAATGGTGTCGAGCGTGACGTCGGCAAGGCGGAACTCGAGGCTGTCCTCACCCCCTTGGTCAAAGGCGATGTCCTGCACGCCCGCCGCAACCGTGGCCGAAATCCCTTCCACCCGCGCCTGGCTGTAATCCCACGCCAGAGAAAGCTGGGGCGAGAACCACCTGCGGGCAAGATGCAGGGAGCGGATTTCGCTTGCCATGTCATCGGCCGGGATGCCGCTGGGGAAATGCGCCGTGGAAACCGTAGCGGCCACCGAGCGCAGGGGCCGGGCGCTGTCATCCACCGCTGTTCCCTCGTCCCAATAGCCGCTTGCCGCATCGGCTGCAAAATCACCCGCCATGTGGGCCATAAGGCAGGGGTAGGTTTTCATCTCCTGCCGCACAAGGACGATATCCCCCACGGCATAATGCGCGCCCGCACTCCATTCCGTGCAGCCGGACGGGCATCCGGGCAGCACCTCGGTGAGCGAGGCATCCGCCACGACATAGCCCGAAGCGGTGCCGATGCCCTGCCCCTGCCGCGGCCAGCGCGACAGGAAATCATCCCCCGTGAGGGTGGAGACATAAGCTGGGTCGGCCCCCAGCGCCGCGCGCACGGCATCCGTGATGTCCACCGTGCCGCCTGCCTGCTGCGTCCACTGGGCCTCCACCCGCACCGCGACGCTGCGCAGCGGGGGCTCACCGATGGAAAGGGAGAAATCCTCCCAGAAATGCTTGCCGGTAAGGTCGATGACGGGGCCATCACCGAAGATGGAGACAAGCGACAGCGCGCCCGTCATGCGGTGCCAGTGGTAATGGGCCGCCCGGCCCGCAAGGCTGTCCTCCGGCTTGGGATCCTGTGCGGGATCGAAAAACAGGGCGTCGTAAAACGGCGCCACGCGCAGGGAGGCGGCCAGCGCATTGAGGCTGTCCTGCCAGTCAGCAGGCTGGGCGATAAGCTCGATCTCCACCATGCCGCCATCGGCCGCAGTGGGCGAGCCGGTAAGGCGGCCGAAAAAGAGCAGCACAGCCCCGCCGTCGCCATCATCCTCGGAAATGAACGCGCGACGCTTGCGCCCCGCGGCCAGCAGGCCGGTGAGCGGCGCCTTGATGCGGACATTCGCCGCCGGAAACTCCCCTTCCCGCTCGGTGATGGAAAGGTCGAACACCGCCTCATCCTGCCGGGCGTGCGTAGTCGGGGCGAAAACCTCACCGGCTTCCACCCACGCGAAATAGAGTGTTTTGGGCATTACAACTCCCAATAAAAAAGGAGCGGTTTCCCGCTCCTTTTATTCCAACATATTAATTTTATCCTTGAACAAATTTGTCATAAATGAATTTCAATGCAGAAGAACATGTCTCTATAAGGTTACACCCCTGTTCAATATAATTCTGAGATATATCTATACCAATAGACCGTAGCTTGTCCTCGTATTCCGCACTAGGCAGATGCGCATCTCTTAATCGAAGATCATACGCAACAAACAGGGGCGACATAATGTTATGAGCATCTGTTTTGGAAACCCCTTTTGCCACTAAAGATTTTTCCACAAGCTTCAAAGAACCTTTTTGATCCTTCTCATCTACACCAACTATCTTACGCAAAAAATCCTTATTCAAAGTATCCGCCGTCAATCTAGCAATATCCTTAGCCAACCCACACAAGGATTCCAGATCAAGGGATCGAAAACGATGGATAGATTTCAGGATATCCAGATGGTCCGGATGGGATATAAATAAATCCGTCTTCAAAAGGTCCTTAAAAACTTCATCAAACAAGATTTCTGGTGCCTTAGTGGAAGGAACCTCATTTTGCATTTGCAACTTAAACAATTCAGCCGACACCCCTCCCTCTGGAGTAACATTATGGGCCGCCCATATTTTTTGCTGCCAAGCAGGCAACTCACCAACATCTTTTGCAAAAACAGTAATATGCCCTAATGCATTAACCCCAAAATGCACTATTCCCTCTGATGACGCACCAGCTCCCCCTGTATCTCGGGTAGACCACCCCAACCCACTTCCACGAAATTTTAATAAGCTCTCAACAACATCTGGCTTAAAATGCAACCATCCCATCACACCAGAAAGGGTTTCTTTCGTTTCATTTCTTCCATATACATCAACGATGAAGGGAACATTTATCGGAATATCATCCTCCCGCACACGAGGACTAGAGGGCCCGGGATCAATCCATTCATTACGCCAATATCCACCTTCTGCTACGAAGTTTTCTCCACCATGTTGATGAAAAACCCTTCCTCTCCATCTTCCATTATCTTCTTCCTCAGCCTCATCCCCCTCCTGCGCCCAATTCACTAACGACGCATCTTCAATTATTTCACGCCGCTCCCAATAAGCGCTTGTATACAAACCCATATTCCTGGCACATAAGTAATCAAGCAAAAATTCTGTTTTAATCTCAACCAAACAAGGGACGCCATCACCATCCCTCTTCAACTTCACAACATCAGCATACCCTTCATTAACACACTTCCAATTATCTCCTTCACGCACAAGATGGAGCGCTAAGACAAGATCTTGATGCAAATGCCATATAGCAGGATTTACACTATCAAAACTCTGCACCAGAACGAGAGGAACGCCCAAAACATGTCCTCTTTCGAAAAACACATCAGCTGGGTAATAACTACCCTCACTAACATAACTCTGATGCGTATTTCTAAGTCCTATATCACCCCAATCCAAATCTTCAGCTTCAGCTTTTTGAGCAACAGGAACTGCCAAAGATCCCAACCCAAAAAAAAATTCACGAAATCCTACACTTTTATAATCCGCCCCTATTGCTTGCTTTTTAGAAGACCTCAATGGAATCCATGACTCATATCGCAAGCTTACGCCTCGAATATCAACCATCTTAAACCAATTTTCACCCATCACCATCTCAAGCCCCTATCGCTACTGCAACTTCTCTTAGAAAGGTATCACTAAACCTCCCTTAGCTCAAGCAACCAGGAGCTGGCGGCGGACCATTCGTCGCGGTCCATGGAGAAGTTTTCCACGCGGCAGGAAAGCACCGGGCGGTAGTAGATGGCGCAATAGCCGGAGAGCCCTGCATCCCCGAAATCCACGCTTGCGGTTTTATTGTCCGTGCCAGTGAGCGCCACGGCGGCCAGCGCCCCGCTTGCGGCCACCGCGCGGCCCGAGCCCCCCACCGCGGGGCGGGAGAGCGTGATGCTGGCAGATCCGGCCGTGAGCGTTGCGGGTTCGCCCAGTTCGGCGGCACAGGTGACGGTCACGAGGTCGCCCTTTTTCAGATTGCCGAAGGCCGGGGGCTGGATATCCTCGGCCGTGATGCTGACGCGCAGCTTGTGGAAGGCCGCGGGGATTTCGATGGCGTGGAGCGTGCCATTCACGTCCCTTTCCATCTGGGCATCCACATCGGGCGCGAAGCCCTGCTTGAGGCCTCTCGCCGACCATTTCGGGATGCCGGGGCCGGAGAGTTCGAGCAGCGTGTCGTTCATGATTTCACCCACGGGGGCTGCGATGTGGTGATGCGGCGACGCTCGGCGGTGCGCACGTGCTGGGCCAGTTCCTTCACCGTCTGGCCTGAGGCCTGCATGTTGAACACCTTGCCGCCGAGGCTGAGCTCAAGCCTTGTCACCCCGCCGCCCACAAGGCCGCCCGCGGCGAAGGCCGGCATGGCCCTTCCCGTGCGCGGGGTTGGCAGGCGGTAGGAAGGCATGGCCATAGCGTTCATCCGGGCCAGCATGCCGGCGCCGTATTTGCGCACCGCAGCCGCCGACATGACAAACTCGCCGTTGGAAAGCCTTGCAAGGATGCTGTCCGAGGTTCCGCTCCCCGGCCCGCGCACCATGCCGCCGGAGGCAAACTTGAAGCGGGCATCGCCCCAGTCCTCCAGCACCGCGCCCATGGCATCAGCGGGGCTCACGCCCCCCGGCAGCATGGAGGCCGCCAGCGCCCCGATGACTCCCACCCCGCGGCTGGGCATGGTCGCCCAGTTCCAGATAGCCTCGAAGGCATGGGCCACGTTTTGCAGCCCCTTGGCCAGTTCCCCCAGCGTGGGGAGGAAGTTTTGCACAGCCCCCTTCATCTCGTCCCAGCTCGGCAGCATGTCCCGAAGGTCGTTGCGCAGGGTAATGAGCCACGTGTTGGCCACCCTGGCCTCCTCCCCGGCAAAAAGATAGGCGATATCGAGCAGGAAGGTGGAAAACGCCTCAGAAAGCTTGCCCAGCGTGCCCGCAATCCTGTCACGGTTCCGCACGAGGATATCGGTGAGGGTTCCAAACAGTTTCGTCCACTCGTCCAGCACCTCGGCGCCAATGGCATTACGCACGCCCTGCCACGCCTTGCCCAGCGTATCGAGCGTATCGTTGAACTCCTGCCCCTGCGCCGAAAGGCTGGCGGAAACCTCAAGCCCCAGCCGGCGCACCTCCTCCTCGTAGCGCCTGAGGCCTTCCGAGCCCGCATTGACGAGGGTGAGGAACTGCTCGCCCCCTTCCCGACCGAAAAAGCGCGAGGACATTTCCAGCTTGCGCGCCGGGTCGGGCATGTCCTTGATCCGGTCAGCCACGTCCTTGAGGAGGTCGATGGTGGCGCGCAGCTTGCCCCGGGCCGTCCTTGTTTCCACGCCCAGCGCGCGGAACGGGTCATTCAGGGCATCGTCCGCCTTCTCCTTGGCCGCCGCGATTTTCTCCTCGTCGTCCCCGGCGGCGGCAAGGTCGGCCCTGAGCCTTGCGAAAACTTCCTCCTCCTTCAGCCCGGCGCTTGCCAGCGCAAGGTTGAAACGCTTGATGCCGGCGCCAAGCTGCTCGAAGGTGATATCTCCCTGCTCGGCCGCCATGCGCAGGGCGGAGAGCGCCTCGGGCCCGATGCCGGAACGCTCCGCCATCTTGCCGATTTCATCCGCGTAATCCGCCGTGCCTTTCGCGGTTTTGTAAATGGCGACGCCCGCGACCGTGGACGCGCCCGCAAGCCCCAGCGCGACATTGCGCACCACCTTGAGCGCCGAGCCCGCCGCCGAGGAAATCTTCCCATAGGTTTCCCGCGCCTCCTTGCCGAAGAGCCGGTAACGCAGGGTGCCCGTCTTCAGCTCGTCGTCGATGCGCTTCAGCTTGGCTTCCAGCACGTCATGCGCCCGCCTTATGTCGGAGGCGCTCGCCGTGCCGCTCGTGCGGATGGCCTCATAGGCCTTCACGAGGTTGTCTTTCTGCTTCTGGGCCGTGGCGGTTGAACGGACATGGAGGGTGCGGAAGGCCGTTTCCACCTTCTTGGCCGTTTCCGCGGCCTTCTGGGAAGCGAGCTGCACGGCATCGCCCACCGCATCGGCATCACCTCCGGCCTTCTTGAAGCCCTCGCCAACTTTCGCCAGTGTATCGCCCAGCTTTTCGAGCGCGGATCTTGCGGCATCGGTATCCGCCCCCACCACGTATTTCAGCTTCTTGCTCATGACAGCAGCTCCTCAATCGCGCCGGGCTTGCCCGACAGCGCAAGGCCGATGGCGGAAGCCATGGCCGCAACCTCCTCCCGCCGCGCGCGCTCGGCCAGCTCGCCCCACGCCAGCGCCTGCCGCGGGGAAAGGGAAAGCGGGTTCAGCCCGCCCCAACCTGCGAGCCTTCCGGCAAGGACTGCCCAGGCGCGCTCACAATCCGCATCACGAGCGCCAGCGCCTGGGCCATGGCTTCCCCCATCTCGGAGGGATCCTCCGGCAGGGTCAGCTCCAGCGCCCTGGTGAGGACAAGCACCTGTTCGTGGGCGGTGAGCCCCGCCGATGCCACCGCCGCCTCGTCCTCAGACAAGACCGCGGCAATGACGGCCACAAGCGCCGCCTCGCCTTCCCGCACCACCGCCCCGGCGATATCCCCACCGGAGAGCAGGCAGCGAAGGCCCGGGAACCGGATAGCCAGCGACGCGATCGCGCCAAGCGAAAGGGGCCGGACGGTAAAGTCGCGGCCCCTGATTTTTACGCATCCCTCAAGCGGGACGAGGTCGGAGAGTTTCGCGCTCATTCGCCACCCACCAGTTCCAGCACGCGGCCAAAGGGATAGGCGCTGTCGGACGTGTCGGCCATGGCCTTGCCCGAAAGCTCAACCTGCGCATATTCATCGGAAATGAACGGGATGGCCCCGGAGGGTTGCAGGCTCACGCGGCCCACCGTCACCTTCAGGCGGCTGCCCTTGCTGTTCTTGCCCACGCACATGAACCCGCCTTCCATGTCGAGGTCCTGCAGCATGGCCACCACCTTCTGGCCCGCGCTTTCGGTAATGGCGGCAGCGTTCATGGTGACCACGCAATCGGCCCCGGCCCCTTCGGGCAGGGCGAGGATGCGCACGATGCCGGCCACAAGGTCCACCTGGTAATGGGTGTCGAGCACATAGGCCACCGGGGTGGTGGCACCGTCGTCAATGGCAACGCTGGTGAGGTTCACCTTGCCGAGGTCGTAGCTCTTGCCCGCCTCGACGCCGGTGATGGGGAACTCCGCATCGGTGAGCGCAGCCTGCGTGTAGGCGGCGACGCTGCCAAGCAGGGCAAGGCGGAGGTTTCCGGCCGTGATTTCGTCGAGCGTGATGGCGATGTCGGCCCCGACCTGCGTCGTCACCTCGTCATCCTGCGTCTTGACGCCGGAAAGCGAGGAGAAATGCTGGAGCTTCTCCACCGTGGGCGTATAGGTGAAGGCGGGCGCGTTGCCCAAGGGTTGCCACCCGCTCGTGTTCTTGGGGCGGAAGAAAAGCTCTCCCTTGAGGATGGTGTAATTCTCCGGGCTGGGCGATGCGGCTCTGGACATGGCTTTCTCCTATTTCTTGTCATAAACGAGATCGATGGAAAGGCTGAAACCGGCAATGTCGGTGCGGCCTTCGGCGTAAGCGGGGGAATAGCGCGCCCCCTCGATGCCCGTGCCCTGCGCGAGCATGGCGGACAGGGCGGCATCCCCCGCAAGCTGGGCGAGGATTTTTTCGTAAAGCGCGTTGAGTTCGGCATTGGGTGCGGGCGAATTCCTGAGCGAGACATAGGCCTCGATCTCCGGCGTCATCCGCCAGCGCTCCAGCAGGCGCTGCGGCGGAGCGCCCCCGGGCGGCGCCGCTTCCTCGTCCCCGTCGCGCAGGATGATGCAGGGCAGGCTCTCCGGCGTGATGTCGACCATGCGGTTGCGCTCGATCGGCACTCCGCATCCGGACAATAGCTCCGCCAGCCGGGCGAGGATCCCCTCCCGGCGGTTTGTCGGTTCTGGCATGTTGGTCATCCTTGCGTGAGGTTTCTTTCCACCTCGTCCACGTAATCGGAAAAGCGGGCGAGGATGCGGGTGCGGAAGCCGAGGCGTTTCGGCAGTTTCGTTTTCTTCAGCAGCGTGGCAGCGGGCTCGGCTTTTCCATCCCCCAGCTTGCGCATGATGACGGCGTTTCCCTTGGCGTTGCGGACGATGAACGCCCTGTTTCCCGCAAACAGATCATGCAGGGAAAGGCCCCGCTTCTTGCCCAGTTCCGTCATGAGCGCCAGCGCCTTGCCGCGTGTCGGGAATATGGTGGCGCCCTCCTCATGGGCCGGGGCGCTTGGAGAATTGTCATAAAACACGAGGTCGCCGTTTCCCTTCCCCACGCAGGACTGGATGCGCTTGAGGCGGCGGGCGGTTACCTTTTTGAACACCTGCTTCACATGACTGCGCTGCGCCCTGACGATCTCCCGCCCGAACTTGCGTCCGGCCTTCTTGCGGGCCTTGAGATGTTCCTTGTGGAAATCCTCGGCGAACTTCAGCGCGCCCTCCACCTTCACGGACATCAGGCTTCCTCCAGCCGGAAGGTCGTCATGCCCTGCCCGTCCGGCTCTATGCCGGTGATGCGGTAGGAAGCGCCTGCCCGTTCCAGCAGGTCGCCCTGCCTTGTTCCCGCCACATCGGCGCTTGGGCAGGCGCAGCGGATGCCAAGGCCTGCAACGTCCACCTCCCCGCCAACGCCAATCCCCTCATATGGGGCGCGAAACACGCCGCGGACGGTCCTGGCCTCGCCCCCTTGCGGCAGCAGGAGGACATCCTCACCCAGCGCGGCGGCAAAGACATTGGGCATTCCGGCAAACAGGGCGTTCATGCCCACACCTGCCGGGGCGCATCCACCCAGCCGAGGCCGCGCAGGGCTGCAACGCGCGCATCGGTCGGGGAAAGGAGGCGGAGGAACCAGCCATCCTCCCAGCCCGTGATGCCGTAACCATGGCCGTCGGCCGCCACCAGCTCGCCGCTTTCCGCATCCACATAGGCGGGGATGCCAGCGGCCAAGAGATCATCAAGCTGGGCGCCGGGCTTGAAAAGGTCGATCATTCCGAAATCCTCCGCAGGTGTTCATCGTGCAGCGGCACCTGCCAGAACATGAAGCGTTGCAGGATCATGGCGCCGTTGTATCCGCCCGCCCCGCGCGTGTTGAATTGCAGGCGGTCAAAAGCCGGGGGCGTTGTCGGCGGCGTTCCCGTCGCGGCCGCAATGAGGCCGTTCGCGGCATGGGCGAACCGCCCGGAGGCCAGCGTCACCGCATTGCGCACCACCCCGCCCCAGCTGGCCGGGTAGTTCGCCGAGGCCGTCCATGTGGCCGCCGAGCCCCCAACCTGCAACTGGCTAAAAAAGTTGTTGGTCGCCGCCGCAAAAATCCCGGCATCCAGCGAATTGCCATCCGTTCCGTTGGAAACGGACAGCGCCTGCGCATAGCCGCGCCCTGCCGGGTCAACCGGGACGATATGGTCCACCCGCAGCGAAAAGGCCGAAAGGTCGAGCCCAGCCACGTTCAGCGTCACAACATCCGCCGCCCTTGTGAGGGCGCTGCCGGAGGTCATGATGGCGGAGGTGGGGAGGATGACGCGGTTGCCGCCGTAATATTCCAGCTGGGCGCCATCGACCGCAACCACGTCGCAAGCCTTTGCCAGCCGGATGCCGACATTGCCCGTCGTGCCGACGAAGGCGAGCCGCGTCCACGCATCGGTGACCGCAACAGCCGCCCATGTCGTGCCACCGTTGAGGGTGACCGACACCGCGCCGGAACCCGACACACGCCGGATGTAAACCGAAAAACACCAGTTCGAGCCGTAATAGGAACCGACCCCGTAAACCGCGCTACCGCCATCCGCCGTTGCCGTGAGGCTGCTGGCCGCACTGGCCGCGCCGTCAATCCCGGCTTGGTCCTTTGCCGCCGTGATGGATGTTTTCACCCAGTTCGAGCGGGTGAGGTCGCGCGCCCAGACAATCAGGTTGGAGCTGGCGGCCTCGATGAGCAGGCCCTTCCCAGAAACAAGGCGGGGCGCGTCGATCGCCACGGTTTTGTAAACCCCGTCGCTGTCCATGTAGCCGGCCGTGGAGGCGCGCGAAACCACCAGGCGCGCATCCGGCGATGCCTGCCGCGCATCGATATCGAGCAGCGGACGCGGCACGCAAGGCCGTCCGGAGATCATGGGAAAGGGATGCATGGTTACGAAACCTCGGCCGCCGGCGAGATGAAGAGGTAGCCGTCAAGGCTGTCCCTGATGGCGGCCACCCTGTGGCCCGGCGTAATCATGACGATGTGGGTCTCCCCGGCCGAGAGCGGAAAGGATCCTTCGGCATTGGCCGCCACCGGGTTTTCCCCGATCCTGTAAAAGCAGTCCCTTGTGGACTTGAGGAATACGACCCCGGCATTGACGGGAGCGGACTGCGCCGATGCGGCACCGACGGCAATGCGCTGCCCGGCATCGTGGTCATGGGCGAGGACGGGAAGCGGGGACAGCGATGGGCCCGCCAGCGGGGCCCTGATTTGCGGCGTGGACATTCATTCCTCCATTTGCAGGAAAAGGTTGGGGCGGAGACCGAAGCCCCCGCCCCGAGGTTCAAGCGTCCCGGAGGGCTCAGGTGCGCTTGGCCTTGATGAGCACCTTCGGCCGCGTGCAGTAGGTCAGCGGGTTCGCCTGCACCTCGAGCTCGACGAACTTGCCGAACTTGGTGTCGGGCGCCTGCTTGGCGTAACGCGGCAGGCCGAGGGTGTTGACGGTTTCCACGTAATCCGCCGGGGCGAACACGGTCTTGAAGAGGCCGGGAACACCCACCGGGAAGAAGTGTGCCTTGTTGTCGGCGATGAACTTCACCCCGTTCACGGTGCCGCGGTATTCCTCGAACACGATGCCTGCGTAGCTCACGCTGCGGCGGGCGTGCCCCGCGATGAGGTAAGCGCCCTGGTTTTGCAGCTCGTAGGCCTTACGCACCTCGGGATGGTCCACGAGGTCGTCGAAGAACTGGCTGGAGCAGAAGGCGTGGATGTGGTCGTAAACCGCCGCGCCCAGCACGTCCTCCACCTTGCGCTGCACGTCGGCGCACTTCTTGCGCACGTCGCCGGATTTCGGGCTGGCGGCGTCGAGGTCGAAGTCGATCTCGTCGTACTGCGTCACCCCGAACTCGGAGAACAGGTCGTAGATGGTGTCGGTGCCGTTGGAGTTGAGGATGACGCCCTTGATGGCCCCGAGGCGCATGTGCTCGATGGTGGCGTCGATCTTGGACGCCATGCCGGACATGCGGTCCCCCACCACCTGCTGCACGCCAGCGAGGGCGTTGTCCGAGCCGAACTGGCGCACGTTCTGCACCTCGTCGGCGGGGATGAAGTCGGTGAGGCAGATATGCGGGATGCGCAGGGTACGCATCTTGCGCTTGTCGCCCGTGTTCGGGGTGCCGGGGGCGCCGCGCTGCGTGGTGGGCACGAGCTCGAGCGTGCCGTCGCGCTCCTCGATGGCGATGGAGGTGGTCGAGACGCCGCTTTCCTCGAAGAGGTTCAGCGCGCCCGCCCGCCCCGGGATGTAGGGCAGCTTGTTGACGGCGTCCGTCAGGTTCATGACGGAAAAGGCGTCGTTGTTGAAGATGTCTGCGATGTTGGGCATGGTTCCTGCTCCTTATCGGGCAATGAGGTTGATGGCGGAAAGCTGCGCCAGCGCCACGGCCTTCTGGCCGTCGGTGATGGCATCGGGCCAGCCAAGCTCGGCGGCGTTCAGCTCGGCGCATCGGACAACGGCCACCGCGGGGGCATCGGCCAGCGAGGCGTCGACGCCCGCGTAAAGGATGCCGGCGGCGATTTCCGAGCCGTTGGTTGCGGCCGGGGCCAGCGCGGTGAACTTGCCGGAGCCGGACACGTCGACATGGATGATGTCGCCCGCGACCCAGTCGGCGGAGCCGTCGGCCACCGTGAGGTTGATGTGGTCGGACGTATAAGCTTCACCCGCCGTGAGGTTTGCGAGCGTGAGGCCTTCCGGGCTTTTGACCGAGAAGATGCCGAGGCCAGCCGAGGCTTCCGCCACCGTGACGGTGAACTGGTCGCCAGAGGCGAAGTCGGTTTCGCCATCGGAAATGGTGAAGGTGAGGCCGCCGCCAACAAATTCGGTTCCGACCGTGCCAGTGCCGACATTGGTGCCGTCCGGCGCTTCCACCGAGAAGGCGCCGAGGTTCTCGGCAGGCTCGATGAAGGTGACTTTGTAAACGCCGACCTGCGCCCCGGTGCCAACCGTAACAGCGCTCATGGTGCCGCGCGTGCCCGCCGTGCCGACGAAGGCCGCCGTGGCAGATCCGGCTGCGGAGTTGGAAAGGCAGGTGAGGACGTAACGCCCCACTTCGGCAGCCGCGCCCAGCGGGGTTTCCGCCATGGTGATGGTGCCGTTGCCGGTTCCGCTCGCCTTGGCGGCGGCGACGGTGTCCTTTGCGAGCCGGCCGAGAACGGCGCCCGCGGCAAGGTTGTTGCCCGCAGCCAAAACAATGGCGTCGCGCGAAAGCGCGCCGTTCGCCTCGGAGTGCAGGAATTCGCCGGCGTGCCGGCCTTCGGTGATTTCAGGCATGGTCATTCTCCCTTGAGGATTTCACGCCGGCGGTTGTAAATGGCAGCCGCGTCGATGCGGGGTGCCGGCGCGGCTCCCGCGGAAGGCTGCTGTGCAGTTGAAATGTCCGGGCTTGCAGCGGCCAGCGCCTCGACAAGCCGTCCCCTCGCCGTTTCCAGCGACGTGCCGGAGGCCAGCAGTTCGGCGGCAAGCTCCGGGCGTTTGGCTTCGATGCAGACCATGGCGATCTCCGCGGCCTCGGCATGGGTGTATCCGGCGGGCTGCTGCGCCTCCGGCTTCATGGTTTCTTCAGGCATGGTTCCTCCTTGTGAGACAAAGCTTGAAAGTGCAGCAATGGCGTCATCCAGCGTGCCCACCTCGTCGGCAAGGCCCGCAGCCACCGCGTTTTCGCCGTAAAAGCAGGCGGCTTCGGTCGCCCTCACCGCTTCGGGCGAAAGGCCCCGGTTGCGGGCCACCGTTTCGACAAACATTCCGTAAATGCGCGCCACCTCGTCGCTGATGGCAGATGCCGCCACGTCGCTCAGCGGGAAGTCGGGCGCGGCGTCGGCCTTGTGGGCGCCGGAAAAAATGGGCGTGACGGCAATCCCGGCTTTCGCATTCGCCCCGCTGTGGTCCACATGCCAGGCGATGACGCCGATGGAGCCCGCCCCGCCGGTACGGGTGACAAACACGCGCTCGGCCGAAGAGGCCAGCGCATAGGCGGCCGAAAAGGCGCTGTCGTTTGCCACCGCCCAGATGGGTTTGATGCCGCGGGCGGTGTAAACCTCGTCGGCAAGGTCAAACGCGCCGGAGGCCTCCCCGCCGCAGGAGTCAATATCGAGCAGGATGGCCGAAACCAGCGGATCGGCCAGCGCCGCGTTGATGGCTGCGGAAACCCCGTCGTAGGTGGTGAGGCCGGATTCCGCCTCCATCCACCCGCCGCGCTTGATGAGCGTGCCGACCACTGGGATGACGGCGATGCCGCCGATGTTCTGCCGCGCGGCATCTGCCCGGGTTTCGGGCGGCTCCGGCATGGGAAGCGGTGCGGCCAGCTTCAACCTGTCGGACAATGCGGCAAGAACGACGTTGCCCTTGCGGGCATCGATCATCAGCGGCGCGCCAAGAAGGCGCCCGAAAAGGTGCGGGTAATCGGGCATGGGTTTCAATCCTGCTGTTGCTGGGGTTCCTGCAATACGGGTGCGGCGGCCTTTGTGCGGCCATCGCTTTCATAGGCGCAACCAAGGGCATCGGCCCGGGCGTTATCGCCTGCAATCTCGCGGTCCACCACATCGGCATCGTAGCCCATTTCAGAAACGACCTCGGAGCGCGACTTGAATCCGGCGCGCACGCTCATGGCCTGCGACTGCACGTCCTGCACCGGGTGCAGGTAGGGCCATGCCTGCGGCGTCCACTTCACCCGCCAGAGGTCTCTTCCGCGCAGCTTGGTTTTGAGGGCGCCGGACAGCACGGCCATGTCGAGCCAGCGCCGCCACACCGGCATGCACATGCCGAACACCATGAGATGATGCTGCCACATCTGGCACGAACGGCGGAACTCATGCAGGGCGGCCCGGAGGGTTCGGTCGTTGATGGTGCTGTAATCCCCCGTGAGCTGCTCGTAAAGCAGCCCCACCGAGGTGGCGATGATGCGGGCCTGCTGGCGCATGAAGGCTTCGTAGCTGCCGCCCACGTCGGCCGGCTCGCTCACCTTCACCTCCTCGCCCGGTTTCAGCACCTGCAGGGTGCCGGGTTCCAGCGAGGCTTCGGAAATGCCATCGTCGTCCGCCTCCCCCTCGTTCATGAACTGGCCCGTGGGGTCTGGGCGGTAGATGAAGCCCACGAACATGGCGGCGAGCTTCTTGCGCAGCAGCTCGGCATCGTCGTAAGCGTCGAGGTCGCGCAGCTTGATGAGCGCGCGCACCAGCCAAGGCTCGCCGCGAAGCTGCCCGGGCCGGAGCGGAATGTAGAGGTGGCTGATTTCCTCGGCGGGAACGCGCACAAGCTCGTTTGGCCGGTTTTCACCGCCCGAGGTGTCGCCGGGGTGGTAGCGCCACATCCAATAGGCCACGCGCCTGCCGATGGCGTTGAACTCGATGCCGCAGCGCACGGTGTTGCCGGACGGCAGGGCCTCGTTTTTCTCCACCGGGCACTGCTCGCTTTCCAGCACCTGGAGCTGGAGCGGCACGGAAAGCCCGTCGCCAGCCCTGCGGGGGCGCTTGCGGATGAACGCCTCGCCGCCGGTGACCACGGCGCGCATGGCGAGCGACTGGAGGCCGTAAAAATCCACAAGGCCGTCGGCGTCCGCCTCATCCACCCAGTCCCACCAGAGGCGCTGGATTTCGGCCTTGAGGGCTTCGTCCTCCACCATGGACTGGGGCTTGATGCCGGTGCCGATGGCGTTCGCCACGATACGCTCAACCGCGGCCGCGGCATAGGTGTTTTTGCGCACGAGGTCGCGCGAGCGGTTGCGCAGGCTGTCAAGCGTTCCGGCCAGCGCATTGTTGGGCCCCACGCGTCCCGCCATCCAGCGCACGAGGCGGCGGCCGAAGCCGGCGGCCTCATAAGGCGGTGCCGGAACCGGCGACGCGGTTCCCATCATGCGGCCCAAAAATCCCATCTTCACAGCCCCTTGCCGGATTCCACACGGATCTGCCGCACAGCCTTCGGCGCGGCGTCGCCGTCGATGTCGGCATCCATCTGGCGCAGGAGATCGCGCATTTCCTGCAGGGAACGGTATTCAACCACGTTGCCGCCGTAGGAAACGCGCGTGACGCCAAGCGCCAGCGCGCGGCGCAGCGCCGCCCGCTCGCTTTCGGTGAAAATCGCCATGTATGGTTGTGCCCCGCTAAAGCTGCGCCCCGGCACGCCGGAAAGCGCCAAAAACAAAGCGCCCGCCAAGGTCTCCCCCGGTCGGACGCATCCGCAATGTTACCGATTCTGCCCCAGTTTGATGGTTAGTCAAGGGTGTTCATATAAGGCACTACAAAAGAAAAAATAGAGACTAAAAAACGATTGCAACCTAGAGCTGCCAGTGCAATAATGCACGGTACAATCAATGGATCAAGGAGTTTCCTCAAATGTCCCCCGAACAATATGCCAATGAAGTAGCGGACAACCTTAAATTAGCAGCAAGAACCGGAAACAGATCACATATTGAAAAATGTTTTAACGATGCTGATTTCACAATCCGCGCCTTAAGTGAAAACGAAAAAAACACATTCTGGCAGACTACTAGAAACAAATTTAATTCACCACAACTACTCCTAAAAGAGCAAAGCAATGAACACGCCATAAAATTAATACAAATAATAAATGATTTCTTCAATACGAGGACACCAAAATGATGTGGGAGACAGCAAGAAACATAGCAAGCTTACTATCTGATATATCAGTAATATGCGGTGTGATTTTAATCTACCTTGCCAGAAAACAACTAAAAGCTTCTGCAGAAGCAATAAACATATCCAGGTGGGACTCCCTACTTTCATTTGAACAAGATATGTTTAGTAGACAAGCAAACTTTATATCAATTTCACAAAAAATACGAGATGCTAAATTAGAAAACAAGGGGGAAACAGAATTAATAAAGGCAGAACATGAGGCAGCAAAAGAGATCTACCTAAATTCCGTAGATAGATTAGCCACATGCATACTAAGGGGGCATTTCTCTGACCCTGAAATGAGGCCAGACTACAGCGATTTTATAAATAATGTCGTAAACCAATTCAAAGATGACCTTGGTGTAGCAACGCATTATAGAAATATAGTTAAATTATATGATAAGTGGAAAGACAAAGTTTAATGTTTTAAATACTTACTTCCTATAATACGCCTCTGGAAACGCGGGACTGGCTTGATAGCACTCACTGAGCGGCGGGGCTCTCCTGATGCCCCCTCCCCCAGCGCTTCCTGCATCTTTCCCCACTGGCGGTCGGACATACGTTCGATGCCGAAGATGGCTGCCGCTGCCCTGGCGTAAACCCGGCAATCCAGCGCCTCGTTCCTCGTATTCGCGTCCTTCACCCACTGGGTGCGCGGATAACCTTTGACAATCTTCGTCACCAGCCGCTCGCTGGTAAGCTGCTTGAAATAATCCTCCGTATAGCGCGGGAAGTGGCAGAAGCCGCTCGGGAATTCCTCGCCGCGCTCCAGCGCCTCCTCGGTCGGTGCTTCCAGTTTCAGCCTTCGGTAAAGCTCGCTCTTCCCCACCGGCCCGCCGACCGACCACACCTTTACGCCCTTGCGCCTGCCGCCTGCATCGCCTCTGGAAACCCTGAGCAGCAGTGCCGTGTCGTCATCGCGCCCCTTGACGGCCACCACCGTGCGCGGTTGGCGAGCCGCCGAGCCCGCCGGCCCCCACATGGCTTGCGGATGCTTGCGGACAAATTCATAAACCTCACCGGTCGCAAAGCCGCTATCCACGCACAGCACGCGAATGGGCAGGGTTGCTCCCCTTGCGTGCGGCCAGTCGGTCGCCAGAACCTCCTCCAGCCTCTCCCACACCTTCGGGCGCGTCGGGTCGCCTTCCAGCACCCGGTAATCCACCGACCAGGATTCCTTGTCCCGCCCCCACGCCACCACTTCCAGCTCGATGCGGTCTTTCTGCACATCGGCGCCCGCGGTGAGGAACAGCCCACCCTCCGGCACCGTACCGATGGTGTAAGCTTCGCGCCTGTCGTAAAGCGTGCGCCACTCCGGCGCTTCGGCCTGCTCCTCGAACGGCTCACCCAGCACCGTGTTCACAAAGCCCTTCATGAGGTCGGGGTTTTTCTGCGCCGCCTCGAACATGCCCGCGGCATCGCCCCATGAAAACCACCCCACGGGGGAATAGAGGCTTGAAAGATGGTAGCCGGCCGTGCGGCCATCGCCTTCCGATGTCGCCCGCCACTCGCCCTTTTCCAGCATTTCTGTCTTGTGCCGCTCGCCGATGAGGCCACCGCAACTCTCGCAGGCATACTCCGCCTCCTGCGGCTTGCCCTCCGGCCAGTGGAGCTGCGCGAATTTCAGCGCCTGGAACTCGCCGCAATGCGGACACGGCACGAAAAAGAAGCGCCTGTCGGAGGCATCGAACTCGCGCTCGATGCGCGAGGTTCCCTTCACCTTAGGCGTTGATACCATGAAAACCTTCCGCCTCTGGAATGTGGCCGTGCGGCGCTCGGCCAGCAGGATGGGATCGCCCTCCCCCTCCACGTCGCCCGGGTAGCCGTCCACCTCGTCGAGGAACAGGTTGCGCGCCGGCATGGAGCGCAGCCCCACCGCGCTGTTGGCCCCGGTGAGGATGAGCAGGCCGCCGCGGAACTCCTTTGAAAGCACCGTGTTGCCGCTGTCCCGCGCGCGCTTTTCCTTCACCAGCTCGCGCAGCTCCGGGCATTCCTCAATCAGCGGGTCGATGCGCTGCTTGCTGCCGCGCTTGGCAAGCTCCACCGTGGGAGAGACGGCCATCATGGGCCCCGGCGCGTGGTGGATGACATAGCCGATCCAGTTGTTGCCGCACTCGGTGCCGCCCACCTGGGCGCCCTTCATGAACACCACACGCTCCACGGGCGAAGTGGTGGACAGGTTGTCCATGATCTCGCGCAGGTAAGGCGTGCGGTCGGTGCGCCAGCGGCCCGGCTCGGAGGCCGACTTGGAGGAAAGGACGCGGTGGGCGTCGGACCATTCGGACACGGTTAGCGCGGGCTCTGGCCTGAGGCCGGAACGCCACGAGCGCCCGATACCCGCAAGGCCGCCTGTGGGGCCCGGCCCGATCGGGTCGGACATGGACGTTTCTCCCTTTGTCAGAAATCCGCTTCCGGTTCGGAAAGCGCTTGCAGGTGCTCGCGGACGTGCCGCTCCAGCGACGCGTGCATGGCATTCGCCTCAACCCCGAGGTCAGCCGCCAGCATCGACGACACCCGCGCCGGCCAGTTCATCCACGCGTCGCGCTCCTGCCGCGCCATGCGGAACACCTTCTCCTCCACCTGCGCCCGCGGCAGCAGGTCGCCCTTCATCTGCATGAACTTCAGCTTGGCCGTGTGCGCCTTGATAATCTCGTTCGCCGTCTGGGCATCGAGGAAGGTGAGCGAGGCGTCGATCTGCGGGATCTCCGCGCCCGCCTCCACAAGGATGTCGCGCACCTCGGCGATGGTTTTGGCGGAAACCGGCTTGGAGGGCTTGTTCTTCGGCTTGGTTGCAGGCGGCGGGGATGGCGGCGCTTTTTCCTTCACCGGGCGGGGTTTGGACTGCTTCCGGGCCTGCGCGCTTTTGAGGGCGTTGGTGTTGGCCCGGAGCGCAGCATCGGCCCTGGCGGGGTCGATCGTGCCATCCGCCTCCACCGGAATGCGCCCGGAGGCGATGGCTTTCTGGACGGCCTGCGCCGACATGTCGCCGCGATGCCTGGCGTATTCCCGCCGGGACATTCCCATGCTCTTCTCCTTGGGCTGGATGCTGTAAACCTTGGGGGTGTAAACCGGACTGTAAACCAGCGCGCGGTTTACACTTGGCAGGTTTACACCTGCAAAACCGCACAAAACCGCGGGAAATGGCTGTAAACCAAGGCGTAAACCAAAACGCGGATTTATGCCGCTGGTTTACACCTTCAAAGCCGCAGCTAGACTGGCGTTGCGGCCCACACCATGGGTTGGGGTGTAAACCCGGAAAAATGCCCTATCGCTAGATTTATATCGCGCGCCGTCCGCCCCGCATTTCTTTTGGCCCCCAGGGACCCCGGGCATTTTGGGACGCACACACTGGCGCTAAAAACAAACCGCCCGCCAAGGTTGCCCCAAGACGGACGCATGCGTAATGATATGGATTCTAAGGCATATCCGTGGTTGGTCAAGGGTGTTCAATCAGGGGAAGCGTGTTCCCCCAAACCTCTGGATTCAAAAAGGGGATTGGTGTATTTTTGAATTCAAGAAAAATTCACCATCCAGAGTTGTAGGATCCCATGTTCGAACAAGCTTTCAGAAATGTTGACGATATTCTCCGCAAAGAGGCCGGCTGTTCTACCGAACTGGACTACACCGAGCAAACCTCATGGCTCTTGTTCCTGAAGTATCTGGATGGGCTGGAGCACGACAAGGCCACCGAGGCCGAGCTGGCCGGCAATAAATATTCCTTTATCCTCGACGCCCCCTATCGGTGGGATAGCTGGGCAGCCCCCAAAGGCACTGATGGGAAGATTGATCACCACAAGGCCCTCACGGGTGATGACCTGCGGGATTTTGTGGATCGGCAGCTTTTCCCCTATTTGCACAAATTCAAAGAGCGTGCCAGCGGCCCCAACACCATCGAATACAAAATTGGTGAGATTTTTGCCCAAATCAAAAACAGAATTCACAGCGGTTACAACCTACGCGATATTATCAATCATATTGACGCATTAAATTTTCGCTCACAAAAAGAAAGACACGAGCTTTCTTTCCTGTATGAGACCAAGATTAAAAATATGGGAAACGCAGGAAAAAATGGTGGCGAATATTATACCCCACGCCCCCTCATCCGCTCTATTATCCAGGTGGTGCAGCCCAAAATCGGCGAAAGCATTTATGACGGCGCCTGCGGCTCGGCAGGGTTTTTGTGCGAAGCTTTTGATTATCTGAGAGCGAAACCTAACCTTAGCGCCAAAGATCTAAAAACACTCCAAGAGAGTACCTTTTATGGCAAAGAGAAAAAACCTCTCCCCTATGTGATTGCCATCATGAACATGATTCTGCATGGCATTGAGGCGCCCAACATTGTGCGCACCAACACCCTGGCAGAAAACCTAAGTGATATCCAAGACAAGGACCGGGTGGATGTGATCCTTGCCAATCCTCCTTTTGGAGGACATGAACGCAAGGAAGTGCAGCAGAACTTCCCCATTCATACCGGCGAGACCGCGTTCCTGTTTTTGCAGCATTTCATCAAGATGCTCAAGGCGGGTGGGCGCGCCGGCATTGTCATCAAAAACACTTTCCTTTCCAACGGCGATAACGCAGCTGTTTCCCTGCGCAAGCTGCTGCTGGAAAGCTGCAACCTGCACACCGTGCTGGATTGCCCAAGCGGCACCTTCCAGGGCGCCGGCGTGAAAACCGTGGTGCTGTTTTTTGAAAAGGGCGCCCCCACGCGCAAGGTTTGGTATTACCAGCTGGATCCCGGCCGCACCTTGGGCAAAACCAACCCGCTGAATGATGATGACCTAGCCGAATTCATCAAACTGCAAAAGAGCTTTGCCAATTCAGATAAAAGCTGGAGCGTGGACGTAGCGACCATCGACAAGGCAACCTTTGACCTGTCGGCAAAGAACCCCAACGGTGGCGATGAAATATCCCATCGCAGCCCGCAGGAAATCATGGACGAGATTGCTGCGCTGGATGCCGAAAGCGCAGAGGTGCTGCAAACCATCCGGGGGCTGCTGTGAAAGCTGGATGGCAGAGAAAGACCATTGGTGAGGTTTGCGATGTGGTCAATGGCGGAACGCCAAAGACCAGTATTTCCGCGTATTGGGACGGCCCCCATCAATGGGTTACTCCGGCTGAAATGGGAAAGCGAAGCAGCCCTTACATCGGCCAAACCGAGCGAACCATTACTGATGATGGCCTCCAAAATAGCTCTGCGTGCCTGCTACCACCTTATTCGGTTATCTTGTCATCCCGCGCACCAATTGGTCACTTGGTCATCAATACAAAACCAATGGCCACCAACCAAGGTTGCAAGGGCTTGATTCCCGATGATCGAGTCAATCATAAATTTCTATTTTATTATCTGATGAGCATTGTTCAGCTGCTCAATGATCTCGGCACTGGCGCAACTTTCAAAGAGCTATCGGGCGGCAAACTCAAAGAGGTCACGGTTCCCGTTCCCCCGCTCCCCGAACAGCAGCGGATTGTGGGGATTTTGGATAAGGCGTTTGAGGGTATTACCATCGCAAAAGTCAACGCCGAAAAGAACCTCCAAAACGCCCACGCCCTCTTCGAAAGCCACCTCAATTCCATCTTCACCCAGCACGATGAAGGATGGGTGGAAAAGGCATTTTCGGAGGTGTGCGAAATCTCATCCGCTCTCATCGATCCTCGGCTTACTGAATATCAGAAATTACTTCACGTTGGTGGTGCCAATATCGAATCGAAGACTGGCACTCTAATTGACTTAAAGACAGCCAAAGAAGAAGGCCTGAAATCCGGCAAATTCCTTTTCAACGAAACGATGGTGCTTTACAGCAAGATCCGTCCATATCTGATGAAAATTGCTCGTCCGAGTTTTGTGGGATTGTGCAGTGCGGATATCTATCCGTTGTCTGTCAAGCATGGACAGCTGGACCGCAATTTTCTGTTTTATCTTCTCCTTACTCCTGGGTTTACCGACTACGCCATCGCAGGTTCAGCAAGAGCAGGAATGCCGAAGGTCAACCGCGACCACCTTTTCGCATTTCGTGTACGCCTACCTTCGCTCACGAAACAGAAGCATTATGCGAAGCAGCTCGATGGACTTCATGAGGAAACCCAACGTCTCGAATCCATCTACCAGCAGAAGCTAACTGCGCTTGAAGAGCTCAAGAAATCTCTTCTCCACCAAGCCTTCAGCGGAGAGCTATAGGACATCGCCATGAACGAAGCGGAAACCAGAGCCGAGCATATTGACCCCGCCCTTGCCAAAGCTGGCTGGGGTACCGTTGAAGGCAGCCGCATCCGGCGCGAATATCCTATCACACTTGGACGAATTGAAGGCCACGGCAAGCGGGGCAAAGCTCTCACCGCCGATTATGTTCTGGAATACCGCAACACCAAGCTCGCCGTGGTTGAAGCCAAGGCATGGGACAAACCGCTTACCGAAGGCGTTGCCCAGGCCAAAGACTATGCCGGCAAGCTTTCCATCCGCTTCACCTATGCCAGCAATGGGCAGGGCATTTATGGCATCGACATGCAGACGGGTGCCGAAGGCGAAATTCCTGCCTTTCCCTCCCCGGATGAGCTTTGGAGCCAAACCTTCTCCCTACAAGATGCTTGGCGTGACCGCTTTGCCGCTGTTCCTTTTGAAGACAAGGGCGGATCACACCCTAGCCGCTATTACCAGGACATCGCCATCACCCGCGTGCTTGAGGCCATTGCTGCGAACAAGCAGCGCATTCTCCTCACCCTTGCCACCGGCACGGGCAAGACCTTCATCGCCTTCCAGATTGCCTGGAAGCTCTTCCAAAGCCGCTGGAACCTGAGCTGCGCCCCCTCTCGCCGGCCGCGCATTCTCTTCCTGGCCGACCGCAACATCCTCGCCAACCAAGCTTTCAACGCCTTCTCTGCCTTCCCGGAAGATGCGCTTATCCGTATTGCGCCGGATGAAATCAAAAAGAAGGGCAATGTCCCCACCAATGGCAGCCTGTTTTTCACCATCTTCCAGACCTTCATGAGCGGCCCGGAAAAAGATGGTCATCCCTCGCCCTATTTTGGCGATTATCCTCCTGACTTTTTTGACTTCATCATCATCGACGAATGCCACCGCGGCGGCGCGAATGATGAAAGCAACTGGCGCGGCATTCTGGAATATTTTTCTCCTGCCGTTCAGCTGGGCCTTACCGCCACGCCGAAGCGCAAAGACAACGTGGACACCTATGCCTATTTCGGCGATCCGGTTTACATCTACTCCCTAAAAGACGGCATCAATGACGGCTTCCTTACCCCCTTCCGGGTGAAGCAGATTGCCACCACGCTGGACGAATACACCTACACGCCCGACGACCAACTGGTGGAAGGCGAAATTGAAGCCGGAAAACTTTATAAAGAACCGGACTTCAACAGGGTTATCGAGATCAAGGAACGAGAACGCAAACGCGTGGAAATCTTCATGTCGCAGATTGACCAGCGCGAAAAAACCCTGGTTTTCTGCGCAACGCAGGACCACGCTCTGGCGGTGCGCGATCTCATCAACCAGATGAAGACCAGCACCGACCCGAACTACTGCCAGCGCGTGACCGCCAATGATGGCGCCTTGGGTGAGCAATATCTGCGGGATTTCCAGGATAACGAAAAAACCATCCCCACCATCCTCACCACCTCGCAAAAGCTTTCAACCGGGGTAGATGCCCGGAATGTCCGCAACATTGTGCTGATGCGGCCCATCAATTCCATGATCGAATTCAAGCAGATCATAGGGCGCGGCACGCGGCTTTATGACGGCAAGGCCTATTTCACGATCTACGATTTTGTGAAAGCCCACCATCTTTTCAATGATCCGGAATGGGATGGCGAACCCATAGCACCAGAAACCTGCCCGAAATGCGGCTGCTACCCTTGCCAATGCCCGAAGGAGCCTCCCAAGCCCTGCCCGCGCTGCGGACAGATCCCTTGTGAATGCGATAAGTGGCCATGCCAAAAATGCGGGCAGATCCCTTGCATCTGCAAAAAGGCCAAGGTTAAGGTGAAACTGGCTGACGGCAAAGAACGCTCCATTCAGCACATGATGAGCACCACCTTCTGGCATCCAGATGGCACGCCGATGTCTGCCCAGCAGTTCATGGAAGAGCTTTTCGGAAAACTGCCGGAGTTTTTCAAGGACGAAGCGGAATTGCGCGCCCTCTGGAGCAACCCGGAAACACGTAAAAAGCTGCTATTCGGCTTGGCTGAAAAAGGCTTTGGCCATGACCAGCTGACCGAGATGCAGAAGATCATCGACGCCGAAAAGAGTGACCTATTCGATGTCCTTGCCAATGTGGCCTATGGCCTGACGCCCCTTACCCGTGAGGAACGCGCTGCCAGCGCCAAGGTGGTGATCAGCGAGCACTTCAACACAAAAGAACAGGTTTTCATCGACTTCGTACTCTCACATTATGTACAGGAAGGCGTGGAAGAGCTCGATCAGGAGAAGCTCACCCCCCTCCTTCACCTGAAATACCATGATTCCATTGCCGATGCTGTGAAAGACCTCGGCCGGCCCAGCGAGATCACCCAGATCTTTTATAGCTTCCAGCAATACCTCTATCAGCAGCAGGTAGCTGCATGATAAAAGCAAAGATCGACAGACTTACTATTGCGAGAGCAGAAGCGTCGCCACCACCTTCAACCAGACAGACAATGCGGTTCCCATGCATTTGGCTCAAAAAATGCGGAAAACTAATGGAGATTTAACAGTGAGTGTAAGCGAAACCCATAAAGTCAGGCCGGCGGGACGACATATCCTGACCATCGGAAGCGATCTCATCAAAGACCCTTACGCCGCTGTCATCGAGCTGGTGAAAAACTCGTATGACGCCGATTCCCCAGATGTGATTATCGAATTCAACATGCTCGAGAATCTCAGCTACACGATCACCATATCCGACCACGGCCATGGGATGACCAAAGAAACCGTCATCAACAAATGGATGGTGCCATCAACAGACGACAAACAAACAAGACGCATGAGCCCTGCCGGCAGAACCATGCAGGGGCGAAAAGGGATAGGGCGTTACGCCGCATCCCTGCTGGGTAAAGATTTACGTCTTGAAACAATCACCCCGGACGGAGAAAAAACTGTTGCGTTTATCGAGTGGGCGCGCTTTGAAAAAGCGCAATATCTTGATGAAGTCGAAATCCTTATAGAAACGTCGAATACCAATATGCCGTCCGGAACAAAAATAACAATTTCCGGTGACATAACCCATAATTTTGCATGGGATGAAGACCAGTTCAAAAACCTTAGGTTTGAACTAAAGAAACTGATGGCGCCAACAAGCATCGCTGTAGACTCCAATTTTACTCAAGATAGATTTGATATCACTTTGACGATAAAAAACCAATTTCCTGAGCCCACAGAAACAACTGAACCGATAGAACCATACCCCATACAAGACCTCTTCGACTACAGAATTTCCGGGAACATCAGCGCTGACGGAAAAGGCTCACTATCTTACACAACCCAGAAATCCAGAAATGCCGTAACAGAAGAAATAAAATTTGACCTGAAAAGCCCCACCAATTGCGGCGAAATCTCGTTCGACATCCGGGTCTATGATCGCGACAAGGAAGCCATAGAGGCACTCATCGGCCGGGGCCTGAAAGATGAATATGGTCAATATGTTGGCAAAAACCAAGCCCGATCACTGCTCAATAGCTTAAACGGCATCGGAGTTTATAGAAACGGATTCAGAATCAGGCCTTTAGGCGATGCCGATTTTGATTGGCTTAAGCTCAATAAACGTCGTGTGCAAGACCCTTCAAAGAGGATCGGCAGCGACCAAGTGATAGGTTATGTGCAAATCCAATCCGAAGAATTGTCCGGGCTAACTGAAAAGAGTGCCCGAGATGGACTCAAGGAAAACGATGCCTTCAAGCAATTAAAAAACATAACTGAAAAGGTAATCAGCGAGCTAGAGAGCCGTCGCTTCGCCTATAGGAAAAATACCGGCTTGAACCGTCCCGCCCTTAAAGTCGAACGAGAGCTGGAGCAGCTCTTCTCCTTTGACGAGATGAAACGTAATATCAGCACGAAACTCTCAAAAGGCGGGATTGACACAAAAACCACCGAAGAAATCATCAATATCATAGACAAGGATGCCGAGAATAAAAACAAGGTTGCCGATGAGATCCGCCAAGCCGTGGCCATTTATCAAGGGCAGGCGACTCTGGGAAAAATCATCAATGTGATACTTCATGAAGGCAGGCGTCCCCTCAACTACTTTAAAAACCAGATACCAAATCTGCAATACTGGCACAACCAACTATCAGAGACCAAAGATCCAGGAATACTTGAAAAAATCATTCCCATGACAGATGGGATAGGCCAGAATGCAGACATATTTGCAAAACTTTTTGGCCGTCTTGACCCATTAGCTGCCGGAAAACGCCCCCCTAAAAAATCCATTACCTTGAAAAAAACCATAGGCAAAGTCTTTTCTGTTTTTGATCACGAGTTGGAACTGCACCATATATCCCACCATATAACTGGCCCCGATGAATTCAGATTCCCCTCATGGGACCAGGATATTTATGCGATTTTTACAAACCTGATCGACAACAGCATCTATTGGATTAGTGAGAAAAAAACACTAAAGCGGGAGATCAATATAGATATTGAAACCAAAGGGGATTCTCTCCTTTACATTGATTACCGCGACACAGGACCAGGCATTGAGCCCTACCTCATTTCCAGCGAAGCAATCTTCGAACCACAATTCACAACCAAGCCAAACGGAACTGGGCTTGGCCTTGCCATAGCGGGAGAAGCCGCAGCCAGAAACGGCCTGGAGCTCAAAGCTTTTGAAACTGACGGCGGAGCCTATTTCAGGCTTCAACCCAAGACGGAGATGGCATTATGAAACCGATAAAATTGATGATTGTGGAAGATGATGAGGAAATGACTACCCTATGCCTTAGCACGGAAGAGAGATACAACATCCTACACAAAGAACGTCAAGTAGAGATAATTGCACGCAAAAACCTAGATGAAGCATCGGTTCTTATAGACAGCTCATTTGACGGAGCAATAATAGACTTGAAACTTGGCTCGGATGGAGACGAAGGCAATAAAATAACAAAACAGATAAATGAAAAACTCCTAAGGATTCCCATAGCTATATTTACTGGAACCCCTGGAAACGCCGACAGCGAATTTGCATACGTAGGTATCTTTAAAAAAGGAGATATTGGTTACGATGGGTTATTCGATCGCTTCTGGGAAATACACGACACAGGCATCACCCGGATCATGGGCGGTCGCGGCGAACTCGAAAAACATATGAACACCATTTTCACAAAAACAATTATGCCTAATCATAAAAAATGGGTTGAATATGGAAAAGAAAATTCTGAAAGAACAGAAAGAGCACTGCTCCGTCACACGCTAAATCACCTATTACAAATTCTTGATGACAATAAGGATCTCTGTTTCCCTGAAGAAGCCTATCTGTCACCTCCACTTATCGAATCCATCCAGACAGGAACCATTGTCAAAAAAAAGAGCGATGGCCAGATATTTGCAGTAATGACACCAGCCTGCGACCTCGTCGTTAGAAGCCACGGAAAATTCAAAACAGACCGTATATTATTAGCCGAGATCGACTCAATAAGCACCATAACAGAAAAAGCCAGAACAAGCGCCTGCATTGAAGCAGGAAAAAAATATAAAGGGGACGCAGAAAAAAGGAATACATTAATAAACGAACGAGTGATGTCAGCACTTAAGAATAACTATTGCACATATTATCACTACATGCCAAAATCCATTTCATTCGATGGGGGGTTTTTAAACTTTAGAAAAATATCCACCATAGACCCAAACGAAATTAATACTCTTTATGAGCAATTATCATTACAAATCGCCCCATCCTTTATAAAGGATGTTATAGCTCGCTTTTCTTCATACTACGCAAGGCAGGGACAACCAGAAATAGACATCGAAACCATCCTCTCTTCCCTTACCGCAGTTTCACCTCCAGCAGAGGCAGCTACCCCAGCAACCCCAGCGCGCCGACCACGAGACCAGTAGCAACCCGCTGGTCGAGAGGGCGGCCGGGAGACCAGCTTTGGCGGAGGGCGAATTCCTTCACCGTCAGGCCGTAGCCGACCACCCACCACGCCGCCATACCCAGCGGGCTATTCGGGCCGCCGAGGCGCTGCATGGTTTTCCACACCCTATCCCGTGCACCCTGGATGCTATCTGTCAGGCTGAGGCCTTTCCAATGTCCCGGGCTTGAAACGCGCAGCCAGTCCACCGACCCCACCGTTTCAAAATGCGCCAGCGCAAAATCCTCCTCAAACCGCCTGCCCGTCGCCAGCATGGCATCGGTAATGGTGCCATTCCGGTGCAGGGCCGCCAGCGTATCCGTAATTCTTGCCTTGGGTGCCGAAAGCCTGCCGCTTGCATCCTTCATCGGCCTATCCACCTTCTCGACGCAGCTTTTCATGCCCGGCAGCGGCACATGCTGGCCGCGCCACTTCGCCCATTCCTCAAACTCAACTCTCTCCCGCGCCATCCTCGCCCCTGCCGATGCCGCCTTCCGCACTGCCACCGCTCCCGCCATGTTCCTCTCCCTTGCCCCGAACATCACATCATCGCCAGGGCGCATCCCGCCCCGCTGAACAATTCCACCTGTGGCAGCGGCTCCATCACGCGCAGAACCCGCTTTTCCACCACGTCATCCATCCCGTAGGCATTCGCCCCGCCATGCGGCGCATAAAGGGCATCCATCTGCGCCTTGGTGCGCACCGTCACCTTCGGCCAACCCACCCGTTCCTCCCGCACAATCCCCATCTGCTTCCGGCGCCGCAGGATGGCCACGCGCGACACGCCCAGCCGCTTGGCGATTGCATTGTCGGTAAATCCCCGCGCCACCAGCTTCCGGATCTGCTCGTCATTCGCTCCCGCCTTTTTCATCGCCCGCCCTCCGCAGCGCCTTCCCACGCATCCAACAGCTCATCCACCTGCCGCAGGTGAAACCGGACGGGAAACGTGGCCTCGTCCAGCTTTTCCTTCATCTCGGCCAGCAGGGGGAAGAAGCGGCTCACGCGCGGCCATTCCGCCAGCACGTTCCGCACCGCCTCCCCGGGCCACGCCCGGAGCTCCTCGGCCAGTGCCGCAAAGCGCAGCTTGTTCTCGTCGGGCGAGGAATCCTTGGGCGGCAGGGTGAGGTAATGCACCCGCACCAGCCACGAAATGATGGCATTGGCCTCGGCCGGGGCATTGGCGGCACGAACCGCCGCGGCATATTCCCGACCCGCGGCGATTTCAGCCCGCCCCACCGGCATGGAAAGGATTTCCTCCCGCCGGGCCTTGAAGGTGCCGTAATCCAGCCCGTGGCTGATGTCCTTCAGCCGTTTCAGCGAGGAGCTCAGCAAAGGCGTCGGCTGTGGTTCTGGAAGGGCGCCTACCGCCACCGCCTGCCCCGCCACGCCGGCCGGAAGGCTGCTGCCCGCATTCCCGGCGAACCCAGTTGCGCCACGTCGCCGCCCAGTCGAGCTTGGTGCCGTCGGCGCCAGGCTTTGCAAGCCAGTAGTCCCGGAAGGTTGCCTCGATTGCGGAAACGGCCTCAGGTTCGAAGCCTGCGTCGGTTGCGAATTGCCAGTCGTCATCGGATGCCCTCCAGTCGGGTGAAAGCCTGCTTGCGTTTTTGCGTTCCTGTTTCCGGTTTCCATTCCCCTGCCCTTTTCCCTGCGCGCCCCCTCCCTGACGGTTACTTGATGGTTCAACTGATGGTTCCTTGACGGTTATGGGTGCAAAATCTGCGGGGGTGGGGTGCATATTCTGCGGGGGTGGGGGTGCAGATCCTGCGGGGGTGGGGTGCATAATTTGCAGGGGTGCATTTTCTGCGGGGGTGCAAAATCTGCGGGGGTCTATCCGGTAAAGCGTACTCCGGCCCTTCCGGATCGCCCGCACCACCATCCCGGCCTGTTCAAGGTCGGCCAGGTGCCCCTGCACCGCGCGCTCGCACATGCTGCACTTGCCCGCAATGGTCTGGATGGAGGGGTAGCACTCCCCTTGGTCGTTGGCGTTGTCGCACAGGGCCAGCAACACGAACTTCCGGCCCGTGGGCATTTCCGCCTTCCATGCCTCCGTCATCAGTGCAATGCTCATGATCCCCTCCGAACCCGGCGTTCCCGGTCAATCATTTCCGGCGTGATGCTCAAAAGCCGTGCAACACCTTCCAGCATAGCCACCCGCAAACTGGCCGTCCGAAGCGGTTTTTGCCTCCAGACATGACCAATGCGCGCCACCGGCCGCCGGGTATCCTCCAAAAGGCGCCAGCCATACTTGCCCGCAAGGTCGAGCCCCTGCACAAACGCCACCGCCTCGGCAAAACACGCCTCCGGGATATCGTGGTAGGTCGTCACCCCGAAGCGGGCCTTGAGGTCATTCCACGCGTTGGAATAGGCGGTTGCGTGAAGGTGCCGCGGCAGGCCCGAGACCTGCGACCACAACACCTTGCGGAGCTGCTCGCGGTGAAGCGGGGAAAGCCCCTGCCCCTCGCCCGCCAGTGCCCCCGGCTTCCCCACGCCATCCAGAACGTCCAGCACCCAGCGCCGGAAAGCGCGAGCTCGATCGGTCCGGCTGAACATGGCGATGAGGTGGCAGGCCCGGGGGCTGAAAATCCGCACGCTCTTGCGCAGGTTTCCCGAGCCCTCCAGAACGGGGGCCTCGATGAGCGCCGTCATGTCGCGGGTGAATTCGTCCCGGTGCCGGGCGTAAATGCGGCTCACCCTGTCCTCGCGCCCGTAGCCGAGCGCCAGCGCCACGTCCGCAGCCGCAAGCCACGGCATGCCGTCGTTGTCGATGATGGTGAGCTGGGTGCCCTCAAAGTCGAGAATGGTCGGCAAACCACTTTTTTGCATAGAAGCGATCATTTATTGCCCCCTATGTTTCTGCCGAAATTCATCCCATTGAAGCCTGTGCTTATTAATGGCGATTTCGGAAACCAGTCTCATGACCACGATCAGGAACAAATCGTTTTTCTGTCCTTGGTCCTTGGTTGAACGATAAAGTTCATTAAAACGCGCAACGGTTGCATCCGGGCGAGTCTCCATGGTAAGGATTTCATCAACTTCCCTGATGAAACGAGGCGTTGTCATGACTGGATCTCCAGCACTTTTCAACATTTCACACTCCTGCCCGCATTGCGGTATCAAGAGAGGGGGCTTCACGCCCATTTATGCCTACCCAGGCATACGTAATTTTACGTGGCAGGTTTTTTATACCTGCAACCATTGCGGCGAAGCCGTGACTTTCGTTTATATTCAGGACACCAAAGGAAGATCTGGAAACAGCTTCATGGGATTCAACCAAAAGCCAATCAATCCCATGAAATGCGTTATAGATCCGGTTTTGGATGGGTATGACATTCTCGATTTTTATCCGAGATCCATAGAAAATATTCCGGAGAACCTTCCCCAACCGATTGAAGACCTTTTTAGGGAAGCGTTGGGACTCCTGAATGAGGAACAGAAAAACGCGGCAGCCATGACCCTCAGGAAAACGCTCGAAGTTGCGTTGGAAACCTATGCTCCCGAGTTCAAGAAAAAGAAGCTGGGAGAACAAATTATCCTTCTCGCTTCTGACGGACGCTTGACGCCCTCCATGAAAGATTGGGCACGAGAAATTAAAATTGATGGGGATGATGGCGTCCATGAGCACGAACCACCTACACTTCAAAGAAACAAGGAAACCGCCGAATTTACGCGAGTCCTTCTGACCTATCTTTTCACATTGCCTGCCATGATCGAAAAACGGCGCCAAGCAAGAGAAGCGCACAAGAAACAATCCTAAGGCCATATCATTTCCTCCCCTGCATTGGGGTGATGGTGACGACCATCCGCGGGTCGTGCTCGCAGAACTGCTTTTTCACCTCGAGCGCAACCACATGGGCATCATCTGTCCACGCGATGCCGTTGAGGCCGTCGCAGACCAGCTTGGCGATATTGTCGATATCGGGCTTGGCCGTGTGTTCGCGCTTGCCCGCCAGCGCCTCGGCCTTTTTCCATTTCGGCCAGCTTGCCGGAGGCGCGAACAGGGCGATGATTTCCACCCGCACAGCCTCATCCAGCATAGGGCGGCCCGACATGGCCCGCTTGGCCTCCCAGCCCACCTGCTGCTCCTTCGATTTCGTGGCCGCAGGCGTACGCACCCACATCCGGCCATGCGATGGCCAGCAAAAGCGCGGACGGGCCTTGCCCATCGGCACGCCCGGCACCGAGAACCGGATGGGTTTCAGTTCATTCCTGCCCATGGCCCATCCCCTCACTGGCGCCGGCCACCATGATCTCCAGCCTGTTCACCAGCCGGCGCAACTTCTCCGTAATCCGCCAGCGCGAAACAAGAACGCTGGCAAACCCCACCCGCAGGCAGGAATGGAAAAGGTCGTGGCGAAGGGAAAAGCTGACCCCTTCCCAACGATGGAACTCGATAATCACGGAACTCATGCGTATTGCCCTCGCTGTTATCCGTTGTTGCTAGCCCCGCAGGATGCGGATGGCCTCCTCGATGCGCTGCCGCTCCACGCTATCGGGAGGCGTGCCCCGCCCCGCCAGCGTCGCCACGGCTTCGTAAACTTCCTCGAACTGGCTCATGAGCAGGATGAGGTCGGCGGCCCGGGGCGCGTTCTCCCCTTCCCACCAGCCGCGCACGGCCCGGATGTCACGCCCGATGCGCCGCGCCACCTGCTTCACCGCGCAGCGCTGCGAGCCAAGCGTGCGCCGCAGGGCGCCGGAAACGGCCCCCGCCACACTCTCCTGGGTTATCGCCTGGCTGCGCATTTTCATGTCACCTTTCGCCATAAACATGTTGCTTCCCTTCGGTTATGTTGCTTTTCACCGAAGGAGGTTAAACAGAACGGGAGACTCGTTTGCCAAAAGAAGCCCCCTTTCCCGATCCGGAAAGCGCTGAACCCATGAACCTTTCAGCTTTCTGGATTGTGGAAAGACGGCAATCACGGCCGGAACGAAGGTCAAAAACAAATGCGGGATCCGACATTGCCTGCCGCCCGAATTCCGTTGGGGACATTCCCGTGAAAGACAGGAATGCCTCAATCTGCTGGAGTATGTTCCCATGACCCTGAACCATGGGCATAACTATAATAGGCATTTGCCTATCTGTCAATAGTCAACTACCTATTGGTAATTTCCTATTTTGTCGGGTATGATCCTATTCATGGATGACGCAAGGAAATACCTGCTCACCCTCATAGAGGAACGGCAGACGAACTTGGCGGCGGTTTCGCGAGCGATTGGCCGCAACCACGCCTATCTCCACCAGTTCATCAACAGGAACAACCCCCACAATCTGCCGGAAGAGGTGCGCGAAGCCCTGGCGGAAGTGTTCAGGGTTCCTCCCGACAATTTCCGGGGCACAGCAAAAGCGGCCAGCGCCAAAAAGCCGGCGACCCACCACATTCCACAAGCCAACGTGGACATTTCCAGCACACAGATCGCACAAATCGGAGGCTGCGACCTTCCGGTTTACGCCAGCGCCGCAGGCGGCGATGGGGCCATGCTCATCTCCTACGAGCCCATCGAATACGTAAAGCGCCCCGGCCCCCTCATGAATGTTCCCAAAGGTTTTGCCATGTATGTGGTCGGAGATTCCATGCTTCCGGCCTATCGCCCGGGAGACATGCTCCTCATACATCCATCAAAACCACCTTTTGCAGGAGACGACATCCTTGTTGTCACCAATAAGGTGGATGGACACTATGAAGCCATGGTGAAACAGCTCATTTCCGTTAGTGACAGCACCCTGAAGCTGCACCAGCACAACCCACCAAAAGACTTTTCCATCCCCCGGAACATCATCACCAACATATTCCTGATTGTTGGCAACTACCGGGGAAGGAAATAAACACAAAAAACCGGGAGAACCGAGATGGCTGAACTAGACAAGCTGGATTTCCGCAAAAAACTCATTGACCATGCACATTCTTGCCTCCAGAGGGCTACGCACGTGGCATCTGAGGAAGCAGCCAAACAGGCACTCGTCATGCCGTTTCTGGCCCTTTTGGGATATGATATCTGGAACCCCAACGAGGTAAAACCGGAACACAATGCGGATTTCTCGGAAAAATACCAGAACCGGGTTGACTATGCCATTCTCCGGCAGGATGAACCCGTCATTGCCATTGAATGCAAGAATGTGGGGATCAAGCTCGGGTCCAACCGGGGTCAGCTCAAAAGCTATTTCAACGCCCTGCCCAGCGTGAAACTGGGGATTTTGACCGATGGCATCATTTATGAGTTTTATGCCGACTCCAACTCCCCCAACCTCATGGATGACACTCCATACATCACCTTTGATTTGAGGGAAATCGCAAAAGGAAACATCGAAGACCAGGTGCTTGATGGCATCATCGGAATCTGCAAACCCCTTTTCAATCCGGACAACGTGGGATCGGAAGCCAAGAAAAAGCTGATCCTAAACAAGATCATCCAGCTGATGGGAGATTTCTCCGAAAACGCCCCGGATGATTTTGTCAGGTTTATCCTCAACAAAACCGAAATGGCCCAGCGCATTACCCAGAAAATGGTTGAGGATTACAGAACCGTTGTCAAGGAAGCCCTCCAGCAATTCATAACCCAGAAAATCCTGACAAAAATCGGGATTTCCCAAAGCGAGCTGGTCAAATTCAAGGAACAATCCGAGGAAGAAAGTCTGGAGCAGGCCATCATCCCCAGCGACATCATCACCACAGAGCAGGAACTGGCCGTTTTCAAATATGCACAGCAGCGGCTCGCCTTCCTTGTCAAATCCGACGACCTTTTCAAGGAAATCGAAAAAGTTCAGTACCGGGATTTCAAAACGCGCTTTGTCGTTTTCTATGACAAGGAACGGCGTGGCAGCCTTTTCACCTATCAGGAAGGCCCTGACAACAAGCACACCTTCACCTTCCCGGCATTAGGCGGAACAAGCCTCGTTACCGAGAAAGTTTCCGACATTGATGCCCCTCTGCTGGAAAGCTTCCAGAAGCGTTTACAGGAAATGAAAAACTCCTAACTCTCTCAGAAAAAGCTTCAGCGGAACACGTTGGAGCTTTTTCTACCTCCCGTATATAGGTTATCGCCTATTGACAAATATCCTATTGCCTATTATACGTAAGCCTATCATCGTTTCAACGAGGGGTAGGTATCATGCCACAGGTTACGGGAATTTCGGGGGAGAGGCTCAAGTCCATCATAGAGCGCATTGAGCGGCTCGAGGAGGAAAAGCGGGGCATTGCTTCCGACATCAAGGACATTTACGCCGAGGCCAAGGGCGTCGGCTACGACACGAATATTGTCCGGCAGATTGTTCGCATCCGCAAAATGGAACAGGGCGAGCGCATGGAGCAGGAAGAGCTCATCGACGTCTACATGCAGGCCCTCGGAATGAAGGTGTGAGCATGGACGCCCTTCCCCAGCTTCTCAGCGAGCGCGAGGTGTCGAAAATGCTGCGCGTGGCGCCGGCCACCGTGCGGCGCGAACGGATACGCGGCCGCCTCGGCTACGTCAAGGTTGCCGGCCGCGTTTTCTACACTCACCACTTCGTTTCTGAATACATCACCCGGAACAGCTCATGCCCAGAAATCGTGAAAAGCTCGGAGGCTACTGGCTTGAACAGCCGTCGGTATCTCCGTCCTGGTATATCTGCTGGTACGATGCCGGCACTGGACTCCGAAAACGCCGTTCTCTTGGCACGACAGTCCGTGCAGAGGCTGAAAGGCTTCTCGCCGAGCACGCCCTGCGAAACCAGAAGCTGAACCTCGCCGATCCCGACTGCGTTCCGCTTGCCACCATTCTCGCCTCCTATGCCGACAAGCACGCCTGCAAAATCGCCTCCGCGGCCACCGCTGCCGGGGCACTTGCCAAGCTGCTCGACTTTTTTGGGGACAGTTCGGTTTCCGATCTGCGATTGCCGCGGCAGGAGGAATATATCGCATGGCGCCGCAAGGACGGCGTGAGCGACAGCACCATCAGCCGCGATCTCTCAGTGCTGCGGGCCGCGCTCAATCGCGCATACCGGGCGGGCGACCTGCGCTCCGTGCCCCACATCCTCGACCTTCCCAAGGCCCGTCCGCGGGAACGCTGGTTGACCCACGAAGAGGCCAAGCGGCTGCTTGAAGAGACAACAACGCCACACGTGCGCCTCTTCATCACCCTTGCCCTGCACACCGCGGCGCGCCCGGGCGCCCTGTTCGACCTTACATGGGACAGGGTTGACCTGAAAAACCGCCGCATCGACCTGAACCCCGCAGGACGCGCACAAACCAAGAAGCGCCGGCCAACCATTCCCATCAGCAACACCCTGCTTGTTGTGCTGGAAGACGCCCAGCAGGTGGCGCGCTCAAAATGGGTGATTGATTATGAGGGAAAACAGATCCAGTCGGTGAAGACAGCTTTCCAGAAGACCGCCAAACGCGCCAGGCTGGAAAAGGTGACCGCCTACACCCTGCGGCACACCGCAGCGACATGGATGGCGCAGGCGGGCGTGCCCCTGTGGCAGATCAGCGGCATGCTGGGCCACTCCATCAGCCGCACCACCGAGATTTACGCCAAGCACCACCCAGATTTCATGAAAGACGCCACCGCAGCGCTCGATCGGATTTGGGATGGGTTTTGAAAAATTACGCTGCCAACAATGATTGGAATTTTTCGCGCTCGCTCCATATTATCGGAAGGATATCATATTCACGCAACGCTTGGAGCATGTTCACTTGCAGATCTTTCTGCCCATCATTTAGCAATGCACAGGCCATGGCCGTAGACGGCCGCGTTTCCCGTGTATCCATCCAAGAAAAAGCCATCGCTTGAATAGCATCCTTTGTGGGGGAATTAATTGCCCTTAAGATTCGCTCCTGTTGGGCTGTTGATTTCGGAATAACAAAATCAAATTGATGATCAAACCCACTCTTCCCAGAAAACTTTATACCCGGCGTATAACGGATTTTGTTCAGATCAAGCCAACCAGCGACATCTTCCTTAAACAAAGAGACAACCGTAGGTCCGGCAAGATAAAACATATCATCGACAGCCAACATGGCTTGTATCAGGTTGTGTTTCTTGAGAGAGAAGTTGTCCGGCGTTGCGTCAATTTCAAGATTTTTCCCATTTTGCCTCACACCAAATCCAGCCAAAGCTGTTTTTAGAATTTCCTTGCGCTTCACACTCGTTAACTGACAACCACACATTTCCAAATCAGAAATTATATAACCATCATCTGTTATCAAAAAAGAGTTATCTTCCTGTTTCCTCGTATAAATTTGCAAACAATCATTATGATGATCCAAGAATGGAGTTGTAATCTCAACCCAATTCCCCGTCACCTTACGAATGACTGTCTTATCTTTTATCCAAGCAGAATATTGCTCAACAAGCGTCCTGATTTCGTCGATCATTGAAACAGATCCCCCCTAAAGGATGGAGGAGACACAATGCAGCAAAATTTCATAAATGCATCCAATGGAAGCATAAGGTTTTCTCCAGAAAACCATTCAGGAGGGGCTGCAATCGCCCATTTATCCCCACACCCTTCTCTATAAACATGCAAATGTGGTGAGGGGATCTCCTCACCATCAGGATTTCTATGAGGAGTACCTATACATAAACGTGCCAAAACGCAGCACCCTCGCGCGCGCGTCTGCTTAGTTAGCTTCAGATGGCAGATTTTTTTGCGATTAATATCTAGGATAAAATTTTCAACCCCATCTTTCGCAACAAGGTTAACCTGCAAAATTTTTCCTGGTCGAGGAAAAACATAATCATTTGCTGTTTCACAAACCTTAGGCATACGCAAGAGCACATCAGCCTCAACCTGCGTCAGATCAGAACCACTCATGTCTTCCCCCCACAATCTCAGACAGGGGTGGCAGAAAAGCAGCCATTTCACCCTCCAACTCTAGAGAGAGTATATGCTACTCTTTTCATGCCGACAATCCCTGCTCAAAAAGAAGACCCCAAAGCCGTTTCGGGCAAGTTTCGGGCAAGTTCGCGGATTGTGCTTTTGGGAAAAACGGATGCGCGGCGCTCAAAAACGCTTTATGCATCAGCATGTTGGGGAATGGTGGGCGGTGAGGGTTTCGAACCCCCGACCCTCTCGGTGTAAACGAGATGCTCTACCGCTGAGCTAACCGCCCGGTGCCTTTCTTTTGCCATGGATCGACGTCTCTCGCAACCGTCTTTTTGCAGTTCACTTCCCCGATCTTTGGAGCCATATGAGAAACGCATGGCGGCATTCCTCATTTTCCCTTGTTTTGATCAGACACTTTGTCTATCTTTCCTTCCCATAAAAGCTTGATATTGGAGGCAATGCCCTACCATGATCGAAGGCACACCAAACCTTCCCGTTGACATGATTGCAAACCAGATCCGCCTGCATATTGTCAAGGGGGATGAGCCATCGGCACTGAAGCTGGTTTCCAAGCTCAAGGTTCCCAACCAGGTTTTTGCCGAAACGGATCCTGTCCTTGGCGATAGCGGCAATACGCTTTTGCAATATGCCATCAGCCGTAACATGAATACGCTTCTCGAAAGCCTCCTGAACAAACCGGACACCAACATCCATCTGGCGCAGACCCGTGGCCGCACGCCAATCTTTACCGCCATCGACATGAACAATGCCAAAGCCGTCTCCCTTCTGACCAGACACCCCAAAATGGGAAACCGTCTCAACACGGTCACCTTCTGCAACCAAACAGCGCTCATCCGCGCATGCCTGCCCAACAATTTTCGCCCTGCCGCTATAAAAATCCTGCTGGAAACCCAGGACATTGCCACACACCAAACAGATGATGCCGGCAGAACGGCGATGGACCATCTGCTCATATCTTTGCAGCAATCCGGCCAACCGGCCTTGGAAGGTCTCGATCTTCTGGCACGCATGCAAAGTGCTGGTGCCGTTTCCAGGCAGGATGATGTAGCAAGCCTGGCCGAGGCATTCCAGACCAAGGCCCAGAACGCACACATCGCCAACACATCCGAAGACGACAAGTTTTACGATCATATCCTGGAAAACATCCACAACAGCCGCGACAGTGCCGCTGCCAAGAATGTCGCCAAGCTCAAAAATCCAAACCGGACTTTCGATACGGACAATGGCCTGTTGCAGGACACCGGCAACACGCTTTTGCAATATGCCATCAGCCAAAAACTGATGAAACTCATGGATACGCTTCTGGCCCATCCGGGCATTGACCTCGAAAAGGGGCAATCCCGCGGCCGGCCCCCCATCTTCACGGCGATAGACCTCAAGCGTCCTTCCGCCGTTCGAAAACTCGCACAGCACCCGAACCTGTCTTTCAAGATCAACGACCCGATGTATCACGGCCAGACGCCGCTGAGCCGCGCATGCCGCTCCACCAATTTCCAGCTTGAAACCATCGAAGTGCTGCTGGATATCCAAAACATAGACCCCAACCAGCCCGATGGCGAAGGCATTACGCCCATGCAGCATCTGGCCAACACCTATCAAAACACCATCGAACAGGCTTATGTGGCAGAAGCCATGCGCCAGCTCGCATCCAGAGGTGCCACACTTCCGGTCGGCCCCGAGGGCGAAAAGCTGTCCCGCATCATGCGCGACACCCCAGCCATCCCGACCAATGACCGGCGTGACCCGGACGACGAACGCCTTTATGACAGCATCCTTGAGGCCATCTCGGCCAAACAGGAAAGCAAGGCCACAGACCTTGTGCCAAAACTCAAGAATCCAAACTGGCATTTTGCTCAGGATGCCGGCATCCTGCAGGACAGCGGCAACACGCTGCTGCAATATGCTATCGCCAACAACATGCCACATCTCATGGATGCGCTGATGGAACATCCGGAAATTGACATCCACAAGGCGCAAACCCGTGGCCGCCCACCCCTTTTCACGGCGATTGATCTGGGGAACAAGGATGCCGTGGCCAAAATGGCAAACCATCCACAAATGGCACCCAAGATCAACCATCGCCTCATGCACGGGCAAACCGCCCTGATCCGGGCCTGCATGTCCAACAATTTCCAGCCGGACATGATCGAAACCCTCATGAAATGCCCACTGGTTGATCCCAACAAGGCAGATCCGCGCGGCTACACCCCACTGCACCATCTAGCCGAAACCATACAGAAAAGCCTGGACAGGGAGCAAGCTGTCCGGATGATCCGCCTGCTGGTTACCAAGGGCGCAACCCCTTATGCCGGCAGACTCTCAGCCCTTGATGTCTGCAAGCAGCACCGCAATGAATATGCGTTGGAGGCTTTCCTGGACGCCATCAAGGATGCCCCCACACAACCGGCCACCAACCCGACCACCTCCGCACCCATCAAAAAATCGGGCTTCAAGCCCTGATTTTGCAGATAAGCAAAGCCTTTCCAAAACATCAATCTCCCTGCAACTCGCCATGACGGGTGCAAAAAAACGCATACAAAAAGCAGTTCCGGGCGGTCTGAAACCAGAAAAACATACCGATCCCGCGGACATAAAAAAACCGCGCCCACCCCTTTACGGAAGTGGACGCGGCTTTTTACAAAAACGTCGTGAAACTTAGTTCACGATATCCTTGAGGGCCTTACCAGCCTTGAACTTCGGCTGCTTGGAGGCCGGGATCTTGATCTTGGCGCCGGTGCGCGGATTGCGGCCTTCGGAGGCAGCGCGCTTGGCAACCCAGAACGTGCCGAAACCGACGAGGCGGACTTCGTCACCCTTTTTCAGGGTCTTGGAGATGCCTTCCACAATGGCTTCCACCGCACGGGCGGCATCGGCCTTGGTCATATCAGCTTCCTTCGCCACAAAGGCGACGAGTTCATTCTTGTTCACGGTACCCTCTTTCGAATTATATTTTAACACCAGTGTTTAATGTGGCCTCACGGGGACCCCCCCGGAAACCCTTGACAGCCCTGTGATTCGAGAACCACAACACCGCTACCCCTAAGATTACTGCCTTTTATCAGAAAATCAACGGGATTTTTGGGAGTTTATGGGCTTTTCCCACGCTTTTTTATTCAATTCCGGTTCTGAAGGGGGCCTAGCGGGCGCGCCAAGGCATTTTTTAACAGTTCCTCAACCGTATCCACAGGGATAATGGTCATCCCTTTTTTGACATTGTCCGGAATTTCGACAATATCCTTGGCATTCTCGCCCGGGATCAGAACCGTCTTCAAGCCCCCCCGCAAAGCTGCCAGAAGCTTTTCCTTGAGTCCGCCAATGGGAAGGATGCGCCCACGCAGGGTGATTTCTCCCGTCATGGCCACATCCTTGCGCACAGGAATCCCTGTCAATGCCGACACCATGGACGTAATCATGGCGACGCCAGCCGATGGACCATCCTTTGGTGTTGCACCTTCCGGAACATGGACGTGGACGTTCTTCTTCTCCATATCATCCGGCGTCAGGCCAAAACTGGCGGCGCGCGACTTGATGAACATTTCCGCGGCCTGCACGGATTCTTTCATGACATCACCCAGCTTGCCGGTCATGGTCACCGTTCCCTTGCCAGGCATGGTCACCGCTTCAATGGAAAGCAATTCGCCGCCCACTTCCGTCCACGCAAGGCCCGTCGTGACCCCCACCAGGTCTTCCTGCTCAGCCACCCCGAAACGATACCGGGGAACACCCGCGTATTTTGCAAGATTTGTCCGGGTCATGCGGAATCTCTTGCGCCCACTCATGAGGATTTCCTTGAGCCCCTTGCGGCAGAGATTGGCAATTTCGCGCTCAAGGTTGCGCACACCAGCTTCACGCGTATATTCGCGGATCAGCGTGGTCAACACCTCATCGGAAATGTGGAATTCATCCGTCTTCAGGCCGTTCTGGCCAAACTGCTTTTCCACAAGATGACGCTTGGCGATTTCCACCTTCTCATCTTCCGTATAACCGGGCAGACGGATGATCTCCATGCGATCCAGCAGAGGCTGCGGCATGTTCATGGTGTTGGCCGTGCAGATGAACATCACATCCGAAAGGTCATAATCAACCTCGAGGTAATGATCATTGAATGTACCGTTCTGCTCGGGATCCAGAATCTCCAGCAGAGCCGATGACGGATCACCGCGCCAATCCTGCCCCAGCTTGTCCACCTCGTCCAGCAGGAACAGGGGATTGGAGGACTTGGCCTTTTTCATCCCCTGGATGATGCGCCCCGGCATGGAACCGATATAGGTGCGGCGATGGCCACGCAGCTCCGCTTCATCACGGATGCCGCCCAGCGACATGCGCACGAAATTGCGCCCCGTTGCCTTGGCGATGGATTGTCCCAGCGAAGTCTTGCCCACGCCCGGCGGCCCCACCAGACAGAGGATGGATCCCTTCACCTTTTCCGTACGTTGTTGCACGGCAAGATATTCCAGGATGCGTTCCTTGACCTTGTCCAGACCGTAATGGTCTTCGTTGAGGATTTTTTCCGCCGCGCGGATGTCTTTTTCAATCTTGGTACGCTTGTTCCAGGGAATACAGAGGATCCAGTCGAGGTAATTGCGCACAACCGTGGCTTCGGCCGACATGGGCCCCATCATGCGCAGCTTGCGCAGTTCCGCCTCGGCCTTCTCACGCACGTCCTTGCCGAACTTCGCATCCTTGATCTTCTGCTCCAGATCGGCCATGTCATCCTGTTCGGAACCGTCATTCAGTTCCTTCTGGATCGCCTTCATCTGTTCATTCAGGTAAAAGTCGCGCTGCGTTTTTTCCATCTGCTTGCGCACGCGCTCACGAATCTTGCCCTCAACCTGCAAAACCCCAAGCTCACCTTCCATGAAGGTGTAAACCTTCTCCAGACGCAGGGCCACATTCTCGATTTCCAGCAGGTTCTGCTTGTCAGAAATCTTGAGCGCAAGATGCGAGGCAATGGTATCCGCCAGCCGGCCGGGATCATCAATCTGGCTGATGGACACCAGGAGTTCCGGCGGAATCTTCTTGTTCAGGCGCATGTACTGCTCAAACTGCGCCAGCGCCGCCCGGGTCAGGGCATCTGTTTCCACGGCATCGCCGTTAATGTCTTCAACCAGTTCGGCCTCGGCCTCAAAAAACGCCTCCCGGTCGGTGAAATGTTTCACCCGCGCACGCTTTCCGCCCTCAACCAGAACCTTCACGGTTCCATCCGGCAGTTTCAGCATCTGCAAGACCGTTCCCAGGGTTCCCACCTCGTAAAGGCTGGCAACCGAAGGATCATCCTCCCCCGCATCCTTCTGGGCCAGAAGCAGAAGTGGACGCTCTTCGCGAATCACATCCTCAAGCGCCTTCACACTCTTGTCGCGCCCGACAAAGAGCGGAACAATCATGTGGGGAAAAACGACGATGTCACGCAACGGCAGAACCGGAAACAAGCCGGGTGTCAATGTGTCGGCCATCTCGTTTTTATCTCCAATGTTCCTGCCCAAGAATTTTACCCCGCCGTTTCACAAGCAACATTTTTGGAAAACACCCGCAGGGGCAGCGTACCCTTTTCCACGGATTCCTGGTTGACAAGCACTTCCGAAACATCCTGGGTGCCCGGCACCTCAAACATGGTATCGAGCAGGACTTCTTCCATGATCGACCGTAGCCCGCGCGCGCCACTCTTGCGGCCAATCGCCTTCTTCGCGATCGCCGACAAGGCATCATCGGTGAAGTTCAGTTCCACGCCTTCATATTCAAAAAGCTTGCGGTACTGCTTTACCAACGCATTCTTTGGCTTGGTAAGGATGGAAAGCATGGCTTCCTCGTCCAGGTCATCCAGTGTCGCCAGAACCGGCACGCGCCCGATGAACTCGGGAATGAGGCCAAACTTCAGCAGGTCTTCGGAACATGCGCCCTTCAGGAGTTCGCCGGTTCCACGCTCATCCGGCCCGCGCACTTCCGCGCCAAAGCCAATGGAACGCGTGTGGCCGCGCTGGCCGATGATCTTATCAAGCCCGGAAAATGCACCGCCGCAAATGAACAGGATATTTGTGGTATCCACCTGCAGGTATTCCTGCTGCGGATGCTTGCGCCCACCCTGTGGAGGAACCGAAGCCATGGTGCCTTCCATCAGCTTGAGCAAGCCCTGCTGGACACCTTCTCCCGACACATCACGCGTAATGGAGGGGCTGTCCGCCTTGCGGGCAATCTTGTCAATCTCGTCAATATAGACAATTCCGCGCTGCGCCCGCTCAATGTTGTAATCCGCATTCTGCAGCAGCTTGAGAATGATGTTCTCGACATCCTCGCCCACATATCCAGCTTCCGTGAGCGTGGTGGCATCCGCCATGGCAAACGGAACATCAAGGTAACGCGCAAGTGTCTGCGCAAGGTAAGTCTTGCCCGAACCCGTGGGGCCAATCAGCAGGATGTTGGCCTTCTGCAGTTCCACATCATCCTTCGGGCTACCATGGGCAAGGCGCTTGTAATGGTTGTGGACGGCAACAGACAATGTCCGCTTGGCGCGGGCCTGACCAATGACGTATTCATCCAGGAACCTTGCAATTTCCGCAGGTGTCGGCATGCCCTTCTGGCTGGCAACCCCATGCGTTTTTTCTTCTTCGCGGATAATGTCGGTGCAAAGCTCTATGCATTCATTGCAGATGAAGACGCTTGGCCCTGCAATCAGCTTGCGAACCTCGTGCTGGCTCTTGCCACAAAACGAGCAATAGAACTGGCTCTTTTCCCCGTTATCCGCACCGCTTTGCGTCATCTGGTCTCCCTCCATGCCGGATGATCTGCCCACAAGCTGCGGGCACACTTTCCATCCCTACAAACCAAGATATAAGTCGTCCGTTCCGATTTTCAAGCGGACGGAGCAAAAATTATCCTGCATTCCCCGTCTTTTCCGGCACTTCCGGAACCAATCGCTTTTCGATGACCTTGTCAATGAGGCCAAATTCGCAGGCTTCCTCGGACGACATGAAGCGATCCCGCTCGAGCACCTGCTCAATGACGGAAAGCTTCTGCCCCGTGTGGTGAACATAAATCTGGTTCAGCCGCTCACGAACCTTGAGGATTTCCCGCGCATGAATCTCGATGTCCGTCGCCTGCCCCTGTGCCCCGCCAGATGGCTGGTGCACCATGATGCGGGCATGCGGAAGGGCAAAACGCTTACCCTTGGCCCCTGCCGCGAGAAGCAGCGACCCCATGGACGCAGCCTGCCCAATACACAACGTGGACACCTGCGGCCGGATGTACTGCATGGTGTCATAAATCGCAAGGCCCGCCGTCACCAACCCGCCCGGCGAATTGATGTAAAGCGAGATATCCTTTTCCGGATTTTCCGATTCCAGAAAAAGCAGCTGGGCGCAGACAAGCCCCGCAACATCATCATCCACCGGCCCATTCAGGAACACGATTCGTTCCTTCAGCAGGCGGGAGAAAATGTCAAACGAACGTTCACCACGGCTTGTCTGTTCAACAACGATCGGAACGAGGTTACTCATCTGCGCCTCCATGCGGCTTGGAAATCAGGCCTTCTTCTTGGTGGTCTTCGCGGGCTTTTCTTCAGCTTTCTTCGCAGCCTTGGCAGCGGGCTTGGCCTTCTTCACCGACTTCTTGCCCTTGCCCGGCTCTTCCGAATCCGCCTTCATCAGGTCATCCCGGCTCACCTTCTTGTCGGACACGCTGGCGATTTCAATGATGAAATCCACAACCTTGTCTTCAAACAGCGGCGCCTTGAGCTGATCAATGGCTTGCGGGTTTTTCTTGTAGAACTCGAACACCACGCGTTCCTGGCCCGGATAGCGGCTGGCTTCCTGGAACAAGGCGCGACGAACGTCTTCCTCGCTGACCACAAGGTTGTTCTTTGCCCCGACTTCCGCCAGGAGAAGGCCCAGACGAACCCGGCGCTCCGCAATATCGCGGTACTCGGCCTTGAGGTCCTCCTCGGACATTTCCATTTCTTCCTTCGACAGGTGTCCGTGGCTCTTCTCCTCGGAAACCTGCTTCCAGATGGCTTCAAACTCGGCATCAACCATGGTCTCCGGAAGGAGGAACTCATGCGCTTCATCCAGCGCATCCAGAAGGTCGCGCTTCAGCTTGCCACGCGCAACCTGCGCATACTCCTGCTCGATCCGGTCAGCCACGGCCCTGCGCAGCGCTGCCGCATCTTCAAGGCCAAGCTTCTTGGCAAATGCATCATCAAGCGCAGGAATGGCAGGTTCACGGATTTCATGGACAACAATCGCGAACACCGCTTCCTGGCCTGCCAGATCCTTGGCACCGTAATCCTTCGGGAAGGTCACGACCACATCGCAGGAATCGCCAGGCTTTTTGCCTTCCAGCTGGGCTTCAAAATCGCCCACGAAACGGCCCGACCCAAGTTCCAGCTCATACTTTTCAGCCTTCATGCCGGCATGACGCTTGCCATCCACCGTGCCATCAAAATCAATGACGACGATATCGCCCTTTTTCGCGGCACGCTTGCCGGAAACGGGCTTGCTTTCACGATTGGCTTCGGCGATCTGCTTGAGCATGTCCTCAATGGCAGATTCTTCAGCCTCGGCCTTCAGACGCGACAGTTTGAGCGCCGCAAAATCCATCAGCGCAATCTCCGGCAGGATTTCACAAGCCACCGTAAATTCCAGGTCCTTGTCTTCCGCAAAGGAAACCACTTCCACCTTGGGCTGCATGGCCGGACGAATATCCTTGTCCTTCAAAAGCTTGGCCACAGATTCCGAAACAGCCTTCTCAAGGACTTCACCCGCAACGGCCGCACCATAGCGCTGCTTGAGCGTTTCCATTGGCACCTTGCCGGGGCGGAAGCCAGGAATTTTCACCTGTTTTCCAAGTTCGACAAGGCGTTCTTCCATGCGTTGCGCCATATCTTTGGCCGGAATGATGGCCTTGTATTCCCGTTTCAGGTCTTTTGCGAGGATTTCCGTGGTCTTCATGGATTTATCTCTGTTGTTGTTTGTACAAAATGACGATCCAGCCCCCAAAAGGGCAATCCTGCCCTCTATAGCACAATATCCCATTGCGCCAAGCCCTTTTTCACATCTTTGGGGTGGAAAAACGCTTTCAAAATCCAAAAATTGGTGCGGGCGGGGGGATTTGAACCCCCAAGGCCTTTCAGCCACTGGATCCTAAGTCCAGCGCGTATGCCAGTTCCGCCACGCCCGCACATCCCTTGTAAAACAGTTTTGACGGGGATCCCCCCTCCAACCTGCTTAATGGGCTGATTTGCTGCGCATGAAAATATCGCGCAGCACATAAGGCATTTCCTTCAAAAGGTCCGTGGCCACAAGCCCCGGCCCCACACGCTCAGCCGCAACGCCATGAATCCATGTCGCGGCACAGGCCGCTTCAAACACATCCATTCCCTGCGCCACAAGGCCAAGCGCAATCCCCGCAAGGATATCACCAGACCCGGCCGTTGCCAGGAATGGAACCGACTTCCGGCTGATCACAGCCCAATCATCCGGCGCAGCCACAATGGTATCCGCCCCCTTGAGCAGGATGGTGCATCCCGATTCGGCTGCGGCACGGCGCACAACGCCCAGCTTGTCACGCAGCACATCTTCCGGCGGAACACGGAACAGGCGGCAGAATTCATTCATGTGCGGAGTCAGGAGAACGCGCTCCGCCAGGCGGCGGAACACTTCCCCGCGCAGGGAATCATCCTCGGCCATGACCGTCAGCGCATCTGCGTCCAGAACAACATTGTCCAGCGGCGCATCAAGGGTTGTCAGGATATGACGTCCAAGCGCCTTTGTCACCCCTCCGCCCGGCCCCAGAAGGGCGACATTGCGCCCCTGCCCGGACAGAAGCTCGCCCAACGCGGCTTCCCCCGCCATCGGCGACACAAGAATATGGGGTGCGCCAGCGGAATAAACCGGAAAAAGCGCCTCCGGACATGCAATGGTCACAAGCCCGGCCCCTGCACGCGCCGCTGCCTGCGCCGCAAGGCGGGCAGCGCCTGTCTTGACAGCCCCACCCAGCACAAGACCATGCCCACGGTCATGCTTGTGGGTCACATTATCGGGCCAGGGAAAAAGATCCAGCCAGAGTTCCGGGGAATTTTCGGCACTCTTGGGCGCGATGTCTTCAAGGCAGGTTTCCGGAATCCCAATGCCTTCCACCAGAACTTCCCCACAGAAATCCGCCGCCGGCAAAAGCAGGTGCGCAGGTTTCTTGCGGAAAAACGTAACCGTCAGGACACTTTTGGGTGCAAGGCCGCCAGGAACTTCACCGCGTTCCGCAATCACGCCTGAAGGCAGGTCAACCGCAACACAGGGAATCCCACGGGCGTTGATGGCTTCAACAACCTCACGGGCAGGGCCGTCCAGGGAGCCTGAAAATCCGGTGCCAAACAGGGCATCAATAACCAGGTCCACACCATCAAGGCTGGACAGGGACAGGTTTTCGCGGCTTCCGTTCCAGCGCAAGGCTGCAGCCGATGCCGCCCCCGTCGGTTCTCCGGCAGAGGCCACGCGCACCGGCCATCCTGCATCCTTCAGGCAGGACGCCGCCACATAACCATCGCCCCCATTCCCTCCGGTTCCACAAAGGACAACGATTGGACGTGGCGACCACCGGCCTGCCACAATCCGCGCCACGGCATATCCGGCCGCTTCCATGAGCAGGCCTTCGGAATGTGACGGAACGGACTGCTCCGCCTGACGCATTTCAGAAACACTCAGGATTTCAGGAAGAAAGGACATGGCAGATACCCCCGGGCCATGACTCCACAAAAGAAAACATGGGGCGACCGATGGGACTCGAACCCACGACAACTCGGACCACAACCGAGGGCTCTACCAACTGAGCTACGGCCGCCACACGCCCTCCTTATGACCAACCGCGGCCCGGAAGTCAAGCATGCTTTGCACGCATGGCAGGCATGAGGAATGAACATGCCTTTCCGGCGCGCTTTCCGGTTATCCTGCCTTCATGGAAAACAGCAAGCACCCCCATCACGCGTCCTGCACCTGCGCCGCGGGCAAAGGCCGCACCGTTCCAGACGCCGGCAACTACGCGCCGGTTTTCGCCTTCGTCCTCGCCATGATGCTGACCATCGGCATCGCGGGAAGCGACATCGCGGAGCTTTCCGAATCCACACGGGAAATGGTGTCTGGCCAGAAGCGGATTGCCGAGCGCCACCGCCGCAATGCCGCCATCCGCAATCATGTCCTGAAAACCGGGATCCGCCTCCAGCCAGACATGGCCGGGCAGCCGCGCCCCGCGCCGGAACCGAAACCGCAGTGAGGAGCACCGCCATGTCATTCCCGGAAAAGATCGCCGACACCATCACCTCCATGGCGGGCAAGGTCTCTCCCGCAACCAAAACCATTCTTGCGGGACTTCTCGGCGCAGCCATGGCCAGCGCGAGCCTGTTCGCCCTCGTCAGCCTCGACAAGGCGAACACGGAAGCCGAAGCCCTGCGCAAGGATATTGCCAAAACAAAACGCATAACCGAAGAAAACACGACCCTGCAGGACCGCCTCACCCGAATCGGCGGCCCGCGGGTGCATGTGGACAGCTACACGCCGGAGAAGCCTCAATCTCCCGACGCATGGAGTCTCGACACCCGCGTCAACCGCAAGAACGAACTGTGCTTCATCTTCTCGGAAAAGGCGGCAAAAGATTATGAGCAGGGACATACGCACGCGCGCTGGCGCGTCCACACCGGCCTGCGCAGCCCCAACTTCCGGAAGCTGATGGCCAACCCTTATCCAATTTTGCGCTGAAAACAGGGCCACACCATGACACAATCCCCTCCCATGGAACTTCTCGTCAACGAAAGCGGCGAAGCCGTCCTTGTCCATGCGCACACGCTAGCTTCCCTGCCAGATTCGGCAAACTATGACCGCACGACCCGGCGCCTTGTCATCCGGTTCGAGGATGGCACCACGCAGGATGTCGGTTTTGCCATTGACGAAGCCATGGATGAACATCTGCAGCACGGCAAAAGCCTGCTCATGGTCCGCATCGAAGGCATGAAACCCGCCGAAGGCTGGGATTTACCCCTGACCGTCACGACCTGATCCTCCCACGCATCAAGCACATTTCTTCAAAAGCCGGGCTTTCTGCCCGGTTTTTTTTATTGCAGCCACACACCTACATGTTGTTGTATATTTTTGGTTGACACCACTACATATGGGGTTCAATCTACAAACCTTGTTCATTCAGCCACAACACAAGGAACAAGATCATGTCCCAATTTTCTCCCCATTCTTCCAACACCTCCCAGGAAAAACAGGAAGCGCTTGCCGAGGCGCTGACCAAAGCCCTGTTCAATGCCGCAAAAGATGATGATGGCGACATGGTTCGGAATCTTGTCCGGAAAGGCGCAAATCCCGACCGCTATTCCACCGACCTTGGAAAACACACATCCCCCCTGCATGAAACCTGCCTGAATGGACGAACAAAAGCGGCCGTTGCCTTGCTGGAATGCGGTGCAAACCCCGACCATTACTCCTACAGCTTCAAACTTGAAGGCCTGCGTGGCGCTTCACCGCTGCACATCGCAGCCTTCAAGGGGAACCTCCCGCTTGTGTGCGCCCTTCTTGAAGCCGATGCCAATCCGCACAGCGCAAACGTTCCTGAACGAATCTACAATCAAACCGGTGGACGAACTGCCCTGCATTTTGCCGCCATCGCCGGACATGCCGATGTTGTCAAACGCCTTCTTGCGCATGGACTTTTTCCTTCCACCAATGATGCCGCCCAGGAAACACCTCTCCATCTTGCCTGCAAAAATGGACATGTCGGCTGCGCCGCCCTCCTGATAGAGGCGGGCGCAAATCCCAATGCCCGCAACAGCACCTCCAACGCACCTTTGCATTACGCCTGCAACAACGGAGATGCCATCTGCGCATCCCTCCTGATACAGGCAGGCGCAAATCCCAACATGCAGCCAGCTCAAAACCCCAGAATGCAGGATCATGACGGCAACAGCCCCCTTCATCTGGCCGCGGCAGCCCTGCATGAAGGCAAGGACAGCAATGGAAACACCGTACAAATCCTTGTGGCGGGCGGCGCGGATCCCATCGTTTTCAACCGTCATGGAAAACGCCCGGAATCCCATCTGGCTCATCCAGAGGAGATCCGCATTTTCAGGAAAGCCGTCGAGGAAGGCCTGAAGCTGCGCAAAAATCTTGCCGAACATAAAATCAGGGAAAAAACAGAATCCCTCACACTCACCCCGGCCAATCTTAAAACCTGAACGTATTCATGGCGACGCCATGGGGATGCGCCATGGCGTCCGGAATCCTCACGTTACAACACGAAGGAACAAGATCATGTCCCAGAACGATACGGCGTTCGCCCGCAAAATCCCCATTGTCATCAACAATCTTTTCCCTGAACGGCAAAAAGCCCTCAACCTTGCCCTGGTCGATGCGGTTAAAAAGGATGACGACAAACAGGTTCACCATCTGGTTCAGCAGGGTGCAAACCCGAACTACATAGATGAGCGCAGCTTTCAGGGAACAAGCCACAAAACCCTATTGCACAACGCCTGCCTCAACGGATGGACAAAGGCCGGCATGGCCCTGCTCCATTGTGGTGCCCACCCACACCTTTACACCTATGTTTGTGGCAACACTGTTCCTTCTGTCGCAACCCAGCTGCATTACGCAGCCATGAAGGGAAATGCCGTTCTGGTTGAAGCGCTTCTGGATGCCGGCGCCAATCCGCACGCGCCCAAAAAAGCCTTCCTCAAGGAATACGGGGGACAAACAGCATTGCACTACGCGGCAGAAGGCGGCCATATCGACGTTGTAACCCTTCTTCTTGCACGCGGACTTTTCCCTTCCGCCAATGATGCCGCCCAGCAAACCCCGCTTCATCTCGCTTGTGAAAACGGGCATGTCCATTGTGCATCCCTCCTGATACAGGCAGGCGCAAATCCCAACATGGTGGATGATGATGGAAACGCGCCCCTGTTTTTTGCCGCAGACGCCCTTCGTGAAGGCAAGGACAAGAAAGGCGACACCGTCCGCACCCTTGTTGCCTTTGGCGCAGAACCCATTGTCTTCAACCAGAATGGACATCATCCGGCACATGGACTGAATATTGCGCACGTCCGCATTTTCAGGAAAGCCGTCGAGGAAGGCCTGAAGCTGCGTGCAGAAATGAAAAACGCATCAACTTCCCCCAAAACGCCCCCGAACAATGACAAAAAGCCATCCTATTCGCCCGCACCCGTGTTCGGGGTCTTTTAGCGCCTTTAAAGTTTGGATGGAACAATTCCTGTTGATCTTGTAGTTAGGTCCGCCACAAGGCAACAGGGGGCATTCAAGATGAACGCTCAAGGCTCTAGGAGCTATCGGGAAAGGAAGAGTGCGCCGGTAAAGGTGCTATCCCAACATGTCAAGCAGCGGAGCCTGGAGCGGATATTTCTGGCGGAGATAAGCCTGTCGGGCCGCTTCCTCCCGCTGGAGACGCAGGATGGAAGAAGGCGGCATTTCCGCAACATCTTCTCCTGCGGGGGAAGGCGCCGGCTTTGGAGGGCTGACAGCTTCCGCCTTCCCAAGCCCGGCTCTTAAGGCGAGTTCCTGCGGAGAGAAAACGCCCGGACGCACGATATGCGGCATGAAACGCGCGGCCCGCTCCGTATCCGTGAAAAGCTGCGGGACATCGGGAACAACAGATGGCGCACATGAACCTACGTCCGCCCGGCCAAAAGCCTGAGCCAGCGGTGCTGGGGAAAGCATCTTGTTGACATGCGAAAAATCCATGCCTGCAGCATACCCCGGAAACCCCGTTTTCCAAAGCCCTCGAAACGCATGGCAGACCTTCCTTTTTTGCATGGCTGCGTGGCTGGACAATATGGGCATCCAGTGCTAAAACCGCGACATGACAAACAACAAGCGTACATTGCCCGCGGTGGTCCATGATGACGGCCTGCAAAAGTATTTGCAGGAAATCCGCCAATTCCCCATGCTCACGGCTGAAGAAGAATACACTCTGGGCAAACGCTGGCAGGATGAAGGCGACACCGAAGCCGCCCACGCACTCGTCACCAGCCACCTGCGCCTTGTGGCCAAAGTGGCCGCCACCTATCGCGGCTATGGCCTGCCCATGGGCGAACTCATTGCCGAAGGCAACATCGGCCTCATGCATGCTGTCAAGAAATACGATCCAGACCGCGGTTTCCGCCTCGCCACCTACGCCATCTGGTGGATCAAGGCCTCCATTCAGGATTTTGTCCTGCGCTCGTGGTCCCTTGTCAAGATTGGCACCACAGCCGCCCAGAAGCGCCTGTTCTTCAACCTCGGCAAGGTAAAACGCACCCTTGACGCGATTGATTCCGGACAACTCACGCCGGAACAGGTAACCTATGTGGCCCGGCAACTCAACGTCACCGAAGACGAAGTGGTCAGCATGAACATGCGGTTGTCCGCATCCGACAAATCCCTCAACGCCCGCCGCTCATCCGATGATGACGGCGAATGGCAGGATTGGCTGGCAGATTCAACGCCCAACCAGGAAATCCTTCTGGCCGAACGGCAGGAAGACGCCCTGCGCAGCCGCCAGCTTGAAACCGCGCTTTCCACCCTGAACACGCGGGAACGCGACATCCTCATGGCCAGAAACCTTGAGGAAACCCCCATCACCCTTGAGGAACTCAGCCAACGCCATGGCATCAGCCGCGAGCGCGTCCGCCAGATTGAAGTGCGGGCACTGGAAAAACTCCGCGCCGCCATGACCCCTCCCGTAAAAGGAGCCTAAAAAGCATGACTGCCAACACACGCCCGCGCACATCCCCCATGCTGTCTGCCCCGCCGGACCTTGCGGCCCAACTGGCAGCCAGTGTCCAGGCCGGCCTTTTCAATGAAACCAGCATTTTCCTGGCACAGGGGGTCTCCCCCCTGACGCGCAGCCCAAAAAACAACATTCCTGTCCTGCACCTGGCCTGTTACTGGGGCTGGGAAAAAATTGCCGAACTCCTGCTGGATTACCATGCGGAAATTGACGGTACCACACCACCAAGCCAGGATCTGGCCCAGCCGATCCACCTGGCAGCCATGGGCGGCAATCCCGATATTGTCGAGATGCTCATTTCCCGCGGTGCAAAACCCCTTGCGCGGGATACCCTTGGGCAATACGCCATCCATTACGCGGCCATGCAGGCCAAGCGGGAAACCCAATTCCTCGTGGACATGCCAACATACAACGGGATGGAAAAAATTCCCGCTTTCACCCCCGCCCCCGATTTCGACAAAACCCTGGACGTTTTGCTGAAGAACCATTTGCACCCGGACATGGTGGACAACACGAGGAAAACGCCCCTGCACCACATCTGCGAGCAAGGGCTGTTCCAGCAGGCCTGCACCCTCATCAAGAAGGGTGCATCCTGTTACGTCCCGGACAAGGAAAACAACCTGCCCTTCATGCTGTGTGCCAAACAGGATTCCGCCAATCACCGCATGATCATGGACCTGCTGCTCACCCTTGCACCCGACACGCTGGACCAGACCAATAAGCATGGACAGACCGCCCTGCTCATGGCCGTGGACGCCAACATCACGGAAAATGCCGGAATCCTGCTACAATGGGGTGCCAACCGCGACCACATGGATGGCGCAGGGAAACCTGTCAAACACCATGTCGGCAGCCTTCCCATGATGCAGGTTTTCCAGCAAACCAGAATTGATCCGGCAGCGCTGGCCCGGCGCAAATCCATGGTGTTGAAGCTGATCCCTGATTCCTTCAAGGCCTGACATTACGGAAAGCCCCTTGCATGAACATCCATACCCTCCCGAACGCCAACACCTTTCTCGACCTCCTGCTTTGCAAAGCCGCGATGGCCGGATTAACAAACGAAGCCACGCTCCTTCTGAACCTTGGCGCATCGCCAGATGCCCTCTCCGAAAAGGGATTGCCTGCCCTCCATTTGGCAGCATTCCATGGCTGGACAAGCCTGACGGAACTCCTGCTGGAAAAGGGCGCAAACCCAAATCTTGAAGGCCCTGAAGGCGTTCTGGCCATTCATATGGCGGCCTTTGGCGGAAACCTGGAATCCTTCAAGCGTCTTTCATCCTTTCCCCATGGCCCCGCGCCTGCCGATTCCTGCGGTCGTCGTCCCATTCACTATGCCGCCCCGCAGATGTCGCCGAAAAGCGCTATCATCACCCCCATGGAGAAGGAAGATCTTGTCACCTTCCCGCCTTCCCCAAATTTTCCGGCTGTCATCCAGCATATCCTGGATCTGGGAGAATCTCTTGATGCGCAGGATTCTTCGGGGAAAACACCCCTGCACCATCTGGCCACCGAAGGCTTCCTGAAACCTGCCCTCCTCCTGCTGGAAATGGGTGCAAGCCCCCGCATTGTGGACAAGGAAGGCAACCTGCCCCTGCATCTGGCCGCCATGGGCGACACGCACGAACATGCCCTGATTCTCCAACATCTCCTGAAAGATGCAAAAACGCGCCAAGCGACCATCAACCTGCCCAACATCGCCGGACAAACCCCGCTTCACTTCGCCGTGGAAGGCGACACAACCCTTTGCGCCCAGCTTTTGCTGGCCTGCGGTGCCAGACTCGACATGACTGACGCGTGCGGGAAAAAGCCTGCCCAGGCAATCCGCAGCCTGGCCATGGCAAAAATCCTTACCCCACACCCAACCCCATCCACCTGAAAATTTTGCGCCTCAATCCCCGGCGACGTCCTCGCCCCACATCTCCTTGAGGGTTTTGAGGTACTCTTCCTGCGCCTTGGCATTCACCTCGGCCTGCCGCATGGAAACGGTCACGACCACAAGGGGAATGATGCGGTAAATGGCCCAGCCAATGCCTGCCGCCCCATACATCATCACCAGGTTCAGGGGATCTGAAACAATATCCCGCATGGAGGACACGGACTGTCCTTCCCGCCACAGGGAAATCACAAACGGCATCACGCCCCAAAGGTTAAGCGGGCCCATGGCCAGCGTCGCACTTTTTTCATGATCGCGTTCGGAAATCAACGTTACAAGGGTTGGCAGAAGCCCAACCAGAAGCAGGACCGTTGTTGTCCACATGACCGCCATGCTGGCCAATGCAACCACCAGCAACAGCCAGCCGCGCCAGGACATCCCGCGTTTTCCCTCATGGCTCATGGCGTTCCTCCACCGATAAACATGGCCAAAAGCAAAAGGCCCGCCAGAATGCTGGAAACAATGACAGCGAGGCGACGACCAAGGGCAATGGCGGCATCACGGCGCGCGATTTCCTGCTGGTGCCCCCGGACAAGTTCGGCCGCAATCCTGTGATACTGTGTCCGGGCTTCCACGAAGGAATCCTCATCCTGAACAAGCGAATCCGAACCCGACAGGAGATTGACAACCCCAGCAAGTTCCCCCTGTGCAATCATCCGGGACATATCTTTCCGAACCACTTGTTGCGTGATCCTGTTATGAAAACGGTCCACCGCATCCGCCGTCTGTCCCGCAACCCAGGCACAGAGGTTTGGCAACTTGCCCATCTTGTGGTGTTCCTGCACAAAAGCCAGAATGCGCGCAAACGCCAGAATCCGGTCTGTCCGGCTTCCACTCATGGCAGGATTGTTCAGAAGGTTTTCCGGCAGGATCCTTTCCCGGGCGGCCATAAACGCAAGAAGATGCCGATCCAGCGGCCATTGCCGCGATTCAGCCCCAACCTCAAGCCGCTTGACCTCTCTCTCCAGAAACGTCAGGACATCCGATGGGGAAAAAGCCATTTTCCCCTGCAAGAGCGGGCTCAGGCACGGAAGGCCGGTCTGCAATTCATAAAGGCAGCGTTCTGCACCGAAGCCTTTGCCCGGACGCACCATCATGCCGGAAAGCCTGTCAAAAATGCAGGCATAATCTCCCTGTCCCTTTTCCAGGCGCTGCTGGCTGGAGAGCCAGGCCATGGGAAGCTGCCGGGCAATGATCCCGGCCACAGGCGCAACATCCGCCTCCTTGAGGTAAAGCGTGGCCATCAGGTTGCCGATTCCTCCCGGCAGAACCCGATAACCCTGGCTATAAATGGGGGCTGGAGGATCCATGGCAAGCAGGACCCGACTCAAAAGCAAACTTTTTTCAACCCCTTCCTCGGCAAGTACGGAATCAATCCGGTCTGCAATGGACGAATCCGCAAGGCTGCGGCGCAACCAGCGTCCAAGTTCGCCATTTTGCAAAACAACCAGCGCATCTTCCGGTTGTTCCGAAAAGGCCAGGGCCAGGGAACGCGCACGATGCCATTCCCGTCCCCCAAACAGCATGGGGCGGGCGGAAACCAGTTGCCCCTTGGTGGAACGGGCCGCCTGACGGTGCCCTTCCATCCATTTCTCCAGTTCTGCCACATCCCAGCGCAGAACAGGATCATCATTGAGCATGCCCCGCAAGGGTTCAACCAGCCCCGCCGGCATGCGATGCTGCCCCATCAACATGGCGTAACTGCCAAATTCTGCCCGTCCCTGAAGAATTTCCCTTTCAGGCATTCCTTCAAGGGGATGGCGCCCAAGACAGAGGAAAACAATGGAAACCGCAAGGGAGAACACATCATCCCGGCTGGTTCCATCCCCACGCGCGCCGGGATGGGCCAGCGCCCTTTCAAAGGGTTCAAAAATGCCGGGTTGCGAAAAAGAGGGGGGAGCTGAAAGGCATTCCCCCAGCACCACCCCCGAAGCCCCGACAAACATGTTGGATGGGCGGATTCCCCCGTGATGGATTCCCCTCGACCACAGGAATCGCAGGGTCTGCGTTACCGGACGGATCACCTGCCGCACCAGCTCGTCTTCTCCCATGGGAGCTCTGGGAACGGAAAGATCCTGCCACAAACGCTCTTCGGGCGGACGGCAAAACACCAGAACAGTCTTGTCCGTCCCATCCCGGACATCCTTGCCCACCCCAAAATCCTCAAGCATGACAAGGCCGGGATTTTCCGCTTTTTTCAGACTTGAAACAATCTCGTGCCGCAGGGGAAGGGTTCCCTTGTCCGCCAGTGCATAAAAAGAGGAATCCCTCCCCTTGTTGCGAATGGCAAAGGCCTCTCCCCACGCCGAATCCAGAAGGGGCAGCGGGGAAGACCAAAGCACTTCATTTCCATTTCCCAGCACCGACGATGCAAGAACAGGCGTTGCGGGTTCTCCTGGCAAGTCGCTTTCCGGCATATCCTCCTAATCCCTTCTCCACCCCTTGCCTTGTTCCCCATTTTCATTCCGATGCCATAACAAACCATTAACCTACCGCCATCCCTTGCATCAAACGACTACACAAAAACAAGAAAAACCGTTGATTCCGACGCAGAAAAACGTTACTTTCTAACATCTTTCAATGAGGAATGTTGCATGACCAAAATCCTTGTCGCCCAAAGCTTCCCTGCCAGCGTGTGCAAAACCCTGCGTGACCACGGGATGGACGCCATCCAGGCCAAGGCCTTCGACATGGAAAACATCACGAAGGCCGAGGCCCTTCTGGTTGATGCGCAAACCCCCATCACCGCAGACATGATTTCTGCAGGCACCTCCCTGCGCACCATCGGCATCATGGGAACGGACGAAGGCCATGTGGATGTCGCAGCCGCCACGGCTGCAGGCATCGTGGTCATGAACACCCCTTATGGAAACATCACAGCCGCCGCCGAACATACCCTTGCCATGATTTTTGCGCTGGCCCGCAAAATCCCGCAGGCCAACGCATCCCTGCATGCCGGCCAATGGACTCCCGAAAATTTCCCTGGCATTGAACTTGCCGGCCGGACCCTTGGCGTCATCGGGTGCGGACAGGTTGGATCACGGGTTGCGGAAAAAGCCCGTGCGCTTGGCATGCGCATCATTGTCAACGACCCCTATCTTTCCAATGAACGGGCCGACGAACTCCACCTCGAAAAAGCCGCCCTTGAAACCTTGCTGGCCAACAGCGACATCATCACCCTTCACCTGCCGCTCAACGACCGCACGCGCGGCATGATGAACGCGGAAGCCTTCACGCACATGAAAGCGGGCGCCCTGCTTGTCAATTGCGGCCATGGTGCCCTCATTGAGGAAGCTGCGCTGGAAAAGGCCCTGGGCACAAAACGCCTTGCCGGAGCCGCCCTGGATTCCTTTGCGCATGAACCCCTTGAGAACAGCCCTTTCTTTGCCATGGACAACGTCATCCTCACCCCGCACCTTTCTTTCGGAGCCAAGGGGGGCGGAGAAGCCCTTGCCCTTCAGGTGGCCGGGCAGGTCACCGACTTCCTTTCATCAGGCGCCATCACCTGCGCCCTCAACGCGGCTTCCCTGACGGCGGGGGAAGCTGAAAAAATCAAGCCCTTTATGGATCTGGCCGACCAGCTTGGCTCCTTCATTGCCCAGATTGCCGACCGGAAAGCCACCAACATTTCCATTGACTATTGCGGCGAAGTGGCCGACCTCAACATCCATCCCCTGACCGCCATCATCCTGCGGCATGTTCTTGCCCTGCGCCAGGACGGGATCAATACCCTCAACGCCACAGAAGCTGCCCGAAGCCTTGGTATCCACGTTGTGGAAAAACACAGCGCGCTGGCCACCGGGCATCCCTCCCTCATCATTGTTGACATTTCGGGCGGAAATGAACGCCATTCCGCAAGCGCCACCCTGTTTGGCGGACTCCTTCCCCGACTGGTGGCTGCGGATGACGTGGCCATTGAAGCCAGGCTCACCGAACACATGCTTTACATCCGCAGCGCGGATCGCCCCGGCCTCATTGGCCGCATTGGCACCGCCCTGGGAGAAGCAAACATCAATATTGGCAGTTTCTACCTGGGCCGAAACAAGGCTGGCGGCGATATCCGCTGCCTCATTTCCGTGGACGCCCCCATTGCATCCGGCTTGCGCGACACCCTTGCCGCCATGACCGACATCCTTCAGGCCACCCCCCTTCACTTCGGATAAGGACAAACCTTCGATGACGCGCTTTTCCCTTTCCATCATCGCCCTTCTGGCCACCACCGCCATTGCCCGTGCCGGCATCGATGCCTCGCCCATCCCCCTTGAAAACACAGCCACTGTTCTGGCTGTTTCCCCGGAAGGCCGGGATGCTGTCCTTATCACCACCCGGGAGGACAAACAGATTCACATGGCCTATGCGGATGGCAAGCTTCAACTGCGCCAGGAAAACGCAGACGGCATCACCCACAGCGAGGACGCCCCACCGCCGGCAAAAACCATTCCGGGCGCACGTCCTGGACGGGGGGCAAACACAGTGGAAAGCGCCTGGCTGACCCAGCCCACCAAACGCTATGTCCATGGCATTCTTGGCGACAATGTGGAAGCAGGAGCCCTTCTTGTCCGTCTGAAAGATGGCAGGGCCTTTGAATACCGCCTGCCGGAAACTTCCGTGTTTGAAGACATTGAACCCCGCGTCGCCGACCTTGACGGCGATGGCGCCGATGAAATTGTTACCATCCGCAGCGAGCCCGAACTGGGCGCGCGCATGTCCATCTTCCGCGCCGATGCAAACGGCCTCTCCCTTGTGGTGGAAACCCCGCCGGTCGCCCTTCCGTTTGACTGGATCCTGCCTGTAGGCGCAGCCGATTTTGACGGGGACGGTGTTGGCGACATCGCCGTTGTCATTTCCCCGCATCTGCGCAAGCTCCTGCGCATCTACCGTTTTGATGGCAAAACCCTGGAAAACATCGGCGGCGGAACGGGCTTTTCCAACCACATCCCCGGCAGCACAACGCTCACCATGGGCGCCATGATGGATGCCAACCATGACGGGCTGGCCGACCTTGTCCTGCCCTCTGCGGATCGCAGGACCCTGCGGGTTGTCTCTTTCGCGGGCGGCGCCCTTCAGGATCTGGACAACATTCCGCTCCCGGCCCCCGTGGCCACAGCCATCGTTCCTGTTGGCCCGCTTCTGGTCTTTGGCCTGGAAAATGGAGCCCTTTACAGCCTGGGACAGGAATGAAAACACCGCCGTTGCAGATTCCCCCGGGCATCCGGATCATCGGCCCGCCGAAAAACGAATGTGGCAGGGCATGGGCGGCGCATATACCCGTGCCCCCGCAGGAGCTGCAGGACCTCCTTTGCAGCCCGCCACTTGATGGCGCCATCCTTGCCGTCCACATCCCCTCCGCCGAACGGCTTGCCTTCGTGGTGGAAAAATGCGGCGCGGCAGACAAAAAAGACAAGATGTACTCCTTCACCTTCACCCTGCAACCCGCGGAACAGGAAGGCGAGCTGATGATCGCCTCCGTGGCCCCGCACCTGCAGGGGCAGGGCATCGCCAAACAGGCCGTTTCACGCCTGTTCGACATGGCGCGCAGGCACTTCAACGTCCGCCGCATCCACACATCGGCCAGCCATGAAAATGGCGGATACACCTGGGCGCGCTTTGGCTTTTACCCCAAACAGGCCGACTGGGACACCTTGCGCACCGGCGCATTGGCGCAAAAGGCGGACAGCTTTGCCCACGGCATTCCAGAACCTGCCATGGCGCAACTCCAGGCGGCGCTTGCATGCCCCTTGCCGGAGGCACTGGGCTTCATCGCGGCCCTCAAAACCCCAACCCGCGACATTCCGCTGGGCCAGTGGCTGATGGCAACCACCCGCTGCCACGAGGGGAAAGGGCGCCTTTCGGAATATGGATGGGAACAGCTTTCCGCCTGCGCCAGGGCCCGGCTGGAAAAGCTGGAGGGCCAGGTTCCCGCGCCCACCCTCGAACGCCTTGCCGACCTGCTGGAATCCCCCCTTGACCAGAGCGACCGGATCGCCCGCGAAATCACCGCCCCCGTGTCGGGCATCCCGCTGGGGCAGCTCATGCTTTCGGGATGTTCGTGGCGAGGAACACTCAACCTCGACAATTCCGCGCAGGCAGCCATCTACACCGCCTATGTCGGGCAAGGGCCGGTGCGTCCGGACATTCCCGCCCCTCTTCCGCCCGCCCTGCGCCGACCGAAAGGACCGTCATGACCACAACGCCCGCGCCCCACGACATCGGCGACGCCCTCATGGCCGACATGGAAGCCCATTTCAAGGCGCATCCGGAAGCGGAATATGCCGCCCTGCTCGAAGCCGTGAAAATCGGCCGCAAGCTTGGTTTTTCCGATGCAGAGCTGGAAGCAACCACCGGCATCCGCCTCAAGCCGGAGGACCGTACCCGGAATGCGTGAACCTACGAATTTCACCGCCGAAGATTTCATATCTGTCCGGTACATGAACCTTGATGTCTCTGACAAAGAAAACATTCAGGCATGGAACCGGCATGTCCGCATGGCCCCAAAAGACTTTTACAATGCCATCTGCCAACCTCCCCTTGAAAACAGCCAGATGAGATTGACCCTTTCCCTGTGGGGCGACATGAGCGTCAACCTTTCCCGGCACGGAAACCACCGGGAACTGGAATTTGACCTGCATGCAGAATTTGATCTGCAAAAACGCACAGGAACCTTCAATTACATGGAAGTTTCCGCTGCCCTTCAGGGCAAAGGCATCGGCTCATCTGCCACAACCCGCCTCTTCAATCTCGTCCACCAGATGGGCGTATGCGAGATCCGCACCGAGGCAAGCCTCGCCAATGGCGGCTATACATGGGCGCGCCTTGGCTTCATGCCGGGTTCCCCCAAATGGCCTGCCTTCTCCTTGAAGGACGAGTACCTTATCCCCAGAATGAAAACCTTTTCGGCCTGCATTCCAGAACATGCCAAGGCACAGCTTGAAGCTGCCATTGCCAGCGACGACCCAACGGCCATCTTCCTGATTGCTTCCCTCAAAACCCCAACCCACAACGTCCCTGTGGGGCGATGGTTGCTTGCCCACTCCTTCTTCAACCCTCACAAGGAACCCTCCCCCCACATTTTCATGGATTGCTGGACAGCCATGCGAACAACCGCCCTTGCAAGGCTGGAAAAAACAGGCACGGGCTTTTCCCCGAAAACACGTGCCGAAATTGCAAAAGCCATAAATATTGCATCCCCTGAAAACATCCCCAACCTGCTGGATCTTCCCCATACCCTTTCTGGCATCCCCTTGGGGAAACTGATGCTGGTCGGCACGAAGTGGCAAGGCATCCTCGACTTTAATAATCCCATACAGGCAAAAATCTTCCATGCCGCCATGGAACGGAACCTCCCGCGCCCAAAAAAACCTCCCGCCCCTCCGGCGCCCCACCCCTCCGGAGACCCGCATGCCTAAAAAAACCGCCTTCACCCCCGCCGATTTTGAAAAGGTTGTTGGATTCAGGTTCATAAGCCAGTCACAAAAACAATTCGACGCATGGAACACTTTTGTACGTATGTCTCCCGCTGAATTCCACGCAGCCATCTGCGAGGGACCTCTGGCAGACATACCCTTGGTCGTTGAAATGGCCTACCAGGGTAGTTTTATATCCGTGAAGCTTGGCAAACGAATTCCCAATGACACCAGCTTCCTGGGCTATGCCCCTGAAAATGCCTTCCAGATGAGCGCCCAGTTCGAGCTGAAAAACGGCAACGGGGAATTCGAGTATATAAAAATTCCAGAACCCATGCAGGAACAGGGGCTCGGAACACTTGCAACCGTGCGCACCTTCAGCCTTGCCCGCAGACTCGGCGTTTCCAGAATCCGGGCAGAAATGCACCTTGCCGCCGGTGGCTATGCCTGGGCGCGCCTCGGCTTCATGCCAAATGCCCCTGACTGGGATGACCTGCGGAAAGAATATATCCTTCCCCGGCTTGCCGCCTTCGGGAAGGGCATACCCGAAGGCGCGCGCGCGCAAATAGAAACGGCGGCTGCGAGCGACGACCCGGAAAACATTTTCCTCATCGCTGCACTCAAAACCCCGTGCCGGGAGATCCCGCTTGGTCGCTGGCTGATGGCACATGGTTACTGGAACCCGGATACAGACCCAAATCCAAACTTTATCTATGAATGCTGGAAAGCGATGCGGGAAACAGCTATGGGACGGCTTGAAAAACTGAAGGACAATATTCCGCAGAAAATTTTTGAAAAGGTTTCCACGCTTCTTCAGAAGGCCTCCTCGGAAGAACTCAAGGAAATCATTCACATCCCGGAAACGGTGGATGGAATTCCCGCAGGGCAGCTCATGCTGGTCGGCACCAGATGGTATGGTGAACTTGATTTTGACAACCCCGTGCAGGCCGCCATTTTTGATGCGGTTGCCAAAAGGATCGCACCAGCCCCTCTTCCGCCCGCCCTGCGCCGCCCGAAAGGACCGTCATGACCACAACGCCCGCGCCCCACGATATCGGCGACGCCCTCATGGCCGACATGGAAGCCCATTTCAAGGCGCATCCGGATGCGGAATATGCCGCCCTCCTCGAAGCCGTGAAAATTGGCCGCAAGCTTGGTTTTTCCGATGCAGAGCTGGAAGTAACCATCGGCATCCGCCTCAAGCCGGAGGACAGGCAGGCCATATGAAAAACATCCAAATCACTTTTCCGGAAAAACACCAACCATGGGAACAGATCTTTCCCATGTCACAGGATGAACTTTGCGTCCTGCTCGGCGACGAAATGCCAGAAAAAACGGCCCTGCACCTTGACCTGAGAGAAAAGGACAAGGTGTGCCTTGCCCTCACCACGCCTTCCTCCTCCGGATCCGAACCCGACATCTATTTCACTTCAACCCTTTCTTCCGGCAACCAGCCTGAAGGCCTGATCATTACCGTAAAGGTGGCGCCCCACCTGCAAGGAAAAGGCATCGCACGCAGGGCCCTCGCAAATCTGGTCAGCTTGGGAAAAACCATGGGGATTTCCCGTTTCTCCCTGTCTGCAACCCTGGAAAACGGCGGTTATGCCTGGGCACGGTTTGGATTCATGCCAGATCCTGGATCCTGGGACTTCCTGCGCACATCGTTCCTGCATCCCCGATTGGAACTTTTTTCCGAAGCCATGCCGCCCCATGTCCGGGCACAGGTGGAAACCGCCATTGCCAGCAATGACCCCTCTGCCATTTTCGCCCTTGCCGCCATCAGGGCTTCTTCCGAACCCCTCTCCCTTGGAAAAATCCTTTGCTCTGGTCAAGATTGGAATCCGGACGGGGAAACCGTTCCCACACCCCAGCAATGGGAAGCCATGAAACCAAAAATCCGCAAGCGCATGGAATGCTTTTCCTTGCTGCTCCCCCTTGAGGACACACAGGAAATTTACGCCCTCCTGAAAGCGCGAAGCCCGGAAGCCGCTCTGGGTATTGCCCGCAAGACACTCCCAAGCTTTCCCATCGGCCGCCTGATGTTGGCGGGAACATCCTGGACGGGAAGCCTGGATCTTGAAAACCCCGTGCAGGCTGCCATTTTCAATGCCGCCACGAAAAAGGCAGAGCCATCTCCCATGCAGCCCCCCTCCCCCAGACACACAGGCCTGACACCTTTCTGAATTAACACAATTTCAAAAATCCCGGCGTAGGCTTGAAATCATGCAGCGCACAGACAACATCGAAGATCTTGTCATGGCCTATCCGGGACCAGCCTTCTGCTGCCTTGCCGATGGATCACAACCCGTTTGCAACAAAGCAGCCCTCAACCTGCCGGATGCGGACACACTGACAAGCGCCGCCATATCCGCCATAAACGCCTGTTCCGGGGCAACCGCCGCAACATGGCGCGTATCCTTTGGCAAAGGTGAAAACAACCGAACGCTTGAATGGATTGCGTTTATGATTCCGCCAGGCGCATTGCTGGCCTTGGCCCGCGATGTCACCATGGAATCGCGCCTGTCCCAGGTTCTGGCGGAATCCCGCCAGCGTTACCGTGACATTGTTGAACTGTCCCACGATTTCATATGGGAAACCAATTCCGAAGGCCGATTCACCTTTGTTTCTCCACGGGGCGGATTTGGCTACAAGGCTGACGAACTTTCCGGACAGCCCTCCAGCCTCCTTCTGGCGGAAGATGTCGGAGAGGAATCCCCCTTCACCCATGCGGGCCATGTTGATGGCCGGGAAACATGGCTTCGCCGCAAGGATGGCGGGCTTGCCCTCGCCACCCTGCTTGCCCATCCACTGATCATTGGGGATGGAAAAATTGTTGGTTTCCGGGGCCTTTGCCGACCGATCGGGGAAACATCGAACCAGGACATGAACCATCCTGACAGCCTCATGCGCGTTGCCGAATACGTCCTGCGTCCCTTCCTTTCCGACACGGAAACCTCGTCTGCAGCAACCCGTGCCGTTTCTGCGGCCACACGGGCCCTTTCCGCAACCGGCGCCGTTATCGCCATCAAGGATTCCCCCCAAGCGATCCCACATCCCCTTGCCTTTTCCGCCGCACCTTCCTCAAAAACACTGGAAAGCCTCCTGCGCGCCATTTCCTATGGCGACGTCCAGAAACTGGAAGACAACATCATGTTCGCCCCGGCATGGAATGGCGGAGAAACCATTGGAGGTCTCGCTGTATGGCGTTCCAGCGCCGCCTTCAGGAGCGAAGAAAAACAACTCTTTGCCGCCATCATTGACCGTCTTGGACCATCACTCGCAACCAGCCTCAATGCGGGGATTCTTACTCAGGAATTGCGGACAGACCCCCTGACAGGTCTTGCCAACAGGCGACATTTCGAGGAAACCGGGCACAACATGATGGCCCGTGGAATGTCCTGCGCCCTGATTTTCATGGATCTGGACAATTTCAAACCTGTCAATGACACCTTCGGACACGCCCAGGGCGACATTGTCCTCAAAGAAGTGGCCCACATCATCTCTGCCGCCATACGCCGCAATGATCTGGCTGCACGCATCGGCGGCGATGAATTCGCCATCCTGGTCGAAGGCGGGGAACCCGATGCCATTGCTGCCATCAAGGCGCGCATCCGGAACGCCTCACAAAACCTTGCTTCCTTTTCTGCCGATCCTGAAATACCCCTTGGCATTTCGCTTGGTGTTGCCCCAACCCTTGAAGACGATACGCTTGAAACCCTCATAGCCAGGGCCGACAAGGACATGTACGCCAACAAAAGGAGCAGGAAGGGCCAGGCACCATGACGGACACCCCTGCCTTTTTCGATTATGAAACATCAAAGAAAATGGCAACATCCAGCAATGTTCAGGCCAGGGAAACCCTTGCCGCCCGTCCGGATGTCTGCCCGGAATTCCTGTATCTTCTCGCAACTGACTCCCGCGAAGAAGTCCGGCAACGTATCGCGCAAAACAGCAAGACCCCCCGTCAGGCGGATGTCCTCCTCTCCCATGACCATGCAACGGAAGTCCGTGCAACCCTCGCCGGAAAGATATCCCATCTCGTTCCCGACCTGTCGCCCGACAACCTGAATGAGATCGACCACCTGACCATGCAGGTTCTCGACACCCTGGCCCGTGATGAAGCTGTGCGCGTACGCCGTGTTCTTTCCGAAGAACTGGCGCATCTTGATTTTGCTCCCGCCGACATCATCAACCGCCTTGCCCGTGACGTGGAAATCGAAGTCGCACAGCCCATTCTAGAAACCTCACGGGTCCTGCGGGATGAAGACCTTCTGGACATTATCCAGTCCGGCCCCATCGGCGGCGCCCTGGAATCCATTGCCAGACGCCAGCGCCTTGACGAAGATATCTCGGATTGCATCGCCAAAAGCCAGAACGAAAGCGCCATTTCATGCCTGCTGGCCAACCAAAGCGCACAGATCCGCGAAGAAACCCTCGATCTTCTGCTATCCGAAGCGCCGCATCACCAGCCGTGGCACGACCCTTTTGCCAGAAGGCCGGGCCTGTCTGTGCACGCCATCACGCGCCTTGCCCATTTTGTTGCGCAATCCCTCTTTGAAGTGCTGTCCGCACATCCGGAAATCCGGAAAGAGGAAGCCGAGGAGATTGCAGAAATTGTCCAGCTCCGCATGGAACGCAGCGGCGCCCCCCTGACCGACGACGATCCTGAACTCCCTTCGCGCAGGGCCCGGCTCCTGGCCCGCCAGGGACGCCTTGACAGCGACATGATCGAGGATGCCATTGCAAACGGCGAGCGCATTTTCATCTTTGCCGCCCTGTCCATCATGGCGCGCGTTCCGGAAGCCCTCATTGAAAAAATCATTTCCTCACAAAGCCCACAAGGCATGACCGCGCTGGCATGGCGTGCCGGGCTCAGCCCCCATGCCGCAACACAAATCCAGATCCATGTCGGGCGCATTCCCCCCGCAAAAGCCCTTCCACTTGCTTCCGGCGGAAGATGGCCCTTGAGTGAAAGCGACATGCGCTGGCAGCTCGAGTTTTTTGGAATCAAGGAATAGAGCCTTTAGAGCATTTAACGTCTAGATTGAACAATTCCTGTTGATCGTGTGGCGCGCGCGCCGCAAGGCAAAAGGGTATTCAAGATGAACGCTCAAGGCTCTAAAGGCTCTGGGCCGGGGAATCAGCCCACACAAAGCTGGCGCACGGCATCCGCAACATCCATCCCATCGGACATCAGGCAGGATACGGCTGATGCGCTATCAAACATGCAGGCGTCATGGGGACGGATCAGCGGATACATGGTGGTCAGCGTTTCATTGGCAAAAATATCCTGTCCAACGGCATCCGACCCCTTGATGAGAACCGCATGCACCCCAAGCGTCAGCATCATGGCCGCCGCATGCTGGAGCCCTACCATGTCATGCACAGCATAGCCCGTCAGCATTTCCACTTCAGGAACCCCCAAAACCACCAGGTCGGCCTTCAATAAAATGTTGCGCTTCATTGAGGCGATTTCCTCGGAATTGATATGCTTCCCGCCACAGGTGAGCCCAATGACAAGGCGACGCTTTTCATCCGGAAATTCCGAAAGCAGTGCGTAAAGGTCATCCACCGTTTCGGCAGAATACACCCGCCCCAGCTTGATAACGGATGGGCGCAGCTTTTCAATGGCATGACGCACCTGCCAAAGGACAAGATCAGAAGGCAAAACCTGCGGCTGGGCATTTTCACACAAAAAGGCAGGAATGGCCACCGCCACCTTGGCTCCCATGGCCGTAATGGTGCGGATGTCAGCCTCAATGCCGGAATGCCCCAGCACATCGGACGCCGCAATGGACAGAACGCACTTGTTCATTGGCCATCCCCCACACAGGCCGCAATGGCCGCGCAAATTTCATCAACGGCGATACGCACGGCGTGGGCATCATCCCCTTCCGCCATGACGCGAATGAGGGGTTCCGTTCCGGATTTGCGCACAAGGATGCGTCCCCCCGTTTCCAGAAACCGGTTTTCCACCTTGCGGATGGTTTCCTTCACGACAGAATCCTCCAGCGGCGCAAGCCTTGATGGATAGCGGACATTCCCCATGACCTGCGGCAGGGGCACATAAGCCGCGGCGATTTCGCTCATCGGCTTTTGGGCCTTCTGCACCACGGCCAGAACCTGCAGCGCCGCAAGCAACCCATCGCCTGTTGTTGCGTAATCGCTCAAAATGATGTGGCCCGACTGCTCGCCCCCCACATTAAATCCTCCGGAAGCCATGCCGCTTGCCACATGCCGATCCCCGACCGGTGTCCGCACGAGGGAAAGCCCAAGCTTTCCAAGATAGCGTTCAAGCCCCAGGTTGGACATGACCGTTGCCACAACGCCACCGCCGACAATTCTGCCTTCCGCCTGCCAGGACGTTGCAATAAGGGCAAGAATCTGGTCCCCATCAAGGATTTGTCCCTTTTCATCCACCATCACCAGGCGGTCGGCATCCCCATCCAGCGCTATCCCAAGGGAAGCCCCTTCAGAAAGCACTCTCTGCCGCATGGCTTCCGGTGCAGTGGCCCCGCAATCCTGGTTGATGTTGGTGCCGCTGGGATCAACCCCGATGGCCACAACCTCGGCCCCCAGTTCCCATAGAACACGCGGCGCAATTTTATAGGCTGCGCCATGGGCGCAATCAATCACCACCTTCAGGCCATCCAGCCGCAAATCCCGCGGGAATGTACTTTTCACAAACTCGATATACCGGCCATGCGCATCATCCAGGCGGCGCGCCTTGCCAAGTTTTGCAGGTGCTGCCAAGGGCAAAAACGGCTCTTCTCCCAGCACAATCCGCTCAATGCGGGTTTGCATGTCGTCGGAAATCTTCTTGCCATCGGCGCCAAACAGCTTGATGCCATTGTCCTGGTAAGGATTATGCGACGCCGTAATCATGACGCCCATATCAGCCCGCAGGGAGCGGGTCAGCATGGCCAGCGCCGGGGTTGGCATTGGCCCCACCAGCACCACATCCATGCCCATGGATACAAACCCCGCCGTCAGCGCCGGCTCGATCATGTAACCGGAAAGCCGGGTATCCTTGGCAATGACAACCGTGCTGCGACGTTCTTCATGCCAAAAAGCCCCACCCGCCGCCAGCGCAACCTTGAGTGCGGTTTGTGCCGTCATCGGTTCCGCATTGGCCTGTCCGCGAACACCATCCGTACCAAAAAGCCTGCTCATGATGAAATTTCCTCTCCCCCGCCTGGACGACGTCCAGGCAACGCGACAGATACCGGCGGTTTTTCAGGATGCACGTTTTCCGGCGCAGGTTCACGCGGCGGCAACGGCTCCCCGGCCAGCAGCATGCGGATTTCCTCTCCGCTCAGCGTTTCATATTCGAGCAGCGCCTTGGCCAGCGTGTTGAGATCATCCATGTGCTCGGTCAGGATGGTTCGTGCGCGAACATGAGCTTCATCAACGAGACGGCGGATTTCGCCGTCAATCGTCTGGGCCGTGCTTTCCGAAACATTCTTGCGCATGGTTACGGAATGGCCAAGAAACACTTCCTGTTCGGGCTCGCCATAAGCCAGGGGGCCAAGTTTGTCGCTATAGCCCCATTCCGTCACCATCCGGCGGGCCACATCCGTGACCATCTGGATATCGGACGAGGCTCCCGTTGTCACCCGGTCCACACCAAACACCAGTTCTTCAGAGATCCGCCCGGCAAGGCCAATAGTCAAGCGCGCTTCCAGCTGGGCCCGCGACATGGACACCCGGTCGCTCTCCGGCAAATGCTGCACCAGCCCAAGCGCACGCCCGCGCGGAATGATGGTGGCCTTGTGGATGGGATCTGCTGCCGAACAGTGTATGGACACCAGCGCATGGCCGCCTTCATGGTAAGCTGTCAGGCGTTTTTCTTCCTCGCTCATCCCCATGGACCTTCGCTCAGCGCCCATCATGACCTTGTCCTTGGCATCCTCCAGCTCCCGCATGCCCACAACCTTCATGTTGCGACGGGCGGCCAGCAGTGCTGCCTCATTCACAAGATTGGCAAGATCAGCCCCGGAAAAACCAGGCGTTCCGCGTGCAATCACCCGCACGGCAACTTCAGTCGCTGTTGGAACCGTGCGCATGTGAACCTTGAGGATCTTCTCGCGCCCGGCAATATCCGGCATGGGCACAACCACCTGGCGGTCAAAACGTCCTGGACGCATCAGTGCCGGATCCAGAACGTCCGGCCGGTTGGTGGCCGCAATCAGGATCACGCCCTCGTTGCTGGCAAACCCGTCCATCTCCACCAAGAGCTGGTTGAGGGTCTGCTCACGCTCATCATTTCCACCCCCAAGCCCGGCCCCGCGATGCCGGCCCACGGCATCAATCTCATCAATGAACACAAGGCAGGGCGCATGTTTCTTGGCCTGCTCAAACATGTCGCGCACGCGGCTTGCGCCAACGCCCACGAACATTTCCACAAAATCGGAACCTGAAATGCTGAAAAACGGCACATTGGCTTCGCCCGCAATGGCTCTGGCCAGAAGTGTCTTGCCGGTACCCGGCGCGCCCACCAGCAGAACGCCCTTCGGAATCTTGCCACCCAGTTTCTGGAATTTTTGCGGTTCCTTGAGAAACTCGACGATTTCCAGAAGCTCCTGCTTGGCTTCATCAATCCCTGCCACATCCTCAAAGGTAATGCGTCCCGTTCCCTCATTGAGGAGGCGCGCACGCGACTTGCCAAACCCCATGGCCTTTCCATTGCCGGCCTGCGCCTGTCGCATGAAGAAAACCCACAGGCCAAGAATGATGAGCATGGGCAGGACCGAGATCAGGATTCCCATCAGGGTTGGCTGTCCGGAATCATCCGGAAGCGCACGCACCCGCACGCCCTTTTCAATCATGCGGGAGACGGCATCCCCACCTTCCGGCATGTAGATGGAAACCTTCTGGCCACCGGACATCTGCGCACTGACCACCTGGCCCTTGACCACGGCATCCGTAACCTTGCCGGAATCCACATCTGCCAGAAAATCACTATAGGCCTGCGTTTGTGCAACATTCATGTCGGAAGACACAAAAAAATTGTAAACAGCCACCAGCAAGATGCCGATGATGACCCATGCCGCAATATTCCTGCCCGCGTTGCCGTTCACGTTTTGGTTCCCTTCATGTTCATGATCACGTTTCCATGCTGTTTTAGCCCGCCATCCCTGCCGAGGCAAGTTTTTCATCACGGATCAAAAGCTTTCCTTTCCGGAGCACAACAATGCAGCCGGCCAAAGTCCTTTTCCGGAAAGACGCCCCTGAAAGCGATGCCATCAGCGCCTCCAGCCGGTGCTGACGCAGGGGAGCTGCCGGATGCACCGCAAGAAGCCCGCGCTGGACAACCCGCAACCGGATTTCCTCCGGCAGGGCCATCAGCCGGCCAAAATCCAGCACAACCTCTTCGCCAACGCTTTCCGCAACATCTTCCCATGCACCGGATGCCATGCTGGCCACGGCCTCACCCATGCGGGCAGACCGCATGGCAAGCCGCAACACCCTGATCGGCGTAAGACCTTCCCGCGCCAGAGCCGACAGGCTTTTCCGCAACCGCACCCGCGCAAAATCCGTGCAGGAATTCATGGGATCCTCAATCCACGCCTGGCCATGCGCCCGGCAAGTGGCCCGCAGACGCCCCGGAAATACATCCAGCAAGGGACGCAACAGGCATAACCCATCCATCATCGACACCCTGGCCATCCCGGCCAGCCCATCAATCCCACTCCCGGCGGCAAGACGCATCATGACCGTTTCCACCTGATCCTGCGCGTGGTGGGCCAGCATCAGATGCGAAATCCCGTGTTTGCGGCAGGCTTCCCCCAGCAGGGCATAACGGGCAGCCCGGGCGGTTTCTTCAATCCGGCTTTCCGGCTTAATTCCCTGCCAGGGCAAAATTTCGCATGAAACCCCATGTCCTGACAACCAGGCTACAACATGGCGGGCCTCGCCTGCTGATTCCGGACGCAAGCCATGATCCACCGTAAAAGCCACAAGACCCATCCCTTGTGCCTTGCACCATTCCTGCGCCAGCAATGTCAACGCCATGCTGTCGGCTCCGCCGGAAACCGCAACCCCAATCCTCTTCGGCAAGGGGGAAAGTTCCAGTTCTGCCATCCGCAAACAAAACTCCTCCGGACCCAGCGGTACGGAGGAGGTATTGTCCTGCCACTTAAAGGGCATTATTCACAACCAAGCCGGGCCTTCTCCTGGGTCACGCGACTGCGGATATTGGCGGGTGCATCCGGAAAGCGCCGCTCAAGCTGGGCCCATGTCAGGCAGGCATCCTGCTTGCGGCCAAGGCCTGCCAGCGTCATCCCCATTTTCAGGAGATTGTCCGGGGCCTTCTGTGCATCCGGATATTTCTGGTATCCCTCCGCAAAGGCCACGGCTGCTTCATTCAGAAGGCCACGCACATAATAGGATTCGGCCAGCCAGTATTGCGCATTGGCGGCAAGCTTGTGGTCAGGATAAAGCGAAAGGAATTTTGAAAACCCTTCCTCGGCCTTGGCATACTCGGTTTTTCCAAGGTCCGCAAAGGCACCTTCATAAAGTTTTTCAGGTGCAGCACCGACATCTTTTGCAGCCAGAACGCCGAGTGGCTGCATGTCTTCCTCCGCAGGAACAGATGCCACAACCGGTTGCCTGGTATCCTCTTGGGAAACCGTACGGACCTGGCTGACCGGAGCCGAAGAAAGCTTCGCCAGGCGGTTTTCCATATCCTTGGCCACCCGGTCAACCCGCTTGGCAAGCTCATCGGAAGAATGGACCGTTTCTTCCATTTTCCCGGTCAACTCTCGCATCTGCATTTCAATCTGGGTCAGGCGAACCTCAATACCGGCGGCAACCGAGGTTGGAAGCCCCATGGTGGCATCTGCCGCACCAGCAACAGCTGCGGGCTGTGCGCCGACCTGCGGCGAAGGGGCATCCGGCATGGATGTCGCCGCCGCCGGAGATCCGCCTGCGGAAATTCCGGCCCTTGAAACCTGACGACTCAATGTCTGGATCTGGCGCTCAAGCTGGGCAAGACGATTGCTCATCGCCGTCATGTCTGGCGAAGCCTGGGCAAACGCCACACCTGCCGTGGAGAGTGCCATGACAGACGCCATGGCGAAAACCCTACCGAATCGCAAACCCCTTGAAACTGGCATCTTCGCCTCCCGATAACATGTCCGGCGCCGACATGGCGCCGCCCCCATCAATTGACAACCGTGACCGCGCGGCGGTTCTGCTGCCAGACTTCCTCACCGGTCCCAAGAACGGTCGGGCGCTCCTTGCCAAAGCTCACAATCCCGATCCGGGCGGGGTCAACCCCCAGGGCAATAAGGTAGTTCTTGACCGAAATGGCCCGGCGTTCACCCAAGGCAAGGTTGTATTCGCGGGTACCACGCTCATCCGCATGACCTTCAATGGTCACCGTCAGGAGCGGATATTTCTTGAGCCAAGCCACCTGGCTTTCCAGCGTCATGCGGGCTTCCGGCGAAAGATCTGTATTGTCATAGCCGAAAAACACCCGGTCGCCGACGCTGATGTCGAGACCTTCCTTCTCTGCGGCCGCCAATTCGATTTCTTCTGCCGTCAGTGTTGGCTGAAGGTTGGTTTCTTCAGAAGAAACCCCGACATTGCCAGCGCCATCGGCCGTTGCCGTACCTGCATTTTCCGAAGCGGTTGAACATGCTGCCAGCAGCAAAACTGCGGCGAGCAGGCTAAAATTACGTTTGGTCATGACATGAAACTCCCTATACCTGAACAACTCACCCATCCTTCATACGTGTTTTTCTTTACGGAATCAAGGGCGACCACGCCGGATCGGATGCATAAACCGGCGTTTTGATATAACGCTCGTTCGCCCCGGTCAGATCAATGGCATAAAGACGGGCGGAACGATCCTTTCCGCCAGGCCCCGTAGCCGTTTCCTTGAAGTACATGAGAACCCGCCCGTTGGGAGACCATGTTGGCCCCTCAAGATGGTAGGATTTGGTGATCAGGCGCTCTCCGGAACCATCCGGGTGCATGACACCGAGATAAAATTGCCCCCCCAGCATCTTGATGAAGGCAATGAGGTCGCCGCGCGGCGACCAGACCGGGGTTGCATAACGTCCTTCGCCAAAGCTGATGCGGCGGGCGTTGCGTCCATCGGCATCCATGACATAAAGCTGCTGGGTTCCGCCACGATCGGATTCAAAGGCAATCCGCTGTCCATCCGGAGAAAAACTGGGAGATGTGTCAATGGCCATGCCCGTGGTGAGCTGGCGCACGCGCCGACTGTCCAGGTCCATGACATAGATGTCAGCGTTCCCGGCGGTTGACTGGCTCATGACCACGCGGGATCCATCAGGCGAAAAACGCGGCGCGAAGGTCATGCCCGAAAAGCTGCCAAGGACTTCCTGCCGCCCTGTGTCGATATTGTAGAGATAAACCCGTGGCTTGCGCCCTTCCCCATAGGAAAGGTAAGTGACGAGCGGCCCGGAAGGCGAAAAGCGCGGCGTCATCACCAGCGACTTGCCATCGGTCAGGTAGCGGCTGCCATATCCATCCTGATCCATGATGGCCAGACGCTTGACACGCTTGTTGGGAGGGCCGCTTTCGGCCACATAGACGACACGCGTATCAAAATAACCGCTTTCACCGGTCAGCCGCTTGTAAATCTCGTCAGAAATGATGTGGGCAATGCGCCGCCAGTTGTCCGGCTTGGTCATGTAGGCTTTGCCTACCATCTGCTGGCCCGCAAAAACGTCCCAGAGCCTGAACTCCACCCGCAGGCGTCCATCCGCCTCCGCAACAACGCTTCCCGCCACCAGTGCCTGCGCACCGATGATCCGCCAATCGGCAAACCGTGGCTGGAGACGGATTTCCGCCGCCGTCTGGATAAAGGCCTTCTGGTCGATGATGCGAAAGATGCCCGAGCTTTCAAGATTGGTGGCAACAACGCCTGAAATCTGGTGACCGACATCCACATCTGCCGGGGTTTCCCCATAAAAATCCGTGAGGGCGATGGGCAGCGGTTCCACCGTACCCCGCGTGACATCAATGCGGATTTCCGCCCGCGCAGGCCGCACCAGACAGGCAAGAACCAAAAGGAAAACCGCAAAAAGGCGTTTCATCCCGCACCTCCAAAAAACAACACAATGACCTCTGCCACCTTGTTTTGTGGCCAGTCCTAGAACATCTCACTCGGATCAAACGTGAGAATAATCGTTTCATTCACAATGTCCAGCCCCGAAGGTGGTTTCGGCAAAGGATTGCAGCGGGCATCCAGCAATGCCCGGCGCGCCCGTTCGGCCGCCGCGCGGAACACGCCATCCCGTCCCATGCGGGCCTTGTCCACAATATCGGCCTGGCGAATGGACAAATCCCCGCCAACCCGCACGCCAACCTCAACCGCAATATCCCGCATTCCCGCCGCCCCCGGTTCAATATTCCAGCATTTGGCAAACTGGTTGCCAACCTCAGAACTCCAGGCAAGAACAGCATCCATATCCAAAGTGTTTCCATTCACCTGTCCCGTTTGCGTCCCTTCGGAAAATCCCTCAAGGATACGGGCAAAACTGGCCGCCGGATCTGGTGTTTCCACAGGGGCGGGCTGGGCCTCCGGCTTCTTTTTGGAAGGGGGGGCAATATCCTTCAGCAGCGCGGTGAAATCTTCTTCCGGTTTTGGCTCCTGTTTTTTGGCCTCCGGTTTTTTGACCTCTTCCTTTTTCGCCTCTGCTACAACCGTCTTCTTTTCCGGCTTGGGTTTTGGTTTTGGAGCGGCTTTCGGTTTTTCCGGGGGCGTCTTTGGAGACGGCGTTTTCGGAGGTTCCTTCTTTTCTGCTGGTTTGGAAACAGGGGGGGCTGGAGCAGCAACAGTCTTTGCAGGCTCCGGCTTTTTTGCAAGTTCCGCCACAGAGATGATCCCCACGGGAATCCGTCGCTCGGCATGGACAAGGCGATTCTGGACATGGGGCAACCCGATCCAGACCAGAACGATCACCATGAAGTGAAACGCAATGGACAAAAACACATAATGGTCGAGCTTGTCCTTCAACCCCCGCCCCTTCTCATTTCTTCTTTTGATCCGGCGTTTCCGTAACCAGGGACAGGTTGGTGAACCCGGCAGCGTTGAGCGCGCCCAGAACCTCCATCACCCGACCATAATTCCCGCCCTTGTCGCCCCGAAAAACAATGGAAAGCTTTGGATTGCTGGCCTTCATGGCTGAAAGCTTGGCCAGCAGTTCATCCAGCGGCATCTTCTTTTCCTGCAGGAAAATGGTGCCATCCGCCGCCACCGTTACCGCTGCCGGTTCTTCATTCTGCCCGATGGACGTTGCCGCCACCTCCGGCAATTCCACCGGAACCCCCACCGTAAGCAATGGCGCGGAAATCATGAACACGATGAGCAGTGTCATGGTAACGTCGATCATCGGCGTCATGTTGATGTCGGTCAGCGGCCGATAGCCCCCGCGCCGCCTTCCCGTTCCCCGCATTCCGAAGCCACCCGGCATTTATTCCTTCTCCTCAAGATGGCGCGACAGGATGGCACCGAATTCGGTGGCAAAACCTTCCAGGCGATCGGCGTAACGCGTGATGTCCGTGGAAAACTTGTTGTAGGCCAGCACTGCAGGAATGGCGGCCACAAGCCCAATGGCCGTGGACAGCAGGGATTCGGCAATGCCCGGTGCCACCGTGGCGATGCTGGTGTTCTGGCTGCCGGCAATGGCGGAAAAACTGTTCATGATGCCCCAAACCGTACCGAACAGGCCCAGAAACGGTGCTGTGGATCCTACGCTGGCGAGGAAAATCATGTACCGCTCGCAGCGCGCAAGCTCGCGCCCGATGGTAAGGCCCATGACCCGCTCGATACGCTGGTGCAAGCTGACACGTGTATCATTGCTGCGCACCGCGCCAGCGCTTTTTTCCGTGGAAAGTTTCCACTCGCGCATGCCGGCCGCAAAGGTGGCCGCCATGGGATCGTCAGGTTTTTTGCCGACCTTGGCATAAAGCGCCTCCAGCGATCCGCCCGACCAAAAGCTGTCTTCAAAGGAATCCGCACTGGCCTTGAGCTTGCGCATGAGCTGGTATTTCTCGAAAATGACGGCCCACGACCAGATGGACGCGATCACCAGACCGATCATCACCAGCTGCACCAGCGTGTTGGAAATCATGAAAAGGTCGAGGATCGAAAAATCGCCTCCACCAATCGTTTGTACCGCAACTTCAGGATTCATGTGCCTTACCGCTTTCCATTCCATGCCTCAATGCGGCCGGTATCCGTACCGGACGCCCGTTTTTCCCAACGCAGGCCAGCTTGACATCCAGCCGGGCCAGCAGATGCCCGTCCCGCCAGATATCCTGCGCCATTTCCATGCTCGCTCCGCCAACGGCCACAACCCGCACGGACACATCCAGCAGGTCGTCCAGCCGCGCCGGGGCATGGTAGTCTATGCTGCAATGCCGCACCACAAAATAAAAATCATGCGCTGCCGCAAGCCCCGTGTGCGAATATCCCGTTTCCCGCAGCATTTCTGTGCGGGCACGTTCGGCAAATTTCAGGTAATTGGCGTAAAACACCACGCCGCCTGCATCCGTATCCTCATAATAGACCCGGATTTTCATGGAGAAATCAGGGAGCGTCATCCCCATCCCCCGGCTCCAGAAGATCCATCTGCGGAACAGGTACACTGTTTGGCGCAGGAAGTCCCAGATAGCGCCACCCCGTGCCGGAGAGCATGCGCCCGCGCGGCGTCCGCTGCACAAGCCCCTGCTGCATGAGATAGGGCTCAATCACATCCTCGATGACATCCCTTTCGTCGGCCAGGGCTGCTGCCAGCGTTTCCGCCCCCACCGGGCCGCCTCCATAATTTTCGGCAATGCAGCGCAGGTAACGGCGATCCATGGCGTCAAGCCCCGCCTTGTCCACATCCAGCTGCGACAGGGCCGCATCTGCTGCCTTGGCATCAATCCGGTCATGGCCCGCAACCGCACAGATGTCGCGCACACGCCGCAACAGGCGCGCGGCAATGCGGGGGGTTCCCCGCGAACGCCGGGCAATTTCCATGGCCCCTTCGGGCGCAAGATCGAGGGCAAGGATGCCCGCCGCACGTGAAACGATCAGCGCCAGCTCATCCGGTTCATAAAAGGACAAGCGGAGCGGAATGCCAAAACGCTCACGCAAAGGCCGCGTGATGAGCCCGGAACGGGTTGTCGCCCCGATCAGCGTAAACGGGGGCAGGTCGATCCGCACAGAACGTGCCGCCGGGCCTTCCCCGATGATGAGGTCCAGCTGGAAATCTTCCATCGCCGGATAGAGGATTTCCTCCACCACCGGGGACAGGCGATGGATTTCATCAATGAACAGGACATCATGCGGCTGGAGGTTGGTGAGAATGGCAGCCAGATCGCCCGCCTTGGCAATCACCGGCCCCGATGTGGCCCGAAATCCCACGCCCATTTCATGGCTGACAATGTGGGAAAGCGTGGTTTTCCCAAGCCCCGGAGGGCCAAACAGCAGCACATGGTCAAGCGCCTCGCCGCGCCCCCGGGCCGCCTGAATGAAAACGGAAAGATTCTCGCGCACCTGCTTCTGACCGACAAAATCCGCAAGGACACGCGGACGAATGGACGTTTCCGGCGCATCTCCGCCCTGAAAACCTGAAGAAATATCCCGCGGAAGATCATTCATGCGCTCAGCTCCTTGAGGCCACGCCGGATAAGGGCTGAAACATCCGCATCTTCTCCCAGTTCCTGCCGTGCCATCATCACCGCCGCAAAAGCCTCGGCACGCCGATACCCAAGATTGACCAACGCCGAAACCGCATCAGCGGCAGCGCCGGATGATACCGGAAGACCGGAGGACATGCCCTTCTTGCCAGACGTCCCCATGACCACCGGAAGCGCCATGCCAGACACCTTGTCCTTGAGTTCTGTAATGAGGCGGGCGGCCAGTTTTGGTCCCACCCCGTCGGCCCGCGTAATGGAAGCCTTGTCCTCGGCAGCAATCGCCATGGCCAGCTGGTCAGGCGCAAGGGCGCTGAGAATGGCCAGCGCCGTGCGCGCCCCAACGCCCTGCACACCGTAAAGAATGCGGAACCAGTCCCGTTCCTCCGAAGACAGAAAGCCATAAAGGCTGATGCTGTCTTCGCGGACCTGCGTTTCAATCATGAGGCGGACAGCTTCATCCACACCGCCCACATTGCGCAGCGTTCCAGCCGATGCGTAAACCAGATAGCCAACGCCCCCCACATCCACAACCAGGTGGGAAAGTCCAATCTCGGCAATAATGCCCTTGAGGAGCGCAATCATCGGGCACCTCCCCCCATGATTCCACCGACCAACCTGCGGGTTGAAGCATGGTGTGCATGACAAATCGCCACCGCCAGCGCATCCGCAGCATCGGGGGATGAAAGCGTGCATCCGGGCATCAGCATCTTCACCATCATCTGCACCTGTTCCTTTTCGGCATGGCCAGCCCCCACCACAGCCTTCTTGACGAGGTTGGCCGGATATTCCGAAACGGCAAGCCCCTGTTCGGCCGGGGCCAGCAGGGCAATCCCGCGGGCATGGCCAAGCTTGAGGGCCGAAAGCGGATTCTTGTTCACAAAGGTTTCCTCAACCGCAGCCTCATCGGGCGTCCAGGCCGCAATCACCTCAACCAGTCCCGCATGCAGGGCCATGAGCCGCTCGGCCAGCGTGCCGGTTTTCGGGGGACGGACCGTGCCGTTGGCGATATGGCGCAAACGCCCGCCTTCTGCCTCAATCACGCCCCAGCCGGTATTCACAAGGCCGGGATCAATGCCCAGAATCCGCATGCCCTCACTTGGCCTTGTCCGCGATACGCTGCATCACATCATCGGGAATGTCGTAATTTCCGAACACGTTTTGCACATCGTCATTTTCTTCCAGAGTTTCAATCAGGCCCATCAGCGTTTCCGCCTGCTCCTCGTTCGGGGTGGCAGTGATATTCGGCCGCCAGCCAATGCTTGAGGATTCCGGCTCGCCAAACTTCGCAACCAGAACATCCCGCACGGCATGGAAACTTTCCGGCGCTGTCGTTACCTCCAGCCCGTCCTCCGTTTCCTCCACATTGTCGGCACCCGCCTCTACAGCCACTTCAAACAGGTCATCGAACGACACCTTGCCCGCCGGATAAAAAATGGTTCCGATTCGGTCAAACATGAAGGCCACCGACCCCATCTCGCCCATGGCCCCGCCACGCTTGCCAAATGTGGCACGGACTTCCGCCGCCGTACGGTTGCGGTTTTCCGTCAGCGCCTCGACAATGATTGCCACGCCGCCCGGTCCATACCCTTCATAGCGGATATTCTCGTAAACTGCTGAATCCTCACCACCGGGACTCCCCGCCTTGATGGCGCGGTCAATCCGGTCGCGCGGCATGTTGGCCTCACGCGCCACGGCAATGGCCGTCCGCAGGCGGGTGTTGGATGCAGGATCAGGCATACCGCATTTGGCCGCCACCATGATTTCCCGCGCAATCTTGTTGAAGATCTTGCCCTTGCGCGCGTCCTGCGCACCCTTGCGATGCATGATGTTCTTGAATTGAGAATGGCCTGACATAAAGTCTCCCTTTATCTTTTCAATCCGGTTCTGTCTGTGAAAGCCTGCCGCCAACACGCACAGGCGCAATGCGCACGGCAAGGCCGGTTGCATCATTCGTTTCGATAAAAACCCCACAAAGCGTTGCCGCACCTTCGGCGGGACGCATCCGTTCCCCGGGAAGCCTGGTCCTGAAACGTTTCAGGATGGATTCCTTTTGCATCCCGATCACGCTGTCATAATCCCCGCACATGCCCGCATCGGTGATGTAAGCCGTTCCCCCAGGCAAAACCTGGTGATCCGCCGTTGGAATATGGGTGTGGGTGCCAACGACCAGGCTCACGCGCCCGTCGCAGAAATGCCCGAATGCCACCTTTTCGCTAGTGGCCTCGGCATGAAAATCAACCAAAATCGCATCCACGTTGCGCCGCAGCCCATGCATCAGGAAAACCTTTTCCATCGCGGCAAACGGGCAATCCAGCGGATCCGTGAAAATACGCCCCATCAGATTGACAACCGCCACCTTGCGGCCGCCGGCATCATAGATTCCCACACCAATTCCCGGCGCCCCCTCAGGATAATTGAGCGGCCGCAGGAGCTGCGGAAAACGGTTCATGTAGGGCAGGATTTCCTGACGGTTCCAGATGTGGTTGCCCGTTGTGATGCAATCCACACCACAGGCCAGGAAATCCCGCACGATGGGTTCGGTAATCCCGAACCCCTGCGCAGCGTTTTCCCCGTTCACGAAGACAAAATCAAGACCGAGCTTCTTGCGCAGGCGCGGCACCTCCGACTGCACCACCGTGCGGCCAGATCGGCCCAGAACATCGCCAAGAAAGAGAATCCGCACCGGCGACCCTATCCCTTCAGGAAACCGGAGAAATCCAGAACCCCGCGCTCGGTGACAATCCCATCCAGCGGCTGGTCAAGCCCGCCTGCCGGAATCCTGGGAACTTCCTGCGAGGAAAAACCAAGCCCGATGGCAAGGATGGATTTCTGCTGGCGCAGGCTGTCCAGTGTCACATCATAAAAACCTGAGCTGTAGCCAAGCCGGTGCCCTTGCCTGTCAAAGGACAGCAGGGGAACAAGAATGATGTCTGGAACAAGATGTTCCGCCGTTTTCCCCGGCGCAGGCACCTGAAAGTGATCCATCTCCATGGGTTCATGGGCATGCCACACACGAAATTCCAGGGATTTTCCACGTTCATGTGCGTAGGGCAGGACAATTTTATAGCCATGCTGCGCCAGATGACGCAACAGGGGGCGGGCATCCAGCTCACGTCCGATGGGCCAGTAACCAGCCACCACCGACCCCTCAGGGAAGGGAATCTCTTTTTCGACATGGGAAAGGACAACATGGGTTGCGTGTGCATGCATCTCATCACGCGCCGTCCGCCTGCGCTCGAGAGATTCCTTGCGCAAGACTTCCTTCTCAACCTCCAGCGCCGCACGTTTTCCCGGATGCCGAACAAAAAACTCCCGGTCTGGAAGGTAGTGAACGATGATGTCAATCAAATGCCTGATCAATGTCCGTATCCTGGTTTGTTTTCCCTGCCTTTGAAAAACAAGGTGGAAGGTTCCAGCATGGCCGCTGATCCTCTTTTACCCGCCGGAGACCCTGGTAGACCAGGTGGGCGCCATATACCAACGCCACGGCGATGGCAGGGACAGCTCCCTTTCTCGAACGAATGTGGCCCCCCGGATATATTGGGACCTGGCGCACCCGCCAGAACCTTCCAAAACCACCTTAGGCCTGCTTGAGCTTCGCCGCAAGCCCATCCATGCGCTTTTCGAGATGTTTTAGCGCAGAAAGAATGATTTTTCCTTCCTGGTCGCCCAAACCCGGAGTGGAAACCGTCCCATGCGTGGCGCGCGACTCCATGGCTTCATCCGCAAGGACAAGCCCGGCAAGCACCAGAAAAGATGGATCATTCGGAACGGGCTTGCCGCCCGAAACCTCAAGAACCTTCTTGTCAAGATAACCGGCCAGCTCGCGAATCCGGACTTCTTCCCCGGTATCACAACCGATCGTATAAGGCCGTCCCCCAACCAAAACTTCAACCCGGCTCATACCCAGCCTCCTTCAGGAGATGGTTCAGGCGCCGGATGACAAGATCCAGGCGCGCGATGGAATCGGAATCATGCGCAGGCGATGCCTTGCCCCTGGTTTCCGAAGCTTTTTCAAGCTCGCCAAGCCGATCTTCCAGCCCCTCAAGGGCTGCAACGATATCCTTGTAAACAGTCATGCCTTCTTTCCTATCCTGCCCGCGCCCCAGCGTCAAGAGTTGACGAAAGATATGCTTTGGCGCATTCTTCCCCGCCGGAAGATGGTTGGGCAAAAACAACTCCCCACCCAAGGCAAGGAGCGCATGACACAATACCAGAACCCAAGGCACACGGATATGGCCAATGCCCTGCGCATGCTGGCGGCCGATGCCGTACAGAAAGCCAATTCTGGTCATCCCGGCATGCCCATGGGCATGGCCGATGTGGCAACGGTCCTCTTTTCCGCCTTCCTCAACATTTCCCCGCAGGATCCCGAGTGGCCCGACCGTGACCGATTCGTTCTTTCCGGCGGCCATGGCTCCATGCTGCTCTATAGCCTGCTGCACCTCATGGGGTTTGAACAAATGCCCATGAACGAGCTGCGCAATTTCCGCCAACTGGGCAGCAAAACTCCCGGACATCCTGAAGTGTGCCACGCCTGCGGCATTGAAACCACCACCGGCCCTCTGGGGCAGGGCCTCGCCACCGCCGTGGGCATGGCCATAGCCGAACGCCATCTTGCGGCCCGATTCGGGAGCCGGATGGTAGACCATCGCACATACGTCATGGTAGGCGACGGCGACCTCATGGAAGGCCTGAGCCATGAAGCGGCTTCGCTCGCAGGCCATCTGGGTCTTTCGCGTCTCACCGTCCTTTATGATGACAACCAGATTTCCATTGATGGCCCCACGTCCTTAAGCTTTTCCGACAATACCTTGGCCCGTTTTGCCGCCTATGGCTGGGACACCGTCTCCATCAACGGCCAGAACCCGGAAGAAATTTTTGCCGCCCTTGCCAAGGCGCAGGAGGCCACGGCCCCCACCCTCATTGCCTGCAGGACCACCATCGGTTATGGCGCGCCCAACAAACAGGGCACCTCTGCCGTCCATGGTTCCCCGCTTGGCGCGGAAGAGGTGGAAGCCACCCGGAAGGCCTTGGGCTGGCCCCACCCGCCTTTTGAAATTCCGGCAGAAATCCTTGGCGCATGGCGCAACGCGGCTTCCCGGGCTGAAGGCAAGCATTCCGCATGGCTGGCCGCACAGGCCGGCAGCGATGACACCACCCAGGCCGCATTTGCCGCAGCCATGGATGGCGCCCTGCCCGAAGGCCTGGCCGAAACCTTTGCCTCCCTCAAGGCAACCCTCCTTTCCGAGGCGCCAAAGCTGGCCACCCGCCAGGCATCCGGCCGCGTCCTTGAAGCCATCATGCCCGTCACCCCGGAACTCGTGGGCGGCTCGGCGGACCTGACGCCCTCCAACAACACGAAGACCAAGACCATTTCGGCGATCACGCGCGAAAATTTCTCTGGCCAGTACATTCATTATGGCGTGCGGGAACATGCCATGGCCGCCGCCATGAATGGCCTTGCCCTGCATGGGGGAATCATTCCCTATGGCGGCACCTTCCTGACCTTCTCGGATTACTGCCGTCCGGCCATCCGCATGTCCGCCCTCATGCGGCAGCGGGTCATTTATGTCATGACCCATGATTCGATTGGCCTGGGCGAAGACGGCCCCACCCACCAGCCGGTGGAACATCTTGCCGCCCTGCGTGCCATTCCCGGCCTTTACGTCATGCGCCCGGCTGACGCCATGGAAACCGCAGAATGCTGGGAAACCGCTCTTGAAGCACACAGCCATCCCTCGCTTTTGGCCCTGAGTCGCCAAACCCTTCCGGCCCTGCGCAAGGCAGAAAGCACGGAAAACCTTTGCGCACGCGGCGCCTATGAAATCTCCCCCGCAAAAGGCAGTGCCAAAGCCGTAATCTTTGCCACCGGATCCGAAGTCCATCTGGCGGTTGAGGCACAAAAGCTCCTGGCGGCCAAGGGAATCGCGCTCCGTGTCGTTTCCGTTCCCTGCACCTCCCTTTTTGAAGAACAGGATGAGGATTACAAAACCCGCATCCTTGGCCATGAACCCATCCGCATGGCGGTAGAAGCCGCCGTGCGCTTCGGCTGGGACCGTTTCATCGGTTCTTCCGGCATCTTCATCGGCATGCCCGGTTTCGGGGAATCCGCGCCATGTGAAGAACTTTTCAATCATTTTGGAATTACAATAGAGGCCATTGTTTCGGCCATTACCACTGCAACAGGAGGAAAACCATGACAGTGAAAGTTGCCATCAACGGATTTGGACGCATTGGCCGGCTTGTCATGCGCGCCATCCACGAGAACAAGCGCACAGACATCGAGGTGGTCGCCATCAATGACCTCGCCGATGCAGCCACCAACGCCTACCTTCTCAAATATGACAGCGTGCATCGCCAGTATCCCGGCGAAATCAAGGTCGAAGGCGATATGCTCATCGTTGACGGCAAGGCCACCAAGGTGCTTTGCGAAAAAGACCCGGAAAAGCTTCCCTGGGGCGAAATGGGCATCGACGTCGTCATGGAATGCTCCGGCCGTTTCACCAAGCGTGAAGACGCCGCCAAGCACCTGACCGCAGGCGCCAAGAAGGTTCTCATCTCCGCTCCTGCCACCGACGAAGACCTGACCGTCGTTTTTGGCGTCAACCACGACCTGCTCAAGCCCGAGCACAAGGTTGTCTCCAACGCATCCTGCACCACGAACTGCCTCGCTCCCGTGGCCAAGGTGCTCAACGATTCGATCGGCATCGAGCATGGCTTCATGACCACCATCCACAGCTACACGGGCGACCAGCGCATTGTGGATACCATGCACAAGGACCTGCATCGTTCCCGCGCAGCCGCCATGTCGATGATCCCGACATCCACCGGCGCCGCCAAAGCTGTCGGCAAGGTGATCCCCTCCCTCAAGGGCAAGCTGGACGGCGTGTCCGTGCGCGTCCCCACCCCGGACGTCTCCATGGTTGACCTCAAGTTCGTTGCCAAGCGCGCAACGACCGTCGAGGAAATCCAGGCCGCCATCAAGAAGGCTGCCGACGGTGAACTCAAGGGCATCCTCGGCTATTATGACGAGCCGCTTGTGTCCATCGACTTCACCCACAACCCGCTGTCCTCGATCTTCGCCCTGAACGAGATCAAGGTCATCGACGGCACCTTTGTCCGCATCATGAGCTGGTATGACAATGAGTGGGGCTTCTCCTGCCGTATGGCCGATACCGCCATTGCCATGACGAAGGTCGGCTGATACAGCCAAGACGGCAAGTGCATGAAAACGGGCGTTCCGGGAAACCGGGGCGCCCGTTTTGTTTGCCCTGCATTAACCATTCGGGTATAATCTTTTCGTGTTGTGCAACCTGAGGAGACCAACATGAAGATGACACCCCGCGTCAAGAAGATCCTGGCCAATTACGAGAGCGACAATCCCGGCACCAAGGCCAACCTCGCCCGCATCCTCATGCAGGGCCGCCTCGGCGGCACCGGCAAGATGATCGTCCTTCCGGTTGACCAGGGCTTTGAACACGGCCCGGCCCGCAGCTTCGGCATGAACCCGCCGGGCTACGACCCGCATTACCACCACAGCCTTGCGATTGACGCAGGCCTCAATGCCTATGCCGCCCCGCTTGGCGCGCTGGAAATGAGCTCCGGCACCTTCGCCGGCCAGATCCCGACCATCCTCAAAATCAACAGCGGCAACAGCCTCTGCCTCAGCAAGGAAGGCCCCAACCAGGCCGTCACGGGCTCCATCGAGGACGCCCTGCGCCTCGGCTGCTCGGCCATCGGCTTCACCATCTATCCGGGATCCGACCACACCTATGACATGTATGAGGAAATCCGCGAATTGACAGCGGAAGCCAAGGCTTGCGGGCTTGTGAGCATCATATGGGCCTATCCGCGTGGCAGCATGTCCAAGGACGGAGAATCCGCGATTGACATCTGCGGCTACAGCGCCCACATGGCCTGCCTGCTCGGCGCGCACATCGTCAAGGTCAAACTGCCCAGCGACTTCCTGGAACTGCCGGAAGCCAAAAAAGTTTACCTCGAGCAGAAAATTCCGATCAAAACCATGGCGGAACGTGTTTCCCATGTGGTGGATTGCTGCCAGGCTGGCCGTCGCATGGTCATCTTCTCCGGCGGTGTCGCCAAGGATAGCGAAAGCGTTCTCAACGATGCCCGCGCCATCCGTGACGGCGGCGGCAATGGCTTCATTATCGGACGCAACAGCTTCCAGCGCCCACGCGAGGAAGCCCTTGAACTCCTCGACGGCCTTGTCAGGGTTTTCAAGGACGAAAAATGAAAGCCATCACCCTTTGGCAGCCCTGGGCGCAAGCCATCGCGCTGGGGCTGAAAAGAATCGAGACACGGAGCTGGGCCACACATTATCGTGGCCCAGTTGCCATTCATGCCGCAAAACGCCCCCTGCCCGACATGACACCATTTGCCGGAATCTTCCCTGACGGAACCGCTTTCCCCCCAGGCGCCGTGATCGCCATCACCAGCATTGAGGATTGCCTGCCCATGACGGAAGCCTTCATCTCAGGGCTGTCCGGAACAGAACGCCTGCTTGGCGTTTATGCGCCGGGCCGATTTGCCTGGATTTTGGGCCCCATACGGCCTCTCCAGCCCGTCATTCCCATTTCCGGCCATCAAGGGCTTTGGAATTGGAAACAGATGTGATATGGCTTCCCTGTCCTGAAACAACATCGCATCCGGGCTCATGATTCTGACCATCCTGAAATTTGCTGCCGCCCTCGGGCTCGTCATCTCCTTCATCCTGATTCTGGCCTGGGTGGCAAAACGCTACGGCCTCGGCAATGCCGTGGGCGGAAAAGCGCCGCGCCGCATGCGCCTTTTGGAAAGCCTTCCGCTTGATGCGCGCCGCAGGGCCATCCTTGTGCGCGTGGATGACACCGAACACCTCATCCTTCTTGGCGTCAGTTCGGAAACCCTTCTTTCCAGCAAGGATGCGCAGCCATGAAGGTGCGTTTCCTGCCTGTCCGCAAAATCCTTGCCGCAGCACTGCCTCTCCTCCTTTTGCTGGCAACGCCCGCGCTGGCACAGACACTGACGCTCGACATGGGAGAAGGTGACGGCAGCACCACAGGCCGCATTGTACAATATCTGGGCCTCATCACCGTCCTTTCCATTGCCCCTTCCATCCTGATCATGACCACATCCTTCACCCGGATCATCGTGGTCCTCTCCCTGCTGCGTAGCGCCATCGGTGCCCAGCAAACGCCACCGAACACCGTTCTCATCAGCCTGGCGCTGTTCCTGTCTGCCTTCATCATGGCGCCCACCTTTGAGGCGGCCTACAATCAGGGCATCAAACCGTTGATGGATCAGGAAATTACCGAAACCGAGGCATTTGACAAAACCTCGGCCCCCATCAAGGCCTTCATGCTGAAACACGCGCGGGCTGAAGACATCCAGCTTTTTGTGGATATTTCCCAGGAAGGCCCCTGGGCCGATGCCGCCGACATTCCCGGCAAGATCATTGCTCCGGCCTTCATGATTTCGGAATTGCGCCGGGCCTTTGAAATTGGCTTCCTGCTCTTTATCCCGTTTCTGGTGATTGACATGGTGGTGGCCTCCATCCTCATGTCCATGGGCATGATGATGGTGCCGCCCGCCGTTGTATCGCTCCCCTTCAAGCTCATCTTCTTTGTGCTGGTGGATGGCTGGCACCTTGTGGCTGGCAGCCTCATCCAGAGCTATGGCACCGCCTGAGAAACACGACACATAAAAAAGGCGGGATCTCTCCCGCTTTTTTTATGCCTGCCCATCAGGAAATCAGGGCATTTTCAAATCCGGTTGCGGCGCATTTTTGCGTTTTTCAAACCTGTCCATGGCATTGCGCAAAATGCCGCGAATGACCAGCTCCCGCATGGGGGCTCTGGCATAAGGGGAATCCCCCCTGTTATCCAGCAGCCACGGGATGGTTTCCTGATGATTGAAGAGCGCAACCAGTCCCGCTTCATTTCCGCTCAACACAGCCCGGTGCGTCGGGGTTTCCCCAACCCGGTTCCGGGCATTGAGCAATGTCTTGTCCAGCCCCGCCATCAAGGCCATCATTTTCCCGGCCCTCTCTTCATCATGCACAAATTCCGCCACCCAGTGCATGGCCACATTTCCTTCTTCGTCCTGCGCATGACAGAGTTCTGGGCTTTCATCAAGCAGGGTCCGCAACCTTGCGACATCCCCTTGCATGACCACATCGAAAATTGTCTTTTCGCTGTCTTCTTTCCAGAAACCCGACATGATTCAATCCTTCTTCCATTTTCCTGACGGCCATTGCAACAAGGCCTTGCTTTCAAAGCCTGAAAATCAATCCTGCGTTGCGCTTTGTTTTTTCAGGAACTCCTGAAAAAAACGCACATCTCCAAGACGCTCAACCAGATCCTGAACCGAAGCTTCACCTGGGGAAACCCGGGGAGTGGTCAACAAGGCAAACAGGGAAGCATCGCTACTCTCCCGCATGATCCGTCCCCAGCCAATCCGCAAGGTTTCAAGGCCCGCTTCATTCTTGGCAAGAAACAGGGCCACAGCCTGTCGGAGAACCAGGTTCCGGCGAACTTCATCAGCCTCAACAGCCGGAACGGGCGGTTCTCCCGCCAGCTTGCCAAAAATCCCGGCGGCCTTTTCCCATTCCTGTGCCTTGAAGGCAATGCTTCCGGAAAGGGCCATGGCTTCAGGACTGGAATCCTTTTCCAGCAATTTTTGGGCTTCAGGAAAACGCTTTTCCTGCATCAGGGCTTCAGCCCGCAACATCCTGCGTGTTTTCTCCATATCCGCAGAAAGCCCGGAACCATGGGTTTCATCCAGAATTTCCAGCGCCAGATCTGCCTTCCGGTCCAGCAGAAGCATTTCGGCCATGCGGGCCCCTATATCTGCCCTGTCTCCGGCATCCTTTGCCGTTTTGAGGAGATCCCGCTCCATGGCAACCGCTTCCGCCAGCAGATCCAGCCGGGCAAGCCTTTTGGCAAGATTTATCAGAATATTGCGGCCATCATCCCCTTCAGGGAAATAGCTCCCGAAATCCTTGAACAAGGCATAGGAGTTGAGCGCCCCCGGCACCGTATCCGGCGTATTCTCAAAGGCGTGGAGAAAAAGCTGGCGCATGCGATCCAACAGCATGCCTCTCCGGGGTTCAGCGGACTTTGCACGCAACAGGTCACGTCCACTTTCAAGCGCACTGCGGTAATCCCCAAGGCCTTCCAGCAGGTCCACCCTCAGGCCAAGGATCTCCATCTCCAGATCATCACCGCGCCATCCCATGGACAGGCGCAACAACTGCTCGGCAGCATCTTCCTGCGAAATTGTTTTTTTTCCAAGTTCAAGCCGGATTTTTGCCAGCCCCGCCCTGGTACGCCAATAAGGATCATGGTCATGGCCAAGACGCCGCCAGATTTCCAGGGCCTTGAGATCACTGCCCGCCTGATTGAGGAGAACCCCCTTGAAAAATTCAGCGCCCGCCCAAAGCCCTGCCGGAGCATTTGTATCGGCCTGCATTTCTGCAATCAGGGTTTCAGCCTGCTGTTTTTCTCCAGCCTTGACCGCAGATTCCAGGCGGGCCAAAACCATTTTCTGCCATAATCTTCTTGGCAAGGTTTCCATGCCGCCCGTCGTTTCATTGAAAAATGCCTGGGCCTCTGGAAAATGTCCGCGCAGGGCTGCCGCCATTCCGCGCCATGGCAGGATTTCAGGATGATGCGCCAGAACCGGTATCCCGAGATCAAAATCCGCGCCATCCGAATCCCCGGCCAGTACACGGGCCACGCCACGCAGGGCAATCCAGACGCCATCCTTGTCCACATCCTTGTCCTGCTGTGCCATCAGACGCAGAATCCCAAGAGCTTCCTGGGCATGCCCGTGCGCAAGTTCAAACCGGACCAGGTCAATATGTGCCGCCCGCCTCTCCGCAGGAGGAAAAGCCATCACGGCATCCATCATCTTCCGACGGTCAAGGAGATAGGTTTTCCTATCCTGTACCCGCAAGCCTGCCCATTCAAAAATCCCCTGTTTGGGCAAGGCAATGGCCGAAAGGGCTCCTGAATGCAATCCCCCGATTTCGCCCAGCGTAATCTCAACCCCATCTTCCCCCGAATGGAGCACAAGCCCATCCCTGAGAGGAAGAATGGCAAGACCAAGAAGGCTTGATGCAATTTCCATCTCCGGCATGCGGCGGGACTGGGCGCTGCCAAGCCCCGCTTCCCGGCTGGTCACAAGTTGCAGGGGGGCCCCCGTCAGGGGATCTTCCACCTTTACAATCCCGCCAAAGCTTCCGCCCTCGGCCATCAGGACAAGCCCTTTGCGCGCATTGGCATTTTCCAGCCGCCACGTTACGGGCTTGACCGGAGGAGGCTGGGAAACATCGTCCGCCATGGACAGAATCCATCCCTGCCCTGTACGCTCAACGGCCATGCGCCTGCCGGAAGGAGGAGACAAAGCCATGACCCAGCCTCCCTCCACAGGATGGAACTTTCCTTCCAAAGCATTTTTGCCGGATCCTTTGGCGACCGCCGTAACATAGGCCGTTTCCGGAGCATCCAGGGCAAGCAGAAGGGATTTCCCGCGCCACGCAACGGCAAAGGCGGTTTCGGGGGGAGCCATCACCATCAGCAGGGCAGAATTTTCCGCATGCGCAACACGCGTGCAAACGCTTGCGGTCAGGAGACCTGCAACAAACAGGGCATGGAGAAAGAATCGCTTCATGTCACGCAGAATATCATCCCGCGAGCAACCTGTCGATTTCATCCTGACCAACGCCACTGCCGGGCAGTTGGGGCCCATTCATCAGGGCTTCCTGTTCAGCCATTCCATCCGCACATGCGGCAATTTCTTCCCGAGGAACCGGGAGCCCCCCGGGTCCAAAGGCTTCCAGCATGCGGCTGATGCGGTTTTCAATGAATTTCAGGGTTCCCACCACCTTGGTGATGCGCTGTCCCGTGATATCCTGGAAATTGCAGGCCTCATAAATCCGCGTAACCTGCGCAACAACTTCGCCAGAAACCGGCTGTGGCAGACTGGCGGCAATGTTTTCCATGGCTTCCGTGGCATCCAGGATATCTTCTGTCGCCTTCGCGGTTGCCCCAACCACAGCATCCAGCTCGTCTGTCGCCTTGGGAATATGGGTGTTCTTGATATCTTCAGGATGCAGGGCCGCAATTTCCACACGGGCTTGCTGGATATAGCGTGCAAGGTTTTCCAGATCGCCATACAGCTTGATGCTGGCCGGACTCAAATCCCCTTCGAGACTGGAAATCACCGATGCGACAATTTCCGAAATCTGACCATGATCCAGCGGCATCTGCATGTCTTTTTGCGCTTCTTCAATCTTTTCCCGGAGACCGGGAGACAGGACATTTCCGTTCATTTTCCCTCTCCTTCAGAAAGCGCCCAGAACACTCTGGATTTTCAGCTTGAGCGTTTCGGCATTGAATGGCTTGACAATATAATTGCTCACGCCCGCCTGTTTGGCCACAAGGACATTGTCTGTCTTGCTTTCCGCCGTCACCATGATGAAAGGAAGGGACTGGGTCTCCGGAGTGGCACGCACCTGCTTGAGCAGGTCGAGCCCGGACATGGGTTCCATGTTCCAATCGGAAATGATGAGGCCAAAGGGTTTTTCAGAAAGTTTTTGCAAGGCCGTGGAGCCATCCGTCGCTTCATCGACATTCTCAAAGCCAAGCTGCTTGAGCAAATTATGAATAATGCGCAGCATCGTTCTGTAGTCATCGACGATCAAAACATTCATTTTCATGTCAACAGCCATGGCAACCTCCTGTTGGGATTCGTCCCCCTGCATATATGGAGATTAACCGGGCGAAGTTTATGGAGCATTAATCTGCTGGATTAAGAACCAGGGTTGTTGTGATTTCCTGGGCCTTGGCGGCTGGAAGGGCCGCAAGGATGGGAGAAAGCTTTGCTTCCTTCATCCGGGACACAACACTGAGGAGGATGTCCGGCTCAAGACTTTCAAAAATCCGGGCGGCATCCTTGGGTTTCATGTTTTCATAAACCTTGACCAGGCTGGAAATCCGCCCGTTTTCCTTCTGCTGCTCCCCTTCCAGAAGCGTCTCGATCTTCTGCTTCAGGACATCCAGTTCAGCAGCCTTCTTCTCAAGCTGCATCCGGGTAACCACAAGTGCAGATTCCTTTTCTTCCAGCGCCTTGCTGCGCAGATCCAGCTCATCACGCCGCTCAGACAGCTTTTGCAGGGCTTCAATTTCCCCTTCCGAAAAAGACATACGCGCCGGTTTTATGAGTTTCCCTCCCACGCCGGCCGCCTGTGTGTCCTGCGGTTCCATCACCTCAACAGGGAGAACCTGTTCTGGCTTGGCCTTGTCTTTTACCTTTTCCTCGGCCTGCTGCGCAAAGGCCGCCCGACCAACGGCCAGCATGCCAAACATGCGAATTCCCATGGCGCCCAGCAGGAAAAAGCCACAAAACGGCAATATCAATGCCCAGCGCCCGCCCCGGTTCATGACACTCTCCGCATCCGCATGGCCTGTGCAAGTTCACGCTCGGCCTGTGATTTCAGGTGCTGAAGGCTGGTATCTTCCACTTCTTCCACCTGATTGGAAGATGTCGCCGCCAATCCGACCGACAGTTTTTCAAGATAATCCTGCGCCCTGGCCTTGATCCGCGCTTCCATCACCTGGAGGGATTCTTTCGGATGGGAATGGCCTGCCTGCACACGGGCATCATCAGGAATGGATGCCATGACAGGCGACATCGCAACAGGAGAGGGTTGCGTCTCCACAAAGGTGCCACCGCGCGCATCAAGGGCCTTGCGGGCCTGTGTGCTGTTTTTTTCAAGACGCGAGGCAATCCGGTCTGCCGCTTCTGCCATGAACCGCAATTCTTCCAGAAGTTCCCGGGATTCCGTCACCTGGTTTTCAAGCCGGCGGCCTGTATCATCCGCCGCCCGGCGGAGACCGGAAAGCGCCATCTCTGCCCGTCCAGCCGCATCCCCAAGTTCGGCCAGATGCCGATCCATCTCGTTCCGTCCCTGACGCAGGTTGCGAACCTGCCGCGCAAGATGCATCACGAAAAACCCGGTTGCGCCCAACGCCAAAAGCACCATGCCATCAAGGATATGAAGAAGGATTTCCTGTGTCATGTCAAACATCCCCCATCACTTCCTTTTCCACCTCGACCGCAATGCTGGCGCCGTGACGCCCCATCCGTGCAAGGTAAAGCGGGCGCTGTCCACACCGCATTTCAATCAGGCTGTCGGGCGTGCTGTTGAGAACGATCTGTGTCCCCACCTGCCAGTTCAGGACATCTCCCAGAGGCAGCAGCACCTCGCCCAAAACAGCCCGGAGATCAATCCCGGTTTGATACAGTTCGGCAGCCAGATGGTTTTCCCAGATAGAATCCCGGCCAAACTTTTCCCCCATGAACATTTGCAACAGGAGTTCGCGAACAGGTTCCAGCGTGGCATAAGGAATAAGGAGTTCGATATGTCCGCCCCGATCTTCCATATCAATGCGGATCTTGACCAGAACCGCCGCATTGGCCGGGCGCGCAATCGCCGCAAAACGGGGATTTGTCTCAAGCCGTTCAAACCGGAAGTTGACGGAAGACAGCGGATCAAACGCGGCCGACATGTCGCTCAGCACCACATGTACCATGCGCTCAACCAGATTGCGCTCAATCGTTGTATAGGGACGGCCTTCGATGCGCATGGGAGCGGTTCCGTGCCGCCCGCCCAGAAGCACATCCACAATGGAATAGATAAGCGCGCTATCCACCGTCATCAGGCCAAAATTGTCCCATTCCTCGGCCTTGAACACCGTCAGCATGGCGGGCAGGGGAATGGAATTGAGGTAATCGCCAAACCGGACGCTGCTGATTTCATCCAGCGATGCTTCCACGTTGTCCGATGTCAGGTTGCGCAGCGAGGTGCACATCATGCGCACCAGCCGGTCGAACACGATTTCGAGCATCGGCAGGCGTTCATAATTGACCAGGGCGCTGTTGACCAGGGCCAGAAGACCTGATTTGTCACTGCCTCCCGGGCCATCCCCATCAAACCCAAGCAGGCTGTCGATTTCATCCTGGTTGAGGAGGCGCGCGCCCTCGGGAGCTTTTTCCTCCACGACATCCGCTGGCGCTTCTCCTGTTGCCCCGGCATCGCCTTCCGCCATCGCCGCCCATTCGGCCGCAAGCTTGTCGTTATCGGTCACTTCCCCAGGATTTTTGATGTCATCCGTCATGCCTGCCTCACTGCACCAGGATTTCCCGGAACAACACATCCTTGACAGGAACGTCTCCTGCCACCGAACGCACACGGTCCAGAAGCTCTTCACGCAGGCGATAAATCCCCGCCGACCCGGAAAGATCCTCGATCCGGAGTTCCCGCAGGTAAACCTGGAACTGGTCAATCACATGGGGGATCTGTTTTTCCAGCCAGGCCTTGTCAGCATCACTCCCCACCTCGATGCTGATACTCATCTTGAGGAAATGGGGCTGCCTGTCAGACCCGCTCAGGTTGACGGTAATATCGAGCACATCCAGAAAAACGCCCCCCGTCATGGCTGTCTGGACGTCCACTTCAGGAACTTCCGCCTTTTTACCTGAAAGCAGGAAAAACGCGCCGCCGCCAACCAGGGCCAGCAACACAATGGCCGCTCCTGCCATGATCAACAGCTTCTTGCGGGACATCTTTCCTTTTGCACCGGAAAGGGCAGCGCCTTCCGAAGACGAATCAACAGCAGGATTTCCCTCATCGCGCTCCACCTGTGGAGCTAGCGAATCCTTTTTCACGCCGGAAGCATCAGCGGCCATTCCAAAAGGCTCCTCAATGTCAGTTGCGCCGCCACCCTGTAATCCTAATGGTTAACAAAACATCTCCATATGGCCACGGATGGGTAAAAATTACCTACCTGATTTTCAATACAACCACAACCCCTTTTCCTCCTTTAATTAAGGGATATCTCGTTTTCTCTCCACAAAACAACTTGGCACGCCAATTGCATGGAAGATGGCGGAGGTTTACACATCATGGAAAACGCAAGCATTGCCATCCTTTCAACCCAGGCCGCCCTCATGCGCCAGCTGGATGTCACGGCCAACAACATGGCCAACATGACCACCCCGGCCTACAAACGCCAAAAACTGCTTTTTCGTGAATACGTTCTCCAGAACACTCCCGAGGCCGAACCCATCAAGGTGGCGCTTGATTATGCCACAACCCTCGACATGACCCAGGGCGCCCTCACCCGCACGGGAAACCTTCTGGACATCGCCCTTGATGGAAAAGGCTTCTTCAGCGTGCAGGGCACAGATGGAAAACTTTACAGCCGCGCCGGCAACCTCAGCCTGAACAGCACACACCAGCTTGTGGACATGAGCGGCGCCCCTGTTCTTAATGAAGGCGGACAGCCCATCACCATCCCCGAGGGCGAAAATGCCCTGACCATCGCAAGCAACGGCAGCATTGCCGGATCCACCGGGGAAATTGGCCGCATCGGCCTTTTTGAATTCACCAACGAAGAAACTGTCATTCCGGTGGGAGCCACCCATTATACCAGCGACATCCCGCCCGTATCCGCCACCGAAACCAAGGTTGTCCAAGGCGCCGTGGAAAACTCGAACATTGAACCCATCACGGAAATGACGAGCATCCTCAACATGCAGCGCCAATATCAGGACAACCAGAAAATCATCGAAACCACACACGACCTGACCCTCAAGGCCATCAGCCGCATTGGCACCGTGGCCTGAGACGAAGACAAAGGAGAATCAAAACATGCGTGCCCTCAGCATCGGAGCCACCGGAATGCTCGCCCAGCAGACCAATGTGGAAGTCATCTCGAACAACATCGCCAACATGGCAACCACGGCCTACAAACGCCAGCGGGCCGAGTTCCAGGACCTCATGTACCAGAACCTGATCCGTCCCGGAACCCAGTCCTCCGACGCCGGAACCATCACCCCCTCGGGCATCCAGCTGGGCTCCGGCTCCAAGCTCGCCGCCGTTTACCGCATTGACGAGCAGGGAGAGGTCCAGATCACCGACAACGATCTTGATCTTGCCATCAACGGCCATGGTTATTTTCAGGTGGAAATGCCTGATGGAACCACGGCCTATACACGCGCCGGTTCCTTCCAGCTCAATGCCGATGGCGAAATTGTCACCAACAACGGCTACCGGATGCTGCCCAACATCGTCATCCCTCCCGAGACCATCAGCATGACCATCAACACCAGCGGCGAGGTCATGGTAAAACTCGATGGACAGATCACCTCCACAAACGTTGGGCGCATTGAAACCGCGACCTTCGCCAACAATGCAGGCCTTGAAGCCATCGGCAGCAACCTGTTTCTGGAAACCCCGGCCTCCGGAACCGCAACCACCGGGAACCCCGCCAGCACCGGTTTTGGCAGCATCCAGCAGGGTGCGCTTGAAACCTCGAATGTCAACATCGTGTCAGAAATCACGAACCTCATTGCTGCCCAGCGCGCCTATGAAATGAACTCCAAAGTCATTCAGGCCAGCGATGACATGATGGCTTCCCTCAACCAGATGCGGTGACACATGAAAACGCTCTTCCTTTCCTTCATCATCCTTCTTGCCGGTAACGCGTGCATCCCCGCCGCCATGGCTGCCGCAAGCGACGATAGCGAAGTTCCCGCACTGGCCCAGCCCCTGCGGCAGGGGGACATCATCACGGCCAATGACATTATTTACATCCCGGCAAAATCTTCCCGCCTTGGGGCCAGCGCCATCCTGGATGCTGCCGACCTCATCGGAAAGACTCCCCGCCGTCCGCTACAGGCCGAACACCCGTTACGCACAACCGATGTGGCGGTTCCCACCATCATCCACAAGGGCGATATCGTCAGTATTGTCTGGAAAAAGGGCGGCATCACCCTGACCACACGCGGCCGCGCCATGGACAACGCCGGACAAAATGAAAGCCTTCGCCTGGCCAACACCAGCACCAGCCGGATCATTGAAGCCCGTGCCGTTTCCTCGGGTGAAGCCCTGATCGTGACGGAATGACATGAAAGGAATCCCCATGTTCGCCAACCGGATCCTCCCCCTCGCCTTCACATTCCTGCTCTGCGCCTGCGGCAGCATGGACAGGCTCGCCAACATCGGCAATCCACCAGCCCTTTCCCCCATGGACAACCTGGCGGAAACATCCCGCACCTCACCTGTGACGCTTCCCATGCCCGCAGGTGCCGACAAGGGCGGCCTTGCCGCCAACTCGCTCTGGCAGCCAACCCGCAAATCCTTTTTCAAAGACCAGCGCGCCAGCCGCGTAGGCGACATCCTGACCGTCAGCATTGAAATCAACGATCAAGCCAGCCTGTCCAACACCAGCACCCGCTCACGCGACAATTCGGAAAGCGCGGAACTGCCAAAACTGCTGGGTCTGGAAGGAAAGCTGGAAAGCTTCCTGCCCAATTCGGTGGATCCAACCAACCTCATCGACATGGCATCCACCAGCGGCAGCGCGGGTGCGGGCAGCATCAGCCGCAACGAAAAGATCGCCCTCAAACTCGCCGCCATCATCACCAACGTCCTGCCCAATGGGAATTTCATCATCAGCGGGCGACAGGAAGTGCGGGTCAATTTTGAGGTGCGGGAGCTGGTCATCACCGGCATCATCCGTCCCGAAGACATCGCATCGGACAACACCATCCCCTACTCGCAGGTGGCAGAAGCCCGCATTGGTTATGGTGGCCGTGGCCAGATCACCGATGTCCAGCAACCCCGCTACGGCCAGCAGGTCTATGATGTGATCATGCCGTTCTAACGAAAGTCAGGGGGCATGCTTTCGGGTAGCCCCCCCAGAAAACGTCCAAACGAAGCCATAAAAAACACCCGGAAAGAAAAACTTTCCGGGTGCTTTTTCGGACTATCGTTTTTTATTCCCGGTTTTCGGCGCACCCCACACACATCAGAACAACAGGATTGAAGGCCAGCCGTCGCACATCAATATCCTCGCCACAACGAACGCAAACGCCATACGTCCCGGCATCAATCCTCTGCAACGCTTGGGAAATTTGCTCAAGAAGCTGCTCCCGGCGCCGCATGGTTGCCAGCGCCATTTCCTGATTCTGGATGGCATCAATCCTGGAAATGCGACCAACCACAACCTGGTCGAGTTCAACCGGTTTCGTAGTTTCTACGGCTGCGGCCAGCGCCTTCTCCGTTTCCTCCCGGAGAGACAGCAACATATGCCGGAAACGCCCGGTTTCCTCAATATCCACCTTTTCCTCCAGCTGCTGCAAGGATGTCCCGCATCCGCGCATCAAGAACAGGATCGCCCGCACCCTTTTCCAGGACCATTTGGGCCCACATCCCAGCCGCCTGCGGATCCTTGGGCAAAAACTCCCCGTCCAGGAACGCCTCGGCAAGAAACGCCTGTGCTGGTGGATAACCAACTCCGGCCGCCTGCCCCATCATCTGGATGGCCTGCCCCATCTGCTGTTCATCCCTTCTTTCAATCATGATAATCGCCAGCATGAATTGTGCTGGAGGATCATTCTGGACCGCCGCTTTTCCAAGCCACGTCAAGGCCTCGTCTTCCCGTCCACTCCGAATCAGGATTCCGGCCAGAAGCACCTGCGCCCGGGGAAACCCCTGGCTGGCAGCCAGGCGGGCATATTTTTCCGCAAGAACGGCATTTTGTGCCACACCGATGCCCTGATCATAAACCTCGGCCAGATCCGTCTGCGCGTCCACCATCCCGGCATCTGCGGCCCGCGTCAGATCTTCAAGATCCTTGTCCAGAAGCGCCTGCAAGGTACGTCCGACCTTGATCTGCGTGGCCTTGACGACATCTCCGCCCAGCTTCCTTTCCATGTCTCCCTGGAGATGGAGCAGGACTGAACGGTCAATATCCACACTTCCAGGAACACTGACGGCCATCAGGACATCAAAATAGGCATCCCCAAGAGAAGAATCCGGCAGGTTGCCCGAAAGGGCCATGGACAGGAGTTCCGTCCGCCTGGGCACAACATCAGCCGCAAGGGCGTTGACCACCATAAAAGGCAGCAAACAAACGGCCCATACGCAGCACTTATTCAAAAGCCGGCTCATCGCTGCGTGTACGCTCCATGCGCTCATGCCTTTCCTGCGCCTCAAGGCACAAGGTGGCAATGGGGCGCGCCTCAAGACGACGGATCCCGATGTTTTCCCCGGTTTCATCACAATAACCATAATCTCCGGAAGAAATCCGCGACAGGGCCGAATCGATTTTGGAAAGCAGTTTGCGATAACGGTCCCGCGTGCGAAGCTCAAGGGCATGATCCGTTTCCCGGGACGCCCGGTCGATGGCATCTGCCTCATACATTTCGGTTTCCTGCAGGTTATGCAGGGTTTCACCCGATTCGGCCAAAAGTTCCGATTTCCATGAAAGCAGCTTCTGCCGGAAATATTCCAGCATGGTTGCATTCATGTATTCTTCCGTTTCACCCGGACAATAATCTTTTGGCAACGATACGTTGTTGGTCATGATCTAAAAGCCCCCCGGCTATTTTCAAGCAGCGTCTCTATAAACATTCACCCCTCCCGACGCAACAGCTTTTCCAGCTCGACGCGTACGCGCAAGGCAATTTCATCCAGAATCGACTTCAGACCAGGGTCATCAGGCCGCATCCGGTCGTCATCCAGCATACGGGCAAGCCCGCGCAGGCGTTCGGGTTCCGGCGCACCTTCCACAAGACCAAGACGCAAACCATCCAGTTCCCGCAGAACATCCTCGCCATGTGCCAATGAACGCCGACGTTCTTCCAGCGCGCTTCCGACTTGCTGGGCCGCCAGAATCGCATCCACCGACCCCACCATGGTTGTTCCGGAAATGGATCTCACCTCATCACCATGCCCTTCAACAAGGCTGGCAAAACTACTCCCCGACGCGCTCCGGATTTTTTTCCCGGCCGCCTTTTTAACCTCGTGGACCTGTGAAACTCCAAATACCGTCATGTCAATTCCACTCAAAGCAAGGGCAGGAACCTGAACCATCCAACCCGATTGCGGGCGCACTTTGGCTTCCAGATAGTTAAAAGCGTCTTAATCCTCCCGTTCTTAACATAAATTCCTCTTGGCACGCAACTTGCATATCAAACAGCGAGACCTTTTTACGGGAGTTTTGACATGCACCACATCCTTCGTCGAATCATCATCGCAACCCTTGCCATTCTTTTTATGGCTCCGGCTTCAGTTCAGGCCGCCCGCATCAAGGACATGGTGGAAATTGAAGGTGTGCGCGACAACATGCTGGTTGGCTATGGACTTGTGGTTGGCCTCAATGGCACGGGAGACAGCCTCGGCAGCTCCCCCTTCACCCAGCAAAGCCTTGTTGGCATGCTTGAGCGCCTTGGCGTCAACATTCGCAACCAGTCTCTCAAGACCAAGAATGTTGCCGCCGTCGTGGTCACCGCCACCCTGCCGCCCTTTGCAACACAGGGAAAGCGCATTGATGTCACGGTGGCAACGCTGGGTGACGCCAAAAGCCTGCTGGGCGGGACACTCCTTGTGACCCCCCTCATGGGGGCGGACGGAGAAGTTTATGCCGTAGCGCAAGGCGCCGCAATGACCAGCGGTTTCGCCGCGGAAGGTCAGGGAGGAAGTGTCGTCAAGAACGTCCCCACCACCGCACGCATGCCTGACGGCGCCATTATTGAACGCGAACTCGACTTCAGCCTCAACGACATGCCCAGAATCCGACTGTCCCTGCGCAACCCGGACTTCACAACGGCACAACGCATGGCGCAGGCCATCAACAAGCACTTCGGCAACACGCTTGCCAATGCGCCGGATCCCGCCAACATTGTTCTCGACATGAGTCAGACGGGGATGGCTCCGGCCGCTCTCCTTGCCAGCATTGAAAGTCTTCAGGTTACGCCCGACCAGATGGCCCGCATTGTCATTGATGACAAGGCCGGTGTCATCGTCATGGGAGAAAACGTCCGCATCAGCACGGTTGCCATCGCCCAGGGCAACCTGACCATCCGCATCACCGAAATGCCGGAAACCTCACAGCCCGCCCCTTTCAGCAACACTGGCAGCACGGTCACAAATCCACGCACCAGCATTGGGGTTGAGGACAACAGCAGCAGCGGCAACGGCAAGGTCATGGTCATGACGGAAGCCCCGAACCTGCACCAGCTTGTAGAGGGCCTCAACACCCTTGGCGTTTCACCACGCGACATCATCTCCATCCTGCAATCCATCAAGGCCGCCGGCGCCCTCCAGGCCGACATCGAGGTTCTGTGATGGGTATCAATGTCCCCAACGCGCCCCTTGCATCTCCCATTGACCTTTCCTTGGCTACACCTGCCATGGAAAAGGCCGCGGAGCAATTCGAGGCCGTCTTCATGTCCCAGATGCTTGCCCCCATGTTTGATGGAAACGGCAGCGACGGGCTCTTCGGAGGCGGAAAGGCGGAAGAAACTTTCCGATCCCTCCTGATTGACCAGTACGGCAACAAGATCGCAACCCGCCACGCCACCGGCATTGCCGAAGCCGTCCTGCGGGAAATGATAAAAATCCAGGAAACCCAGTCATGACACCAACGGAAAAGTATCAGGCCATGAAAACTGCCATGAACAATCTTACAGACATCCTTGAAAACGAAACCAGCGCGCTGCGCCGGGGCGATTTCCAGACATCCCTTGCAACCCACGCCGACAAGATGGGGGCTGCCATCACCTTCCAGGACACCCTTTCCAATCTGCGCACCGACCTCAAAAACCTTGCCGCCCTTCCGGAAAGCACCCGCCGCGATCTGGCGTCCCGCCACAAGGCACTCACGTGTGCGGTAGAGCAGAACCTGCGTGCCCTCAAGGACATGCAAGCCGCCAGCGAACGTCTTTCCCGCCTTGTGGTTGGCACCCTGCGGCAAGCCGCGCTCGAAAAAACACCCTTGCCGGGTCGCAACCAGCCCCTTTCCGTCCGTTTCAACCAGACCATCTGAAAAGCTGGCACGTCATTTGCAAGGTTTTCATTAGCAACAACCAACTGGCAGGAACACGCTCCGTGATCCCCACCACACAAAATCTCCTGTTTCCCTCAACCTCTCCACGAGCCGTGTTCCCTGATGGAATGGCTCCGGAAGGCGGGATTCTGGCGGAGTTCACAAACCTGCTCACGTCCTTGCTGGAAACAGCAGCGCCTCTTCTTTCCTCAAACTCCGGCACAGGATCCGCCCCTGCCTTGTCCCAACCGGAAACGGCCCTCCTGCCCCCAGCGGCCCGCATGGCCCTGACATGCACGGCAGAAGCAGAAATGACCAGCACACGCCCGACAACGGCCAATGTTGCCCTTGCACTGCCTCCCCGCCTCCCCGAGGATATCCATGAAAACCAGCCTGAGGCGGCATTTCCTCCTGAATCGGCATTTCCTGCCGAGCCGGAAATTCCTGCCGCCCCCATTTTTTCCACGCCCACGCCCACACCCACACCAACATCTGAAAAAGCCGACCCAAAAAAAACTTCACCTGAAGAAACCGACTCCAAAGAAGCTGTGTCTGATGAGGTTCTCACCGAAGAAATCGCTTCCAGGCCTTCCTTGTTCTCTCCCCAAAACTTGTCCTCCTCTCCCCAAAAGACCCCCGGGAAAGCCAAGGAAGTTTCTTCCCCTGAAATGGTTGAGCGCGTAAAAACCCCTTCCCGACAGGGGGATGCCAGCTCTACCCTTCCCCTTGCGCCAGAAGCCCCCCCAAACATCGCGGCGGCCGAACCACCGATGGCAGCCTGCATTGATGCTTCTGTCCCAGCCGCTCCTTGTCTTCCCCAAGAAGCGGAGAACACCTCCCCGGCAGACCCTGCCCCCCTTTCCATTTCCCCGCAGAAGGAAACCGCCAAAATCCCGGCCTCCGGAATGGCACAGGAAACAACGACGGCGGAATCCAATCCCCTTGCAGAAAAACCGTCAGTTCCGGAAAAAAGGGAAACCGCTTCTTTTACAGAAGTCCTCTCCCCTTCAACAAAACACGCCCTGACCTCCAAAAACACCCCGGCGTTGAAGAGCGAAGATCCCGTTGGTGATTCCCTTGCCGCAAAACATCCCCTTGAACAGACACTCCCTGCCATGACTGCCAGACAGGCCGGGGAAACGGTTGCCAAAACCGCTCTCCCCCCTTCAGCCCATCGCACCATGACAGCTAAAAATGCTCCGGCCCAGCAGGTTGCCATTCACATGGAAAAGGGATTTGCAAAAGGTCAAACGACCATCCACATGAAACTGGATCCGGAAGAACTCGGCAGCATCGACATTTCCCTTTCCATTGATGAAAACCGCCACATCCGGGCCAACATCACGGCTGAACGCCCGCAAACACTCGATATTCTCCGAAAAGATGCCGACACACTTGAAAAAGCGCTTAGCACGACAGGCCTTAAAACCGAACAGGGCGGTCTGAGCTTCAATCTCAAGCAGGGCGGCGAACACTCCGCCCAGCAGGCCTTCACCCAGAATCAGAAATCTTTTCATTCCCCACATTCCCGCCAAGCCACAACATCTGTGCAAGCGCAGGCGGAACCCCCGGCACCACAGGCTTATGCCTACCGTGGCGCCCTGAACATCACGATATGAGGATCTCATGACGACCGTTTCCTCGACAACACAGACGAACACCTCAACCACCACGTCCTCAGGGTCCCGCCTGAATCAAACCTTTGACAACTTCCTGCTGATGCTGACCACCCAGCTCCAGAACCAGGATCCGCTCAATCCCATGGATTCGGCTGATTTTACCAATCAGCTTGTCCTTTTCAGTGGCGTTGAACAGCAGATCAGCACCAACAGCAAACTCGACGATCTCATTACCTCCCAGCAGGGGTCCCAGGCACAAGCCGCACTCAACTATATCGGCCTGAGCGCCGAAGTTGCCGGTGACACAGCCCCCTTCTCCGGTTCCCCCATCGATTTCATCTACGAACTGCCCTCCGACGCCCAGAAAACCAGCATCTCCATTCTGGATGAAGCCGGAAATGTCATCTGGAGCGGAAATGGCAACACCAGCGCCGGAAAGCACGTCCTGAGCTGGGATGGAACCCGAAACGATGGCAGCACAGCCCCAACCGGAATCTACCAGGTTGCTGTCGGCGCCATTGATGCCCTTAACGAATCCCTTGAGACCTCAACCTATGTTTCCCGCCTGATCACCGGCATTGAAACATCAAACAATACGGTTTCCCTTCTTTCCGGCGGTGACGTCATCAGCCTTTCCGATGTCGGCGCCGTTACCTATCCCGCCTATTCAACCAACAGCACCGAGGAGTAAAAAACCATGAGCCTTTTCGGATCCCTCTTTACCGGCGTTTCGGCCCTGTCTGCACAGAGCCAGTCGCTGTCCATGATCTCGAACAACATCGCCAACGTGAACACCACAGCCTACAAGCGCAACGAGGCCAGTTTTTCCTCGCTTGTCACCGACTCCGGCCGCACCTCAACCTTCTCCCCCGGCGGCGTCCTCACGGGCCTGCAGGGAACCGTCGGCCAGCAGGGACTTCTGCAGCAAACCAATTCCACAACCGACATTGGCATTTCCGGCAACGGTTTCTTTTCGGTCAAGCGCGACATTGGTGCCACCGACGAGCCTCTTTGGACACGCGCCGGATCCTTTACGGAAGACTCCCGCGGTTACCTGAAGAACAGCGCCGGATTCTACCTCATGGGCTGGACAGTGGATTCCAATGGCAACATCCCGTCTGCCAACGCCGACATCTCCAGTCTCGAACCGGTCAACGTCGCTTTCCTCGGTGGCCTGACCCGGCCAACCTCGACAATGGATATTTCCATCAACCTCGACAGCCGTCAGGTAGATACCGCCGCAGGTCCGCATTTCACCCGCGCCGTCCGCGTCTATGACAACATGGGCGAAGGCCATGACCTGACTTTTGAATTCACACGCTCCGCCCCCCTGCCGGCCACCGACTGGGACATGGTGATCCGCCATCCCGATGGCAGCGTCATCAGCACCACCGCCGTGACTTTCGACGGCAACGGCTCGGTTTCCGTTCCGGCCGCCGGCGCGGATGGCCGCGTGGTCGTTACCCAAGCCGGTGTCGACTGGGGCAACGGTTCCGCCATTCAGAACATCGACATCGACATTACCGATTTCAGCCAGTACGCCGGTGAATACAACGTAGTGTATGTCAACCAGAACGGTGCCGAACTGGGCTTGCGCACCGGCATCAACGTCAACAGCGACGGGCAGGTCATCGCCACTTTCAGCAACGGCATGACAACAACCCTTTACCAGCTCGCTGTCGGCACCTTCACCAACCCGAACGGACTTGAACAGCTTTCCGGAAACGCCTTCCGCCAGTCCATGGAAAGCGGCGACTACAACCTCCGCCTTCCGGGAGATGGTGGTGCAGGGCAGATCGCGGCGTCCTCGCTCGAAGCCTCCAACGTTGATCTTGCCGAGGAGTTTTCAAAGATGATCATCACCCAGCGCGCCTATTCCGCCGGAACGAAGGTCATCACCACCTCGGACCAGATGCTCCAGGAACTCCTCAACATCCGGTAAAACCAAAACTTAACTTTGCTATGGCAGGGTGGATTGTGTAAGGAAAAGGCGTCATGACAAATTACATGAACATCGGCAATTCACAATCCGCCCTGCTGTGGTACAACATCCTCCAGAAAACCGGGGAAAAGCAGCAGGCCGACTTTGAAAAAACGCCTGCCGTTTCCCGCGCCCTCGACGCTTTCGAGGATCGCATCGATTCCATCGACAATGTGGACGACCTTCTGGCTGATCGGCAGGTGCGCGAAGTCATCCTCTCCGCCTACCAGCTGGAGGAAAATATCGATGCCATCGGCCTCATCAAGAAGCTGCTGACCGAAGACCCCACCGACAAAAAATCCGTTGCCTACCGACTCACCGATACGCGCTATCGCAAATTCGCCACCGCCATGCAGGGCCTTGCGGATGGGGAGGATCCCCTCTCCAGTGAAACCCTCCAGGCCGAACTTCTGGAGGCCTACAAGACCAACGAATTTGAAAAATCTCAGGAAGACGTCAATCCTGCCATCCGCCAGGCCATGTATTTCAAGCGCCTGATTGGCAGTGCCACATCCCTTTCCCAAGTCATGTCCGATGCCACCCTCAAGGAAGTGGTGCGCGTGAGTGGCGGACTTCCCGAAAGCGTGGATGAACTGGAATACGCCCAGCAGAAAACCCGCTACGCCAGCAAAATCGATGTGGAAAAGCTCCAGGACGAGGAATATGTGGACACGTTCATCAAGAACTTCCTCATCCGCACAGACATCGCCACCATGGAAGCCGAATACGCCAGCGGCACCCTTTCGCCCATCGCCAGCCTCATCGGCCCGCTCTCAACCGAAACGGCCACCTTTACCCCCATCTACCTCGACCTCACCAACATCAATTTCTGGGCCTGATGCGCCGCGGAAACGCCCCCAAAAACCCGCCAAAGGAAAACCCCGGAAAATCCGGGGTTTTTTATTGAATTGGTTACAAGGGCTTCAGGCCATCATGTCCTGCGGCATTGAAGCCTGCCGTGCGCCCATATCCTCGTTGGCAGGGTTGATAGCCAGGCCATCCATGATATTGCGGTTGACCTGAATGAGGCTTTCCGGAGACGCCTTGCCCTGCATGACTTGGCTGGTGTGCTTGCGCACCCACAAACCCAGCGAAATGAGGTTGGCCTTGAGGTCATCCGGCAATGCGTTTTGCGGATTTGCCAGATCGACAATAAAGATGTTCCAGAGCTTCTGGTTATCAAAACAGGCCGAGATCAATCCCTGCATGTCCTCGCTTTCATGGGCGGCATGCATACGGCCTGTCACCATGGCCATGGCATGGCACTCCACCTGGCGCGGGGTTTCGGAGGCAACCTGATTCTGGCGATAGGGACTGCTGCTGTTCATCATGGCAAAAAACTCCCTTGGATATCCTGGATGAAACAAGGTTACCAGCCTCATGATTAATCAACCATTAATGGCAACCCTGGAAAACCTCCATTCAGGGGCATGCTCTATCCGCAAAATATTCCCCTCATGAATCCCACGGCTTTTGCGGCACAAAAAAAGTGCCGCCGGTTTCCCGGCGACACCTTTTCTTTTCGCGTATCTTCCGATTAGCGGAACAGCGACAGCACCGTGCTGGGCTGCTGGTTCGCAATCGAAAGGGCCTGGATACCAAGCTGCTGCTTGGTCTGCAGTGCCTGCAACTGGGCGCTTTCCTCAGCAAGATCGGCGTCCACCAGGCTTCCCACGCCCGAAGTCAGGGCATCGGTCAGTTCCTGCACGAAGTCCTTCTGGCTACCGACCTGGTTGGCCGAAGAAGACAGACGGGCAAGAGCCGAGTTCACCGTGGTGATGGCATTCGCAACACTGGTCAGTGCCGCAGACGGATCACCCGCCGCAACCACGGAGGTGGTCACATCGCCATTGGAGGAAGCAACCGCCGTGATCGAACCGTTGCTGCTGTTGATCACAACTTCACCAAGGCTGTTGTAGCTGGCGGTGAAACCAACTTCTGCCATCTTGCTCATCAGGGCCTGGATGTTGGCGCCCGGAGAAGCCGCGGTGTCCATGTCCACAACAAAGTTGCTGCCAACCGTGGCCGCCGTGGTTGCCGGATCCTCAATGAATTCGAACACATAGTTCGAACCACCGGCAGTGATGGTGAAGGTGTCATTGTCAGCGAGAGTACCGGCCCATGCAGATTCAAATACGGCCTTACCCGAACCATCGGCAACATTGATGCCCGAAATACCGAGGGTCGCGGTGCGCAGATCTTCGCGGTTGACCGTGATGGTGGCCACCGAGAAGGTGGTCGGATCGGTACGGTTCAGGGATGAGGTGACCGACAGGTTGGCGTCGGTGTTGTTGATCAGGTTGTAACCGTTGAACTGTGCGGAACTCACGATGCCGTCGATGTCGGAAACGAGCTTGCTGATCGATTCCTGGATCTTGGCACGGTCAACCGTGCTGCTCTGGGCGTTCACAACTTCCGTCTGCAAATCAATGAGCTTGTTCGAGATCTTCGTGGCGGCCTGCACGGCAACGTTCGCCGTAGCTTCACCCATGGACAGGGAATCATTGACAGCTTCAAACGCCGAAATGTCGGCGCGCATGCCCTGTGCAATGGTGAAGGTGGAAGCATTGTCACGAGCGCTACCAACTTTATAACCACTGTTGATGCGCGCCTGAACCGTGCTCAGGCTCTTGTTGGTTTCAGTGAGGAGGCGAAGGGCCGACATCGCCTCATTATTGGTATTGACGGAAAAACCCATTTGAAATCTCCCACTTTGTGGAGGAACAGGCGCTTTGCACCCAGAAGAAGGACAACCCAACTTCAGGCACAAGTGTGTGGCAAGAGTTTTAATAACCCATTAATGGCGGGATTTTTTGCGTGCAGGTCAATTTTCCGGTGGGCGGGAAAAGCCCGGACGCCCAATGACGGCCTGGATTTGCCGCAGGGCAGGAAAATAATCTTCCCGCCGCACAAGGTCCGCCACAGCCTCATAAAGGGCAAGGGACGGCCCATCGGATTTCATCTCCGCCTCATGGCGGGCCAAGGCGTGCATTTTTTCAAAGGCTTCCCCATGAGCCAGCCGATTTTCCGGCTCCAGGAGCATCAACTGCACATAAAGGTAAATGCGCCGCATGAAATTGTCTGCCTGTTCCGGTTGCATGACATCCTTTTCATGCAGGAGCGCCGCAGAATTCATGACCTCGATTTCCAGCACCCGGTCGGCAGGATTGCGGACAACCGCGCCATTGATGGCCAATCGTTCCCCCGGCTTGAGACGAAATTTGAGCCCCATTTAAATGGAATCCTTCTTTGTCTGGGCCGCAAGCAGGCCGGAAAACAAAGCGGGCGCTTCAGGATTTGCCAGTTTCTGGCTCTCTCCATATGCACGCAGCTGTTTTTCCGAAGGATATTGGGAAACAACATCCCCTGTTTCAGGATCACGATAAAGGAGAACGACCTTCTGGGTTTCCGCATCAAGGCGAACAACCGGACTGAAGTACCTGACTCCAGATGATGCCTGAACCGTGGCTTGCAACACATCTGCCTGCGAATCAACCATCACGGCATCCGCAAGTGTCTTGCCCGCACTTTCATCTGTACGCACAAAACTTTCCAATCCCTGGATTCCGCTCAACCCGCTTGTAATCACAACACACCCCTAATAAGAATTTTCGAGCACTTGCCTATCATAGCACATTTTAATCTTTAGTTAAATCCAAATTCACCTTCTATTAAAAATATTTGTGTAAATATAGATGCATGACAACCGAAAAATACATATCCCGCAACCTTCCGCCTCCAGGCACCAAACGTTGGGTCGCCGCACGCAAGGCACAAGTTGTACGGGCTGTTCAGAATGGCTTTATCTCGATTGACGACGCCTGCCAGACCTACAACCTTTCCCTTGAGGAGTTCCTGTCCTGGGAACGCCTCTTCAGCAACCACGGCTATCAGGGACTGCGTGCAACCCGCATTCGCGAATATCGCGACCACGAAATGGCCTGAACAAATCCTCCCCAAAATCCCCTTCGGAGGAAGGTCTGCATTTAAATGCACCTGAATGCAAAATAGGGCTTGCATAGATAGGCAATTTTTTCCTATTCATTAACCTGCCATTTACCCTTGCTGACGAAGATGCGGCATTCCCAAGAAGGGAATGCCCTGCCCTCTGGAGGTTGATCCGTGGACGATTTCCTGCGCACGCTGCGCAATCTTGGCACACCGCGCCTTGCTCTCATGAGCGGCGTGAGCATTGCGCTCATTGCTTTTTTCATGTTCCTGTCCACACGCCTGTCCACAGGCTCCATGGGCATTCTCTACAGCGATCTTGCCACCAGCGACGCAGGCGCCATTTCCGCCGAACTCGACAAACTGCAGACACCTTACACCGTCAGTTCGGATGGGACCCAGATTTCCGTCCCCAGCGCAGACATTGGCCGCATCCGCATGGCCCTGGCCCAGGAAGGGCTACCCAGCGGAGGTTCTGTCGGCTATGAAATCTTTGACCGCCAGCAGACTTTTGGCGCTTCAACCTTCCTGCAGAAAATCAATCAGGTTCGCGCCCTTGAAGGCGAACTGGCCCGAACCGTCTCCACCCTGTCCCCTGTCCGGCAGGCCCGCATCCATATTGTCCTGCCGGAAAAGGAAATGTGGAGCACACAAAAACAGCCGGCTACCGCTTCGGTTTTTGTCCAGATCCGGGGAGGAGGCCGTCTTGAAGGCGAGCATATCCGCTCCATTCAGCACCTCATTGCAGCGGCCGTTCCCGGCCTCAAACCCGGTTCTGTCTCTGTCATTGACAACCAGGGAACCCTGCTGGCGCGCGGCGACGCCGAAAGCACCGCTTCTTCCGACGCCGAAAACAGCGACGAACTCCGCCTGCGCCTTGAACGACGCATGACAACAACCCTTGAAGACCTTGTGGCCAAAACGGTTGGATATGGCAACGTGCGTGCCAATGTCTCGCTTGATATGGATTTTGACCGCATCAGCACCAATTCCGAAACCTATGATCCAGACACCCAAGTCGTCCGTTCCACCCAGTCCGTGACTGAAGACGCCTCAACCCTTGGCGATTCCGCCGGTGGCGCGGTTTCTGTCTCAAACAGCCTGCCTGACAACACGAAAACCGCCCCCGCCGGTGCAGAGGCTTCAGGCAGCCGGAATTCACGAACGGAAGAAACCATCAATTACGAAATCGCCAAAACCATCACAAACCATGTCCGGGAAAGCGGACAGGTCAAGCGCATGTCGGTGGCTGTCCTTGTGGATGGCATCTACAGCGAGGATGAAAAAGGCAACATGACTTATCAGCCCCGCAGCAAGGAAGATCTTGAGACCATTACCGCATTGGTTCGCAGCGCAGCCGGATATGATGAAGCCCGCGGAGACCAGGTTGAAGTGGTTAACATGCAATTCACCAAGGAAGAGGAACGCTTCGATGGGGGAAATGACGGCACCATCCTCGGCTTCCCCCGCAGCGACCTGCTGAATCTTGCTGAAACCATTGTGGTGGGAATTCTCGGCATCCTGATTGTCCTCCTGGTTGTCCGCCCCATTCTCGGCCAGCTCCTGCATGCTTCGGCGCAAGCGTCCCAGGATTCGTCCAACGCCCAGGGCATGCTCACCGACCAGTCGCGCCAGATGGCCGCACTTCCCTCCCCCGGAGGCGGATCCTCCATGCAGGTTGCCACGGAAGATTCGGAATTTGAAAACATGATTGACATCGACAAGGTTGAAGGGCGCGTCCGGGCCTCCTCCTTGCGAAAACTTGGTGAAATTGTGGAAAAACATCCGGTCGAGGCGGTTTCCATCCTCCGCTCCTGGGTTTCCCAGGAAAACTCGTGAGGACCTGATCCATGACCATGCGTGTCCGTGACGATTACCGCAGCCTTTCCGGCCATGAAAAAGCCGCCATCATCATGCTGGCGATTGGCGAGGAAAATGCCGTCCGCCTTTTCCAGCACATGGACGAGGACGAGATCAAGGACCTCTCACAAACCATGGCCAACCTCGGTACCATCGGTTCCACCGTGGTTGAGCGGCTGCTGGTCGAGTTCGCCTCACAGATGTCATCCACCGGCTCCCTTGTCGGCACTTTTGAAAGCACGGAACGCCTCCTGCTCAAGGTCCTGCAGAAGGATCGCGTGGATTCCATCATGGAAGACATCCGTGGCCCCGCCGGGCGCACCATGTGGGACAAACTGGGCAACGTGAATGAGGTTGTTCTTGCCAACTACCTCAAGAACGAATATCCGCAAACCGTTGCCGTTGTCCTGTCCAAGATCCGCGCTGACCACGCAGCCCGCGTTCTCGCCCAGCTTCCTGAAGGCTTTGCCATGGAAGTTGTCTTGCGCATGCTGCGCATGGAAGCTGTGCAGAAAGAAGTTCTTGAAGACGTGGAGCGCACCCTGCGCAACGAATTCATGTCCAATCTCGCCCGCACAAGCCGACGCGATGCCCATGAAATGATGGCCGAAATCTTCAACAGCTTTGATCGCCAGACCGAAAGCCGTTTCCTGAACACGCTTGAAGAACGCAACCATGATGCCGCCGAAAAGATCAAGGCCCTCATGTTTACCTTTGAAGACCTCGGCAAACTCGACACAACCGGCATTCAGGTCCTGCTGCGCACGATTGAGAAGGAAAAGGTCACCGTTGCCCTCAAGGGTGCCAGCGACATCCTCAAGAACATGTTCTTTGGCAACATGTCGGAACGTGCCGCCAAGCTCATGCGTGAAGACATGGCCGCCATGGGGCCGGTGCGCCTGCGCGATGTGGACGAGGCACAACAGGCCCTTGTCCAGGCTGCCAAGGACTTGGCTGCCAAGGGCGAAATCATCATTGCCGACGGCAAGGAAGAGCAGCTGGTGTATTGATGGCATCCCCGCAGCCCCCACGCCCCTTTACCTTTGATCACCGTGTCTTTGATGACCAGCTGGTGGTGGACAAGCCACAACCGAAATACACGGAAAACGACCTTACCGCCGCGCAAGCCGAAGCCTTTGCAAAAGGCAGGGATGAAGGCCTGCGGGAAGAACGCGAAGGACAGACCCGGAAGGCCTGCGACCTTCTTGTCCGCCTGCTGGCCGAAAACACACGCCTTGAACAAGGCATTGCCGAACAGGCAACACGGCTGGTGGGAGATGCCGGGGAGCTTGCGCGCCGCATTCTTGCAAAGCTCATGCCCATGGCCACGGCCCGGGGGGGGCTGGAAGAAATTGAATCCCTCATTGCCAGCACCCTTCTTGAGCAGCATACGGCGCCGCGCATCAGCATCCATGTTGCCCCCGCCATGCAGGCCACCGTCAATGAACTGGTGGAGCGCCTGCGCAAGGATACGGCCTTTGAGGGAAAACTGGCCATCCTGTCTGACGAAACCTTTGGTGAAAGCGACTGCCGCCTGGAATGGGCCACCGGCGGCGCCGAACGAATGCTTGACAAGATCTGGAACGACATCAATACCTGCATTTCAAAAGCCACCCCGCAAGGAGAACCCTCATGACCGGCAACGAAAACCTCGATCTCAAGGAACTGGAAAGCCAGGGCAAGGATGAAACCGAAACATCCAGCCCCCTCATTTCCCCCCTCAATTCCCAGCATGAACTGGATGCGATTTATGACATCCCCGTCCAGATCTCCGCTGTGCTTGGCAAGGCCGACATGGCCGTAAGCCAGCTTTTGAAGCTGGGGCGCGGCGCTGTGGTTGAACTTGACCGCAAGGTTGGGGAAGCCATTGACATTTACGTCAACAACCGCCTCGTCGCCCGTGGCGAAGTTGTGGTCGTGGATGACCGCCTTGGCGTGACCATGACGGAAATCATCAAATCAGACAGGACTTGACAACACCATGAGGCTCCTCATCATCGGACAAGCACAAGGCCCCATCAGCGCGGCAGGCCGCATTGCCCACGAACGTGGCGCAAGGGTTGCCTATGCATCTGATGCGGCAGGCGCCCTTGCCGCCTTGCGGGCCGGGCATGGCGCCGACCTTGCCATGATGGATGTCGTCCTGGACATTTCCGGTTTCATCTCAAGCCTCGCCGCCGAACGCATCAATCTTCCCGTAGTCGCCTGCGGCGTGGATGTGGATGCTGGTGCCGCCGTGCGGGCCATCCGGGCGGGCGCCAAGGAATTTGTCCCCCTGCCGCCGGATGCCGAACTCATCGCCGCCGTTCTTGAAGCGGTGGCCGCCGAAAACCATGCCGTCATTGGCCGTGATCCGGCCATGATGTCTGTCATGAAGCTCGCGGGACAAGTTGCCGCAACCGATGCCACCATCCTCATCACGGGAGAATCCGGCACCGGCAAGGAAGTGATGGCGCGATACATCCATCTCAACAGCAAACGCGCGTCCGCCCCTTTCATTGCCATCAACTGCGCCGCCATTCCGGAAAACCTTCTGGAATCCGAACTGTTCGGCCACGAAAAAGGTGCCTTCACAGGGGCAACGGCACGCCGCATCGGCAAATTCGAGGAAGCCAATGGCGGCACCCTCCTGCTGGATGAGGTGAGCGAAATGGCCCCTCTCCTGCAGGCCAAACTGCTGCGTGCCATCCAGGAACGCGAAATTGAACGCGTGGGGGGATCCGGCCCCGTCAAGATCAACATCCGCCTGCTGGCCACCAGCAACCGGAACCTTGAGGAAGAAGTCAGGAAAGGCACCTTCCGCGAAGACCTCTATTACCGCCTCAATGTCATCAACCTTTGCCTGCCGCCCCTGCGTGACCGTCCGGGCGACATCCTGCCGCTGGCCGAACATTTCACCCGCAAATACTGCGAGCTGAATGGTTTTGATCCCAAGGACCTGGAAGATGGCGCCATCGACAAACTGGTTTCCCATGTCTGGCGTGGCAACATCCGCGAGCTGGAAAACACCATTTACCGGGGCGTTCTTGTTTCTCCGGGCGACAGCATCCCGTCGGAATCCATCATGATCCAACAGGGCGCGCCCATGCCAAAACCTTCAGCGCCACAGGCCCAGGCAACCCTTGCTGCCGGCGACCTCGTTGGCCGCACGGTGGCAGATGTCGAGAGAGACCTCATCATTGGCACCCTCCAGCATTGCTTTGGCAACCGCACCCATGCCGCCAACATTCTTGGCATTTCCATCCGCACCCTGCGCAACAAGCTCAAGGCATATACGGAAGAAGGCCTTGAGGTTCCCCAGCCCGGCGAAGGCGCGGAGGCCAGCGCCTAAATGACGGCTTCTGCAGGACAACAGGCCATGAACATGATGCGCCGAAGCGATATTGTCCTCGCTCTCGGCGTCATTGCCATTCTTGTCATCCTCATCCTGCCCATGCCCCGCTTCCTGCTGGACATGAGCCTTGCCATTTCCATGACCCTGTCCGTCATCATCCTGATGACATCCCTGTTCATCCGCCGCCCGCTGGAATTCACCTCCTTCCCCACCATCCTGCTGATCTCCACCATCCTGCGCCTGGCCCTGAACCTCGCTTCCACCCGCCTCATCCTCGCGGGCGGCCACACCGGCCCGGAGGCCGCCGGCCGCGTGATTGCCGCCTTTGGGCATTTTGTCATGGGCGGAAATTTCATCATTGGCATCGTCGTTTTCTCCATTCTTGTCCTTGTCAATTTCATTGTCATCACCAAGGGATCCAGCCGCATTGCCGAAGTGGCGGCACGCTTCAGCCTGGATGCCATGCCCGGCAAGCAGATGGCCATCGACGCCGACCTGTCTTCCGGTCTCATCAATGAAGATTCCGCCCGCCTGCGCCGGCGCGAACTCGAAGAGGAAAGCACCTTCTTCGGCGCCATGGACGGTGCCGCGAAATTCGTGCGCGGCGATGCCGTAGCCGGACTGCTCATCACCTTCATCAACATCATTGGCGGCATCATCATCGGCACCGCCCAGCAAAACCTTTCGCTGGCCGAAGCCGCGCAAAATTATACCCTGCTCACGGTTGGCGATGGCCTTGTGTCGCAAATTCCCGCCCTCATCGTCTCAACCGCCGCCGGACTGCTGGTCTCCAAGGCAGGCATCACCGGAAGCACCGATGCCGCGCTGTTTGGCCAGATGAGCCGTTATCCCACCGCTCTTGGCCTGTCCGGAACCCTGCTCATTGTCATGGGGCTACTGCCCGGCCTTCCCCTTCTGCCTTTCCTGGCACTGGGTGGAACCCTGGCCTACACGGCCAACCAGATCCCGAAAATCCGGGCCCGCGCCGAAGCCTCCGAAAAAGCGGCAGCAACCGCAGAAGCCGCAGCAAAACCAACAGCTGACGCGCCCATTTCCCAAGCCCTGGCCATGGATCATGTCCGGGTGGAAATCGGTTACGGCCTTTTGTCCCTGGCCAGTGGCGACATCGGCCAGCGCCTCACCGACCAGATCAAGGCCCTGCGGCGGCAAATGGCCTCCGACATGGGATTCATCCTGCCCTCTGTCCGCATTCAGGATAACCTTCAGCTCCCGGCCACCAGCTATGTCATTCGCATCAAGGAGATTGAAGCGGCACGCGGCAACCTCCAGCCTGGCCTCCTCCTCTGCATGGACGGGCAGGGGGCGACCGTTTCCATTCCCGGGGAACAGGTGCGGGAACCCACTTTTGGCCTGCCCGCAACCTGGATCGCCCCGGCATCCAAGGAAGAAGCCCAGTTCAAGGGTTATACCGTAGTGGATCCCTCCACGGTTCTGGTTACCCACCTGACCGAAATCATCAGGGACAACATGCCCGACCTGCTGTCCTATGCCGAAACGCAGAAACTCCTTGATGAAATCGCGCCCGGTTATGGCAAGCTGGTTTCCGACATCATTCCTTCACAAATCACTGTGGGCGGCCTGCAGCGCATCCTGCAGAACCTGCTGGCCGAGCGTGTTTCCATCCGCGACCTGCCCACCATCCTTGAAGGCGTGGCGGAAGCTTGCGCCATCACCCGCAGCATTTCGGCCATCACGGAACATGTCCGGGCGCGCCTCGCGCGCCAGTTGTGTGAAGCGGGGACATCTACCGGAGGCGTCCTGCCGCTTCTGACCCTGTCCCCCACATGGGAACAGGCTTTTGCCGAATCCCTCGTGGGCGAAGGCGAAAACCGACAGCTGGCCATGCCGCCGACACAACTTCAGCAATTCATAACTTCTGTCAGGCAATCTTTTGAATCACAGGCAAAGGCTGGCGAATCTCCTGTTTTGCTCACCAGCCCTTCCATTCGTCCTTTTGTGCGATCAATTGTTGAAAGATTTCGTCCGCAAACTGTAGTAATGTCGCAGAATGAGATTCATCCCAAGGCACGAATCAAAACCATGGGGCAGATATGAGACTTAAAACATTTCACGCATCCTCGATGGTCGAGGCCATGCGACAGGTTCGGGAAGCACTGGGCGATGATGCCATCATCGTCTCCTCCCGCACGGAAAATGGCGGATCGGTTGTCCGCCTGACCGCCGCGATAGACGAGGATGAACATATGGACCGTGCTGCACACCAGCCGTCCGAAACCCAGAAAGACGCCCCCTTTTCCAAACCGACCTCCATTCCGGATGCCGGGGAGGAACTCATCGAAATCCTGCTGCGTCACGGTACACCGGCTGCTGTCACCGAACGTTTCCTTTCCGCTGCGGCCCCCATGGCTGGCACAGAAAACTCGATGGAAGAACGCCTGGCTGCCATCCTGTCCGATGTCCTTTCCTTCAAGCCGCTTCCGCGTGGTCCATCGCCACGCCCCCTTGTTTTCACGGGCCTTCCGGGCGCCGGAAAAACTCTTTCCATTGCCCGTTTTGCCACCCAAGCGGTCATGGCTGGCCTCAAACCCGCCGTCATCAGCGCCGACACCATCCGCGCCGGCGGCACCGAACAGCTGGAAGCCTTCACCCGCATTCTCAAAATCAAGCTCATGACCATTGAGGATCCGGATGCCCTTGAAGATGCCCTTGCCGCCATTCCTGCGGCAGACCTCTTCCTCATAGACACCCCGGGCATCAACCCCTTCAATGCCGATGAACGCCTCATGCTGCGCAAGCTCCTGTCCCTGCCCGGGTGCGATGGCATCCTTGTCATGCCGGGAAGCGGCGACCCCATAGAAGCCGCTGAAAATGCCCAGACCTTTCTGGATCTTGGCGTCTCGCGCATCATGCCGACCCGACTTGACATTTCCCGCAGGTTCGGCGCCCTTCTGGCCGCAACGGAAACAACTAGGCTTCCGCTTTGCGATGCCAGCGCAAGCCCAAAAGTCACCGATCCCTTTATTGAAACCACTCCCAAATATCTCGCTGGCCTGCTGGCCGCAGGTTCCCCGTTAGAGGTGTCACCATGAACGATTCGCACCAGCCGAACATTCCGGCGCCCCGCAACATCATCGCCATTGCCAGTGGCAAAGGCGGTGTCGGAAAAACCTGTTTCTCCATCAGCCTGTGCCATGCCCTCGCGCGCAAAGGCAAACGCGTCCTCCTGTTTGATGGAGACTTGGGTCTGGCCAATGTGGACGTCCAGCTGGGCTTGTCCCCAAAACTTGACCTGACCTCCGTGATTGAGGGCCATGCCACCCTGAAGGGCGCCATTACCCGTTTTGACGAAGGCAATTTTGACATCATTGCCGGACGTTCGGGCACGGGCAGCCTGGCCTCCCTTCCCGCCCCCCTGCTCTCCAACCTGCGCATGCAGCTTGCCGACCTGTCCCCCGCCTACGACCGCGTGGTACTGGATCTTGGCGCCGGCATCAACCGCACCGTCCAGCAGCTGGCCGCATCGGCCGGAACCACCATAGTCATCACCACGGATGAACCAACCGCACTGACCGACGCCTATGCTTTCATCAAACTCAACCACACCGTGATCGGAGCGGAAAACATCTCTGTCGTCGTCAACATGGCCCCCAGCACCCGCGAAGGCCTGCATACCTACGAAACCCTTCTCAAGGCCTGCCAGAACTTCCTGCACATCTCCCCCATCCTGGCCGGGGTTGTGCGTCGGGACAGCCGCGTACGCGATGCCATCCGCAACCAGAGCCCGCTCTTTATCCGCTATCCGGCTTGTGATGCAGCCGCCGACATTGAGAATGTCGCCGCAAAACTCCTCGCCTGAAATCCGGTTTCGCATGAGTGTCAGCCTGCCCCCCATCAAGTCGTTCCAGCAGCAGCCCCAGGCAGGCGGTGGCGAACCCCCGTTGGGTACAGCCATGCTCATGGAGGTTCCTGAGCGGCTGCAAAACATTCCGCACAGCATTACGCTTTCCGCCTATATCATTTCGATTGAAAACGAGGTCACCCGGGCCCGTGTTTCGGCGGGCGACATCCTCATGCGCAGCTCTGTTTCCCTCCTCAAGGGGAAACCCCTTCTTATCCAGCTGGCTCCCGGAACGCCCCCAACCTTTGCTGTCCTTTTTGCCATTTCAAGGGTTGGAGCCTCCCATCAGGATTCCCCTCTGGCCCCGCCTTCTTCAAAAGCGGCAGAATCTTCCCCACATACAGGGCAGACAACGCCCGGAACGCCAAGTTTTGCCACATCCGGCCTTGGTGCCCTGCTGGAAGTTCAGGAAAACACGCCCCCAGAAACAGAATCTCCCCGGGATGTCCGTCCCCTGGCTGAAGAACCACAAAAATCAAACCTTGAACTGGACACCTGAACAAACAAAAAGCCAGGCAAATGCCCGGCTTTTTTCTTCATGTCCCTTTGGTCGGCAGCAAGCATGGGCCTAACCCTTGCGGCGGTGGCCTTCGGTGGCAATTTCATCCATCAGCTTGTTTTCTTCACGCAAGGTTTCCATACGGGCTTCCGTATCGCGGCTATCCTGCGCCACCTCATATTTCTTGAGTTCCCGGAAGGATTCCCGCAATTCCTCGGCCGCCGTTTCAATGCGTTCAGCCACCTGTGAAATGGAGGATTCCAGGCTTTTCCGCCGCGCAATGGCCGATGCGACATAAGCGCCAAAGGTAGGGGAGGATTCCATGACGTCCGCGCTTTCCTCGTGCTCGCGGGCCATATCATCTTCCACATGTTTTTTTTCGGCTTCAAGACGCATGGCCAACTGGTTGAGATCCATCAGGATCCTGCGTTTTTCATCCAGCTCCCAACGCCTCAGCCTGATCAGGGATTTCAGGTCGCTCATTCCGCTTTCATATCCAGTATGGCAGCCAGCGAATCATACCCTTCGCCAAGGCGCGCGCATTCATTTTTACGCTGTTTGAGAAATGTTTCAAGGGCGGGATAAAGTTCAATCGCTTCATCCACCTTTTCATCACTGCCGCGCTTGTAAGCGCCAAGACGGATCAGTTCCGCCATATCCTCATAAAGGGCAATGATTTCACGGGCCCGCGCCACCAGTGCATTCTGGGCATCCGTATTGCAACCCGGCATGGTTCGCGACACGCTGCGCAGAAGGTTGATGGCTGGATGGCGCCCACGCTCGCCAATGGCGCGTTCCAGCACGATATGCCCATCGAGGATGCCGCGCACGGCATCGGCAATAGGCTCGTTATGGTCATCACCATCCACCAGGATGGAAAAAAGGCCCGTAATGCGTCCCTGTCCCTTTTTGCCAGGGCCCGCCCGCTCCAGCAGGCGCGCAAGCTCTGCAAAGGTGGTGGGAGGATACCCCTTGCTGGTTGGCGGTTCGCCAGCGGAAAGACCTATTTCACGCTGGGCCATGGCAAAGCGGGTTACACTGTCAATCATGCACAGGACATTACTGCCCTCATCACGGAAATGTTCCGCAAGACTGAGGGTCATGTAAGCGGCCTGCCGACGCATCAGCGGCGCTTCATCGGATGTGGCCACCACCACCACGCTGCGGGCAAGGCCTTCCGGGCCAAGATCGTCCTCAAGGAATTCCTGCACCTCGCGGCCACGTTCTCCCACAAGGCCAATCACGCTCACATCCGATGACGTATAACGTGCCAGCATGGCCAAAAGGGTGGATTTTCCGACCCCGGAACCCGCAAAGATCCCCATGCGCTGGCCTTCACAGCAGGTCAGGAAGGTATTGAGCGAACGCACCCCCAGATCCAGCTTGCCACCAATCCGCTGGCGTTCATGGGCCGAAGGCGGACGATTGCGCAGGGGAACGCCTGTTGCCCCCATGGGAAGGGGGCCCTTTCCATCCATCGGTTCACCAAAAGCATTAACCACACGCCCCAGCCAGCCATCCGATGGATAAACCATAGGCTGGCTTTCCATGGCTTCGGCGCGATTCCCAAGCCCAACCCCCTCAAGAGGAACAAAAGGCATGAGCAGGGTTCGGCCATTCCGGAACCCCACAACCTCGCAAGGGAGCCGTTCACCGCCATATCCCAGAATGTCGCAACGCCCTCCAACCGCAAGGCGGCGTTCAAGCCCGGCCACTTCCACCAGCATGCCCTGAACCGCAGAAACCCGCCCGAAATGACGGACTGTCTGGATATTTTCTATATTGCGGAACAAATCGCTATCGGATATGGACACAAAATCCCCATTCATTAACTTTTTCGTTAACCTTTGTATGGTTAATATCGCAATGTTCGTTAATTCGTGGTAAAAAAATTCACCACCCATTAACGTTTGTCGTCTTTATACACTAACAACCAAAAGTTGTGGTATATTTTAAGGGGATTACAAATGCGCGTACTTCTTGTGGATGATGATGCCAGCATTTCCCGCAGCATTGAGCTGATGCTCAAGAGCGAAGGGTTCATTGTTGACATTACGGATCTGGGCGAAGACGGTCTCGAAATCGGCAAGCTCTATGATTACGACATCATCATCCTTGACCTCATGCTGCCCGACATTGACGGATATGAAGTCCTGCGCCGCCTGCGCCAAGCCCGCATCCAGACCCCCATCCTCATCCTTTCCGGCCTGTCGGAAATGGACAACAAGATCAAGGGACTTGGCATTGGTGCGGATGATTACCTGACCAAACCGTTTGACAAACGTGAACTGCTGGCACGCGTGCAGGCCATCGTACGCCGCAGCAAGGGACATGCCCAGAACGTCATCAAGACAGGCCGCCTGTCCGTTAACCTGGACGCCCGCACCGCCGAAGTGGAAGGGATTCCCCTGCACCTGACCGGCAAGGAATACGGCATTCTGGAACTCCTTTCCCTGCGCAAGGGCACCACCCTGACCAAGGAAATGTTCCTCAACCACCTTTACGGCGGCATGGATGAACCGGAAGTGAAGATCATCGATGTGTTCATCTGCAAGCTGCGCAAGAAGCTCCAGCAGGCCACGGGCGGCGAGGATTACATTGAAACCGTGTGGGGACGCGGCTATGTCCTGCGTGACCCCCTTCCGCAAAACATTCCGCTTGCTCCGGCCAAGAAATCCAGCAGTAAATAAAACCTGTTGCCATGAAAAGAAAAAGGGGCGATCCGTGCAGGAGCGCCCCTTTTTGAGCCTTGAGCGTTTAGATTGAACAATTCCTGTTGCTCTTGGGATGCGCCAGACCGCAAGGCGCTTGCCCGCAGGGGCGATGCGACCAGAATTCAGGCCACTGGTGCCCAGAGAACATCATCGATGTGATCCGCACCGCAGCACAGCATGGCCAGGCGATCCATGCCGAGCGCAATCCCGGAGCTTTCCGGCATGCCCTCCTCAAGAGCCGCAAGAAAATCCTCATCGATCGGATAGCGGAATCCGTAAAGCTTTTCCTTGAGCGCCATGTCTTCCTCAAAGCGACGGCGCTGTTCCTTTGCGTTGGTCAGTTCGCCAAAGGCGTTGGCCAGCTCCAGGCCACAGACATAAATCTCGAACCGTTCCGCAAGGCGCGGGTCTGAAGCCTTGGGACGGGAGAGGGCGGCCATGGAGATGGGATAGTCGTAAAGGATGCAGGGAGCGCCGTCGCCCAGTTTCGGTTCAATGATGTCCTGGAAAATCCGGAAATAGATGTCCTCCCAGCTGTCCCCCACATGCGGCGCAATGCCAACCCGGATGGCTTCCTGCCAAAGGGCTTCCGCATTTCCCACCTCGGCAAGGATATCGATCTTGCAATATTCATGGAAAGACTCGGCCACCGAAAGTCGGGTGAATGGCTGGAAAGGATCGCTTGCACGGCCACGGTAACGCAGGGTTTTTGTGCCTGCGCCTGTTGCTGCGGCCCGCAACAGGCCTTCACAATCCTCCATGAGGTCTTCATAGGTAGCCCCTGCACGATACCATTCAATCATCGAAAATTCCGGATGATGGGTGGAGGAGCGTTCTCCGTTACGGTACGTATGGCAAATCTGGAAAATGCGCGGCAAGCCAGCCACCAGAAGCTTCTTCATGGCAAATTCCGGACTGGTGTGCAGGTAAAAGCGGCGCATGGCTTCCCCCGGCTCCGCAATATCCGTGGCAAAGGCCATGATATGCGGCTCCATGCCGGGACTGACCTGCAAGGCTGGCGTTTCCGGTTCGGCAAAATCGCGTTCATAAAAAAACTGGCGCACAGCGCGCGTCATCTTGTCCCTGCGGTGCAGGTTTTCAATTCTTTTGGCGAACATGTCTCCGCGCCACCATGGCGTTTTTTTCGACATTTTCACATCTCCCTCTTGAGAAACCCATCCAACATGGGGTATAGCCCATTGCTTGAAGGCGGCAAAACTGTTATGTTTTTTTCGTCTATTTAGCAAGTGGTAACCATGAAGGAAAGCATCTCCCCATGAAAGTCAACGCCATCACCATCCGCGCCGGCAATGTTCTTGAGCAAGAAGGCAAGCTCTGGGCCGTTCTCAAGAGCGAAATCATGCAGCCGGGCAAAGGCGCCGCCGTCATCCAGGTGGAAATGCGCGATGTCCGCACCGGTACCAAGACCAACGTCCGCTACCGCACGCAGGAAGCGGTGGAACGCGTCCAGCTGGACGAATACGAATACCAGTTCCTGTTTGCCGATGGCAACCTGCTCACCTTCATGAACAATGAAACTTTCGAGCAGATCACCGTGGAAAAGGATATTGTCGGTTATCCCGCCGCCTTCCTGCAGGACGGCATGGTTTGCACCATCCGCACCTATGAAGGCAAGCCGATCAGCGTCGAGCTGCCGGACAGCGTCATCATGACCTTGATCGAGGCAGACCCTGTGGTGAAGGGCCAAACGGCATCTTCATCCTACAAGCCGGCCAAAATGGAAAATGGCGAGCGCGTCATGGTTCCGCCACACATTGAAAATGGCACCCGCATCGTTGTGCGGACCACTGACGGCACTTACGTCGAACGCGCGAAGGAATAAAGCGAAGATGGCTCCTCCCCTTTCCCCTCTCATGACGATCATGACAAGAGCCGCCCAAATGGCAGCCAAATCGCTCCTGCATGATTTTGGCGAGGTGGAAAACCTCCAGGTTTCCCGCAAGGGGCCAGCCGACTTTGTTTCAACGGCAGATGAAAACGCGCAAAAGATCCTGAAGCGCGAACTGCAAAAGGCCCGTCCGGGCTTTACCTTCCTCATGGAAGAAGGCCAGCCGCACGCCGCACATGAACCCGGCCAGGAACGTTTCATCATCGACCCGCTGGATGGAACCGACAATTACCTGCATGGCATTCCACACTGGGCCATTTCCATTGCCGTGGAAAAGGATGGCGAAATCCTTGCGGCCCTCATCCTCAATCCCGTCGGGAACGAGATGTACCACGCCGAAAAAGGCATGGGCGCCTACATGAACCACCGCCGACTCCGGGTTTCCGGCCGGGATGTCACGGAAAAGGGCCTTATCGGCACAGTCATCCCAACTCTGAAACGCGCCGCCTTCAAGCCCGCCTTCCAGACGCAAATGGACAAGGTATCCAGCCATTTTGGCTGCATCAACCGCATGGGATCCGCCGCTCTCGACCTTGCCTATGTGGCCTCGGGACGCATGGATGGTTTCTGGGCGGAAGACCTCAAGCCATGGGATATTGCTGCGGGTCTTTTGATCGTTCATGAGGCTGGCGGTTTTTCGAGCCAGTTTGATGGAACATCCTCTCCATTGTTTTCAGGGACCATCATTGCCGGAAATCCTGCCATCCACAAATCCCTGCACAGCCTCCTGCAGGGCATGGAAACCCAAACATCTGCATAAGGGGGGAAACCCGCCGTGACCAACCGCCTGATGACCTCTGCTTCCGTTTTTGCCCTCACAATGGGACTTGTTTTCCATCCTGTCATGGCACAGACCGTGGTTGGAACGCCTGGCGGAACATCTCCCGGCATGGCGGTTGAAGTCAATCTTGACATTCTGGAACCCAATCAGCACGCGGTCTCCCTTCCGCCTGTGGTTCTCACGCCGCCGCCCGCCCTCAACATGGCTCCAAAAACGACTTTGTCGCCACCTGTCATTCAGGCGCCCGCACCTGCAGCTGAAAAAAAAACTGAGATTCCAGCCGCCCCATCTGCCGCTCCCCTGGTTTCCGCCAAAACCGTACTGCCCCCTGTAAAACCACAGGCTCCGGAAGCAGCAAGCGAAAAAAAACCAGAAACCGCACAAAAACCGATAGTTGCCGCGACAAAACCCACGGCCACAAAATCCATGCCAAAACGCTTGCCCGGCACCGGTTCAGGCCATCAGACATCGACCCCAACGCCGCCGTCCAAACCGGAAAAGACCGCCAAACCTGAAAGCGAAGCTTGGCCCATGGGCCGCAAAACCGCTATCGATGGTGCCATTGAGGCTGAAGCCTTGCGTGATGCCCTGGCCAAAGCGCGGGAACAGATGGGAGACAACAAATCCCTTCCTCCTGCCGCTGCCCTCACCCCCTCGCCCAATACGCCACGGGGCGAACCAAAACCCAATGCAATTGATGGCGCCCTCAAGGCCGCCGTCCTGCGCGAAGCTACAGAAAAAGCGGCAGAAATCCGCGGCGGACGGAACAAGACGGAAGAAACTCCGGTCACAACCATGGCTTCTGCCAGCACAACAGTTGCCCCCCCATCCGCAACATCTGATCCAACCCCCGCTGCGACGGCAAACACCACAGCACCAACATCCAAACCTGTTGTACAGGAACAAAAGCCACAAGCGCCTGTTGCCGCCGTCATGGCCAAGCCGGAAAACCTCCGCCTCACCTTTGAAGGCACCACCTCTGACATCAAGTCCGAATATCCTCCCAAGATTGATGCCATCATTGGCTGGCTGCAAAAAAATGAAACGGCACGCCTGCAAATTGAAGCCTACGCCTCAAGCCCGGATGGACAAACCAACATGGCCCGGCGCATTTCCCTGTCCCGCGCCCTTGCCATCCGTTCCTACCTGATTGACCACAGCATTCGCAGCACCCGCATTGACGTGCGTGCCAAGGGCGATGCCACCACGGAAGAACCGCTTGACCGGGTTGACCTCATCATCACCGAATAAAATTCCTTCCTGAATTGGACACAAGAAAAAGCCGGGCATTGCCCGGCTTTTTCTTGTGTCACAAAGATAGGACATTTACTGTTCCAGAGCATTTAACGTTTAGATTGAACAATGCCTGTTGATCTTGGGATGAGCCAGACCGCAAGGCGCAAACCGCGGGGCGATGCGGGCATCGTCCAAGGTTTGAAAACACGGCGGATGGCCATCAAAAGGCAACAGGGGTATTCAAGATGAACGTTAAATGCTCCAGTCCTTACTCCCAGGCAAGAGCCACGACAGGATCCAAGCGGGCCGCCTTGCGGGCCGGCATGTAACCAAAGATGATGCCGGTGAGGAAAGCGCTCCCAAACGCCATGAGCGCGGGCCCCGCCGTAAAGGCAATGGGCATGCCCCCCAAACCCTTGATAAGCCAGCCAACGCTCCAGCCCAGCAAAACCCCAATAATACCGCCAATGGCGCACACCACTGCCGATTCAATGTTGAACTGGAGCAGGATATCACGCCGCCTTGCGCCCGTGGCCATGCGGATGCCGATTTCCCGCGTACGCTCGGTCACGCTCACCAGCATGATATTCATCACACCAATGCCGCCCACAAGCAGGGAAATGATGGCCACCGCCCCCAGAAACAGTTTGAGGGTATTGGTGGTATCCGTCACCATCTCCACCAGGGATGCCATGTTGCGGGTGGAAAAATCTTCCAGACCATGACGCTCCAGCAGAAGATCCTTGATGTCCTGCTCTGTATCATTGATCTGGGCGAGGTTTGAAACCTTGACGGTTAAACTGCTGATATAATTCTGGCCAAAAAGACGCATATTGCCAGTCGTGACCGGGATCATCACCACATCATCCTGGTCGGATCCCATGGCGGACCCCCCTTGCTCCTTCATGACGCCAATCACCTCGAAAGGTACATTCTTGATCAGCACATATTTGCCAATGGGATTTTCCCCTTCCGAAAACACAGCCTCCAGAACCGTCTTGCCCAGCACCGCGACCGAAGCATACCCCCTCATATCCTGGGCCCCAAAGAAACTGCCCTTCTCCACCGTCCAGTCCCGCGCTTTCGGAAAATCGGGGCCAACGCCCTGAACCTGCGTCTGGTAGTCCTGGTTGCCGTAACGGATGGTATAGCGTCCAGACCGCTGCGGAACCACGGCTTCAACATTGGAAAGTTTCGCAATGGCATCTGAATCCTCCAGCGTCAGGCTGGTGACATCCTGCCCGCCGCGCTGACCCGGAATATCCATGCCCGGACGCACCGTAATGAGATTGGTGCCCATGGACGTGATGCGTCCAAGGATGGATTGTCGTGCCCCATCGCCAATGGCCAGCATGGCCACAACCGACGCCACACCAATGACAATGCCCAGAAGCGTCAGCGCCGTCCGGAACAGGTTGACCCGCAAGGACTGAATGGCCATGGTCACCGCTTCACCAATGGCCGTGGCAATGTTCATGCCATGGTCGCGCTTGATTTTGGCGCCCGTGTCCCGCAATTTCGCTTCCGACTGGATGGTTTCCTTGAAAATCTTGCCATCATGCAGGTGAATGACGCGTTCCGCCTGCAGGGCCACATCCTCATTGTGGGTAATGATGATGATGGTTCGCCCCTCGCCATGCAGGTTGTGCAGAAGTTCCATCACGTCATCGCCCGTCCGGCTGTCAAGCGCACCCGTGGGTTCATCCGCCAGAATGACGGGAGGGTCATTCATCAGCGCGCGGGCAATGGCCACCCGCTGCTGCTGGCCCCCGGAAAGCTGGGAGGGATAATGACGCTTGCGGTCCCCCATGCCAAGCTGCCCCAGCAGATCCTCGGAACGCTGGTCGCGAATGTCCTTGTCTATTCCCGCGTATATGGCGGGAATTTCGACATTGGCCTGCGCATTCACGCTGGCAATCAGGTTGTAGCGCTGGAAAATGAACCCAAAAGTTTCCCGGCGCAGGGCCGCCAGTTCATCCGGCAGCATGTTGCGGGTTTCCCGGCCCATGATGCGGCAACTGCCTGCCGTTGGCCGATCCAGACAACCGACCACATTCATCATGGTGGACTTGCCGGACCCCGAAGGCCCCATGATGGCCACAAACTCGCCTTCCCTTATGGTCAGGGACACATGGTCAAGCGCGCGCACGATATCCGCATCGCTCTCTTCCCCATAAAAGCGCGAAAGCCCGGAAAGCTCAACCACCGCCCGTCCTGGGGATGCCATCAGCGCAGACCTCCCATCATCCCCGGACGCTGGTTGCTTGCCTGTACATTCGCCGAGGGACCTCCCGCACCTGTTGCATTAGATGTTTTTGCGGCCCCCACAACAACCCGGTCACCAACAGCAAGGCCTGACTTGACCTCTGCCCGAACCCGGTTCATGAGGCCAACAAGAACCGTACGATCAACGGCCTGTCCGCCCTGCCAGACACGCACCACATAAGCTTCCGCTCCAGGCTGGTCTTCATCTTCCATCCGGCGCCCCAGGGCAGACACGGGTACCAGCGGCACATTGGCCGCCTTGGCCACCGTAAAAAACACCTGGGCGCTCATGCCGTTCATCAGTCGGCGATCACGATTATCCACATCAATGAGAACGTTGTAGAGAACGACTTCGCTGACGATTTCCGGCGTTGGCATGACCTGCCGCACACGGCCCTTGCGTTTTTGCGTTGTGTCTCCAAGAGTTGTGAAGCTGACCTCCATCCCCTCACTCACCTTCATCACATCCGCTTCGGAAACCTGTGCCCAAACCGTCATGGTATCCAGGTCGGCAATGGTCAGCACTGTTGGTGATGTCTGGCTGGCGTTCAGCGTTTGGCCCTCTTTCACCGGAATATCCACCACAACCCCATCCCGCGGGGCAGAAATATTGGTATAGCCAAGATTGAGCCGGTCTTCATCCAGCGTGGACTGCATTTTTTCAATCTGCGCCGTCAGGGAATCAATTCCGGCACTTGCCTTGTCCAGCGCTGCCGCCGTTTCCTCAATAGCCGCATCGCTCACAAACTTGCTCTTTTGCAGGGACAGGTTACGCTTGTGCTTCTGCTCCGCAAGAACCATCGACGCTTTGGCGTCTCCATACTGGGCCCGCAAAACCTTGAGGCTTGCCTCATCCGCCGCAAGGCGGGACTGGTAAATCCTGGGATCAATCTCCGCAAGAGGATCTCCAACAGACACCAGCGCACCAACTTCAACATAAAGTTTTTTAAGCTGTCCGGAAACCTGCGTTCCGACATCAAGGGAATCCTTTGGTTCGATTCGGCCCTGTGCCGTCACGGTTTCCTCGATGGTGCCCAGGATCACGTCATCAAACTTGACCGCTGCTTCGGCGCTGCCATCCTGCATCTGGCGCCACGCCCAAAAGCCGCCTGCTCCCGCCAGCAAAACCAGAACAATCGCAATTTTTTTCATCTTCCTGCGCATGACCTATCTCCTTGTCTCAATATTATATGCCGCCACACCACATCTTGCTATTGAAATTGCAAGGTGCAATCCCTTATAGTTCTCCGCTCATGTTTTCATAAAATGGCGCACAGCTTGACAGGATTCCTTTTCCATGCAGACACTTCCCATCACCACCGAAGGTTTTGAAAAATTGCAGCGAGAGCTTCGCCATCTCAAAACAGTGGAACGCCCAACCATCATCAAGGCCATTTCCGAAGCCCGCGAACATGGGGACCTTTCGGAAAACGCCGAATACCATGCCGCACGCGAACGGCAGAGTTTCATTGAAGGCCGCATCAACGAGCTTGAGGACGTGACCGCCCGCGCCGAAGTCATCGACATTTCCAAGATGTCGGGAACATCCGCCAAGTTCGGTGCCCAGGTCACCCTGATGGATGAAGACACGGAAGTTGAAGTGAGCTACAGGATTGTTGGCCCCATGGAAGCCGATCTGCGGCATGGATCCATTTCCATCACGTCCCCGCTTGGCCGCAGCCTTATTGGCAAACATGCCGGCGAAACCATCGAGGTCATCACCCCCGGCGGATCAAAAAGTTATGAAATCATGGATATTTCTTTCGGATAACCGGTTTCAGACATAAAAAAAGGGCGCCTTTCACGGCGCCTTTTTTTACGCCCCATCCGGAGCATTTTCATTTTTGACCCGCTCTTCCAAAAATTCCATTGGCACCCCACCACGGTCATAAAACTTGCGCATGATGATCGAGGAATGCACTTTATGCACATTTGGTGTCTTGAGGAGTTTTCCGATAAGGAATTGGCGGTAACTATCCCAATCCTGCGCAACAATCTTGAGAACATAATCGGCTTCGCCGGTCACCATGTAGCATTCCCGCACTTCCGGCCATCCTTCGACATCCGACAGGAACTGTTGCACTACCTCGTCCTTGTGACCGGACAGGAACACCTGAACAATCGCCGGCGCATGGAACCCGACAGCCACATGATCAACATCCGCATGGTAACCGCGAATAATCTTCTGCTCCTCCAGAATGCGCACCCGGCGCAGGCAGGAAGGCGGGGAAATTCCAACCCGTTTGGCCAGTTCAAGATTGGTAATACGGCCATTTTCCTGGAGAATGGTGAGCAATTTCACATCCATTTCATCCAGCTTGATGTTTTTCATAAAAACCCTCCATGCAAATTCATCCAGAAAACGCGAGGCAGACTACTTCATCCCCGGCACAAAAACCGGACGCGCCATGCGGATTTTTGAGTTGTTTGCAACGGAATGGGAAACAACTTCCTGCTGAAAGGATGTTTTTGCGGCCTTCTCACGTTCCGCCCGCGCAACCTCTCCCAGCAAACGACAGGAACAGAATCCATACCAGGCAATGACCGCGCCAAGAAATGCTGTCGCAGCAAGGGTGGGCCACATTGAAAACTCGGGCAGCAATACACGGTCGGCTTTCTGGTTGATTCCCTGAACCCAAACGTCTCCGTTCCTCAGGAATTTTACGAGACGACCATCAAGCGATGATCCGGAAACTTCATGTTTTCCACTCGGCATCATTCTAACCCTCTATTGAAGAAGCTGCGTTTTTAGACCATCTCCAAAAAAATGGAAACAGTTATTTTAAAATCCGGTTCAAAGCATCCAGCAATGTCTGCATGTCATCCGGAAGGAAACTTTCAAACCGCATACGTTCCCCACTCCTTGGGTGAAGGAAGGAAATTTCGCGCGCATGCAGGGCCTGCCGGGGAAAAGCCGACAACATTTCGACCACGTCGGGCGCAAGGCCCCTGGTCCAGGTTTTGCGGGCATGGCCATAGGTCTGGTCTCCCACCAAAGGACAGCCCATGGATGCCATATGCACGCGGATCTGATGGGTACGTCCTGTCTTGAGACGGCATTCCACCAAAGAAACCCACGCCCCATAATGCGCCAGGACCGCATAATCCGTGACGGCTTCCTTGCCCCCGCGAGACACCAGCGCCATTTTCTTGCGATCATGCGGATTACGGCCAATGGCCCCCTCAATCCGCCCCTTGGCCTGGGATGGCCCCTTCCATACCAGCGCCACATACACCCGTGTCAGGCTGCGATCGGAAAGCTGCGCCGAAAGGCCATGATGCGCCGCATCATTCTTGGCCACAACCATAAGCCCGGTTGTATCCTTGTCCAGACGATGGACAATACCCGGCCGCTTCACCCCGCCAATCCCCGAAAGGCTGTCGCCACAATGGGCAAGCAGGGCATTGACCAGCGTGCCATCCGCATTGCCTGCGGCCGGATGCACCACAAGTCCTGCCGGCTTGTTGATCACCAGCAGGTCATCATCCTCGTACACCACTTCAAGCGGAATCGCCTGCGCTTCAGGCAGGGCTTCCACGGCAGGGGGCTCGCACACCTCGAAAGCCTCACCTTCCTGAACCTTGCGGGAAGCATCCTGCACCACCACCCCTTCCGAACGCACCATCCCCTGCGCCAGCAAGGCCTGGATCCGCGCCCGTGAAAACTGCGGCAAGGCATCGGTCAGCGCCCTGTCCAGACGCTTCCCCCCCAAAGCCAAATGAACCTTGTGGATCAGAGCGTCCAAACCGGCATCCCCAGCTGCCGCCACATGCCCTTGAGATCAGCCACAAGCCCGCCTTCACGCATCATGCCTGCAAGCTGCACCGCCGTCAGTGTCTTGTAGGAATCATGCGCCACCGCGCCCAGGACACAATCAAAGCCGCATGCGCCCTCAAGGCTGGGCAGGAGATCAAGGCCATAAGCCTTTTTGGCAAGCACCGCATCCGCCATCGGATCATGCACAGCCACCTCGCAGCCATGGCTGCGCAGGCGCTGGATCAGGTCCACCACCTTGGTGTTGCGCTGGTCGGGCACGTTTTCCTTGAAGGTCAGCCCCAGCACCAGAACCTTGGGAACAGCATTGGGCGCCATGCGCTTGTTGATGTCGTCCACCAGGCGGTCAGCCACATAATTCGCCATGTTGTCATTGATGCGACGCCCTGCGAGAATGACTTCCGGCCGCACGCCCAGTACCTCGGCACAATGCGACAGGTAATAGGGATCCACGCCGATGCAGTGCCCGCCCACAAGGCCGGGCTGGAATTTCAGGAAGTTCCACTTGGTGCCGGAAGCCGCCAGCACATCATGGATGGAAATGCCAAGCCGCCCGAAAATCATGGTGATTTCATTGATGAAGGCAATATTGATGTCCCGTTGGGCATTCTCGATCACCTTGGAGGCTTCGGCCGTCTTGATATCGCGTGCGAGGAACACGTTTCCCCCGTTCACCGAACCATACATCTCCCCCAGCCGGGCCGTGACTTCCGGCGTCTGGCCGGCGACAACCTTGGCAATCCGCTCCACCGTATGCTCGCGGTCACCCGGATTGATACGTTCGGGCGAATAGCCAAGGAAGAAATCCTGCCCGCACACAAGCCCGGATTCCTTTTCCAGGATGGGGCCGCAAATATCTTCCGTCACCCCGGGATACACCGTGCTTTCATAAACAACGATCGCGCCCTTTTCCAATACCCTGCCTACCGTTTCGGAGGCGGCGCGCACAGGAAACAGGTCTGGCTGGTTGGCCGCATCAATCGGCGTTGGTACCGTCACGATATAGATGCCAGCGCCCTTCATGTCTTCGGTCTTGTCCGATACTTCAAGGGAAGACGCTTTCATGACATCGTCCGGCACTTCCAGCGTCCGGTCATGCCCTTCACGAATTTCTGCAATTCGGTCGGATGCAATATCAAAACCGACAACCCGGTATTTGCGCGCAAGGCATACCGCCAGCGGCAATCCAACATAGCCAAGGCCGACAACGGCGATTTCAGGTTTGTTTTCCATCTTCCTTTTCCATCATGAAGAAAAAAGCCATAAAACAGATTGCTGCAAGCCACCACCCCTGCCAGGCCCCAAACCCCGCACTTGCTGCTGTAACAACAAAAAAGAGGCCAGACCATACATAAGGCTGGCGAACCAGGTCCGTGCGACGCAAATTGCGATAAAGCGAAACAAAAAACAGGAGGATGAAAAAGGCGCCCACCGCTCCCGTTTCAAACCAGACCTGCAAAAACATGTTGTGGGGGTGGGACATGATGGGGCCTTGTGTTTTCAGGAAATGCCAAGGCCCTCCATCTCCCAGCAACAGACTGGAACTTTCAAGTCCATGCCCCAGAAACGGGCGTTGCAGAACGGTGCAGGCGGTATAATACCAGATTTCCACCCGGTGTCTGGCCGAATCCATCAGCCAGGAAGAGTCTGCCCACCCCCATGTGTAGGGCAGCATGGCAAGAGGAACCACAGCCACACATCCCAGCAGGGAGATCGCCAGCCAAAGACGCCGAATGGCTTTTGGCGAACAAAGCCCAATCAGAAGGGCACATGAAGCCACCCCCATGGCCAGTGTGGCCGACTGGGAGGTCAGCGGGAAAAGCAGAATTGTCGCAACAAGCGGCAACACGGCACCAATCCATTTTGGTCCCTTTGCGAAAAGATGCATGGCCACAGGCCACAGCAAAACCGAAAGGACAATCAGGGGATGGTTGGTCACCACATCATCAAGGGCAACGCCCTCCGCGATACCTTTTCCCATCCGGTAAACAGGATGGTCAAACAGGTTTTCCCCCACCATCAACACAACACCTCCGGCCCACGACCCCGCAAAGATGCTCCAGAGCCTTTCCTTTTCAGGCAAGGAGAGGCGACGCACCATATGCGGCAGGGCGAGGATAGGCAAAACAAAGAAAAACAACCGCAGGGCCCGAACCAGTGTCTGCTCCCCATCCAGCGACCACAAGCTGCTGGCAAGGGCCACGATCCAGAACAGCATCAAGGAACCCTGGATCCGGTTCAGGCGCAAAAGGCTGCGCCCATTGCCTTTCTGGATTTCGACCATGATTCCGGCGATGGAGATAAAACCGACCAGAAGCGGAAAACAACGCGGCACAAAAACAGCCAGAGGCCCCATGAGCTGGAAGGCCACTGCAAGCACAAGGAAGATGACGGAATACTTCCTCATTCACCTTTTCCCAACCGCAACTTCAGGTAGGACAGGACAGGAAACAGGGCGGCCATCAAGGCGATCAGGAACCCAAATTCCCCTTCCCTGTATCCCTTGCGGCGCACATAGCACTTGTAGAAACGCCCGAACATGCGGGCCACATTATGGCGAAGGGTTTCTGAAGTCCCCGCATCCCGCATGTCCTGCGCGCGCAGGCTCGTGTAACGGTTCAGGCGAGCCAGCATGTCCGAAACATCGGTGTCCACGTAATGGGCAAGGGGATTTTGCAGCATGACGCCCTTCTTGCCCGCAAGGTCCACCTTCGGGTGAACCCTCTGGTTTCCCCAATGCTTTACGCCCTTGCGTGTCAGCCGCACAACGGCTGAAACACCAAAGGAAGCCCCCCAGCCATAACGAACAAGGCGCTCCCCGATATAATTGTCCACGGGAATGTGGAACCAGTCGCCATCCGGCTTTTCGGTTTTGGCGCGGATTTCCGCAGCCAGTTCCGGGGAAACGTGTTCGTCGGCGTCGATTTCCAGCATGAAATCCCCGCGCGCCTCGGAAAGCGCCCGGTTGCGCCGGTCACCTTCACGTTCAAACGCGCCTTCGATAATCTTTCCGCCTTGAACAAACTTCGGCAGGAAGGATTCCACAACAGCGCGGGAATCATCGGTGCAACGGTCCAGAACCACAACCAGCTCATCGGCAAAGATCAGCTTTTCAAGGCATGATGAAAGCTTTTGAGCCTCATTGTGGACGCACATGACAACGCTCAGCATCGGCATGGGTTTTCCCCCAGAAGTTGCAATACCACTTTATATACATCATCAACGGCAATGCTGTCCATCAATGTATCCGTGTTAACATGGTCATAACCTGGGCGGGAAACGATTTCCCCGAAACTTTCCTTTGTGCGAACCACCCGGCAGCAGATTCCCCATGGCGCATAAACCTCATCATGACTGGGGCCAAACAGTCCGACAACAGGACGCCCAACAGCGGCCGCCATGTGCATGAGGCCGGAATCGTTCCCAATGAACAGCGCGCAACGCGCAAGGCAAGCTGCCACCACCGGCAGGCCTGGCGCATCCAGCAAATCAATGATACGCCCTGCCGGAAGGGCGTCCAGCACCGGCTGCACCTGCGCGCGCTCATGCTTTGCTGCAAACACAGCCACCCGCGCGCCCGGCATCGGGCCATCTTCCGCCGTCATGCGCAGTACCAGCGCGGCAAACCGCTCTGCCCGCCAGGTCTTGCCGCGCCAGTTGGCCGCAGGCCCAAGACCAAGGACAAGGCCCTCCCCCGCCATGAGGCGTTCCGCTTCCCGGCATGCGGCTTCCGGCAGGAACAGCTGCGGCGCGGGCGGCGGCGATGCCTGCAACAACCCGGCCAGCTCCACCACCTTATGGCGCAGGAGGCCCTGCACAGGTTTGGCAATGATGCGAGTGCGGGCCAGCAAAAGACGGGAAACCAGGCTGTTGCGAAGGTCCACAACCATATCCCATCGGGTGAGGATGCAGGCCCGGAACAGGGCGCGCCAATGCCGCTTCCACGGGCCTTTTTCAAGACGGATCACCCGAAAAACCCCGGGGAACGCTTCAAAAAGGGGCGCGGGCAGGGCCCCGCAAGCCACCGTCACCGGAACGCCGGGATGTTCATGGATGATGCGGGACAGGATACCCATGGAAAGAACGGCATCGCCCAGGCGGTTGGATGTAATGAACAGGATGCCGGCCATGGCGCTTTCCCCAGAATGGACGTGCAGGCTTTGCCTGGCGCGTCAGTCTTCAATCTTTTCGTCTGGATAAACCCCAAACAGGCCGTTGCGTTCCAGCCAGCCTTCATAACCAGATACAGACACTTCGCACCAGGTTTCCCGGCAAGCCACCAGCTCGGCCATGACGCCCGGATCCAGCCGTGCCACGATCCGTGATTCGGCCCCAGGATCCTTGCGGATGGCACGCGATGCGCCCAAAATCATCACGCTGCGGCGACCGGAAAGCATGCTCTGGTGAACCCAGCCTTCTGCGCCATCCCAATCCCGCAGCTTGCGCCAAGCCTCATATTCGGCAACAATTTCAACCGGCAACCCTTTTCGGGTATAAACCCATTCCACCGGATATTTGAGGCCTGGCCCCGTGCGAACATTGACCTTGCCCGCCCGCAGGCTGACGAACCGAGGAACGGGCAGCTTGGGCTCCCCTTCCTGCGCAAATGCCGGAAATGCCGCCAAAATGGCAACCAGCATCAATATGTGCTTGAATTTTGTCATGTCCTGATGTGTATGATTCCTTATGAGATTCGTCAACCCTGAACCTGACCGCAAACTTTCCATCGCGCCGATGCTGGACATCACCACCCGGCATTTCCGGCGGCTGGCCCGCATTTTGGCGCCCCATGCCCTGCTTTATACCGAGATGGTGCCAACCCCGGCGCTGGCCCATGGACGGCCCGAAGGTTTCCTGTTCCACACACTCGAAGAACAACCGCTTGCCCTGCAGATTGGCGGTTCGGACACAAGGGAATGCGCCCTTTCCGCCCGCATGGCAGCAGATGCCGGCTTTTGCGAGATCAACCTCAATTGCGGCTGCCCCAGCCGCCGTGTCCATTCCGGTAATTTCGGCGCATGCCTCATGAAGGATCCGAATCAGGTTGTGGATATCATTCGCGCAATGAAGGATGCCGCCCCGAATCTTCCCGCAACCGTCAAATGCCGGCTTGGCGTGGATGACCATGACACCGAAGAACACCTGTTTTCCTTCATCCGCACGGTGGCGGATGCCGGATGCAACACCTTCATCATCCATGCGCGCAAAGCTTTTCTCAAAAACATGTCGCCCGCAAAAAACCGCACCATCCCCACCCTCCGCCGCGCCGCCGTGTACCGGGTGAAGGACGCCTTCCCGGAGCTGGAAATCATCATCAATGGTGACTTGCGCACGGCGCAGGACGTGATGGCGCAATTTCCCCATGTTGATGGTGTCATGGTGGGCCGGGTGGCTTATGAAGCCCCCATGGCGCTTGCGGAAATGGAGCATGCGCTGTTCGGCACGCCCCTGCCTGCCTCCCACAAGGAGGTTGTGGCCACCTTCCTGCCCTACATGGAAGAAGAGGTGGCCACAGGCACCCGCCTGTTTGACATGGCCCGCCACCTCATGGGACTTTATGCGGGCCAGCCCGGCGCAAGGCTTTTCCGCCAGCGCATTGCCGCCACCGTACAGGACCATGCCATCACCCCGAAGGACATCCTTGATGCCTGCCCTCCCCCCCATTCCTGACCTTCCCCAAAACTTGCGCAAGGGCGCGCGCATCGCCGTAGCCATGTCTGGCGGCGTGGATTCCTCCGTTGTGGCCGGATGGCTGCATGGCGCGGGATTCGAGGTTGTGGGCGTCACCCTCATGCTGGAAGGATTCCTGGACAGCTGCTGCAGCATCCATGATGCCAAGCGGGTTTGTGCGTCTTTGGACAACATTCCCCACCATGTTATTGAACACACGGCGGCCTTCAGGGCCGAGGTCATCAATCCGTTCCTGGCGGCCTATGCTGTGGGCGAAACGCCCAACCCATGCGTACGCTGCAACCGGGTCATCAAGTTCAGCGCCATGCTGGACGCCTGTGAACGGCTCGGCTGCGACGCCATGGCCACCGGGCATTATGCCCGCATCCTGCACGGTGAAGACGGCCCGCAGCTCCACATGGGCGCGGACATGCGGCGCGACCAGAGCTATTTCCTCTCATCCATTGCGCGCGAAAGCCTTGGGCGCATCCTGTTTCCCATCGGCAGCCTGAGCAAAACTGAAACCCGTGCGCTGGCCGAAACCCTTGCCCTGCCTGTGGCCAAAAAACCCGACAGCCAGGATCTCTGTTTCTCGGGTGGCCTGTCCTTCCGCGACTACATGACGCAAAACCTGCCTGAAAGCGTGAGGCCCGGCCCCATCCTTGCCATGGACGGCCGGGAGCTTGGCCTGCACGAAGGCATTGCCTTTTATACGGTGGGACAGCGGCGCGGCCTTGGCGTTGCCAGTGATGCGCCGCTTTTTGTGGTGGAGATCGATGCCGCCCGCAACGCCATCATCGTGGGACCGAAGGAAGCGCTTGCCAAAAGCATCGTTCCCCTTGCCGAGATCAACCTGCTGCTGCCCGAAAAGCCCTCAGCCCCGCTCACCGGCAGCGGAAAACTGCGCTCGGCGCAAGCCCAAGCCCCCTGCACGCTGACTTTGGGCGACGGCGATACCGCCACCCTTGCCTTCGATGCACCCCAATATGGCGTCTCGCCCGGTCAGGCGGGCGTTTTCTATCAGGGCACCCGCGTCATCGCCGGCGGAAAAATCGAAAAATCCGCATGAACAAAAAAAGCTGCGGTTTTTCCGCAGCTTTTTTGCTTGTTCCTGTGCCTTGAGGATTCAGGGTTTTGGGGCAGGGACCGGCTTGATGTTTTTCTGCCCGGCCTGATAGCGCTCGGTCTCTTCCCATTCGCGCTCGGCAAACCGCAGGATCTTGCGCAATTCCTCAACCCCTTCGCACATGTCGCTGGCCCGGAATCCCTTGTTGTTGCGCAGACAGGGATTGGCACCATGAGCCAGGAGCAATTCCACAACAGCCCGCTTGCACACCAATGCCGCCAAAATAAGAGGGGTATTGTTATACCCATCCCTGGCATTCACGTTCCCGCCCTCCAGAATCGTCACTTCCGCAAGTTCCCGGCTGTGAACAATCCGCCCATCCTTGCCCAAACCAAAAGCATTGACGGCTTGCAGGAGTTTCTGGTCCAACAGGTACTGCGCGCGCGCATTCATCTGAGCCATTCCTTATTCAAAACAAACTGAGTTCGATCTTGGCGACTTCCGTCATGCAATCCATGCACCAGACCGGATTGAATACCAGATCGACGAAACATTCCGAAACCCCCGGTACCTGCATCACCGCATCATATACCATGAAGGGCATTTCTCCCGCAATGGGACAGGTGGGCGATGTCAGGGTAAGCGTGATATCCACAATGCCCGCATCCTTGATGTCAATCCGGTAAATCAGGCCAAGATCGTAGATGCTCACCGGGATTTCCGGGTCATAGACATCGCGCAGGGCGTCAATCACCGGCAACAGCAGGGGGTGCCCCCACGGTGCCTCCATGAGCGGCGGATCGGAAAACTCGTCCCGTTCCAGCTTCAGCGGCGTTTCCCCGGCCATTCCTTTTTCCGTCATGACAGCATCTCCCGCGCTTTTTCAATCGCCCGGCCCAGTTGCTCAACTTCTTCCAGCGTATTGTAAAGCCCGAAAGACGCCCGCACGGTGGCATCAACCCCCAGCCTCCGCATGAGCGGCTGGGCGCAGTGATGCCCGGCCCGCAGCGCTACGCCGCACTTGTCGGCAATGCTGGCCACATCATAGGCCTGCGCCCCATCCAGCGTGAAAGAGACAATATTGGAAGACCCCGGCGCGCCGCCCATAAGCCTAAGGCCGGGAATGCGCGCAAGCCTTTCCCGCGCTGCATCATGCAGCATGCGGTCATGCGCCGCGATGGCATCCATGCCAAAACCATCCAGATAATCCAGTGCAGCGACAAGCCCCGCCGATTCCACAATCGGCATGGTCCCCGCCTCGAATCGCGCCGGCACCCCAGCATAGGTGATGGTCTCCGGCGTCACGCGGTCAATCATGTGGCCACCGCCCTGCCATGGCGGCATGGAATCGAGAATCTCCTTCCGCCCCCAAAGAACGCCAATGCCCGTGGGGCCATAAAGCTTGTGTGCCGAAAAAACCAGAAAATCACAGCCCAGAGCCTGCACATCCGTTTGGCCATGAACAGCCGCCTGACACGCATCCACCAGCACGGGAATGCCGCGCGCGTGCGCCAGCGCCACGATTTCCCGCACCGGATTAATGACGCCCAGCACATTGGACATGGCCGTAATGGCCAGCATTTTTGTGCGCGCATTCATCATGCCCGCAAGCACCATCATGTCGAGACTGCCGTCATCCCGCACCGGGGCCATCCGCACGGTCGCCCCCTTTTCCTGCACCAGCATGCGCCATGGCACAAGATTGGCGTGATGTTCGATCTCACTGACAAGAATCTCGTCGCCCGGCCCGACATGCGTACGGCCCCACGCCTGCGCCACAAGATTGATGCCTTCCGTGGCTCCGCGCACAAAAACAATTTCCTCTGCCGCCTGGGCCCCGATGAAACGGGCCGCCCTGCTCCGCGCGCCTTCATAAATGTCGGTGGCCTCGTCACCCAGCCTGTGAATGCCGCGATGCACGTTGGCGTAGGAATGCGTCATCATGGACACCATGGCATCCATGACCACGCGCGGTTTTTGCGCCGAAGCCGCAGAATCCAGATAAACCAGCGGAACGCCGGGCGCCATTTCACGCGCAAGGATGGGAAAATCCTGCCGCGCCTTCATCACGTCAAAGACCATAACCTATTCCTTCCAGCAGGCTCTCGCGCAAAACCGCATCCGGAACCCCCGCAAACGCCTCTCCAAGAAAGGCGTGGATCAGCATCTGCCGCACCACCTCCTCCGGAATCCCTCGGCTGCGCAGGTAAAACATGGAATCAGCATCCAGGTCTCCCACCGTTGCACCATGCCGGCAAGCCACATCATCCGCGTAAATCTCAAGTTCCGGACTCAGGTTGATTTCGGCTTCCCGCGAAAGAAGAAGCCCCTTGGCTGACTGTGCGCCATCAGCCTTGACGGCCCCTGCACGAATGATCACCCGTCCGCGGCAGGATACCTTGGCATCCCCTTCCGCCACCAGCCGCACCGTCTGGGTTGACCTTGTGTTGGGGGCAACATGCTCAAAGACGGGAACCAGATCGCACCCTTCCCCGTCTCCAAGCTTTCCGGCCGCAAAAAGATGACATTCGGCACCTTCGCCCATCAGGCGGACATGGATGTCATGCCGCGCCATTCCGCGCACAAGAATGATGCAGTCAAGCCGGGCACCGGCCGCCACCTCGGCATCAAGTCCATGTTGTCCGGGAAGGTCCACCACATGGCGGGCAAATTCTCCGGCCCTCAGGCGCAACAGACTCATCAGGTTCCCTCTTCCATGCCTGCATATCCCGTGCGTTCAAGTTCCAGGGCCAGTTCCGGCCCACCGGTTTTCTGGATGCGTCCATCTGCCAGCACATGCACGACGTCAGGCCTGATGTAATCCAGCAAACGCTGGTAATGCGTGATGACCAGCAGGGACCTCTCCGGCCCGCGCAGGGCGTTCACCCCTGCCGCCACCACCTTCAGGGCATCAATATCAAGGCCGCTGTCGGTTTCATCGAGAACAGCAAACCGCGGCTCCAGAACCGCCATCTGCAATACCTCGTTGCGCTTTTTCTCGCCGCCGGAAAACCCGGTGTTGAGCGGCCGCTTGAGCATTTCATCGGTCATGCCCAGCTTTTGCGCACATGTCTTGAGATGCCGCAGGAAACCCACGGTATCCAGTTCTTCCTCTCCACGCGCCTTGCGTACACCATTCAGCGCCGCCCGCAGGAAATTGGTGGTTGTGACCCCCGGGATTTCCACCGGATACTGGAAGGCGAGAAAAAGTCCCGCGGCCGCACGCGCCTCCGGTGTCATGGACAGAAGGTCCAAGCCATCCAGGGTTGCCGTCCCTGCCGTCACCGCATAACCTTCACGCCCGGAAAGCGTATGCGCAAGTGTAGATTTCCCGGAACCATTCGGCCCCATGATGGCATGCACCTGCCCCTTGGGTACCTCCAGGGAAATTCCCTTGAGGATCTCCCGATCCCCCACCTGGACATGCAGGTTCCTGATATCGACAAATGCGGTCATCCCACGCCTCCTTCCAGGCTGAGCTTGATGAGGGCCTGCGCTTCCATGGCAAATTCCATGGGCAATTTCTGCAGGACTTCCCGGCAGAACCCGCCAACAATGAGGGCCACGGCCTCTTCTTCGGACAGGCCGCGCTGGCGGCAATAAAAAAGCTGGTCTTCGGCAATGCGCGAGGTCGTTGCCTCATGCTCCACCCTTGCGGACGGGTTTCGGCTCCTGATGACCGGAAAGGTATGGGCACTGCACGAAGAACCAATCAACAGGCTGTCGCAGCGGGTGTGGTTGTGCGCACCTTCCGCGCCCGGCATCATCTGCACAAGGCCGCGATAGGCATTGCTGGCATGCCCCCAGGAAATCCCCTTGGAGACAATCCGCGAACGGGTGTTCTTGCCCAGATGAATCATCTTGGTGCCGGTATCCGCCTGCTGGTGGTTTCCGGTAATGGCCATGGAATAAAACTCGCCCACGGAATTGTCTCCGGCCAAGATGCACCCCGGATATTTCCAGGTAATGGCTGACCCGGTTTCCACCTGCGTCCATGAGATTCGGCTGCGCGCCCCCTTGCATAGCCCGCGTTTGGTTACAAAATTATAGATGCCGCCGCGGCCCTCTTCATCTCCCGGATACCAGTTCTGCACCGTGGAATATTTTACCTCGGAATCATCCAGCGCCACCACCTCGACCACAGCGGCATGCATCTGGTTCTCATCGCGCCGGGGCGCCGTGCAGCCCTCCAGGTAGCTCACATAAGCCCCCTTGTCCACGACAATGAGGGTTCTCTCAAACTGCCCCGTCTTTTCCGCGTTGATGCGAAAATAGGTGGACAATTCCATGGGGCAGCGCACCCCTTCCGGCACATAGACAAAGGTACCATCCCCAAACACCGCCGAATTGAGCGCCGCATAAAAATTGTCCGCTGGCGGCACCACCGAACCAAGATATTTTTTCACCAGATCGGGATATTCCTGTACCGCCTCGGAAATCGAACAGAACATCACTCCGGCTTCGCGCAGTTTTTCCTTGAAGGTTGTCAGCACCGAAGCGCCATCAAACACGGCATCCACAGCAATGCCGGCCAGGCGCTCCTGCTCGGCCAGCGGAATCCCCAGCTTGCGATAGGCATCCAGAAGACGCGGATCCACCTCGGAAAGGTTTTTGGGGCGCGTGCGCGTGCGGGCTTCCGCATAATAACAGGCATCCTGAAAATCAATCTCCGGAATCGACAGTTGCCCCCATTCCGGCACGGCCATGGCGCGCCATTTGGCAAAGGCTGCAAGCCGCCAATCCAGCAACCATTGCGGCTCATCCTTGCGCGCTGAAATATAGCGCACAATCTCTTCGGACAGACCTTTGGGCGCATGCTCGGTTTCAATGTCCGTTACAAAACCGTGAGGATAATTCTGGCTGGCCAGCGCCCGCACCTTTTCATCAATCGGCGGCATGACGCTTCCTCGCCCTGACAAGATCCGCCAAGGAAACACTCGCCATGATGGCCCGGATCTGCCGCCCCATTTCTGCCCACACGCCACACAATGTGCAAGGATCTTCAAGCACACAGGAACGCGGACTGCCAGAGCCGCATTCCGTCAATGCCACAGGGCCTTCCATGGCCTCGACAACATCTGCCAGCGAAATATCTTCGGATGAACCGCACAGACAATAACCGCCTGAAGCTCCCCGAACGGAACGTACCAGTTTTGCCTGCACCAGCTGTTTCATGATTTTTGCAACCGTGGGCTCCGGCGCACGCACCGATTCGGCCAACCGCCCCACCGGCATGGGCCCCGCATCACCTGCCGCAAGCTCCGCCATCAGGAGGGCGGCATAATCTGTCATCTTTGCAAGCCGAAACATGGCAACAGCTTTCCTTCTTTAGCAGGGCAGAAAATAAATAGCACGGAAATGGTGCTGTTTCTTTTGCGACATCGCCATCCCAAGGTCAAGCAAAAAAAACATTTTTGAAACATCATTTTCACCATCTTTTTAATCAACGTTAACAATAAATCCGTCGACATCCAAAAACGAATGGCATATCATGCCTGCATGATCGGTTATTATGGAAATGTTGATTACATCAACTATCTCGCTGGAATGGCCGCGCTTTTGTCCGCCTATTCCGCAATCATCCTTTTTCACGGCTCAAAACCCAGAAGCCTGTTCGTCTGGCTCGCCCTGGCCCTCCTATGCCTCGGCATGGGAGAATGGTCGCTGGGCATCGAGTTCAGCTTTGCCTCCCATGACACCGTCCTGCGCTACAGCGCTTTCGGTTTCTTTATCGCTGGGTCCATTGCCCTTTTTGTCACCGGAATCATACACGGTCCGGCACGGATGATCGTTCTGCCCGCCAGCCTTTCCATTGCGGCCATCGCCGGCAACATCGCCATCCTTAAACCGGAATACCGCACCTTCCTGGTAGCCCTTGTGGGAATCAGCATCGCATCCCCCATCACTCTCGCACTCGCCCGTCAAAAATCCAAAACGGTTTGCGGTGCCAGCATAGGGGTGGCCCTTGCGGTCTTCAGCGCGATCCTGGCTGTCAGCCTGCTCCATTTCAATCCCTTCGCCGCCGAAAACATGCCCCTGTTCACAGTGCGGCATCCGCAGACCTTCTGGCTCCATGCCGGTCGTCTGGGAGGCCTGCTTGTGACAACCATCTGCCTGTGGAGATATGGCATTCCCGAAATCGCCAACCCCCATGAACAGCGTTTCATGCGGACATTTGGCTTGCGGGGCGGATTGGCGCTTATCGTCATTTTTGCGCTCGGTTTTGCAATCGCGTTATCCACCGGAAACCGGGAACACCAACGAATCCGCAACAACCTTCTCGCACGCAGCAGGGCCATCGCCTCAACCGTTGACGTCGAAAAACTCAAAATCCTTGCAGGCGATGCCAGCGACATGAACCGCAAGGAATACTGGGAACTCAAAAAGGCTTTTGCAGGCTTCCTCGCCGACCAGACAGACATCAGCTGTCCCTACATGATGGCCCTCAAGACCGATGGACGCATGTATTTTGCCCTGTCCGGCGACCCGGAAGATCCAGAAAAGGGCTGGTTGCCTGGTCTTATTTATGAAACACCGACACCTGGCATGCGCCATGTCCTGGCCTCTGGAGACCCCTTGGTGGAAGGCCCCTATACGGATGACTGGGGTTCGGTCATCAGCGCTTATGTTCCCGTCAAGGACGATGATGGCACCACACTCAGTTTCGTTGGTCTCGACATGAAGGCCAACGAAGCGATGAGCCAGCTTTACAGCCGCCGCCTTGCCATCATCATCACAAACATGCTGCTATCCATCATTGTGATTGGCTTCATCACCGGACTGCGCACCATCCGGCGTGACGCCGAAGCCCTGCGCGCCAGCGAAGGCCGCCTTTCGGCCACCCTGCGTTCCATCGGCGACGGTACCATTTCCACTGACGTGCTGGGACGAGTGACCAACATCAACACATCCGCCGAAAAGATGACAGGTTGGAAAGCGGCAGACGCCCTTGGAAAACACATCTCCGAAATCTTCTCCATTTTCCTTGCGGGCACAAACACCCCTGCCATCATTCCCGTGGAAGCGGCCATTCGCGAAAACCGCATCATGGAACTGGCAAACCACACAGTCCTGATGTCAGCGGATGGTTCCATCCGCCAGATCGCGGACAGCTGCGCACCTATCCATGACAATGAAGGCACTGTCCTTGGCGCCGTTCTTGTTTTCCGCGACGTCACGGAAGAATACCGTCAGCGCACCGCCATTCAGGAAAGCCGTGAACGTTTTGCACAAATCACCGACCTCAGCCGGGAAATCATCTGGGAAATCAATCCCGATGGCCTTTATACCTACATAAACCCGGCGTGCGAGGCCTTGCTTGGTTACAAGGAAGATGAAATCATCGGAAAACTCCACTATTACGACCTGCATCCTGAAGATGACCGTGAGGAGTTCCGCACGGAAACCTTCGAGATGATCAACAAGAAAAAGATCTTCCATGATTTCCACAACATCCTGCAGACCAAGGGGGGACGGAATCTGGACATCCTGACCAATGGCGCCCCCTTCTTTGACGCTGCCGGAAAATACCTCGGCTATCGGGGATCGGACCGTGACATCACCGAAATCCGACAGGCCACAGATGAAGCCCAGGCCGCCAACAAGGCCAAGAGCGAATTCCTTGCCTGCATGAGCCATGAACTCCGTACACCACTCAATGCCATCATTGGCTTTTCGGACATGATCGTACAGAAAGTATTTGGCGAAAACTCCCCCAAATACATGGAATACGCGGCGGACATCAAGAGCAGCGGCATGCATCTCCTGTCGCTCATCAATGATGTGCTTGACCTGTCGAAAATTGAATCCGGAAAATACATCCTTGTCCGTGAAAACGTCGATATCACCGAGATCATCAACGACTGTTTCAGCCTGACACGCGTCACGGTTGACAAGAAAAAACTGGCCTGCACGATTGCCGCTTCCAAGGACATACCGAAAATCAACGTTGATTCGCGCGCCATCAAGCAGGTCGTCCTCAACCTGATGTCCAACGCCATCAAGTTTACGCCTGAAGGCGGCAGCATCACCCTGAGTTCATCCTACAATCCGGACAAGAAGCATGTCCTCATTTCCGTCAAGGATTCCGGCATTGGCATTGCTGCCGAGGCCAAGGAACACATCTTTGAACCTTTCCATCAGGGCAGCAGCATGGTCAGCCACACTTATGGCGGTACCGGCCTTGGCCTTCCCATCAGCCGCAACCTCATTGAAATGCATGGCGGAGAGATGACCCTGGAAAGCTCCCCCGGCCATGGCACCACCGTGACCATCATCCTGCCCGCCTAACCTCAGCGACCGTCCAACAAAAAACCCCCGGCCTGTCTGCCGGGGGTTTTGCTTTATCGTTTTTTTTGTTGAATCAATGTATGCGGAAACCGGGGGCAAGCCCCTTCAGGACATCCTGCCATACACGCCTTCCTTCAATATCCAGTGCCCTGACCCGCCGGTTCCTCAGGTGGATTTCCATGCCCCCGACAAGGACGGCATGGCAGCTTCCCCCGTTCATGCCTGCATCCCTTTCCACATCAAGAACAGCAAGGGGAACTTGTCCCGCATCATTTTTTGCAAGGCTGTCGGCGCGCTTGAGAAGAAGCTTCCGGGCACAGAAAAAGTCAGCGTTCCGGCTGGCGATGTGCAGGGGCGTATTGCCATCCCTGCCACGGGCGTTGACATCAGCCCCCTCAAAATTAAGCATGAGGAGAAAAGGCGCTGCATCATCCATGGCCGTGGCAAGATTCAGGGGCAATTCCCCGTACGTCCTGTCCACCACATTGATTTCCGCACCTTCTTCATAGGCGTTGATGATTCCAAGCAGGTCATCGGCATGAATGGCTTCCACCATCCTGTCCTGCTGAGCCATGCGTTCACGCGGACCTGACGCAGCAATCTTTTGAGAACGATTGCGCTCGATATCTTCCTGATATGCCAGGAACTGGGAAATGATCTGGCTCTTCATGTCAGCGGACAATTTGCCCATTTTGCTCTTCCTTTTTTTCAAAAAAACATCAGGGCCCAAACGGGCCTTTGACATGCAGGGAATGTTCAAACCCTCCCCAAACGATGGCATATGGCTTTCCAGCATTTTCCAGCAGGGTTTCGATGTCCTTGAATGCCTGCTTGCGCGCAATGTCCAGGGCCGTTTCACCATCATTGTTGACAGCAAAAACCGACGCGCCATTTTCCAGCAGGATACGCGCGCTGCCGACATGTCCAGCCCACACGGCAAGATGCAGCGGCCGGTTGCCTTCATGATCACAGGCCGCAACAGGCGCCCCCTGCTTGATCACATAGCGAATCACGGCTTCCTTTCCGTGAAGGGCAGCGTGATGCAGGACTTGCCGTCCCGCACCATCCTCTGAAAGCAGCAGCTGCCCAAGATCATCTTTCCTTGTCTTCTTCATATCCCGTTCGTTCATATACCTTACGAACCCTTTGCTTCTCTTTTTCGTATTTCCATGAAGATACAGTCCAATCCCCTTCATCACCAGATCAAAAAACGCATGCGGGCCATGCATCAGCCGCATGGCTCGTCCGCAATAAAAAAGCCGTGCAAAAAGACAACTTTTCCCCTTTCCTGAACAACCGTTCTGTCGCATAGTATCCAGCATGATTAATGCGCCGGAAAACCCGCCTGACATCCCGACTGAGCAAGCAGAAAGCTTGCGCGCTCCCAGAGCCTTGGCCAAAGTCATAGGAAAGCTCCATGAAGGCGAGCGCGTCCTCATGCGCCAGCACGAACAGAAAACGTCTGTTCTCCTGCGCCAGTCCCTGAACCAGATCAAAAGCCGCACCATCTCGCTGGGCGAACTCATTGTCATCCTGGAAGACCGTTCCTTTGGTCTTTTCATGCTTTTCTTCGCTCTTCCGGGCTGCATTCCCGGCCCACCGGCCATCACCTCGGTTCTGGGCATCCCCCTCATCATCTTTTCCTTCCAGATCATGATGGGACACCACCGTCCATGGCTCCCGCCCTTTCTGGCCAACATTTCCCTGAAGCGGAAATACCTCTTCAACATGGTCCACAAGGCCCGCCATCCGCTCAAATACCTTGAGACCCTCTGCCGTCCCCGCATGGAAGTGGTGGAACGCGGCGGTATCGAACGCCTGCTTGGCCTGCTGCTCCTCATCCTCAGCATAACCCTGAGCATTCCCCTGCCAGGCACAAACCTGGTAACCTCCCTCGCGGTTGCCATCATCGCCATTGGCATGCTGGAAAAAGATGGCTTCATCATTCTCGGTGGAAGCATTTTCGGTTTCATCGCCGAAGGCATAGCGCTCACAGCCCTTCATTTCGATCTCAAGACGATTGAAGGCTTTTACACATCGATTTTCTCATGAGCAGCCCTTCCCCAAAAATCATTGTTTTCGGAAACGAAAAGGGCGGCTCCGGAAAATCCACCGCTGCCGTTCATGCCGCCATAGGCCTTTTGCGGATGGGATACCGCGTTGGCAGCATCGACCTTGACCCACGCCAGGGAACCTTCACAAGATACATCGCCAACCGCAGGACATGGATGGAGCGCAACGTTGCCCATCTGCCGTGCCCCACCCACATTCCGGTATCCGCCAGCCAGTCAAGCACCATTGCACTCGCCCATGACGAAGATACCGCGCGACTCAATGCCGCCATCCTCACGCTGGCGGAAAATCATGATTTCATTGTCATAGACACGCCCGGAACCGATTCCTTCCTCAACCGCCTCGCCCATTCCTATGCCGATGTGCTGGTGACTCCCATCAATGACAGCTTCATTGATCTTGACCTCCTGGCCCGCATTGATCCTGAGACGCTGGAAATCAAGGCCCCCAGCATTTACAGCGACATGGTGTTTGAGCAGCGCAAGCTCCGCATGCAACGTGACCGTGGCACGATTGAATGGATTGTCATGCGCAACCGCCTGAGCCACATCAATGCCCGTAACAAGCAGGACATTGCCGACCTTATGGAAAAGCTGGAAAAACGCCTGCATTTCCGCACCACCCCCGGCTTTGGGGAACGCGTCATCTTCCGCGAACTCTTCCTCAAGGGACTGACCCTTCTCGACCTGCATGAGACTGAAGAAGACAGCCTTTCCCTTTCGCAGGTTACCGCCCGGCAAGAAGTCCGCAGCCTTCTGAATGCCATAGATCCTGAAAAACTCATCCCGAAACCGGGAAAGGGGGCCTCATGAAAATCTGCCCCCCCAGAAAAGCGGTCTTTCCGATTGCCGGCCTTGGCACACGCTTCCTGCCAGCCACCAAGGTCATGCCAAAGGAAATGTTGCCCATTGTGGACAAGCCTGTACTGCAATACGCCGTGGAAGAAGCCCGTGACGCGGGCATTACCGACTTCATTTTCATCACCAGCCATGACAAGGGCATGCTCGAAGACCACTTCGACGTCAACCACGAGCTGCATGCCATTCTGGAAAAGCGCAAGCGTTTTGCGGACATCAAGGTTCTGGAAGCCACCTTCCTCCCTGCCGGCCACCTCATTGTCACCCGCCAGTACGAACCTCTTGGCCTTGGGCATGCGGTGTGGTGCGCGCGGCGCATCATCGGCGATGAACCCTTTGCTGTCCTTTTGCCGGATGATGTCATCCTGTCAAAAAAGCCCTGCCTTGCGCAGATGATGGAAGTTTATGCCAAACACGGAGGCAATGTCCTTGCCACCATGCCGATTCCCAAATCGCAATCCTCCCGCTACGGCATCATTGATGTTGCCTCCGAAGACAGCGACATCCTTCCCATGCGCGGCATTGTGGAAAAACCCACCCCGGAAAAAGCCCCCTCCAATTTGGCCGTGGTGGGACGTTACATCCTCCAGCCCGATGTCTTTGACCTGCTGGAAAAACAGAAATGTGGCGCCGGTGGAGAAATCCAGCTCACGGATGCCCTGGCCACGCTCATAGGCATGGGCCAGCCCTTTCATGCGTGCCGGTTTGAAGGCCAGCGTTTTGACTGCGGCGACAAGGTAGGATTCCTTTCGGCAAACATAGCGTTTGCCCTCCAGCGTCCCGACCTTTCCGCTCCGTTACGGGAGGCTATCCTCCCTCTTCTGAAGGAGATTTAAACCATGAAAATCGCCATCATCGGCACGGGGTATGTCGGTCTTGTATCCGGCACCTGCTTTTCGGAATTCGGTACGAATGTCACCTGCGTGGACAAGGACGAAGGCAAGATTGAACGCCTTCTGCGCGGAGACATCCCCATTTACGAACCTGGCCTTGATGAACTGGTGAAGAAGAATACCGAGGCCGGACGCCTGTCCTTCACCACCGACCTTGCCCCCGCAGTGGCCGATGCCGATGCCGTTTTCATCGCCGTGGGCACGCCGCCCCGTCCGGATGATGGCCATGCAGACCTTTCCTATGTTTTTGCTGCGGCCCGGGAAATTGCCCATGCGCTGCGCAAGTTTACCGTCATCGTGACCAAATCCACCGTTCCTGTGGGCACCAACCGCGAGATTGAAAAGATCATCCGCGCCGAATGTCCGGATGCGGATTTTGCAGTTTGCTCCAACCCGGAATTTTTGCGGGAAGGCTCGGCAATTGGAGATTTCATGCGTCCCGACCGCGTGGTTCTCGGCACGGACAATGAACAGGCCCGCGAGGTGATGCGCAACCTGTACCGGCCACTCTACCTCATTGAAACCCCGATCGTGATGACATCGCTCGAAACTGCGGAAATGATCAAGTATGCCGCCAATGCCTTCCTTGCCACCAAGATCACCTTCATCAACGAGGTTGCGAACCTCTGCGAAAAGGTGGGGGCAGATGTGCAGGATGTTGCCAAGGGCATGGGGCTTGATGGCCGCATCGGCGGCAAATTCCTTCACGCAGGCCCCGGCTATGGCGGGTCATGCTTCCCCAAGGACACCGATGCCTTCGCCAAGACCGGGCGGGATCATGGATGCCCCATGCAAATCGTGGAAACCGTGATTGACGTCAACCATGGCCGCAAGCAGGAGATGGCACAGCGCATCATCGCGGCCTGTGGTGGCAATGTTGCGGGCAAGACCATCGCCATCCTCGGCCTTACCTTCAAGCCCAACACCGATGACATGCGCGAGGCCCCCAGCCTTTATATCCTGCCACACCTCGTTGCGGCAGGCGCAACTGTGCGGGCGTTTGATCCCGAGGGCATGGAGGAAGCCGCAAAACTCCTGAAGGGCGTTGCCATGTGCAAGAACGCCGATGAAGCCATCACCGGCGCAGATGCCCTTGCCATCATCACCGAATGGAACGAGTTCCGCGCCCTTGACCTTGGCAGAACCAAAAGCCAGATGAAAACCCCCATTCTCATTGACCTGCGCGACATTTACAAACCTGCCGCCGTACGCGCACTCGGTTTCACCTACCATTCCATTGGCCGTCCCTGAAGGAGAGCTGAACATGCCCGAAAAACATATTTTCCCCCCTGTCATCCTGCGTGAATACGACATCAGGGGCATTGTGGGGGATGACCTGAATCCCGCCGACGCCCTGGCCGCCGGCGCAGCGTTTGGTACCATCGTCGTGCGCGGCGGTGGCAAAACCGTCTGCGTCGGTTGCGATGGACGCACCAGCTCCCCGGCCCTCAAGCAGGCACTGATGGAAGGACTCGCCTCCACCGGACTTGAAATCATTGATCTGGGCCGCGGCCCCACGCCCATGGTTTACTATGGCGTCAAGCATCTTGAAACCGATGCCGGTGTCATGATTACCGGCTCCCACAATCCCCCCAATTACAATGGGATCAAGATGGTGCGCGCATCTGGCGCCGTTTATGGCGAAGCCATCCAGGAAATTGGCCGCATGGCGGCGGCAGGTGATTATGTCGTCGGCCAGGGCTCCATCCGCAGCCAGGACATCAAGGACGTCTATATCACCCGCATGCTGAAGGATTATGAAGGCCCCCGTCCGCTCAAGGTGGTCTGGGACCTCGGAAATGGCGTCACCGGCGACCTCATGCCGGAAGTCATCAAACGCCTGCCGGGTGAACACATCCTTCTTTTCCCGGAGGTGGACGGAACTTTCCCCAACCACCATCCCGACCCCACCGTGGCCAAAAACATGGTGGCCCTGCAGAAGGCGGTCATTGAACACAAAGCCGACCTCGGCATCGCCTTTGATGGCGACGGTGACCGCATAGGCGCGGTGGACCATACCGGGAAAATCATCTGGGGCGACCAGCTTCTGGCCATTTATGCGGCCGAAGTGCTGAAGGACTGTCCGGGTGCGGTCATCATCTGCGACGTCAAGGCCAGCCAGACCCTCTACGACGAGGTGGCCCGCCTCGGCGGCACGCCGCTGATGTGGAAAACCGGCCACTCGCTCATCAAGGCCAAGATGCAGGAAACCCATTCCCCGCTGGCCGGCGAAGTCTCAGGCCACATCTTCTTCGGCCACAAATATTATGGCTTCGATGACGCCATTTACTGCGGAATCCGCCTTGTTTCCCTTGTTTCGGCTTCCGGCAAGACACTGGCCGACCTCGCAGGCCGCCTCCCCAAGGTTTTCAACACGCCGGAAGTGCGTTTCCAGGTCGATGAAAGCCGCAAATTCAAGGCCATTGAGGAAATCCATGCCCGTCTCATGGCCCAGAAGGCTACACACCCCGAAATCTCCGTCAACGACATTGACGGCGTGCGCGTCAACACGCCAGAAGGCTGGTGGCTCCTGCGCGCTTCCAACACCCAGGACGTGCTGGTGGGCCGCGCCGAATCGCTCAGCGAGGAAGGCCTGCGAAAGCTCATCGACATGATTGAGGAACAACTGGCCCTTTCCGGCATAAATCCACCAGAAAGCTGGACATCATGAAGAAACATCTTCTCATACTGGCATGCATCGCTTTTGCGGGACGGACCGCCATGGCCTGCGAATGCATGGAATCATCGGATTCGCGAAAACTGGACCGTGCAGGTCTTGCCTTTATCGGCATTGCCGCTCCGCTGGGCGCAGCCCCTGAAGGTGGAGCCATGACAGCCTTCACCATCAAGGCCGTATTCAAGGGCCGCGCGGAAACATCGGTGGTTATCCACCATCATGAAGAAGGAACCGCCTGCGGGGTCATTTTTGAACCGGGGGAACTCTACACGGTTCTGGCTTCCCGTGGCAATGATGGCAACTGGTATACAAACAGCTGCCTCGATGTGTGGGGAACAAGCGCCCTTCAAGATTACAAGGATAAGGTGGATGCCCTGACAGCCCCCATCCTGGCCAACCCGCAGGATGAGGAAGCCCTGTTGGCCAAGGGGCGTTTTCTGCTGGACAATGGAGATGATGAAGGGGCATTGGCGCTCTTCAACTACCTGCGCGGCATCGCTCCGGGGAATGCCGATGCCCTGATCGGACGGGCGCGGGCCTTCATGGCGCTGGAAAGCTACAAGGAGGCGGCTGCCGACCTTGAAAACGCCCTCATGCTTTCTCCGGACAATACCGAAGCGCTGGAGCTGAAAACCATGCTTCCGGAGGAATGACCGCAAAAAAACGGTAAAAGAAAAGGGCGGCCCTTGCGGGTCGCCTTTTTTGTCTTTTCCTTTTGCCAATAGCCATTAGAGCATTTAACGTTCATCTTGAATACCCCTGTTGCCTTTTGATGGCCATCCGCCGTGTTTTCAAACCTTGGACGATGCCCGCATCGCCCCTGCGGGCAAGCGCCTTGCGGTCTGGCTCATCCCAAGATCAACAGGAATTGTTCAATCTAAACGTTAAATGCTCTAATTGGGGATTTTTATCCTTTTAACAGCTTCACAAGATCCATTTTATACCCACGCAGCGTTTGACACTGTTCCTGTGTCAATTCCTCCAAAAATGGATGTTGGTCCAGCGAATCAATTTGCACCACGTTTTCAACGATCAAAACCCCAAGTTCCGATGCCAGGACTTCCCCGGGATGATACTTTCCAAATTCCCGGTCTATCCTGGTTGTATAAATGGGCAAATCCTGGGACAGCCTCTTTTTTAAATCCTGCCATTCACACACGGGGAAATCGATTCTCTTCATCGCCTGTTTGATCATCTTCCTTGTGCTTACTTCATCTTCGGCGTGCAGCCGCGTCTGCTGTGCCTTGCGGAAGGCCCGTGCCTGCCAGGAAAAACGTTTCAGGATTTCACCTCTGCCGTTCTTCCGCCTGCCACACCCCGAACCATGACTTCAAAAATGGAAAACGTTTTCTTTTCTTTGATGACCAATTCCTCATGACTGTGAAAAAGGGGATTTCGGATGGTATGGAATGTTTCCCAGCGGGGGCTTCTGTGCCTTTTTATATGGGGCAAAAGCCGCTTGTATGGCTTTATATTCTTCATCCGTCATCTTCTTCTTTTCAAAACGCAGACGGACAAGGTCGATCGGACGGTTTCCCCATTTGTCATGCGCTTCCGGATTGGCCCCATAAGCCAGAAGGGTTCTGGCAAGTTTCACATGTCCGAAGGCTGCCGCATAATGGAGAACCTGCTTGTTGTCGTTCGTCACGCTATTCAACAGTGCCGTTCCATTGTCGGACGTTGTGGCAAAAATGGCCTCGACAACCAAAGCATGCCCATGCCGAGCCGCCACATGGTGCGCCTGCATGCCAAAAACATCCCGGAAACCAAGGCTCCCACCATTTTCAAGCAACTGTTTAACCTGCGCGGCATCTCCGGCCTTGGCGGCCTCATACACGTCCTTGTCCATCTGGTTCTCGCTCATGGGGCAATTTTCCTCTTCATGTTTAGAGCATTTAACGTTTAGATTGAACAATGCCTGTTGATCTTGGGATGCGCCAGACCGCAAGGCGAAAACCGCAGGGCGATGCGGGCATCGTCCAAGGTTTGAAAACGCGGCGGATGGCCATCAAAAGGCAACAGGGGTCTTCAAGATGAACGTTGAATGCTCTATATGCCCATCATATTGCCACGCCATGGCAATTTCAGGTAGCCGCAAACATGCATGACAGCCATGCATGGAACGCATGGCCTTTTTATTCCTTTGGGGTTTCCAGATAGGGTGTGCAGGGATTTTTCTCTCCCGTTCCCTTTTTCACCAATATTGCCAGCACGCCAACGGGATTGATCAGCCCAAGGGCTGCCCCCGCCAAAGCGGCCCCCTTGAAAACACTCCCCGCAGTTTCCACATCAACCTTTGGATCCTGCCAAGCGCCTGTAATATGAACAGGTGGCGCCATGCTGACAAAGCTCGCCCCCTTCGGCTCCGGCAACAAATGGATGTCAACACTTTGCGTCACAAGATCAACCACCCCAGCGCCCCGCACCGTAATTTTTCCGGTATCAAACAGGAAATCCGACAGGTTGGCCTGCCCCTGATCCACATCCCATAAGGCGACCGTACAGTTCACCCGGGTCATGTCCTTGGCTTCCTTGCTGAATTTCGGCAACATGGCGATTACCAGGTCCGATGCCCACAGGTCCAGCTGGCCGTTGGCGATTTCCCCCGCGCCTCCCACAAAGGAGGCCTTACCCTTCAGACTCTTGATGAATTCAGGCCAATTGCGCCCCATACCAGACACATCAAACGAAACATCTGCCTTGCCGGTGACAAGGTCGCTGACGCCTGTTTCCTTGAACAGGCGACCATAATCAATCCCCTTCCCCCTGCCGGACAGGGAAACCCTGGCAGCCCCATCTTCCTGAACCATGTCCCCCGACATCTGGACGGGAGCGGAAAAAACTTCAAAGCCCAGCTTGTCCACCTGCACCCGGGCAGGATCCATATGCCCCTGCAAGACCGCATTTTGCAAAACAACCCCATGGACCTTTACCGAATCAAATGCCCCCGACAGGGCCGCAGACAATTCCGGCAGGGATGGCATATCCCGTTCAGGAAACAGGGACGCATCCATCATTTCATTTTCGACAGACTTGGTTGTATTTTCGGCAAACAGGAAATCCGCGAGGTCAAGATACTTTCCCGAAAGGTGGACTTCCAGCCTGGGGAGCGCCGCGGACAGGTCCAGAGAAACATCCCCCGACATGTCGCTGCTTCCCAGCTGCGCCGAAATGCCGGAAGCTGTCCAAGTCTGGTCCTGATAATGCATAAGCCCACCAATATCCAGCGTACGGGCACCTTCCGAGATCATCGCGCGCACGGGAACATCCCTGCCACCGAGATCCGCAGCCAGGGTTCCGGCAAAAACTTTTCCTTCAAAGTCCACCGTGAACGGTGACAGGGAAAGCTTGCCATTTTGAATCCGCAAGGCTGCCGCCAGATTTTCAACCGCATGGCCGGATGGAAGCTCAAGCCGCTCGGCAGTGACCGAAAAATCCGCATCAATGGCTGCGAGTCGGGAAAGAACATCTTCCGCCGGCAAAACTTTCCCGCTTTCCTTTTCCGTCTTTCCGGATGAAGGCTTTTCCGCCAGCAGAACCAGAAGGGTCTGCATATCCACCTGTTGGGCATCCAGACGTCCGGAAACATGGGGAGGCGTGGCATCCGGCGCAAAAGACAGCTCACCGGTGATGGAATTTCCCAAAAGCTGGATATCCTGCCATGACATCTCCAGACGCCCATTGTGTGCCGATACCCGACCGGAAACCTTCACATCATCTCCCAGATCCGGAAGCACGGCCAGATGGCGTAAAACATCCGGAACAGGTCCCTGCATATCCAACATCAGGGAGAAATCCTTCTTCCAGGGTGTCCGGATCTGTGAGACCGGCGGCATGCTGCCGCGCATGTTCAGGCTGAAGGAGCCCATGCCTGCGGACAGGTCCACCGGCCAGGCATCTTCTCCCGCCTGCCATGTTTTCAGGCTTCCGGCCACCATATCCAGACGGAAAGGTACCATATCCAGCTGTCCTGACGTCGCCAGGCGAACTTCCCTTCCAAAGCCCCCCACAACCCGGTCCAATGCAAAAATCACATCCTTTTGGCCAGGTACCCGCAGAAAAACCTTCACGTTCCGAAAAGATATCCCTTCAATTTCCGGAAAGGCCGCATTGTCCTGCGCCCCTCCGTCCTTGGACAGAAAGGTGAACTGTCCTTCCGGTGTCATGTCGAGATGAATCTCCCCATCCCGTCCGGAAATGCGCTTGACCTCAAACTGTCCATGGAGCAAGCGCCAAAGGCCAAAACTGGCATCCAGTTCCTTCAGGGACAGGATTTCCTGATCTGCTCCACCGATAAGGACATCTTCCAGCGAAACGGACGGTATGGGAAAGACATGCCCGCGCAACTGTCCAATTGTCACGGGTTGTCCCAGCGCCTCAGATGCCATGAGGACAATCTTCGGGCGCAAGGCTTCAAAATCAAGCTGCGAAAGCAGGAGACTCCCGATAGCCGCCAGGGAAGCCACCCCCAGAAAAATACCGGCCACCAACCATTTGGCAAAATGCAACGTTTTCATTCGACATCCATGAACGGATCTTCGCCCCGTCCGGGCAGATTGAGGCCAAGTTCACGACAGGCCTTGACGAAAGTGGCCGGAACAGGGGCAGAAACATCAAGGATTCCCTTGTGTGGATGCGGCAGGATAATCCGCCATGCATGCAGGAGCATGGCATGACCATGGTTTCCTGGCAGGTTTTCACATTCCCCGCCGCCATATTTGGCATCGCCAACAATGGGACACCCCAGCGCCGCCATGTGTGCGCGCAGCTGATGGGTACGCCCTGTCTGCGGCCAGAGGGCCACCAGCGCGGCCGCATCTCCCAGACGGTCAAGAACGCGGTAGAGCGAAACGGCCCGGTCACCATCCTCCGCAACCTCCATGCGTTCCTGCCCCTTGAGCCCACGCTTGGCAAGCTTCAGGGCCACCTTGCCAGAATTTTCCGGCAGACGCCCCTTCACAACCGCAAGATAATATTTCCGGGTTTCCCGCAAGCGGAACGATTCGGTCAGCGCCTGTGCGGCCCTGCGGTTGCGCGCAAGCACCAGAACGCCTGTTGTGTCCTTGTCCAGACGATGAACCAGCCGGGGACGTTCCCCATCTTCCGCAAAACCGTCAAGCAACGCATCCAGATGGTGGTCGCCAAGCCCGCTGCCCCCCTGAACAGCCAGACCGGCCGGCTTGTCCAGCACCAGAACATCCCGATCATCAAAAAGAACTGCGCGTTTCAAAAAAGCCAGCTGTTTTTCATCCACAGGGTGCAGACGTTTTGGAATCCCCCCTTCAGCGCCCCCATTCTCCAGCGGAGGAATGCGCACCACCTGGCCGGCCTCGATCTTGCCAGAGGCTTCGCAACGCTTGCCGTCAACGCGAATCTGCCCGGTGCGCAAAAGCTTCTGGATGCGTCCCTGCGAGAGCTGCGGAAACTTGCGCCGCAGATACCGGTCCAGCCGCTGCCCGCCTTCGTCCTCACCCACAATTTCCTGCTGAACGCCCGTCATGTCCGCTCCTTGCGCAACCGCGCCCAATAATCCAGCCGTTTCCGGATTTCCCGCTCAAACCCGCGTTCCACCGGTTCATAAAACGTCCGTCGATCCATGCCTTCCGGAAAATAATCCTGGCCTGAAAAACCATCCTTGGCATCATGATCATACTGGTAACCCGCCCCATAGCCAATATCCTTCATCAGCTTCGTGGGCGCATTCAGGATATGCGCCGGGGGCATCAGGGAACCGGTTTCCTTGGCTGACCGCATCGCCTGCCCAAATGCCTTGTACCCCGCATTCGATTTCGGGGCTGTCGCCATGTACAGGGTGGCCTGCGCCAGGGCCAATTCACCTTCCGGAGATCCCATACGCTCATACGCATCCCAGGCAGACAGGGCAAAGGACAGGGCCGCAGGATCGGCAAGACCAATATCCTCAACCGCCATGCGGGCAATGCGCCGCGCAACAAATTTTGGATCCTCGCCCCCTGCCAGCATGCGCGCCAACCAGTAAAGGGCGGCATCGGCATCCGATCCCCGCACCGACTTGTGCAGGGCGCTGATAAGATTGTAATGCCCCTCCTGGGCCTTGTCGTAGAGCGGAGCCCGCCGTTGCACCGTTGCCGCAAGCTCGCCGGTTGTCAGGCGCTTCTCCAGCGGCAAATGAAACAGTTCTTCCACCAGATTGAGAACAAAACGGCCGTCGCCATCGGCCATGGCCTTGAGGGCGGCCCGCGCATCAACGTCCAGCGGCAATTCCCGGTCTTCAAGCTTTTCTGCGCGGTCCAGCAACTTTTCGAGCGCCGAATCATCCAGACGGTTCAGCACAAACACCTGGCAGCGTGACAAGAGCGCCGAATTGAGTTCAAAAGACGGGTTTTCGGTGGTCGCCCCCACCAGGATCACCGTTCCATCCTCGACATAAGGCAAAAAGGCATCTTGCTGCGAACGGTTGAACCGATGGATTTCATCCACAAAAAGCAGGGTGCCTTCGCCCATTTGTTTTCGGTATCTGGCCTCGTCAAATATCTTGCGCAAATCGGCAACGCCCGAGAACACGGCGGAAAGCGGCTCAAAATGGAGGGAAGTCCCTTCGGCCATCAGGCGGGCAAGGGTGGTTTTTCCACAGCCCGGCGGCCCCCACAAAATCATGGACGCCACGCGATTCTGCGCCAGCATGCGGCCAATCGGCCCCTCTGTCTTCAGCAGATGGTCCTGGCCAACAATTTCCGCAATCCCCGCAGGCCGAAGCCTGTCCGCCAGCGGTCGCGGGGCCTGGTTTTCAAAAAGCGTTGCCATTGGATCCTTCTACCCTCAGGCGATTCTTGACATTCGCCCCTTCCCCGGCATTCTAGCCAAGCTAGGCGGCCGCCACAATGAAAACCTCCCGCATAATCCTGCTCCGAACCAAAATGATGCCTCTGGCGGCTCGCCAGCAAAAAGGGCGGCTCCAAAAGGAACCGCCCTTTTCATGAAAAGCTGCAAATGCCTGGAGCCTATTTCATCTCCGGTGTCAGTGCGCGTGCCTGCCTGGCACGATTAAAGGCCTGCATGTAAGCCCTTCTGCGCCGGGACATGTCTTTTTCATCCCGGTGCGCTGCAACCACTGCCTTTTCCTTGTTGGCCACCATGGCGGCCAGGCCAGCCGTCAGGAAATGCCAATTCACAAGGAAAGAGGAAGCCAGCAAGGAGCCCCACAGGACAAGGCTGACCCTCAAACCAAGATTTTCATCCTCAAAATTCTTGTTTTGGCGCTTCAAAAGCTCGTTTTTCTGCATGGGATTCTCCATAAAAACATGTAGCAAAGGATATGCGCCCGGCTCGAACATTGTCAAACCAATAGATCCCTTCTGAAACCACGCGCCAGCAAAAAGGGCGGTTCCGAAGAACCGCCCTCATGCATGCATCCCTTGCAGGATGGATTATGCTTAGCCCTTCTTGGCTGGCGCTTTTTTGGCAGCCGGCTTCTTGACAGGCGCCTTCTTGACGCTCGACTTTTCAGCCTTCTCGGCTTTCACAGACTTTTCTTTGGCTGGCTTGATAGCAACCTTGGGAGCCTTGGGGGCCTTGGCAACCTTTTTCGGGGCGGTTTCCTTGACCATGACAGCATCCTTGCCCTTGGCGGACTCGTCACGGTCCACGAGTTCAATGATGGCCATCGGGGCCGCATCGCCATAGCGGAAGCCTGCCTTCAGAACGCGGATGTAACCACCCTGACGCGCGGCATAACGGGCTCCAAGAACGTTGAACAGCTTGTAAACGGCTTCACCATCACGCAGAAAAGCAAACGCCAGGCGCTGGTTGGAAAGGCCGCCCTTTTTGCCCAGGGTGATCATCTTTTCGACAATCGGACGCAGGTCCTTCGCTTTCGGCAGGGTGGTCTTGATTTGCTCATGATTGATCAGGGCATTCGCCAGGCAGGCGAAAAGGGCGCGACGCTCGCTGCTGGTGCGGCAGAACTTGCGACCACGAATACTATGACGCATTTTAATTCCTCTCCGGCGAAGTCTTCCGCCGCTTATCCAGGCCCCGCAACGCGGAACCGCTTGCAATGCCACCCCCGCCTGTCATCCAGACATTGAAGTGGATGGGGCACCCTGCCCCAAAACACCGAATGCGTCTCACGCCTTTCGGCAGGAGACGCAAACGGAAAAATCTTTAAAACGGTTCCTCAAGCTTGCGGGCCAGTTCTTCAATGTTCTCTGGCGGCCATCCGGGAACCGGCATGCCGAGGTGCAAGCCCAACTGGGACAGCACTTCCTTGATTTCATTGAGCGACTTGCGCCCAAAATTCGGGGTCTTGAGCAACTCTGCTTCGCTCTTGAGGACGAGGTCGCCAATATAGACGATATTCTCGTTCTTGAGACAATTGGCAGAACGTACCGAGAGTTCCAGCTCGTCCACCTTGCGCAGCAAATGGCGGTTGAAGGGCAGGTCGTCCTTGGTTTCCGCGCTTTCCTGGGCCACAGGCTCCTGGAAATTGATGAAAACCTGCATCTGCTCCTGCATGATGCGCGCCGCAAGGGCCACAGCATCATCCGGCGCAACAGAACCATCGGTTTCAATGCTCAGGATCAGCTTGTCATAATCGGTTTCCTGGCCAACGCGGGTGTTTTCAATCTTGTAGGACACGCGGCGCACGGGGCTGAAGATGCTGTCCACCGGAATGAGGCCGATGGGGGCATCTTCCGGACGGTTTTCCGCGGCGGGGCGATAGCCCTTGCCGGTCTGGACCGTCAGTTCCATGTTCAGTGTGGCGCCCTTGTCGAGATTGCACAGGACAAGATCCGGATTCATGATCTCGATATCACCCGTGGTTTCGATCTGGCCGGCCTTCACTTCGCCGGGACCATGAGCTGTCAGCTTCAGGTGGCGCGCACCTTCGGCATGCATGCGCAGGGCAACATTCTTCACGTTCAGGACGAGATCCGTTACATCTTCGCGCACGCCAGGAATCGACGAGAATTCATGCAGGACACCATCAATGCGGATTGCCGTGACGGCAGCCCCCTGCAGGGACGACATGAGAATGCGCCGCAACGCATTGCCAATGGTCATGCCAAATCCACGCTCCAGCGGCTCGGCAGTCACAACCGCCGAACATACGCCATCCTGATTCGCTTCAATCTCCAGCTTTTCGGGCCTGATCAATTCCTGCCAGTTCTTTTGCATCGCGGTAATGCCCTCATTTTTACGGGGAAACCGGCGTTTCCGCACCTTGGCGTCGCCGGCCAGCCCTCAGAAAACCGTCTTTCCAACCAAAACGTCCGCACCTGGCACAAACACCAGGTGCGAATCCACCCAATATCAGACGCGGCGGCGCTTCGGAGGACGCACACCATTGTGCGGAATCGGTGTCACATCCTTGATCGACGTCACGCAAAGGCCTGCAGCCTGCAAGGCACGCAGCGCCGACTCGCGGCCGGATCCAGGTCCATTCACTTCAATGCTTACCGTCTTCATGCCATGTTCCATCGCCTTGCGGCCGACAGCTTCTCCCGCCATCTGCGCTGCATACGGCGTGGACTTGCGTGAGCCCTTGAAGCCCATCATGCCCGACGACGTCCAGGCAATCACGTTGCCCTGTGCATCGGCGATGGTGATGATGGTGTTGTTGAAGGTTGCGCTCACATGCGCTACCCCGGAAGTGATGTTCTTGCGTTCCTTGCGCCGCGGACGGGCGGTCGCCGACTTGCTGGTTGTAGCCATTTTTTTCCCAAATCCGTTGGTTGATTTAAAGGGAAAGCCCGAAGATTACTTCGCGACCTTCTTCTTGCCTGCGATGGCGACGGCACGGCCCTTGCGGGTGCGCGCATTCGTATGGGTGCGCTGGCCACGAACCGGCAGCCCCTTGCGATGACGCAGACCACGATAGCAGCCCAGATCCATCAGCCGTTTCACATTCATCGATACCTCACGGCGCAGGTCACCCTCCACCTTGTATTCGGCATCAATGGTTTCACGGATCTTTGCGATTTCATCTTCGGTCAGCTCATTCACGCGGCGGGCTTCCTCAATGCCGATCTTCTGGCAAATATCCCGCGCGTTCTTGGGGCCAATCCCGTAAATGTACCGCAACGCAATCTCCACACGCTTTTGCGTTGGAATGTTAACGCCAGCAATACGCGCCACGCCTCAAACTCCCATATGTTCGCTTGGCCGTCCCGGACACCGTTGCCCGAAAAATCTGGCAGCGCATTTCTGCACCACCCGGCCCTTGAAAGAGCGTCTTCTATAATCAGTGTCGGGGCATGCGTCAACCCCCAACTCATCCAACCTACGCTCCAAGGATGGATGCGATGTCCTTTTCCACCGTTTCGATGGCATTCATCCCGTTCACGCGATGCAGCAAACCGCGGCTTTCGTAATACGGAATGATGGGTGCCGTCTCCTTGTGGAAGATATCAACCCGACGATGCACCGTTTCCGGTGTATCGTCCTTGCGGTGGACAAATTCATGTCCGCCACAATGATCACAAACCCCGTCCACCTTGGGACGGTTGAATTTCTCATGATAACCCGCCCCGCACGCCTTGCAGGAAAACCGTCCGACGATTCGTTCCACAAGAATATCTTCGTCCACCATCAGGGCAATCACGGAATCAATCTTCCGCCCCTTTTGGGTCATCAGGGCGTCGAGGCCCTCGGCCTGCGCCTGGGTCCGCGGGAAACCATCCAGCAAAAAACCTTTTTCACAATCCGGCTGGGAAATGCGGTCGGAAATCATGTCCAGCATGATATCGTCCGGCATGAAGGCTCCAACCTCCACGATCGCTTTGGCCTTGAGACCAAGTTCATCCCCGGAGGCAATGCGTGCCCGCAGCATGTCGCCCGTGCTCAGGTGGGCAATCCGCAGACGTTCAAGCAGTCGCTCTGCCTGTGTCCCCTTGCCGGATCCCGGCATGCCAAGGAAAACGATGTTCATGAACGGCGTCCCCGCAGCTTGGCCTTCTTGAGCAGGCCTTCATACTGGTGCGCCAAAAGATGGGAATGCACCTGTGCCACCGTGTCCATGGTCACAGAAACCACGATGAGGAGGCTGGTGCCACCAAAATAGAACGGCAAGTTCATCTTGCTGATCAGGAATTCCGGCAGCAGGCAGACAAACACAAGGTAAGCCGCACCAATCACGGTGATCCGGGTCAAGACAAAATCCAGGTAGTCGGCGGTGCTCTTGCCAGGACGGATCCCCGGAATGAACCCACCATACTTGCGCAGGTTGTCCGCCGTTTCCGTGGGATTGAACACAACAGCCGTATAAAAGAAGCTAAAGAAGATGATCAGCGACGAATACAGAACCATGTAGACCCACTGGCCACGCTGAAAACTGTCCTTGACCATCGTCAGCCAGCCCGGAGCATCCTTGCCAATAAATCCGAGAACGGTGGTCGGCAGCATCAGCAAAGATGAGGCAAAAATGGGAGGAATCACGCCAGACGTGTTCAGCTTGAGCGGCATGTGCGAAGCTTCACCTCCCACAATCCCCGCGCCCATCTGGCGCTTTGGATACTGGATGATGATACGACGGTGGGCGCGTTCCATGAACACGATAAAGGCCACCACAGCGACAACACCGGCAGGAATCAACAGGACAAGCAGGGTGGGAATGGACTGGGTTTTGGCCAGTTCAAAGGTCCGCACCAGCGCAGACGGCAAGCCCGCGACGATACCCGCGAAAATGATGAGGGAGATGCCATTGCCAATGCCGCGTGAGGTCATTTGCTCACCCAGCCACATCAGGAACATGGTCCCCCCAAGAAGGGTCGCAACCACAACAAAACGAAAGAAAAAGCCGGGATTAATGACCGCAGAGCCCGTTGGTCCAGACATGCTTTCAAGCCCAACGGCAAGACCATAAGCCTGCACGCTGGCCAAAAGCACGGTCAGGTAGCGGGTATACTGATTCATCCGCTTCCGGCCAGCTTCGCCATCCTTCTTCATCTCCTCCATGCTCGGAACAACCGAAGACATGAGCTGGACAATGATGGAGGCGGAAATGTAAGGCATGATGTTGAGGGCGAAGATGGACATGCGCTTCAAGGCACCGCCCGAGAACATGTCAAACATCCCCAGAAGGCCATTCTGGTTCTGCTTGAAGATTTCTTCCATCACCCGGGGATCAATCCCAGGCAGCGGGATATGGGTTCCAAGACGAAAAACCAGAAGCGCCAACACGACAAACCACAGGCGCTTCTTCAGCTCCTCCGCTTTTGCAAAAGCAGAAAAATTGATGTTTTTTGCAAGCTGCTCGGCGGCAGAAACCATCACATCCCTCACATTACATTATGGCTTTGGAGCGTGCCGACAGGCTTTCCCTGCCTACACGCTCCAAAAAAACAGGCTCAAGCTTCAGACGACGTTTCCGAACCAAGAACGGTCACGGAACCACCAGCCTTCTCCACTGCGGCAATCGCCGCCTGGGAAGCCCCGGAAATTTCCAGCTTGACCTTGGACGTGATTTCGCCCTTGGCCAGCAGGCGGACGCCATCAAACACACGGGTCAGAATACCTGTTTCACGCAGGACGTCTGCCGTAATGACCTTCGATGCATCCAGTGTCCCGGCATCAATGGCAGCCTGAAGGCGACCAAGATTGATGACGGCATAATGACAACGGCCCGGGTTCTTGAAGCCACGCTTCGGCATACGCCGGAACAATGGCATCTGACCGCCTTCAAACCCACCCAGATTCACACCCGAGCGCGCCTTCTGGCCCTTGACGCCACGACCTGAGGTCTTGCCCTTGCCGCAGCCAATGCCACGACCAACGCAGATCTTGTCCTTGCGGGCGCCCGGATTGTCGCGCAACTGATTCAGTTTCATATCAACGATCCTTCTTTTGGCGGAGTTTTCCTCCGTCCGGCATTACTTCGTGGTTTCGACCTTGATGAGGTGCTGAACCTTCGCAACCAGGCCACGGACGGCCGATGTATCTTCCAGCATCTTCATCTTGCCGATTTTCCCGAGGCCAAGGCCAACCAGGCTCTTGATCTGGCGCACCGTTGCTCCTGACTTGCTTCCCGTCTGGGTCACTTTCAAGGTTTTCGGCAGGGTTGACTTTCCCGCTACCTGCGGCTTAGCCACCTTCTTGACGGCGGGCTTGGCAGCAACCTTGGGGACCACAACCTTCTTGACAGCAGGCTTCGCAGCAGCCTTGGGTGGCGCAACCTTTTTCGGGGCTACGACCGGCTTTGCGGTCTTGGCAACAGGCTTTTTGGCGGGTTTTGCCGCGGGTTTCGCAGCTGTTTTCTTCTCGGCCATTAGTCTTCTCCCTTGCCTTCGTCACGGGCTTCGCCCTTGACTTCACCCTCGGCACCTTCGCGTTTGCCAAGGATATCCGTCACCCGGCGGCCACGACGGGCAGCCACCATGCGGGGACTCGCCATCTCGACCAGTGCGGAAAATGTCGCCTTGATCATGTTGTGAGGATTGGATGTACCAATCGACTTGGCCACAACGTCCTGAACCCCAAGCGCTTCAAAAACAGCGCGCATCGGGCCACCGGCGATGATGCCGGTACCAGACGGAGCTGGACGAAGGACAACACGCCCCGCGCCATAACGCCCGTTTGCATTATGATGCAAAGTGCGACCTTCGCGCAGCGGAATGCGGACCATGTTCCGCTTCGCCTGCTCGGTAGCCTTGCGAATCGCTTCCGGAACTTCACGCGCCTTGCCGGAGCCATGGCCAACACGGCCACGACCATCACCGACAATAACCAGCGCTGCAAAACCGAAACGCTTACCGCCCTTCACAACCTTCGCGACGCGGTTGATGCCAACCAGCTTCTCGATCAGCTCGATTTCATCGCGCTGCGGACGATCCCCACCGTCCCGGCGAGGGCTCCGTTCCGTATTTTCTCGATCTTTACGTGCCATCTTCCAGGACCTCGATTAGAATGACAGTCCGGCTTCACGCGCTGCTTCCGCAAGCGCCTTCACCCGGCCATGATACATGTAGGCCCCGCGATCGAACACCACTTCCGTGATGCCCGCGGCCAGAGCCCGCTCGGCAACAATCTTGCCAACAGCCTTCGCTGCCTCGATGTCCGCCCCCGTTTTCAGGGCCTTGCGGATATCCTTTTCCAGCGTCGAAGCCGAAGCAACCGTATGCCCCTGGACATCGTCAATCACCTGGGCAGAGATATTGCGTTCCGAACGAAACACCGTCAGGCGAGGACGTCCGGCGCTATTCCGCCGCAGCTGCGCACGAACACGCAGTTCACGACGTTTTTTAATTTGCAGTTTTTTGCTCATCGGAGTTTCGCCTTACTTCTTTTTGCCTTCTTTACGACGGATCACTTCGCCTTCATAGCGGATTCCCTTGCCTTTGTAAGGCTCCGGACGCTTGAAACCACGAATTTCCGCCGCGACCTGACCAACCATCTGCTTGTCCGCGCCACTGATAACCAGATGCGTCGGACGATCGGACTTGATGGTAATCCCTTCGGGAATGGGATATTTCACATCATGGCTGAAACCCAGCTGCATGGTCAGCTCGTGCCCGGAAACCGATGCACGGAAACCAACGCCTTCAATCTCAAGCCCTTCGTGAAAACCTTCACTCACGCCCTTGACCATGTTGTTGACGACAGTACGAGCCGTCCCCCACATGGAGCGGTCTTCCCGGCTGTCCGTTCTCGGCTGCACGGAAACCGCACCACCTTCGAGCTTCACAACCACGCCTTCCGGCAGAACCGCATTCAACTGGCCCAGTTTGCCCTTCACGGATACATTCTGGCCATTCACCTTGACTTCAACGCCGGCTGGAACTGCAACCGGGTGCTTGCCTATACGTGACATTTCCAGCCCTCCTTAGAAGACACGGCAGAGGACTTCACCGCCAGTATTGGCTGTGCGCGCCTCGTTGTCGGACATGATGCCCTGCGGAGTGGAGAGGATCGAAATACCAAGGCCATTATAGACCTTCGGCAGTTCACTGATCTTCGAGTACACACGCCGGCCAGGACGGGAAACGCGGCGGATTTCCTTAATCGCCGGAGCCCCTTCATGATATTTGAGGGCAATTTTCAGAACAGTCACACCGGGACGCTTTTCTTCCACAGTGTAGCCGCGAATATACCCTTCACGCTTCAACACGTCGAGAACACCGGCCCGCAAACGCGATGCCGGGCTTTCAATTTCGCTAATCCGGGCCGTCTGACCGTTACGAACACGAGTCAGCAAATCTCCCACGGGATCAGTCAACGCCATAGTTCTTGATCCTCTTCTATTACCAGCTGGATTTCGTCATGCCAGGAATGCCACCTTGCGACGCCAAGGCGCGAAGGGACAGGCGTGACATCTTGAATTTGCGGTAAACCGCACGCGGACGTCCGGTGATTTCGCACCGGTTGCGAATGCGGGTCGCGCTCGAATTGCGGGGCAGCTCCGCCAGCTTCAGCTGGGCAGAGAACCTCTCTTCAGGAGATATGCTGCGGTCACAGGCAATCGCCTTCAGACGTGCACGGCGTCCGGCGAATTTCTTCGCCATCAAAGTACGCCGCTTGTTCTTTTCAATGGCACTCGTCTTGGCCATGGTTTCAAACCTCCTGGATGCTCAATTCATGAACGGCATGTTGAAGCCGCGAAGAAGCGCCTTGGCCTCTTCATCCGTCTTGGCCGTCGTGCAAATCACGATGTCCATGCCGCGGATCTCATCAACCTTGTCATAGTCGATTTCAGGGAACACAAGCTGTTCCTTGATGCCGAGCGCATAGTTTCCGCGCCCGTCAAAGCTGTTGCCCTTGATGCCACGGAAATCGCGGATGCGAGGCATCGCCATGTTCACCAGGCGGTCGAGGAATTCATACATCCGCACACCACGGAGGGTCACCTTGCAGCCAATCGCCATGCCGCCACGCAGCTTGAACTGCGCAATCGACTTGGTAGAGCGGGTGATCGCAGGCTTCTGCCCGGTGATCAACGCCAGCTCGTCCGCAGCCAGCTGAACTTTGCGGCTGTCACCCGTTGCTTCACCGACGCCCATGTTGAGGACGATCTTCTCAAGCTTCGGAACAGCGTTGTCGTTCTCATAGCCAAACTGCTTCTTAAGCTGCGGCTTTACGACATCCTTATAATGTTTCTGCAAGCGGGTCATAGTCTTCACGCCTTCCGCTCAATGGTTTCGCCAGACTTCTTGGCCACCAGGACTTTCTTGCCGTCCTTCAGCGTCTTGATGCCGACGCGGGTTGCCTTGCCAGTCTTCGGATCCGCATGCGCCACATTCGACACATGAATCGCAGCTTCGACCGATTCGATCCCGCTGGCGCTCATGGCCGTGGCACGACGATGCTTTTTCACCAGATTCACGCCCTGGACAACCACACGGTTTTCCTTGACATCAACCCGGATCACCTCGCCGGACTTGCCTTTGTCCTGGCCGGTGAGGACGACAACCTTGTCGCCTTTCCTGATCTTCGATTTCATTACAGCACCTCCGGCGCGAGCGAAATGATCTTCATGAAGTTCTTCGCACGCAGCTCACGGGTCACCGGGCCAAAAATACGCGTCCCGATAGGTTCACCCTGCTTGTTGATCAACACCGCGGCATTGGTATCAAAGCGCACAATGCTGCCATCGCTGCGACGGACGCCTTTTCTCGTCCGAACAATCACCGCCTGGTGCACATCACCCTTCTTCACGCGACCGCGCGGAATGGCATCCTTAATGGATACAATGATGATATCACCGACATTTGCGGTTCTGCGCTTGGCGCCACCCAGCACCTTGATGCACATAACCCGACGCGCACCGCTGTTGTCGGCAACGTCCAAGTTGGTTTGCATCTGAATCATGGCTTAGGCCTCCGCTGCCGGCGTTACAACCCGCCAGCACTTGGTTTTCGAAATCGGCCGCGACTCTTCAATCTGGACCATATCGCCCAACTTGAAGCTGTTGTTTTCGTCGTGGGCCGCATACCTCTTCGACTTCTTCACATACTTCTTGTACATCGGGTGCATCACACGACGTTCAACAAGAACGATAACCGTCTTGTCTCCCTTGTCGCTGACAACCTTGCCCTCAAGAACTCGCCTGGGCATCTTGCCTTACTCCTTTGCCTTGCCGGATGCAGCAGTTTTTTTCTGCCGCTCGGTCAGGATGGTCTTGATGCGCGCAATGCTGCGACGCACCTCACGAATGCGACTGGTGCCCTCAAGCTGCCCACCCGCCTGCTGGAAGCGCAGGTTCAACTGCTCTTTCCTCAGGTTCAGCAGAAGCTCATTCAGCTCGTCCTCGCTCTTGGCGCGAATGTCCTCGGACTTCATGCCTGTTCTCCTTCACTCAAACGCGCCACAATACGCGTCGCCATCGGCAGCTTTGCGGACGCAAGAACGAATGCCTCACGCGCAATATTCTCGGGAACACCATCAAGCTCGAACATGATGCGACCCGGTTTCACACGGCACATCCAGAATTCGGGCGATCCCTTGCCGCCACCCTGACGAACTTCCAGCGGCTTTTTAGACACAGGAACATCCGGGAAAACACGGATCCACAAACGCCCCTGGCGCTTGATATGACGCGTGATGGTCCGGCGAGCCGCTTCAATCTGGCGCGCGGTCAGGCGAACGGCTTCCGTCGACTTCAGGCCAAACGACCCGAAGTTGAGCTGGGTACCAGCCTGCGCGATGCCACGAATGCGGCCCTTGTGCGCCTTGCGGTATTTTGTACGTTTTGGACTCAGCATGATTGTCTTCCTTCACATGCTCGTGAGATCAGGCCGACGCGTTCTGGCCGGGACGGGATGACGGCTGCTGTTCAGCCATCCTCTTGTCCTGCGCCATCGGGTCATGCGCCATAATTTCACCCTTGTAAACCCAAACCTTGACACCGCAGGTGCCGTAGGTCGTTTTAGCCGTGCCAACACCGTAATCAATGTCCGCACGCAGCGTGTGCAGCGGAACCTGGCCTTCACGATACCACTCAAGACGAGCGATTTCAGCGCCACCCAGACGTCCGGAACAGTTGACCCTGATTCCCTTGGCACCCTGGCGCATGGCTGTCTGCACAGCACGCTTCATGGCCCTGCGGAAGGAAACACGACGTTCCAGCTGAGTCGCAATATTTTCCGCAATCAGGCGGGCGTCGATTTCCGGCTTGCGGATTTCGACAATATTCAATGCAACTTCGCCGCCCGTCATTTTCGACAGGTCATTGCGCAGCTTGTCAATATCTGCACCCTTCTTGCCGATGATGAGGCCCGGACGCGCAGAATAAATCGTGATGCGCGCCTTCTTCGCCATGCGTTCGATGACAACCTTGCTGACACCGGCCTGTGACAAACTCTTCAGGATATGTTCCCGAAGCTTCAGATCCTGATGCAGCTTATCAGCATAACCCCGGTCCGCATACCAGCGGCTGTCCCAGGTACGATTGATGCCGATCCGAAAGCCGACGGGATTGATTTTCTGACCCATTACTTTGCCTCCGACTCGCGTTCACGAACGATCAGCGTCATATTGCTGAACGGCTTTACAATCTGTGCCGAACGGCCACGACCACGCGTGTGGAACCGTTTCATGGCGATCGACGGTCCAACCGTTGCTTCCGCAACATACAGCCGATCGACCTCCAGCTGGTGATTGTTCTCGGCGTTAGCGACCGCAGTCTGCAACAGCTTTTTCACATCCAGGGCGATTCGGCGTTCGCAAAACGCCAGGTCCGCCATGGCGGCACTGACATCACGACCACGGATCATCTGCGCCACCAGATTAAGTTTGCGCGGGCTGATGCGCACACGATTAAGGTAGGCGCGCGCCTCATTTTCCGCCACGCGGGATTTGTTCGCTGGCTTGCCCATAGGTTACTCCTTCTTGGCCTTTTTGTCGGCCGGTGTATGCCCCGCAAATGTCCGGGTGGGTGCAAATTCCCCGAACTTGTGGCCGATCATGTTTTCGGTCACCTGAACGGGAATGAACTTGTGGCCGTTATAGACCCCAAATGTCAAGCCCACAAATTGCGGCAGGATCGTCGACCGGCGAGACCAGGTCTTGATCACCTCGTTGCGACCAGATGCACGTGCGGCATCGGCCTTCTTCAGCATATAACCGTCAACGAACGGCCCTTTCCAAACGGAACGTGCCACGGATCACTCCTTACTTCTTCGCATGCCGACGACGCAGGATATGCTTGTCGGTTTTCTTGTTGGTACGAGTCTTGTAACCCTTGCAGGGCTTGCCCCACGGGGTGCAGGGATGACGATTTCCACGGGTACGGCCACCCATAGGATGGTCAACCGGGTTCATCACTTCACCACGCACGATCGGACGACGGCCCATCCAGCGGGCACGTCCAGCCTTGCCAAGGTTCTCATTCATGTGGTCGGCATTGGATACCGCCCCGATGGTCGCCATGCATTCCGCAGGAACCACACGCAGCTCACCAGAAGTAAGCTTGATCTGCGCAAGTCCTGCATCACGGCCAACCAGCTGGGCATATGTCCCCGCAGCCCGCGCCATCTGTCCACCCTTGCCGACCTTCATTTCCACATTGTGGACAATGGTGCCAACCGGAATGTTCTTCAGGGGCATTGCGTTGCCAGGCTTGATATCAACTTTTTCGCCTGAAACAACCTTATCCCCCGGCGCCAGACGCTGCGGCGCCAGAATATAGGCCTTTTCTCCATCCGGGTAGGAGATCAGGGCGATAAACCCTGTCCGGTTCGGATCGTATTCAATCCGTTCCACCGTCCCAGAAACATCAAACTTCCGACGACGGAAATCGATCACGCGATACTTCTTCTTGTGTCCGCCCCCGCGCTGCCACATCGTGATGTGGCCGCTGCTGTTGCGTCCCGCGGGATCAACCTTCCCCTTCGTCAGGGACTTTTCAGGACGTCCCTTCCAGAGTCCACTGCGATCGATGAGCACCAACTGTCGGGTGCTCGGCGTCACTGGACGATATTGCTTGAGTGCCATGACTTCCTACCCCTTACACGCCGGCGCCGATGTCGATCGTGGAACCTTCCTTCAGCGTCACGATGGCTTTCTTGACATCGCTGCGCTGGCCAGGACGGCCACGGAACATCTTCGTCTTGCCTTTGGCAATGAGTGTGTTCACTGCCTTGACTTTCACCTTGAACAGGGCTTCAACGGCTGCCTTGATCTGCGGCTTCGTTGCTTCCAGAGGAACCCGGAAAGTCACCTGTCCGTGCGCTGAACCCATCGTCGCCTTTTCAGTGATAACGGGGGCACGTACGATTTCGTACATGCTCTCGGTCACCAGCGGGGCCTTTTCGCTCTTCTTGATCATTTCAGACGACCCTCCAGCTTCTCTACCGCCGCCTTGGTCAACACCAGCGTATCATGACGAAGGATGTCATACACGTTCGCGCCAATTTGCGGCAAAACTTCAATGCGCGGCAGGTTGCGGATGGACAGGGCGAATTTTTCGTTCACCTCGTCTCCGTCAACAATCAGGGCAGACGTCAGGCCAAGCTTGCGCATGGTGTTCGCCATCACGCTCGTCTTGATATCCTTGGCGGCAACTTCATCAAGAATGATGAGCTTGCCTTCCTTCGCCTTGCTCGACAGCGCGCACTTCATCGCCAGACGGCGGACCTGCTTGGGCAGGTCATGGTCATGACTGCGCACCACCGGGCCAAAGATCACCCCACCACCCCGCATATGCGGAGAGCGCAGTGAACCCTGACGGGCATGGCCCGTCCCCTTCTGCTTGAAGGGCTTCTTGTTGGTGCCGCTAACTTCACCCGCAGTCTTGGTCTTGTGGGTCCCCTGCCGACGCTTGGCAAGCTGCCAGTTGACCATGCGGAAAAGGATGTCCTTGCGAACAGCTGCCGCAAAGATGGAATCGTCGAGCAGTATCTCGCCGACATCCTCGTTTTTCATGTTCTTGACCGGGAGTTTCATGGTCCTCAGTCCTTCTTCTCGACGTCACGCAGGGCGGCCGGATGCGGTGCATCCTTCGGAGCCGGCTTCTTGGCGGAATCCTTCACCATAACCCACGATCCCTCATAGCCGGGAACGCAGCCCTTGATCTGGATGATGCCATTACCCGCATCAACGGAAACAACCTTCAGGTTCTGCGCGGTTACCCGTTCACAGCCCATGTGTCCAGCCATCTTCTTGTTCTTGAACACGCGACCTGGATCCTGGCGCATACCCGTTGAACCATGGGAGCGGTGGGAAACAGACACACCATGCGTTGCCCGGAGGCCCGCAAAGTTGTGCCGCTTCATGACACCCGCAAAGCCACGGCCAATCGAAGTGCCGACAACATCCACAAACTGCCCAGGAACAAAATGCTCCGCGGTGATTTCAGAACCAACGTCCAACAGCCCTTCGGCCTCGACGCGGAATTCAACCACCTTGGCTTTCGGCTCAACCTTGTTCTTCGCAAAGTGTCCACGGACGGCCTTGCTGACGTTCTTGGTTTTTGCCTGTCCCGCACCCAGCTGCACCGCCGTGTAGCCGTTTTTCTCATTGGTGCGGACATCAACAACCTGGCAATTCTCGATTTTGAGAACCGTCACAGGAACATGGCTCCCGTCTTCCATGAAGACGCGGCTCATGCCGATTTTACGTGCGATCAATCCGGTACGCATCATTAGCCCCTTACAGCTTGATCTCCACATCGACACCGGCCGCGAGGTCGAGCTTCATAAGCGCGTCCACTGTTTGCGGCGTGGGATCGATAATGTCCAGAATGCGCTTATGTGTCCGAATTTCGAACTGTTCGCGCGATTTCTTGTCAACGTGCGGACTGCGCAGAACGGTGAACTTTTCCAGGCGGGTCGGCAGGGGAATGGGTCCCCTGACGCGCGCACCGGTCCGTTTGGCCGTGTTCACAATCTCGTTCGTTGACTGGTCGAGCACCCGGTGGTCAAAAGCCCGAAGCCGAATGCGAATGGTTTGGGTATCCATCTGAGTTCCCCAGTGATGATTACTTCTCGATACCGGCAACAACGCCGGCGCCGACGGTACGGCCACCTTCACGGATGGCAAA